>ERZ1370068.2716-contig-185_pt1 | contig 457337 bp, 577 predicted proteins | sample MGYA00561227_ERZ1370068 | MGnify/ENA primary metagenome ERZ1370068 (study PRJEB38410, sample SAMEA6850437) | metagenome | study: Metagenomic assessment of the ecological functions of the soil: analysis of the soil microbiota associated with the...
GCCAGCGATAGCCTGTCGCATCCGCAGTGATTTCTGGTGTCGGAAGGCGCGCGCCGCACGGTGGTGATCCAGCATACTGGAGCTACAGTTGAAGGCTGGGATACGGCTTCTGACGGCGCTACTGCCCCGCGCCACGCCGCTTGGAGCATCCACGGATTCACTGCGGTGCGTGGAAATAAAGCGTCCAGGCGATCTTCGTCGCGAACGTCATTAGTCGCGCCGATCTGGCATTAGCTCACGCCGGCCATTACGAGTTCAAATATCGTCTCGGTTGAACATTACGCCATTGAAGGCGTAATGATCTCGCACCACCAGGATACTGACGGTCGGGCGGGAAGTGCAAGCTTAAAGTCGCGCCAGGCTGTAACTGTCGCGAATAAGATTATCAATTCTTCACCATCCGGAAAGACACTTTTCGGTTCAGCGCTGTCTTCTTTTGCCGCAAATTCATTACTGAACGGGACGTCTGCGGAAGCGGTCAGAGTCGAATGAGGCGCACAGATCGTCGGAAATATTCATCGCTGAGGATCGAGCATCCGCCGAGGAGCGCCTGAGGCGGCGTCCCGGAAATATGAAAAACTGCCGCGCCTGGTTGAACCACGGATCATCATCGCAGCCGCCGCGAGAAGTGAAATAACGCGGGCGTCGCGCCAGCATAAGAAAACGTCGGCATCGATGGTCAGATGCCCTTCGCGATCTGTGCGTGGTCAGTTTGCTGGCGCAGACCGTGGCAGCGCGGGTGTGATCCGCCTCTGACGCGACTGGGTGCCGCCATGGCCGCGACCCGCTTCGACCTTGTCTGCTGCGCCACATCGCTTCGAGTGATGCTCATCGTGACCAGCTGGGCAGAAAGTAAGGCCAGAGCTCGTCGATCGGAGAGCAGAGCAGGTTCGCGTGGCTTGCGCCATGCAGGTGCGACGCGCGCCGCGATCGTTACGTAACGGATCGCGATCACCGCCAGCTGATCACGGGGTAGTTGTCGATTGCGGAGCGTGCCGGCGCTCGGTGTCTCTGAGCGCGACGAAGCGTGACGCCCGCGGTGATGATGGAAATGAGTCTCCCGGTCATGCGGCCCGGCAGCTGAGCGTCCGCCATACCGCGCGTCGAGCGCGATCGCACACACAATGCGCTTTGTCGCGACGATATTTGCTTGCCGAAAGCCAATCGTCGCAGGCGTCTTCACCAGAAGCGAAGCCGCCACGATGGTGGTCGGTGAGTGTGAGGGGTCAAACATATCTGCCGCAGCGATCGGCGGCACGGCGACAACATTCATCGCGCCAGCGTTAGTTTAGCATGGCTGGGCGTACGCCCGGGTGCACATGCGGCTGATGTTGCCGCACGCGCCGAGCGCAGGCTGAGCTTTATCAGGTCATCGCGCGCGCAACGCCGTGGGCATCGGCGCCGGTCGCCGCCGAAGCGGCGAATGTTGGGCCGCGCGGTTCGTTGCAGCTGTTTCGGCGCGCATCGCGATTTCCGATTTGCCCAGCCCCGTGCCAGATGGCGCGCGTCGGTCGCCCGCGTGTTCGCTCGTTACTGACGAGTGGCAGCGTTCGATTACGACCAAGAACGCCGAGTTCACATGCGCCTACCAGGTGCCGGGAATGGTAAAGACCTCGCGCCGTCGCCGACCACGCCGAGCTGCGATCTTCATGCCCTGATAGGCCGGCATCGGCAACAGCTGTGGGATGCGGTGGCGCTTCCGGCTGGCGGAGTCGCAGCCGCCGAGCGCAAAGAAACACCTGGTTACCCATCGCGGTGAGGTCTGCGAAAGAACTGCCGTAAACTTCCTCGGGTTCAGGTACTGCCGGCACGATAGACACGAGCTGCCGCCGCGGTGGTCCTGCCCATCGCCTGCCCTGGTCTGAAGCGCTAGCTGATAGCGGTAATGATGAGCGTACGATTGAAACACCCGTCGATCATCGTCGCCGCGGCTCCATCGTGCCGCCGTTCTCCACCTCGAACTCGATGGTTGCCGGAATGTTCTCGGCCAGTCGCCGGAGCGATCTTTGTCTTCATCGAGGAATTTCATGAACCATGCGGTGGCCGGGAGGCGAAACCCGTTCCTGCCGCGCAGCCCGAATTACTACCACCGCAGCAAAGATCGGACACATGTTCACTGACGCAGTTCCACAGGCCGCTCCCGACGCCCGAAGTTCGCCTACGCCGAAATCTTCGAACAGTCGCGAACCGGCGGCCTGTTCGGCTCGGGAAATGATGCGCGTTCGCTCGTTCGAAGAACAGCGATGCAGCACCCAAGATCATGGGCGCCGCCAGCGTGGCTCACACACCCTGTAAACAGCCTCATCATTTGTCGCATGCGAGTGAGCAAAGACGGTGCCGGTGATCGTCCGTTCATTGAAATATTTTGCAAAGTCTTCTGCAGCCAGTTATCAGGCGCCCATGAATTCCACGTGGCAGGCCCGCAGCTGATTCTGCCTCCGGGGAAGGGGGTACAGCGTGTCGGTGCTCAGTTCGCGCGCCGCATCTGCGGTCTACGAATTGCCATTCACTTCGTTGATTCTGCGCTATGCCAGCCTGCGGCGCATCTGCTGATATGATCTGCCGCTACATCAGGCTGAGACAGGCTAGGGCGATGCTGCGCGTCTGGCAGCGTGCATGACTTTTCCAGCGACGCTGATGCTGTCACCATAATTTTTCACCCCATCACAGTTTCCGCCAGCTGAGCTCATCGACTGACTGATTGGGCGGAGGGGCGATTCGACTCATTTTTCCGGCACCGTTGGCGTGAAGGTTCAGATCCGCAGTGGCGGATGCATTGCTGATCGCCGCGCAATGCCGTTCATTGCCAGCGTCTCGTGCCGTGACGCCGACGCTTGCCGGCCCAGCTTCGACGCCAGGCGTTAACCGCGCCGCCCAGCGCGCGCGAGCGCGACCTGACATCGCGGTGTCAGAAATCCGCAGCCGGCGCAGCGGTGTTCGCAAACAATGATGAACGATGCGCCCGGGATTGTGGGTTTCGATCAGACGTTGTCAGGCGTTGCCGCGCTCGAGGTACCAGCCAGCAGCCGCCTGCCGTGACTGGCGCGATCGCTGGAAGATCGCCGGAATCGGCCTGCCGCGGCGGCGGTTGAAACACGCGTCGGTGATACTGCGCCCTGTCGCATCATCCATATGATGGTAAAGTGCTTCGAGCCGCAAGAGTCAAGACCACTGACAAAGGAGGGATCAGAACCGTGATCGTCGGCTTCAGCCTCGGCGGCGTAGCGGTCGGGTCCACTCAGGCGCTGACTGCGGCCGATTAAGAACAATGCCCTTCGGCGCGATCGGAAGCGGACTGAGCTGGCGACGCCCCGTTCAGCCGCCAGGCCGGGAACGGATCGCGCCTCGATCACGCCCTGGGTGCTGACTGCTAGCCGATGACGTTGCCGCCCGCAGGTCGGTGCCAGCCGATCCAGTTCAGCGTCATGGCCGGCTTCTGACCGCCGTCAGCGTGTTCCGATAACCGCGCCAGTGATCTCATGTTCGGGTGCCGCCCAGTCCTGCACAGTCAGCCAATATCAATAAAAGGTCGAATCCCGCTATCTGCAATAAATACTTGGCGTCAGGGTCGCCTGCAGCTGCGACGCGCTATTGGAGCAGTTCGCCGTGCCGCCTGATATCCCGCGGCATCGGGACTGCGTGCCCATTTGAGGATGCTTTTTACGAGATCGCCAAAGTCGAACACCGTGCCAGGCAGACAGCAGAGCCGCACAGGCCAGCGCTAACGCAATATCGGGAAGATGGTCGCCGCATCGTGGTAAAGGTCTGAAAACGGACTCTGAACCAAAGCCACACCAGGTCATAGTTAGTGTCCTTTCGTCCAAACATCAGCGATGAATCCGGAACTGGGGATCACAGCGCGATGGACGGGAAGAGGCATACCATGCCGCGTGATGCGGGAAAGTGGATACCGCAGATCAACTCGGCGTCGGTGGCGCGGCGTTTGCGAGATCTGCTGCCGATCGACAGATGCCGGATCTTTTTCAGTTACGTCTTCCGATGTCCTTCACTCAGTGGTGAGACGCAACGCGCGTAGATCGGTGGCCGCTTCGGGACGCTCGGCGCCTATACAGTGGCAAAAACCAGTCATCGGTTCGATACAGCGGCAGCCGCCAGCTTGATGTCCTGCCACCCAACGATCGCGTCTTCTTCGACAATGCCGATATTGTCGTATTCTGGCGTTGCAAAAATATCGGGCGCCAGTTGTCACCCAGAATGGAAGGCGACGACGCAGGTGATGAAGCGGCCAGATCGATGCCGCTGGGCGGGCGCTGCCTGGGAAGTCGATGCCCGCGTCATCGCGGCGTCAGCCGACGGGCGACCATCCGTTCGCTCACGCCATCCGGCGAGCTGACCAGCGATCGACGCGTACATGCGTGTCGTTGATGGTGCCACGGAATTTGGTTATGCCGCGTATGAAGTTGTTGCCGGAGCGTGAAGTTCTCCAGCTCATCCCGATCGCATAGGCCGGACGACACGCCGTCACGCTCGCTTGCGCGGAGCGAGCCGATCCAGATTCCGGCGCACATTAAGCCGCGTTGCATGGCGTCAGAATATCGGGTGGCCGCGCAGCGATGAATACGGGCGGATTGCAAAGATAAACCAGCCGAGCGGGGCGCCGAGTTCCGCCTGAAGGGCGTCGTTCGACCAGCGCTGCGAGTCGATACAGTGCCGACGACCGATTAAGCCATCGTCGGCAGAAATATTTGACTGACGACTCACCGGCGATCAGCAGCGCCTCGACACCTGGTGTAGCAGAAGCGCTTGACTATCGCCCACCGACAACTTCACGCCAAGCGCGCGAAACGAAAACTTCGAAGACAGGTGACGTCAGCCCATTCAACAGCATGAAATAGCTCGGCGTTCGTGACGAAGCGTGGATCGCGCACAGATCACGGGGTGCCGTCACCAGCCCTCGGCATCGAATAATCGTCGATCTGAATATCTGCTGTATTTCAGATTTCTATTTCAGATAGCTGCAGGGCGAAGTTTGCGACGAGTCCAGCCAGGGATCGCCAGTATGGTCTGCAATAACGCGCTGCGCGTTGAGCGCCACGGCAGCGCTGCTGAATGGGAGTTGGATCGTTTGTACCGCGAAAGGTGCATTACGTGTCCGCGAGCCGCTTAACCGCTGAATGCGCTGATGCCAGTTAACTTCCTCGAAGTTTATAGTCACATCCATAGTCGCCAGGCAAGCCAGCCATTGGCAGTCGTCTCGCAGGCTGGCGGCTGAGTCGCCAGCCACCGGCGGTCGTAACGGTGTCTGCCGGTTGAAAACGAAAGCGCAATGCACGAGTTACCGCGCCAGCACGATCTTCTGCTTCAGAGTTTCATAAGCGATTTGAACACAACACGACCGATATCGCGCGCAGTAAGCTGGGTCGCAATCTCGCCGAACGCCGTCTACCTCGCGAGTGGCCGTAGCAGCTTGTTCGCCCATGCGACACCAATCCAGCTCCAGGTCACGCGTCTTTGACTCAGGTTCCGGGCACGAGATCGATGTGGGTGTTCGCACATCAGCACACGCAGTCGCGCGCAAAGGTGAATCACGCCGTTCGCGTCTTCAGTCGCCTCCGAACTGGATCCACTAAATCGTCGCAGGCGACAGGCAGAGCCTGCCTTCACATCCCAGACGATCAGATGGCCGATAGCCCCAGGCTACGCTCACAACCCTCCGTCTGGACAGAAGAGGCAGACTCCATGAGCGAAACAAAGATGATCACTGGGGCAGCTCGCGTTACAGGCTGATGCCAGATGGTAATGGCGACCGATATCGACTTTCGGTACCACGAAGTGCTGGTGAATGCCTACACCCCGGCCTTTTGCAGCCATTGCTATCAGTGCTGACAGGCGTTTATTGCTTGCGGCGGCCTTCAAATGCGGTGCGCGTTCAGCCAGTGCGCCGGTGCAATCATCGCGCCGGTGCCGTCGTTGTTGCGCGCGCCAGTCGCCTGATGCCGTTGCGTGATGGCGGCTTGGGAGCGAAGGTCAGGAACGTGGAAAAGGCTGGGGATATGAAAGCGCATGGCATCCGGTGGTCGGTTACGGTCTCGCCCGGCAGTAGCCTGACAGATACGCCGTAAACAGCTTCTCGGTTCCGAGTTGACCGCGCGTTCGACTTCAGCTTCAGCAGACTGAATGCGTCACATTCAGAAATCGACTACGCAACGAGGCTTCCATGAACTGAACGCAGAACTGATTTGCAGCCGAGGAAGCGTTTAGGTTTCACAAGCTTAATTTGTGCCAGCTACGATGAAAAGACGTGCGATGCGCGCGTGCCCGGTGGCGCCGCCTTACTGATGCCAGCCTGCCGCAATTGAGGAAAATTATCCCTCGACCGGATCGACGTTTACGGGATCTGCGATCGCTCGCGGTCGATCGGCATAAAAGTCCAACACAGAAGTTTATCGCCAGTCGGTGGCGCTGGATTTGATCAGCTCCGACGTCAACGCTTCGGCGTTGTTCACTACCTGGTTGCGGTCGGCGGTCGATGGCGAGGTTCGCCGCGAAAACGCCAGCCTTATGCCGTCGAGGAAAGGCGTCCGGCATTTCGATCGCGCGGATATGCGCTCAACGTCAACGGGAGAGCGCCCGGCGCGCGGGCTTTCAGGTGTCGCAATCAGTCAGCCAGCTTGCTCGTAGAGTCAGTTATTGAAGCACAGCCTCGCCAAGGCGCACGATTAGTCTTCCGGCGGGGAGTCTGCCTCACGGCAACGAATTTTTCAAGCCGAGTTCAGATAGAAATGCCTACCCTGAAAGTGCATGGTGCTACCCGTGCCTCAGCACAGCCAAAACATGCTGCCTGAGTTTGACGCAGTAACACCACCCCACCACTGCCTGGGTTTTGCCCGCTGCGTCGACTTACGGCCGGCGTATGATTCGATTATTGGGTCTCAAGCCAGCACTGTCATCAGCACTCACATGGTTCCCACGACAGAACCAAGAGGTTCATATGCGCCGACCCAGAATTCACACTCCAGCAAGAGAATGGCGATGTTACGGTCTACGAAGAAGAGGCGCCGCGACCAGGGAATTAACACACCACAGTTTACTTACCCACTTCCCAGCCTGCGGAAGAGCCGGACCAGCGAACGAGAGTTTATTAAACGACACTGCAGTCACGAAGTAGTCGGTTACCTGAAGCCGGTTCACAGCTGAAATGACCAGCATTTCGGCGGCGCGAATGGTTCCACAGAAGAGATAGTGTGAAGAATGCAGCACGCGGTGCCGCCCCATGACAGTCGACGCTCACCACCGCGCTATCGCATGGTGTCTGCTGGCAAGGTACGAGCAGCAGAGTGCTTCGATGCCATGTGTCTAAAGTAGAAGACTATCGATGGCGAGTGGTCTGGGCCTGGATGCAGGCGGCAGTGCAGGCGAGTTCAGTACAGCACAGCTGATGAGTCTCGAGCCACGTATTCACTGACTCGACCACTCTCTGTAAATGATCTGACTGATTTGTTCATCCCTGCCTTCAGCATTTGAGATTTATCTGCAATGATTGCACTCGCTCATTTCGTGGGTTCCAGGGGGTCCATGTAGCATGATGATCTCATCTGAGTGCCAGTGAGTTCAGATCATGAGCCAGTGCTGCCGAAGCGCAGTTATTATCCGGGATCAACGCTGAGTTGGGATCGAGCGTTGAGGGAAACAAGGGACGGTCTGTGTAAAAACGAAGCCGGATGCTCATCCCTGCGCAACGATTACATAGGGATTAGACGCTGATCCGCCGTAGCATCTGCAGCGCTGCGATTATTCTGTGGCCCAGCGTAATAACGACATCGAACGCAACGGCGAATTTCCGCGTCAATGTTCCGTGCCATGCCCATCTTGAATGAGGTTCGCCGCGGCGATGCTGAAGGCGCCGTCGGCACTGATGAGCCGGGCGGCACAGGCTTCACAGCGGGGCCCGACGATGTCCCAGTGAGGGCGCGTCAGAGCCGGCGGATGGGCAGCTGTTCGGTTCTTCCGGCGATGGCGCCCGCGCAAGCGACTGATCAGGCAGCCTGTTCACAAACTTCCAGTCGACCGCCGGTATCACTGCGAGCTTCGCGCTTGCGAGATATCGAGTTCGAGGTCCGTTCCCGCTTTCCGACACGGCGATAACAGTAGTCGCGTCGGTCGTCTGACTTCCGTTGTGAAGGCGTCACGACCGGCGGGCGCCGCCAGCCACGCGCTGGCAGTCGTTAACACTTCCAGATGAATAGTCTCGGTCGGCAGATCGTTTTGCCGCCCGACGAGGCGATGCTGAAAGCCGAATCCCCGGCACGTTGTCCGGCCTTCTTGTGATTATCCAGCACATCCGCTGACTGCGGCGTCTGAGAAGCGTCGTCATCGCCTGAAAGATTGACGTGCGTTCGAAACACTCTTTTCGATCAAAGAGTTTCATGCCAGTGAATGACGCAGCTTGCACAGAACGGCTGAAGCGCAGCGCGGCGATCGCGGACGGCTGGCGGTCGATGCTGATGCTGCGGCCGGCACTTCCTCTGAATGCTGGCGTGTTGCAAACTGCGCGCCAGCATTCAGAGGAGATTGGCAAGGTCTATGCCGGGCGCAACGGCATCATCGGCGCCCTGACTGAAGATCTGATCGATACCAGCGTCGAGTCCGAAGCCGCGATCGCCGCGCTCAAACACACCCCGGGTGCCGCGTTCGGGTCCTGTCGCTACAAGCTCAGCGTCGATTCACGAGCACCGGGCGCAGTACGAACGCTTGATCGAAGTGTTTCGTGCGCACGACATCGGCTTCTTTTTCTACAACGGTGGCGGCGACTCTGCAAGACACCGCCTATAAAGTCAGCCAGATAGGCGCTGAGCTCGGCCTACCCGATCGTGTGCGTCGGCATTCCCAAGACCGTGGACAATGATCTGCCGATCACGGACTGTTCACCGGGCTTCGGCTCAGCGGCGAAATACGTTGCCACCTCGCTTCGCGAGGCGGCGTTCGACGTGGCGGCGATGAGTCGTACCTCGACCAAGGTGTTCGCTCTGGAAGTGATGGGCCGGCATGCGGGCTGGACGACCGCCGCTTGCGCGCTCGCCGCTGAACAGGAAGGCGACGCTCCACACGTCTTGCTGCTGCCCGAGGTCGCGTTCAATGAGGAGCGGTTCCTGGCCAAGGTCGAGGACGGCTTTGACGCGGTACGGCCACTGCGTTATCGCCGTGTCGGAAGGGATCAAGGGACCAGACGGTGAGTTCCTCTCGGCATCGGGCTCGAAGGACGCCTTCGGCCATGCACAGCTGGGCGGGGTCGCGCCACTCATCACCAACCTGATAAGCGCGAAGCTCGGCTGCAAGTGCCACTGGGCGGTTCCTGATTACCTCCAGCGGTCGGCACGCCACATTGCCTCCGAGACCGATGTCGAGCAGGCCTACGCAGTCGGTCGCGCGGCGGTGGAATTCGCAATCGCCGGAAGGAGCGCGGTGATGCCGGCGATCCGCCGGCTCAGCGATGCGCCCTATCGCTGGGACATCATCGAGGCGCCGCTCTCTGAGGTCGCCAACCAGGAGAAGCTGTTGCCGCCCGACTTCATCAGCGCCGACGGCTTCGGCATCACCGAGGCGGCCCGCCGCTATTTGGCGCCGCTCATCGTTGGCGAAGCCTATCCGCCATTTAAGAATGGGCTACCCGACTATGTGAAGCTGCAGAACGCGGCGGTGCCGAAGAAACTGACGCGGGAGTTCGCCGTCTGAAAACGTTCGGGTGTCAGGGTCAATCACGCTGGGCCGCGGGATGCTCGCGACTGTCAGATTTAGCGTCGGTCAACGAGCGCTCCGCTAGGACCGCTATATGTGCATGCGATCGACATCCGCCGCTCATCGGGACGCAGCGGTCAGCGCAGGAATGGCCTGGTGACATGCCAGCGCGAGCCTTCGCGTCCGCTACCTCGGGCCCCACCACGCATACCAAAGACTGCCGTCACCGCCCGCTTGGCGCACCTCAAGCTCAGGAGCTCTTGCCCTGCGCAGTCAACCAGCGTGCGTGGTGGTCCCGGATAATAGCAACCGCTTCGGCGGCGTTGTCCACGCAGCACGGTATCTGCATGTCCTGCGGGCTCGCGAGCTCGAGATCCGGGGCGCAACATCGTCGCGCTTGCCCATTCAACGAGACCCCTCCACATGGAACCCGCGAAAATGAGCGGGGTGTCGTGTAGAATGACGCGCCTGCAAGAGCTGCCAGATCATCATCGATTTCGAGCAGGGTTCCCAGGCCACCCGGGGCAACGATGTAGGCGTCGGAGATGAGCACGAAGTGGTGCAGCCGAGTGAAGAAGGTCGCGTGCTCGAAGGCTTGCTCGACGAACGGGTTCACGTCCTGCTCGAACGGCAAGTGCACCCGGATGCCGATGCTCTGCGCCCCTTGGCTCGCCTGCGCGGCCCGCGCCCTTCGTTGGCCGCCTGCATCAGGCCCGGGCCGCCGCCCGTGATGATGTCGCAGTTCATGGCGCTCAGCGCCGAGCACATCTGCTTGACCTCTTCGTAAACCCAGTGCCCCGGCTCGGTGCGCGCAGATCCGAACACCGTCACGCGATAGCGCTCGTGCTGCGAGGGACGCAGGCGTGTCAGGTTGTTGACCGTCGCCCAAAGTCCGAAGAGCGTGTCGACGAGGATGCGTCTGACGGCTTCTTCGTCGGCCAGGCTGACGGTGGTGGGCGTGTGCGACGGTGTGGTGCTCATGGGGCGGCCACGGATCAAATAACATAACGCAGCCGCATTGAATACGAGGGGGAGCGAAAAACATCGCGACCTCGCTCTTCATATATCTCTTCAGGTAAGACCATTCGCGCTGCGGAATATGAGTGGGCTTGCGGTCGACTTTTCAGCCATTACAATTACGGCTTCAGGACTGGGGGTAGCTGTGAAACCTTTCATTCTGACTGCAGTGCGTCGTTCTTGTTTTAATCGCTCTCGTTCATCTGGTCCGGCTCTTCACAGGCTGGGAAGTCGTCGTAAACGGGTTTGTGGTGCCGGTCTGGTGGAGCGCGCCGATCTTGGTCATCTTCGCGGGGCTGGCATTCCTGGTCTGGCGCGAAGCACATCACTGAAGGGCAGCGACCGTGAGGAAATTCATGGCTGCGACAGCCATCGCCATTCTTCTGCTGGGTGTGGTGTGGCGGTTCGCGGGGTGGATTCTGGAATGGATCGGCCGCCTCCTCGGCGCGCGCGGCCTAACTTCGAGCTACGAAGCATTCGTTGAAGGTTACGTGGGGATGCTGATGACGGACGGCAGCCTGGCGAAAATTGCTCGGCCCATGGTTGTTGATGGGCGTCGGGCTGATCCTTCTTGCCGTACTTATGTTGCCGGCCCGTAAAGAGTCGGCGGGCGGCGGAAGAGCAAAAAATGCCAAACGTATTTAGTGGTGCGGGTGGAGTGTTACTACGTCAAAAAAATAGCTCAGGCGGCATGGTCCCACACGGCGAGTGCTGAAGAGCGCGAGGGACGGCGCACCATACGCACGCAGAGACCACCAGTGTCAGGCATTTCTTGCTCCTTTGCTCAGCGAAAGAACTCGCATTCGTTGCGCATCATTCGTTCGTGGGCGAACTCACGCCGGAGATTTCGCATCAGCTATCGTTGATGCGTGCTTGGCGGGCAGTGCCAGTGCTGCAATCGCTGCCGCGAGCGACAGAACAGCCGACACGGCGATTGCGGCCGCAAAGCCATTACTGAAAGCCCGCGCCGAGGCGACGCTTCCGCTCCCGCGAAGACGGCAACGACGAGGCGCGACGCCGAATGTCCCGCCGAGAAAGCGCGACATGTTGAAAATGCCGGACGCCTTTCCGACCTCGTTTGTTACGACGGCGCTCAAAACGGCGTTTTGAGCGGCGGGCATCGCCATCGACACGCCGGCACCGGCCAGGATCAGCGGCGGGACGAGATTGACGAAGGCAACACCAGGCGTGGCGGTCAGGCTGATCCAGCAAAATCCGGCCGCCTGCATGACCAAGCCGGTCACGACCAGCGGTCGCTCGCCGAGCCGATTGACGAGGCTGCCACCGATCGGTGCGAACACGAACAAGGTCGCCGTCCATGGCAGCAATCGCAATCCGAGTCGAAGGACCAAATCCTTGCCCCGCCTGAAAGAATTGCGGCAGGAAGAACACAACGCCATACATCGAGGCGTAAAATAGAAAGCTTGCCACGATGCCAGACGCGAAAGCGCGCGCATAAAAAGCCGCATCGGCACCATCGGCTCGCTGGCACGCAGTTCCCAACCGACAAACGCAACGCCCAGCACGACACCTGTCAGCAACGATGCGAGGATTTCTGCGTTGGTCCAGCCGACCTGGTTGCCGCGCATCAATCCCCACACGATGGCGAGCGCCGCCCCAGTCACCAGTACAAGGCCCCGAAGGTCGAGACGCGCCGCTGGTCCAAAGCTTTCCGGAACCCGGCTGAGCACGAGCGGTATCGCAATGAGGCCAATGGGTACGTTGATCCAGAAGATCCACTGCCAGGCGAGGCCTTCAGCAACCGCACCGCCGACCGCCGGACCAGCTATGAGGGCGACACCCGTGACGCCACTGAAAATCCCCAGCGCCTTTCCACGTTCCTGCGGCGGGAAGACTGCACTCAGGACCGCCATCGCAAGCGGCATCAAGAGCGCGGCCCCAGCGCCCTGCCCAGCCCGCGCCGCGATGGAGCCAGCCAACGTGGTTGCCAGCGCGCAGGCGACGGACGCCGCGACGAATAGGCCGAGGCCCGCTGCAAACATGCGCCGCCTGCCCAACCGGTCGCCAAGCGCAGCACCTGTTAGCAATAATACCGCAAAGGTCAGGGTGTAGGCATTCACCGTCCACTGCAGCGCCTCCATTGAGGCACCGAGGTCGATCCGGATTGTGCCGAGCGCCGTCGTGACCACCATCGCGTCTAGCGCGGCCATCAGCGAGGCTACCGAAGCCAACGCGAGCACCCAGATTTTCGTTGCTCTCGCGTAAGGTTCCATCTTTGTTTCGCTCATAGGTCTATGCTCCTGTCCAAGCGTAAGACGAATCAGGAGGGTTAAAGGATTCTCAGTGAGCGTAATTTTTTGGGGCCAGAATCCTTCGGCCATCCTGAGATCGTCTCAGGATGTGAAGGGCGGGCTCAGCAACGCGAACCCAAAACACCGCGACGGTTGGAGTGGATTTCCATGGATATTCAGATGAGCGACAAGGCCGCGAACAGCGATCTGTTCCACACCTATTCCTGCTTTGCGCGCGGCGTTGATATGATGAAGTGCGGGTCTACCACTGCGTCTCGATCTCGTGCCCAAGGGACGAGACGAGAAGGACCTCCAAAGACCGCAAGCGTGGGTACGCCATCGCCACAACTATGGAGAGACTTGAGATTGGTGTCCTCATGAGCGAACAAGCTGCCACAGCCATTTTCACGCGGGAGAGATTAGACAGCGTTCTGAGCGAATTGCGGCCGAAGCTCCATCGCTACTGCGCACGCATGACTGGCTCGGTCATCGATGCAGAGGACATTGTTCAAGAAGCCATCGTAAAAGCTATCGAAGCTTTTCCCAAGCAGGATCGATTGCTAACGCGGAAGGCTGGCTCATTCGCATTGCGCACAATACGGCGCTCGATTTTCTTCGGCGCCGCGCCCGGCAGGAGGCCATTGGTTCTGACGAGGATCCCGAAATGGTTGTGTGACCCTATCGCCACGGTAGACGACCGGCTATCCGTAGCCACCAGCCTGCGGACCTTTATGCGACTGCCAGTGGCGCAGCGCAGCAGCGTCATTCTCATGGATGTGCTTGGTTACTCGCTCGGGGAAGTTAGCAACATCCTGGATAACGGCATTCCGGCGGTTAAAGCGGCTTTGCATCGCGGACGTGTGCGCCTTCGCGAAATCGCGCAAGAGCCTGACGACAGTCCGCTCCCTGTCCTGGCGGATTCCGAGCGCGCGCTGCTTGCTGCCTACGTGGCGCGCTTCAACGCACGGGATTTCGACACGATACGGACCATGCTGGCAGATGAGGTACGGCTGGACCTCGTCACTAAGCTTCGCCGCAGCGGCCGAAGCGAAGTCACAAATTACTTTAGCAGGTATTCCGAGATCGATGATTGGCATTTCGTGCCGGGGCTGGTGGAGCGGCGCCCCGCCGTGATCGTGCGCGATCCACGCACTGCGTCACGAACGCCGAGCTATTTCATTCTGTTGGAATGGGCTGGCGATCGCCTCGTGAATATTCGGGATTTTCGTTTCGCGCGCTACGCGACAGAAGGCGCAGAGTTATTTGTCATGGAGTGATTGGGCGGTGAGTCAATGCCGCGCTCTGCCTACACAAGTTGTCGAGGAGAGGTTTGCTGATCTTCGGATGGGTCGCGAACTGGAGGCCGATCGAAATATTTCTGTACGAGTGGTGGCCAATCGTTCGTCGGCGCAATTTGTACCGTCGACTCGCGGCCGCTGAGGTCGATTTGACGCCGTTCAAGGGATGAAAGGCTGGAACTCGGCTCCGATCAGCGCCCCGCTCGACTGGTTGTCTTTTTGCAATCCGCGGTATTCCGATCGCATCGCTGCGCGGTACGCCGAGGAACCCCGATATTCGCAACGCCGACGACGCGGCCATGCGAACTATGGTTTGCGTTCCGGAATCTGAATCAGCTCGCTCAGCTGCGCGCTCGTCAACGGCGCCGGGATGTGATTTGAACGTGACGGCGTCCGCCACGATGTCGTCCAGCCCTGACATGCGATCGGGATTGACAGCCTCCTTCGGGAGGAACTCCTGCAGCGCGCGCCGGGCGGTGGCTTCGTTGATGCTGGACCACGCGGCATAGGCTTTCAAACCCTCCGGCGTGGCGTAGACCCAGTCCAACGCCTCGCGATAGGCACGCATGAAGCGCACGATCACGTCCTTTGCGCTGGGTGAGCTCGCCGAGATTGGCGATGAGCAGACGGATGGTCTGCCGATCGAGCACCGGATCGTCCGACGCTTTCGCGATGACGCGGATTTTTCCTTGTTCCACGGCATCGACTCCGAACGGTGCGCCCGCCCAGCCGACATCGATCTGGCCGCTCATCACCTGCGTGCAAGCGTCGCGGGCGCGGCTCCGGTCTGGGTGGCCTTGAACTTGGCGCCCGATGATTTTTGCAACGCCAGAACCGCGGTATGCGTCGAAGAACCATTGGTCGAATAGGCCACGGTCCTGCCGTCGGTGTCCCGCAGGCTCTTGATCGGTGAATTGGCGGGGACGTACCAGAACAGCTGGCTGCCGCCGGTAAAGGTCGAGCCGATGACACGGATGGGCGCGCCCTTGGCATAGGCGCCGAGCGTGCCCAGAAATCCGGCGGCCACGCCGATCTGCGCGCTGTTGGCGATGACCACCTGCTGCGTCTCGCCGCCGCCCTGGGTGTAGAGGACATCGAGGGTGAGGCCGTAGCTTCTTGAAGATTCCGGCATCCTGTCCGAGCTCGGCGACGAAGGTCTCGCCGACGCCGCGCGCTCCCACCGCGACCTTGAGGTGATCCTGCGCGGACGCTCCGCACCACGGCGCCATCGCGGCGACGACCGCGAGCAGCAGCGCGCGAGATCCTCGAACGTGTCATGCTCATCTTCCGTCCATCGCGTTGCGTCCACGGTTCCGAAGTTCGCATCACTGTGCGGCGCTGCTGCTGCCAGGAACTCGGAAGCGAAAAAGGTTCACTAGCAGCTTACGTTGACCTGGTGTCGGTCTTTGGTTCTTAGAAGTCCGCATTTTACCCGGACTTGCCGCGGAAATGATGCGGACTTCTGGAGCCGCCACACCACGATGCGGCGACCGCTCGTTCCCGATATTGCGTTGCGCGGCAATACAATGCCGGCGCCCGGTCGGCTTGTCGCAACCGCGCGCGATGCGTGTGCAACTCGCTGCCTGGCGCGAGGATTTGACTCGACTTTGTAACGCGAATCTCGTACACAAAAGCATCCTCCAAAATTGGGTTTGGAAGCGCGGGTCCGGTGCGGATGCCGCGGGATGCTCTATTCATGAGCTGCACGGCTGTGCGCGGCGACCGGGACTGCTCAGCTATGGAAACTGCTCAATCGCGTGCGCGTGCAACCGCAGGCGCGCCAATCGCATGCGTGGCCTCCGATCCCGTGGGGCCGCCGCCCACCGCCCCGACCGAACACGGGTGTTGGGGCAGCGGGACCATTGTTATTTTATTGATATTAACAATGGCGCAGCCGTTTTCCGTGGCACTGGCCGCCGCGAAAGTTGGGCAGCGCCCGAACGCGTGAGATCGTTGATATGACGCGGGATCGAGACGCGCGGCGGCCCGGTCAGGGGCCGGCCATGGCCTTGAACACGGGATCGAGCTTGGCGGTCACCGCCGGCCCGAAATGACCCTGCGGGTTGGACGGCGGCAGCCGGTCCATCGCCTCCCAGCTGCGGATCAGGATCCGGGCGTGATCGAAGGCGCGCCTGAAATCCGTTCCCGGCCGCAACGACTGCTTGAACAGGGCGTCGCCGAAATAGGTCCAGTCGCGCCCGGTGGCGCAGCCGAAGGACGTGCTCTGCGCATCGGCCGCGGTCAGCACGATCGTGATCGTCGCTGGCCAGCGGCGGCACGAACACGCCGCCGAAACAGGCCGACACGATCACGACGCGGTTCTTGATCCCTTCCTTGTCGAGACTGGCCTTGACCTCTTGCGGGCTCAGCACCGGCCGCGCCGCCGCCGGGGACCTGCAGCGCCGATGCCGCTGTTGCTTCCGTGCGATGTCATGAACAGGAGCAGGACGTCCTCGGCCTTGTTCATCACCTGCCCGACCGCCTGCACCGCCGCGGCAAAATTCCGGCGGCTCGCCAGCGGCGCCGCCTCGACCGTTTCGGCGTTGTTGATCAGCCGCAGCGAACGGCCGCTGATCGGCAAGGATGCGCTCGAGCGCGGCCGAGCGCGCCGTCGACCTCCTTGACGAAAACGTCCTGCTCCGCCCAGCCCGCGATCCCGATGGCGTAGACGTCCGGTCGCCCCTTTGCTCTGCGGAGCCAGGCGCGCGAACGCCGCTTGCAGCAACGCCGGCTGCAGATTCTGCAGCCGCGCCGATGCGATGTCGGGGTCGGCATTGCGCTCGCGACGCGCCGCCTGTGCGGCGCGGGCGTATTCCCACCAGTTGGCGCTACGGGCGTCGAAGCTCGGGCCGGCAAAGACCGGCGTATGCGGCACCAGGCCCTTGGCGATGAACAGCGCGGCCCAGAGCGCGATCACCCGTGTCAGCAGCCGCAATCGCGCGCCGGGCTCGACGCTGCGGATGATCGCGAACATGCCGCCGATCCAGGACACGAGCGGTGCCAGAAAGAATGAAATCGAGAGCGCCCCTCCAGCCAATCGCTCAGCCCATGGGTGCGCAACGCGGGAAAGAACGAGATCACGATCCCGATCGGGGACGGCGGCAGGACGAGCGCCGATGCCAGCCTGATCGCCGACAGCACGACCTCGGTCAGCACCGAGAGCGCAACCATGGCGGAGAGAAACGTCATGCGCGCGGCCGGGCGCACGAAGAATGCCGCGACGGCGACCGCGATGACGAGCCACGCGATCAGCGCGTTGAGGCCATACGGATTGAACACCGGCGACGGGATCGCATCGAGGTACTGGATGACGCCGCGAACGAGCGCCAGCACGAGGGTCCAGCCGACGAGGGCGGATAATCCAACGAGTGGCGGATCTGGCGTAGGCCGCCAGATGGCGGCACGCGCCGCGAACTTGAACACCGACCACACGCTGGTCACTCCCTTCCCGAGCAGGATCGTCCACCCGAGGCCCCTGCCGCGACCGTGTATCCCCCGGTCGTTCGGCATCAAGGCACGACGCTCGGGTCTCCTTCGTCAGCGAGTACGCGAACGGATGGCCACCCAAGATGACCGTAATGGGGCGCGACGGGTCGGTGCGGCCGTGGCCGCGTCGCCCGCGCGGAAAGCAGTATCGCATGAGACCGTTGATGAAGTGGAAACGACTGACACACGATGTGAGCGGCTTGCGACCACCCGCCCATTGACAGCGCCGTCCATGATCATAAGATTTTTGTGTGCGCGGGATCGTTCGTCATCGCACGAGCGATGCGCGCGATAAGACCGAAAACGGAGGTGCGATGCCCTCGGGTTACCCAGGCCGCCATGACCGCCGCGGCATTGTTCGGGCCTCGGCGTAGCGGCAGACTTTCGCGAACGGCAGCGTCGGGAGCGGCCTATTGGGCCGCATCAGTGAGGCATGGCCCGCCCTGGCCCCTCCCGGCGAGTGCTCCCAAGCTTCTTCGCAAGCTATGCGTTCTGAGCGAAGCAACCGAGGCGCGCGAGCAGGCGTTGCCGCGCGGGGCCTCGCGTTTTGCCGTCCGGCACCGCATATGAGGTGCCATGAAATTCCTCGACGAGGCCAAGGTCTATATCCGCTCCGGCGACGGCGGGAACGGCTGCGTGTCGTTCCGGCGCGAGAAGTTCATCGAGTTCGGCGGGCCGAACGGCGGCGACGGCGGCACGCGGCGGCGACGTGATCGTGCAGGCGGTCGACGGGCTCAACACGCTCATCGACTACCGCTATCAGCAGCACTTCAAGGCCAAGAGCGGCGCGCGGCGGCATGGGCAAGGACCGCCACGGCGCGAGCGGCGACGACATCGTGCTGAAGGTGCCGGCCGGCACGCAGATCTACGAGGAGGACGGCGAGACGCTGCTCGCCGATCTCACCGCGGTGGGCCAGCGCGTGGTGCTCGCGCGCGGCGGCAATGGCGGCTTCGGCAACGCGCATTTCAAGAGCTTCGACCAACCGCGCGCCGCGCCACGCCAATCCCGGCCAGCCCGGCGAGGAGCTCACCATCCGGCTGCGCCTCAAGCTGATCGCCGATGCCGGCATCGTCGGGCTGCCCAACGCCGGCAAATCGACCTTCCTCGCGGCGGTGAGCGCGGCCAAGCCGAAGATCGCCGACTATCCGTTCACGACGCTGCATCCGCAGCTCGGCGTGGTCGACAGCGACGGCCGCGAATTCGTGCTCGCCGACATTCCCGGCCTGATCGAGGGCGCGCACGAGGGCGTCGGGCTCGGCGACCGCTTTCTCGGCCATGTCGAGCGCTGCCGCGTGCTGCTGCATCTCGTCGACGGCACCGGCGAGCACGCGGGCGAGGCCTACAAGACCGTGCGCGCGGAGCTCGAAGCCTATGGCGCAGGGCTGGCGCGAGAAGCCCGAGATCGTCGCGCTCAACAAGGCCGACGCGCTGACGCCGGAGCAACTGAAGCAGCAGACCGCGCGGCTCAAGCGCGCGGCCAAGAAGACGCCGCTCGTCGTTTCGGCGGCGACCGGCGCCGGCGTACCCGCGGCGTTGCGCGCGCTGTTGCAGGTGATCGATCAAGGCCGGCGCGACGGAACAGCCAAGTGCCCCGGTCGAGGCCTGGCAGCCGCAGGATTGATGACCGACAAAGACGCTCGGCGCTGCCGCGCGAAACGCCGGCGCGATGCGGCGCCCTTGCGACGCCGTCGAGATAGTCGCGCACAGCGTGTTACGCCCTTGGCGTGCACCCGAAAGCACATGCTAAACAACGCGCTGGCGCGACAATGGTTGTCGCGTGCCGCCGGTCGTCTGCAGCCCGAAACATGTCCCGAAAGCCCTCCCCTCACCGACTTCCGCCGCATCGTCGTGAAGGTCGGCTCGTCGCTGCTGGTCGACAGCGACGGCGGGCGCGCTGCACGACGATTGGCTCGTCGTCGCTGGCCGAGGACATCGCCGGCCTGCATCGCGACAAGCGCGACGTGCTGGTGGTCTCGTCGGGCGCGATCGCGCTCGGCCGCGCGGTGCTCAAGCTGCCGCCCGGACCGCTCAAGCTCGAGGACAGCCAGGCCGCCGCCGCCGTCGGCCAGATCGCGCTCGCGCGCACCTGGTCGGAGGTGCTCGGCCGCCATCGGCATCACCGCCGGCCAGGTGCTGGTGACGCTGCAGGACACCGAGGAGCGCCGGCGCTATCTCAATGCGCGCTCGACCATCGACAAGCTGCTGGAATGGCGCGCGGTGCCGGTGATCAACGAGAACGACACGGTCGCGACCAACGAAATCCGCTACGGCGACAACGACCGGCTTGCGCGCGCGCGTCGCCACCATGGCGAGCGCGGACCTGCTGGTGCTGCTCTCCGACATCGACGGGCTCTACGACGCGCCGCCCGCCGGCAACGCCGCCGCCAAGCTGGTCCCGCTGGTCGAGCGCATCACGCCCGCGATCGAAGCGATGGCGGGCGCGGCCGGCTCCGAGCTCTCGCGCGGCGGCATGCAGACCAAGATCGAAGCCGGCAAGATCGCGACCCATGGCGGCACCCACATGGTGATCGCGTCCGGCCGCATCGCGCATCCGCTGCAGGCGATCGCCGACGGCGCGCGCTGCACCTGGTTCCTCACGCCGGCCAATCCGGTGACCGCGCGCAAGAAATGGATCGCGGGCTCGCTCGAGCCGAAGGGCATCGCTGACCATCGACGCCGGCGCGGTCGCGGCGCTTGCGCAGCGGCAAGAGCCTGCTGCCGGCCGGGGTGATCCGCGTCGACGGCACGTTTCGCCCGCGGCGACGCGGTGGTCATCCGCGCGCCCGACGGCGCCGAGATCGGCCGCGGCCTGGTCGCCTACGACGCCGAGGACGCCGCCAAGATCAAAGGCCGCTCGTCGGCGGACATTTCGTCGATCCTCGGATTTGCCGGGCGCAGCGAGATGGTGCACCGGGACGATCTGGTCGTGCGGCGCGCCTGACCGGGATCACGATCGCGTTATCTGGCCGCTCTGCTCGCGCCGGATGGAACTGCAGGTCGTCGACCGAGCGCCTGGCGATCAGATCAGCGTTTGCCAAGACTGCACATAAAAGAAGACCCCGGCGCCCGAAGGGCCAGGGTCTTTCGCCGGATGGGTGAGGGGTTGGGGGCTGGGGGCACGCCACCCGGCGTTAGCCTATCCAACGCGGCATGGCGAGCGGGCGGTTCCTGGCAACGAAATTATTTTCGCGACGGACCGTGCGGCGACGCGGCCGGTCGGCGCCGCGATCGCGTCCGCTCCGCCGCATCGCTCGGCAGTTCCACCTGGCGGCCGTCGGGAAATTCGAGATATCGCAAATGGATGCGGAGAGGCCCGTCGCCGCCCGGGCGACCTTCAATGACGTAGCGGGTTCCGACCGGGAACCGGCTGGGAAGACGATCGACCAGTGAACTCATGGCACCACCTCCTGGGGGAACTCCCTCGGCTTGGTTCCAATGCCAGAGCAGCACGACGGTTCCGAGACAGGCTGATGACCGCAATGGATTCCTGTGAATCACTGTGGACAACGTCCATCACGACGCCCGGCGATGATCCGGAATGCTCTCGGCGTCATCGTTGCCGGCGGCATCGGCGCGACGCGGTTGCCCGCTGGCGCCGGGCGCGGGCGTTCGCGCCGTCAAAGATCGAAGCCGTTATCCCTCGCCAAATTCTTCAGCGAGGTTTCGGGCCGGGCGCCGAGATGCTGGATCACCTCGGCAGCGGCCAGCGCCCCAAGCCGCGCAGCCGTGCGATAGTCGACGCCGCGCGACAGTCCGACCAGAAAACCCGCGGCGAAGAGATCGCCCGCGCCGGTGGCATCGACCAGCCGCTCGATCGGGCTCGCCGGAACCGCGTCGGTCTCCTCGCGGGTCACGACCAGACAACCCTTCTCGCTGCGGGTGATCACGGCAAGCCGCACGTCGTTGCGCAGCGCATTGACCGCGGTGTCGAAGTCGGCGGTCTCGTAGAGGCTGTGCAGCTCGCTCTCATTGGCGAAGACGATATCGACCGTGCCGGTGCGGATGAGATCGAGGAATTCCGCGCGATAGCGGCCGACGCAAAACGCGTCCGACAGCGTGAGCGCGACGTCGCGCTCGGCGCCGTGCGCGATCTTTGCGGCCTTGAGGAAGGCTTCCTTCGCGTGCGGCGGATCCCACAGATAGCCCTCGAGATAGATGATCTGGGCGGCGGCAATGGCGTCGGCGTCGATATCGTTCGGATGCAGATCCTGGGCGGCGCCGAGATAGGTGTTCATGGTGCGCTCGCCGTCGGGCGTGACCAGCACATAGCAGCGCGCGGTCGATGGACCGGCCGACGCGGGCGGCGTTGCGAAGGCGACACCCGCGGCACGGATGTCGTGCGCGAATACGCGGCCGAGCTCGTCGTCCTTGACCTTGCCGATGAAGGCCGCGCGCCCGCCGAGGCTCGCCACCCCCACGATGGTGTTCGCCGCCGAGCCGCCGGACACCTCCACCGCCGGTCCCATGGCATCGTAGATCGCTCGCCGCCTGCGCCTCATCGATCAGCTGCATCGCGCCCTTGCGCATCTTTTGCTTGGCGAGGAAATCATCTTCGGTGCGCGCAATGACATCGACAATCGCGTTGCCGATGCCGAGGACGTCAAATCGCGTTGAAGCCATTCAAAAACTCCCACCCATGAGGCGGGCGCACTATAGCGGTCGAATTCTTCGAGGCAATCGCGTGCTGCAAACCGATGCCGCACGCTGTCATCGCGCCAAATCAAGCGCGTTGATGGATCAGCGCAGCCGACGCCAACCAGCGCAACCAAACCGAGGGTGACGGCTAGCCGGGCGCCCCACTACAATAGACACGGAGGCCACGCTTCATGTCGCTCGCGCGCGATGTCACCACCGTGGGCAGCGCAACGCTGGGGTCGCGGCTGCTCGGATTTGCCCGCGACATGGGCATTGCGGCGCTACTCGGCGCGGGCGTCTTCTCCGACGCGTTCTTCGCGGTCCTGCAGATCACCAATTTCTTCCGCCGACTGCTGGCCGAGGGCGCGCTCAACGCGGCCTTCGTGCCGTTGTGGCTGCGGATCAAGCAGATCGAGGGCCGGGCTGGCGCCTATCGCTTCTTTCAGCAGGTGTTCGACGCCATGCTGCTCGTGGGCGGCGTCCTGGCAGCAGGCGCGCTCTGGTTCGCACCGGCGCTCATCGGCCTGCTCGCGCCGGGCTTCGACGGCGAACGTCATGCATTGGCAACCGAGTATCTTCGCATCGTCGCGCCCTATCTGGCGTTGACCGGCATCGTCGCAGTCCTGGCGGCGGCGCTCAACGCCGCAGGGTCGCATGGTCGCGGCCGGCCTGGGCACGGTGGCCTTCAACGTGGTGCTGCTGCTTGGCGCTCGCATGGATCGCAGGCTTCGGCGTGACGCAGCCATCCGCGGTCGGCGCGATCCTCGCCTATGCCATCCTGCTCGCCGGGATCGTCGCAGCTGGTCGTGACCGGAGCCGGCTTTCTGCACCTGCGGCGATCCACCGGCAGCGCCGGAACGGCGGATACCGGTTCGCGGCGGGAGGCACCGCCCTGGTTCCGCGGCTGCATTCGCTTTTCCCCGATGCGCGGCGCTTCTTCGTGCTCGCCGTTCCCGGCCTTGTCGCTGCCGGCATTCCGCAACTGAAGCTGATCGCCGGCGCCATGGTCGCGTCATCCTCGCAGGCCGCGGTGTCGTGGCTCTACTACGCCAACCGCCTCTACGAATTGCCGCTCGGCGTGATCTCGATCGCCATCGCCTCGGTGCTGGTGCCGGCGATCGCCGCGAGCGTGCGCAGCGGAACAGCGGCGAGCGCGGCGGCGCAATCGCGCGGGTTCGAGATCGCGATCGGCCTGGCGCTTCCCTCCGCGGTCGGCTTCGCGGTGCTGGCGGAGCCGATCGCCGCCGCGCTGTTCGAGCGCGGCGCCTTCGGCCGCGCGATACCGCAGCGGTCGCCGCGGCGCTCGCGGCGATCTGCGCCGGCTTGCCCGGCCACGCGCTCGAGAAGGTACTCGGCGCGGTGTCGTTCGCGCATGAGGACACGCGCACGCCGATGCTTGCTGCGCTCGTCGGGCTTGCGTCCGCCGTCATCGGATCGCTTGCGCTGTTTCCCGCTACGGCCACGTCGGCGTGGCGGCGGCGATTGCGATTTCCGGCTGGGTCGGCGCGATGATCCTCGGCACGATCTTGCAGCGACGGGCTGGCTGCGTCTCGATCGCGACGCAGCGCGGCGGCTGCCGCGGATCGTCCTGGCGGCCGTCGTCATGGGACTGTCGATCTTCGCCGTGCTCGCGCTGCTCGCACCGCTGTTCAACGCGAGCGGATCGCTGGCGCGGATGGCCGCGCTCGCTCGTCCTGGTCGCGATCGGGCTTGGCGACTCTACCTGGCGAGCCTCGAAGTCCTCGGCGTCGCGCGCATGCGCGACCTGCTCGCCGCCGTGCGTAAGCCACGACCACGGAGTGAGCGCTCCTCTTGCGCGCTGCGGCCGCGGGTCATGCCATGTGGCGGCGCAACCGACGAGGATCCCGGCATGGCGTTCAAGGAGCGGGTATTTTCCGGCGTGCAGCCGACCGGCAATCTGCACCTCGGCAATTATCTCGGCGCGCATCGTGAAATTCGTCGCGCTGCAGGACAGGCTACGACTGCATCTATTGCGTGGTCGATCTGCACGCGATCACGGTGTGGCAGGATCCGGCCGAGCTGCCGAAGGCGATCCGCGAGGTCACCGCCGCGCTTCATCGCCTGCGGCATCGATCCGAAGAAGCACATCGTGTTCAACCAGAGCCAGGTCGCCGAGCATGCCGAGCTCGCCTGGGTGTTCAACTGCGTCGCCCGTCTCGGCTGGCTCAACCGCATGACCCAGTTCAAGGAGAAGGCCGGCAAGGACCGCGAGAACGCCTCGGTCGGGCTCTACGCCTATCCGACGCTGATGGCGGCCGACATCCTGGTCTATCGCGCCACCCATGTGCCGGTCGGCGAGGACCAGAAGCAGCATCTGGAGCTTTCGCGCGACATCGCGCAGAAGTTCAACAACGACTTCGCCGAGTCGATCCAGGCGCACGGCTACGGCGACGCGTTCTTTCCGCAGCCCGAGCCGCTGATCCAGGGGCCGGCGACGCGCGTGATGTCGCTGCGCGACGGCTCGAAGAAGATGTCGAAGTCGGACGCCTCGGACCAGTCGCGCATCAACCTGACCGACGACGCCGACGCGATCGCGCATAAGATCCGACGCGCCAAGACCGATCCCGGAGCCGCTGCCGAGCGAGGAGAAGGGCCTCGAGCCGCGACCCGAGGCCGACAACCTGGTCGGCATCTACGCGGCGCTCGCCGGAGACGAGCAAGGCGGAGGTGCTGCAGGGAATTCGGCGGCGCGCAGTTCTCGACCTTCAAGGCCGCGCTGGTCGATCTCGCGGTCGCCAAGCTCGGCCCGATCAACGCCGAGATGAAGCGGCTGGTCGCCGATCCCGTCTATATCGATCCGGTGCTCGCCGACGGCGCCGCGCGCGCGCAGGTCATCGCCGCCGAAACCATGAAAGCGGTCAAGGACATCGTCGGCTTCGTGCGCCGCTGAGCGGCACAATCCGACCGCTTGCAACCGTCTCGCACGTGGCTGCGCACTTGTGCCGCTACCGAGCGGCGTGCAGCATGCGATCGTGCGCGATGCCAGATCGGCCGGGGAGCCGATGAGCAAGAAGCGCCGCAGCTACGAGGCCGGGTCACTCGCCGAAATTCCTGGTCGTCATCGACGACTCGCCGGAATGCGACCGCGCGCTCTATTTCGCCAGCCGGCGCGCGCTGCGCATCGGCGCCACCGTGCTGATGCTGCGCGTGATCGAGACCCACGACCGCAACCAGCAATGGCTCGGCGTCGCCGACATCATGCGCGCGGAGGCGCACGAGGAGGCGAACGCCGTGCTCGATCGCCACGCCGCGCGCGCCTCGAGCATCACCGGCGTCATGCCGCAGCGCGTGATCCGCGAAGGCGAGAAGGCGCAGGAGGTCCTCAATCTGATCGAGGACGACGAGGACATCGCCATCCTGGTGCTCGCCGCCGCCACCGGCAAGGAAGGGCCGGGGCCGCTGGTGTCCAGCCTCGGCAAGAACGCCGGCGACTTTCCGATCCCGGTCGCCATCGTGCCCGGCCACCTCAGCGACGAGGACCTCGATGCGATGTCCTGATGCCGGCTGGTTCGCGCTAGGCGTCATCGACCGACTCGCGGCGCTTGAACTTCCACCGCGCGGCGCCACCTATTACAATGATGACACGCCGCATCGTGCGCGCAGGCCATTGATCCTGCGCCGCTGAAGGAGCAAGCCATGTTCATCCAGACCGAGCCGACGCCCAATCCGGCGACGCTCAAGTTCCTGCCCGGACGGGCCGTGCTGGCGAGCGGCACGCTCGACATGCGCGACAAGGACGCGGCCGCCCAGTCGCCGCTGGCCGAGCGCCTGTTCGACATCGCCGGCGTCTCCGGCGTGTTCTTCGGCTCCGATTTCATCGCCGTCACCAAGAGCGACGGCGAATGGCAGCAGCTCAAGCCGGCGATCCTCGGCGCCATCATGGAGCACTTCATGTCCGGCGCGCCGATCGTGAGCGGCGAGGATGCGCCGGCGCCGGCCGAGAGCGACGAGTTCTTCGAGGCCGAGGATGCCGAGACCGTCGCCACCATCAAGGAGCTGATCGAGGCGCGGGTGCGGCCGGCGGTCGCCAATGACGGCGGCGACATCACCTTCCGCGGCTTCAAGGACGGCGTCGTCTATCTCGACATGAAGGGCGCCTGCTCGGGCTGCCCGTCATCGACCGCGACGCTGCGCCACGGCATCCAGAACCTGCTGCGCCACTACCTGCCCGACGTCGTCGAAGTCAGGCCGATGGCATGACCCGGCCGGCTCATTCGAAGGCCAAGTGAGGCCAACAACCGCGAGCGGCGAAACCCGCAGATTTCGCGTGTTACTGCGTCGTCCGCTGACGCGGATGTTTGCGGCCAAGCTGAGCCATGCGCGTCCTTGCCATCGACACCGCGCTCGAGGCCTGCTCGGCCGCCGTGCTCGACACCGACCGCGGCGGCATCACCGCCAGCGAGACGCTCGCGATGGCGCGCGGCCACGCCGAAGCCGTGATGCCGCTGATCGCGCGCGTGATGGACCTGGCCGACGATCGAATTCGCCGAGCCTCGACCGCATCGCCGTCACCACCGGCCCCGGCAGCTTTACCGGGCTGCGGGTCGGCATATCGGCCGCGCGCGGCATCGCGCTCGCGGCCGGAAAGCCGGCGATCGGCCTCTCCACGCTCGCCGGCTTTGCGGCGCCGCTGATCGCCGAGGACGACACGCACGCACGTGGTGGCGGCGATCGACGCCCGCCACGACAACGTCTATCTGCAGGTCTTCGGCATCGGCGGGCGCACGCTCGTTGCGCCTCGCATCGCGACGCTGCGCGACGCCGTGCGCGCGGCGATGACCGGCCCCGCCCGCATCATCGGCTCGGCCGCCAGACATGGTGGCGGCAGCATGGCCGAAGGGCGCCGAGCCGCCGTTGCAGGTCGAGCATCGCAGCGCGCCCGACATCGACTGGATCGCGCGGCTCGGCGCCGCCGCGGCCGAAGGCTACGGCCCGCCGAAGCCGCTTTATCTGCGCGCGCCCGACGCCCAGCCGCAGGATGCGGCCCGCCTGCCTCGCCGATGATCGCGATCATCACCCGTCTGTTCGCGCGCAGCGAGCCCGCGCTGTCGGAAGCCGTCGCCGCGCGACGCCCGCGCGCTCGCCGGCCTGCACGCCGCCTCGTTCCATCGCGGATGGAGCGATGGCGAATTCGAGCACCTGCTGCTCGACCGCCATGTCGTCGCGCATCGCGCCATGGTGGGCCGCAGCCTCGTCGGGTTCATCATGTCGCGGCGCGGTGCTCGAGGAAGCCGAGATCCTCTCGGTCGCCGTCGCCGCCTCCCGGCGCGGCAAGGGACTGGCGCGCCAGTTGCTCGATCTGCATCTGCGCCGGCTCGCGGGACTCGGCGCGCGCGCGGTTTTTCTCGAAGTGGACGAAGGCAACGCAGCCGGCGCGCCGGCTTTATCGGCGCGCCGGCTTCCGTGAGGTCGGCCGCCGGGAAGGCTATTACCCCGCCGGCCAGGGCTCGGCCGCGCTCGATTCTCCGTCGAGACCTGGTGTGATACGCAACGGTGCTCAGAATTCAGCAATCGGACCGAACGAGGCCACGACCCAACGCCTGATGACCGAGGCCCGGGACCGATGGATTCCATCCCCTCGCCATGATATTGCGGTCGGACGGAGAAGCGTCGTGAACGCGCCGAAGCCTAGAGACATCGAAGCTTTATGCACGGCCAAGGGCATGCGCATGACCGAGCAGCGCCGGGTCATCGCGCGCGTGCTGGCGGCCGCGGATGACCATCCGGACGTCGAGGAGCTCTATCGGCGTTGCGCCGCGGTCGACGACCGCATCTCGATCTCCACCGTCTACCGGACGGTGAAGCTGTTCGAGGATGCCGGCATCATCGAGCGCCACGACTTCCGCAACGGCCGCGCACGCTACGAGCAGATGCCCGACAGCCATCACGACCACCTCATCAATCTGCGCACCGGCGAGGTGATCGAGTTCCAGTCGGAAGATATCGAACGGCTGCAGGCCGAGGTGGCGCGGCGCCTGGGCTACCGGCTGATCGATCATCGGCTCGAGCTCTACGCGATCCCGCTCGACGACAAGCCGAAGCGCTGAGGCCGCGTTGCGATTGAGGGACGAGCATTGACGAGTGCATCGCGCATCTTGCTCGGTGTTGCTCTCGCGACCGGCGTGGCCGCGATCGATGGCCATGCGCAGACCGCCACGTATCCCGACCGGCCGGTGAAGATGCTGGTCGGCTTCGCCGCCGGCGGCGGCACCGACGTCGCCGCCAGAATTCTGGCGCAGAAGCTGACCGAAGCCCTGGGTCAGACGGTCGTGGTGGAGAACCGCCCGGGCGCGAGCGGCATGATCGCCGCCGAGGCGGTGGCGAAATCGGCCGCCCGACGGATACACGCTGATGATGGGCAGCCAGACCACGCTCGCGGTCGCGCCGGCGCTCTATCGCAAGTTTGCGCATCGATGCCGGCGAAGGATTTCGTCGGGGTGGCGATGGCCGGCGTCTCGCCGCTCGTCCTGGTCGTTCACCCTCGGTGCCGGCGCAATCGGTCGACGACCTGATCGCGCTGGCCAAGGCCAAGCCGGGCACGATCAATTTCGGATCGGGCGGGCTCGGCACCACGCCGCACATGGCGGGCGAGCTGTTCTCGATCCAGGCCGGCGTCAAGATGGTGCACGTCGCCTATCGCGGAGAGGCGCCGGCGATCAACGATCTTCTCGGCGGACAGTTGCATTTGATCTTCGCGAACCTCTCCGCCGTCATCGGCAACGTCAAGGCAGGGTCGCTGCGCGCGCTCGCCGTCACCAGCGCGCAACGCGCCGCCACGGCGCCGGAAATTCCCACCGTCGCGGAGGTCGCCCTGCCCGGCTTCGACGCGGCGACCTGGTTCGCGCTGGTCGCACCGGCCGGAACGCCGCGCGAGATCGTGCTGCGGCTGAACGCCGAGGTGACGCGGCTCGTCGCTCAGCCGGACGTCCAGCAACGCTTCGCCGATCTCGGCATGACGATCGGCGCCGGCACGCCCGACGCGCTCGATGCCTACATCAAGTCCGAGATCGGCAAGTGGTCGCAGGTGATCAAGGAGGCCGATATCCGGGCATCGGAATAGCGCTGGCGGCGACCAGCGCCATTTCCTTTTGGCGTCAAACCCGGTAAGAACAGGGCCGACAGCCGACCGCGCGCGGCGCTGAATTGATGAGGCGCATCAAAGAGTTGATGGCGCCAAGGCGCGGAAATCGACGCAACCGGCATGAACGGACCGCGCAAGCTCTACGTCAAATCCTTCGGCTGCCAGATGAACGTCTACGATTCCCATCGTATGGCGGACACTGCTCGCGCCCGAGGGCTTCACCGAGACCGCCCGCGTCGAGGACGCCGATCTCGTCATCCTCAACACCTGCCACATCCGCGAGAAGGCGGCGGACAAGGTCTATTCCGAGCTCGGCCGCATCCGCGTGCTCAAGCAGGCCGCCGCGCAGCGAAGGCCGCCGCGTGACCATCGCGGTCGCGGGCTGCGTCGCCCAGGCCGAGGGCGAGGAGATCATCCGCCGCGCGCCGCGCGGTCGATCTCGTGGTCGGTCCGCAGAACTACCATCGGCTGCCCGGCCTGCTCGCGCGCGCCGAGCGCGAGGGCGCCGTCGTCGACACCGAATTTCCGGTCGAGGACAAGTTCGATCAGCTGACGGCGCCGAGCCGCGAGGCGATCGCGCGCGCGGCATCTCCGCGTTCGTCACCGTGCAGGAAGGCTGCGACAAGTTCTGCACGTTCTGCGTCGTGCCCTATACGCGCGGCGCCGAGATGTCGCGGCCGGTCGCGAAGATCGTCGCCGAAGTCGAGCGGCTCGCCGACGCCGGCGTGCGCGACGTCACGCTGATCGGCCAGAACGTCAATGCCTATCACGGCGAAGGACCGGACGGGCGCGCCTGGACGCTCGGGCGATTGCTCGCGCGCATTGCCGAGCTGCCGCGGCATCGCGCGGCTGCGCTACACCACGAGCCATCCGTGCGACATGGACGACGAGCCTGATCGCGGCGCATCGCGACCTGCCGAGCCTGATGCCCTACCTGCACCTGCCGGTGCAATCGGGTTCCGACCGCATCCTGGCGGCGATGAACCGCCGGCATACCCGCGCGGACTATCTCGAGCCGATCGCGCGCGCATGCGCGGCGCGCGTCCTGACTTTGCGTTCTCGTCCGACTTCATCGTCGGCTTCCCCGGCGAGACGCGAGGATGATTTCGCGCGACGCTCTCGCTGGTCGACGAGGTCGGCTACGCCAGCGCCTTCTCCTTCAAGTACTCGGCCGCGGCCCGGAACGCCGGCCGCGGAGATGGACGATCAGATCTCCGACGAAGTGAAATCCGAGCGGCTCTACCGCCTGCAGGCGGCGATCGACCGCCACCAGGCCGCATTCAACGCGCGAGTGCGTCGGCCGCACCTTCGACGTCCTGTTCGACAAGCCGGGACGCTATCCTGGCCAGATCGTCGGACGCTCCCCATATCTCCAGCCGGTTCAGGTCATGGCTCCACCGACGATGATCGGAGACGTCGCAGCGGTGACGAATTACCGAGATCGAGCACCAACAGCCTGTTCGGCGCGCTCGGTGGAAGCGCCGGCGGGCGCCGAACCGATGCTGGCGGAGGGCTGAACCATTGCGCTCGCCACGATCGGACAACGGCTCGCTCGTGTCCTCAGCGGACGCCGCCGGCGACAATGCTGCAACCCAGGTCGTGCTCGCGTTCGACGATAACCGGCTGCGCCTCGGTGCTGTTCGGCCAGTACGGCCAGAACCTGGCGCTGATCGAGCGCCGGCTGGGCGTCGTCGCCGAGCAGCGCGGCAATCACGTCAACGTCGCCGGCTCGCGCGACGGCGTCGAGCGGGCGCGCCGCGTGCTCGAGGGCTTGTACGAGCAGCTCAAGCGCGGCGACGAACTCGTGTCCGGCGACGTCGAAGGCGCCATCCGCCTGGCCATCGCGCAGGGCTCGCTGTTCGACTATGACGCCGCGACCGCGCGGCCGAGCTTCGAGGAGATCAATCTGCGCAAGCGCCCGGTGCGCGCGCGCACGGCCGCGCAGGACGCCTATATCCGCGCGCTGCGCCGCCATGCGCTGGTGTTCGGCACCGGCCCGGCGGGCACCGGCAAGACCTGGCTCGCGGTCGCCCAGGCGGTGCAGCTGTTCGAGCGCAAGGAGGTCGACCGCATCATCCTCTCGCGTCCTGCGGTCGAGGCGGGCGAGCGGCTCGGCTTTCTGCCCGGCGACATGCGCGAGAAGGTCGATCCGTATCTGCGCCCGATCTACGACGCGCTCTACGACCTGATGGATGCGCGCATCGTCGAGCGCGCGCTGCAGACCGGCGAGATCGAGATCGCGCCGCTCGCCTTCATGCGCGGACGCACGCTCTCGAACGCGGTCGTCATCCTCGATGAGGCGCAGAACACGACCTCGATGCAGATGAAGATGTTCCTGACGCGGCTCGGCGAGAACAGCCGGATGATCGTCACCGGCGATCCGAGCCAGGTCGACCTGCCGCCCGGACAGACCTCCGGCCTTGCGGAAGCGACACGGCTGCTCAGGAATGTCGAGGGCATCGGTCACGTCGTCTACACCGCCGAGGACGTCATCCGTCACGAACTCGTGGGGCGCATCGTCGACGCCTACGACAAGGCGGCGCTCAAGGCCACGCGCGCACGCGAGACCAAGGAATGAGCTCCCTTGCTTCGCTTCGTTCCGCCCGAGCGGAGCGGGCGATGACATTGGTGATGCGCAGCCAGCGCACGCGATCGCCGCTTCCACCGCGACGTGCGGCCCGGCGGTCGAGATCGTGGTCGCAGTCCGCGCTCTGGAGAGAGCAGCGCAACGCGAAAGCACTGTTGCGCCGGGCGATCGCGGAGGCGGCGGCGATGGTGCCGACAATGCGAGGGCGAGCTTGCCATCGTGCTGACCGATGACGCGGCGATGCGGACGCTCAACCGGGATTGGCGCTGCAAGGATGCGGCGACCAACGTTCTGTCGTTTCCGGCACAGGGACCGCGCGCCGCGCCTGAATCCCGCGCCTGCTCGGCGATATCGTGATCGCCTACGAGACGACGGAACGCGAAGCGCGCGCCGAGCACAAGCCCTTTGCGCATCATCTGGCGCATCTCGCGGTGCATGGATTTCTGCATCTCGCCGGCTACGATCACGCAGGCGGATGACGAGGCGGATGCCATGGAAAAGCTCGAGATCGCTGATCCTCGCACAGCTGCCATCCCCGATCCCTACATTGCGCGCGGCGCCACCTGATCGCGATGGCTGATTCCGAACCTACCCATTCCGAACGAGCCTGGCGGCGACGTACAATCTGCCCGCGCTGGTGCCGCGGTCGGCGCCCGCCGCAGGCGAGGCCGCCGAGAGCTGGCTCACCCGGGCGCTGCGGACGGTGTTCGGCTGGAAGGCGAGCACGATCCGCGCCGACCTCAAGGACGTGCTCGAGGACAGTGCGCGGCGAAACCGGCTTCTCGCCGACCGAGCGCACCATGCTCAAGAACATCCTCGGCTTGCGCGAGCGGCGCATCGTGGATGTCATGGTTCCGCGCGCCGACATCATCGCGGTGCAGCGCGACATCGCTCTGGGCGAACTCATGAAGGTGTTCGAGAGCGCGGCCCATTCGCGGCTCGTGGTCTATGACGACACCCTCGACGACGCCGGCGGCATGGTCCACATCCGCGACCTCGTCGCCTTCATGACCGAGCGCGCCGCCGCGAGCGCGAAGGCCAACACGCGGCGCAAGCAGCCGTTTCCCGCCGGGCTGGATCTCAAGGCCATCGATCTTTCGATGCCGCTGTCGGCGACCAAGATCGTGCGCGAAATCCTCTACGCGCCGCCGTCCATGCCGGTGCTCGACCTGCTCGCCAAGATGCAGACGACCCGCATCCATCTCGCCCTCGTGGTCGATGAATATGGCGGCGCCGACGGCGTGGTATCGATCGAGGACATCGTCGAGCAGATCGTGGGCGAGATCGCCGACGAGCACGACGAGGAGGATCCGCCGGGCGTGGTGCGCCAGCCCGACGGCTCGTTCTCGGCCGATGCCCGCGCCAGCCTCGAGGACGTCGCCTCGATCGTCGGCAGCGAATTCGACGTCGGCCGAAGTCGCGAAGGAGGTGGACACGCTCGCCGGCTATGTTGCGACCCGGATCGGCCGCGTGCCGGTGCGCGGCGAACTCGTCCCCGGCCCCGGTCCGTTCGAGATCGAAATCCTCGACGCCGATCCCCGTCGAGTGAAGAAGCTCAAGATCTATCGCAGCCAGGATCGGCAGAACGGCAATGAGCCGCGAGATGCGCGCGGCAGGCGCCGGTGCCGCCATCGCGCCACCTAGCGCCGCCACCAGTTCGCCTGTCCCGTGACCAGCGACGAATCGGCGAAGCTTTCGCCCCGACGCAGCACCATCGAAATCCGCCCGCCGGCCGTGACGCTGAGCCGCCTCGCCCAAACGATCGTGCTGGCTCGGGGATGGCGGCGCATCCTGATCGCATTCCTCGCCGGCGCGGCGTCGACGCTGGCGCTGCCGCCGACAAACATCTGGCCGGTTCCCTTCGTCACCTTCCCGATCCTGGTCTGGCTGGTCGACGGCGCGGCTGCGGCGTCTCGGCGGCGTGCTCGCCGCCGCCACGGCGCGGCTGGTGGTTCGGCTTCGGCTATTTCCTCGCCGGTCTCTATTGGGTCGGCCATGCGTTCCTGGTCGACGCCAAGACCTTCGGCTGGCTGCTCGCCGTTCGCGGTCATCGCGCTGCCGGCGGCAATGGCGATCTACACGGCGCTCGGGCTCGCGCTGGCGCGCGCTGATCTGGACGCGCGGCGCCACGCGCGTGCTGGCGCTCGCGGTGGCGCTCACGCTGGCGGAATGGCTGCGCGGTCATCTGTTCAGCGGCTTTCCCTGGAACGCCTATCGGCTACGCGCTGATCTCGCCGCTGTGGCTCGGCGCAGGGCGCGGCGCTCATCGGCATCTGGGGCCTCACCTTCCTCGCGGTCGCGGATCTATGCGTCGCCCGGCCGTGCTCGCCGACGATCGCGACCGACACCAAGCGGCCGTGGCTGGCTCCGGCACTGAGCGTGCGTCGTGATCGCCGCGCTCGCGATCTACGGCGCGATGCGGCTCGCGACGACGCCGACGAGCTACGTCGAGGCGTGCGGCTTCGCATCATGCAGCCCAATCTGCAGCAGGACGACAAAGTTCAACTACGCGCAGAAGCAGCAGGTGATGAGCCGCTATCTCGCGCCTGTCCGATCGCGCCAGCGGACCGCAATCGACCGGCGTGCGCGACGTCACGCATCTGATCTGGCCGGAATCGGCGTTCCCGTTCTTCCTCACGCGCGAGGCCGGACGCGCTGGCGCAGATCGCCGACGCTGCTGCCGGAAGGCACGGTGCTGATCACCGGCGCGATCCGTGCGCCCGAAACGGCGCCCACCGCGGCGGTCACGCGCGCCTACAATTCGATCTACGTGATCGACCACGACGGCTCGATCCTGTCGGTCTACGACAAGGTCCATCTCGTGCCGTTCGGCGAATACCTGCCGTTTCAGGACCTGCTCGGAGCGGCTCGGCCTGATGCAGCTCACCAAGGTGCGCGGCGGGTTCATCCCAGGCGACCGCCGCCGCGATCAGACACGTGCCGGGGGCGCCGAATTTTCTGCCGCTGATCTGCTACGAGATCATCTTTCCAGGCGACGCGGTGCCGCGACAGCGAGCGGGCGGGCTGGCTCTATCGACCATATCGGCCGCTATTTCGACTGGCCGTTCGTCGCCGGCAGCGGCGAGCGGCCCGGCTGGCTCCTGAATCTCACCAATGACGGATGGTTCGGCGCCAGCGCCGGGCCCTACCAGCACTTTCAGCAGGCGCGGGTGCGCGCAATCGAAGAGGGCCTCCCGCTGGTGCGGGCGGCCAATACCGGAATCTCGGCGGTGGTCGATCCGTTCGGGCGGCGTGATCGCATCGCTGCCGCTCGGAGTCGAAGGGGTGCTTGATGCGCCCTCCGCAGCCGATCGCACCCACGCCCTATGCGCGATTGGGTGACGCCTTCGCCGGTGATCATGGTCGTCGCGGCGCGTTCGCGTGGGTAATTGCTGGTACGCCGCCGGCGACGACACGTTAACGCAGAACAGCTCAGCGCGTGGTGCATGTCGGCCTCGCATGCTCATGGTTGCATGTGTGACATGGTGGCACAACTTTTCGCCCACACGTTACAATTGAAACTATCGATAAATTGCTCTTTTCGATCAGACGTCTAGTGTACACTGAAGGTTGTATTCGAATTTCCACCGCTATTTTCCGTGACCGCCCGAGCTGCATTGAATACGATTGCGTTCAGGCTCGCACAGAAGGAACATTAGCGCGAACCACGGCTGCATAGGAGATCGTTATGGCTGCCGCCAAAAAGGCCCCGAATCCGATCGACAAGCACGTCGGCAGCCGGGTGCGCATGCGCCGCATGATGCTCGCGCATGAGCCAGGAAAAGCTCGGCGATGCGCTTGGTCTCACGTTTCAGCAGGTGCAGAAATACGAGAAGGGCACCAACCGCATCGGGGCCAGCCGGTTGCAGCAGATCTCCCACATCCTGCAGGTGCCGGTGGCATTCTTCTTCGAGGGCGCGCCCAACCTGCACGGGCCGAGCGGACGGCATGAAAGAGGCGCCCTCGCCCGCCTACGTGTCGGATTTCCTCGCCACCTCCGAAGGACTGTCGCTGACCAAGGCCTTCATGCGGATCAAGGAGCCCAAGCTCAGGCGCCGCATCGTCGATCTCGTCGAGGAGATCGCCGGCGAGGACGACGATTGAGTCGGCGCAACGAACAGACGATGCAACTGCGACGCAGCGGTTCAGCCATTCCGACGTGCGCTCGGTATTCTGTCTCGTCCCACCCTGCCCACATCTTGACCCCGTTCGGGGACGCTGCAAGAAACACTCCGCGCTCGACAGCCGTGCCGGCTGCAGTCGATCCTGCGAGGGGAGTGTTTCAGTGTCACACGCCAACTATCTCTTCACCAGCGAGTCCGTATCCGAAGGTCATCCCGACAAGGTCTGCGACCAGATCTCGGATGCGATCCTCGATGCCTTCATCGAGAACGACGTCAAGCTCGGCATCGCCGACGACAGCTTGGTGAATACGCGGCTCGGCTGCGAGACGCTCTGCACCACCAACAAGATCGTCATCGCCGGCGAAGGCCGCGGACAGGCGCCGCTGTTCACGCAAGTACGGCAACCACGCGGTGGTCAATCGCGAGATGATCACGCGAGATCGCGCGCAACGTGGTGCGCGGACATCGGCTACGACCAGGACGGCTTCTCCTATCACGGCGCCGACGTCGAGGTGCTGCTGCACGGCCAATCGCCCGACATCGCCATGGGCGTCGACGCCAAGAAGAAGAAGGGCGAGGAGCAGGAAGGCGCCGGCGACCAGGGCATGATGTTCGGCTTCGCCTGCACCGAGAGCGAGGTCTACGAGAAGGGCTCGTTCATGCCGGCGCCGATCTACTTCGCGCACAAGATCCTGAAGGTGCTGTCGGAGAAGCGCCGCTCCGAGCAAGCTGTTCGACCTGCAGCCCGACGCCAAGAGCCAGGTGACGGTGCAATACGTCGACGGCAAGCCGATCGGCTGCACCAAGGTCGTGGTGTCGACGCAGCACAACGCCGAGACCCGCAACGGCAAGAAGTACTCGCCCGGCATGGTGAAGGACCTGATCGGCGACGCCGTCGCCTCCGCGCTGCCGGAGGGCTGGATGCCGAAGAAGGCCGTCCGATTTCCTGGTCAATCCGACCGGCAATTTCGTGGTCGGCGGCCCCGACGGCGACTGCGGGCCTCACCGGCCGCAAGATCATCGTCGACACCTATGGCGGCTATGCGCCCCATGGCGGCGGCGCCTTCTCCGGCAAGGACCCGACCAAGGTCGATCGCTCGGCCGCCTATGCCGCGCGCTATCTCGCCAAGAACGTGGTCGCCGCCGGCATCGCCGACCGCTGCACCATCCAGATCGCCTATGCGATCGGCGTCGCCGACCCGATGTCGCTCCTGGTCGATACCCACGGCACCGGCAAGGTCGACGAGAAGAAGCTCGAGAAGGTGCTGCCGCGAAATCTTCCGGCTCACGCCCGACCAACATCCGCCGCACGCTCAAGCTCAACCGGCCGATCTATCGCGCGCACCGCCGCCTACGGCCATTTCGGCCGCGCGCCGGACAAGGACGGCGGCTTCTCCTGGGAGAAGACCGACCTGGTCAAGGACATCAGAGGCGCCGGTCGGCTGATCTCCAGGCGCGTCACCCGCTATCGTCGACGCGGGCATGGACCCGCAACGTCGGCGACGCGGGCACGAGATCGAGGCCGCCTTCGTCATGGCGGACGAGACCCGCAGATCGCGGCGCGTTCTTCGGCCGCCGCAAAGGGCCATCCGCTGCGGCCGCAGCAGGCGGCGTTGTTCGACACGCTGCTGCCGCGGCTCGCCCTCGATCTCGACGCGACCGCCGCCCGCCGCCAGCTCGCCCTGTTTCCCGAGCCGGTCGATGACGTCCGGCTCGAGATCGGATTCGGCGGCGGCGAGCACCTGGTCGCGCGAGGCGCGGGCGCCACCCGCGCACCGGCTTCATCGGCGCCGAGCCGTTCGTCAACGGCATGGCGAAGGCGCTGGCCGCCATCGACGCGAGGACGCCTCGCCAACATCCGGCTCCATCATCGGCGATGCGACGGTACTTGCTGGCCTGGCTGCCGCCGGCGCTCGCTCGCGCGCGTCGATCTCATCTATCCCGACCCGTGGCCGAAGCGCCGGCACTGGAAGCGACGTTTCGTGCAGGATCGAGCGCGTCGCCGAGATCGCCCGCGTCCTGCGGCCGGGCGGCGAATTCCGGTTCGCGAGCGACATCCCGGACTACGCGGCCTGGACGCTCAGCGCATCTTGATCCGATCGCGCGACTTCGCATGGACGGCCGAGCGCGCCGACGACTGGCGCCAGCCGTGGCCGGGCTTTTCCGGCACGCGGTACGAGGCCAAGGCCAAGCGCGAAGGCCGCGCGCCCTGCTATCTGATTTTCCGCAGGACGACGACAAGCGCGCCGGCGACGCAAGCGTGACCGATCACGGCGAGGACATACGCCTGCGGCTCGACCTCTACCTCGTCCTCCGCCCGCATTTGTGCCGTCGTCCGATCGCATCTGCCAGAACCGCACCGACCCGCTGGGCGGTAGCCGGCGCGACAGGCGATCGAAATCGGCGTGGACGGCGTCGAGGCCGAGGCTCGATGTGCTCTGACCGCCCGGCCGCGACGCTGAGGATCGCCGCCACGGTGGCCCACACCAGCCGGCCGATTTGCACAAGAATGAGGACCGGATCCGGCCGCTCGCCGCCCATCAGCCGATCCACCACCGCGGTCGGCACCGCGCAAAGCGATGCGACCGCCGCCACCGTCTCTCGCATATTGCCCTTGCTTGGCGAATTCGACGACAGCGCCGCCTCATCGAGCTTGCCGCCTCCGGCGCAAGCGCTCGATCGTGCGCTGCGCCGTCGTATAGTCGCGCGGGGCGCGCTTTCGCGCACCGTCGGCTGCGAGACCTTCGCCAGCGAAGGCGTCGGATCTCCGCCTGCATCTCCGGGCGTGGCCGATGCGAGCAGGCGCTGCTGCACCAGACGCCGGTGGCCGCGAGCAGGAGGTCGCGGAACAGCCACGGCCGGAATGTCCGGGCGCAGCCCGACCTTCTCGGCCAGGACGCTGTCGCTCTTCGGCCCGCTCGACGAGCGTGAAGAAGCTCGCGTTCCGACAGGCGCGCGCCGAGATTGTCGCGCCACCGGTGAGCGACGTCGCGGTCGCCGCGGCGGACCAGCACGTCGGTGACCGCCTCCGCGATGCCGGCCGCGCCCCGCAATGGCGAGCAGATGCGCCTCGCTCTGGGTCTCGGGCGATGGTGACGAGATCGGTGTCGGCGAGCTGCCGCGACTGTGCGAGCACCGGGTCCAGCCACCGCGATATCGTCGTCGTGCGCGAGCCGCCGTACCACTTCGGCCGGCACCGTTGCGCGAGCGGCGCCAGCCGGTGCGACAGTTCGGTGCGCGCCTTCGACCTCCGATCTCGGCGATCAGCCGGCTGAACACGTAGATCGAACAGGCCGAGATGGTCGTCGTTGAACTGGCTCGCGCCATCGAGAAAAAGCGTAGTGATGCGCCTGAGCGTCTTCGGCCCGTCGCTCAGGCGAGCCGCGCTGGATCACCTCTTCCAGTTCCGGAATGAGCAGAGGCGTGCGCGGACATTCTCAATGTCCCCAACGCGACGGCATGGAACAATTGCAACGGCGGCGACGCCAATTCGGCGCACAGCTGAAGAAGGAATCTGAAGGAAGGGTTAGTTAATCGGGGTTACGGGTGGCCGCGCGGCTCTGCGCCGAAACCGTGCAAATCGCTATATTTCGGCTGTCCAGCTTATGGATATCTCATAACGGTCGGATGCTGATCCGGTCGGCTTTTGAGAGTGGGTTCCCCGGGACCCGCTCTTTTTGTTACCGAAATCGGGCCTGATGGCCGGTCGAACCGGGAGTGACAATTGACGAATTGGAAGTGCCAGCCGAACGGAGCGAATGACGCAAGCGATCGACACTACTGCAGGCGGATTCCGAGCCCGCGCCTCATCGTGGAGCAGGAGTCGCGGCCCGCGTAGCTGCGATCGCCGAGCCGGTCCTGATCGGCAGCGGTTATCGGCTCTGGTCCGGGTGAGGATTTCGGGGCTCGACGGCTGCACCGTTCAGATCATGGCCGAACGGCCGGACGGCACGATGACGGTCGAGGACTGCGAAACGGTCTCGCGCGCGCTCTCGCCGGTGCTCGACGTCGCCGACCCGATCGATCGCGCCTATCGGCTCGAAATGTCGTCGCCCGGCATGGACCGCCCGCTGGTGCGGCGCTCGGATTTCGAGCGCTATGCCGGCCACGAGCGTCAAGGTCGAGATGGCGGTCGCGATCGACGGCCGGCGGCGGTTCCGCGGCCTGCTGCTGGGCGTCGAAGGCGAGGCCGCGCGCATTCGCCGCGACGATGCCGCCCCGGCGAAGCCAGCGAGGTTCTGCTGCCGATCGAGGACATGGCCGGAGGCCAAGCTCGTCCTCACCGACGCGCTGATCGCCGAATCGCTCAGGCGCGGCAAGGCGGCAGAACGCGAGCGCGCGCAGGCGGACGACAGCGCGCCGACGACAGCGAGGACGCGATGCACGCAACGAGCGCAACGGCCAGCTCGCAGTCATCCGTCACGCGTCCGGCGCATGAGCCGGCGATGCGGCCCACAACGAAGGAGAGTGACCGATGGCCGTCAGCGCCAACCGGCTCGAACTGTTGCAGATCGCCGACGCGGTCGCCCGCGAGAAGGCGATCGACCGCGGCATCGTCATCGCCGCCATGGAGGATGCGATCCAGAAGGCGGCGCGCTCGCGCTACGGCAGCGAGACCGAAGTCCGCGCCGAGATCAATCCGAAGACCGGCGAGATGCGGCTCTCGCGCCTGCTGCTGGTCGTCGATCAGGTCGAGAACGACTGCGACCCAGATCGCGCTCGAGGACGCCAAGCAGCCGCAATCCGGCCGCGCAGGTCGGCGACTACATCGCCGAGGCGCTGCCGCCGCTCGAATACGGCCGCATCGCCGCGCAGTCGGCCAAGCAGGTGATCGTGCAGAAGGTGCGCGAGGCCGAGCGCGACCGCCAGTATCAGGAATACAAGGACCGCATCGGCGACATCGTCAACGGCATCGTCAAGCGGGTCGAGTACGGCAACGTGGTGGTCGATCTCGGCCGCGGCGAGGCGATCGTGCGCCGCGACGAGATGCTGCCGCGCGAGACCTTCCGCAACGGCGACCGCATCCGCGCCTTCATCTACGACGTGCGCCGCGAGCCGCGCGGGCCGCAGATCTTCCTGTCGCGCACGCACCCGCAATTCATGGCGAAGCTGTTCGCGCAGGAGGTGCCGGAAATCTACGACGGCATCGTCGAGGTCAAGGCGGTGGCGCGCGATCCCGGCATCGCGCGCCAAGATCGCGGTGATCTCGCGCGATTCCTCGGTCGATCCGGTCGGCGCCTGCGTCGGCATGCGCGGCTCGCGCGTGCAGGCCGTGGTCAACGAGCTGCAGGGCGAGAAGATCGACATCATCCCGTGGACGGCCGACCCCGCGAACTTCGTCGTCAACGCGCTGGCGCCCGCCGAAGTCGCCAAGGTCGTGCTCGACGAGGACCGCCAGCGCATGGAGGTGGTGGTGCCCGACCAGCAGCTTTCGCTCGCGATCGGCCGGCGCGGCCAGAACGTGCGGCTCGCCTCCCAGCTCACCGGCTGGGACATCGACATCGTCACCGAGCAGGAGGAGTCCGAGCACCGCCAGGCCGAGTTCGAGAAGCGCACAAAGCTGTTCATCGAGGCGCTCAACGTCGACGAGGTGGTCGGCCAGCTGCTCGCCTCGGAAGGCTTCACACTCAGTCGAGGAGCTGGCCGTGGTCGACGAGAAGGAGATCGCCGGGATCGAGGGCTTCGACGAGGACACCGCCCGCGAGCTGCAGACGCGCGCCCGCGACTATCTCGGCAAGATGGAAGCCGAGCTCGACGCCAAGCGCCAGGAGCTCGGCGTCGAGGACGCGCTCAAGGAGGTTCCGGGCGTCACCACCGCCATGCTGGTCGACGCTCGGCGAGGACGGCATCAAGACCGTCGGAGGATCTCGCCGGCTGCGCCACCGACGATCTGCTCGGCTGGAGCGAGCGCAAGGACGGCGAGACCACGCGCTATCCCGGCATTCCTCGACGGCTTCGAGCTGTCGCGCGACGACGACCGAGGCGCTGATCATGCAGGCGCGCGTCAAGGCCGGCTGGATCAAGGAGGAAGACCTGGCGCCGCCGCCGCGCCGAAGAGGCGCCGGCCGAGGCCGGTCGAGGCGGCGACCGGCGTGAGGACATGACCGAACCGAATGCTTGGCACAACACGCACGATGACGACCTCGACGCCGGGCCGCGCGCAGGCCGCGTCCCGGACGGAACGGTTCTGCGCCGCCACCGGCGAGGTGAAGCCGGTCGGACCGAGATGATCCGTTTCGTCGCTCGGCCCGGACGGCGCCGGCCGTGCCCGACCTCAAGCGCCGGCTGCCCGGCCGCGGCATCTGGATCACGGCGACCCGGCAGGCGCTTGCGGCCGCGATCGCGCGCAAGGCTTTCGCGCGCGGCTTCAAGCGCGACGTGCGCGTCGCCGCCGATTTCGTCGACGATGACCGAGCGGCTGCTCGAGCGGGCCGCGCTCGATGCGCTCGCGATCGCCCACAAGGCCGGCAACGGTCGCGATCGGCTTTGCCAAGGTCGAGACGCGCGCTCGCGCGCGACCGCGTCGTCGCCCTCCTGCATGCGCGCGGAGGCCGCGCCCGACGGCGGCGAAAGCTCACGGCCGCGCTGCACCGCCGCGGTTCGCGGACGGCAACGCATTGCCGTCGATCGACGCCTTTACCTCGGCGCAATTGGATTTGGCATTGGGGCGGTCAAATGTGATACATGCAGCCCTGCTTGCCGGTCCCGAAAGCGAGACGTTTCTGGCGCGCGTCGCGCGCCTCGACCGTTTCCGGGCCGGCCTGACGCCGGATGTCCGGCACCGGCGATCAAATCCGCAAATCGGCGCGCGCCGACGTGCGACACGAGGACAGACGTAACCGGCGAGACGCTCGGAGATCGGGACTGGAATGGCTGAAACGACGGAAAAGACTGGCGAAAAGAAGCTGAGCGTCGCCCCGACCAAGACGTTGACGCCTGAAGGGGCGCGGCGTCGAGCAGGGCGTGGTGCGCCAGAGTTTCAGCCACGGCCGCACCAAGGCGGTCGTCGTCGAGAAGGTGAAAAGCCGCGCACCGCGTGCGGGAAGGCCGAGACGCGCCGCCGCCGGCCGCGCCCGCCAAGCGCGCCCGCGCGCCGGCAAGGCTGCCAGCGCGGCGCCGGCCGCCGCGCCGGCCCCGAGCCCGCCCGGCCCGCCGCTCGAAGCCTTCAGGCGTCGTGCTGCGCACCCTCACCGAGGAGGAGCGCACGCGCCCGTGCGCGCGCGCTGGGCGACGCCCGGCTGCGCGAAGCCGAGGAGCGCAAGATCGCCGAGGAAGAGGCGCTGATCCGCGAGGCGCGCGAAGCGATCGAGCGCACGCGAGCGCGAGGCCGCCGAGGCCCGCAAGGCGCGATGAAGAGAAGCGCCGCAAGCACGAGCTCGAGACCAAGCTCAAGGCCGAGCAGGAGGCGAAGAAGCGCTTCGGCGAGGACGACCACGACGGCCGCAGGCCGCGCTGCCGCCGCGCGGCCTGCGCTCGAGCCCGACGAGGAAGAGGCTCCGCGCGCGCCGCCGCGGCCCGGCGGCGCCGCGCGCCCGGCGCCGCGCGCCGAAGCCGCACGCGCAGCGGTCGCGCGAGAAACGTCGCGGCCGGCTCACGCTGGTGACCGCGCTCAGCGCCGACGAGGAGCGCGAGCGCTCGGTCGCCGCCTTCCGCCGCCGCGTACAGCGGCTGAAGGGTCACGCCGCCGACGAGCCGAAGGAAAAGCTCGTGCGCGAGGTCACCATTCCGGAGACGATCACCATCCAGGAGCTCGCCAACCGCATGGCCGAGCGCGGCGTGGACGTGATCAAGCTGCTGATGAAGCAGGGCCAGATGGCGCAAGATCAACGACGTGATCGACGCCGACACCGCCCAGCTGCATGGCCGAGGAACTGGGCCACACCGTCAAGCGCGTCGCCGAGTCCGACGTCGAGGAAGGACTGTTCGACGTCGCCGACGATCCGGACGACGCTGCTGCCGCGTCCGCCGGTCGTGACCATCATGGGCCACGTCGACCACGGCAAGACCTCGCTGCTCGACGCCATCCGCTCGACCGACGTGGCGGCCGGCGAAGCCGGCGGCATCACCCAGCATATCGGCGCCTATCAGGTGACCGCGCCGTCGGCCAGCAAGATCACCTTCATCGACACGCCGGGCCACGCCGCCTTCACCGCGATGCGCGCGCGCGGCGCCAAGGTGACCGACATCGTCGTGCTGGTGGTCGCGGCCGACGACGGCGTCATGCCGCAGACGGTCGAGGCGATCAATCACGCCAAGGCGGCCAAGGTGCCGATGATCGTGGCGATCAACAAGATCGACAAGCCCGACGCCAAGCCGGAACGCGTGCGCACGAGCTGCTGCAGCACGAGATCCAGGTCGAGATCGCTCGGCGGCGAGGTGCTCGACGTCGAGGTGTCCGCGACCAAGAAGACCAATCTCGACCGGCTGCTCGAAGACCATCGGGCTGCAGGCCGAAATTCTCGACCTCAAGGCCAATCCGAACCGTCCGGCCGAAGGCACGGTGATCGAGGCCAAGCTCGACCGCGGCCGCGGCCCGGTCGCCACCGTGCTGGTGCAGCGCGGCACGCTGCAGCGTCGGCGACCTCGTCGTCGCCGGCGCCGAATGGGGCCGCGTGCGCGCGCTGGTCTACGACACGCGGCGCGCCGGTCGAGCGCGCCGGCCCGTCGACGCCGGTCGAGGTGCTCGGCTTCACCGGCACGCCGGAGGCCGGCGACCGCTTCGCCGTGGTCGAGACCGAGGCGCGCGCCCGCGAGGTCACCGACTATCGCGCGCGGCAGACGCGCGACGAAGGCCGCGCGCGCGCGACCGGCATGCGCGGCTCGCTCGAGCAGATGATGAGCCAGCTCAAGGCGTCCGGCCGCAAGGACTTGCCGCTGATCATCAAGGCCGACGTGCAGGGCTCGCTCGAAGCGATCGTCGGCGCGCTCGAGAAGCTCGGCACCGACGAGGTCGGCGCGCGCGTGATCCACTCCGGCGTCGGCGGCATCACCGAATCCGACGTGACGCTGGCCGAAGCCTCCGGCGCGCCGATCATCGGCTTCAACGTGCGCGCCCACAAGGAGGCGCGCGAGGCGGCCGAGCGCGGCGGCATCGAGATCCGCTACTACAACATCATCTACGATCTCGTCGACGACGTGAAGACGGCGATGTCCGGCCTGCTGGCGCCGAGCGTCGCGCGAGACCATGCTCGGCAACGCCGACGATCCTGGAGATCTTCAAGGTCTCCAAGGTCGGCAACGTCGCCGGCTGCCGCGTCACCGACGGCGTGGTCGAGCGCGGCGCCAATGTGCGCCTCATCCGCGACAACGTCGTCGTGCACGAGGGCAAGCTCTCGCAGCTCAAGCGCTTCAAGGACGACGCGCGCGAGGTGGTCGCCGGCCAGGAATGCGGCATGGCCTTCGAGAACTATCAGGACATGCAAGGTCGGCGACGTCATCGAATGCTATCGAGTGGAGACGGTGCAACGCTCGCTGTGAGTTCAAGTCTCAAGCGCGCAAACTGCATTTCGCCCATCATATCCGGGTTGATCTCTTTCGCCGAAGCGATGGACGCGCGGGTCTGATCCGCGCATGCGAAAGCTCAGGACGATCATGGTCCGTCGACGTCATCAGCACGACACCGGCACGAGCCGCGTGCGCCTCGCAGCGCCAACTGCGCGTCGGCGAACTCGTGCGCCATGCGCTCGCGGACATGCTCGACGCGCGGCGAGGTGCATGATCCCGTTATCGAAGGCCACCTGATCACGGTGCCCGAGGTTCAGATGACGGCCGACCTGCGGCTCGCCACGATCTACGTGATGCCGCTCGGCGGACGCGACACGGACGCCGTGCTCGCAGCGTTCGAACGCAACAAGCGCTTACCTGCGCGGCGAGATCGCGCGCCACGTTAACCTGAAATTTGCACCTGACATCCGGTTCCGCATCGACGAGCGATTCGACGAAGCGGAACGGATCGAGAAGCTTTTGCGAACGCCGCAGGTCCAGCGCGATCTCGAGCAACAAGACGGGAAGACGAGAGTTGACCCAGATCATCGCCGAGAAACCGACCGCGATCAGCCGAAGCGCAAGAAGCGCGACGTGAACGGCTGGCTCGTGCTCGACAAGCCGGTGGGCATGACCTCGACCCACGCCGTGAGCGTGGTTAAGCGTTTGTTGCAGGCCAAGCGCGCCGGCCACGCCGGCACGCTCGACCCGCTGGCATCCGGCCTGTTGCCGATCGCGCTCGGAGAAGCAACCAAGACCGTCCCGTTCGTCATGGACGGGCGCAAGATCTACCGCTTCACCGTGCGCTGGGGCGAGGAACGCGACACCGACGACGCCGAAGGCCGCGCCACCGAGACCAGCGCGGAGCGCCCGACCGCCGAGGCCATCCGCGCGCTCATTCCACGCTTCAGCGGCCTCATCGAGCAGGTGCCGCCGCGCTTCTCCGCCGTGAAGATCGACGGCGAGCGCGCCTACGATCTGGCGCGCGACGGCGAGGTGGTGGAGCTCGCGCCGCGCCCGATCGAGATCCATCACCTCGAGTTGGTCGAGACGCCCGATCCCGATCACGGCGTGCTCGCCGCCGAGTGCGGCAAGGGGACCTATGTGCGCGCGCTCGCCCGCGACATGGGCCGCGCGCTCGGGTTGCTTCGGACATGTCGTCGGCGCTGCGCCGCACCGCGGTCGGCCCGTTCACCGAGCAGATCGCCACCAGCCTGGAAGCATTGCAGCGCATGACGCAGCCCGGCGCCGAGGGCCGACATCGTGGCGGCGCCGGCCATTCTGCCGGTCGAGGCCGGACTGGCGGCGTTGCCGGCGCTGCGGGTGAGCACCGCCGATGCCGGCCGGCTCGCCCGCGGACAGGCGGTGCTGCTGCGCGGGCGCGACGCGCCGGTCATGGAGGGCTGGGTGTCGGTCTCCGCCCACGGCGGGCTGGTGGCGCTGGCGCAGGTCGAGAAGGGCGAATTGCGCCCGCGGCGGATCTTCAATCTGGCGCGGACCTAGCGCTCCGCTAAGCCTTTGCCTGGCCGAATGATCTTGTCCGGATCATGCAAGTTTTCGTTATCCCACTGGAGGAGCTAAAGTTTCTGCTGGCGTCCACGGCCGTTTTGCGATATTGCGCCGGTGCGCGGGCCATAGGGTTCCTATGGCATCGGAACCCGCTTTGACTTTGTTGACGCGTGTTCCGCGGCGAACCGATTCCACCCCGGATCAGTTCCAGGACAGGCGTTCGCCGGAAAACGCTGTAAAGCCCGCGCATACGACTTGGTGACCGCGCTGGACGACATCCCGGCCCGGCCGCAGATCGAAACCCCGACAGGAAAGGGACATCCCGATGTCGATCACGACGGGCCGCAAGGCCGAAGTCATCAAGACCTATGCGACCAAAGCCGGCGACACCGGTTCGCCGGAAGTGCAGGTGGCGATCCTTTCGGAGCGCATCACTAGCCTCACCGAGCATTTCAAGACCCACGTCAAGGACAACCACTCCCGGCGGGGATTGCTCAAGCTCGTATCCCAGCGCCGGCAGCTCCTCGACTACCTCGCCCGCATCGACGCGGCGCGTTACAAGTCGTTGATCGAACGGCTGGGTATTCGTCGCTGAGGATTTGCGCGGCGTGTTCGCGCGTTCTGAGGCGGACACCGGATTAGTCCGCTGTTCATCCGGCAGCGCCGGGCGCTGCCGATTTGAGACGGGTCGAATGATCGCCCGTCCGTTCAATGGAAGGCTCGAAGGCCATGGCAGGATCGCTGGATGCTGTTTCGGTTTGCGGCACCGCCGCAGACGGCAGCCTCTCGCCGTCTTGCTCATGGCTTTTGTCCTTTCGCAAAAACCATGAAAGACAATCGCAATGTTCGATATCCATCGTGTTGAGCTCGACTGGGGAGGGCGCAAGCTCGTCCTAGAGACCGGCAAGATCGCGCGCCAGGCCGACGGCGCAGTCGTCGCCACTTACGGCGAGATCGAAGGTGCTGGCGACCGTGGTCGCCGCCAAGGAGCCGCGAGAAGGCGTCGACTTCCTGCCGCTCACGGTCGACTACCAGGAGAAGTTCTACGCCGCGGGCCGCATTCCCGGCGGCTATTTCAAGCGCGAGGGCCGTCCGACCGAGAAAGAGACGCTGGTCTCGCGGCTGATCGATCGCCCGGTGCGGCCGCTGTTCGCCGCCGGTTGGCGCAACGAAACCCAGGTGATCGTGACGACGCTGTCGCACGATCTCGAGAACGATCCCGACGTTCTGGCAATGATCGCGTCCTCGGCCGCGCTGACGCTGTCGGGCGCGCCCTTCATGGGCCCGATCGGCGCCGCGCGCGTCGGCTTCGTCAACAACGAATACGTGCTCAACCCGCTGCTCGACGAGATGGCGGAGAGCCAGCTCGATCTCGTCGTCGCCGGCACCCAGGACGCGGTGCTGATGGTCGAGATCGGAAGCGAAAGAGCTGAGCGAAGACGTCATGCTCGGCGCCGTGATGTTCGGCCACCGGCACTTCCAGCCGGTGATCGATGCCATCATCAAGCTGGCTGAAAAGGCGGCGAAGGAGCCGCGCGAGCTGCAGGTGGCGGACAACGCCGCGCTCGAAAGGAAATGCTCGGCGCTGATCGAGGCGGACTTGCGCGCGGCCTATGCGGTCCCGGACAAGATGGAGCGCCACACGCGGTCACCGATGCCGCGAAAGCCAAGGTGCTGGCGCATTTCTGCCCGGAGGGGCGGAGAACCCGCCCTATCTCAAGCAGCAGGTCGCCGGCGTCTTCAAGAAGATCGAGGCCAAGATCGTACGCTGGAACATCCTCGATACCGGTCGACGCATCGACGGCCGCGACGTCAAGACGGTGCGTCCCATCGTTTCGGAGGTCGGCGTGCTGCCGCGCGCGCACGGCTCGGCGCTTGTTCACGCGCGGCGAGACCCAGGCCCTGGTGGTGGCGACGCTCGGCACCGGCGAGGACGAGCAGTGGATCGACGCGCTGCAGGGAACGTACAAGGAGACGTTTCTCGCTGCATTACAATTTCCCGCCGTTCTCGGTCGGCGAGACCGGACGAATGGGCGGACCGCGCCGGCGCGAGATCGGCCATGGCAAGCTCGCCTGGCGCGCCATCCATCCGATCCTGCCCGCGCACCACGAGTTTCCCTACACCCTGCGCGTCGTCTCGGAGATCACGGAGTCGAACGGCTCCTCCTCGATGGCGACGGTGTGCGGCACCTCGCTGGCGCTGATGGACGCGGGCGTCCCGCTCAAGCGCCCGACCGCGGGCATCGCCATGGGGCTCATCCTCGAGGGCGAGCGCTATGCGGTGCTCTCCGACATCCTCGGCGACGAGGACCATCTCGGCGACATGGACTTCAAGGTCGCCGGCACCGAGCGCGGCGTGACCTCGCTGCAGATGGACATCAAGATCGCCGGCATCACCGAGGAGATCATGCGGGTTGCGCTCGGTCAGGCCAAGGATGGCCGCCTGCACATCCTGGGCGAGATGGCGAAGGCGCTCGACCCAGCACCGCGACCGAGCTCGGCGAGCACGCGCCGCGCATCGAGGTGTTCAACATCCCGGTCGACAAGATCCGCGAGGTGATCGGCTCCGGCGGCAAGGTGATCCGCGAGATCGTGGAGAAGACCGGCGCCAAGATCGACATCTCCGACGACGGCACCGTGAAGGTCGCGTCCGCCAACGGCGACGCCATGAAGGCGGCGATCAACTGGATCAAGTCGATCGCCTCCGAGCCCGAGGTCGGCCACATCTACGAAGGCACGGTCGTCAAGGTCATGGACTTCGGCGCCTTCGTGAACTTCTTCGGCGCCAAGGATGGCCTCGTGCATATCAGCCAGCTGGCGCGCGCCGGGTGCAGAAGGTCAACGACGTGGTCAAGGAAGGCGACAAGGTGAAGGTGAAGCTGCTCGGCTTCGACGAGCGCGGCAAGGTGCGTCTGTCCATGAAAGTGGTGGACCAGGCGACCGGCGAAGACCTCGAGGCCAAGCAGAAGGCCGAGGCCGACCAGCAGCCGCGCGAGGCCGCCGCCGGCGGCGAATAGTCCGGCGCACTTTCAAGACGGTCGAAGGGGCGGCCGCCGGGCCGCCCCTTTCATTTGGGCAAGCGGCCGACATCGGCGGCACGCGCAGCTCACGCGGCGGAGCGCCAACGATCGAAATGTCCGACCGGCCAGGCCGGCTGCGCTCAGCCCGACGTACCCACCAGGAAGAACGTCGTCGTCACGCCCAGCGCCCTTGATCTCTGTTGCGCCCCGCTGTTCGAACACGAACGCGTCCCTGGTGAGATCGCGGAATGCCTCGCTGACCTGGATACGGCCGGGCTCGCCATGGGACTCCATGCGCGACGCCGTGTTCACGGCGTCGCCCCAGACGTCGTAGGAGAAGCGGGTGTCGCCGATCACCCCGGCGGTCGCCGGTCCGCAATGGATGCCGACGCGCAGCCTGAGCCGGTGGCCGCCGAGCGGCGGCTGGCGGTCGATCACCTCCATCATCGCCAGCGCAAGCCGCGCCGACCGCGACCGCGCCTTCAACGGCGCGGCCGTCGAAGCCGCCCGCCGCCATATAGCTGTCTCCGATCGTCTTGATCTTGTCGACCTCGTATCGCTCGCAGAGCTCATCGAGTGCGCGGACGAGCCGATCAAGAAAGTCGACGACCTCCTCGGGCGAAAGATCGTGCGCTGCCGCCGGTGAAACCGGCGAGGTCCGCGAACATCACGCTGAGCATGTCGATCTTGTCGGCGATGCGCGCTTCACGGCCCGACTTCAAACGTGCTCGCGATCGCCTGCGGCATGAGCGTCCCGAGCAGGGCCTCGGAGCGTGCATGCTCGTCCTGCAGCTCCATCCTGGCGCGATCGCGGTCCCAGAGCGCGTAGAAGATGAGCGCGGCAATGATCGCCGCCGTGTTGATCATCGCCTGGCCCGACAGCATGTCGCGAAACGCCTGATCCTCCGGCACGACCAGCCCGGCGACCGGCGCGAGATTGAGCGCGAGCACGAGCGCAACGACATAAAGGCCGAACAGGATGAGAAACAGACGCCAGTTCTCCACTCCGAAGAAGAACAATATGGCACCGCCGAGCGTGTAATAGATGTGAAGCGCGCTGGCGAGGCCGAGCGACCATACGATGAACATGTTGGCCGAACAGGACCGCGAGAACCAGCGCGAATGCCGCCGGCATGATCGCCGAAGCGATGCAGGCGCGGGACCAGCAACGAAACCGCCAGCATCAACAGGTTATCGGCATTGACGAGGATCAGCCCATGAAAATCATGCAGGCCATTGATGATCAGGTGCGACAGCGCCGTTGCCGCCACCGCAAATGCCGCGACGTTGACGCAACGCTGGCGCTCGATCACCCGCTCGTCACGTCGAAACGATCCCGATGGATATCAGGCGGTCGAGCCACGCCGGGAGTTGGATGGCGGGCGTCCGCTGGCCGCGAACGAGGTCGCGCAACCGTGTCATCGCGCCCGGCAGCGACGTGTTGCATGATCATCTCCATCGCGAGCTTTGGTGCGACCAGCCAAACTGTGACGGCGATCACGGCGGCGGGCATCAACTCTCCCATCTCTGACATGGAACGCGCGGCAAGCACGGCCGCGGTCGACGGAAGAACGCCATGAGCCTCCGGTGCGGGCCTGCAGGCGTGGAAGCTACTTCGCCGCTTGCTGATCGCCGCCGCCATCGTGCTCGCAGCGCCCTACGGCATCGCCGTGGCGGTAGCGTTCCGCCATGCTTCATCATTCTCTGGAACGCGGAAACCGCTATTTCAGGGACCGCCGCTGACGCAGTCCGCGCGACCCGTTCCCGCCATCTCGCGACAGGGCGGCGCATAAGCCACGACCGGACCGAGCGCCGCCGCATGAGCGGATCGGCTGCTGCCGCCATTCTTGAAAAATAAGCGTAAGCGGCGCCTATTGCGCGCGGCGTCCTTGGCGATCGCCTGCTCGTTTCGCCGCGGTTCTCGTCCTTGAGGGACGTCGGGATGCGGCATGGCGATGACGTTGTAGCCGGAATCGACGAAGTGGATGTCGCCGGTGACGCCGGTCGACAGGTCGGAGAGCAGATAGAGCGCGGCACCGCCGATCTCGTCGAGCGTCACGCCGCGGCCGCAGCGGCGAATGACGCTGCTGGAAGGCGAACATCTGCCGCGCGTCGCTGATGCCGGCGCCGGCGAGCGTGCGGATCGGCCCGGCCGAGATGGCGTTGACGCGGATGGCGGACGGCCCGAAATCGACCGCGAGATAGCGCACCGACGCTTCGAGCGCCGCCTTGGCGACGCCCATCACGTTGTAGTTCGGCATGGCGCGCTGGCCGCCGTTGTAGGTCAGCGTCACCATCGCGCCGCCCGCCGGCATCAGCGCCGCGGCGCGCTTGGCCACCTCGGTGAAGGAGAAGCAGGAGATCACCATGGTGCGCACGAAGTTGTCGCGCGTGGTGTCGGCGTAGCGGCCCTTGAGCTCGTTCTTGTCGGAGAAGGCGATGGCGTGGACGAGGAAGTCGAGCGAGCCCCACTTCTCCGCGATCGTCGGCGAACGCCGCATCGACCGACGCGACGTGCTCGACGTCGCACGGCAGCACGAGCGATGCGCCGACCGACTGCGCCAGCGGCTTGACGCGGCGGCCGAGCGCCTCGCCCTGATAGGTGAAGGCGAGCGTCGCGCCGTGCGCGGCGAGCGTCCTGGCGATGCCCCAGGCGATCGAGTGGTCGTTGGCGACCCCCATGATCAGCCCGCGCTTGCCCTGCATCAGCTGCGTCATGCGCACCGATTCACCGCTCTGCCGTTCCTCTCGCGAAGGATGGAATGACTTTAAGCCTGAACATCGAGCCGCTTGAACACCACCGAGGCGTTGGTGCCGCCGAAGCCGAACGAGTTCGACAGCACGCAGCCGAGCTTCACGTCGTCGCGGCGCTCGCGCACGATCGGCATGTCGGCGAAGGCCGGATCGAGCGTCTCGATATTGGCGCTCTCGCAGATGAAGCCGTTGTTCATCATCAGCAGCGAGTAGATCGCCTCCTGCGCGCCGGCGGCGCCGAGCGAATGGCCGGTGAGCGACTTGGTCGCCGAGATCGGCGGGCATTTGTCGCCGAACACCTCGCGGATCGCCTCGATCTCCTTGAGGTCGCCGATCGGCGTCGAGGTGGCGTGCGGATTGATGTAGTCGACCGGCGCCTTGACGCCCTCGAGCGCCATCCGCATGCAGCGCACCGCGCCTTCGCCCGACGGCGCCACCATGTCGTAGCCGTCGGAGGTCGCGCCATAGCCGGCGACCTCGGCGTAGATGCTTCGCGCCGCGCGCCTTGGCGTGCTCGAGCTCTTCCAGCACCAGCACGCCGGCGCCGCCGGCGATGACGAAGCCGTCGCGGTCGACGTCATAGGCGCGCGAGGCCTTGTCCGGCGTCTGGTTGAAGCCCGACGACATCGCGCCCATGGCGTCGAACAGGACCGACAGCGTCCAGTCGAGCTCCTCGCAGCCGCCGGCGAAGATCATGTCCTGCTTGCCCATCTGGATCATCTCCGGCGGCATTGCCGATGCAATGGTTCGAGGTCGCGCAGGCCGACGAGATCGAATAGTTGACGCCCTTGATCTTGAACCAGGTGGCGAGCGTCGCCGAGGCGGTCGACGACATCGCCTTCGGCACCGCGAACGGCCCGACGCGCTTCGGGCCCTTGCTGCGGGCGGTGTCGGCGGCCTCGACGATGGCGCGGGTCGAGGGCCCGCCCGAGCCCATGATGATGCCGGTCATCTCGTGGGAGATGTCGCTCGTCCTCGAGCCCGGCGTCGCGGATCGCCTGCTCCATGGCGACATGGTTCCAGGCCGCGCCGCCGCCGAGGAAGCGCATGGCGCGGCGATCGATCGCCTCTTCCGGCATCGAGCGTGGGCGCGCCGTGCACCTGGCAGCGAAAGCCGAGCTCGGCATATTTGTCGGCGCGCGAAATGCCGGACTTGGCCTCGCGCAGGCTCGCCAGAACTTCCTGGGTGTTGTTGCCGATCGATGAGACGATGCCCATCCCGGTGACGACGACCCGCCTCATGACTGCCTCGTCCGCATCTTGATCCGCGCACGCGAGCGCGGCCGCCGCCGTCAGCCTCCGCTCGGCTGCATCACCTCGTCGCGGAACAGGCCGACCTTGAGGTCCATCGCCCGGTAGATGATCGAGCCGTCCGCCGACAGCCAGCCGTCGGCGATGCCGAGCACGAGCTTGCTGCGCATGACCCGCTTGACGTCGATGCCGTAGACGACCTTCTTGACGGTCGGGAGCACCTGGCCGGAGAACTTCAGCTCGCCCAGTCCGAGCGCGCGGCCCTTGCCCGGCGCGCCGAGCCAGCCGAGGAAGAAGCCGAGCAGCTGCCACAGCGCATCGAGGCCGAGGCAGCCCGGCATGACCGGATCGCCCTTGAAATGGCAGGGGAAGAACCAGAGGTCCGGCTTGAGCTCGAGCACCGCGCGCACCAGGCCCTTGCCGTATTCGCCGCCGGCTTCCGCGATCTCGGAGATGCGGTCGAACATCAGCATGGGCGGCAGCGGCAGCTGCGGCATTGCCGGCGCCGAACAATTCGCCGCGCGCGCAGGCCAGCAGGTCATCGTATCCGAAGCTTGTAGCGCCGGTTCTCCATCCGCATCCTGTCCCTGGCCGTCCGATCGAGTTCCCGCAAGCCGCGGCAGTCCTAACATAGGCGCTGGCCGGGGACAAAACCAGCTATCCGCCTGCCGAATGCGGCCAGATTAGAATTGCCGCCAGTGTTGTTGCGAGGGAGTTGCATCTTCGTGCCGATATGTTACAAATGCAACAATCGTCGCTGAGTTAGAGTAGCAGAAGGTTCAGGTGTGCCCATGACACCGTCGCGCACCATCGTTTTCACCAACGCGGCCGAAGGCGCCGAGCGGCTGTGCCGCATCGGCCGCCGCGTTCCGCGCTCACCGGCTGCCCGTGGCATGACGTCGAAGTCCATGCTGCGCGACGTGGGCCTGCGGCCGACCCGCCAGCGCATGGCGCTCGGCTGGATCCTGTTCGGCAAGGGCGACCGGCACATCACCGCCGAGATGCTCTACGAGGAGGCGACCAAGGCCAAGGTGCCGGTGTCGCTCGCCACCGTCTACAACACGCTGCACCAGTTCACCGATGTCGGGCTGCTGCGCCAGGTCGCGGTCGACGGCTCGAAGACCTATTTCGACACCAACGTCGTCCCAGCACCACCACTTCTTCGTCGAGGGCGAGAACGCTCTGCTCGACATCCCCGACACCGACGTGGTGGTCGGCAAGACGCCGGTCCCGCCCGAAGGCTACGAGGTCGCGCGCATCGACGTGGTGGTCCGGCTGCGCCGCAAGGGACGCTGAGCGGCATTCTTCAACGCAGACGCGTTTAGGGCAGAGTTCGGTCGTCGGTCGAGCACGCGCGGTGTGCACGGCGGCTTCAACGTTTCCGGCGAGGCGAGTGGTTCGCCGCGACTGCGCGATTATTCCACCTTCTCGTTCGGATAGACGCCCCACAGCTGTTCCTGCACCACCCAGCCGTCGAAGCCGGGTCCGACGAGGCGGCACCAGCTTCCCGGTGCAGCGCTTCACCGTCGCCAGCACGCCGGCCTGCAGTCGCGCGATGACCGCGCGCATTGCTGTCGCCCGAGTCGTAAAGCGGCACCAGCTGATTCTTGTCCTTGGGTGTCGCCACCGCCGTGCGCCGTCCTGACAGCAGCGAGTGGTAGACCCAGCCCTCCGATCCTTCCCAATCGCGGATGCGCCGCCAGTTGTCGGACTCCGCGCGTGATCTCCACCGGCAAGCCGGAGCGGGTATAGACGAAGGTCACCTCGTGGTCGCGCGTCGGGCCGCCGCGCACATTGACCCGATCGGGCTTGAGGCTGACGAAGCGCGGGCACCGGCAGGCCGCTCTTGGGGCCGGCGCTCATTTCCCCGGCGGCACGCACCGGCGCGGCGCACAGCCAGCGCCGCCGCCACGACCGAGAGCCGCCACCCGCAAACGCCAGACGATCTGCGAATTGTGCTTGAACTCATCTGTCCCGACGCCGAAACGACGCGATGGCGCTGTTTGACACGCGAAGCGGCCGTGGTGCGCTGCGGCGCAGGCGCTTGTCTTCAAACCTCCATCTGTTACAGAGGGATCTCTGTTACAGAGGGACTTGCGACCCGCCCGCGTCGAAAGGGGACGCCAGTGTCGGGCACGGTGGTTAAGGAGGCCTGAACGGAGGAGCGCAATCCGTTCGCGGGTCGCGCTGACGAGGTCGAACCATGGCGAACCGCAAGAAGCCGCTGGTCGTCGTCACGCGCAAGCTGCCGGACAGCGTCGAGACCCGCATGCGCGAGCTGTTCGACGCGCGGCTCAATCTCGACGACAAGCCGCATGACGCCAGGCCGAGCTCGCCGAGGCGGTGAAGACCGCCGACGTGCTGGTGCCGACCGTCACCGACCGCATCGACGCCGCGGTGCTGAGCCAAGGCCGGCGACAAGCTCAAGCTGATCGCCAATTTCGGCAACGGCGTCGACCATATCGACGTCGCGACCGCGCGTCAGCCGCGGCATCACCGTGACCAACACGCCGGGCGTCCTCACCGAGGACACCGCCGACATGACCATGGCGCTGATCCTCGCGCGTGCCGCGCCGGCTCGCCGAGGGCGCCGCCGTGCTGACCGAGCGACAAGCAATGGACCGGCTGGTCGCCGACCTGGATGCTCGGCCACCGCATCTGGGGCAAGCGGCTCGGCATCATCGGCATGGGACGGATCGGCCAGGCGGTGGCGCGCCGCGCCCGCGCCTTCGGCCTGCAGATCCACTATCACAACCGCCGCCGCGTGCCGGCGAAGGTCGAGGAGGAGCTCGACCGCCACCTATTGGGAGAGCCTCGACCAGATGCTCGCCCGCATGGACATCATCTCGGTCAACTGCCCGCACACGCCGGCGACCTATCACCTGCTCTCGGCGCGCCGGCTCAAGCTGCATCCGGCCCGAGGCCTATATCGTCAACACCGCGCGCGGCGAGGTGATCGACGAGAACGCGCTGGTGCGCCTGATCGCAGACGGGCGAGATCGCCGGCGCCGGCCTCGACGTGTTCGAGCACGAGCCGGCGGTGAACCCGCAAGCTCGTCAAGCTCGCGCGCACGGGCAAGGTGGTGCTGCTGCCGCATATGGGCTCGGCCACGCTCGAGGGCCGCATCGACATGGGCGAGAAGGTCATCATCAACATCAAGACCTTCCTCGACGGGCACCGGCCTGCCGGATCGAGTCCTGCCCTCGATGCTCTGATGCGTCCGGTCACTCACGTTCGGCCGGCCTCGCGGTCGGGCGCGGACCGCGATCCCGGCTGCTGGTTCGCCCCAATTTGCTGTATCGTGGCCCCCTGACCAATCTGAGGGAGAGCCGCCGATGCGTGCTTTACTCGTGGCGCGGCGTGGTCGTCATTGCCTCGATCGCGCCTGCTCTTGCCGCGGTGCTTGCACCGAACGACATCCAGTCGACGTTCTTCACCGGTCAGCCGTTCACCGCGTCGACGCTGTCGAACGTCAAATTCAAGATGGTGTTCACGGCCGACGGCAAGATGACGCGCGAGCCGGTCGGCAAGACCGGCGCCAAAGACGAAGGCACCTGGAAGCTCACCAAGGACGGCTTCTGCACGACCTGGAAGGGCTCCACGGCCAACTGCTTCCGCGTCGCAGACCGCCGGCGACAACAAGTGGTCGGTGATGAAGGGCACGACCGCGGTCGGGACCTGGACGAAGTAAGCGCACTCGGGCGAGCGCGGCAACGCACGAGCAGCTACTCGGTTGCCGATCATCGCGGCGTCAGCCGTGCATCGACAGATCGTGGATCGTCGGATGCTCGCCCGACAGCGGATTGGACGGGTCCCAGCGCGTATTGCAGCGTCTCGAAGCGCATGGAGCGGGCGTCGAACATGACGAGCCGGCCGACCAGGCCCTCGCCGAAGCCGACGATCTCGCGGATCACCTCGAGCGCCATCAGCGAGCCGAGCACGCCGGTCAGCGCGCCGAGAATGCCGGCCTCGGCGCAGGCGGGAACGCTGCCCGGCGGCGGCGGCTCCGGGAACAGGCAGCGGTAGGTCGGGTTGGGCGTGCCGTCGGCCCCGCGCTCGTGGGCGCGGATGCGTGGTGAGCGTGCCGTCGAAGATGCCCGACGGCAGCCGTGACCAGCGGCTTCTTCGGCAAAGAAGCAGGCGTCGGACACGAGATAGCGGGTGGCGAAATTGTCGGAGCCGTCGGCGACGATGTCGTAGCGGCCGATGAGATCGAGCGCGTTCGCCGCCGACCAGCCGCGTCGCGTGCAGTCTCGACCGTCACATGCGGGTTGAGGCGGCGGATCGCGGCGGCCGCGCTCTCGACCTTCGGCTCGCCGATCTCGGGCGTGCCGTGGATCACCTGGCGCTGCAGGTTCGACAGCGCGACCGCGTCGTCGTCGATGACGCCGAGCGTGCCGACCCCGGCCGCCGCCAGATAGAGCAGCGCCGGCGCGCCAAGCCCGCCGGCGCCGATCACCAGCACGCGCGCGCGCTTGAGCGCGGCCTGGCCGGGCCCGCCGACCTCGCGCAGCACGATGTGGCGGGCATAACGTTCAAGCTCTTCGGGACCGAGCATGACAGTCCTATCCGGGCAACAGTGGTGCAGCCATCATTCGCGAAAGCGCGAAGGCTTTGCAACGACGCCTTCAGAGCCCTCCACCGCACAAACTAGGTGCGCATTGGCGAAAATCAACGCTTCGGCTAGATTTGGCCCGGCGAAGCTTTGCCGGGCAGGAGTGACCATGCGGGCGGTGGGTGCCGTTCTCGTTCTTCTCCTCGCCGCGCTGCCGGCCGGCGCCCAGACGACGATATTTCGCAGACGGGCAGCCAACGGCGAAACCGGCGGCGCAGACGCGCGCAACGCACGCCGCGACAGCCGGAAGCGAACGCGCGCGACCCGCCGCTGGCAGCCGCGGCCGCGCGAAAACGTGCGCCGACCCCGCCCGGACCGGCGCGCGACACCGCCACGCCTCTGGCCGACCGCCTCGCCCTCCAGTTCGATCTCGCCTGGTCCGGCGATTACAACGGCCTGGTCAATGGCGAGATCAACGACAAGACCACGGCCGCCATCAAGACGTTCCAGCACGATCGCAAGTTCAAGGAAACCGGCGTCCTCAACACGCAGGAACGCGCCCTCCTGGCAGCCGTCGGCGAAGGCCAAGCAGGCGCAGGTCGGCTGGAGCATGGTCGACGATCCGTCACCGGCGCGCGCATCGGGCTTCCGACCAAGCAGGTCCCCAACAAGAGTCAGAGCAAGAACGGCACTCGCTGGTCTTCGGCGCAAGGCCAGGTCCAGGTCGAGACCTTCAAGATCAGGGAGCCCGGCACGACGCTTGCGGCGGTCTACGAGCAACAGAAGAAAGAACCGGCGACCCGCAAGCTCGAGGTCAATTTCTTGCGCCGCGATTTCTTCATCCTGTCGGGCATGCAGAGCCTGAAGAAATTCTACGTCCGCGCCGAGATCAGGGACGGCGAGGTGCGCGGCATGACCGTCCTCTACGATCAGGCGACCGAGACCATCATGGATCCGGTCGTGGTGGTGATGTCGAGTGCGTTCACGCCATTTCCCGGCGTCTCCGGCGTCGCGCATGGTCGGTCCGATTCCCAAGCGCAAGGTGGAGTACGGCACCGGCATCGTCGTCAGCACGGCCGGCCACATCCTCACCGACCGGCAGCTCACCGAAGGCTGCAACGTGATCGTGGTGAGCGGATACGGCGACGCCGACCGCCAGGCGGAGGACAAGGCCGCCGACCTCGCGCTGCTGCGCGATCTATGGCGCGCCCGATCTCGTGCCCGCGACGTTTGCGCGAGGCTGTCAAAGGTCCCGACCTCACGCTTCTCGGCATCGCCGATCCGCAAAGCCAGGGCGGCGGCAGCGCGATCTCGGCCATGGCGGCAAAGGCTCAGGGGCGAGACGGTCAGAGCCTGCGCCGCAGCTCGGCTTTCCGGCGGCGCCGCGCTCGACGGCCAAGGCCGCCTTGTCGGCATGGTGGAGCTCAAGACGCCGGTCGTTGCCACTGCGCGGCGCGGCAAGTCCGCAGCCGCAGGCGACGTTGGTGCCAGCGCCGACAATCCGCGCCTTCCTCGACGGCGCAAAAGCTGACGCCGCGGCAGCCGGGCGCCTCGGCGCTCGATGCCGCCAAGGCGTCGCTGGTGCGGGTGATCTGCGTGCGGAAATAGACGCTGCCGCCCGGACCCGCGCGTCATTCGTTGCTGAACTTGGCCGGACGCTTCTCGATGAAGGCGGCCATGCCTTCCTTCTGATCTTCGGTGGCGAACAGCGCGTGGAACACGCGCCGCTCGAAGCGCACGCCCTCGGCCAGCGACGTCTCGAAGCTGCGGTTGACCGCCTCCTTGGCGGCCAGCACCGACGGCAGCGACATCGAGGCGATCGTTTCGGCGACCTTCATCGCCTCGTCCATCAGGCTCGGCCGCCGGCACCACGCGCGCCACCAGGCCCGAGCGCTCGGCCTCGGCCGCGTCCATCATGCGCCCGGTCAGGATCAGATCCATGGCCTTGGCCTTGCCGACCGCGCGGGTGAGACGCTGCGTCCCGCCGATGCCGGGGATGACGCCGAGCTTGATCTCGGGCTGGCCGAACTTGGCATTGTCGGCGGCGATGATGAAATCGCACATCATCGCGAGCTCGCAGCCGCCGCCGAGCGCAAAGCCCGCGACCGCCGCCACGATCGGCTTGCGCACGCGCGTGAGCCGCTCGTAGTCGGCGGCGTAGTCGGCGCTGAAAATGTCGATATACGACTTGTCCGCCATCTCCTTGATGTCGGCGCCGGCGGCGAACGCCTTGTCCGAGCCGGCGATCAGAATGCAGCCGATGCCGGCGTCGGCATCGAAGCCTTCGACCGCGGCGAGGAGCTCGTCCTTGAGCGCGATGTTGAGCGCATTCAAGCGCCTGCGGCCGGTTGAGGCGGATGACGCCGACGCGGCCGCGGGTTTCGACGATGATGGTCTCGGTGCTCATGGCGCTCCTTGGATGGTCGGTTCGTCAGACATGCTGCCATGGCATACCTGGAACGGAAAGTACGTGTAAGATCGCCGTGCGACATCGCCTTCAAGCCGAACAAGACTGCGTAACAAGGCTCGAAGCACTCGGGGAGGATGAGATGGTCCGGCTCTGCGCGCTTGCGCTGGTGCTGATGACCGCGGACGGTGCCTGCGCCCAAAGCTGGCCCTCGCGACCGATCCGCGCCATCGTGCCTTACACCGCGCGGCGGCGCCATCGACATCGTCTCGCGCACCGTGGCGCAGCAGCTTTCGCTCCAGCTCGGCTACCCGATCGTCATCGAGAGCCGGCCGGGCGCCGGCGGCGTGATCGGCACGGCGGCGGTGGCCAAGGCCGATCCTGATGGCCACACCATCCTCCTCACCGCGTCGAGCCATACCATTTCGCCGTGGGCGTATTCCAATCTGCCTTACGACACGGTGGGCGACCTCGCCGGGATCACGCCGCTTGCCAATCTGCCGAACGTGCTCGTGGTCGCGCCGTCGGCGAACATCCGATCGGCGCAGGCGCTCGTTGCCGCCGCACGCGCGCCAGGCCAGGCGGGCTCAACTATGCATCCGGCGGAAGCGGCTCGCGCGACCCATCTCAATGCCGAACGGTTTCGCCTCAGCGCCGGGTTCGAAGGCGTGCACGTTCCATTCAAGGGTGGACCGGAGGCATTGGCCGAAGTGATGAGCGGCCGCGTGGATTTCGTGTTCAGTCCGATCTTGCCGTCGCTGCCTTTCATTCGCGAGGGCAAAGCGGTGGCGCTGGGGGTGAGCACGTCGAAGCGCGCATCAGCGCTGCCCGACGTGCCGACGACCATCGAGGCCGGCTTCGCGAATTCCGAGTACAATTTTTGGGTCGGCATGTTCGTGCCGGCGAAAACCTCCCGCGATGTCGTCGACAGGCTCGCATCCGCGGAGACCGTCAAGGTGCTGCAGTCGCCGGAAATTCAAGCGAAGCTCTCGAGCTTCGGCGCCGACCCGATGCTCATGCAGCCAACCGAGTTCGACACCTATGTTCGCAACGAGATCGCCGCCAACGAGACGCTGGTGAAAGCCGCCGGCCTCGCAGCGAAGTGACCGCTTCGTTCAACGGATGCAGGGAGCAGGGAGAACGCAGATGTCGCCACGACAACAAAGATGCATCAGTCCATCGGCATACCGCCGTCGTGGTCGCAACCGCAGCCGCCGCTGCTCGCGATTGCAGCCGGCGCGGCCCGATGCTGCCGACGATCCTCCTTACACGCTCGCGCGTGAGGGCTTCTTCTACGTCGGCGGCAAGCCCACCGTCGTCAATGGCCGCACCTACATGGCAGGCCAGATGTACGTGGACGTCCGCATTCCGGCGAAGCAGACGCAGCCCTATCCCATCATCATGGTCCACGGCGGCACCCGTTCCGCCACCACGCTTTTTGGCACTCCCGATGGCCGCGAAGGCTGGGCGCAGTATTTCGTGCGCCAGGGCTACGCGGTCTACGTCGTCGATCAGCCGGGGCGTGGACGGTCCGGTTACCTTGCCGAGTCATACGGCCCCTGGAAGGTGCCGCGACGGCGACGGCGGTCAGCGCCGCCTATCTCTCGCAGGCCAAGTACAAGCTGTGGCCGCAGGCGCATCTCCATACACAATGGCCGGGCAGCGGCGCGCCCGACGACGCCGTCACACTGCAGATGACGTCCGGTTACCTGCCGGAGATCGAGAATTTCACCAAGCAGCAATTCCTCAACCGCGATGCACTGGTGGCCCTGATCGACCAGATCGGCCCTGCAATCCTGATGGTGCACTCGCAGGCCGGCGCATTCGGATGGCCGGTGGCGGATGCGCGGCCCGATCAGGTCAAGGCGATCCTCGCGGTCGAGCCGAACGGGCCACCGTTCTACCAGGTCGATTTCACCGGCGCGCCCGACTACTTCAAGCAGGGACCGTTGGCACTTCCCTATGGTCTCAGCGCGGTGCCGCTCACCTATTCTCCCGCGGTCGCCGACGCGAAAGAGCTCGCCGTCGTTCAGCAGGAACAGGCTGACGGGCCCGATCTGGTGAAATGCCATCTCCAGCGGGAGCCGGCGCGCAAGCTCGTCCAATCTGAAAATGCCGATCCTGGTGGTGATGTCAGAGGCTTCGTATCACGCGCCGTATGACCACTGCACCGTGAAATATCTGCGGCAGGCAGGCGCGCAGCCGACTTTCATGCGGCTTCGCCGACATCGGCATCAAGGGCAACAGCCACGTGATGATGAACGAGAAGAACAACAAGGAGATCGCAGCCGTCATCGCGCAATGGCTCGGCAAGACGCTTCCGGCGAAGGAATGAAATCGGACTACTTCTGGCACACCGGGCAAGAAGAACGTCGATCTGCCGGTCTGCACGATGCGCTTGATGGTGCCGCTGCAGCCGCGGCGTCGGGCACGGCTTGCCCTCGCGATCGTAGACGCGGAAATTGTGCTGGAAATCGCCGAGCTCGCCGTCGGTGCGGCGGTGATCGCGCAGCGACGAGCCGCCGGCCGCGATCGCGTCCTTGAGCACCGCCTTGATGGCATCGACGAGCTGTCTGCGCGCGCTCGTTCGGCGCGCCGGATTGCGTCGCGATCGTGGACGCCGCGCCGCTTGGGCGAAAGCAGCGCGCGATGCAGCGCCTCGCAGACATAGATGTTGCCGAGCCCGGCCACGACTCTCTGATCGGAGAGCGCGGCCTTGAGCGAGGTCTTCTTGCCCTTGCATGCGCGCGCCAGCATCGCCGCGTCGAACGCGTTGCCGAGCGGCTCGGGCCCGAGCGCACGCAACAGCGGCTCCTGGTCGAGCTCGGCGCGCGGCAACGAGCTTCATCGATGCCGAAGCGACGCGGGTCGTTGAACGAGATCGCGCGCGCCCGACGACATGTGGAACACCACGTGATCGTGCGCGAGCGTGCTGCGAGCGGTCGTGATAATAGCCGCCGGGCGTGCGTCTCGCCGCCGCCGTGCGCGACGCGGAACGAGCCCGACATGCCGAGATGCATCAGCAGCACGTCGCCGGACGAAAGATCGGCGAGCAGATACTTGGCGCGGCGGCCGAGCCCGTCGACGGTCTTGCCCTCGAGCCGCGCGACGAAATCCTTCGGCAGCGGCCAGCGCAGGTCGCCGCGATGCGGCCTCGACCTTGGTGAAGCGCGCGCCCTCCATGACCGGCTGCAGCCCGCGGCGGACGGTCTCGACTTCGGGCAATTCAGGCATGGTCACGAGCTCCCGAGGGCAGACATAGCGTCCCCGCGGCCGGCGCGCTATGGTCCTGCCGCAACAGGACTATTCGCCATGCCGCGAACCGGCGAAAACACCCATTTCGGCTTCCAGCAGGTGCCGCTCGAGCGACAAGCAGGCGCTGGTCGACGACGTCTTTCACAGCGTCGCGCGGCCGCTACGACCTCATGAACGACCTGATGTCGGGCGGGCTGCACCGCGCCTGGAAGGACGCGCTGGTCACCGCCGTCAATCCGCCAAGCCGCGGTCCGACATGGCCGGCCGCGCTGGCGCGACCGTTTGCGCTGCTCGACCTCGCCGGCGGCACCGGCGACGTCGCCTTTCGCGCGATCGAGGCGGGCGGCGCCGGCACGCGCGTGACCGTCGTCGACATCAACGCCGACATGCTCGACGTCGGGCCGCGCGCGCGCAGCCGAGCGCGGGCTCGACGACGCGGTCACGTTCGTCGAAGGCAACGCCGAGGCGCTGCCGTTTCCGGATCGCAGCTTCGATGCCGTCACCATCGCCTTCGGCATCCGCAACGTGCCGCGCATCGAGGCGGCGCTGGCGGAAGCCCATCGCGTGCTGCGGATCGGCGGGCGCTTTCTGTGCCTCGAATTCTCCACGGTCGATGTGCCCGGCCTCGACGCGCTCTACGATTTCTATTCGTTCAACGTGATCCCGGCGCTCGGTCGCGCGCGTCACCGGCGACGCAGAGCGCCTACCGGTATCTGGTGGAATCGATCCGCCGCTTCCCGCGGCCCGAGGCATTTGCCGAGATGATGCGGACGCGCCGGCTTTGCGCCGCGTGTCGTTCCAGCGCATGACCGGCGGCATCGTCGCGCTGCATTCGGGCTGGCGGTTGTGATCGCAGGGTTGGCCCACCTTCACCGCCTCGGTCACGCCGGTTTCGTGTTCGCGCGCGAGGGCGTGTTCGGCCTGGTCGACACCGACGCGGTTGCCGCTGCCGGCACGCGCGGCGCTTGCGCGTCGCGCGGCTGATCGAGCGGCCGGCGAGCAGCGTCGCCGCCGAACCGTCTCGCCGCGGCGCTCACGCGGCTCGGCCCGTCCTACGTCAAGCTCGGCCAGTTCCTGGCGACGCGCCCGGATGTGGTCGGCGTCGCCACTGGCGCGCGACCTCGAGAGCGCTGCAGGACAAGATGCCGCCGTTCCCGCAGGCCGACGCCGAGCGCACCGTCGCGGCCGCGTTGGGTCAGCCGCTGACGCGACCTGTTCGCGTCGTTCGGCGCGCCGGTCGCCGCCGCCTCGATCGCGCAGGTGCACCGCGCCGAAGTCGTCACCGACGGTGGCGTCCGCGCGGTCGCGGTGAAGGTGCTGCGGCCGGCAGGTCGAGCGGCGCTTCAAGGTCGATCTCGACGCCTTCACCTTTGTCGCGCGCAACGCCGAGAAGATGTCGCGCGGAGGCGCGGCGGCTGCGGCTCATCGAGGTGGTCGAGACGCTGCGGCGCTCGGTCGCGCTCGAGATGGATCTGCGGCTTCGAGGCGGCGGCGCTCTCGGAGATGGCGGAGAACACCACGCGACGATCCCGACTTCCGCGTGCCGACGGTGGATTGGGACCGCACCGCGCGCGACGTGCTCACGCTCGAATGGATCGACGCGACGCCGCTCTCCGACCGCGCCGCGGCTCGAAGCCAGGGCTTCGATCTCAAGCGCCTCGCGCGCGCGGTGATCCAGACCTTCCTGCGCCATGCGCTGCGCGACGGCTTCTTCCACGCCGACATGCATCCCGGCAACCTGTTCGTCGACGACGCCGGCAAGCTGGTCGCGGTCGACTTCGGCATCATGGGACGGCTCGGCGCGAAGGAGCGGCGCTTCCTCGCCGAGATCTTGCTCGGCTTCATCACCCGCAACTACCACCGCACCGCGGAGGTGCATTTCGAAGCCGGCTATGTGCCGCCGCATCACTCGGTCGCGAGCTTTGCGCAGGCGATCCGCGCGATCGGCGAGCCGATCCACAACCGCGCCGCCGAAGAAATCTCGATGGCGAAGCTGTTCATGCTGCTGTTCGAGGTCACCGGCCTGTTCGACATGCGCACCCGGCCGGAGCTGCTGCTGCTGCAGAAGACCATGGTCGTGGTCGAGGGCGTGGCGCGCTCGCTCGATCCGAAGCTCGACATGTGGACCGTCGCCGAGCCGGTGGTGCGCGAATGGATCGAACGCAATCTCGGCCCGGCCGGACGGCTCGAAGACGCCGCCGAAGGCGCGATCGAGGTCGGCCGCTTCCTCGGCGACGTGCCGAAGCTGCTGGCGCGCGGCGCGGTGCTGGTCGAGCAGCTCGACGCCATCACCCGCGACGGGCTGATGCTCGCGCCGGACACGGTGGCAGCGATCGGCCGCGCGGAAGCGCGCCGCAACCGCTGGACCACGGCGGCCCTGTGGGTCATCGCGGCGCTGCTGGCGCTGGCTGATTTATCTGCTGCTTTAGGACCTTAGCGCTGGCGCACGCCTGGCCGCTGGACGCGTCTTCCGACCATGATTGCATTGATTGCATTGCAATCATCCGATAGGCTCATAGTGCAGTGCGCGCGATACCGACATGGCCAGCATCACCATCCGCCAGCTGGACGACGATCTGAAGCAACGCCTGCGGCTGCGGGCGGTGCGAAACGGCCGCTCGATGGAGGACGAGGCACGCACCATCCTGCGCCAGCGTGGCCGCGCTCGAGAGCGAGGCCGCGCGCTCAGGGTCGCCGCGCCAGCCGGCAGTGCAGCGGAGCGGCGCGCAGTTGATCGCATTCCGGCCGCGGGCACGAGAGCGCGTTCTGCTGATCATTGGCGGCGGCATTGCGGCCTACAAATCGCTCGATCTCATCCGGCGACTGAAGGAGCGCGGGCTTGCCGTGCGTTGCATTCTCACCCGCGCGGCGCAGGAGTTCGTCACACCGCTGGCGGCCGGCGCGCTCTCGGCCGAGCGGGTGTTCACGGACCTGTTCGATCCCACGACCGAGTTCGATGTCGGTCACATCAGGCTCGCGCGCGAGGCTGACCTCATCGTGGTGGCGCCCGCGACCGCCGACCTCCTCGCCAAGATGGCGGGCGGCGCACGCCGACGACCTCGCTTCCACGGTGCTGCTCGCCACCGACCGCCCGGTCCTGGTGGCGCCGGCGATGAATCCCGGATGTGGGAGCACCCGGCGACCCGCCGCAACCTCGCACGCCTCGCCGGTGACGGCGTCGCCGTGGTGGGACCGAACGCGGGCGAGATGGCAGGAGGCGGGGAAGCAGGCATCGGGCGCATGGCGGAGCCGCTGGAGATCGCGGCGGCCGCCTTGCCGCTGCTGGGCAAGGACGACCGCGACAAGACCGCTGGCGGGCAGGCGCATCGATCGTCACCTCAGGTCCCACGCATGAGCCGATCGATCCGGTGCGCTACATCGCCAACCGCTCGTCGGGCAAACAGGGCCATGCCATCGCTGCTGCCGCCGCCGCGCGCGGGCGCCGATGTGACGCTCGTATCGGGCCCGGTGAACCTGCCCGATCCGCTCGGCGTGAACACCGTCAGAGATCGAGACCGCGCAAGAGATGTTTGCCGCGGTTACGGCGGCGCTGCCTGCGGACGTTGCGGTGTTTGCCGCTGCGGTGGCCGATTGGCGCGTGGATCAGCCCAACGCGAACAAGATCAAGAAGCAGGCCGGCGGATCGCCCACGCTCGGCTTGGTCGAGAATCCCGACATCCTGTCGGCGGTCGCTCATGACGCGAACATCCGGCCGCGCCTGGTCATCGGTTTCGCGGCCGAGACCGAGCGCATCATCGAGCACGCGAAGGCCAAGCTGGCGCGCAAAGGATGCGACTGGATCGTCGCCAACGACGTTTCGGCGGACCAGCGGCGTGATGGGCGGCGATCGCAATACCGTCCATCTGGTGACCGCTGCAGGGGTTGAGATCCTGGCCGCCGCAATCGAAAGAGCAGGTAGCGCATGCCCTCGTCGCCCGGATCGCCGACGTGCTCGCCGGAGCGGAGCCAGTGAAGAAAGTCGAACTCCGGATCATGCGGCTGCCCCATGCCGACGGCCTGCCGCTTCCCGCCTACCAAAGCGAATTCGCCGCCGGTCTTGATCTGGTCGCCGCGGTGCCGGCCGATGCCCCCGTGATCATCGCACCGGGGGACGCGCCGCGATTCCCACCGGCTTGACCATTGCGCTGCCGCCGGGGTGGAAGGGCAGATCAGGCCACGCTCGGGGCTCGCCGTTGCAGCATGGGGTTACCGTGCTCAACTTCGCCGGGCACGGTGGATTCCGACTATCGGGGCGAAGTGCAGGTAATCCTTGCAAATTTCGGCACCGCGCCGTTCTGCGGTCGAGCGTGGAGCGCGCGTTGCCCAACTGGTGCTCGCGGCCACTCTGCAAGCAGCAATTTGCGAAGTTGCAAATCTTGATGAAACAACGCGCGGAGTTCGGGGTTTTGGTTCTACGGGCACGGGCCGGGAAAAGGCGAACCAATCGCATCGGAAGCCTTGACATACTATGATACCAACCTTCGCCGTATCTTCTCGACCCGCAGATGTCCCATGCCGCTCCTGCCGCGCAAGGCGTTTTAGCTATCACCGCCGTCATCGACATCGCGCTCAACGCGCGGGGCCGGCCGGTGGCGGCGAAGGCCTTGGCGACGCGCCACAGGCTGCCGCCACGCCATCTGGAGCCAGTCCTGCAGGCCCTCGTACGTCACGGGATACTCAGGGGCATCCGGGGACCGCGCGGCGGCTATGAACTTGCCCGCGAGCAGCACCGCATCACGGCCGACGATATCCTGCGCGCTGCCGGGCACGGCCGACGAGATTGACGGCGCGGCGCTCGCCGGATCCCTCCTGCTCAACAAAGTGGTGATGCCGGCGCTCGGAGCGGCCGAGAACGCCTTCTCCGCGGCGCTGGCACGCATCAACGTCGAGGACCTCGCGCACTCCGCCCAGGGGCTCGGGCGAGTGCCGGGAGAGGCTTAGACGTGTTCAGGCGGGCATCCGATGGTGGTCGGCGTGGAGCGCAAGCCGGCCTCAGCCCGCCCTGCGACCCTGTTTCATGTTGTCCCACCACGGGCAGACGCCGGGCATGAGATTGTAGTTGCCCTCGATCACCTGCACCGGCTGGCGCTGGCCATTCTCGGCGGCCTCGATGCAGAGCAGGCGCGATTCCTCTTTCTTTCCGCCGACATCCAGCGGCGCTCGTGCCCCAGAGGCTCGGGCCGAATTTGCGTTCGAACGGCTCCCAGGTGTTGTCGTCGATCACCTGTCCGCCCCAGCCATACTCCACCAGGAATCCGGATGGATTCCAGGTGTAGAAGGAGGTGACGTAGTCGCCGGAATGGCGGCCAAGCGTGACGCCGATGCGCTCGGGATCGCCCAGCGCAAGATCGTAGCCCTGGCCGACGTCGTCGAAGCTATAGAGCTCCACCATCATGTGATGGACCATGTTGATGCCGCTCTCGACGAACGCGATGCTGTGGTGTCGGGGGTTGACGTGGAAGAAATAAGCCGGGAACGGGCGCAGCCAGTAATCGCTCACCCTGAACTCGAGCACGTCCTGATAAAACTCATCACGTCGGCGATGCGCTCGAAATGCATCACGACATGGCCCATGCCGAGCGGCCCGGTGCGAAAGCCGGAAATGTTGCGTCCGGGCTTGAACGGGTCGGACGTCGTCTCCGCGCCGTAGAAAATTTCGAGGCGGTTGCCCGCGGGATCGTTGAACACGATCAGATCCTTGACGCGGCGCTCGTCGGCAAGCGCGCGCGAGCCGCGGGCGACCCTCGTGCCGGACGGCCTCGATCCTCGCGGCCATTGCGTCAAGGCCAGACGCGTCCGCTACTTCCCAGCCGAAGAAGCCGATGCCCTGTCCGCCGTCGGCGTCGACCACGAGCCGCTGCTTGCGGTCATCCATGCGGAAGGCGAGCGTCGAGCGGCTCTTGTCGATGCGTTGCAGGCCCAGAAATTGCTGCCGTAGCTCGCCCAGTCCCCAAGTCCTTGGTGCGAACTCCCGATATAGCCCAAAGCCTCGATGCCCATGATGCTCCTCGATCATGCTCCGTCGTTGCAGGCGAAACTATCAGCACGATTAGGATGGGTCGAGCCTGACGACGAGCGCTCGACGCCTTGCCGAGGCGCCGATTGGCTTCCGCGCGCAGGTCAGGCGTAACGCCGCAGCGCCTACGCGTGCGCTTGCGCGCTTGCTGGCGATGGCGTCCTTGAGCCGCGGATAGGCCCGGTACGCATTCCCCGCGAAAATCTTGTCCTTGTCCGCGGCCGAAAGGCTCGGCGCGTTGTCCACGTAACGTTTGGTGTCGTCGAAATACTGACCGCTCCTCGGGTCGATACCCTTGACCGCACCGACCATCTCGGAGGCGAACAGGATGTTGTCGACCGGAACCACCTTGGTGAGGAGGTCGATGCCGGGCTGGTGATAGACGCAGGTGTCGAAGAAGATGTTGTTCATCATGATCTCGTCGAGCTCGGGCCGATTATTGTTGAGCGCGATGCCGCGGAAGCGGCCCCAGTGGAACGGCACCGCGCCGCCGCCATGCGGGATGATCAGCTTGAGCGTCGGAAAATCCTTGAAGAGGTCCGACAGGATCAGCTGCATGAACGCCATGGTGTCGGCGTTGAGGTAGTGCGAGCCGGTCGTGTGTTGCGCCGGATTGCAGCATCCGCTGACGTGGATCATCGCCGGCACGTCGAGCTCGACCATCTTCTCGTAGAACGGATACCACCACTTGTCGGTCAGCGGCGGGGCATTGAAATATCCGCCGGACGGGTCGGGGTTGAGGTTGCAGCCGACGAAGCCCATCTTCACGCAGCGCTCGAGCTCGCCGACTGAATTCTTCGGCGGCACGCCGGGCGATTGCGGCAGCTGGCATACGCCGATGAAGTTGCTCGGATAGAGCGAGATCACGCGCGCGATCAGGTCGTTGCAGATCTGCGACCATTCCAGGCTGACGCTTTCGTCGCCGATATGGTGGCCCATGCCGGAAGCGCGCGGCGAGAAGATCGTGACGTCGGTGCCGCGCTCGCGCTGCAGCTTGAGCTGGGCCCCTTCCACGCTCTCGCGGATTTCGTCGTCGCTCATCTTCAGCGATGCTTTCGACGGCATCGGCGACTTGTTCTTGACCGCCTCGGTCTGCTCCTTGCGGAACCGGTGCAGGTCTTTCGGCTCGGTCGTGTAGTGGCCGTGGCAATCAATGATCATGACACCGTCGCTGAGGATTGTGGGCGGGAAACGCGGGCCGGGTCGTGCCCGGCCGCGATGTGGGCGGATGCTACGAACCGGGCTTCACCATTGTCAAACCAGGATTGGGGTCTGTTAAGATACCGGCGAAACGCACTGCAGAGGGGCAAGTATGGCTGATATTCCGCGTTTGAACGGTGTGATCCGCGCCCTGGAAGCCGGCAAGACGACATTCACGTCATTTTGCCAGGCCGACCCAGATACCGCGATCGCAATGGCAACGGCCAAATACGACGGCATCGTATACGAGATGGAGCACAATCCGTGGGATATCCGGGCGCTGCGGGATAGCCTGCAATACATGCTCAACCGCGGCCAGATCGCAAAGTCCGGCTCGGTCGCGCCGGGCGTCACGCCAATGGTCCGCATCCCGCCGAACGGAGCGGAAAAAGCGCAGTTTCATGCCAAGCAGGCGCTGGATCTCGGCACCTACGGGATCGTGTGGCCGCACATCTCATCGGTGGACGAGGCCTATAACGCGGTCGCCGCCTGCCGCTATCCGCGCCTGAAGAGCGCGCCCATGTACGAGCCCGCAGGAATCCGCGGCGACGGGCCGACCGCCGCCGTGCGCTATTGGGGCCTCTCCCAGCAGGATTATTACGACCGCGCCGACGTGTGGCCGCTTAACCCGAAGGGAGAAATCTTCGTGATCCTGATGATGGAGGACACGCGCGGCATCGAAGCGCTGCCGCAGATCTTGCAGAAGGTGCCGGGCATCGGCGCGATACTCATCGGAGAGGGCGACCTCTCCCAGGAACTCGGCTATCCGCGGCAATACGAGCACCCCGAGGTGCTCAAGTGGATGGCGCGCGTCGTCAACACCTGCAAGGAGCACAACGTGGTCGTCGGCCACCCCCATGTCGATTCCAACAATGTCGAGCGCATCCTCGGCGAAGGCTACCGCTTCCTGATGGCCGCGCCGGTGCGCAGTTACGCGGCCCTCGACAAAGGCCTGAAGCTGGCGGGACGCGCATAGCCGCGCGCGACCTGCGCCGACCGCAGCGCAGTCAAGCCTGTGCCAACTCGCAGACGTTCTGCGTGGGCTCGCGTTGCGTTTACGGCAGGACGTCGCCGGGAGGGAACCGTGAACAAAGCGCTCGCCTGTCTGTTTGCCGTCACCGCCTTGCTCGGCACCGCTCCCGGTCCTGCGACAGCGCAAGAACCCAGCTATCCCACGCGTCCGGTCAGGATCATCGTCGCCTTTCCCGTCGGCGGACTGCTCGACACCGTGTCGCGCATCGTTGGCGACAAGCTGACCATGGTCCTCGGTCAACAATTCATCATCGAGAGCAGACCCGGCGCCGGCGGAACGCTGGCGACCGCCGCGGTCGCACGCGCCGAGCCCGACGGCTACACGCTGATGATGATCAACGACAACCACGCCGTGAACCCGAGCGTATTCAAGAACATTCCCTACGACAGCGTGAAGGATTTCGCGCCCATCGGCTTTGTCGGCAGCGCGCCCATGGCGCTCTCAGCGAATGCGCGCCTTCCGGTCCGCTCCGTCCAGGATCTCGTCGAGCTGACGCGGCAACAGCCCGGGAAGATTTCATACGCGTCGGTCGGGATCGGCAGCGCGAGCCACCTGGCCGGCGAGCTCTTTGCCGCCAAAGCCGGCGTTCGCATGCTGCACGTTCCATTCCGCGGAGGCGCGCCGGCAATCAACGACCTGGTCGCCGGGCACGTCGACACGATGTTCGTTACCGCGGTGGTCGGCGGCCAGCACATGAAGACCGGCGCACTCACCCGCTCGCGCTTGCGGCCTCCGCGCGGTTCGAGACGCTGCCGGAAGTCCCGACGATGGCCGAGGCCGGCTATCCGCTGGAAGCAGCCTATTGGTTCGGTCTGGCGGCACCCGCCGGGACCCCGCCGGCCGTCCTCGCGAAACTGGAAGCCGCGCTCTCCGAGGTGCTCGCGATGCCCGACCTGCGCAAGCGCATGACGGAGATGGGAGCGGTGGTGACGCCGCTCGGCTCGCGGCAATTCGGCGACTACATCCGCGCCGAGATGGCCAAATGGGCCGACGTCATCGCTCAAAACAACATCAGGTTTGAATAAAGTGCCGGGGGTATGGAGGGCACCGCGGAAGAGCCCATCGACCGCCGTTTTGCCCCGCGATCTGCCTTCGCCTGCTTGTTCATGATCTGGACTCCTTCCGGCCGGTTTGCCCTTGGGGGTAAAGTGGGTTGATTCGCGGGCTGTTCGGCGGATGAGGCACTCAACCGTACGGCCCGCGAGCCGGCGGTCTCACGACGCCGGTGAAAATGCGGCAATGGGGCAAGCGGGTATGCCGGACGCGTTCCGGATCACCGTGGAGGGCTTTGGGGCTCGTCCGCAGCATGAAGCGCGTTCACACGCGTCCATAGTCCGCAAAGGCGGCCGTGAAACGCCCTTGAGGACGCGCTACGGCGGAATTCGCGCCGCGCTTGCCGTGGCTGCTCCATCGGCTATTCTTCCCGTGCACCTCGCACGCGCCGCGGAAGCGACAGGGCGGTCCGAGCCCTCGACATTCGAGGCGTATGTCGCCGCGCTGCTATCGCTCGATCGGCACGAGATCGCCGCGCTCACGCTCACGCTCGGCGTTCTCTGCTTCGCTGTCGTCACCGCGATCCTGCTCGTGCGGACCCGTGGCCGGCTCGCCGAGGTCGAGGCATCGGCACGCGACGAGAGCGCCACGTCAAAGGCCGCGATCGATCGCGCCTACGCGCTCCTGCTCTCCGAACAGCAAATTCTCGTCGCCTGGGCCGCCGGCACCGACGAGCCCGAAATCATCGGCGATCCCACGCTGGTCACCGCCGCCGATACGCCTCAGCGCGTGCTCGCCTTCGGCACTTGGCTCGAGCCGGAGACCGCCGGCGACATGGAGCGCTCGGTCGATGCTTGCGCGCGCGGGGCGTTGCCTTCGCCATGACGATGGCCACGTTCGCCGGCCGTATCATCGAGGCCAAGGGCCAGGTCACCGGCGGCCGCGCGATCCTGCGGCTGCGGGAGGTCAGCGGCATCAAGCATGAGCTCGCCGAACTCGCGCGCCGCCACCAGAAGCACCTCGAAGACACCGCGGCCATGCGCGCCCTGATCGAAGCAGCGGCGGCGCCGGTGTGGGCGCGCGATGAGGCGGGCAAACTCGTTTTCGCGAACCAGGCGTATGCGCGGGCGGTCGAGGCCAGGACGGCGCGGAGGCCGCCGATCGCGGGATCGAGCTGTTCGATCGAGGCGCGCGCGCCGAGCTCTTGCGCGCGCACGAAGTGGTCGAGTCCTACTCGGGCCGGCTTCCAGCCGTGGTCGCGGGCCAGCGCCGCAGCTTCGACGTGATGACGGTGCCGGCCGGGCGCGGCAGTGCCGGCATCGGCCATCGACGCGACCGAAGCAGAAGCGCTACGCGGCGAGCTCAAGCGCATGATGGATGCCCACCGGCGCACCCTCGACCAGCTTGCCACCGGCGTCGCCATTTTCGGGTCCAATCAGCGGCTCGCCTTCTACAACACCGCCTATCGTTTGCTTTGGGATCTCGATCCCGTCTTCCTCGACCAGGGCCCGAACGATTCAGCCGTGCTTGATCGGCTGCGCGCGTCGCGCAAGCTCCCGGACGAGCAGGATTTCCGACAGTGGAAAACCGCGCTCTACGACGCGTACCGGGCGGTCGAGCCCAAGGAGCACATGTGGCATCTGCCGGACGGCCGCACCATGCGGGTCGTCACCACGCCCAATCCGGAAGGCGGCGTCATCTATCTCTTCGATGACGTCACCGAACGGCTCGATCTCGAACGCCGCTACGATGCGCTGATCCGCGTTCAGGGCGAGACGCTGGACAATCTGACCGAGGCCGTCGCCGTGTTCGGCAGTGACGGCCGGCTACGCCTTTCAATCCGGTGTTCGCGCGCATGTGGCGGCTCGCGCCGGACATGCTTGCCGAGCGACCCCATATCGAGATCGCTCAGCCAGTGGACGCTGCCGCTCCACGGCGACCACCCTGTTTGGCAGAGCCTGCGGGCGACGATCACGGCGATCGACAATCGCGAGCCGGTCACCGGCCGGCTCGATCGCCCGGATGGCAACGTGGTCGATTGCGCCACCATGCCGCTGCCTGATGGCGCCACGCTGGTGACCTTCCAGGACGTCACCGACACCGTCAACGTCGAGCGTGCGCTGCGCGAGCGCAACGAAGCATTGGAGGCGGCGGACAAGCTCAAGATCGATTTCGTGCACCACGTTTCCTACGAACTGCGCTCGCCGCTCACCAACATCATCGGCTTCGCGCATTTCCTCGGCGACCCGATCACGGGCCCGCTGACGGGAAAAGCAGCGCGAGTATCTCAGCTACATCACCGTTTCGACCAACGCGCTGCTTGCCATCATCAACAACATCCTCGACCTCGCCACCATCGACGCCGGCGCCATGACGCTCAACCTCGGCTCGGTGGACATCCGCAAGACCATGGAAGCCGCCGCCGAAGGCGTGCAGGACCGCCTGGTCAAGAACGGCATCGAACTCGAAATCCGCGCCGCGGCCGATATCGGCAGCTTCGTCGCCGACGAGCGGCGCGTGCGCCAGTCGCTGTTCAATCTGCTGGCCAATGCGGTGGGCTTTTCGCCCGGCGGCGAGACCGTTACCTTCACCGCCCAGCGGCTCAAGGATGCCGTCGTGTTCTCGGTCACCGACCGCGGCCCCGGCATCCCGGACGACGTGCAGGACAAGGTGTTCGATTGGTTCGAGACCCATTCGCTCGGTTCACGTCATCGCGGGACCGGCCTCGGCCTTTCCCTGGTGCGCTCCTTCGTGGAGTTGCACGGCGGCTCGGTGACGCTGGAATCGGCGGTTGGCCGCGGCACCACGGTCACCTGCGTCTTTCCCGCTCGACCAAACTGCAGAGCGAAGCGCGGCTTGATCCTCGCCTGTCATGCGCTAAAGCAGGCTAAGAGCGCGGTTCCCATAGCGCGCCTCGGTGCCATACCCATCCCCGGCCCAGAGCCCGACCGGCCGCCCATGCGCATCATGCCGACAGATCTGCAATCAAGAGCCATGCCATGGCACTGCCCCTGACCGCGCCCAGCGTATCGACCTTCTCGGTGGCGCTGCCGGACGAGCAAGCCACGCAACGGCTCGCGATCGATATCGCCAATTCGCTGGAGCGCGGCGATCTCGTCACGCTCTCGGGCGATCTCGGCGCTGGCAAGACCACGTTCGCACGTGCGCTCATCCGTTATCTGGCGGGCGACGCGCTGGTGGAAGTGCCGAGCCCGACGTTCACGCTGATGCAGATCTACGACCTGCCGCAGTTTCCGTTGGTGCACGCCGACCTCTATCGGCTCTCGGGATCGGGAGACCTCGCGGAACTCGGTTTCGACGATCTGCCGGATGGCGCGGTGGTGCTGATCGAATGGCCCGACCGCGCGGCCGGCCTCTTGCCGCCCGATCGTCTGGACGTCGCGCTGACGCTGGCGCCCAAGCTCAAGCTCGAATTCCGCCATGCCCGCGTCACCGGCTATGGCTCGTTCGGGCCGCGGGTCGACCGCATGGCGTCGGCGCGCCAGTTCATCGCCGAGAGCGGCTATGGCGAGGCGCTGCGCGTGCGGATGCAGGGCGACGCCTCCACGCGCGTCGTACGAGCGGCTCGCCCTCGGCGACAAGCACGTGATCCTGATGAACATGCCGCGCCGGCCTGACGGCCCGCCGATGCGCAGCGGCAAGCCCTATAGCGCGGTCGCGCATCTTGCCGACAGTGTCGTGCCGTTCGTGGCGATGGCGAACGGCTTGCGGCAATACGGCTTCTCGGCGCCCGTCATCCATCACGCTGATCTCGATCACGGACTGCTGATCCTCGAGGACCTCGGCGAGGAGCGCGTGGTGAGCGGCGATCCGCCTGCGCCGATCCAGGAGCGCTACGAGACCGCGGTCGACATGCTGCTTGCGTTGCACGAGCAGCGGCTGCCCGACACCCTGCCCGTCGCGCCCCATGTCGAATACCGCATTCCGTCCTACGACATGAACGCGTTCCTGATCGAAGCCGAGCTCCTGGTGGACTGGTTCCTGCCGCGGCTCGACGCAGCGATCCCGGACACCGAACGCGGCTCGTTCCGGGCGCTCTGGCGCGAGCTGTTGCACCCAGCCATCGAGGCGCCGCCGACCTGGGTGCTGCGCGATTTCCATTCGCCCAATCTGCTCTGGCTGCCGCAGCGCCAGCGAAACCGCGCGGCTCGGCATTCTCGACTTCCAGGACGCCCTGATCGGTCCGGCCGCTTACGATCTCGCCTCGCTGCTGCAGGACGCGCGTGTGGACGTGTCCGAACAAGCCGAGCTCGCGCTGCTCGGCCGCTACGTGCGCGGGCGCAGCCGGACCGATCCCGAACTTCGATGCCGCCCAATTCATCAGGCTCTACGTGACGCTCGCCGCCCAGCGCGCCAGCAAGATCCTCGGCATCTTCGCGCGGCTCGACATGCGCGACGGCAAGCCGCAATATCTGCGTCACCTGCCCCGGGTATGGGGCTACTTGCAGCGCTCGCTCGGCCATCCGGCGCTGGAGTCGCTCAATGCCTGGTATATTGCCCACGTGCCCGTCGTTAAACACAATTTAATCGCCTCGGGGCAAAACCGAATAAATGGCTGCAGCGTCCTCGATCACGACCGCACCGAAACGCGCCATGGTGCTCGCGGCCGGACTCGGTACGCGCATGCGCTCCTTCAACGGCCGTATTCCCAAGCCGCTGGTCGCGGTCGGCGGCAAGGCGCTGATCGACTACGTGCTCGATCGCCTCGCCGAGCAGGGCGTCGAGCGCGCGGTCGTCAACGTCCATCACCTCGCCGACCAGATCGAGCGCCATCTCGAGCAGCGCCAGCGCCCGAGCATCGTGATCTCCGACGAGCGCGACGAGCTGCTCGGCACCGGCGGCGGCGTGGTCAAGGCGCTGCCGGAGCTTGGCGAGGGTCCGTTCTTCCACGTCAATTCCGACACCATCTGGATCGACGGGGTGAAGCCCAACCTCGGCCGCCTCGCGGCGGCCTTCGATCCCGCTCGCATGGATGCGTCTGCTCCTCGCTGGCGCCGACGGCGTCGAGCATCGGCTATGCCGGCCGCGGCGATTTCTCGATGGGGCCCGACGGACGGCTGGCGCGGCGCGGCGAGCGCGAGGTGGTCCCGTTCGTCTATGCCGGCGCGGCGATCCTCACCCCCGGCTTCTTCGCCGGCGCCCCGGCCGGCGCGTTCTCGATGTCGCCGTTGTTCGACCGGGCGGCGGACGCCGAGCGGCTCTGCGGCCTGCGCCTCGATGGCGTCTGGATGCATGTCGGCACGCCCGACGCGATCAAAGCCGCCGAGGACGCCATCCTCGCCAGCGCGGCCTGATCCTTCAGCCGGTCGCGATCGCGGATGCCGGCAAGCGACGGTCCGACGACCCAGCCCGATCTTGGGATGGCGAGATGCGCAGTTCGCGCGCGTGGACTGCCAGTATGATTGCCGAACGGTGTATCATTCGGCATGGCGAGATCCCCGCGTCTTCACCATTCCGGCCTCGGCGCCGTTCGTGCCGACGCTGATCCGCGCGCTGATCGACGGAACCTTGGTGCCGGGCTTTCCCGCCGGGCGCGATCCGCTCGCGCTCGCAGGCGCCACCCTCTATCTGCCGACACGCCGCGCCTGCCGGCTGGTGCGCGATGTCTTCCTCGACGTGACCGGGACGAGCGCAGCGATCCTGCCGCGCATCGTCGCGATCGGCGACGTCGACGAGGACGAGATCGCCTTCGCGCAGGCGGCGACCGGCGCGCTTGCGGCCGCGGCACTCGATCTGCCAACGGCGATCGGCGGGCTCGAGCGGCGCATGCTGCTGGCGCAGCTCGTGCTCAAGTGGGCCGGCAGCCTCGCGCCGGACAAGAAGGACGAAGCGCCGCTCGTCGCCAGCAATCCGGCGTCGGCGCTCGCGCTCGCCGACGATCTCGCCCGCCTGATGGACGACATGACCACACGCGGGGTGTCCTGGGATCGGCTCGACGAGCTCGTGCCGGAAGCGCTCGACCGCTATTGGCAGCTCACGCTCGAATTCCTGAAGATCGCCCGCGAGGCTTGGCCGAACATCCTCGCCGAGCGTGGCGCTATCGAGCCGGCCGCGCGGCGGGACGCCTTGATCAAGGCCGAGGCGGCGCGGCTCGCCGCCCACAAGGACGGCCCGGTGATCGCCGCAGGCTCGACCGGCTCGATGCCGGCGACCGCCGAGCTGATTGCGACCATCGCCCGGCTTCCCCACGGCGCCGTGGTGCTGCCGGGCCTCGATACCGATCTCGATGCGGAATCGTGGGACCTGATCGCCGGCCGCCGCGATGCCGCCGGCCGCGAGTCGATCCCGCCGGCGGTGGGACATCCGCAATTCGCCTTGCACGGCCCTCCTGGACCGGATCGGGATCGCGCGCGACGCAGTCGCTCTCCTCGGCCAACCCGCCGCGCATGGGCGCGAGCGCACAGTGTCGGAGGCGCTGCGGCCGGCCGCCGCCACCGACCGCTGGCAGCGGCTCGCCGGCTCCGATTTCCCGGCGTGCGTCGACGCCGCGTTCGCAACCTTGTCGGTGGTGGAGGCCGCGAATGCCGAGGAAGAGGCGCTCGCCATCGCGGTCGCGCTGCGCGAAGCGATCGAGACGGCAGCGCAAGACCGCGGCACTGATCACGCCTGACCGTGAACTGGCGCGGCGCGTGCTCGGCGCGCTGGAACGCTGGCACATCCCGGTCGACGATTCCGGCGGCGATGCGCTTCCCGACACGTCGGCCGGGCGGTTCGCGCGCCTCGCGGCCGAAGCGGCGCTCGGAGGCCTTGCCCCGGTTACGCTGCTCGCCTTGCTCAAGCACCCGCTGACACGGCTGGGCGCCGCCGGAGGGTGCGAATACGCGCGCGGTGGCCGCCTTGGAACGAGCCGTCTTGCGCGGCCCCCGCCCCAAACCAAAGAGTCACGGCCTTAGCCGTGCGCTTGCAACGTTTCCGGAAGGAACTCGGCAAGTTTCGACGCGGCGAAGAATCCGATTTGCATCCATCCGATCCCCGCGCTCTACTTGAGCGACGGCGAGCTCGTCGACGCAGCCGCGCTGCTCGAACAATTCGCGGCCGCGATTGCGCCGCTCGAGGCTTTATCCAGCGCGCCGCTGTCCTTCGCCGAACTTGCCGCACGACACTGCGACGTCGTCACCGCCTTGAGCAGGGACGAGCGCGGTGAGCCCGCGGCCTTCGCCGGCAATGACGGCGTGAAACTCTATGAGGCATTCGACGACATTGCGCGTGCGAACGCCGACGCCGGCTTCGTCGTCGCGCAAACAGACTATGCCGAGCTTTTCAGGATCGCGATTGCGGACCGCGTGGTGCGGCGCCCGGAAGTTCCTGACGTGCGCGTTCGTATCTATGGCCCGCTCGAAGCACGGCTGCAACACGTCGATCGCGTCGTCCTCGGCGGCCTGGTCGAAGGCGTCTGGCCGCCGGAGACGCGGCCGGACCCCTGGCTCAGCCGCCCCATGCGCCACGCGCTCGGCCTCGATCTGCCGGAGCGGCGCATCTCGCTGTCGGCACACGACTTCGCGCAGGCGCTCGGCGCCGACGAGGTCATCCTCGCTTATCCGGCCAAGCTCGCGGGTACGCCGACCGTGATATCGCGCTTCGTCCAGCGGCTGGCCGCCGTCGCCGGCGAACAGCGGTGGGAGCAGGCACGCGAGAAGGGCAGGACATATCTCGCCTGGGCGCGGGCGCTCGATCATCCCGCCGAGATCAAGCGCATCGACAAGCCCGCGCCGAGGCCGCCGCGCGCCGCGCGGCCGACAGCGCTCTCGGTCACCGAGATCGAAAACTGGCTGCGCGATCCCTACACCATCTATGCCAAGCATATTCTCAAATTGCGCGAGCTCGACGCCGTCGACCTGCCGCCGGGCGCGGCCGACCGCGGCATCGTCATCCACGGCGCGCTGAGCGAGTTCACCAAGACCTTTGCCGCCGCGCTGCCGGCCGATCCCGCCGCCGCGCTGATCGAGATCGGCGCCAGGCATTTCGCCACGCTCGACGATTATCCCGAGGCGCGGGCGTTCTGGTGGCCGCGCTTCCAGCGCATCGCGCACTGGTTCGCCGGCTGGGAGACGCGGCGGCGCGCCTTGGTCAAGACGCTCAAGGCCGAAACGTCGGGCCAGATCGAGATCCCGCTCGGCGAGCGCGTGTTCACGCTGCGCGGCCGCGCCGACCGCATCGAAGAGCTTGCGGGCGGCGGCCACGCCATTCTCGACTACAAGACCGGACAGGTGCCGACCGAGAAGCAGGTGCGCATCGGCGTTTCGCCGCAGCTCACGCTCGAAGCCGCGATCCTGCGCGGCGGCGGATTTCGCGATATCGCCGCCGATGCCTCGGTGAGCGAGCTCGTTTATGTCGCGCTCAAGGGCGGCGAGCCCGCGGGCGAAGAAGGCCGATCGAGTTCAAGGAGGGCGACGCCGACATTCACGCCGACCGCGCGCTCGACAAGCTCCGAGCGGTCGCAGCGCGGTTCGAGGACGAGCAACAGCCCTACCTGCCGCTGGTGCTGTCGATGTGGAAGAACCGCTACGGCACCTACGACCACCTCGCGCGCGTCAAGGAATGGTCGGTCGGAGGCACCGACGAGGAAGACGGCATGGGCGCGAGCGAATGAACGCGCCTCGCATCATCCCGGAGGCCGTGCTGCGGCTGCAGATCACGGCGTCGGACCCCGCGGTATCGGCCTGGGTCGCGGCCAATGCCGGATCGGGCAAGACCCATGTTCTGGCGCAACGCGTGATCCGCCTCCTGCTCGACGGCGTCGAGCCCGGCAAGATCCTCTGCATCACCTTCACCAAGGCCGCCGCCGCCAATATGGCGAACCGCGTGTTCGACGAGCTGCGGCGCTGGACCGCGCTCGACGATCGAGCAGCTCGATGCGGCGATCCGGCGGATGTCCAACCTCGATCCCGATCCGGCGCGGCGAGCGCGCGCACGGCGGCTGTTCGCGCTTGGCGCTGGAGACGCCGGGTGGGCTCAAGGTGCAGACCATCCACGCGTTCTGCACCCGGCTTCTGCATCAGTTTCCATTCGAGGCCAACGTCGCCGCGCGCTTCGACGTGCTCGACGAGGCGTCGGAAGCGCAGCTTCTGGGCGAGACCAGCCTCGGCGTGTTGCTCGATGCCACCCTGGCCCCGGATGCCCCGCTCGGCCGCGCGCTCGCAACCGCCATTGCGGTCGCCGCCGACCGGACCTTCAAGGAGGTCGTCGGCGAAGCCATCCGCAAACGCGACGTGGTGCGGGCGTGGATCGACCACGGCGGCAGCGTCGACGCGGCCGTCGCCCGTGCTGTGCGAGACGCTCGGCATCAGCACGCGACGACACGCTCGAACGGGTCGAGAGCGAGATCGACGGAGGGCCCGCTGCTCCCGTCCTCGCGCTGGGCGGCCGCCGCGCAAGATCCTGCTGCAGGGCTCAAAGAGCGATCAGGAGCAAGCGGCACGGCTTCACGACTGCGCTGGCGACCGCGGGTTCGGAACGCGCCGGCATCTATCTCGAGATCTTCTTCACCGACAAACTCGAAGCCACGCCAGCGCCTGATCACCAAGGCAATGCGAGAAGAGCGATCCCGAGCTCGCCGATTGCCTCCAGCGCGAAGGCGAGCGGCTGCTGGCCCTGGTGGAGCGTCGCAAGGCCGTCGCCTGCCGCAACCGCACGGCCGCGCTTCTCACCATCGCCGATGCGGTGATCTCCCGCTACCAGAGGGCGAAGGACCGGCGCGGGCTTCTCGACTACGACGATCTGATCGACAAGGCACTCGCACCTGCTGGGTGAGGATCGCGCGGCCTGGGTGCACTACAAGCTCGATCAAGGCATCGACCACGTGCTGATCGACGAGGCGCAGGATACGAGCCCGAAGCAATGGGAGATCATCCGGCTTCTGACGGCTGAGTTCTTTGCCGGCGCCGGCGCGCGCGCCGTCAACCGGACGATCTTCGCCGTCGGCGACGAGAAGCAATCGATCTTCTCGTTCCAGGGCGCGGCGCCGCGCGAGTTCGACGCGATGCGACGCACCTTCACGAAGCTTTGCGCGGCGATCGAGCAGGATTTGCAATATGTGCCGTTCCGCCACTCGTTCCGTTCAGGGCCCAACCTGCTCGGCGCCGTCGACAAGGTGTTCGAACGGCCGGAAGCATACCGCGGGCTATCGGCCGACAATGTCAGGCCGGTGCACGAATGCGCTGCCGGAAGCGACGCCGGGCCTGGTCGAGATCTGGGACACCATCAAGCCGAAGGACAAGCGCGAGATCGAGGCCTGGGATGCGCCGTTCGACGAGCTGACGGAAAAGAGCCCGCAAGTCCGGCTGGCGGCCAAGATCGCGGCAAACGTCAAGCGTTGGACGAAGCAGGGCACGCGCGCCGGCGACGTGCTGATCCTGGTGCGCCAGCGCGGGCCGCTGTTCGAGGCGATCATCCGCTCGCTGAAGGACGCCCATGTGCCGGTCGCCGGCGCTGATCGGCTGGTGCTGACCGAGCACATCGCGGTCATGGACCTGATGGTGCTCGCGGACGCGCTGCTGCTGCCCGCCGACGATCTCGCGCTGGCCACCGTGCTCAAGTCACCGCTGTTCGGGCTGGACGACGAGGACCTGTTCAAGATCGCCTGGGAGCGCAAGACATCGCTGCGCACGGCGTTGCGGGCGAAGGCGCCCATGGACCCGCGCTTCGCGCAGGCGAGTCGCCAGGCTCGACCGCTTTGCGCAATGGGCGCACAAGCGACACGCCGTTCGGGTTCTATGCGCGCGTATTGGGGGCCGAGAGGGGTCGCCAAGCGCTTTCTTGCGCGCCTCGGTCACGAGGCCGACGACGCGCTCGACGAGTTTCTCAATCGCGCGCTCGACTATGAACGCCGCGAGACGCCGTCGCTGCAGGGGTTTCATCGCCTGGCTGCGCGCGGCCAGGACCGACATCAAACGCGACATGGAGATCACCCGCGACGAGGTGCGGGTGATGACCGTGCACGGTGCCAAAGGCCTGGAGGCACCGATCGTCATCCTGGCCGACACCACGACACCACCTGCAGGACCGGCGCAGCGTCAACCGCGGCTGCCTCGATCTGGCGACGGACGGCGCTGGCACTCCCGGCCATTTTGTCTGGGCGGGGCCGAAGGCCAACGACGTGGCGGCGGTCGCGGCAGCCCGCGAGCGCGTCCGGCGCGAGAACGAGGACGAGCATGGACGCCTGCTCTACGTAGCGATGACGCGCGCCATCGACCGCCTGATCGTCTGCGGCGCAGAGGGCGAGCGCAGCCCGCAGGACGGCTGCTGGTGGAACATGGTCTCTGGCGCCTTGCGTCCGGTTTCGGTCGAGGAACCGGCGGATGACGGCGACGGCACCGTGTGGCGCTACCGTCCGACGCCGTTGCGTGACGCCACCGCGGCATCGTCGCCCGCGGCCGCAGCACGGCCAGGAGCAGCCCGCCATGGCTCGCCCAGAAGCGCTCCCAGCGAGCCGATCGCGGTGCTGCCGCTCTCGCCCTCGCGCGCCTACGATGACGAGGCGGCGCCGGTGCGTCCGAGCAGCACCGGCAGCCCCGCCGAACGCAGGAACGCGATGGCGCGCGGCGTGCTCGATGCATCGGCTGCTGCAGTCGCTGCCCGACATTCCGCGCGCGGCGCGAACCGAGGCCGCGCTCCGCCACCTGGCGCGCGCGGCCGGGGATTTCAGCGCCGAGGAACAGCGAGAGCCTGCTCGCACAGGTCCGGCGCGTGCTCGACGATGCGCGGTTCTCCGAACTGTTCTCGCCCGGAAGCCGCGCCGAGGTGCCCGATCGTCGGCCGCCTCAAGGGCGGCGCCGTTCGCCGTCTCCGGCCAGGTCGACCGCCTCGCCGTCACCGCCGATGCGGTCCTGATCGCGGACTACAAGACCAATCGTCCGGCCCCCGAGCGATTCGAGGACGTGCCGCCGGCCTATGTCCGCCAGCTGGCGCTGTATCGCGCCGTGCTGGCCCAGCTCTATCCGGACAAGGCTATTCGCGCCGCCCTGCTCTGGACCGATGTGCCTGATTTGATGGAGATTCCGGCATCGGCCATGGATCGCGAACTCGCCGCCGTCACCTCGGCGTGAGGCCGCCTTGACGCTCGGCGGGCGCGTTCATAGGTTCGACGTTCCCGACGCGGCGCTTCGCCTGCATCCCAAGGACAACGAGGTATTTCCCATGGCCGTTGGCAAGGTTTCGGACACCACTTTCGAATCCGAGGTGTTGAAGGCGACCGGCCCGGTCGTGGTGGATTTCTGGGCCGAATGGTGCGGCCCGTGCCGGATGATCGCGCCCGCGCTCGAGGAGATCGCAGGTTCCCTCGGCGAAAAGGTGAAGATCGTCAAGCTCAACGTCGACGAGAATCCTCACACCGCCGCGAAAGTACGGCATCCAGTCGATCCCGACGCTGATGATCTTCAAGGACGGCCAGATGGCCTCGCGCCAGATCGGCGCCGCGCCGAAGCAGAAGCTGGAGCAGTGGATCACCACGGCGGTGTGACGCCGCCCCACGCGATCAGCCAGAAATTTTCCTCGCAGCGGCCGGCCGAAATGCCGGCCGTTTGCGTTATCGCCTCGGGCTTGCCCACGTCAGGGCCGAGCGGATACTGGTCGATCATGGCTCGTGCATTGCGTCCGCCATTCCCGCCGATGGAAGCCCTGTCGGTCGACGACATCCCGACCGGGGAGGAATGGCAGTACGAGCCGAAATGGGATGGCTTCCGCTGCCTCGTCTTCCGCGACGGCGACAAGATCGAGCTGCAATCGAAATCGGGCCAGTCGCTGACACGCTATTTCCCGGAGCTGGTCGACGCGGTGCGCAGCGTCAAGGCCGCGACATTCGTCCTCGACGGCGAGATCGTCGTACCGGTCGGTCGGCGCGTTTTCGTTCGATGCCCTGCTGCAGCGGATCCATCCAGCGCAGAGCCGCGTGCAGAAGCTCGCGGCGGAGACGCCGGCGCTCCTCATCGTCTTCGATCTCCTGGCTGGCGCCGACGGCAAGCCGCTGATCGAGCGACCATTGCGCGAGCGCCGGCCGGAACTCGAAGCCTTCGCACACAAATGGTTGCGCGGCGTCGAGCGCCCATCCGGATGTCGCCCGCAACCACGAAGCTCGCCGAGGCCAAGAGCTGGCTCAAGCGCGTGGGCGCTACGCTCGACGGCATCGTGGCCAAGCGGCGCGACCTCGAATATCGCTCGGGCGACCGCACCGGCATGCAGAAGATCAAGAACTATCGCAGCGCCGACTGCGTGGTCGGCGGCTTCCGCTACAACGAAGGCAAGCCGGTGGTCGGCTCGCTCCTGCTCGGCCTTTATGACGATGAAGGGCCTCCTTCATCACGTCGGCTTCACCTCGACGATCAAGCGCGAGGACAAGCCCGCACTCACCAAGAAGCTCGAACCGCTGATCGCGCCGCCGGGATTCACCGGCAATGCGCCGGGAGGGCCGAGCCGCTGGTCGACCAAGAGGTCAAGCGAGTGGCAGCCGCTCAAGCCGAAGCTGGTGGTCGAAGTCTGCTACGACCATTTTACCGGCGAGCGCTTTCGCCACGGCACCAGGCTGATGCGCTGGCGTCCCGACAAGTCGCCGAAGCAATGCACGATGGAGCAGGTCAAGCAGAAGAAGGCGGACTTGCTGAAGCTGCTGAAATAGCGTGCGTCAGCGCTCGCACGCTACGCCGGTGTGGTGCCGTTTGCGTTGAGGACGGCGCCTGCGAGATAGAGCGAGCCGGTGATCAGGATGCGCGGCGGCGGCTCGAAGCTCGAAGCGGCCGATCGCGGCGAGCGCCGCCTCGACGTTCTCGCTGCTCTGCGCCGGAATGCCGACGCTGCGCGCGATATCGGCGATCGTGTCGGCCGGAAAGCTCTTGTCCTGATAGGGGATCGGCACTCCCACGGTGCGACGCGCAAGCCCGGCAAAATTCTTCAAGAAACTCTCGCAATCCTTGGTCGCGAGCATGCCCACCACGAGCACGAGCGGGCGCGAAACACGCTCCTCCAGATCGGCGAGGCGCATTGGCAATGGCACGGCCGCCGTCGGGATTGTGGCCGCCATCAAGCCAGAGTTCGCTGCCGGGCGGCGTGAGCGCCGCAAGCCGTCCCTGCGAGAGCCGCTGCATGCGCGCCGGCCAATCGGCCTTGGCAATTCCGGTCTCGAACGCGTCAGGCGGAAGACTTCAGTTCGCCGACGCGCGCGCAACGCGGCGATGGCGACCCCGGCATTCTCGAACTGGTGCCGCCCGTAGAGCTTTGGCGCCGGAAGGTCGAGCAAGCCGGCGTCATCCTGATAGACGAGGCGGCCGCGCTCCTCGGTCGCCATCCAGTCCTCGCCCGCGATCCTGATCGGTGCCTTGACGCGCGCCGCCTGGCGCTCGATCGACAGCAGCGCCTCGCGCGGCTGCGCGGCCACGATCGCCGGCACGTCCGGCTTGAGAATACCCGCCTTCTCCACCGCGATCTTCCCGATGCTGTCGCCGAGATGCTCGGCGTGATCGAGCGACACCGGCGTGATCACGCTGGCGAGCGGACGGTCGACCACGTTGGTCGCATCCAACCGCCCGCCCATCCCGACTTCGAGGAGCAGCACATCGGCCGGGTTGCGCGCGAACAGCAGAAACCCGGCCGCCGTCGTGACCTCGAACACCGTGATGGGCGCACCCGCGTTGGCGCGCTCGCATTCGTTGAGCGCGCTGCTGAGCTCTTCGTCCGAGGCGAGGCGTCCCTCGCCCTTGCCGCCAAGGCGAAAGCGTTCGTTGAAGCGCACGAGATGCGGCGAGGTATAGAGCGTGTACGCGCAGACCGGCCGCCTCCAGAATTGCGCGCATGAAGGCAATGGTTGAGCCCTTGCCGTTGGTACCGGCGACATGAATCGTGGGCGGCAGCTGCTGCTCGGGATGCCCGAGCGCGCCGAGAATGCGCCGCATCCGATCGAGCGAAAGATCGATCAGCTTCGGATGCAGCGACGTGAGACGCGCAACGATGGAATCGATCGGGGTCATGCAGCTATTCTTCAGCGTCCCGGCTAACTGGCATGTAACGGCGGCGCACGCCGCTACAGGCCTCGCGCGAGCCGGAATCCACAATCCCTACCCTTTGAATGAGGCACGGCCAGCGCAAGACGGCAAGTCCGGTGAGATGGATCGCGGGTCGCGCCGCGCCCGCAGCCGATGGAACTAGGCGATGGCAGCAATCGGCAAATTGTCGGCGGGCGGCTTGGCCTGTGTCTTGGTGAAAATTCTGCACAGATTGGCGAGTGTCGGCCGCAATTGCCTGCGATGGACCACCATGTCGACCATGCCGTGGTCCCTGAGATATTCGGCGCGCTGAAAGCCTTCGGGCAGTTTCTCGCGGATGGTCTGCTCGATGACGCGCGGCCCGGCGAAGCCGATGAGCGCGCCGGGCTCGGCGATGTGGACGTCGCCGAGCATGGCATAGGACGCCGTCACGCCGCCGGTGGTCGGATTGGTCAGCACGACGATGTAGGGCCTTCTCGCCTCACGCAGCATCTGCACGGCGACCGTGGTGCGGGGCAACTGCATCAGCGAGAGGATTCCCTCCTGCATGCGCGCGCCGCCCGAGGCGGCGAACACGATGAACGGCGTGCCCTTTTCGACCGCGGTCTCAAGCCCCTTGATCACCGCCTCGCCCGCCGCCATGCCGAGCGAGCCGCCCATGAATTCGAAATCCTGCACGCCGATCACCACCGGCAAGCCTTCGAGCTTGCCGAAACCGAGCTTGATCGCGTCGTTGGTGCCGGTCTTGCTGCGGGCGTCCTTGAGGCGGTCGGTGTAACGGCGCTCGTCGCGGAACTTGAGCGGATCGAGCGGAACCGCGGGCACCGCGATGTCGAACCAGGTCTCATTGTCGAACATCGATTTGAGCCGCGCCATCGCTCCCATGCGCATGTGATAGTTGGAGCCGGGGATGACGAACTGGTTCGCCTCGACGTCCTTGTAGAACACGAGCTGGCCGGTGTCCGGACATTTGATCCAGAGATTTTCCGGCGTGTCACGGCGCGCGAAGTAGTTGCGGATTTTCGGCCGGACGACGTTGGAGATCCAATTCATGCCTGGCGCCTCGATCTGCTTTCATGCCCGCAAAGGCCGGCGCCCGGGATTGCCATGCTTCGCCACATCTACGCCAACGCTTGCAAAACCTTCCACCACCGGACGAGGTCAGCAGGGTGCCTGATGGCTCCTGACCCCATCTATATGGATGGCCGCGCCGAGGCTGGCAACCGGCATCGGCCTGGCCGCGGCCTCAGCGCGAGTTGCGGCGCCGGGGCCGCATTGCGAATGCCGAACGCGCTGTCGCCATCGAACAACGTAGGCGTATCGCTCGTGCGCGCGCGTTCGATCGTAAGCAGGCGCAGTTTCGTCGTGATCCCGCCATTGGCGGAGAACCCTCCCGCTTTCCCACCGGCCGCGAGCACGCGGTGGCACGGCACGATGATCGGGAATGGGTTGCGCCCGAGCGCTTGACCCACGTCCCGCGCCAAGTCGCTGGCGCCGAGCCGGGCCGCGATCTCGCCGTAGGAGAGCGTCGCGCCCGGCGTGATCGTGCGGGCGACCTCGTAGACGCGGCGGTCGAACGATGGTCAAACCATCCATGTCGAGCGCGATTGCGGAGAGATCGCGCGCCTTCTCCGCGCAAGAGCGAAATGATGCCTTCGATCGCGTCCTGCACCGCGGCCGGCGGCGCTGCTTCGCGCGCCGTGCGGACATCGCCGAAGCAGCCGCGCGCGGGTCTCGGCCTCGGTCCTCTCGGGAAGCTGCACGGCAGATGACGCCACGATCGCCCCACGCGATGCCGCATGGGCCGATCTGGGTATCAAAAAGCGTAAGGCCGCGGTCCGTCATGATGGGCCATTCTAGCATCTGCCCCGGCGCCCGACGCCTCGGATCTTGCTCGCTATTCGAGGCAACAGGCGGCTGCGCAGCCTGGGCGAGCTTGTCTGTCTGACGTGCGCGCAGGCTGCGTAGGCTTGTCTGCGGTCACGCTTGCGCAGACTGCGTAGACTTGTCTGCGGTCACCTGGGCGCAGACTGCGTAGACTTGTCTGCGCTGGCACCGCGCACGCCGCGGGCGAGTTCGGCGACCAGATCGACGACCCCGCTTACCGTTTTTTCCGTTGCCTTGTCGTTCGGGTCGAGGCTGCGCCTTGAGCACGTTCACCAGCGCCGAGCCGACCACCACTCCATCGGCGCCGGATGCGATGCCCGCCGCCTGCTCCGCGGTCCGGACGCCAAAGCCGACCGCCACCGGCAGCCTGGTATGGCCGCTTGATGCGCGCGACCGCCGCCGCCACTTTTCCGGGTCGGGTGTCGCCGCGCCGGTGATGCCAGTAATCGAGACGTAATAGACGAAGCCCGACGTGTTGGCGAGCACGGCCGGCAGGCGCTTGTCGTCGGTCGTGGGCGTTGCAAGCCGGATGAAGTTGAGCCCGGCCTTGAGCGCGGGCAGGCAAAGCTCCTCGTCCTCTTCCGGCGGCAGGTCGACGATGATGAGGCCGTCGACGCCGGCGGATTGTCGCATCCCGGAGGAAGCGATCGACGCCGTAGACATAGATCGGGTTGTAGTAGCCCATGAGCACGAGCGGCGTCGCGTCGTCGGTCGCGCGGAAGGCGCGCACCAGCTCGAGCGTCTTTTTCAAGGTCTGCCCGGCCTTGAGCGCGCGCTGGGACGACATCTGGATCGCCGGTCCATCGGCCATCGGGTCGGTGAACGGCATGCCGAGCTCGATGACGTCGGCGCCCGCCGCCGGCAGCGCGCTGCACGAGGGCAAGCGACGTCTCGGGGTCGGGGTCGCCGGCGGTGAGAAACGTCACCAGCGCGGCGCGGCCTTCCGTCTTCAGCTCCGCAAAGCGCCGATCGATACGCGTGGCCATGGGTGACGATCTACCTCGTTCGATGCGTTCAGTTGGGCGAGCCTTTTCGTCTTCGCTCACGCATCGCCGCAAGGCGGACATTGATGGTGCCCAGCATCAATATCACGAACGTTCCGATGAACTGCACCCATTCCTTCTTCTCTATGATCGGTCCCGGTGCGAACAGCCGGACCCGCAGAAAATACGCGATGTAGGCGACGGACACGATGACCAGGACCCAACCGACGATCTTCTGCCTGCTGATCACAGGTTGCTCCCATGCGCGCCCAGCCGGTCATCCGCCGCGCCGTTCGAGATAGTCGGCGACGCTCGCCAGGTCCTTGTCGCCGCGTCCGGACAAGTTGAGCACCATCAGATGATCCGCAGGCTTTTGCGGCGCGAGATCCATCACTCGCGCCAGCGCATGCGCCGGCTCGAGCGCCGGAATGATGCCCTCGAGGCGCGAGCAGAGCTGGAACGCCGCCGAGCGCCTCCTCGTCGGTGGCCGACAGATATTTCACCCGCTTGATGTCGTTGAGCCAGGCGTGTTCCGGGCCGATGCCGGGATAATCGAGGCCGGCCGAGATCGAGTGCGCCTCGTTGATCTGGCCGTCCTCGTCCATGCAGCAGGTAGGTGCGATTGCCGTGCAGCACGCCGGGCCGGCCGCCGGCGATCGAGGCCGCATGCAGGCCGCTCGCAAGCCCGTGGCCCGCGGCTTCCACGCCATAGATCTCGACCTGCGCATCGTCCAGGAACGGATGGAACAGGCCCATCGCGTTCGAGCCGCCGCCGATGCAGGCGACGAGCGATCGGGCAGACGTCCTTCCGCCGCCAGCATCTGCTCGCGCGTTTCGTTGCCGATCACCGATTGAAAGTCGCGCACCATCATCGGATAGGGATGCGGCCCGGCGACCGTGCCGATGCAGTAGAAGGTGTCCGCGACATTGGTGACCCAGTCGCGCAGCGCCTCGTTCATCGCGTCCTTGAGCGTCTTCGATCCCGACTCGACCGGGCGCACCTCGGCGCCCAGCGGCGCGCATGCGCAGCACGTTGGGCTTCTGCCGCTCGACGTCGACCACGCCCATATAGACGACGCACTCGAGGCCGAATTTGCGCGCACATCGTCGCGGTCGCAACGCCGTGCATGCCGGCGCCGGTTTCGGCGATCACGCGCGGCTTGCCCATGCGGCGGGCGAGCAGGATCTGGCCCGAGCACGTTGTTCACCTTGTGCGCGCCGGTGTGATTGAGGTCCTCGCGCTTGAAATAGACCTTGGCGCCGCCGCAGATGCTCGCGTCAGGCGTTCGGCGAAATAGAGCGGCGACGGCCGTCCGACATAGTCGCTTGAGGTAGCCGTCCATCTCGCTTGCGAAAGCGCGGATCGTTCTTTGCCGCCGCGTAGGCCTGCTCCAGTTCCAGAATGAGCGGCATCAGCGTTTCGGCGACGAAGCGGCCGCCATAGAGGCCGAAATGCCCGCGCTCGTCGGGGCCGGTGCGGAACGAATTGGGCTGCTGGATGGTCATGCACCGCTCATCATCTTTGCTGCGCGCTGCAAGCGCGCCGCTGCGTCGCGTGCCGCAGCGACGAACGCGCGGATCTTGTCCGGATCCTTCTCGCCGGGCGCGCGCTCGACGCCGGAGGAAACATCGACGCCGGGCGCCGCGCGTGATGCGCAGCGCCTCGGCGACGTTGCCGGCATCGGAGGCCGCCCGAGAGCATGAACGGCACATCCGGCGTCAAGGTCGTCGAGCAGCCGCCAGTCGAAGCTCTTGCCGAGGCCGCCCGGCCGCGTCGCCTCGCGCGCCGCCCGCGCGTCGAAGATCAAACGATCCGCCACCTTGTCGTAAAGCCGGATCGGCGAGAGATCCGCCCGCTCGGCGATCGGCAGCGCCTTCATCACCGGAAGTCCGAAGCGCTTCCGCACCGCGACGACGCGATCCGGCGTCTCCTTGCCATGGAGCTGCAGCAGGTCGGGCTTGAGCGCTTCGATGCTCGCCGCAAGCTCCTCGTCGCTGGCATCGACGGACAGCGCAACCTTCTGCGCCCTGCCCCGCACCCGCTCGCCGAGCGCACGGGCGATCTCAAAGTCCACATGGCGCGGCGAGGCCGGAAAGAACACGAAGCCGACCATGATCTGCGCCTGCCGCAAGCGCGACGTCGAGCGCCTCGGGCGTCTTCAGGCCGCAGATTTTGATCAGGACGGACATTGCCGCAGGCTCCTGCACGCCGCGGTTCTACATCGCGGCCGACGGTTTGTCTCGCCCCTCCAGGCGCCTGATATTCAAGGGGAACTCACGAAATCACGCCGCCGGCGGCGGAATGGTGAGCCGCGGGCCGTAGTCCGGGGGCACCGGCCGCGTGGAAAGCGGCCGCGGCCCCACGATGACCTCGGCCGGTCCCATGCGCCTGAGGCGCTCTACCTCCGCGCGCAGCTCGCGCGCCTGCGCGTCGGCCAGTCGGGCGGCGCGGCGCCACTTCGCTTGCCTCACCCAGGCGGCGATACCGCCCACCACCACGCCGGCGATCACCAGGATCAGCATCAGCGCATAAAGCGGCAGCGCGCGCGCGAAGGCGGGATTGAGCCTGATCGAAGGGATCGAAGGAGACGAGAACTGGCTGGCGGTTCGCCACCGCCAAAGCGATGAAGACGATGGCAAGCGGCACGAGGATGAGCGCCGTGACGATCTTGCGGATCATGGCGTCACACGCTCGGGCGGTTGAGCCGCTCGCGCATTTCCTTGCCGGTCTTGAAGAACGGCACGGACTTCTTCTCCACCGACACGTGCGCTCCGGTGCGGGGATTGCGCCCGGTGCGGGCCGGGCGGTTCTTGACGGAGAACGCGCCGAAGCCGCGCAACTCGACGCGGTCGCCGCGCGCCATCGCCGCGACGATCTCGCCGAGGATGGCGTTGACGATGTTCTCGACGTCGCGCTGATAAAGATGCGGGTTCTGCGAAGCAGATGCGCTGCACGAGCTCGGATTTGATCATCGATGCTGCCGTCCGTGGCTAGGCGGGACCAACCGCTCCGCCCGCTGGAGCACGACTCCGAAAGCGACCGACTTTCCGGGCAACATCATGCCACCAATTGAAGGCTTAGAGCGAAATCGCGATTCAACGCAAAGCCATTTTGCTCTAGTTCGCGGCCGGAGGGTGCCAAAGCGCCAGGAGACCGTCAAGGTTGAGACGCTCGATCGCCTGCACCGCACCCCAGTCCTCGAAGCGGCGCGCGAACGACCCAAGCCCCACCGCGTCGAGGCGGTCACGATCGCCGCGGTGTGCAGGAACGGCAAATCGCTGAGCCGGTCGCGCAGCCGATAGTCGCGCACCGGCGTCTTGGGATCGATGTTCTTTTCCTTCGCCAGCCAGGCGATCGCCGTCCGCTCGTCGCCAAGCTCGTCGACGAGCTTGAGCGGAATGCCCTGGCGGCCGGTAAAGACGCGTCCGTCGGCCACGCGCTGCAGCATCTCGTCGTCGAGCTGCCGGCGCGCCTTCACCAGGCCGCTGGAACCAGGCATAGGAGTCCGAGACGATCGGCCTCGATCGCCGCGCGCGCTTCCGGGCGAGGTCGGCTCGAAGCCGTTGGGCGCCGCCTTGAGCGGCGACGACTTGATCTCCTCGATCTTGACGCCGAGCGTCTTCAGGAGATCGGCGACGTTCGGATACTGGAACAGCACGCCGATCGAGCCGACCAGCGAGGTCTCCTGCGCGACGATGTGATCGGCCGCCACCGCCGCGATGTAGCCGCCCGAGGCCGCCAGCCCGTCGACCACGACGACCAGTCGGCTTCTGCTCCTTGAGCCGCATCAGCGAGTCGTGCAGCTGCTCGGAGCCGGAGGTGGTGCCGCCGGGGCTGTTGATGTGCACGATCACGGCGCTGGGCGCGCGACTTCCCGAGCCGCTCGAGCGCCTCCACGCGTTCCTGATCGCCGCGGATCAGGCCGGTGATGGTGACGCGCGCAATCGAGCCGCCCGCCTGCCCGGTCAGCACGCCGGTGCCCGGCACGCGCAACGCAGCGCCCACCGCAACGACGGCGCAGATGACGATGAGGACCGCGAAGACGCGCCAGAAGGTGAGCTTGCGCCGCATCCGGCGGCGATCGACGATGGTATCGGCATCGAGCGCCATGGCTCATCTCCCTGCGATCAGTGGGAACGGACAGTGCCGCCGCCCGCCGCCATGGTCAATGGCGCGCAGGAACCGGCCGCAATTGTGGCAACAGACCGCGACGTCGGCTCGCAGGCTCGTGCGGGCAGCGCGTCGCCGCGTTGGGTCAGCGGCCACGCGCCGCCAACCCAGCGATGACCGGCTGAGTCCTCGCCTATTCCTTCTTCTCGGCTGGCTTTTCGGTCGCCCGCTTGAGCGCGGTGCCGAGGATGTCGCCGAGCGTCGCGCCGGAATCGGAGGAGCCGTACTGGGCGATCGCCTCCTTCTCCTCGCGCGACTTCGAGCGCCTTGATCGACACCTGCACCTTGTGGGCGCGGCGGTCGAACTGGATGACGCGAGCATCGACCTTCTGGCCGACGGCGAAGCGCTCCGGCCGCTGCTCGCCGCGATCGCGCGCCAGCTCCGAGCGCTTGATGAAGGTCGGTGAGGTCGGTGCCGACGATCTTCGCCTCGAGGCCGGCCTCCTTCACCTCGGTCACCTCGCAGGTGACGACCGAGCCCTTCTTGAGGTCGCCGGCCGTCGTCGCGATCGGATCGCCGTCGAGCTGCTTGATGCCGAGCGAAATGCGCTCCTTCTCGACGTCGACGTCGAGCACCTTGCGCCTTGACCTTGTCGCCCTTCTTGTACTCCTCGATCACCTGCTCGCCCGGACGCTTCCAGTCGAGGTCGGAGAGGTGGACCATGCCGTCGACGTCGCCGTCGAGGCCGAGGAACAGGCCGAACTCGGTCTTGTTCTTGACCTCGCCCTCGATCAGTCGTGCCGGGCGGATACTTCTCGACGAAGACCTCCCACGGATTGCGCATGGTCTGCTTGAGGCCGAGCGAGATGCGGCGCTTGACCGGATCGACCTCGAGGATCTGCACGTCCACCTCCTGCGAGGTCGAGACGATCTTGCCGGGATGCACGTTCTTCTTGGTCCACGACATTTCGGAGACGTGGATGAGGCCTTCGATGCCGGGCTCGAGCTCCACGAAGGCGCCGTAGTCGGTGATGTTGGTGACGCGGCCCTTGAAGCGCGCGCCGACCGGGATACTTCGCCTCGATGCCCTGCCACGGATCGTCCTGCAGCTGCTTCATGCCGAGCGAGATGCGGTGGGTCTCGTGGTTGATCTTGATGATCTTGACCTTCACCTGCTGGCCGATATTGAGCACCTCGGTCGGATGATTGACGCGCCGCCAGGCGATGTCGGTGACGTGCAGCAGGCCGTCGATGCCGCCGAGGTCCACGAACGCGCCGTAGTCGGTGATGTTCTTGACCACGCCGTCGATGACCTGGCCCTCTTCGAGGTTCTGCACCAGCTCCTGGCGCTGCTCGGCGCGGGTCTCTTCCAGCACGGTGCGGCGCGACACGACGATGTTGCCGCGCCGGCGATCCATCTTCAGGATCTGGAACGGCTGCGGCTGATTCATCAGCGGCGACACGTCGCGGATCGGCCGGATGTCGACCTGGCTGCGCGGCAGGAACGCCACGGCGCCGTCGAGATCGACGGTGAAGCCGCCCTTGACCTGGTTGAAGATGACGCCCTGGACCTTCTCGTTGCTGTTGAAGGCCTTTTCGAGCTTGCCCCAGCTCTCCTCGCGGCGCGCCTTGTCGCGCGAGAGCACGGCCTCGCCGAGCGCGTTCTCGACGCGCTCGAGATAGACCTCGACCGTATCGCCGACCTTGATGTCCGCCTGCGCGGCCCGGGCCGGCGAATTCGCGCAACGCGACGCGCCCCTCGGTCTTGGCCCCGACATCGATGACGGCGAGATCCTTCTCGATCCCGACGACGATGCCCTTGACGACGGCGCCTTCCTGCGGGCTGCCCTGGGTGAAGGACTCTTCGAGCATTTGCGGCGAAATCCTCACGCGTCGGTGTGGCGGATTGCGGTGGCGGTGGCCATGAACTCTCCTCGGTAACGGTTGGCGCCGGATAGCGGTTGATGGCGTTTCGCGCGCAGGGCCGAAAGTCCCGCGGACCTCGACAGCCGCCAACAAATGGCGGCCCGGCCCGATGACCCGAGCGATCGAAACGATGGTTCAGATCCAGTGCGCCATCAAAGAAGCGGGCGGAGCAGGCTCATCCTCCAAAGACGGAAGCGCGGTCAGCCGCGCTTCCGGCCTGCTCGGACGGCTTCGACAATGTCGATGGCGGCCCGGAATGCGGCGTCTATATCCAAATGCGTGGTATCGAGCAAGTATGCTTCCGGCGCCGGCTTTAGCGGGGCCGCCGCCCGCCTGGTATCGCGCTCGTCCCGGCGGCGGATATCGGCCAGCACCTCGGCTTCGCTGATGTCGATTCCCGCCCGCTCCAACTCGACGGCGCGGCGTTGCGCGCCGCATCTCGGCGGTCGCGGTGACGAAGATCTTCACGTCAGCATCGGGAAAGATGACGGTCCCGATGTCGCGACCATCGAGCACGGCGCCGGGCGGCGTCCGCCCGAAATCTGCGCTGAAAGCCGAGCAGCGCGCCGCGCACTTCGGGAACGGCCGAGATCACCGAAGCCGCCTCGCCGACGGCGTGGCTCTTCAGGGCCGGCTCGTCGAACTGGGCCGGGTCCAGCGCCTCGGCGGCGGCGACCGCGCGGGCGCGGTTGCCCGGCGAGTGACCGCCGTCGAGCAACGCCTTCGCCACCGCCCGGTAGATCAGGCCGGTATCCAGGTGCCGCAAGCCGTAATGCGCGGCAAGCCGCTTGCCGAGCGTGCCCTTGCCGGAGGCGGCCGGCCCGTCGATGGCGATGATCATGAAAGATCGGCTCCGAGGCCGCGCATCGTGGCCGCGAAGCCGGGAAGCTCGTGGCGATGAAGGCGGCATCGTCGACGCCGACCGGCTTTTCGCTCGCGAGCCCCATCATCAGAAACGCCATGGCGATGCGGTGATCCATGTGGGTCACGACCGTGCCGCCGCCGCGCGCGCTGGCCCCGGCCGTGCACGATCAGGTCGTCGCCGTCGATCTCGACCTCGACGCCGTTCGCCCGCAGGCCGTCGGCGACCGCGGCGAGCCGATCGGATTCCTTCGACGCGCAGCTCCTTGAGGCCGCGCATCACGGTGGTGCCCTCGGCGAAGCTCGCGGCGACCGCCAGGACCGGATATTCGTCGATCATCGACGGCGCGCGCGCGGCCGGCACCTCGACCCCGCGCAGCGCCGATCGCCCGCACGCGGAAATCGGCCATCTCCTCGCCGCCGTCGCTGCGCACGTTGAGCGCCTCGATGTCGGCGCCCATCTCGCGCAGCGTGCGTGATCAGCCCGGTGCGCAGCGGGTTGGTCATGACGTCGGTGAGAATCACCTCCGAGCCCGGCACGATCAGCGCCGCCACCATCGGGAAGGCGGCCGAGGACGGATCGGCCGGCACCACGACCGGCGCCGGCACGAGCTCGGGCTCGCCCTTCGAGCGTGATCTTGCGGCCGTGCGCGCCGTCGGCTTCGACCGCGACCTCGGCGCCGAAATGGTCGAGCAGGCGCTCGGTGTGATCGCGGCTCGCTTCGCTCTCGATGACGGTGGTCTCGCCCGGCGCAGCCAAGCCCGCCAGCAGCACGGCCGACTTGATCTGCGCCGACGGCACCGGCGTGCGATAGACGATCGGGATCGGATCGCGCGCGCCCGCGAGCGTGATCGGCAGGCGGCCGCCGTCCGTGGCGCTCACGGTGCGCGCGCCGATCAACTCGACCGGGTCGAGAATGCGCCGCATCGGCCGCTTGCGCAGGCTGGCGTCGCCATCGAAGGTCGCGGTGATCGGGCAGCCCGCCACCGCCCCCATGACCAGGCGGCAGCCGGTGCCGGAATTGCCGAAATCGAGCACGGCCTGCGGCTCGCGGAAGCCGCCGACCCCGACACCGTGAACGCGCCACGTGCCCTCGCCGGTCCGCTCGACGCGTCGCGCCCAGCGCCGCGCATGGCCTTGCGCGGTGTTGATCACGTCCTCGCCTTCGAGCAGGCCGGAAATGCGCGTCTCCCCGACCGCGAGCGCGCCGAAGATCAGGGCGCGGTGCGAGATCGACTTGTCGCCGGGCACGCGCACGCGGCCCTTGAGCGCGCCCGCGCGGCGCGCGGTGAGCGGGGATGGACGGCGTGATCCACGTGGCGATCTCGTTTGTGCGAGGAAACGCCCTCTAGCATGAGGCCACAGAGGCGTCATCCCGACCGGAACCGGCGCAGCGAGCGGGCCTCGCGAAGCCGTTCGGGACGCTATTGACACTGGCACGGCAACTCGCCAAGTGAAGCACCTCATTTTAGACTCGACCCTCGAGGAACCCGGACCGTGGCGAAACCCGAGCTCGGCACTAAGCGCCTCTGCGGCAATTGCGGCGCGAAATTCTACGATCTCAGCAAAGACCCGATCGTCTGCCCGAAATGCCACACCGTCCTGGAGCTCGCCGCGGTGAGCTCCGCGCGTCGCGGCCGGAGCCGGCCGCTGCGCGCGCGGCGGCGCCCGCGCCGGAAGAAGAGGCGGTCGCGCCGGAGACCGCCGGAGGCCGAGTTCGTTTCGCTCGAGGACGCCGACGCCGAGGCGCAGGGCAAGAAGACCGCCGATGGCGAGGCGGTCGAGGGCGCCGAGGACGAGGTCGAGCTCGAAGACGAGCGGCTTGACGACGCCGCCTTCATCGAGGAGCAGGAGGAAGAGCGACGAGGACGTCACCGACATCATCGGCGACGTCGACGACGAGGAGGAGACTTGACGTTGCCGGACCGGGACGGCAACAAGCCGCATCCTGGTCATGCAACGGAGTCCGTTACAGTTCATGCTAGAGATTCGGACGCGATTGTCCCGACACCGCGTCCCGCGTGGGGCCATAGCTCAGTTGGGAGAGCGCTTGAATGGCATTCAAGAGGTCGGGGGTTCGACTCCCCTGGCTCCACCAATTTTTCATCAATCGATCAATAGCTTGAGCAGGAAGCGCCCTCGAGGACCGCTGTCGAGCAGGCGACGCGTGCGAGATGCCGAGCGCGATGCGTTGACGGATTAGCGCTCACGCGACGCCGTCATCAACAGATACGCCGTGGTCGCGAAGAGCCGCAGCGTGACGCTTCAACCGGATCATCAGTGCGCTAGGACGCTCTGAGCGCTGATGCCAACCGACAAAGCGGCTTTCTCATACCAACCGAAGGACCTGAAATCTGTCTGTCGCGCGGTGCGTGCCCGCTTCCTTTTGGACTGAATTCTTGGGGCGAGAACCGACCGATTTGCCCTGGACTTTTCGCGATACATTGCGGCTCACATTCGTCTCCCTTGGGCGAAAAACGCGCTTTCTTGTGGCGCGATTGGGGCATCAAATCAATGGAGAAGTGTCGCGTCAAGTGATTGGTTGTCCGAGACCGGCCTGCCTGGACACCCGCGAAAGGCGCTGATGACGACGCGTCGGAGCGGGAATCATCGACCAAAGCCAGCGCAAAGCATCCGGCGCCAGGAGAACCACCATGCTGCGAAGACCTCGTACGGCAGCCGCGCTGTGCTTTGCAGCAGCCCTGGGCTCATTGTGCGTGTTTGCCACGTCAGTCTGATGCGGCAAAGCAGGTATCATCCAGTGCGGCGAAACATCGGGCCGCGAAACAGCGACCCGTCACCCCGCCAGCGAAACCGGCACCAGCCGTCGCAACCGATCAGACCCCGACCAACAAGAACGATTGCCTCACCGTCTCGCAGATTCTCTTGGGCGGGCGAGACAGCCCTTTCCAAGCGAGCCAAAACAGGCGATCCCGCGAGAATTTACCCGCGTTGTATCGAACCTCGATGAGTCCTGCGGGAGGAGGACTTTGAGAAGGCGCGGATCAGCATCGACTGGATGAACACGTGCCTGGCGAACTTCACAGCCGACTACAAGTTGGGCTCTGCACCAGGGACAAAAGCTATTTTTGCGCAATCAATCCTCGGTCAGACGGCTGTCTGCAGAGCAACAGTGACGGTCCACGAGGGTGACGCGCAGTTACCAGCCGAGGCAAGTCGTCCGGGACGTCTTTCCTTCGCGGAGCTTTTAGCACCCGCTAACGGCCTTGATCGATTCGATCAGATTGGACCCGCTGACTTGGATTGTCCGAACGATCGATTCTCCATCACAGCGTCGCGGACCAGAGCGCCACATATCGGTAGCGTACGCGATACTCGCCTGAACGAGTGGCAACCACATCAACGAGCGTGAGCGGATCGGCCAGACTGCCATAGAACTTGCTGATACGCGGTCGCAGATAGCGGACCGGACGATCGCTTCTTCGGAATCACGAATTTGACGGCTTCCTCACCGTTGCCCGCGCCCAGTGCCGCGTAAACGCCTGCACGGTGCGTCATCGGCCGTGCCGTACGATTCCGTGGGGACGGACGCGAGCCGCAATTCGGGTTATGGGCAGCACCAGCGGGGCATGGTGATGTCCGGTATGCGCGCCAAGCGGCGAAGCCCCTTCCACGACAACTCGCTTTCCGACCCATCGGCGAAGGTCTCTCGACAGCGCCGGGGCGGCTTTGTCCGGGAGGACCGGGAAAATCTGAACCTGATCGGAACTTGTCGCGCGGATCGACAAATTCATCTCTCGCTGGCACCGAAATCGGTTCGGTCAGCGTGAGGATGTAAGTGGGCTCGGGCGCATCGCCTTTGCGAACGTCCTCGTAGTTCGGCGGGCCGGCAAAAATGCGGTAGTTCAACATGCCCTCGAACGAGAGGCTTATTCGCCTGTTTCAAATCGATGCATGCAGCGTTTGCTTCGGTGCGAGGCAAAACGTCAAACCGATCAGCGCGAGCGCTGCCAGCCATCCGGCCCGCCGTCGCGATCGGACGATAGAGCCGGCCTTACACCTGGTTGCCGCAGCCACGGACGCACTCAATCCGAACGATTTCGGAAACGATCATCAACACGCATTGGTATCTCCACCGTATTGCCGCGGCTCTCCACGCACGCTGCCTTCAAAGCGGCCCCACAGATCACACAGCGCAGGGTCGTGAACATCCCGGCTTCGAGATGGTAGAGCAGGTGACAGTGGAGCGCCCAAAAGTCCGGGGTTGTTGGCATCGAACGCCACCACGACCCGGCGGCCGGGCGGCACCAGCACGGTATCGCGCACCGCCCCGGCGAACCGCTTGCCGTCGATCTCGACGACCTGAAATTCGTGGCCGTGCAGGTGCATCGGATGCGGCATCGGCGTCCGGTTGACGAAGATCAGCTCCGACCCGCTCGCCCTTCGCGAGCGGTAGCGGCGCGGACATCCTTGTTCCAGACCACGTTGTTGATCGACCAGACGTAGCCCGCCATCTCGCCGGTCAGGTCCAGGGTGTGGACGCGGTCGGCCCTGCGCGGCTTGAGCGGCTTCAGGCGCGCAGGCGGCTCTCGAGGTCGAGGTCGAGCGCCGGCGAAGCCATGCCGGCGGTATCCGAGATGCGCGCGACCGGCGCACGCCCCGCCTGCAAGACGATGCCGGTTTGCTTGTTCTCGCCTTCGAGCACCGCGCAGCACGGGATGCGCCGCCGGCGCGCGCGGAATCGCCAGCCGGATGTCCAGCCGCTGCGCCACCGCGATCGGGAAGCGCCGAGCCACCACCGGCGCGACCCGGAAGCCGTCCACAGCGATCAGCTCGCCATCGAGCTGGCCGAGATCGACGTGAAAGGCGCTCATCGAGGAGCTGTTGATGACGCGCAGCAGCACGCGCCCGCCGGTCTCGACCTTGACCACGTCGGGATCGCCGAGAGTGCGGTCGTTGGCCAGGAACGCGTCGTAGGTGACGTCGTTCAAATCCGGCTTGGCGGGCGCGCCCATGGCCATGCCGCGCGCGGCATCGCACCTCCGGGCGGACCCATTGCCTTCATTTTCGGGTGGCGCGGCAGCGGATGGCGCACTCCCTGCCATCGGGGCCGCCATGGACGACATCTTGCCGCCCTTCTCTGAGCTCCGCGAAGATCTGCTCCGGCGGCGTGAAGCTGAAGTCAGCCAGCATCAGGATCGACTTCCTGCTGGTCGGGCCGGTCGCGCTGCATCGCGGATGATCAGCGGCGCCGACATCAGCAGCTGCTCCTGCAAGCCCTGGTGCGAGTGCATCCAGTACGTTCCGCCGAAACGCAGCGGGAAGTCGTAGTCGGCGCTGCCGCCAGGCGCGTATCGGCGGTCCGGAGACGCCGGGGACGCCGTCCTGCTGCCAGGGCGGCGGTGAGGCCGTGCCAGTGGATCAGGCTGGGCTCGTCGATCCGGTTTTCCACGCGGACGCGGAACCGCGTTGCCCACCTCGGTCCTGATGCCGAAGGTACCGTCGGGCTGCTGGATTCCGATACACCGACGCAGGCTTGCCGTTCACCTCGATGCTGCGGCGCTGCAGCCGCAGCACCGTCTGCGGTCATCGTCTGCTCCGGCCGCGCGCCGGCGGCGCAGCCTGCGAACGCGCCAGCGTCGGCACGAGCCGTGGTGGTCGCAGCGTGCCGACAGCAGCAAGGCACGGCGTGAAAGCATGGTCAGGCCTCCCGAAGCAAAGCCATGGCGCGGAGCGCAGGCGGCGCGTTGCGAGGTTATGTCTGCGGGCGGCCGGCCGTGAAGGCCGCGCGACGCCCATCGCGTTCACTGCGGTCGCAACAGCAGGCCAATCGCGATCGCCGGCCGCCAGCGCCAGAAACGACAGCAGCGCCATCACCGGCACCGGCGGCCACGGCTTCGCGCCGCCGTCCATGCGCATGCGCCGGCGCGGCTTGCGGCGTCATGTCCATGCCGGCGTGAGCGCCGTGACCGGCCAGCCGCAGCCGCGCCCGCCGGGCGCACCGTCATCATGCCGTGCTTCAGATGGTGGGCCACCAGCCACCAGTTCATCGGATAGGCGACGATGAAGCCGACCAGAAGCCCCATCGACATCACGAACCAGAAGCTCGGCGTCGTCGGATCGGCGCGCCGGCCGGTATCCGCGCCCTCAGCGCCATCACCGTCGGCACCATTCCCGCCATCAGCAGATTCATCGACAGCAGTTCCGACATGAACGGTGCTGGTCAGCGCGCGCCGGTATGAGCCGCCGGCCATGTCGCGCATGAACAGCGCCTGGAAAATCGTCCAGCCGAAGGCGAAGCCGAGAATGTATTCGAGCGCCACCTCGGCCAAGCCCGGAAATACCGAAGACGCTCAGACGAGCACCGCGCCCGCCAGGATGCCGACGCCGTCGCCGGCAACGCAATGCATCGTCGATCCCAGCGCCTGCCGCCAGCGCGCGGCGACGTAGCGCTCGTGCAGCCCCGGCAGCGGCTCGCGGCAGCCGAGCACGTAAAGGAACGCGCCGACCACGCCGGTATAGGCGGTCAGCAGCACAAATCCCCATTTGAGCACCGGAGATTCCGGCGTGCTGCGGATGTCCACCGCCACGAACAGCAGCGACGCCGCCGTCAGCAGGAACCACAGCAGCATCACGCCGTCCAGCATCGGGACCTCCTGAGATCAAAGAGTTGCCGCGATCGTTCCGGTCCGGAGCGCATCACTAGAGCAAGATTCGCCTCCCGATCCGGCCGCGGGACCGCGCCAATCACGCGCACGCAATCCGGCGGCAATGCGATATATTTGCTCGAACAGCGCACGCTTGAGGACGCCGGAGAGCAGCAGTGAACCCCGTCGGCGCGGCCAACAGACCTCTCGTCGCCCTCACCGGCGCGACCGGCTTCATCGGGCAATGCCTGCTGCGGGAACTGCCCAAGCGCGGCTACCGGCTGCGCGTCCTGCTGCGACGCCCAAGCGCGGTGCCGATGGACGCCGCGAGCGCCGTGGTCGGCGATCTCGCGCGGCCGCAGAACATGGCGGCGGCGCTGGCCGACGTCGATGCGGTCATTCACTCGGCCGGCCTCGCCCACGCCATGTCGGGACTGCCGGAAGACGACTATCGCATGCTCAATACCGAGGCCACGGTCGGCCCTGGCGCGCGCGGCGCAACGGGCAGGCGCCAAGCGCTTCATCTTCCTGTCTTCCATCCGCGCCCAGGCCGGGGCGACGGCGGACCATGTGCTGACGGAGGATCTCGCGCCGCAACCGACCGATGCCTATGGCCGCTCCAAGCTTGCGGCGGAGCAAGGCCTGGCGGCGCTCGACCTCGACTCGGTCGCGCTGCGGCTCGTCCTCGTCTACGGCGCGGGCGTGAAGGGCAACATGGCGGAGCTCGATCCGCTTCGCGCGCTCGCCCTATCCGCTCCCGCTCGGCCTGCTCCACGCCAGGCGCTCGCTGCTCTCGCTCGACAACCTGGTGGCCGCGATCGATACGGTGCTGACGGCGCCGGAACGGCTGCGGCGGCCGCTCATCGTGGCCGACCCGAAGGCGCTGACCATTCCCGAAATGATTGCGGCGCTGCGCGGCGGGCTCGGACGCAGGCCCGGCCTCATCCCGGTACCGCTTTCGCTGCTCGAAACCGCGCTGCGGGTGGCGGGCCGGAGCGAGACTCTACCAGCGGCTTGCCGGCTCGCTGGTCGCCGACCCGTCCGCCATTTCCGCGCTCGGCTGGGCGCCGACGGTGACAACGCCGAGGGGCTCGCCGCGCTGGCGCGCAGCTGAGGCCCAAAACAATCATGCCCGGCCGAGGGCCGGGCACGACGATCAGACCTTGGTTTTCGTGTCTGGTCATCAGCGCGTCAGCACGATGAAGTCGGTGCCCTTGCCGGTCTCACCGCTGATGCCCTTGTCGGAGATGATCAGCGAGGCGCCGGGCGACATCAGGCGGAAATCCGATCGATGGCGTCCTGGGGAATGTTCACCCGATTGAGCGCGTCGGTCGCATTCGAGGCCGGTGTCGTCACCGCAACCTCCACCTTCTTGCCCTTCTCCGCCTTCTTGGCGGGGCCGATCCACCGCCCGGCATGGACATCACGTCCAGCGCAGCGTCGTGTTGTCGTCTTTGAGCGCCAGAGCGGTGAAGACATGGGTGCCGAGCGGCTGGTCAGGCTGCTCGAACGTGACCGGCACGTCGAACACCGGCTCGAAGCCCTTGCGCACGAACAGCTTGCCTTCCTTGCGGCTGATGAAGACCGAGACCGGGCCGGGCTTGAGCGGCCGCAGCTCGTCGACCGTGGTGTTGGTGGCGGTGTTGGCGACCCGCGGATTGCCCGGCTGCCGCCGGCTTCGGATCCGGCGCGGTCACTGCGGTTTGGCGCGGCGCACCGATCGCGTAGGCCATGGCGTCGAGCGCACGGTCACCGGCTTGGCCGCATCCCACGGGGACTTGCTGGCGTCGGACGCCGTCGTGTTGCCCATGCCGGGCTGGAGCTGGGCCGTCTCGAGGATGCCGTAGGCAGCCTTGATCTTGTCCGCCGACGACGCTTCCGGTTGCGGCGTCGCTTCCGGTTGCGGCGTGCTTCCGGCTTCACGTCGGGCTTGAATGTGAACAGGCGGTCGTTGGCAATCGCGACCGGCGTGACGTCGCCATAGGTGACGATGACGCGAGCACCGAGCTTGGTGATGCCCCACATCTGGCGCGCGAACGCCTCGGGCAGCCGGATGCAGCCGTGCGACGCCGGGCCGTTCGGAACCACGCCCTGGTGCATGGCCACCCCCGACCAGGTGATCCGCTGCATGTAGTACATCGGGGCGTTGCTATAGATGTTGGAGTGGTGCCAGCGATCCTTCTGGATGACGCTGAACACGCCGGTCGGCGTCGCATGTCCCGGGACGCCGGTCGAAACACGCGAATGCGCGATCGGCTGACCGTCGGAATAGAGCGTGAGCTGCTGCTTGCTGATCGAGACGACAACGGTGAGCACGCCTTTGCCCGGGCGGCGACGTCCTCGCTCTCCTTGGGCTTGGTCGACGCCTTGTCGCGCGATGCCAGCACGCGTGGCTTTCGGCTTGGCCGAACGCGCGGCGTCAGGCAGCGGCGCCGGTCCCGGCTGCATGTTGAGTGGAACCGCGTTGGCAGACGTCGAAAGCCCGGTCAGCAGGGCGGCAGTCGCCGTCATGGCCAACAGAGCTTCACGATTGCGGGAATAGACGGAATGGCCCCTATTGGGCCGCTGAGACTTCTGCACGAAGGCCCCCTGGTGCAAGTTGCCGCGGACCTCCCGATGAGGTCCGAACTGGGCTCAAGGGGTTAGTCGCGCCAGCGGGCAAAAGGTTCGAGGGCGGAAATCCGTGAAATTTGCATAAATTCAAGCGGGTGCCGTCGGGAACGGGCATGGGGTGTCAGGAGTTCAGGACTCGCGCGGTGCTGCGCTTTCAGCTTTCGGGCCGCGCCAGCGCCCGCGTGCAAACGCCGGCAACGCATCGAGCGCCCAGGCCCCCGCGCCATGGGCAAACAGCACCAGCAGCCCACCCGCGATCGCCAATGTCCTTCTCGAAATGGAGGAGCTGATTGCGGTCGCCGAGCCTGTCGTGGAACAGGACGGCGGTAGCGAGGCAGAACGCCGCCAGCAGCAGCGCGGCGATGCGGGTGTGATAGCCGCCCACGATCAGAACGCCGCACCCCAATTCGACGGCAATGGCGAACGGCAGGAGCAGCCCGGGGACACCGAAGGCCTGCATGTAAGCGAGCGCCGCCGGATAGCCCGTCAGCTTGCTCCAGGCTTCATGCAGGAAGATTGCTGCCAGCAGGAGGCGGCCGGCGAATGTCGCCGCCTCCATCAGAGTTGAGGACACGCGCGCCTCAATTGCTCTTGGCCGAGGTCGCGTTGGCTCTGGGCGAGGCCGATGCAATGGCTCTGCTCCAGGTCCGCCAGCTCCTCGCAACCGCCGGGGCACAGCTTCTTCAGCAGCACGACGTTCTCACGCGCCTTATCGACCTGGCCGGTTTCGACGTAGAGCTCGCCCGAGATATTCCAGCGCGCCCTTGTGCTCGGGGTCGAAATCGAGCGCCTTGCGATAGAACGTGTAGGCCTGCTTGGGATCGCCGCTCTTGCGCAGGGAAAAGCCCATCAGGTTGTAGACATCGGCGTGCTGATGCGTCTCCAGCATCGGCGTGAGCTCTACGATCGCGGCCTTGAAATCCTTGGCCTTGATCTTGGCGCGGACCGACGTGAGGTCCGGCGCGTCGCGGGAGGAGACGGTGTCGATGGCGAGCGCGTCAGTCGCGGCAGCAGAAGCGCCGGCGAGGAGCAGCGAAATCAAGAGCGCGTATGTCTTCATGTCGATCTTCCTTTTCACGAGGTTGCGACGCGAGCCGCTTCAGCTCTTCACCGTCAGCGCATAGCCGGCGCCATCCTTCGCGATGGTGCCCGCGCCCGGGAACGGGAAGTGGTAGCCGCAGATCATGATGTTGTCGGCGATGACACGGTCGAGGAGCTTGCGCCGCGACGCTTCCGCCACGCGCGCCATCCTGGTCGTAGACCCCGCGCCAGCCCGGATGGGCGACGACCAGCGCCGGCACATAGGCCGTATCGTTCGAGATCATGAGCTGGCTCGAGCCCGAAGCCAGATGGAACGCGCGATGGCCGGGCGTGTGACCGGGTGCGCTCACGAAGCGGATGCCGGGAGCGACCTCCGCTTCGCCTTCGACTTGGCGAATATTCTTCCAGGTCGGAAACACGGCCTGGATGCGACGCGCCAATCCCTTCCTCGCCTCCGGCAGCCGGTCGATCACCGCCGGGTCGGTCCAGAATTTGTATTCCACGTCGGAGATGACGATCTCCGCGTTCGGGAACACGGGCTTGTTGGTGTCCTTTTCCATCAGCCCGAAAATATGATCGGGATGGCAGTGCGAGATCAGGATGGTATCGATGGCGGCAGGATCGATGCCGGCCGCTTTCATATTTGCCATCATCTTGCCGGCGGTCGGCTGCACCTGCCCCCGGTGCCGCTGTCGCACAGGATGGTCTTGCCGGCACTTCTGACCACCACCACGGTGAACGGGATCGAGACGAAGTCGGCCGGCAGCCCTGCTTTCACCATTGCCGCCTTGACGTCCTCGACCGAAGCGTTGGCGATGAAGGCAGGATCGTGCGGCTTCTCCCAGATGCCGTCATAAAGCGCGGTGACCTCGGCCGCGCCGACTTTGTAGCTCACAGAATCCTCGTGCGGGGTCGGGCGTCGTCTGCGCGAATGCCTGCGATACCGCCAGCCGGGCATTGAGCCCGAGCGCGGCCGCGAGGCCGGTGGATACGACGAAGTCGCGACGCGACAGGTTGAGCATGGTCCATCTCCTTTGCGACATCCAAACGCGGGCGCTGGCGCGCACCGCGCCGACGGGATCAGGACTCGGCATCCCCGGGTTTATTCCCGCGCCGCGAGTTGCCCGGCTGCGACAACCTCATGACGACGCGCGGCGGTGGCGGCCAAAGCGCTGCGTCGCGGGTCCCCCTACACGCGGATGTGATGTCACGCGCATCTGTGCGGCCGCGTTGCGACGCCCGATCGATGGAGCGCGATGATCGACGGCCCGACGCCGGCGGCCCGCCCGCGCTCCGCTGGCGTCACATCGGCTTGAAGGCGCGATCGAGCTCGACGTCGATCAGCATGGGCACCGCCGCCTTTGAGCGCCTGGGCGACGAAGATCCGGTCGCCTCGTGCACGGTCTTCGCGCGCTCCGCCTTGATGCCGAGCGAACGCGCGAGGCCGACGAAATCGATCTGCGGATCGATGCAGCTCCATGCCGACATAGCTGTCGGCCTGCTCGGCATAGCCCGCGCATGGCGTGCAGGCGCTGCTTGAGGATGCGATAGGACGCTGTTGTTCAGGATCACGAACACGACAGTCGATGCGATAGCGCGCGGCGGTCCACAGCGCCTGACACGTGTACATGGCGCTGCCGTCGCCGATGAGGCCGATGACCGGCCGGTCCGGCAAGCGCGAGCTTCACGCCGATCGTCGCCGGCAGGCCCCAGCCGATGCCGCCGCCGCGCAGGCCGAAGATAGCTCTGCGGATCATCGCTGCGGATGAGCTGCGCGAATGCCCGGCGCCGACGAGAGCGCCTCCTCGATGACCACGGCGTCCTTGGGCAGCATCTCGCCGATCGCGTGCAGAAGCGCGAGCGGCTGCACCGGCGTCGTCGCCGGCGAGCGCGCGGGCCTTCGCCTTCAGCGCCTCGCGCTCGGCGGCGATCGCGGCGCTCGCGCTCGCGAGCCGTTCGCGCGCGCGCGCCGCGCGGCGCCGCTCGTCATGCGCTCGCGCGACGGCGGCGGTGATCTCGGGCAGCGTCGCCTTCGCGATCGCCGAGGATGGCGACCGCAGGCGGATAGTTCTTGCCGAGCTCCCATGGATCGATGTCGAGATGGATGAGCTTGATGTCCGGCGGCATCGGATCGACGTCGGAGGGCAGCGACAGCGTGAACAGATCGCCGCCGACCGAGAACAGCACGTCGTATTGGTCGAGCGACCTTGCGGACATCGGGCGCGAGCCGGATCATCGAGCCGCGGAACAGCGGATGCGAGGCCGGAAACGACGCCGTGTTCGGCACGAACTCGGTATAGACCGGCGCGCCGAGCAGCTCCGCGAGCTCGACCAGCTCGGCATGCGCGCGGCTCTGCGCCACCGCGTCGCCGGCCATGATCACCGGACGCTTGGCGCCGCGCGAGCAGCGCCGCGGCCGCCTCGATCGCCGCGCGATCGCCGCGCAGGCGCGGCGCGACGCGCGTCGGCGCCAGCAGGTCGATATCGGCCGTCGGCGCGCAGGATGTCGCCGGGCAGCGACAGGAACACCGGCCCGGTCGGCGGCGCCAGCGCGGTCTTGGCGGCGCGGTGCACCAGCCGCGGCAGGTCGGCGAGGCGATGCACCTCGGACGACCATTTGACGAGCGGCCGCGCGATGGTCGGCAGGTCGGCCCAGAGGATCGGCTCGGTGGCGGTGAAGCTCTGCTCGTGCTGGCCGGCGGTGACGAGGATCGGGCGAGCCCGCCTTCTGCGCGTCGTAGAGCATGCCCATGGCGTTGCCGAGGCCGGGCGCGACGTGGAGGTTGACCACCGCGAGCTTGCCGCGACGCCTGCGCGTAGCCGTCCGCCATCGCCATGACGGCGCGCCTCCTGCAGGCCGAGCAGGTAGCGCAGCTCGTTCTCGGTCGCGAACGCATCCATCAGCGGCAATTCGGTGGTGCCGGGATTGCCGAACATGATCTCGACGCCCTCCTGCTTGCAGCAGCTCGAGGAAGGCGCGCTTTCCGGACATGACGGGCAAGAAGTCCTCCAAATGCTGGGAGCCGGGAAAGGGACGTCGCGGGGCGCGGCGGATGAGACTCAGCGATCGAACAGGTAGCGGCAGCTCCGATCAGCGGGGTCCTGCGCCATGATGCGATCGTAGAGCCCGCCCGCCTCGCTCACCAGCGCATCGACGTCCTCCGGCAGCAAGAAGCCCTGCGCACGACGTCGGCGGCGCGCCGCTCGCACCTTTTCCTCATATGCGGCACGGCTGACATAGCGGGCGTCGAGCGACGGTCGCGGATCGCCTGATGCCCGCCGCTCCGCCTCGGTGCGCGCGAACGGCACGAACGAGCCGTCCCAGCCGGCCGGTGGCGCCGGAGAATCCGGCGGCCTCGTTGCGGGTGTTGAAGCCGGTCCGGGTACCGAGCGGCACCAGCACTCTCCGGCAGCGCGATGCCGCCCTGATCCAGCCCGTCGGCATCCGGCTTCGGCACCAGCGTCGCGAACGGTTTGCCCAGGCGTGGCGGCACCTGCTCGGCGACGCGATCGGTCTCGAACCGGCTGCCGAAGTCGAGGCGCGGCGGACGCAGGTTGCCCTCGGGCAGACGAAACTCGGGAATGCGCGGGAAAGGCTTTGCCATGGGCGGCGACCGTGACCAGCGTGCCGTCGGCGATGCGCGGATAGGTGCTCGGCGGCGGTTCGACGCCGTCGCGGACCCAGCGCTCGAACGCCAGCATCAGCGCGCGCATCGCACGGTAATGGTTGAGCGTGTTGACGCAGTTGGCGAAGATGCCGCGCTCGCGACAGCGCGCCGACGTAATGCTGCGCGCCGGCGATGAGGTAGATGCGCGCCTCCGGCGCCGGCGGCAGGTCGCGCTCGCCAGCGGGATCGGTGGCGATGAGCGAGGCAGCGCGATTCCAGTATTCCGACGAGTTGTTCACGTAGAACAGTTTCGGCACTGCGCCGAGCGCGCGCGCACGATCCAGGATCGATCCTTCGGCGCCGGTCACGGGATCGCGCGCCGAGACGGTCGCGAACGGAAAGAAATCGGTCGGATAGATGTGGTCTTCGAGCACGCTGAAATGCCGCGTTGGCATGGCGAAGCGATAGTCGAAGCCGCCCTTGCCGCCGCCCGCGACGTGGACGAACGCTCCGTCGAACACCGGCCTGCCGTCCTCATCCACGTGCAGACCCCGCAGCAGCATGGTCTGGATCAATCGGCCCGACTGCGAGATGCCGAAGATGAGGCTCGTTCGCGGTGCGGGTGCTCCCGCCAGCGGATTGCTCCTGCAGGTAGGACAGGAGATCGCGGATGCCCGCCATCCCGAGCGGCGGCAACGATCGGATCACGCGCCGTGTAGACGAGCTCGATAGATGCGTCCGGGCTTGAACCCGCCATCAAGCGCTGATCTCGCTGGCGGCGCCGCCTTCGCTCGTCGCCACGAACGACCACGCCGCGCGCGCGAATCAGCCGGCGCTCGTCGCTCGCGCCGTTGGCGCTCGGTGAGCACCGCATCGGGGTCGCCGTCGTTCGCAAGCGGATATGCCGTGCCGAGAATGCCGGTGAAGCGGGCGGTCGCCCGCGGTGCGTCGACGATCAGCTCGTAAGCAACCTTGCCGGTGATCGGCGCGCCGTCTTTCGTGGCGATGGGTGCGCGCAGCACCAGCCGGTTGTCACCCGGCCGTGTCGCGACGTCGGTTGCCCACGCCGACCAGACCAGAGTAACGCCCCGCCGGAACAAGAACCCGTTGCCCGCGTCCGCGACCGTCGCCGGATCGTTGCTGAACGAGCGCTTCGTGGAGCTGGCGAAGAATGGCGATGTTGCCGCGGTTGTTGACCTCATAGAGCAGCGTGCCGTTGCCACGCGCGGCATCGACCGGGACGCAACACCAGGAATTCGGCGCTGAATTCCACCAAGCCCGCGAGCATCGCGCGGCGCCAGCTTGAGGTCGGTCGACCGGCGCGTTCGCCGCCGCGTTCGGATCGAGCGCAAAGAAGGCGCGACCGCGCAGCTTTTCATAGGCGCCGGCATCACCGAATTCGATGCCGGCGGCGAAGTCCTGTCTGCTCAGGATCTCGATCCGCTCGACCCTGGCAGCAGCCGGCGACGAGAGGACCGTCAAAGACAATGCTGCGGTGATGATGCGTCGCATGCTCCGATCTCCGGCCGTCCACGATGATCAGCAAAACACTGGGTCATCTTGGCGCGAGCCATGATAGTTCGGCGGCGCTGTGCAGGCGATAGCTCGGCGCGCCGCAACGACCCTTCGCCACGGGCGTTAGTCCGTGTCGTCGTCGCCACTCACGAGGCGACAGAAAGGTTCCGGCCCAGATGCCGCGCTTGGCCGCTTCGGCCTCGTGCTGCTCCGAGCGGTAACTCCCGGCATCGCCGGATGCCAGCGCCCATCCCTGTCGCACGATCCAGGCGTTGACGTCGGAGCCGTCGGGAGCGGAGCAAGTCGCGAGGATGCGGTTGTACCTGTCCACGCCGTGGCGTGCGCACGTCAATTCCCGACCGCCGATATGGCTTTGCAGTTCCCGCGCCGCCGCCTGTCCGCACGGCCACGCCTGTCCTTTGGGATCGACGCATGTTTGCTTCCATTCGGGGGCATCGATGCCCTGCAGGCGGATGCGTGCCCCGGAGATTTCGAGGCTGTCGCCGTCGAGCACGCGCGCGCGACCGGATCAATGGCGACCCAGGCTTGGCGGTCCAATGCTGGTAGCCATAGAAACCGAGCAGGCCGACCAACAACACAAAAAGCGATGATCGGCCGCCAATCGACGCGACGGGTCACGAACCGTCGGGCGCCTGGTCTGTTTGCCCATGAAGCCATCGGTCGCATGGCGGTTCAATCACGAAAGACAGGCGAATCGGGAATGCCTTCCCAAGAGTAGCGCAACGTCCTGGCATCGCGCCCGTGATCTCGTGTTCGCCGCGGAAAGAGAGCGCTGTCCTGACGGGTAGGCGCCCCCAGCAGGCACCATCTTTTGCCCAATTTCGTGGTTGAAACTCGGTTTCGACTCACTCCGGGGCGGGGTTATGGGGGCATTGGTGAGGCGTCTCGGGGCGTGGGCTACCGCCTTCGCCGCGGCCTTGTTCGCAAGCTCCGCCGCCGACATTGGCGCAGCGGCATGGGCGCAGGCGGCATCGGACAACCTCTGGACCCGATCGGCGTTGAGCGGTGATTGGGGAGGCCTGCGGTCCGCGCTCGACCGCAACGGCGTTACGTTCACCTTCAACTACACCAACGATTTCCTCGCCAATGTCCGCGGCGGGATTGGACGTGGTGCCGTGGGACTCGGGTGTTCCAGCCTGCAGCTCGATCTCGATCTGGGAAAGCTCGCGGGATGGGACGGCGGCCGCTTTCACACCCACGGCCTCATCACCCACGGCCCGCTCTTCAGTCCCACTTACCTCGGCAACATCCTCACCGTGTCCAATCTGGAAGCCGGACCGGTCGCGCGGCTCTACTCGTTTTGGTATGAGCAGAACGCCTTCAATGACCTGTTGTCCGTTCGCGCCGGCCTGATGTCCGCGGATAGTCAGTTTCTCCAAAGCAAGACCGCCGCGAATTTCATCAACAACGGCATCAGCTGGCCGACGTTTCTTGCCGCCAATCTTCCTGGCGGCGGGCCGGCCTATCCGCTTCCCGCTCCCGGCGTCCGCGTTCGGATCAAGCCGCGCGATGACGTGGCGTTTCAAGCCGCCGTATTCAGTGGCGACCCGAGCGGGGCAACGGCAGCAATCAGAACCTTCCGCTTCCCACCGGCACCGTGTTCAGCTTTCGCGGCGGCGCCTTTGTCATCGCGGAGTTGAGCTATTTGCCCAACCAAGGGAAGGACGCCGCCGGACCCCGGGCGCTTACCGGATCGGTGCGTGGTATCACACCAGTCCGCGCTTCGGCGATCAGCGCTTCGACAATACCGGCCGCTCGCTCGCCGACCCGATGTCGACCGGCATTCCGCTCGATCACACCGGCGACTCCGGCATCTATGGTGTCGTGGATCAGATGCTCTATCGCGTTCCCGGCACCGACGACCGGGGCCTCTCGGGGTTCGTCCGCGCCGGCGGCGTACCCAACGATCGCAACCTGATCAATTTTTATGCCGACGCGGGCCTGCTGTACAAAGGCCTCAACGCTCGTCGCCCGGACGACAAGGTCGGCGTTGCCGCCGGCTACGCGCGCGTCGGCGACAATGCACGCGGGCTGGACTCTGACATCGGATCCTTCGGGAACTTCTTCTATCCGGTGCGGAGCGGAGAGGTCATGGTCGAGATGATCTACCAGGCGCAGATAGCGCCGTGGTGGATGCTGCAGCCGGAGATCCAATACATCTTTCGCCCAGGCTGCCGGCGTCCTCAACAGCGATGGAAGCTTCCGGCAGAATGCCTGGGTGATCGCGCTTCGCTCCGCACTCAACTTCTGACCGCTCGCGCCGGCCGGCGCTCCGGGACCTCGCGGCCCGGCCTAGGCTTGCGGACCGATCATTCATACGAATGTGCTGCATGACGCGGGGAGGCCTCGCGCGAGGAACCGCATGGGATCGAGACAAGGCCGGCTGCCGAGCGCTTGCGATGTTCTCGTTGCTGCTGCTGACAACCTCGGTTGCGGCGCAGCCGGCCGGCGATCCGCTTGCCGGGAAATCGGTGGCGATGATCATCGGCTTCGGGCCGGGCGGCGGCTATGACCTCTGGGGCCGCACCGTCGGCCGGCATATCGGCCGGCATCTGCCTGGAACCCCGACCGTCGTTCCGCAGAACATGCCGGGCGCCGGCAGCTACGCGGCCGCGAGCTACATCTTCAACATCGCCCCGAAGGACGGCACCGTGCTCGGTATCATCGCGCGCGACGCGGCGCTCGGGCCGCTGTCCGGCGCGACCGGCGCGCGCTTCGATCCGACCAGGCTGTCGTGGATCGGAACGCCGACCAAGGAAACGAATGTCTGCGTCGCCTATCACACCTCGCAGGTCAAATCGGTGCTGGACCTCTACGACAAGCAGTTGATCGTTGGCGATACCGGCCCCGGCACCGGCACCCGCTCCTACCCGAAAGCGCTCAGCGAGCTGCTCGGAATGAAGTTCAAGCTGGTCGGCGGATTTCCGCCTCCTCCGACGTATTCCTGGCGATGGAGCGCGGCGAGGTCGAGGGCATCTGCGAAAGCCTCGACAGCATCAAGATCCGCCGTCCCGACTGGATCCCGACGAAGAAGATTTCGATCCTGTTTCAGGGCGGCGCTGAACCCAGCCCCGAGCTCGACGGCGTGCCATTCGTGCTCGATCTCGCGCGCACCGGCGAGCAGAAGCAAGCGATCGAATTCCTCTATGCCGGTCAGGGCATCGGGCGTCCGTTCGTCGCGCCGCCGGACCTTCCGGCGGACCGGCTCAAAATGCTGCGCGACGCATTCAATGCGACCATGACCGATCCGGCTTTCGTCGCGGAGACCCAGAAATCAAAGCTCGATCTCGAGCCTGAAGACGGCGAGCACCTCGCCGCGCTGATCGCGAAAATCTATGCGACGCCCAAACCGATCGTGGATAAAGTCACGAGCTTGATCAAATAGGGCGTTCCAACGGAAACCAGAGCGATGTGCACAACGAGCCTCGATCCGGTGGCAGCGCTCGACGGCGTGACACGACGAGAGAGGAAGCCATGGCGGCCGGACGACTTCACGCCTTCAATTTCCAGAACTGGATCAACGAGCACCAGCATCTGCTCAAGCCACCGGTCGGCAACAAGAAGGTGTTCGAAGACGGCGAGATGACCGTGCAGGTCGTCGGCGGGCCGAACGAGCGCACCGACTACCACGACGACCCGGTGGAGGAGTTCTTCTATCAGCTCAAAGGCGACATGGTGCTCAAGATCGTCGAGAACGGCACATTCTACGAAGTGCCGATCCGCGAGGGCGAGGTTTTCCTCCTGCCTCGCCATGTGCCCCATTCCCCGCAACGGCCGCAGGAAGGCTCGATCGGCCTGGTGGTGGAAGCGGCGCGGCCGGACGAGCTCGATGCGTTCGAGTGGTATTGCTTCGAATGCCAGGCGCGGGTTCACCGCGTCGAAGTGAAGGTCCGAGCACCTGGTGAAAGACCTGCCGCCGCTCTACGAAGCGTTCTATGCCGATATGCAAGCGCGCAAGTGCAAGGCGTGCGGCGCCATTCACCCCGGGAAGAAGCCGCCGGCGGGCTGGGTGAAGATTTGATGCCGACCCGGGTCACCCGATCCGATACTTCTCCACCGCCTTGCGATTCCAGGTGACGCCGGTGCCCGGACGCTGCGGCACCGCGGCAAAGCCGTCGACGATCTGCGAGCGGCTCCTCCACGATCTTGTCCGCCCAATCCACGTATTCGAGGAAATGGCAGGTGGGCGTGGCGGCGAGCAGATGCGCGCTCGCTTCGGGATAGAGATGCGACGACATCTCGATGCGGTGGGCAGCGGCGAGCGCCGCGGCGCGCAGCCAGCCGGTGACGCCGCCGATGCGCTCGAGATCGGGCATGACATAGTCGGCGGCTTGGGCCGCGAGCGCCACCGCCATCGCCGGGCTTTCGGAGAAATTTTCTCCGATCTGGATCGGCGTCTGCGAGTTCGCGCACGAGCGTCGCATTGCCGGCATAATCATCGTGCCGGATCGGTTCCTCCAGCCAATAGATGCCTTCCTGATCGAGCGCGCGGCCACGCTCGAGCGCCTGCGCCAGGCTGAGCGCCTGATTGTAATCGACCATGACCGCGACCTCGGAGCCGACGCGCTTCTTGACGGCACGCAACGCGGCGAGATCGTCGCGCAGCGTCGGATAGCCGAGCCTGAGCTTGAGCGCGCGGAAGCCGCCGGCGAGGAGCTTTTCCGCCTCGTCGGCCACTTTGTCCGGCGGCATCAGGCCGAGGCCGCAGGAATTGTAAGCGGGATGCGGCTTCGGCGCGCTCCCGATCAGGGTCGCGAGCGGCAAGTCCGCGGCGACGGCGAGCGCATCCCAGGCCGCCACGTCGAACCCCGACATCGCCATGCGCACGATGCCCTGCACGCCGATCAGGGCGAAGCGCTCGGCGAGCTTGCTCCAGAGATCGGCGGGCGCAACGCGCTCGCCTTTGACGACGCGCTCTACCTCCTCGAGAATGCTCGCGATCGCCGGAATCGCCGCGGGAAAATAGCACCACAGATAGGAATGACCGGTGACGCCCTCCTCGGTGTCGAGATCGATGAGCAGCAAGGGCGCCTTGGTGATCGTGCCGCGACTGGTGCCGAGCGCGTAGCTCATCGGCACCTCGACGCCGACGCAGCGGATGGCACGCGATGGTGAGGGAGGGCGGATCGGGCTTGCGGTTCATGGGAAATCCTAATCGCGTCGGCCGCGATCGCAAAGCCGGGCGGAGTCGATTTTCATTTCCGGATAACGCCATGGCGCGCGCGACGCTGGCACGCGCCGGCGAGTCCGCGCATAGTCCGGCACGCCCATAGTCGTCGTCCGGAGGGAATATGCAGGGGAAAATCACGCTCGAGGATCATTTCGCGACCACGACCACGCTCGGCGATCTGCAAATCTTCGGCGCCCATGTGTGGTCGGAATTGGGTCCGCGCCTCCTCGATTTCCAGGACAAGCGGCTGCGACTTATGGATGCCGCCGGCATCGAGATCATGATCGCGTCGCTCAATGCCCCGGCCATCCAGGCGATCGCCGATATCCAACGGGCGGTAGATGTGGCGCGCGAGGCGAACGACGTGCTGGCGCAGCAGATCGCAAAGCGGCCGGATCGCTTCGTCGGCGTTGCGGCACTGGCGATGCAGGACCCGGACAGCGCGGCGGCCGAGCTCGTGCGCTGCGTCGAGGATCTCGGCTTCAGGGGCGCGCTGGTCAACGGCTTCTCGCAAGTGGGATCCCCGACACCGCGGTGTACTACGACCTGCCGCAATACCGGCCGTTCTGGCACGTGGCCGAACGTCTCGACGTTCCATTCTATCTGCATCCGCGCAATCCGTTGCCGGGATCGGTCCGCAGTTACGAAGGCCACGACTGGCTGCTCGGACCGAACTGGGCATTTCATGCCGAGACCGCGGTCCACGCGCTGCGGCTGATCGGCAGCGGCTTGTTCGACGAGTTGCCGCGTCTGCAGATCATTCTCGGCCACCTCGGCGAGGGGCTGCCGTATTATCTGTGGCGTATCGACAACCGGAATTCCTGGATGAAGGCCGCGCACAAATACGCCGCGCGCAAACCGGTGGCGGACTATTTCCGCGCCAACTTCCACGTCACGACGTCAGGTCATTTCAGCACGCCTGCAATGATCGACGCGATGGCGGAGCTTGGGGCCGACCGCGTCATGTTCTCGGTCGACTATCCGTTCGAGGACATGAGCGAAGCGGCCGCATGGTTCGACAAGGCGGAGATCAGCGAAGCCGATCGCAGCAAGATCGGGCGCACGAATGCAATCAAGCTGTTCAAGTTGACGGGAGCGTGAGGCAAGCCGACGAGCGGAAAAGGCGGTCGGCGCCCCATCCGTCAGTTACGCGCGGGTCGCCATCCAGGATTGAAGCGGATGGCGCGGGCGCGGTAATGGCAAGCGCGGTGCCGCTTGGGTCGCTTCGATCAACGTCACGGCGCTGCGTGTGCCGGCTTGGCCTCGCCGCCACTCGCGTGCAGGACCAGTATGTCGCGCACCGCGCGGTTCATCGGCGTCGGCACGCCAACCTGGCGGCCGAGATCGACCACGCCGCCGGAGAGCCAGCGGACCTCGAGCGGCTTGCCGCCCTGCAGATCGTGGTGCATGGACGTGGTCATTTCCGGCGGCCAGCCGTCGAAGAACGGAATCCGCTGCTCGGCATAATCCGCGGGCAGGTCGCACGCCATGCGCACGGCCGACGGCGACCACCTCGCGCGCGAGGTCGAGCAGGAATTCCCGCGTGAGCGGGTTGCTGCGGATCGGCCCGATGGTGTTGCGCATGGCGGTGGTCGCGCCGGACATGGCGACCAGCACCACGTATTTCTCCCAGATCGAGCGGCGGACATCGTCGCTGATCTCGGCATTGATGCCGCCCCGCTTGCAGGCCGCGTAGAACGTCTCGACACGCGGCGAGCGGCGGCCGTCGTACTCGCCGAACACCAGCCGCTGCAGCGGTCCGGTCTGCGCGATGACGCCGGGCCGGCCGATATTGGTGCCGACATAGGCGACGCCGCCCATGAGCGCCTCGTCACCGAAGATCGGCCGCAGCATGTCGTCCTTCTGCACCCCGTTCTGGAACGAGATGATGCCGGTCTCCGGCTCGCATGATCGGCAGGAGCTGGCGGGCGGCGTCCTCGGTGTCCCACAGCTTGACGCAGAACATCACCAGATCGACCGGGCCGATGGTCTTGGGATCGTCGGTGACGTTCACCTTGGGAAGGTGGATCGGCTCCGGCCCGCCTTCGACGGCGAGACCGCGCTCGCGCATGGCGGCGAGATGGGCGCCGCGCGCCACGAAATGAACGTCGGCACCGCCCTTGACCAGCCGGGCGCCGAAATAGCCGCCGACGCCGCCCGAGCCCATGATCGCAATGCGCAAGCTGCACTCCTCTTGACCAGACCGTAAGCCCGCCGATCCATACTGTGCCTGCGCGTGCGGCTCAATCCGCGGCGCCGACCGCGCCGCGCCGGACGTCGGCCCTCGGAGGGCCCTGCGCGCTGTTCTTGAAGCCTTAACCGCGCAGCCCCCATATTGGAGCGGGACCGACCGAGGCGGAAGACCCGCCTGCCGGACGGCCGAGGGGGTGCCGCAAGGGCCCCGTCAAAGTCGCTTCACGAGGGCTTTGAGACCATGTCCCGAGTTCCGTCGCTGTCCAGCCCATTCCTGCTCGGGTTCGACGAGATCGAGCGTGCGCTCGATCGCGTCGCCAAGGCTGCCGACGGCTATCCGCCCTACAACATCGAGCGGATCGCCCGCGCAGAACGGCCAACCTGAGCGCCTGCGGATCACGCTGGCGGTCGCGGGCTTCACCCGCGATCAGCTCGACGTGACGGTCGAGGAGAGCCAGCTCGTCATCCGCGGACGGCAGCAGGACGACAAGGACGCGCCATTATCTCCACCGCGGCATCGCCGCGCGCCAATTCCAGCGCACCTTCGTGCTGGCTGACGGCATGGAGGTCTTGGGCGCGGACCTGAAGAACGGGCTGTTGTCGATCGATCTCGCCCGGCCGGAGCCGGAACGGATCGTCAAGACCATCAGCATCACGGACACCGATTGAACCCGAACAGGGCTCGACGCGTTAGAAGCAGCAAGAGGTCGAGTGCCATGACAAACAACAACATCACCTCCCGAGAACCCATGATCTCGCCCGAAGCGCTGGCGCTTCTGGGCGGCGGCAAGATCGCTTACGTAAAGATGATCCGCGCCGAGGACGTGCAGCGGCAGTTCCCGCAGGCGCCGCAGCTCGCGCCGGGCACGCTGCTCTATGCGCTGCACGCCGCCGACGGCACGCCGATCATGCTGACCGACAGCCGCGAGGCGGCGATCGCCAACGCCTGGAGCCAGGAGCTCGAGACCGTCAGCGTGCACTGAGGGTCGCTCTGCCCGCGGTCAAGTATTTGGGCCCTGACTGTGTGATTTGGGACACAGCGGAAACCCAGTATTAGCGGGATTCTCACGCTTTGGCCGAACATTTGGGCTGACTGTGTGATCTCCAACACAGCCAGGCCGGTCGAACTGACGGATACTGCTCCTCGCGCGATCCAAGCGCGAGGAGCAGTGTCATGTTCGATCGGCCCGCAACTGAGCGCACGACGATGTCGCACGAACAACTCGCGACATTGGGTGCGAACCGCGTCGCCTATATCAAAGCGATCCGATCGGAGGAGGTTGCCTTCCTCTGCGCCGACGCGCCGATGCTGCCGGCCGGTCACCGCGTGTTCGTGTTGCACGCCGCGGATGGCACGCCGATCCTGCTGGCCGACAGCCGGGAAGCGGCAATGGCGGATGCAGCCAGCCAGCAGATCGAGACCGTGAGCCTGCACTGAGAACGCGGGAAGATCGCCACGACGAAGGTCGATCCGCTTATATCTCGCCGGACTTCCGCGATTACGCGGCGCTCGCCGACGGCATCGCCAGCACGGCATAGAGCGCCTCGGCATCGCGTGAATCGCGCAATTTGCGGGCGACCTCGGCATCCCGCAGCAAGCGTGCAACCCGCGCCAGCGCCTTGAGATGATCGGCGCCGGCGCCTTCCGGCGCGAGCAGCAGGAAAACCAGATCGACCGGCTGGCCGTCGAGCGCCTCGAAATCGACCGGTCGCTCGAGTCGTGCGAACAATCCGAACAGCTTGCTGAGCTTCGGCAGCTTGCCGTGCGGAATGGCGATGCCGTTGCCGACGCCGGTCGAACCGAGCTTCTCGCGCTGCTGCAGAATCTCCAGAATGGTCCGCTCGCTCTGGCCCGAGAGCTCGGCCGCCTTGGCGGTCAAGCTCCTGCAGAAGCTGCTTCTTGCTGTTGACCTTCAGCGCCGGAATGATGGCGTTGGGCGCGACGAGATCGGTGAGCAACATGGATCTGTTCCAGGAAACTGGGAGCTCAGCAGGGGCCGCCGTCGCAAAGGCGGCGGACCATAAGTAGGCGCTGGTTGGCCGTCAATGGGCGTCCTGTTCGATGGGCGGCAGATCGATCCAGCCGATGTGACCGTCCGCGCGGCGGTAAACCAGATTGACCCGGCCGTGTCCAGCGTGACGGAAGACCACGACCGGCGTTCCGCTCATGTCGAGTTCCATCGACGGCCTCGCTGACCGAAAGCCGTTTCAATGCGGTGGTCGATTCCGCGATGACGACTGGGTTCCACTGCGTCACCTCCTCTTCGCTGTCGTGCTCCGGTGCGGCAATGACATAACTCGGCGCGCTGATTGCGGTGCGATCGGTCGACGATCGTCAGCTGGCCGGCCGGCTGCGCGCCGCCTGGTGATCCTTGAGCCGGTGCTTGTAGCGGCGCAGCCGCTTCTCGATGCGCAGGGCGGCTTGATCGGCGCTGGCATAGGCATCCGCCGCGAGCGCGTCGGCTTCGCAGCACAATGCCGGAATCGAGATGGACCACGCATTCGGTGCGGAAGCCGAAGCCTTCCTTGCCGACGGTGACGTGGCCGGAAAATCCGCCGTCGAAATACTTCGCCGTCACCTCTGCGATGCGCGCATTGATGCGCGCGCGCAACGCTTCGCCGATGTCGATATTCTTGCCCGAGACGCGAAACGGCATGATCGACCTCCGATGACGTCCGGTCGACAATCCTGATCACGCATACAGACCGGCTTGGCGCGCATGCCTGGCACGCATCGTTCGCACGCAGCCGGCTCGCTGCAGAGCACGCCACGACAGAATATCACAGAGTGGGCGTCAGGGCGCGTGGCCCATGGCGGTCTGCTTCTCCCGCCGCCGCTGCACCGAGGAGGGATGCGCATCGCCTCGCGATACTTTGCGACGGTTCGCCGCGCGATGTCGATGCCGGCCTCGCGCAGCTTTTCCACGATGGTGTCGTCGGACAGCACGTCGCGCGGGCTTTCGGCATCGATCAGCTGCTTGATGCGATGGCGCACGGCTTCCGCCGAATGCGCCTCGCCGCCGTCCGCCGCCGCGATCGCCGAAGTGAAGAAATACTTCAGCTCGAAGATGCCGCGGCTGGTCGCCATGTACTTGTTGGCGGTGACGCGCGAGACCGTCGATTCGTGCATGCCGATGGCATCCGCGATGGTCTTGAGATTGAGCGGGCGCAGGTGCTGGACGCCGTGCGCGAAGAAAGCATCCTGCTGGCGCACGATCTCGGTCGAGACTTTCAGGATGGTCTTGGCGCGCTGATCGAGCGCGCGGATCAGCCAGGTCGCGGTCTGCAGGCAATCGGCGAGGTAGGTCTTGTCCTTGTCGTTCTTCGCGGTCTTGGCGACTTCGGCGTGAGTAGCTCTGGTTGACCAGCACCTTGGGCAGCGTGTCGGAATTGAGCTCGATGATGAAGCCGCCGTCGCGGCCCGGCGCGCACGAACACATCCGGCACGATCGGCTGCACCACGGTCGACCCGAACGCCAGGCCGGGCTTCGGGTTGAGCTCGCGGATTTCGTGCGATCATGTCGGTCAGATCTTCGTCGCTCACGCCGCAGAGCCTGCGCAACGCCGCCAGATCGCGCCTGCGCCAGCAGATCGAGATGCGCGACGAGCGCCTGCATCGCGGGATCGAAGCGGTCGCGCTCCTTGAGCTGAATGGCGAGGCATTCCGGCAGATTGCGCGCGCACACGCCGGGCGGATCGAAGCCCTGCAGGATGGTCAGCACGGCTTCGACCTCGGCGCGGCGGCGCGCCGAGCTTCTCGGCGACCACCGCCAGATCGCCGCCGAGGTAGCCGGCCTCATCGACGAGATCGATCAGATATTGCCCGATCATGCGGCGCGACCGGATCGGCGACCGCCAGCGCGAGCTGCTCGGCGAGATGGTCGGCGAGCGTGATCTCGACCGGAGACGAAGGCTTCGAGATTGTAGTCGCCGTTGTCGCGGCCGCCGGAGCCGGTCGCTGGCCCAGTCGGAATAGCCCGCCGGCGCCTCGCCGTTCGAGCGCGAGGTCGCGGCATCGGCATCGGCAGGAGGAACGTCCTCGAGATCGGCAGCCGAGCCGTTCGTCGGGCCGCGCCGTCCTTTCGGTCCGGCCGCCGTCCGCGCCAATCAGGGGCGCGACGCTGGTCAACGGTGCACGGCTTCGCGATCCGGCGTCCGCCGATCGCCTCCCCATCGCCCTCGCCGATCGCTCCAGCAGCGGATTGCGCTCGAGCTCGCCCTCCACATAGGCCGCCAGGTCCAGGTTGGAGAGCTGCAGCAGCTTGATGGCCTGCATCAGCTGCGGCGTCATCACGAGCGCGTGGCTCTGCCGAATTTCGAGTCTTTGGGTAAGCGCCATGTCGTCCTTAACTGGCGCGCCGGGGCTGACCGGGATCAATTCAGCCCGAGCACGCATATGAACTGGTCCGATTCTTGCTTATCCGGTTCTTAGGCCGGTGTACACCAGTTCTGAACGGTTCTCGCTAGGGGAGTGGAAGGCGCCGCAGAATAGCGGGGAGAACCTCTAAATACGGAAGTCCTCGCCGAGATAGAGGCGCCGGACCTCGGGATCGTTCACGATGTCGTCCTGACGGCCCTCCATCAGCACCTGGCCGGAATAGATGATGTAGGACCGGTCGGTGAGGGCGAGCGTCTCGCGGACATTGTGGTCGGTGATAAGCACGCCGATACCGCGATTGGTCAGACGCCGCACCAGCCTCTGGATCTCGACCACTGCCTTCGGATCGATGCCGGCGAACGGCTCGTCGAGCAGCATGTAATTGGGACGGCTCGCGAGCGCCCGGGCGATCTCGACCCGGCGGCGCTCGCCGCCCGACAGCGCGATCGACGGCGTCTTGCGATGCCGCGTGATCTCGAATTCCTCGAGCAGCGCATTGAGATCGGCGTCGCGGCGGCGGCGGTCGGGCTCCACCACTTCGAGCACCGCGCGGATATTGTCCTCGACGTTGAGGCCGCGGAAGATCGACGCCTCCTGCGGCAGATAGCCGATCCCGAGGCGGGCCCGCTGGTACATCGGGAAGATGCGTGACGTCGTGGCCGTCGAGTTCGATTTGGCCGCTTTCGGCCTTGATCAGGCCGGTGATCATGTAGAAGGCGGTGGTCTTGCCGGCGCCGTTCGGCCCCAGCAGGCCGACCGCCTCGCCCCGCCGGACATACAGGCTGACGCCATTGACCACCCTGCGTCCGCCATAGCTCTTTGGAGATTATGCGCGGCCAGATAGCCTTGCGCGGCCTGCTGCCGGCTGGCGGCGTCGTCTTGTCGTGGACGCGGCTTGGTTGGCGATGCCTTGGCGGTGTTTCCGCGCGCCGACGAAATCGGCCCGCCCAGGGCGGTCAGATCCATGCTCTGCCAGTTGCCGTTGGCTTTTCGTGTCCGTCGAGGCGCGCGGCGGTGCCGGAACAACGCGAGGATGTTGAGCACGCCTCTGCCCTCGAAGCCCCCGGAGTTCAACTGCGTCGTCCAGTGTCTGCACGAAACAGCGCCGATTGGAACGGCCCGGATCGCCTTGTCAACCCCGCGCCAAAATTGGGGCTTCGGGCTTGCCGATCAAGAGGGCACCCGCATCTCCGATGGTCGCACCTCACGCGGTCCTGCCGCGCCGGGCCGCGCACCGACCTGGTCCGCCGGTGCACGCCGCGGCGGTGGCAGCCCGCCGTCCAAACTTGCGTCATTTCTTCTCGGGAGCGTTGCGCGCGATCGGGAGGCGTGTTTCGCGGACCGGATTGAAACAATCCCTCCACCCGGCCCTGGTCCATCTTGGACACGCCGGTGGTGAGGTCGACCACCAGCCGCTGGCCCCGCAGGATGTCCGCGCCGCGCGTGACCACGACGTTGCCGGTGAGCGTGACGGTGTTCTCGCGCATGTTGAAGATGGCTGCATCCCCGGCCGCGTTTTGATCCTTCTGGACCACCACCACGCTGCCTTTGGCCTCGATCCGGCGGATTTGCTTGTCGCCGCCGGGGCCGGGCTCCGCCGCCTTGACGTTGCGCGTCCCCGTCTCCTCCTCGTAGAAGACGGTGAGCAGCTTGCAACGCATCTCGGTGTCGCCCTGCAGCACGTGCACGTCGCCGGTGAAGGTCGCCTGCTTGTCTTTCTCGCGGACCTCCAGCGCGGCCGCCCGGATTTTTACCGGCTCGTCGCGATTCTGCGAGAAGCCCTGCAGGGCATTCGGCGGCCCCTGCGTCTTCTGCTGCGCGCTCGCATCAGACCAGCAAGCTGCCACGGCCACGGCAACCGCCGTCGCGGCGACGAGCCCTCGCCACGTTGTCGTTGGGGCCGCGCTCATGGCTTGCGCCCATCGCTGGTGACGACAGGCTTGGCGCCGCCTTCAAGCATCATGGTAACGAATACGCCACGGTCGAACCGCATGACATCGCCGGACTCGGCAACCTCCATCCCGTTGGCATTGATGGTCCACGTCGCCGTCTTCACCTCCACCGGTTTGTCCGAGACGACCCTGCCGGCTCGAACGTCGATCACCGCCTCGTTCAGAAGGGCTTTGTAGCCGCTCGAAGACGTCACCACGATATTCTGGCTCAGCGTCAGCAGTTCGGTCTTTGAGTTGTAGAGTCCGTCCTTGGCCGTCGTTTCGAACACGGCCCCATCCTTCATCTCCATGGTCGCATTGATGCCGTGCAGCTCGATCATGTCCGGCTTGGTGACATCCTGAGCGGCGGCTTGAGCGATCAGGTTGTAGCGCCGATTATCGCGGGTGAAGCCGGCGAGGCGGGGCTGCTGCATCATGATCTTGGTGCCGGACACGACCAGCGAACCGACATCGACCGGCACGCCCGACAGCACGCGCAGCGGTTTGAGCACCGTCAATGCGATCCCGCCGACCACGACGACGACCACGCTGAGCGGGACTGCGATCCGCAAGATGCGAACATGCCGGCTGTGGCGCACGGCCGCTCGGAACCGCTGCTTGCCGTCGGAACGTCCCGATCGCGCCAGGATATGCGCGCCTCGCTGGGTGACGTCCGATACAGCCGTCAAAGAGTTCATCCCCGAGCCCCATCCGCCCGAACGAGAATCAGGCGGTTCCCCAACGCGATGCTAGCCCCTTTGGGCCCTCATCGTCGCTCCCAAATATGGCCCGGACGCGGCAGTCCCGTTCAAGAATAGGGCAGACAAAAACGTCCCGAAAGCGGGCTCGATTGTGGAAATAGCGGGAAAAAGTTACCCGATTGGTACGTTTTCACCGTCTGCGCCCTAGGAATGGGCGAAAATATCCTCCGCCGCCCAGCCGGCGAGGTCGAGCCGGACCCGGTCCGGCAGGAAGCGAAAGCAGGCCGCCGCGAGGTCCGTGCGTCCCTCGCGCGCGAGCATGGCGTCGAGCCGTTCCTTCAGGGCATGCAAATGCAACACGTCGGAGGCGGCGTAGGCGACCTGCGCGTCCGTCAGGGCATCCGCACCCCAATCGGAGGACTGCTGCTGCTTCGACACTTCGATCCCCAGCACTTCGCGCACGAGATCCTTGAGCCCGTGCTTGTCGGTATAGGTGCGGGCGAGCCGAGAAGCGATCTTGGTGCAATAGACCGGCGTTGGCATGACCGCCAACCGCTTCTGCAGCGCACCGAGATCGAACCGGGCGAAATGAAAGATCTTGAGGATGCTGCCGTCGGCGAGCAGTTTCGTCAGGTTCGGCGCCTCGTTCGCGCCCGCCGGGATTTGGACCACGTCGGCGGTGCCGTCGCCCGGCGACAGCTGCACCACGCACAACCGGTCCCGGCTGGGATCGAGCCCCATCGTCTCGGTGTCGATGGCCACGGCACCGCCGCGATAGTGCGAAAGGTCGGGCAGATCACCGCGGTGCACGCGAATGGTCATGACGGCTCACCGACCGGCGATAACACGAAATGTGGTGCCCAGGGAGAGGACTCGAACCTCCACGCCTCGCGGCGCTAGTACCTGAAACTAGTGCGTCTACCAATTCCGCCACCTGGGCTTTGCGGCGATAGGTACGGAGCAGGATTGGGGTTGTCAAATGGCGCAGCGACCCCGTTTGGGCTTGTCAAATGGGCGTAAGGCGGCCCTATACAGGGTCAGAGCGATCCTGTATTCCGCGCCCGACTGGACTGAGCAAACATGACCGCCATCCCCCTCGAAACGCTGGTCACCGTCTTCGGCGGCTCGGGATTCCTCGGCCGCCATGTCGTGCGCGCGCTGGCCAAGCTCGGCTACCGCGTTCGCGTCGCGGTGCGCCGGCCCGAACTTGCCGGCTACCTGCAGCCGCTCGGGCGGGTCGGCCAGATCCACGCCGTGCAGGCCAATCGTGCGCTATCCGGCCTCGGTCGAAGCGGCCGCGCGCGACGCCGACGTGGTGATCAATCTTGTCGGCATCCTGTTCCGAGCGCGGGCGGCAGAAATTCGATGCGGTGCAGGCCTTCGGCGCCGAGGCGGTCGCGCTCGCAGCCGCGGCCTTCGGCGCACGCATGATCCACGTCTCGGCGATCGGCGCGAACGAGGAGTCGCCCTCGCTTTATGCGCGCTCGAAGGCGGCCGGCGAGAAGCTGGTGCTCGCGGCCGTGCCGTCGGCCGTCATTCTGCGGCCCTCGATCCTGTTCGGCCCGGAAGACGACTTTTTCAACAAGTTCGCCGCTATCGCCCGCTTTTCCCCGGCGCTGCCTCTGGTGGGCGGCGGCCATACCCGGTTCCAGCCGGTATTCGCGGGAGACGTCGCCAGCGCCGTCGTCGCCGCGATCGAAGATCGCGCCCAGGACGGCCAGACCTACGAGCTCGGTGGCCCCGAAGTGCGCAGCTTCAAGGAGCTGATGCAGTTCGTGCTGGCGACCATCGAGCGACGGCGGCTGCTGGTGCCGATCCCGTTCGGGCTCGCCAAGTTGCAGGCGTCCTTGTTGCAGCTGATGCCCAAGCCGCTGCTGACCACCGACCAGGTCGAGCTCCTGCGTAGCGACAGCATCGTCTCGGACGCGGCCAAGCGCGAAGGGCGCACGCTCGAAGCGCTCGGCGTCGATCCGGTCGCCATGGCGGCGATCGTGCCGTCCTACCTGTGGCGATTCCGCAAGACCGGCCAGTTCCAGGCAACGCTGATCAGCAATCAGTGATCCGAGCTGCGCGGTTCCGACAACCGCACGACTTTCCAGCACCGGCAATGGCCATCGTCACCAATATCGAGGATCTGCGGCGGATCGCGCGGCGAAGAATCCCGCGCGCGATCTACGATTACGTGGAGCGCGGCTCCTACGATGAGCTCACGCTCAATGCCAACCGCGACGAACTCAACGCCATCCGCTTGCGTCAGCGCGTGCTGATCGACGTATCGAAGGTATCGCTTGCCTCCTCGATGCTGGGCGAGGAGGTCTCGATGCCGCTCGCCATCGCACCGACCGGGCTCACGGGCCTGGTCCACGGCGACGGCGAGATGCTGGCCGCGCGCGCGGCCGAAGCCGCCGGCATCAAGTTCTGCCTGTCCACCATGTCGATCTGCTCGATCGAGGACGTGCAGAGCGTGGTGAGCAAACCGTTCTGGTTCCAGCTCTACATGTTCCGCGATCGCGGCTTCAGCCAATCGGTGATCGAACGGGCGCGTGCAGCAAAGTGTTCCGCGCTGTTCGTGACGGTCGATCTCCCCATGCGCGGCCAGCGCCACGCCGACATCAAGAACGGGCTGACCGTTCCTCCGCGCCTGACCGTACGCAACGCCTTCGACATCGCCACGAAACCCGCCTGGCTCATCAAGGTGTTGCTGGGTCGGCGCAAGACCTTCGGGAATGTCGAGGCCTATCTCAAGGGCCGCGTCGGGATCGAGAAGGCCGGGGCCTGGTCGAACCAGAATTTCGACCGCTCGCTGAGCTGGCGCGATGTCGAGTGGGTTCGCAGCCTGTGGCCGGGCAAGCTGGTGCTCAAGGGCGTACTCGACGTCGAGGACGCCAAGACCGCCGCCTCCGCGGGCGTCGACGGGATCGTCGTGTCCAATCACGGCGGCCGGCAACTCGACGGCGCGCATTCCACCATCCGGGTCTTGCCCGACATCGCGAGCGCCGTGGGCGACCGTATCGAGGTGCTGTTCGACGGCGGGATCCGCTCCGGTCACGACGTGCTCAAGGCGCTCGCGCGCGGCGCGCACGGCTGCCTGATCGGACGTGCCTACCTCTATGGCCTCGCGGCGAACGGCGAAGCCGGCGTGCGCCAGGCGCTCGACATCATCCGCGCCGAGCTCGAAGTGGCGCTGACGCTGACCGGCACGCGCGACGTCCGGGCGGTGACACGCGAGGTGATCGGATAGGGAGCGAGCGGCGAATGGCGCGTGGCCAGGCTCGCGATCTGCCCAACCGCTGCCTTGCAACATCGTCCGCGTCAGTAGCCGAGCGCCAACGCGATCAGCCCGAGCGATCCGACCACGACGCGCCACCAGGCGAACAGCGCGAAGCCATGGCGCTGCACGTAGCCGAGAAACGTCTTCACCACGATCCAGGCGCAAATGAACGACACCGCGAAGCCGAACGGCCACGAGGATCGAGTTGTCCATGCTCATCTGCGCCGCGGCTCTTGTAGAGATCGTAGGCGAAGGCGCCGGCCATGGTCGGCATCGCGAGCCAGAACGAGAACTCCGCCGCCGAACGCCGGTCGGCGCCCAGCAGCATGGCGGACACGATGGTGGCGCCCGAGCGCGAAACGCCGGGAATCATGGACACGCACTGCGCCAGGCCGATGACCAGATACATCGGCAGCGTGAAACCGGTGGCGTCGTGATAGCGGGTATCGAGGTCCATCTGATCGACCCACAGCAGAATGGCGCCGCCGACGATCAGGGTGAAGCAGACGATCCAGACGTTGAACAACACCGACTTTGATGAAGTCGTGAGCGACCGCGCCGACCAGCGCCGCCGGCAGGAATGCGATCAGCACGCCGATGATGAATCGTCGCGCGGCCGGATCCTTGAACATGCCGATCGCGAGCTGCCAGATACGGAAGAAATAGATCGACAACAGCGCCAGGATCGCGCCGAACTGGATGAGCACGGCGAAGGTCTTGCCGAAATCATCGTCGTCGAAGCCGAAGAACTGCTGCACCAGGAGGAGATGCCCGGTCGAGGATACCGGCACGAATTCGGTCAGCCCCTCGACGACGCCGAGGACGAACTGCCTTGAACAGATCGAGCAACATGATGGGCTCCGCGGGCAGGAAGGATAAGGGCGCCGCGCAGCACCGGGCGCGGGAGGTCTGGCAAATGCGCTTTTCCCGCATCATTAACCCGCGAGCAACGGGGAAGGGCGAACATTGCACAGGTTGCTCCCGGGCTCTATCCAGAGGGTCCGGCGCAATCTAGTTTGACCGCCCCGTGGGATCCGACGCGCCGCGAGATCGCCGCAATCCTTAAAGCCGCATGCTGACGCTGTTTCATCACCCATTCTGCCCGCACTCGCGTTTCGTACGCTTGGCGCTCGGCGAATATGGCGTCACCGCGCGCATGGTCGAGGAGCGCGTGTGGGAGCGCCGCCAGGAGTTTCTGGCCCTCAATCCCGACTGCACCACGCCGGTGCTGGTGGAGGAAGGCTATCCCGCCAGTTCCCGGCGCCGGGATCATCGCCGAATATCTCGACGAAACGCGAGGCGGCCGAGATCGGCGAACAGCGCCTGCTGCCGCGCGAGCCCGGGCCGCGCGTCGAAGTGCGCCGGCTCATGAACTGGTTCAACGACAAATTCTTCGCCGAGGTCAGCGGACCGCTCACCATGGAGCGGTTGTACAAGCGGCAGATGCCGGTCGAGTGCCGGCGGCGGATCGCCGGACACCGACGCGATCCGTGCGGCTCGCCACAACATGCGCTATCATCTGGCCTATATCGGCTGGCTGGTGCGCACGCGCGATTGGCTGGCGGGCGCGCGGATGAGCTACGCCGATCTGGCCGCGGCCGCGCACCTGTCGGCGGCCGACTATCTGGGCGACGTGCCGTGGAACGAGGACGAGGCGGCGAAGACCTGGTACGCGCGAGTGAAATCGCGCCCGTCGTTCCGTCCGCTGCTGGCCGAGACGCTGGCCGGCATCCCGCCGTCGGAAACCTACGCGGACCTCGACTTCTGAGCGATCCATCGGCGCTCAAAGCGGCGCTGGCGCGAGGCCGCGCGGCAGCATGGCTTCGACGCCGTCGGCATCACGCGGCCGGATTCGATCCCGCTCGCGTCGGAGCGGCTGCAGCAGTTCCTGGCTGACGGCGCCCACGGCGACATGGAATGGATGGCAACGACCGCCGCGCGCCGCGGCGATCCGCGCGCGCTGTGGCCGCAGGTGCGCTCGGTCATCATGCTGGGGCTGAACTACGGCCCGGACACGCGATCCACTGGCGATCCTGCGCAGGCGCGACCGCGGCGCCATCTCGGTCTATGCCCAGGCCGACGACTACCACGACATCATCAAGCCGCGGCTCAAGGCGCTCGCGCGTTGGCTCATCGCGCAAGCCGGCGGCGATGTGAAGGTGTTCGTCGACACCGCGGCGGTGATGGAGAAGCCGCTCGCCGCCGCGGCCGGTCTGGGCTGGCAGGGCAAGCACACCAATCTGGTCTCGCGTCAATTCGGGTCGTGGCTGTTCCTCGGCGCGATCTTCACCACGCTCGACCTGCCGCCGGATGCGCCGGAGACCGATCACTGCGGCACCTGTCGCGCCTGTATCGACATCTGTCCCGACGGCCGCGTTCCCCGCGCCTTATCGGCTCGATGCGCGCCGCTGCATCTCGTATCTCACCATCGAGCACAAGGGACCCATCCCGCGTGAGCTGCGCGCGCCATCGGCAACCGCATCTATGGCTGCGATGATTGCCTGGCGGTCTGTCCGTGGAACAAGTTTGCGCGCGCCGGCCATGAGATGCGAAGCTGGCGTCGCGTGATGAGCTGCACGCCGCCCGGCTGGCCGATCTCGCCCGCCTCGACGACGCAGCGTTTCGAAAGATGTTTGCGAAATCGCCGGTCAAGCGGACTGGACGCGATCGCTTTGTGCGCAACGTGCTGATCGCGATCGGCAATTCGGGCGACGCCACGCTCGCGGCCGAAGCCGTCCGATTGTTGGCGGATCCTTCGCCGCTGGTGCGCGGCGCGGCGGTGTGGGCGCTGAGCCGGCTGCTCCCGCCGGAACGGCTTGCTGCTTTGGCGGCGGCGCGGCGGCCGCAGGAAAGCGAGCCACTGGTCGCAGACGAATGGACGGCGGCGCTCGAGGCGGCCGCGGCTTGATGCCCACGCTCCTCTGTATCGGACTCGGCTACTGCGCCCGGCACTACGTCGCCGAATTCGGCGCACGCTTCGACCGCATCGTCGCCACCACGCGCAGCGAAGACCGCGCCGCTGACCTCGGCCGCGAATTGCTCGGCGGCCGATCGATCGAGACGCTGCGTGTTCGATGGCTACGTCGCCGCAACTCGCGGCCGCCATCGCGCTGGCCGATGCGCTGCTGATATCCGCCGCACCCGCCGACGGCCGCGACCCCGTCCTTGCCGCGTTCGGAGACGACATTGCGCGGGCGCCGCGGCTGCGGTCCGTGGTCTACCTCTCGACGCTCGGCGTCTACGGTGACAGCGGCGGCGCCTGGATCGACGAGACGACGCCGGTGGTCTCCGCCCATGCCCGCCGCGGTCACGCGCGCATCGATGCCGAGCGTCGCCTGGCAGGCGCTGGGAGCGCGGCGGGAGATGCCGGTGACGATCCTGCGGCTCGGCGGCATCTATGGCCCCGGACAGAACGGAATGGTCAGGCTTCTGCGCGGCACGGTGCATCGCATCGCCAAGCCAGGCCATGTATCGAACCGCGTCCACGTCTACGACATCGCGCAGGCGATCGACGCAGCTTTCGAGCGGCAGGCCGACGGGGTGTTCAACGTCGTCGATGACGAGCCGGCCCCGCCCAGCGATCAAATCGCGTTTGCGGCGCGTCTGCTCGGGATCGAGCCACCGCCGGAAATTCCCTATGCGCAGGCTCCCCGTTGCTCTCACCGCTCGCGCTGAGCTTCTACGACGGCTGCATTCGCGCGCGCAACGACAAGCTCAAAACCGTGCTCGGCGTGAAGCTGCGTTACCCAACGTACCGCGACGGCCTGCAGGCGCTGTATCGAGCCGGCGATCATCTCGCCGTCGCCACGCCGGCGGCGCCGGCTTAGGCGGCCTGATCCGGTGCGAAACACCGTTCTGCGCCGCGCCCTAGAACTCGGCGACCGCCGCGATGAGCCGCTCGATATCCTCGGGGCGCGACAGGCGATGGTCTCCGTCCTTGACCAACGTGAGCACCACGTCGTCCTGGGCAAACCGGGAGCTCAGCTCGACCGCGTGCTGCCACGGCACGTCGGGATCCTGCACGCCCTGAAGGATGCGGACCGGACAACCGGTTTCGATCATGTTGTCGAGCAGGAGATGACTGCGCCCCTCCTCGATCAGGCCGCGGGTAATCGAGATAGGGCTGGTCGGAATATTGCGACGGCCGCGCCCACACGCCGGTCTGCTCGATCTCGCGCTTGACCTCCGGCGGGAAGCGCTTCCACATCAGCTCTTCGGTAAAGTCAACCGCCGGGCGCGATCAGCACGAGGGAGGCTAAGCTCGGGTCCGCCTGCGCGCGCCGCGCCAGCTCCCGCGCAAGCAGCAGAGCGAGCCATCCGCCCATGGACGAGCCGATCACCACCTGCGGACCGCGGCAGCAGGCATCGAACACCGCCATGCTTTCTTCGAGCCATCGGCCGACGGTGCCGTCGATGAAATCGCCCTCGGACTCGCCGTGGCCGGAATAATCGAAGCGCGTCATGGCGCGGCCATGGTCCCGCGCCCATAGGTCGAGTGCCTGCGCCTTGGTGCCCTTCATGTCGGACTTGAAGCCCCCGAGCCAGAACAGTCCCGGGGCCGCACCTCGCGCGTCCGGACGGCGATGCGGCGGGCCGCAATACCGGTTCCAACATTCAGGAATTTCAGGCAAAGATCGGTCATTTGGCGGGGTCTGGATTGGGGCTTGGGGGCGCATTTGTATTGCAAGTCGGGCCGTGCCGTGTTTTCGCCGCATGCTGCCATTGAATGCAAGCGCGCCCTGCGGGATTTAGGCCGGCGCTGGCCGAGGGAATAAGCTCAGTGAGCAACGAAAGCGACGACACGCACGCTCCGCCGCGCACACTGGCCGGCGCGACCATCTTGCAGATCGTGCCGGCCTTGCGCGAGGAGCCCTCGGCCCGCGCCGCGCTCACTGTTGCTGCCGCGCTGCTGCAATCCGGCGCCCGCGCGCTCGTCGCCGCCGAGGATGGGCCGCTCGCGGCCGAACTCAGGCCTTCGGCGGCGAATGGGTTCCGCTGGTGAACGCCACGGCCAATCCGCTCAAGCTCAGGCGCAGCGCGCGCACGCTTGAAAAGCTGATCGCATCCGAGCGGGTCGACATCGTGCATGCCCAGAGCGTGGGCGGCGCCTGGATCGCCAGCATGGCCGCGGCGCAAGTCGCGGTCTGGCTCGTCACCACGCTTCCCGACGTACCGGCCACATCGGGAGTAGCGCGCGTACTGGGCGGGCGCGCTCGCGCGCGGCGACCGGGTGATCACGCCGTCGAACTTCGCCGCAGCACCGGTGATCGCCCGTTACGCGCTTACGCCCGACCGGATCACCGTCATTCCACGCGAGATCGACATGGCGGCATTCGACCCCGCGACCGTTGATCGCGAGCGGGTCGAGGCATTGCGCAAGACTTGGAAGATTCCGGACGACGCGCAGATCCTGCTCGTGCCGGGGCGCGTCGCCCCTGGAATGGTCAGCTGATGCTGCCCGACGTCGCGCGCGCGCTTGCTGGACGACGGCGCGCACGGATTCGTTTTCGTGCTCGCGGGCGAACATCGCACTCATCGCAAATATGCGCGTTTCGTCGCGGACGAAGCGCGCGCCAGGCGCGTGCAGGCCTGCATCCGGCTGACCGGCCACTGCCGCGACATGCCAGCGGCATTTGCCGCCGCGGATACCGTGGTCGTGCCCGCGATCGAGCCGCCAGTCCTCGGGCGAGTGGTGGCGCAGGCGCAGGCCATGGGGCGGCCGGTCGTCACCTCCGACCTCGGGATTTTGCCGGAGCATGTGGCGACGCCGCCGGAAATGCCGGAGAATGTGCGCACGGGATGGGTGGCAAAGACCGGCGACGCGACGGAATTCGCTCGCGCGATCGGCGCCGCGCTTTCCCTCGACGATGTCGCCTACCGCACGATGGCGGCGCGCGCACGACAATTCGCCGAATACATGTTCGCCCCGCAGAGCGTTGCCGTCGCGACCCGCGCGGTCTACACGTCGCTGCTCGCGCTCGACGTGCTGCGCAGTCGTTGGCCGGCCAATGCGTCCCGCCGGCGCGCGAAAGTCACGGCTCCGGCCAATGCCTGGCGAAATGGCCGCCAGGCACGGCGATTAGCCGTTGACTTATGGCGGTTTTGTACTGATCCTTTGGGGACCTGCGGTAGCGAGCCGTCGCAACAGCATGAGGAGAGTAGAGCCATTCGTCGTCCGATGAGACCCGCGCAGCCCGCCCCGAAGGACGGCCCGCGCATCAACGAGGAGATCCGAGTTCCGCGAAGTCCAACTGATCGACCAGACCGGCCATAATCATGGGCCCGTTGAGATCCAGATTGCTTTGGACAGAGCGCAAGAGGCCGGGCTTGATCTCGTCGAGATCGCCCCCAATTCGTCCCCCCGTCTGCAAAATTCTCGATTACGGCAAATACAAATACCAGGCCCAGAAGAAGGCGGCCGAAGCCCGCAAGAAACAGAAGGTGGTCGAGGTCAAGGAGATCAAGCTCCGGCCGATGATCGACGACCACGATTACGACGTGAAGATGCGCTCGATGCAGCGCTTCTTCGAAGAGGGCGACAAGGTGAAGGTCACGCTGCGCTTCCGCGGCCGCGAGATGGCGCACCAGGAACTGGGCTATCAGCTCCTCAACCGCGTCAAGGACGACACCTCCAAACTCGCCAAGGTCGAGCAGGAACCGCGCTTCGAAGGCCGCCAGGTGGTGATGGTGCTGGCGCCGCGGTGATGGTGGGGCACTAATCAGTAGCGCGGTGATCAGAAACCGTCGTCGATCGCTGTCGACGCCGGCATCGCTGTTTCTGGTCACCGACGCCGACCAGCTTTTCCCGTCATTGCGGCTCGGATGCCGGTCTCCTGACCAGGCCGCGCCATCGTCCCCGGGGTGCCTGCCCGGATCAAATCGTCGCTGATCGATGGCGCTTCCGGACTCCGCCTGGACCCGCTCGGCGCACCTCGAGCCGGCCGGAGACCCCAACGACGCTGGCGCAGCCGCCCGGAGTCCGCAAGGAATATGCGATCTCGCCTGATTGAGGCGCGACGCTGACGCATGGATGCTGAAGTCACCGCGCCAGGAGGGCTGACCGACCGGCAGATACCCAGGCTCGTCTGCCCAGGCCGCCAGCGGTGGGTTCCGGGCCCGTCGGCCCCCTCCCATGGTGGGAGGGCGAACCTGATTCCGCTCAGGAATTCGGTGTAGCGGTTGTATTTCGATCCAGCCTCTGCCATAACGCCGCCCTTCCGCCGCCCGGCCGAAAGGGCTGCCGTGGCGACGGCGAAGTGCACAATCAGCACGCTCAAATCGAGCAAAATCCGGCCGGCCGGGCATCTGCCCATGGCTGCTGCCGCAAAGGAGAGCCAAATGCCCAAGCTCAAGACCAAGTCGGGCGCCAAAAAGCGCTTCAAGGTGACCGCCGGCGGGAAGGTGCTTTATCAGCAGTCCCGCAAGCGCCACGGCATGATCAAGCGGACCAACAAGCAAATCCGCCAGTTGCGCGGCACCTCCGTGCTGTTCAAGACCGATGGCGACAAAATCAAGAAATACTATTTGCCCAACGCCTGACAGGCCATTGGCCGCCCGAGGCGGCCGTCCGCATCCATCGTTCGCACGTAATCCAGGAGATCAGCCATGGCACGCGTCAAGCGCGGCGTCACCGGCCACGCCAAGCACAAGAAAGTCTTCAAGGCCGCCAAGGGCTATTACGGCCGGCGCAAGAACACCATCCGCGTCGCCAAGCAGGCGGTGGAGAAGGCGAACCAATACGCCTATCGCGACCGCAAGCGCCGCAAGCGCACCTTCCGGGCGCTCGTGGATCCAGCGGCTCAATGCGGCGGTGCGTCCGTTCGGCTTGAACTACAGTCGGTTCATCGACGGGCTCGCCAAAGCCGGCCTTCTGGTCGACCGCAAGGTGCTGTCCGATCTGGCGATCCACGAGCCCGCGGCCTTTGCGGCCATTGTCGAGAAGGCCAAGGTCGCGATCGCGGCGTGACACTCGGAGGGCGGAGGACCGCCGCCGGAGGACGCATAGGCGAGATTTCCTTCTTTCCTGCGCGCGCTCCGCATCGGCTGTGCTCCGAATAAGCCGATGATCGACACCGGCTATGTGCAGCGCATGGCGCGCTATAACCGCTGGCAGAACCAGAACCTCTATGGCGTCGCCGATACGCCTCGTCCGACACCGAACGGCGGCGTGAACGCGGCGCCTTCTTCGGCTCGATCCATGCCACGCTCAACCATCTGCTGTGGGCGGACCGCATCTGGATGAACCGGCTCGCCGGCACGCCGCGGCCGGACGGCGGCATTCCCGAATCGGTGTCGATCTACGGCGACTGGAACGACCTGAAGCATGAACGGACGGGATTCGATACGGTGATGCTCGACTGGGCCGAGCGGCTCGACAGCGCCGCGCTCGCCGGCGAGCTCACGTGTACTCCGGCGCGATGAAGGCGCAGCTGCGCAAGCCGAAGTGGCTTCTGGTCACGCACATGTTCAATCACCAGACCCACCACCGCGGCCAGGTGCACTGCATGCTGACGCAGGCGGGCGGCAAGCCCAGCGACACCGACTTGCCGTTCATGCCGATGTGACAACCGGGCTCGTCACCCCGGGGACAGTGGATGCAGGATCTCAAAGCCGAACTTGTGCGCGGGTTGTGGTACGTCGCGCTCCTGGGCGCCGACGTGCGTCCCGGGCGGATGGTGCACAAGACGCTGCTCGGCGAGCCCGTGCTGATCGGGCGCGGACGCGACGGACGCGTCTTTGCGTTGCGCGACATCTGTCCCCATCGCGGCATCCCGCTGCACTACGGTCGCTTCGACGGCGACACCATCGCCTGCTGTTACCATGGCTGGCGTTTCGACCGCGGCGGCGGCTGCGTGGAGATTCCCTCGTTGCGCGAGGGCCAGGAGGTCGACCTCGCCAAGATCCGTTGCGGCACCTATCCTTGCGTGGAGCAGCAGGGCGTGGTGTGGATCTATTTCCCCGCCCGGACAACGCAGCGACCGAACCGGCGCAGCCCCCGCTTATGCCGGTATTTTCCGATGACGCGCGGCCCGCGGCCGCCATCATGCAGCCGTTTCCCTGCTCCACCGACCACGCAGCCTTTGGCCTGATGGACCCGACCCATGCCGGCTTCGTGCACACATCGTGGTGGTTCAAGCACCAGGCCACGAAGCTGCGCCCGAAGGAAAAGCAGTTCGAGCCGATCGAGCTCGGCTGGCGGATGGTGCGCCATCGGCTGCCGCCGCAGAACCTGATCTACAAGCTGCTCGGACGACACGTCGAAACCGAGATTTCCTACAAGCTTCCCGGAATTCGCATCGAAGAGGTGCATGGCGACCGTCACGCCGTCGTCGGTCTCACCGCGATCACGCCGATCACCGACGAGGCGACCGAGGTACACCAGATCTTCTGGGCCTCGCCCGGATGGGTGGCGCCGCTTGCGCCGCTGATCAGGCCGTTCATGCACACCTTCCTCGACCAGGACCGGCAAGTGGTGGTGAAGCAGCGCGAAGGCCTTGTGCATAAGCCCCGGTTGATGCTCGATCAACGATGCCGACACGCAGGCGCGCTGGTGGATGCGCGTCAAGGATGAATGGATCGCCGCGCAAGCCCAGGGACGGCGCCTTCGTCAACCCACTCGAACCCAAGACCCTGCGCTGGCGGAGCTGAGCAACACCCGCATGACCGACCTTCGCGCGCTCGAGACCGAACTCCTCACCGCCATCGCGGCTGCCGCCGACGAGGCCGCGCTCGAGGCCGTGCGCGTCGCGGCGCTGGGCCGCAGCGGCTCGATCTCCGCGCTGCTGAAGACGCTCGGCAGCGATGACGCCGGATGAGCGCAAGGCAGCACGGGCCGGCCATCAACGGCGTCAAGGACCGCGTCACCGCCGCCCTCGCGGCGCCGCAAGGACGCTCTGAAAGAGCTGGCGCTCGATCAGCGGCTCAATACCGAAGACCGTGGACGTCACGCTGCCGGTGCGCGAGCCGCCGGCCGAGACCGGCCGCATCCATCCGATCAGCCAGGTCGATCGATGAGCTGACCGCGATCTTCGCCGACATGGGCTTCGCGGTCGCCGAAGGGCCCGACATCGAGACCGACGACTACAACTTCACCAAGCTCAACTTTCCCGAGGGCCATCCGGCCCGCGAGATGCACGACACGTTCTATTTCAATCCGAAGCCCGACGGCTCGCGGCTGCTCCTGCGCACGCATACCTCGCCGGTGCAGATCCGCACCATGCTGGCGCAGAAGCCGCCGATCCGCGTGATCATCCCCGGCCGCACCTATCGCAGCGACAGCGACCAGACCCACACGCCGATGTTCCATCAGGTCGAAGGGCCTCGTCATCGACAAGAGCGCGCATCTCGGCCACCTGAAATGGATCCTGCAGGAGTTCTGCAAGGCGTTCTTCGAGGTCGATCAGGTCAAGATGCGCTTCCGTCCGTCGTTCTTCCCGTTCACCGAGCCCTCGCTCGAGGTCGACATCCAGTGCCGGCGCGACAAGGGCGAGATCCGCTTCGGCGAGGGCGACGACTGGCTGGAGATTCTCGGCTGCGGCATGGTGCATCCGAACGTGCTGCGCAATTGCGGCCTCGATCCCGACGAATACCAGGGCTTCGCCTGGGGCATGGGAATCGACCGCATCGCCATGCTCAAATACGGCATGCCGGACCTGCGCGCCTTCTTCGAGGCCGACGTGCGCTGGCTCGCGCATTACGGCTTCCGGCCGCTCGACTTTCCGACGCTGGCGGGCGGATTGAGCGCATGAAATTCACCCTCGCCTGGCTCAAGGAGCATCTCGACACCGACGCAGCCGCTCGCCGCGATCGTCGACAAGCTCACCATGATCGGGCTCGAGGTCGAGAGCGTCGACGGACCAGGGCAAGCTGCTCGCGCCGTTCACGATCGCGTCGCGTGATCTCCGCCGAGCAGCATCCCAACGCGGATCGCCTGCGCGTCTGCATGGTCGACACCGGTGCGGGCGAGCCGGTGCAGGTCGTGTGCGGCGCGCCCAATGCGCGCGCCGGCATGAAGGGCGTGTTCGTGCCGCCGGGCGCCTTCATTCCGGGCAAGAACATGACGCTCGGTGTCGGCAACATCCGCGGCGTCGAAAGCCGCGGCATGCTGGTCTCCGAGTTCGAGCTGCAGATCTCCGACGACCACGAGGGCATCATCGAGCTGCCCGGCGACGCGCCGGTCGGCGCCAACTACGCGGCCTGGGCCGGGCCTCGATGATCCGGTGATCGAGATCAATCTCACGCCCAACCGCGCCGACTGCACCGGCGTGCAGCGGCATCGCGCGCGACCTCGCCGCCGCCGGCATGGGCAAGCTCAAGGACGCGCCGATCAAGCCGGTCGAAGGGCGCTTCCCCTGCCCGGTCACGGTGACGCTCGACTTCGGCGCCACGCCTTCGCTCTGCCCGGCGTTTGCCCTGCGGCTGGTGCGCGGGGTGAAGAACGGCCCCTCGCCCGATTGGCTGCAGCGCCGGCTCATCGCGATCGGGTTGCGTCCGATCAACGCGCCTCGTCGACATCACCAACTTCATCACCTACGACCGCGGCCGGCCGCTGCATGTGTTCGACGCCGCCAAGGTGCACGGCAATCTGACCGTGCAGCCGCGCGCGCGACGGCGAGAGCCTGGTCGCGCTCGACGGCAAGCGCTACACGCTCGACGACACGATCTGCGTGATCGCCGACGAGCAGGGCGTGGAGTCGCTCGCCGGCATCATGGGCGGCGAGGCCACCGGCTGCTCGGAGACGACCACCGACGTGCTGATCGAGATCGGCGCTGTGGGAGCCGCTCAACATCGCGCAGACCGGCCGCAAGCTCGGCATCGATTCGGATGCGCGCTACCGCTTCGAGCGCGGCGTCGATCCCGCCTTCATGCTGCCGGGGCTCGAGCTCGCGACCGCGATGGTGCTCGATCTCTGCGGCGGCGAGCCGTCGGAGGTCGACGGTCGCGGGCAAGCCGGAGGTGCCCGAGCGCGTGATCGATTTTCCGCTCCACGAGGTGCAGCGCCTGGCCGGCATCGAGGTCGACCTGCCGGAGATCAAGCGCGTGCTCGGCGCGCTCGGCTTCGCGGTGGCCGGGCAGACGGCAGGAGCGTCAAGGTCGACCGTGCCGTCCTGGCGGCCGGACGTGCACGGCAAGGCCGATCATCGTCGAGGAGGTCGTGCGCATCGTCGGCGTCGATCGCATTCCGGCGACGCCGTTCGACCGCGGCGAGGCGCCGCGCAAGCCGGTGCTCACGCCCATCCAGCTGCGCACGCGCAAGGCCAAGCGCGCGCTCGCCGCGCGCGGCATGGTCGAGGCGGTCACCTGGTCGTTCATTGCAAAGCCGCAGGCCGAGCTGTTCGGCGGCGGCAAGCCCGAGCTTGCGCTCGCCAATCCCGATCGCGTCGGACCTCTCCGACATGCGGCCGAGCCTCATTCCGGGCTGCTCGCCGCCGCGCCAGAAGAACGCCGACCGCGGCTTGGCCGACGTGGCGCTGTTCGAGGTCGGACAGATCTTCCGCGGCGACCGCCCGGAGGACCAGCTCACCGCGGCCGGCGGCGTGCGCCGCGCGCTGGCGAAAGCCGGCCGGCATCGGCCGCCACTGGTCGGCGCCCGCGGCCGAGGTCGATGCCTTCGACGCCAAGGCCGACGCGCTCGCGGTGCTCGTCGCCGCCGGCGCGCCGGCGCAGGCGCTGCAGGTCGTCCCGGGCGGGCCGGCCTGGCTGCATCCCGGGCGCTCCGGCACGATCCAGATCGGGCCGCAGAACGTCCTCGGCCATTTCGGCGAGTTGCATCCGCGCGCGCTCGAGGCGCTCGATGCCGAAGGCCCGCTGGTCGCCTTCGAGGTGATCCTGGAAAAGATCCCGGAGCCGAAGGCCGAAGCCAACGCGGGCGAAGCCCGTGCTGGAGCTCTCGCCGTTTCAGCCGGTGGCGCGCGATTTCGCCTTCGTGGTCGACCGCACGGTCAAGGCGGCCGATATCTTGCGCGCGACGCAGAGCGTCGACCGCAAGCTGATCACCAACGTGACCGTGTTCGACGTCTACGAGGGCAAGGGCATCGAACCCGGCAAGAAGTCGATCGCGATCGCCGTGACGTTGCAGCCGCGCGAGAAGACGATGACCGACGAGGAGATCGATGCGGTCGCCGCCAAGATCGTGGCCGAGGTCGGCAAGCGGACCGGCGGCGCATTGAGAGCGTAAAGAGACCGGCTACCGCCGGCCGATCAGTTTCAGCACCGCATCCGCAGCGCGCTCGCCGGAGTCCCACGCACCGTTCACCGTGCCCCAGAGCGATTCGTGCGTGGCCTCGCCGGCGAGGAAGATACGGCCGCTGATCGGCTCGGTCATGATCTTGCGCGCGGATTGCGCGCCGGGCGCGGCGGCGGACCAGGCGCCGAGCACCCACGGCTCGTTGTTCCAGCGCGTGGCGTGACGGCGCTTGACCGAGTTCTTGATATCGGTGCCGTAGAGACCAGCAAGCCAGGTGGCAGCAAAATCGACCATCGCCGCCTCGCCCTTGGCGGAAAGCTCGCGGCCGAACGTGCCGCCCACGTCGACCACGCAGATCGTGGACCCGGACATGTTGGCGAAGATCGCCGCGGTCTGCCGGTTGTCGCTGCGCTCGAACACGAGCTCGTCGGCCCGCAGCCCGAGGGGTTGCCGGTCAGCTCCAACGCGATGTGATCGTGGCTGCCGAGCTTGAGCTTGTTGGCGGCGTCGAGATGACGCTTGGGCAGATCGGGCGCGAACTTGAGCTTGCCGCCGGTGAGCACGTTGGTCGATACGGTGACGATGATGGCGCCGGTCCGAAACTGGCCTTTCGCGGAATCGACCTCGAGGCGCAAGCGACTCCACGACTCGATGGTTTTCACCGGCGAACCGAGCAGGATGGGCAGCCCGGCCGCAAGCCTCGTCAGCAGCGCGCCCAGTCCCTGGCGGCAGAACGAGCCGTTGTCATGCTCGCCCGAACGAGCAAGATCGACGGTCGACACCTCGGAAAGCTCCTTGCCGCAGTTGTAAGCGCCGAGGACGAATTCGATGGTCGGCCGCCATTCCCCGAGATCCTTGGGCAGGACCTGGGAGCAGGCCACGTCGCTCTTGCGCGCCGCGTCGGCAATGGCGCTGTTGGCACGCACGAGGCCAGCGAGAAAATCCTCCATCTCGCCTTCACGTGCGTAGCGCTTGCCGATGCGGATGCGCTGTCCCGGGGGCGATTGATAGATATCGAACCCCGCGGCGACGGCGAGCTTCGTCATCGGATTTATTTCGCCGGCGTAGAGGCGTGAGCCCCGCGATCGTAAGGCACACCAAACGTCTTGGTATCGGTGATGCAGCGTCCGCCCACCTCTTCCGCGGCCTCGAGGACGACATACCGCTTGTTTGCCGCGCTGAGCCGCCGCGCGGCCGCGATGCCGGCGGCGCCGGCGCCCACGATGACGGCATCCACCCAGCCGGAGCGCGGCACCTCGACTACGGGCGACGGGCGCGGTGCCCCAAAGGCGGGCCCCGCCGCGGCCGCGCCGGCAGAGGCAAGAAAGGAGCGGCGGCTGAAATGTTTCATGGCGTCAGTGCTGGAGTTTTGCGAGGTCTACCACGGAGCGCGTGGCGCGCGCCAAATCTTTCCTTGCCGGGCGCGCTTGCCGTATCGCTGCGGCAGTGCCTTATTCAATCGTCGAAGCCGCATGACGTCCGGGTTTCGCTCCGCCGGAACTATTCCCGTGCCGCCGGGCAATTGTGAGGCCGGATGGAGGACCCCGATGCTCGATGCCGCCGTCAAGGCGCTCTCTCAGATGTTCTCACCGCCATTCCGCGCGGTGCTGCTGAAATCCGTCGGGCTCGCCCTCATTCTGATCGTGCTCATCGGGATCGCGGTTCAGAGGTTGCTGGTCTGGCTTGCAACCTATGGCACGAATTGGGCCGAGAGCCTGCTGGGCACCAGCGCACATACGCCGCTCTCGATCCTGGCCTGGATCGTCTCCATCGCGGCGAGTCTCGGCATCATTGTTGGATCGATTTTCCTGATGCCGGCGGTGACCGCGTTGGTCGGCACCTTCTTCGTCGACGACATCGCGCTCGAAGTGGAACGCACATACTACCCCGCGGACCCGGTCGGGAGTCCGCCGCCGACGCTGCGCGCCGTGCTCGAAGGCGCGCGGACGGCTTTGTTCTCGATCCTGGTCTATCTCGTCGCGGTGCCGTTCCTGCTTGTCGGCGGTCTGGGCGTCGTCATTTTTTCCTGGCCACCGCCTACCTGCTCGGTCGCGAATATTTCGAGCTGGCGGCCATGCGCCACCAACCCGTGGCCGAAGCCAAACGGTTGCGCAAGATGCGCAGCGGCACGGTCTTTGTCGCCGGCATGTTCATTGCAGCCTTCGTATCGATACCGATCGTCAATCTCGCCACGCCGCTGTTCGCCATGGCGTTCATGGTGCACATGTACAAGCGGATGACGACCGACCAACGACGGATCACCGATCAACGATGATGCGGTGTCGACGCGCTGTGCCACCGCCCTCACTTGGTCGCCAGCTTCGTCACGGTGACGCGCACGGTGCCGTCGGCTTCCGCGATCACGCGCAGCGTCCTGGCGTCGAACTCGACCCCGGCGAGGCGCAGATCGGTGACGGCCGCTTCAACGTTGACGCCGTCGGCGTTCTTGCGGAAGTCGGCGATGGCCCGCTCGATGCTCTGGCGTGCGTTGGCCGCGAGCGGGACCAGGTCGAGCACCGCATTCTCCGCCAACGCCTTTTCCAGATACGGCACCGCAGCCCGCGCCGCCGCGCCCAGCAATCCGAAGGCGGCCTCCGACTCGACGTCGAGGGCGATGTCATTGAGCCGCAGCATCTGCCGTTCGCGATCGAGCACCGGCCGGCCCCACACATGAACCGTCGCCTCGGCGCCGAGACCGAACCAGCTCTTGTTCTCATTGGCCTTGAGGTGCAGCGAGATCAGCAACCGATCGCCCGATGCCGCAAGATTGACGCTCTGGACCGTGGCGGTGAACGCGCTGCTCTTGTCGTCCGGAAAGGTCTTGCCTTTGAGTTGCGCTTCCAGCAGACGATTCACTTCGGTGAACGGCACGTCGATCGGCACCGCGATATTGACGCGACCCTGTTCGGTCTGCGGGACGAGTTCCAGCTGCGCCGGGAACGGACAGTCGGGCTTGGTCGCATTGGGCAGGATGCGGGTCTCGGCCTGCACCCCGATGGTGAGCACGAGCGCGGTTTCGTTGATGCGGGGCTGCGCGGCAAACGCGCGGGTCGGGCGAACCTCCAGCCACAGATTCGGCATGCCGGGCGCGGCGGCGCCGAGCGCGATCGAACGGCACATCTTGGTCCACTCGCCGCGGGCCGCGACTTCGAGGAACGGATCGTCGCGCACCCGCGCCTGCAACGCCGCCACCTGCTCGTTCACGGTGCGATCGAGCAGCGGCTTGACCTCGTTCGATACGTTGAGCTTGGCGCCGAGGATGGTCAGGGATGCGTCCGCGATCGCGACTTGCGAGCTGAGATTGGGCTCCACTCGCCATGCCGGCAGCAGGGACGGATGCGACGTCACCGTGACGCCGCCGCGGATGTCGGCGCGCTGATCGAGTTTTTTCCCTGCAGGTTCTGGACCCTCTCCCCGAGGCGGCCGCCCAGCAAGCCGCCGAGCGCGCCCGCGAGATTGCCGGCGTCGCCGGCGACTTGTCCAGTCGCCTGAAACGTTCCAGTGAGATTGGTGGATACGGCGAGCCCATCCGGACGACCGGTGACCGCCAATCGGCCGCGCGTGACGGTCCAGTTCATCTCGGCGTTGGACAGAAGCTGCGGCAGCGGGTTGTCACGCTTGCCGACGAGATTGCGCGGCGCCGCCGTCTCCATCGCGTCGCGGATGGCAGAGAGCGTGATGATCGCCGGGCGTCACGATGACCGAGCTGCGGGCAACCGGCGCAAGCGGCGGCACCTCGACCAGGGCCGGCCGCAGATTCTTCGGATTCGACCAGAGCCAGGTCGACGCCCAGACCGCGCCGCCCAATACGACGACGGCAATGAGCCCGCCAATGACGATCTTGCTCCATGACCCATGCATGGCGATCATCCCTTGTGAATCGCAGAGGAATTTTAGTTGAGCGTCGATCGTGGTGGCAGCAAGGCGGTGAGCGTGACGCCGTATCGCGCCGGGCTTTGGCTGATTACGGATTGGCGACGGTCGCGACGGTCTTTCCCGGCCACTTGCAGAGGTCGGCAATCAAGCACCGCTCGCACAGCGGACGCCGCGCCACGCAGACATAGCGGCCGTGCAGGATCAGCCAGTGGTGGGCATGGAGCCGGTACTTCGGTGGCACCACCTCGTTGAGCTTCATCTCGACCTCGAACGGGGTCTTGCCCGTCGCCAGGCCGGTCCGGTTGCCCACGCGGAAGATGTGGGTATCGACCGCGATTGTCGGCTCGCCGAAGGCGATGTTGAGAACGACGTTCGCGGTCTTGCGGCCGACGCCGGGCAGCGCCTCCAGCGCCTCGCGGTCGCGCGGCACCTCGCCGCCGTGCTCCTCGACCAGCTTCTGCGACAAGGCCGACGACGTTCTTCGCCTTGGTGCGAAAGAGGCCGATGGTCTTGACCAGCTCCTGCACGCGCGCCTCGCCCAAGCGCGGCCATCTTTTGCCGGCGTGTCGGCGGCCGCGAACAGCGCGGGTGTCGCCTTGTTGACCCCGGCATCGGTCGCCTGCGCCGAGAGCACCACCGCCACCAGAAGGGTGAACGGATTGATGTGCTCGAGCTCGCCCTTGGGCTCGGGCATGGCGGCCTGGAAGCGGCGGAACGCTTCCTCGATCTCCGCCGGTGTCCATTGCGGCAGCGCGCCGGCGGCGGCCTTCTTGTCGGCCGCCACGCGCTTGCGCGGAGCTTTGAGCTGCGCCTTGCTTGCGCGCGCCGCGCGCAGGTTCTGCGCCGTTCTTCGCGGCGCCTTGCGGGCGACCCTGCGTGCCACCTTGCGTGGTGTCTTGCGCGCCATGGTTCCGGTATAGTGAGCGCCATGGCAGCGGACAACGACCCGACCCAGGAACCCACGATCTTTTCGGCGGTGCTCACCCCGCACCGCTCGCTCAGCCGCAAGGGCTTCCTGATATTGATGACTGGTGCTGGGCCTCATCAGCTTCGCGACCGGCACGGCGTTCCTGCTGGCCGGCGCGTGGCCGGTGTTCGGCTTCTGCGGGCTCGACGTTCTGCTGGTCTATTTCGCGTTCCGGTTGAGCTATCGCCGCGCCAAGGCCTACGAGCAGGTGACCGTGACACCCTCCGAGCTCACCGTGCGCCAGGTGAGCCACCACGGCCGCATCAGCGAGTGGACGCTCAATCCGCTCTGGGTGAAGCTCGACCGCGTGGTGCATGCGGAATTCGGCATCGAGCGGCTGTTCCTGGTCTCGCACGGACGGCGGCTCGCGATCGCCGGCTTCCTCGGGCCGCAGGAGAAGGAAAGCTTCGCGCTCGCACTCTCGGCCGCGCTCGGCGAGGCCAAGCGCGGGCCGACCCGGACGGTGTTCGACTAGCTCTGATCCGGCAGAAAACGGGTGGGCGCGGCTGCTGCCGCAGCCTAGATGGAGGGCGACACGATGGAGGCATCCATGCTCTCGCCCGATCGCGTCCACAATCTCGATCCGCTCAGCCGCGACGCCGCCGACTACGAGATCGTGCGCCGCGCCATCGCGTTCGTCTCCGAGCACTGGCGCGCGCAGCCGGAGATCGAGGCCATCGCGGCCGCGGCCGGCGTAAGCGCCGGCGATCTGCACCATCTGTTTCCGCCGCTGGGCCGGGATCACGCCCAAGGCGTTCCTGCAGGCGCTCACCCTCGACCACGCCCGGCGCTGCTGCGGGACTCCGCCAGCGTGCTCGATGCATCGTTCGAGGTCGGCCTTTCCGGCCCGGGACGGCTGCACGACCTCTTCGTCACCCACGAAGCGATGTCGCCGGGAGAATGGAAATCGGGCGGCGCCGGGCTGACCATGTCCTACGGCTTTCACCCTCCCCGTTCGGCACCGCGCTGGTGATGGCGACCGCGCGCGGACTTGCCGGGCTCGCCTTCGCCGATCCCGGCGAGGAACAGGCCGCGCTCGCCGACATGCAGAGCCGCTGGCCGCAGGCGAACATCATCGAGGACACCGCGCGCCACGGCGCCGCTGGCGCGCGCGCATTTTCGATCCCAGGCTGTGGCGCGCCAACCGTCCGCTGCGCGTCGTGCTCATCGGCACCGATTTCGAGGTGCGGGTATGGGAGACGCTGCTCAAGATCCCGTTGGGCCGGGCAATGACCTATTCCGACATCGCCGCGAAGCTCTGGCGCGCCAAGGCCGCGCGCGCGGTGGGCGCCGCGGTCGGCAAGAACCCGGTCTCCTTCGTGGTGCCTTGCCACCGGGTGCTGGGCAAGAGCGGCGACATCACCGGCTATCACTGGGGCCTCACCCGCAAGCGCGCCATGCTGGGCTGGGAGCTGGGGCGGCTCACCGCCGCGTAGCGCTCCGCACCGCCGGCGACGCGAGGACGCGGCAGCTGCGTCCCTATCGCGCGGCCTCCGCCACGTTCAGGGCCGGCGTCGCGGCGCGGGCGAAATCGCCCCTGCGATAGGCCGCGAGCGTTTCCGGGTTCTGCTGGTCCATGAAGTCGGCCAGCCTGGCATAGGTCACGCAGCGCACCTCGGGCAGGCCGCAGACTCCGCGCGCAAACGACTTGAGCGCCTCGTTGTAGGCACCGCCCTGATAGCCGGTGAAGTGATGCCCGATGTGGAGCGGCGCCCGGTTGCCCGCGTAATTGATCTTGAAGTAGTGCAGGTAGGTTTGCAGGGTCTGCTCGCGGGCGGCCTCGTAGCGGCGCGGGTCGTTCGCGGCCCGCGACTGCGCCACGAAAGAAATTGTAGTCCATCGACAGCGTACCCTTGCCCGAGCCTTGAATCCGCAGCATGGCGAGGTTGAACCGCCAGATGCCGTCGATGCGCTCGGGCCAGGCATCGGCGTGGCCGACCCCGCTGGTGTCGTAGCGAAAACCGTGGGCCTTGAGCGCGCCGTAGAGGCCGGGGCCCTTGGCGAGATAGGGGGCGCGGAAGCCGATCACGTCGCTGCGCCGAAAACGCCAAGCGCGAGTCGGCGAGCGCGTTGTTCGGGCCGACATTGTTCACGATGTCGCCGAATGCGCGAAACTCCTTGTCCCAATCGCCGCTCGACCAGGCGGCGCCGTTGAAGTGCCCGACCGCATGCGAGGCGATCTCGTGGCCGTTGCGGTAAAGATCGTTCACGTAGTCGACGCGCCTGCGAACCTGCTCGGGCGAGCCGCCGAAACTGATGCGGGAATAGCCGCGACGTTGATGCGGGCCTTCATAGATGTTGCGCTTGCCGTCGGCGATGAAATTGATCCCGCTGACGAAGAAGGTGAAATGGACGCGGTCGCCGTCGCGGTTCATCTCGGCGGCAAAGTCGGTGAGTTCCTGCCAGCGCTCGAGCTCGGTGCAGTTGTCGAATGCCATGACGATGAATTGCGGCGGGCGATCGACGCCCGCGTGCACCGGCATGGCGTGCGTCAACAGCAAGCCGCAGCGCGGCAATCAGTGCCCGCGCGGTCATTCCAGCCCCCGACCGAATGCGAGATCAGCGATGCTATTTTATCGGATCGCGGCAGCGCATTGATGGGCGTCCGCGGAATTCGCTTGCTGCGCATGCAGAATTTGCCGCCGTGTGACGCCAAAGACACGCACGGTCGACGAGGCTCGGTGATTCAAACCAAGCTTGGGAGCATCGCGCAGCGGCGCAGCGCGGTTGACGATGAAGCCGCGATCCCACACAACCCTCCTGACCAATACGCGATGGGCGCCGGCATGACCGACGCCTGCTGACACACACAGGGAACGTTGCGATGCAGAGGCGCCGTCCGGTGATGCTGGTCGTGCTCGACGGCTGGGGCTGGCGCGACGATGTTGCCGACAACGCCATCCGGCAGGCGCGCACGCCCACGTTCGACCGCTTGTGGGCGAGCTGTCCGCACGCTTTCCTGCACACGTCCGGACAGGACGTCGGCCTGCCGCCGGGCCAGATGGGCAATTCCGAGGTCGGCCATCTCAACATCGGCGCGGGCCGGCTGGTGATGCAGGATCTGCCCCGCATCAACGCGGCGGTCGCCCGCGGCGAGATCGACAGCGCGCCCGCGCTGCAGGGCGCTGATCGAGCGCCTGCGGCGGACCGGCGGCACCTGCCACCTCATGGGACTGGTGTCGCCGGGCGGCGTGCATTCGCATCAGGATCACGCCGCCGCGCTCGCCGGAATCCTCGCGCGCGCGAACCTGCCTACCGTCGTGCACGCCTTCACCGACGGCCGTGACACGCCGCCGCGCTCGGCGCGGGACGATATCGCGCGCCTGGCGACGGCGCTGCCGCCGTCGGTCCCGATCGCGACGGTCAGCGGCCGCTACTACGCCATGGATCGCGACAAGCGCTGGGAGCGCGTGGTCAAGGCCTATCGCGCCATCGTGGAGGCCGAAGGGCCGCGCTTCCCCGATGCCGACGCGGTGATCGCGGATGCCTATGCGCACGATCTCAGCGACGAGTTCGTGGTGCCGGCGGTGGTCGGCGACTATCAGCGGCATGCGCGACGGCGACGGCGTGCTTTGCTTCAACTTCCGCGCCGACCGCGTGCGCGAGATTCTCGGCGCCATGCTCGACCCGGCGTTCGCCGGCTTTGCGCGCGGCCGCATCGTGCAGCTTCGCGGCAGCGGTCGGCATGACCCAGTACAGCGAGCATCTGGACGCCTTCCTGCAGACGATCTTTCCGCCGCAGAACCTGGCCGAACGTTCTCGGCGCAGGTGGTCGGCGCGGCCGGGCGCACGCAGTTGCGCATGGCCGAGACCGAGAAATATCCGCACGTCACCTATTTCCTCAACGGCGGCGAGGAAGAGCCCTATCCCGGCGAGGACCGCATCATGGTGCCCTCGCCGAAGGTTGCGACCTACGACCTGCAGCCCGAGATGTCGGCGCCCGAATTGACCGACAAGGCGGTGGCGGCGATCGGCTCCGGCCGATACGACCTGATCGTGTTGAACTACGCCAATCCCGACATGGTCGGGCACACCGGCAGCCTGCCGGCCGCGATCAAGGCGGTCGAGACCGTCGATGCCGGCCTCGGGCGCATCGCCGACGGCGATCAGCAAGAGCCGGCGGCGCGTTGCTCGTCACCGCCGACCACGGCAATTGCGAGCTGATGCGCGATCCCGACACCGGCGGCCCGCACACCTCCCACACCACCAATCCGGTGCCGGTCGCTGCTGACGGGCGGCGGCAACGCTGCGCTGGCGCGACGGGCGGCTCGCCGACATCGCGCCCACCTTGCTCGAGCTGATGGACCTGCCGCAGCCGGCCGAGATGACCGGCGTCTCGCTGCTGCGCCGCTGACCTCGAACGCTCAGATGTCGCGCCAGGCCCAGCACGTCGACCATCGAATAGAGCCCCGGCTTCTGCCCGCGCGCCCACAGCGCCGCGCGCACGCGCGCCGCGCGCGAAGATCATGCGGTCCTCGGCCGCGGTGCACGAGCTCGATCCGCTCGGCCGGTCCGGCAAAGATCACGGTGTGATCGCCCACCACCGAGCCGCCGCGCAGCGAGGCAAAGCCGATGTCGCCGGCGCAGCGCGCGCCGGTATGGCCGTCGCGGCCGCGCTCCGAACGCTGGTCGAGATCGACGCCGCGGCCCTCGGCCGCCGCGCGTCCCAGCATCAGCGCGGTGCCGGACGGCGCGTCGACCTTCTTGTTGTGGTGCATTTCGAGGATCTCGACGTCGAAATCCTCATCGAGCGTCTTGGCCACGCGCTTGACCAGCGCCGCCAGCAGGTTGACGCCCAGGCTCATGTTGCCGGACTTGACGATCACCGCGCGCTTGCCCGCTTCCGCGATCAGCTTGTCGTCCTCGCCGCTCAGGCCGGTGGTGCCGATCGACGTGCACCAGCCCCTGCCGTGCCGTGAGCTCGGCGAAGGCGATGGTCGCGGCCGGCACGGTGAAGTCGAGCAGCCCGTCGGCCTGCGCGAGCAGCGGCTCGACGATCGGTGGCCACGCTCACGCCGTTCTTGCCCAGCCCTGCAAGCTCGCCGGCGTCGCGGCCGATCACGGCCGATCCCGCCGCCTCCACCGCGCCCGCGAGGATCGCGCCGTCCATCGCCGCGATGGCATGGATGAGCGTGCGCCCCATGCGCCCGCCGGCGCCGGCCACGATCAACCGCATGTCGGACATCGCTTCTCTCCCGCCAACGCCTCGCGGGTGCAGTCCACCCCTGTTTCCCTGTTAATAACAGGGAAAATACAGGGGAGCGGCGCGTCAACAGATATCGTGAGCAAGGAATGAATCGGCGCTCGCATGGGTCCCGCCCTGCAAAAAGCCCGGAGCGGTGGTCCGCCCGGGCATCGCGTATTTCTGAGATGATGCTTGGCCGTATACAAGATTCGTGTATCACGAGTCGGATCACAAATGTGCGTCCATCACCCGCCCGGCGCGACGGCGCCTGGACCGCGGCCTTCTCGATCGCGCGGGTGACAAAGCCCGATGCGGTCGCCGCCGCGGTGAACCCCGCACCAACAGAATTATTGTTGTAAGGCCCGCGCGCGTCGGCATCGCTTACGACTGCGGGCCGTCATAGCCCTCGATGACAATGATATCGGCCGTGGCGTTGTCTTTGCGCAACGCCACCGCGGCCTGGTATTCCGGCGAACGATAGCAGTCGTGCGCCGCCTGATAGCTCGGAAATTCGAGCACAACGGTGCGCCCGCGCACCTTGCCCTCCACCACCTCGCGCGTCCCGCCGCGCACGAGATAGCGCACGCCGTATTTGCCGAACGGCCAGCTTGTTGGCGGCCACGTAAGCCTTGTAGCCCTCGGGATCGGCGACATCGACGTGCGCGATCCAGTAGCCTTTGCGGGCGGCAGCGGCGGGCGGCGGGGCCGACGACTGCGGCTGCTCGCCGTCGTAGCCCTCGACGATCACGAAATCACAGGTCGAATGGGACAGACGCAGCGGCTTCGCCCGCTGGTATTCGGGGAACGGTAGCAGGCGAGCGCGGTGGCATAATCCGGAAATTCGCGCAGGACGTTGCGCGCGCGGCCCTTGCCTTCCACCACCTCGCAGGTCCCGCCCCGCACCAGCACATGACCGTCGTATTTGCGGTGCGCCTCCGGGGTCGCGGCCATGTACGCCTTGTAGCCTTCCGGGTCGCTCACATCGATATGCGGAATCCAATATCCCTTGGCCATCTCGCGCTCTCCCTCATGGTCGCGCCGCGCTTTGCGATTTCGGCGATGATTGCTTCGGCGGCGGCTTTCGGATCGGGCGCCGCGACGATCGGCCGGCCGACCACGAGATGATCGGCGCCGGCCGCGATCGCGGCCGTCGGCGTCATGATGCGCTTCTGGTCGCCGGCCTCGGCGCCCGCCGGCCGGATGCCCGGCGTCACCAGCACCATGCCGGCGCCGACGATCGGGCGCAGCATCGCCGCCTCCTCGCCCGAGCAGACGAGCCCGTCGATTCCGACGTCGCGGGCCTGCGCCGCGCGTTCGCCCACGAGCTCCGAAACCGTGAAGTCATAACCGGCCGCGGCCAGGTCGGCGTCGTCGTAGGAGGTGAGCACGGTGACGGCGAGCAGGCGCAGGCCGGAGCCTCTGCGCGCATCGACCGCGGCGTGCATGGTCTGCGGATAGGCGTGCACCGTGAGGAACGATGCGCCGAGCGCCGCCACGCTTTCGACCCCTTGGCAACGGTGTTGCCGATGTCGTGGAGCTTGAGGTCGAGAAAATGCGCTTGCCGGCGCTGGCGAGCACGCTCGGCGAAGTCGATGCCGCCCGCGAAGGCAAGCTGGTAGCCGATCTTGTAGAACGAGACCGATCTCGCCGAGCCGCACGACAATCGCCTCGGCCTCCGCCACCGAAGGAACATCGAGCGCCACGATCAACCGCTCACGCGGATCAAGGCTCACGGCGCGACCTCCTGGTCGTCTCCCGGATGCCGCGCAGCGCGCGGCGAAACGGACACGGGGATTTTCCATCGGCAGCCTATCCTATGCCATGAGCCTGGCGGTATCGACGAGCTTGCGCACCACGACCTTGAGCTGATCGGCCGCGCGCGCGTCCGTCAGTTCGTCCATCTCGTCGAAGGCGTGCTCGGCGTTCGGCACCGTCACCTGCTCCGCAAGCACCAGCGCGCCGGCAGCCCACCGCCAGCACCTGGCGCAACGCCAGCAATGAATGGGTGGCGCCGGAGCGGCCGGGCGAGGCGCCGCCCAGAGCAAAGACGCGATTCTGATAGGCGGCCAGCGGAGGATCGCCGCGCTCGCGCACCGCCGAGATCCAATCGATCGTGTTCTTGATGAGCGGCGTCAGCGAGGCGTTGTATTCCGGGCTGGCGATGAAGACGCCCTGGTGCGCGGACATCAACTGCTTGAGCTTGAACGCGTTGTGCGGCGGCCCGGATTTCTCGGCGGTGTCGGCATCGTAGATCGGCAGCGGATAGTCGACGAGCGAGATGCGGGTGACGTCGGCATCCGCCAATGTCAGTTCCTTGCTCGCGAGCGCAGCCAGCCGCACGTTGTACGACTTCGCCCGCAGCGAGCCGGGAATGACCAGAATTTTCGGAACGGCCATGACGGACGACGGATGGACGGAGGACGAATTGCAACGACACCATACGCACGCTTGCGTCGGATGTCGTCGTCAGTCTCTCCGATAGACCCACACCCGCGCCGGCGGGATGTTCATCCATACCCGCTCGGACGGCTCCGCGCTCACGCGCTCGAGCCGCTTCGGGATCGGCGGAACCGCATTGTAGGTGAACTGAACGAAGGGCGCGCCCGGCGACATCAGATCGAAGGCTTCGAACAGGAGGCGCAGCCGCATCCGCAGCGGCTTGGTGAACAGCGGCAGGCCGGACACCACGCCCGCGGCCTGATTCTGCATCAGGCCGCCGAGCAGTCGCTTGAGGCTGTAGGCGTCGCCCTGCACCACCGTGGCCCTGGGATAGCGCGCACGCAACAGCCGGCAGAAGGTCGGATCGAACTCGACCAGCACGAGCCGCGCGGGATCGACGCCTTGCGCCACCAGCGCCTCGGTCACCGGCCCGGTGCCCGGCCCCAGCTCGATGATCGGGCCAGGGCGGCTCGGATCGATATAGGCCGCCATGGTGCGCGCGAGCGCGCGGCCCGAAGGCGTTACCGCGCCCAGCGACAGCGGCTTCTCGATCCATGTGCGGATGAAGCGGACTTCGTCGTCGAGCCGGATGCCGTTCTTCTGCTCGAAGCGGCGGATCTGAACCCCGAATTTGCGTTTCTGCGTTTCGAGCCGCTGCTCGAACTTCCGCCGGTGGCTCTCGAATTGCTGCTCGATCTTCTTCTCGAACGCACCCTTCTTCTGCTCGAAGAGCTGGATGTGGCGCCTCGATCTCGCGCTCCAACTCACCCTTCTTGACCTCGAACAGACGCTTCTGTTGCTCGAATTTCTTTCGAGGAGCTGCAAGAGCTGGAAGCGGCATGAGGAGCTAACGCTGCGGAATGATTACAGATTTATGACTTTCCACCGGTAATGCCCGCGGCGGCAAGGGTCAAGCGGCAAATTGCTTCAGGCCGAGCCGGACCGAGCCAGGAACTCCTTGACCTTGCCGAAGAATCCGGCCGATTCCGGGTGCGTATCCTTGGACGAGAGGCGCTCGAACTCGTTCAGCAATTCGCGCTGCCGCTTGGTCAGCTTCTGCGGCGTCTCGACCAGAACCTGCACGTACATGTCGCCGGTCTGTTTCGAGCGCAGCACCGGCATCCCTTACCCTGAAGGCGGAAGCGCCGTCCTGACTGGGTGCCTTCCGGCACTTTCACGCGGGTGTTGTTGCCGTCGATGGTCGGCACTTCGAAATCGCCGCCCAGCGCCGCCGCCACCATGGAGATCGGCACCCGGCAATGGAGGTCGGCGCCTTCGCGCTGGAAAAACGGATGCGAGCTCAGCGAGAGGAAAATGTAGAGGTCGCCGGCAGGACCGCCGCGCACGCCCGCCTCGCCTTCACCCGCGAGCCGGATGCGGGTGCCGTCCTCGACGCCGGCGGGAATGTTGACGGACAGCGCGCGCTCGCGCGTCACCCGCCCGGAGCCGGAGCAGGCCGGGCAGGGGTTGTCGATCACCTGGCCGCGGCCCTGGCAGCCCGGACAGGTCCGCTCGAGCGTGAAGAAGCCCTGCGCGTGGCGAACGCGGCCTGCGCCGCCGCAGGTGGGACAGGCCTTGGGCTTGGTGCCGCTCTTGGCGCCCGAACCTGAACAGGCCTCGCAGGTCACCGAGGTCGGGATGCGCAGCTGCGCGGTCTTGCCCGAAAAGGCTTCCTCGAGGCTGATCTCCATGTTGTAGCGCAGATCGGCGCCGCGCTCGCGGCCGCCACCCCGCCACGACGGGCGCCGCCCATACCGAACAGGTCATCGAAGATGTCGGCGAAGGCGGACGCCACGTCACCGAAGCCGCCGCCGGGACCGCCGGCACTGTGCTCGAAGGCGGCGTGGCCGAAACGATCATAGGCCGCGCGCTTGTCGGCATCTTTCAGCACTTCGTAGGCTTCGTTGATTTCCTTGAAGCGGACTTCGCAGCTCTTGTCGCCCGGGTTGCGATCCGGATGCCATTTCATCGCCAGCTTGCGGAAGGCGGCTTTCAGCTCGGTCGTCACCGGCGGTGCGTTCGACCTCCAGAACCTCGTAGTAGCAGCGCTTGGCCATGCCCGCATCCCACCCCGTCTTTTCCGCCGCGGCGTCGTCGCCCGATCTTACTTGGTCACTCATGCGTGCTTCGCTAAAACAGATGCACCCCCGGCTGTGACCCCGGGGGTGTTGGTTGCAATCGACAGGCAGGCATCGCGAGCCGCCTCGCCGCGTCAGGCCGATTTCTTGTTCTTCTTGTCGTCGTCGACCTCGGTGAATTCCGCGTCGACGACGTCCTCGTTCTTGCCGCCGGAGCCTTCGCCGCCGGGAGCGGCACCGCCGGGACCTTCCGGCCCGCCGGCGCCACCGTCCTGCGCCTGCTTGTACATGGCCTCGCCGAGCTTCATCGAGGCCTGCGCCAACGCGTTGGTCTTGGCCGTGATCGCATCGGCGTCGTCGCCCTTGAGGGCTTCCTTGAGATCCGCCATCGCATTCTCGATGGCGCGGCGCTCGGTTTCGCCGACCTTCGCGCCATGCTCCTCGAGCGCCTTCTCGGTGGAATGGACCAAAGCCTCGGCGTGGTTCTTGGCCTCGACCTCGGCTTTGCGTTTCTTGTCCTCCTCGGCGTGCGACCTCGGCGTCCTTGACCATGCTGCTGGATGTCAGCCTCGGACAGGCCGCCCGACGCCTGGATGCGGATCTGCTGCTCCTTGCCGGTGCCCTTGTCCTTGGCCTGCACGTTGACGATGCCGTTGGCGTCGATGTCGAAGGTGACCTCGATCTGCGGCACGCCGCGCGGCGCCGGCGGCAGTGCCGACCAGGTCGAACTGGCCGAGCATCTTGTTGTCGGACGCCATCTCGCGCTCGCCCTGGAACACGCGGATGGTGACCGCGTTCTGATTGTCCTCGGCGGTGGAGAACACCTGGCTCTTCTTGGTCGGGATCGTGGTGTTGCGGTCGATCAGGCGCGTGAACACGCCGCCGAGCGTCTCGATGCCGAGCGAGAGCGGCGTGACGTCGAGCAGGAGCACGTCCTTGACGTCGCCCTGCAGCACGCCGGCCTGGATCGCAGCGCCGACCGCGACGACCTCGTCGGGATTGACGCCCTTGTGCGGCTCCTTGCCGAACAACTGCTTCACGACTTCCTGCACCTTCGGCATGCGCGTCATGCCGCCGACCAGGACGACTTCGTTGATCTCGGCCGCGGACAGGCCGGCATCCTTGAGCGCCCGCCGGCACGGCTCGACCGTCTTCTGGATGAGGTCATCGACCAGCGCCTCGAACTTGGCGCGGGTGAGCTTCATGGTCAGATGCTTCGGACCCGACGCGTCGGCCGTGATGAACGGCAGGTTGATCTCGGTCTGCGTGGTGGAGGACAGCTCGATCTTCGCCTTCTCGGCGGCTTCCTTCAGCCGCTGCAGCGCGAGCTTGTCGCGGCGCAGATCGATGCCCTGCTCCTTCTGGAACTCGTCGGCGAGATAGCTGACGAGGCGCATGTCGAAGTCCTCGCCGCCCAGGAAGGTGTCGCCGTTGGTCGACTTCACCTCGAACACGCCGTCGCCGATCTCGAGGATCGAAACGTCGAAGGTGCCGCCGCCGAGGTCATAGACCGCGATGGTGCCGCTCTTCTGCTTGTCGAGACCGTAGGCGAGCGCGGCCGCGGTCGGCTCGTTGATGATGCGCAGCACTTCGAGGCCGGCGATCTTGCCGGCGTCCTTGGTGGCCTGGCGCTGGGCGTCGTTGAAATAGGCCGGAACGGTGATGACCGCCTGCTCGACCTTCTGTCCGAGATAGGCCTCCGCCGTCTCCTTCATCTTCTGCAGGATGAAGGCGGAGATCTGCGAGGGCGAATAGGTCTTGCCGTCGATCTCGACCCAGGCGTCGCCGTTGGAGGCGCGCACGATCTTGTAGGGGACGAGCTTCTTGTCCTTCTCCACCATCGGGTCGTCGTAGCGGCGGCCGATCAGGCGCTTGACCGCGAAGATGGTGCGCTCCGGATTGGTGACCGCCTGGCGCTTGGCCGGCTGGCCGACGAGCCGCTCGCCGTCGTCGGTGAAGGCGACGATCGAGGGCGTGGTGCGCATGCCCTCCGCGTTTTCGATGACCTTCGGCGTCTTGCCTTCCATGACGGCGACGCACGAATTGGTGGTGCCGAGGTCGATGCCGATGACCTTGCCCATGGTCTCGCTTCCTCTCTTCTGCGGCAGGTCGGTCGGGCCCTTATCGGCACCCGGGCGAGAGATTCCGCGATGCCCGCGGGTCCCTTCTCCGACCCCCTAACTACACATCGATGCCGCCCCCTGCGGCGTCTTGGCTCATATAGGAGGGCGGGTTTGGGCCGCAAGACATATGATCACGGATTCGCGAGCCACCCCGCCAACCCGCGCCGCAAACCCATCTGATAACGGACATCAATCATCGGCGATAGCGCAATGACCATCCCAACCCCGCATTCCGGCTTCCGCTTCGTGCCGGGCTATCTCGATCGGCCCGCCCAGGAGGCGCTGCTGAGCGCCCTGCGTTCAGTGCTGGCGGCGGCACCCGCCTACACCCCGCGGATGCCGAAAAGTGGAAAGCCGCTGTCGGTGCGCATGACCAATTGCGGGCCGCTCGGCTGGGTCACCGACGAAGCCGGCTACCGTTATCAGGCCCTCCATCCGGAAACGGGACAGCCGTGGCCGGCGATGCCCGGCCTCGTGGTCGAGGCCTGGAAGGCGCTCGCGCGCTATCCCCACGCGCCCGAGAGTTGCCTCGTCAACTACTACGGACCGGCGGCGAAGATGGGCCTGCATCAGGATCGGGACGAGCGCGATCTGGGGGCACCCGTGGTCTCGCTTTCGCTCGGCGATACCTGTCTGTTCCGGATCGGAGGCACGAAGCGCAGCGACCCGACCCGCAGCCTGCGCCTTGCCTCCGGGGACGCCGTGGTGCTCGCCGGCGAGGCGCGACTCGCCTTCCACGGCGTCGACCGCATCATGCCCGGGACCTCGACCCTGTTGCCGGAAGGCGGGCGCATCAATCTCACGCTGCGACGGGTCACCGTCCCGACGGATGGCATCGCCAATGGCGCGCCATCGAGAACCGACGACTGATCGCATCACGTCTTTGCGAACGGCGCACGCGGCGCCGGCCGTTTCCTCCGCCGTTCAATCGCGGTAGTATCGCCGCATGGCATCATTCCGCTGGCTTCTCGTCCTGTTCATGCTCGCGCTTGGCACGTTGCCTGCACCCGCCGCCGAGCTCACTTACCCGCCCGGCTCCCGGATCGGCCTCGCGCCCCCGGCTGGATTGGTGCCGAGCAAGACGTTCTTCGGCTACGAGGATCTCAACAACAGCGTCGCAATCATGATGGTGGCGCTGCCGCCGCAGGCTTACGCCGACCTCGATGCGTCCGTCACCGCCGATGCGCTCAAGCGCCAGGGCGTGACGATGGAATCGCGTGAAGCGCTGCCGCTCCCCAGCGGCAAGGCCTTCCTGGTCGTGGGCCGGCAGGAGGTCGACAATACGAAAATCCGCAAATGGATTCTGGTGGCCTCCTCGCCCAGCGCTGACCGGGTTCGTCACCGTGCAGAGTGCCGGAAGCGGCCGCCGCGGTCTATCCCGACGCGGCGATCCGCGCATCGCTGGCCACGCTGGCGTTTCGCGCCACGGTTCCGGTCGACGAGCAGCTCGGGCTGTTGCCGTTCAAGGTGGGTGAATTCTCCGGCTTTCGGATCGCAGGCGTGATCCCCGGCCGTGCCGTGATGCTGAGCGACGCGCCCGCGGGCGCACCCGGTATCGCCGGACAGCACCAACGAGCCGCACATCTTCGCTGCCATCGCCCCCGGAGCCCCGGCGCAGACTACCGACCGCGATGCGTTCGCGCGCGAGGTCTTCGCCACACTGCCGAACATGCGCGAGATCCGCGTCACCACCTCCGAGCCGTTGCGCATGAGCGGCCAGCAGGGCCACCAGATCATCGCCGACGCCAAGGACGCGGCAGGCACGTCCGCGCTGACGGTGGTGCAATGGCTGCGCTTCGGCGGCAGCGGCTATCTGCAGATCGTCGGGATTGCGCGCGCGGATGCCTGGAAGGATGCCTATCCGCGCTTTCGCTCCGTGCGCGATGGGATCGAGGCGCGGTGACAGCAGCCAAGCGCCGCGACAGCCGGGACCGCAGTCACCGAATTGAAGGGCGGTTACGTCCAGAACTGCCGTGACGCGATCCGCGCTCCTTCCGCCATCGCCGCGAGCTTCGCCCAGACCACGTCGGGATCGACCGCGGCCTGTCCCACCCAGGTGCCGTAGCCGCAATCGCTGCCGGCGATGACGTTCTCGCGGCCGACGAGCTGCGCGTAGCGCCCGATGCGCTGCGCGATCAAGCTCCGGGTGCTCGATGAAGTTGGACTTGGATTCGATCACGCCGGGAATGAGCACCTTGCCGGCGGGCAGCTTGACGCGCTCGAACAGCGTCCATTCGTGACCATGGCGCGGATTGGCGGCCTCGAACGAGATCGCGCTCGGCCGCGCCGCGAACACGATGTCGATGATGTCGGCAAGCGCCACGTCGCAATGATGCGGGCCTTCGTAGTTGCCCCAGCACAGATGCATGCGCAGCCGCTCCGGCGCGATATTGGCGAGCGCGTGGTTGAGCGCCTCGACGTGCATGCCGGCGCGTTTGCGGAAGTCCGCGAGGCTGAGATCGGCGTATTGGATGTGGCGGCCCATGGCGAGATCGGGACAATCGATCTGCAGCACGATGCCGGCATTGGCGACCGCCTCGTATTCCTGGCGCATCGCCTCGGCGATCGCGAACAGGTACGCCTCCTGGCTCGGGTAATAGTCGTTGCGGAAGAACAGCGAGACGACGCCGGGCGACGCCGCGCTCATGAAGGCTTCGGTCCCGTTGACCGCGGCAAGCGCCGCCTTGAGGTTGCCGACGTCGGTCGTTGCGGCGTCGGGATCGCGCACATGCATCGGGCGCGTTGCACGCCGGGGTCTTGCGGCGCGAGCGCCCGGGTCGCCAAAGACCCGCTTGGCGAGATTGGGGAATTGCGCAAGATCCTGGTACACGAAGGTGTTGCCGGTGCCGCCGAAGCCGGCGAGCCGATCCTTGACGTAGGTGGCATAGCTCGGCTTCGACATCTCGCCGTCATTGACGATGTCGATGCCGGCATCGGCCTGCTTCCTCACCACCTCGGCCACCGCCGCGCGCACGCGCGCCGCCAGTGCCGCGCGCTCGACCGGCACGCCCTCTTCCTTGGCGTACATCATGCGGATGAGGTCGTCGGGCCGCGGCAAACTTCCGGTGTGGGTCGTCAAGAAGCGATCGGCGCTGCGTACCATCGTTGCCTCCACGCACCGCGGGCCTGCCCCACGCGTGCGATACCGACATGCGCTCCGAGGCGACGCCGGGCGCGGGGCGAGCATAGCGCGATCGGAGCAACGAGGGAGGGACGCCGTCATCGCGGGAATGACGGGCCTAGGGCGTGTACTCATAAACGCGCGGGCAATGTCCGGCTTTCAGGGGTGATCTCAACCGATCGACGCAACACCTTCTAATCTTGCTGGATAAGGAGGTGGCAGATGGTGACGTCACGGATATTGTTCACGGCGAAGCAGAAGGATGAACTTTGGGAGCGCTGGAAGAACGGACAAAGTGTGTTAGCCATCTCCCGGGCGCTGGAAAGGAGGAACAAGACCGGCGTCCAGCGGATCGTGGCTCTCAATGGAGGGATCGCTCCGGCGCCGCGTTGCAGAGCTGTGGCGGCATTGAAGCTTGAGGAGCGCGAAGAGATTTCCCGTGGGATTGCGGCCGGCCGGTCGGTCCGTCGGATCGCACGAGGTCTCAAACGATCGCCATCGACGATAAGCCGGGAGATCTCGACGCAACGGCGGTTCGCAGACTTACCGTGCAAACCGGGCCGAGAGGAGCGCCTGGGAGCGGGCGCTGCGCCCTAAGCCTTGTCGCCTGGCGCTCCATGGGGAGTTACGATGGCGCGTGGCGCAGAAGCTTGCGCTGCAATGGTCGCCAGAGCAGATCTCCGGTTGGCTGAAGCAGCAGTTCCCGACCGACCGAGACATGCGGATATCTCACGAAGCGATCTATCGCAGTCTCTTTGTTCAGACGCGCGGCGTGCTGAAGAAGGAGCTGACGGCACAGTTGCGTACAAGGCGGCAGATGCGTCACGCCAAAGGCGGCAAGGCCAAGAATGGACAGGGGCACATACTCGATATGGTCTCTATCCGCGAGCAGACCCGCCGAGGCCGAGGATCGCGCAGTTCCTGGCCATTGGGAAGGAGATCTTCTTACCGGAGCAAGCGACACGCACATCGTGACGCTCGTCGAACGCCACAGCCGCTTTACGATGCTCGTCAAGCTTCCAAGGAAGGACACGACGACTGTGGTTGCCGCGCTCGCTAAGCACATCCGCAAATTGCCCGAGCAGCTACGACGCTCCCTGACGTGGGACCAAGGCAAGGAGATGTCTGGCCACAAACGCTTCACGGTTGCCACCAACGTGCAGGTTTACTTCTGTGATCCGCGCAGTCCATGGCAGCGTGGCAGCAACGAGAACACCAACGGCCTGCTGCGACAGTACTTCCCGAGAGGAACCGATCTCTCGCGCTTCTCCCAGGCCTACCTCAATGGCATTGCTCTGAGGCTCAATCAACGCCCGCGAAAGACCTTGGCCTTCGAAACCCCTGCCAATAGACTGCAACTGGTGTTGCACTGACCGATTGAACTCACCGGGGTAATAGCAGCCGTGGCCTGGGCATCGCGGAATGTCCGCTAATGACCGAGGTCGTGTGAAAACGCGACTGCATGATTGCGTGGGCAGCGATACGCGCGCTGGCGGGCGGACGTGAACTAGGCGGCGATGGTCTGCATCAGCGGTTTGACGCCGAAGATGTTGATCATCCGCTTCATGTTGTAGGCGAGCACCTGCAAGCTCATTTCCGTACTGACCTTTTCGAGCGTCCTGGTCAGGAAATGGGTGCTGCCCATCCACGCCTTGAGGGTTCCGAAAGGATGCTCGACGGTCTGGCGGCGGATGGTCATGGCGTCGGACAAGCGATCGAGCCTGGCCTGCATCTTGTCGAGGACGCCTTCATGCTCCCAACGCTTCAGGCGCTTGTGCTTGTCGGGCGTGCAGCTGGGCTTGAGTGCGCAGGTCGAGCAGGCGGTGAGGTTGCGATAGTGATCGATATTGTCGCGTCGGTCCGAGCGCACCTTTCCCTTGGTCAGGTGCTTGCCGGCCGGACATGTGTAGCGGTCCTTCTCAGCGTCGTAAATGAAGTCCGCCACGGTGAAGAGGCCGCGCTTGGCGTTGGCAGATGTCTGTGTCTTGGGAATGCAGGGCACAATGCCGGTGCCCTCGCAGGCCAGTACCTCGTCGCCGTTGTAATAGCCGCGGTCGGCCAGCACCGTGAGTTGCTCGCATCCGGTCGCATCCAGCGCCTTTTGCCCCATCGAGGTCAGTTGCGCCCGATCGCTGCCGATGTTGGTGACCTCGTGCGCGACGATCAGATGGTGCTCGGCATCGACGGCCATCTGAACATTGTAGCCGACGATACCGGTGCCCTTGCCGCTGGTCGCCATCGAGCGGGCATCGGGATCGGTCAGGGAAACCTGTTTGTCGGGCGCGGCTTCGACCTCTCTGTCCATCTCCTTGAGCGATTGCATCTGTCGCCGCAGGCCCTCGATCTTCTCCTTGAGGCGCACTGTCTTGGCCTCGGCGACATCATCGTCCTGCCGATCCGCACGGTCGAGTGCCGCCAGGTAGCGCGCGATGCTGGCCTCCACCTGCTCGATGCGTTTGGCGACCTTGGCCACCGTGAAGTTCTTGTCGCGGTTGTTGACGGCCTTGAACCGGCTCCCGTCGAGCGCCACGACAGCTCGCGTGAACAGGTTGAGATTGCGGCACAAGACGACGAACTGAGCACAGGCAGCGCGGATCGCCGGTCCGTTGTCGCGACGAAAGTCGGCGATCGTCTTGAAATCCGGCATCAACCGGCCGGTCAGCCACATCAGCTCGATGTTGCGCTGGCTCTCCCGCTCGAGCCTGCGGCTCGATTGGATGCGGTTGAGATAGCCATACAGATAGACCTTTAGCAGTGTCGCGGGATGATAGGCGGGCCGCCCGGTCACCTCCGGCACAACACCGGCAAAGCCCAGCGCTTCCAGGTCGAGTTCGTCAATGAAGACATCGATGACGCGGACCGGATTGTCCTCCGTCACGTAGTCGTCCAAGCAGGCGGGAAGCAGTGTCGCTTGCTTGCGATCCTCGCCCTCGACGAAACGCTTCATCCCAACCCCCGCTGATCGGGAATCACTTTACCAAATCAGCGCGTTTCCACACAGTCTGGACCCGAAGCGGACATCAGGCCTGACCGGATTAGCGCGTACCTATTTTCGATGCGACACCGCGAAACGTCGCGGCCAGCGTGCGTAGCGCGCCTAGGGCCCGCCCGTCCGATACGCGCGAATGCAGCACAACCGCCGAGCTGCCGAGGCGCGGCAACGATAGCGCGGCGCCGATATCCACCGTGCCGGGTGGGCAATCCGACGCGCCAATGGCGCGACAGCGAGGTCCAGATGCGATCGCCGCGGCTATTGCGGCGACGCCTCCACCGGTGAAGGCTTCCACCCAGCCGATGTTGGCCTTGTCGAGCACGCGGATAGCTTGCGTTCGCACACCGCAAGGCGCAGCCAGCATGGCAAGGCGCAGCTTCTCACCGGCCTTATGCGCTGGAAAGCCGGCGCTGCGAACCAGCCGAAGCTATCTTCGAACAGCGTCTCGCCGCCGCGCTGGTGGCGCTCGCGGCGCACGATCACGGCGTCGAACTTGCCCTTTGGAAGTGCATCGATGAGTGGCACGGACAGATCGATGCGGACGTCGAGATGCAATTTGGGATCGAACGCGTTCACTCCGCGCGAGCAGCGCAGCCAAATCGGGGCCTGCGGCATGATCACTGATCCCGATCGTCAGCCGGTATACCGGCACTTTAGCTCCTGCCAAGGCGTGATCATGGGCGGCTAACAGATCGCGAGCGCGCTCGAGGAATTCTGCGCCCGCGGCGGTCAGTTGGACTGAACGGGGCGTAGCGCTCGACCAGCCGTGCAGCCAATCGCGTTTCCAGACGTTTCAATTGCAAGCTGATTGCAGATTGCGTCCTGCCGACCGACTGCGCTGCCCGCGTGAAGCTCCGCAAATCGGCTACTAGGGCAAAATGCCCGGACGGCGTCTATGTCGAGCGAAGGGGCGGGTGAATGATTTAACATCGTTTATCATTGATATCACTATTCATGACGTTTTGCAATGCCATGTGCGTTGCTAAAATTAGTCTCCATTCAAAGGAGGTTGCCAATGCCACTTATCACGATCGCGGCCGCAAGCCCGGACCGGCAGATTTCCACAAAGGCCCGCATAGCGGCCGAAATCAGCCGGTTGTCATCAAACCTGCTTCACAAAGACCCGAAGGTGACCGCTGTCATTGTCACTAGCGTCGATCCAGATGACTGGTTCTGCGGCGGGCGCTCGCTCACCGACGTCGGCCTGGCGAGCTTCTGGCTTGACATTCGCATCGTCGACGGCACCAACACCAAGGACGAGAAAGCGGCGTTCATCGCGGCGACGTTCGAGGCGATGGGTAAGATCTCCGGACCGCTGCATGAGGAAAGCTATGTGCACGTCCACGACGTGCGCGACGACGCTTACGGATATGGCGGTCTGACGCAGGGCCAGCGCTATATCGCGCGCAAGCTTGCGGCACGAGTCGCGACGGCGGCCTGAGCTGCAACGACCCTCACAAAGCGGACATTCCGGCGTCGCGCAGTCAATGTCCGCTTTGGGGGTGAGTTCAATCGGTCAGTGCAACACCAGTTGCAGTCTATTGGCAGGGGTTTCGAAGGCCAAGGTCTTTCGCGGGCGTTGATTGAGCCTCAGAGCAATGCCATTGAGGTAGGCCTGGGAGAAGCGCGAGAGATCGGTTCCTCTCGGGAAGTACTGTCGCAGCAGGCCGTTGGTGTTCTCGTTGCTGCCACGCTGCCATGGACTGCGCGGATCACAGAAGTAAACCTGCACGTTGGTGGCAACCGTGAAGCGTTTGTGGCCAGACATCTCCTTGCCTTGGTCCCACGTCAGGGAGCGTCGTAGCTGCTCGGGCAATTTGCGGATGTGCTTAGCGAGCGCGGCAACCACAGTCGTCGTGTCCTTCCTTGGAAGCTTGACGAGCATCGTAAAGCGGCTGTGGCGTTCGACGAGCGTCACGATGTGCGTGTCGCTTGCTCCGGTAAGAAGATCTCCTTCCCAATGGCCAGGAACTGCGCGATCCTCGGCCTCGGCGGGTCGCTCGCGGATAGAGACCATATCGAGTATGTGCCCCTGTCCATTCTTGGCCTTGCCGCCTTTGGCGTGACGCATCTGCCGCCTTGTACGCAACTGTGCCGTCAGCTCCTTCTTCAGCACGCCGCGCGTCTGAACAAAGAGACTGCGATAGATCGCTTCGTGAGATATCCGCATGTCTCGGTCGGTCGGGAACTGCTGCTTCAGCCAACCGGAGATCTGCTCTGGCGACCATTGCAGCGCAAGCTTCTGCGCCACGCGCCATCGTAACTCCCCATGGAGCGCCAGGCGACAAGGCTTAGGGCGCAGCGCCCGCTCCCAGGCGCTCCTCTCGGCCCGGTTTGCACGGTAAGTCTGCGAACCGCCGTTGCGTCGAGATCTCCCGGCTTATCGTCGATGGCGATCGTTTGAGACCTCGTGCGATCCGACGGACCGACCGGCCGGCCGCAATCCCACGGGAAATCTCTTCGCGCTCCTCAAGCTTCAATGCCGCCACAGCTCTGCAACGCGGCGCCGGAGCGATCCCTCCATTGAGAGCCACGATCCGCTGGACGCCGGTCTTGTTCCTCCTTTCCAGCGCCCGGGAGATGGCTAACACACTTTGTCCGTTCTTCCAGCGCTCCCAAAGTTCATCCTTCTGCTTCGCCGTGAACAATATCCGTGACGTCACCATCTGCCACCTCCTTATCCAGCAAGATTAGAAGGTGTTGCGCTCGACCGGATTGGGAACTCACCGGGATAAAGCGGACATCGCCCAAGCTTGTCGGAATGTCCTAATGACCCGAAGCGGACATTGGTCACAGATGCGAATAGATATTTATTTGAAGGAGTGGCGACCTAAGAAAAGGCACGTGTAGTGGCGAATGAAGACATGCTCTGCCCCGCTTACCAAACCCCAAACAATTTGGAGATTTACGACATGCCGTTGGTTAGAATTGACTTGAACAAGAATGCACCAGTTGAGCGTATCCGCATCGCAAGCGAGGCAGTTTACAAAGCCATGATCGAAGTCGCCAATGTCCCGATACATGACAAGTTTCAGGTGGTAACCAGGCACGAGCCGGATGAGATTATCTACCCGCAAGAGGGATACCTGGGCATGCGGTACTCGCCCGACCTCATCATAATTCAAGTCACATGGGTTGGTGGCAGATCCGTGGATGTAAAGAAGAGGTTCTTCCGCGACATCGCGGACGAAATCCACGACCGAGCGCAAGTGAGAAAGGAAGACGTCTGGATCAGTCTCGTGGATTCCGGTCGCGAAGACTGGTCTTTCGGCAGCGGAGAAATGCAATACGCGCCGAAGTGAGTTACAGCTTGTCCAAAAGCAACCTTGGGGCAAATTTACCGGCAATGTCCACTAATCGACCCAAAGCGGTGCAAGCTGGGTCGAAATCCCGCAACGCGGCAGTCTCCTGCCGCGGCTAGTGTGCTATCGTCGGTCAGACTGACCGCTCGGCCGGGTGATCCTTAGTGGTGACGCCTACCTGAGAGGAGGGAGCCCATGTTCGACAGGAAGCGGCGCGAGTTCATCACGCGCTTGGCGGCGCCACAGGAGCGTGGCCGAAAACCGATTGACTGCTGCATCGTGACAGCACAACGACGGGAGGCAGGACGATGACTTTCTCTGAAGCGATTAGTTCAGGCTTTCGCAACTATGTTGGTTTCTCCGGCCGGGCGTCGCGATCGGAATTCTGGTACTGGATCCTGTTCACCGTTCTAGTCAGCATCGTCACGTCAATCGTCGATTTTGGAGCATTGTCGAGCAATGTGATGCCGTTCTCGTCGATCTGGAGCTTGGTCACGTTCCTACCGTCGCTCGCGATGGGGGTACGCAGGCTGCACGACACGGACCGAAGCGGCTGGTGGTGGCTGCTCAGCTTGATTCCGCTGATCGGCATCATCGTGCTGATCGTCTTTGGTGTTCTGAGGGAACACGCGGTCCGAACAGATTCGGGCCTGATCCACTGGGCGCGCCGGTCGCGGCGTAGATGCATGAGTCTGCTTGTGGCACTTTTGAGACGTCCACCGATGTCCGTTATTTGGCCGCTTTCGGGGCAAAGCGGACATCAGCCAGCGATTGCCGAACAATCGCGATTTATGAAGTAGCTAGTCATTCGAGCTTGGTCGAATTGGCGCTGGCGCTACGGATTGCGGGAGGAGGTCCCGCCATTGTCGTTCGCGGGCGGCTCGGCCGCGGGCTTCGGTCCGCCTTTCGCCACCCCGACGAGCGCCGGCCGCAACACGCGGTCGCCGATCATGTAGCCGGGCTGCACCACCTGGGCGACGCTGCCCGCGGGCCGCGAGGCATCGGGAATCTCGTACATCGCCTGATGCAGGTTGGGATCGAACTTCTCGCCGAGCGGCTCGAACTTCTTCACCCCGTGCTTCTCCAGCACCTTGGCGAGCTCGCGCTCGGTGAGCTCGACGCCTTCGAGCAGCGCATTGGTTCCGGCGTCGGCTTGCTCCCGCAGCTTGGCGTCGAATGCCCCGAGCGCGCGAGCCATGTTGTCGGCAACGGCCACGATGTCGCGCGCGAAGTTGGAGATGCCGTAGACGCGGGCATCGGCGATCTCGCGATCGGTCCGCCGGCGCAGATTCTCCATTTCAGCGAGCACGCGCAGGAGCTTGTCCTTGTACTCGGCGGCAACGCTGGCGTGGTCGTTGGGGTCGATCGTCTTGGCCTCGGGAGCCTGCGAAGAGGTCTCCCGGTCCTCGGGCTCGGCGCCCGCATCGACGGATGGGCGGGCATTCGTATCCGTCATCACATTGTTCCCACTTGCGATTGAATTCGCCCCGGATATCAGGGTTGAGCAGCCAAAAATCAAGCCGCAATGCGTGACGGAGGCGGCAGCATCACCCCCGATGAGCTTGCTCACCACTTTGGCGGTGTAATCGACCATCGGGATGACGCGGGCATAGTTGAGCCGGGTGGGACCGATCACGCCGATCACGCCGACGATGCGGCCGGCGCCGTCGCGGTAGGGCGCGACGATGGTGGACGAGCCCGAGAGCGAGAACAGCTTGTTCTCCGAGCCGATGAAGATGCGGGCGCCTTCGGCGTGCTCGGCGCGGCCGAGCAGGTCGACCAGGCCGCGCTTGGTCTCGAGATCGTCGAACAGCAGCCGCACGCGCTCGAGGTCCTCGAGCGCCTTGAGGTCGTCGAGCAGGTGCGCCGCGCCGCGCACGATCAGCTTGCGCTCGTCGCTTTCGCCGCCCGACCAGCTCGCAAGGCCGGCGGCGACGATCTTCTGGGTGAGCTGGTCGAGCTCCGCCTGTGCCGGCTGCGAGCGCTTTCTCCAGCTCGGTCTTGGCCTCGGCCAGCGTGCGGCCGCGCACATGGGCGTTGAGGAAGTTGGAGGCCTCGGTGAGCGACGACGCCGGCAGTCCGGCGGGCACGCTGATGATGCGGTTCTCGACCTGCCCGTCGTCCGCCACCAGCACGACCAGCGCACGCTCGGGCTCGAGCCGCACGAATTCGATGTGCTTGAGGCGCACGTTCGATTTGGCCGCCAGCACCACGCCGGCCGCGCGGGTGAGCCCGGACAGCATGCACGGAGGCTTCGTTCAGCACCGCTTCCATGGATTTGCCGGCGGCGGCGACCTTGGCCTCCATTTCGCGCCGGTCGGCTTCGCCGAGATCGCCGATCTCCATCAGCGCATCGACGAAGAAGCGCAGGCCGAGTCTCGGTCGGCAGCCGGCCGGCCGATGTGTGCGGCGCATAGACCAGACCGAGCTGCTCCAGGTCCGACATCACGTTGCGCACCGAGGCCGGCGACAGCGGCGTCGTGATCAGGCGCGAGATGTTGCGCGAGCCCACCGGCTCGCCGGTGGCGAGATAGCTCTCGACGATCTGGCGGAAAATGTCGCGCGAGCGCTCGTTGAGCTGAGCGAGGCTCACCTGCGTCGCGCCGATCGGGACGTCCTGGGACAATGAATCCTCCGTTCAAACCCAACAGAGTTGTCCATCCGGGCCGCGGAGCGCAAGCCTGCACGGTCTTTGCCCCTGCGGCCAGTGCTGTTAGCCTGCCGCCGCCATAATAATATCCATCAATCCATCGCGGGGAGGATCGAACATGACGATGCTGCAGCGAATTCTGATCGGCGCGGTCGCGGCCGTGGGCCTGGTTGCACATCCGGGGGCCGGCGCGCGGGCGCAGACCGTGATCGAGGAATGGGCGTCCGCCAAGCTGCCGACCCCGCCCGCGCTCAAGCCCGCGACCATCGTTCCCAACGAGACCGCCCTGCTGGTGATGGATTTCACCAACCAGACCTGCACCAAGGAGCGCCGGCAGCGCTGCGCGGACTCGGTGGCGAAAGTGCGCGATCTGGTGACGCAGGCGCGCGCCAAGGGCGCGCTGATCATCTACAGCGTCGCGGTGCCGGGCTCGGTGCCCGCCGACATTCTCAAGGAGCTCACGCCCGCGGCCGGGAGAACGGTGCTGCCGCCGCTGGGGCCGGACAAGTTCATCGGCAGCGATCTCGAGAAGACCCTCAAGGACAAGGGCATCAAGACCGTGGTCGCGCATGGGCACGCAGGCGCAGACCTCGGTGCTGCACACCGCCGGCGCCGCCGCGCTGCGCGGCTTCAAGGTCATCGTTCCGGTCGACGGCATGTCCGCCGACGACGTGTTTCCCGAGCTCTATACCGCGTGGCACCTCGCGACCGCCGCGCGCATCAGCCCGCAGGTGACGTTGACCAGGTTCAACCTGATCGGATTCCAACCGGGCGCGCAATCCGGACGGCATCCCATGCCGAGGTCCGCACTGTCGCGGCGACAACCGCGCCGCCGAGGCTGCCATGCGCCGATCGACCGGGATCACCGTCACGCGGCCGTGAAACCGTAAAGCCGCTGCGGATTGGCGACGAGGATGCGCTGACGGATCGCCGCGTCCGGCGTCCACGCCGTGAACAGGTCGAGGAGATGGCCCACGTCCGGCATCTCGCCTTCCATGCGCGGGTGCGGCCAGTCGCCGCCCCAGACCAGACGGTCGGGATTCTCGGCAACCAATGCCTGGTGGAAACTCTTCGCGTCCGGATAATCCGGCGCAGCGCGGCTGATGCGATGCGCGCCGGAAAGCTTGACCCAGCAGCCGCCCGCACCGAGGAAGCGCAGCAGGCTCGCAAAGCCGGGAGTGGCCGGTGCCGGCGCTGGCATCGCTGCGTCCCATATGGTCGATCACGACCGGCAGGCCGAGCGATTGCAGGATCGGCACCGTCTCCGGCAAATCCTTCACGTCGATCCAGAGCTGCAGGTGCCACCCGAGCTCCTGCATGACCGGCGCGAGCACCCGCGCGGCCGTCGAGCGGCACGCCGCCGCGATAGTGCAGTTGCCCGCCACGGAAGAAATGGTTGAACCGCAGCCCGCGGACGCCGAGCCCATGCCAGCGGCGAAGCTCGGCCGGCGGCACGTCGGCGTCGGCGACCGCAACGCCCCGCAACCGGCCGGGCTGGCGTGCCAGCGCGTCGAGCATGGCCGAGTTGTCGGACCCGTGCGCGCTGCCTTGCACCAGAACGCCGCGGGCAAAGCCGAGCGTGTCGAGCATGGCGAGATAGTTTTCGAGCGGCGCGTCCGGCGGGGTGTAGCTGCGGTCGGCGGCATAGGAAAGCGCGCGGCGGGCCCGAACACGTGGGCATGGGTGTCGCACGCCCCGGCAGGGAGCGGAATCCTCGGCCTGCTCGGCGGACGCGGGGCGGGACAGGCCGGGATCATGACCGCACCTTCAGTTCAATCGACACGCCGGAGTTGCGCAAATCTGTTATCCTCCCCGCGAACAAAGAACACGCCGGACAGATGCGAGGACTACGACACCGACCATAACATCGTATCGCGACAGGGAGGGACGCTGCATGAGACGTCTGCTTCGCGTGCTCGTCGCAGCCGGCGCCGCGCTGCTCGCCGTAGCGGCGAACGCCCAGGGACAGCTTCAAGGTCCGGTGCAAGGCCAGTATCCCAACAAGCCGGTCACCCTCATCGTCCCATTCGGTCCCGGCAGCACCACCGACACCATCTCGCGCATCATTGCGCAGTACCTCGGAAACGCGCTCAACCAGAGCATCGTCATCGAGAACAAGCCGGGAGCTAACGGCGCCATCGCCGCCGCCTATGTCGCGCGCGCCGCACCCGACGGCTACACGCTGCTGATGAGCACCAACAGCCCGCACTCGGCCGCGCCCAGCCTCAACAAGAGCATCGCCTACGATCCGGTGAAGGACTTCGAGCCGGTCTCGCGCATCGGCAGCTTCACCTTGATGCTGGTGCTGCACCCCGATGTGCCGGCGACATCGCATTCCGGAGCTGATCGCCTACGCCAAGGCCCATCCCGGCAAGCTGTCGTTCGCGAGCGGCAACTCATCCGGGGTGGTGGCCGGCGAAACGCTCAAGGCCTGGGCCGGCATCAACCTCGTGCATGTGCCATATCGAAGCACGCCGCCGGCGGTCAACGATGTGCTCGGCGGCCGGGTATCGATGATGTTCATCGATCTGACCAGCGGCCTGCCCCATGTCAAAGCCACGCGCTGCGCGCCCTGGCGGTCACCAGGATGCAGCGCAGCACGTTGTTTCCCGAGCTTCCCTCCCTGCACGAGGCCGGCGTCGCCAACTTCGACATGGATTCCTGGATGGGAGCGTTCGCGCCCGCCCACACACCGCCGGAGATCGTGACCCGGCTCAATACCGAGCTGCGCAAGATCGTCGACAATCCCGACATCAGGGCGCGGATCGGCACGCTCGGTTTCGAGGCATTTTCCAGCACGCCCGCGGAGTTGGGCAGCTTCGTCAAGGTCCAGCTCGACAAATGGACCAGGATGATCAAGGACGCCGGCATCGAGCCGGAGTGAGCCACGCCCTCTTGTCGGTGCCGACCGCGGCCCCTAAAAGCTTGCCTAGTGTGGCGGTTCAGAAGTCCGCATCATTTCTTGCGGCGAGTCCGAAATGCGGACTTCTGAACCAAAGCCACACTAGATCAATAAGTTGCTAGTGTCCTTCGATTCCGAAGTTCGCAAACGAGGGTACCGCAAAATGATGCGAACTTCGGAATCGGGACACTAGTACGCAACGCCGAGCAGGAGACCAGCAATGCGGCCCAGCCGCCGACAACCCGACGAGTTGCGCGCCGTATCGCTCGAACGCGGCGTGGTGAAATATGCCGAGGGCTCCTGCTTCGTGAAATTCGGCGACACCCACGTGCTGGTGACGGCGACGCTCGAGGACCGGCTGCCGCCCTGGCTCAAGGGGCAGGCGCGCGGCTGGGTCACCGCCGAATACGGCATGCTGCCGCGCGCCACGTCGGAACGCACCCGCCGCGAGGCGTCGGCCGGCAAGCAGAGCGGCCGCACGGTCGAAATCCAGCGGCTGATCGGGCGCAGCCTGCGCGCGATCCTCGATCTGCCCGCGCTCGGCGAGCGGCAGATCACGGTCGATTGCGACGTGATCCAGGCCGACGGCGGAACGCGCACGGCGTCCATCACCGGCGCCTGGGTCGCGCTGCACGATTGCATCACCTGGATGAAGACGCGCGACATGCTCAAGGCCGAGCCGCTGCGCGACCACGTCGCCGCCATCTCCTGCGGCATCTCCGACGGCACGCCGGTGCTCGACCTCGACTATGCCGAGGATTCCGAGGCCGACACCGACGCCAATTTCGTCATGACCGGCGCCGGACGGATCGTCGAGGTGCAGGGCACGGCCGAGAAAATTCCGTTCACCGAGGAGCAGTTCCTCAACCTGCTCGCGCTCGCCAAGAAGGGCGTGATGAAGCTGGTCGACCTGCAGAAGCTGGCGGTGATGTGAGCGACATTCTTTATGTCGCGGGACCAATTGCGGGTACGAGTGCCATACGATCGTGAAGGCAAAGGATTACGTTTTCACGGCGTACGGGAAGAGGTGAACGGGGTACAGGATTGTCACCCGTGCCGTCCGGCGCCGAAACCGTCGGCGTTTTACGGATTGCATCAGGAGGAAAGGGGGCCAGATGAAAACGGCTCGAATCATGACGCTAGCGGTGCTGATCGTCGGAAGCGGTTTGGTGCTGCAGGTGGCGCGCGCGCAGCAGCCGGGAATCAAGCGCACCGATCTCCAGCGGCACGATCTCAGCGTCCCCGGACGCGAGGTCGTCCAGGTGCGCGTCGACTTCGCCCCGGGAGTGGCGTTCCCCAAGCACAGGCATCCGGGCGAAGAGATCATCTATGTCCTCGAAGGCTCGCTGGAGTATGAGGTCGAGGGCAAGCCGCCGGTGACGCTCAAGGCCGGCGAGGTCTTGTTCATCCCGGCCGGAACGATCCACGCGGCGAAGAACGTCGGCAGCGGCAACGCGGCGGAGCTCGCCACGTACGTCGTCGAAAAGGGAAGCCGCTCGTCGACGCTGGTCAAGTGAGCGCCCAGTGAGGTGACCCTAGTCGTTGCCGCGGTATCTCTTTAATGCTTCGTCGCGGAAGCCGACGGCGTCGTCGACGGCGGCACTAGATTGAAAACCGTCCACAGGTGGTCCGGTGGTGACTGAGTCGCGTACGTTCGCTGAGACATGAGGTCCCGCAGGCGCGCACCGCCAGATCGCCGGCCGGCTGGTGATCGCGACCCACAATCCGGGCAAGCTGCGCGAGATGCGCGAGCTGCTCATGCCGTACGGGATCGAAGCGGTGTCGGCGGGCGAGCTCGGCCTGGCCGAGCCGGAAGAGACCGGCACGAGCTTCGCGGAGAACGCGGATATCAAGGCGCGGGCCGCGGCAGCGGCATCGGGCTTGCCGGCGTTCGCGGACGATTCCGGACTTGCCGTCGACGCGCCTCGATGGCGATCCCGGCATCTATTCCGCGCGCTGGGCCGGACCGCAAAGGATTTTCGGCTCGCCATGGCGACCGTGGAAGACAAGTTGCGCGCGCGCGGGGCGCAGGCCGCGAGCCAGCGCGCCGCGCATTTCGTCTCCGCGCTCTGCGTCGCCTGGCCGGACGGGCACGTCGAACAGCTTCGAGGCCACGGTCGAGGGCACGCTGGTGTGGCCGCCGCGCGGCGACAAGGGTTTCGGCTACGATCCGATGTTTCTGCCCGACGGCCACGCCCGCACCTTCGGCGAGATGACAAGCGAGGAGAAACACGGCCTGCCGCCGCAGGGCAAAGGGCTCTCGCATCGGGCGCGGGCGTTTCGCAAGCTGGCGGAGGCCTGTCTTGGCAAGCGCTGACCGCGAGACCGGACTTCGGCGTCTACATCCACTGGCCGTTCTGCCTGTCGAAGTGCCCGTACTGCGACTTCAACAGCCACGTCCGCCATGCCGCCATCGACGAGGCGCGCTTCGCGCGCGCCTTCGCCGGCGAGATCGCCGCCACCGCCGCGCGCGTGCCCGGACGCACCGTCTCCACCATCTTCTTCGGCGGCGGCACGCCGTCGCTCGATGCAGCCCGCGACCGTCGCCACGATTCTCGACGCGATCGCGCGGCACTGGACGGTCGCGCCCGACGTCGAAGTGACGCTCGAAGCCAACCCGACCAGCGTCGAGGCGACCCGCTTTCGCGGCTTCCGCGCGGCCGGCGTCAATCGGGTCTCGCTCGGGGTGCAGGCGCTCGACGACGCCGCGCTCAAGCAGCTCGGGCGGCAGCACTCGGCGCGACGAGGCGCTCGCCGCCGTCGCGGTCGCGCGCGCGATCTTCGAGCGCTATTCGTTCGACCTGATCTATGCGCGTCCGGGACAGACGCCGGAGGCCTGGGCCGCCGAGCTCAAGCGCGCGCTCGCGCAAGCGGGCGAGCATCTGTCGCTCTATCAGCTCACCATCGAGCAGGACACGGCGTTCGCCGCTGCTGCACGCGGCCGGCAAGCTCGTGGTGCCGGACGAGGACCTCGGCCGCGCGCTCTACGATACGACCCAGGCGGTCTGCGCGGACGCCGGCCTGCCCGCCTACGAGATCTCCAACCACGCGCGGCCGGGCGCCGAATGCCGGCACAATCTCGTCTACTGGCGCGCGCACGAATATGCCGGCATCGGACCGGGCGCGCACGGCCGGCTTGATATCGGACCCGAGCGCCGCGCCACCGCGACCGCGAAGCGGCCGGAGACCTGGCTGATGCGCGCGGAGTCGCTCGGACACGGGATCGAAACCGACGAGCCGCTCACGCGCGAGCAGATGGCGGACGAGTTCCTGCTGATGGGCCTGCGGCTGGCCGAAGGCATCGACCCCGCGCGCTACGCGCGGCTCGCCGGCCGCCCGCTCAACCCGCAGCGCGTCGCGCTGCTGCGCGAGCAGGGCGCGGTCGAGACGACGCGCGAACGGCATGCTGCGGGTGACGCTCGCAGGCTTTCCCGTGCTCGACGCCGTGGTCGCCGACCTCGCGGCGTAAGGACGCACAGCGTATTCCGCAGTCGACGCATGGCGCGCGCGCGATCCATGACCGGCTGCGTTACGGCGCTGAGACACGCCGCTTGCTCGCGCCCCGGAATGACGTGCCTGCGCGAGCACGCGCACGCGGATGACGACGACGATCCGCAGACCGCGAAGATGGCATGCTCGGTCTCGACGCGATCTCGGAGCCAGCTGCGCCTGCGTCTACGTCGCCGACCCGGCAAAATCCTTCGGCGGCGGGCTGATGATCTGGCCGCCGGTGGGCGACACCTTCATCACCGCGAGCCCGCGCTGGTTGGTGCCGTCGGGGCGGAAGCGGAACAGCCCGTCGATGCCGGTGAAGCCGGAGCCGGTGGTCAGCACGCTTTTCGGAGAAGCGCTGCTGGCCCTGGGTCTTCACCAGCGCCGCGACCAGCGCGACCGCGTCGTAGGCGAGCGAGGCGGTGCGCACCGGGATCCTGGCCGTAGCGGCTGCGGTAGCGGCCGGAGAAGTTGCGGAAGCCGGTCGAGTCGGGGCCCGGCATACCAGGCGCCGTCGAGCGGCGGACTGGAGAAGATCTGCGGATCCTCCCACAGGCCGGTGCCGAGGAGCTGCACGCGTTTGGGATCGACGCCGTTGGCGATCAGCGATCTGCACCACCGCGGGCACGCCGTCGGCGCCGTCCGGAATGAAGATCGCGTCGGCCCGGCTCGCCCCATCGCCGCCTGCGCCACGGTCTTGACCGGCGCCTGCATCTTCGCCTTGTCCGCGGGATAGCGCTCGAGCGCGACGACGCGGCCGTCGCGGCGCGCCACCGCCTGCTTGAACGCGCCCTCGGCCACGCTGCCATAGGCGTTGTCCGGAATCAGCGCGGCGAACGAGCGGCTGGCCCTGGCTGGCGGCGTAGCCGATGATGCGCTCGACGTCGGACTCCGGCAGGAAGCTCAGGAGATAGACGCCGCGCGCGGCCACGTTGGCATCGGTCGAGAACGCGATCACCGGAACGTTGCGCGCGCGCGCGACCCGCCCGACCGGACCGACGGTGAGCGCGAACAGCGGCCCCAGGATGATCTCGGCGCCCTCGTCGAGCACCTGCTGCGCCACCTGCTGGGCGCCCTGCGCGTTGCCGCCGTCGTCCTTCACCAGCAGCTGGAGGTCCGGATTGTTGAATTCGGCGAGCGCCATCTCGGCGGCGTTGCGCATGGATTGCGCGGCGACCGCCGGCGTTGCCGCTGGCCGACAGCGGCAGGATGAGGCCGACCTTGACCTTGCCGGTGCCGATATTCGGCGACGCCGGCGGCGGCGCGCTGGTCGACGAGCCCGCGCCCAGGTCGCCCATTCCCGAGCAGCCGGCCAGCAGGAGGAGGGATGCCAGCAAGCACGGCGAGCCACGGCGAAGAGGCGCGCGCAGGCCGTGAGTTCCAGGCCTGCAATGCTCGAAACATGGGGCCGGCCTCCTCGGCGACGACGCATCATGTCGCCGCCAGTGCATGCCTGCAATCGCCATTTTGGGGGCGAACGGTTAACTGAATGAAAAGGATAATGATTTTTAGCGCGTCCCGAGTGACGGCGGACAGGTGGCGCACCGCTACAGCTAAATCGCATGAGGAGCCCCGCACCTAGCCGCTGACCGGCCGCCCGGCCGCCCCGCGATCGGGCCGCGGAGCTACGTCCTCCATGGCCAACCGGTGACCGCGCCACGCGCTGGCTGCCGGCCTGCACCTGGTCGCCACCCCGATCGGCAACCTGCGCGACATCACCGTGCGCGCGCTCGAGGTCCTGGCCGGCGCCGACCTGATCGCGTGCGAGGACACCCGCGTCACCCGCAAGCTCGCTCGACCACTACGCCATCGCCACCCCGCTGACGCCCTATCACGACCACAACGCCGCCGAGGCGCGGCCGAAGCTGCTGGCGCGGCTCGCCGAAGGCGCGGCCGTTGCGCTGGTTTCCGATGCCGGCACGCCGCTGGTCTCCGACCCCGGCTACAAGCTGGTGCGCGCGGCGCGCGAGCAGGGCGCGCGCGTGACGGCGCTGCCGGGCGCGTCCGCGGTGCTCGCGGCGCTGATGGTGAGCGCGCTGCCGACCGACCGGTTCTTCTTCGAGGGCTTCCTGCCGGCGAAGGAGGCGGCGCGGCGCGCCCGCATCGCCGAGCTCAACGCGCATTCCGGCCACGCTCGTCCTGTTCGAGACCGGCCCGCGGCTCGCGGCGGCGCTCGCCGACCTCGCCGAGGGACTGGGGCCGCGCGAGGCCGCGATCTGCCGCGAGCTCACCAAGCTGCTACGAGGAGGTGCGGCGCGGCGATCTCGCCGACCCTGGCGCGCGAGATCGCCGCGGCGCGCCGAGCCGCGCGGCGAGATCGTGATCGTCATCGCGCCGCCGGCGGCGCAGGGCGAACTCGACGCGGCCGATACTCGACGCGCTGCTGCGCCAGGCGCTCGACCGCGCTGTCGGTCAAGGAGGCGGTGGCCGAGGTCGCCGCCGTCACCGGCCAGTCCCGCCGCGACATCTATCAGCGGCGCGCTGGAGCTCAGCCGCGAGCGCGACCATGGCCGATGAGCGACCGCGCGCCGGACCGCTGCAGGCGCTGCGCCCAGCTCGCGCGCCGCAGATCCGCGCCGCGAAGCTCCGCAGCCCGAGCGCCAGGTCGCGTTCCGCACCGGCATTTCGGCGGAGAGCCGCGCCGCCGCGCTTCTCATCGCCAAGGGCTTTCGCATCCTGGCGCGGCGCTGGCGCAGCCCGGTGGGCGAGATCGACATCATCGCCCGCCGCCGCACGCCTGTTGATCTTCGTCGAGGTCAAGGCGCGCGCGACGCCTCGACGATGCCGCCTGGTCGGTGACCGCGCGCCAGCGCCAGCGCATCGCCGCCGCCGCCGAGGCGTGGCTCGCGCGCAACCCGGACGCCCGCATCCGCGACATGCGCTTCGATGCAATGCTGGTGGCGCCGGGCCGCATTCCGCGCCATATCACTGCGGCGTTCGACACCAGCAGCTAGTGTCCCGATTCCGAAGTTCGCATCATTGTGCGGCACGCTCGTTTGCGCACTTCGGAATCGAAGGACACTAGCAACTTATTGAATTCTAGTGTGGCTTTGGTTCAGAAGTCCGCATTTCGGATTCGCCGCCAGAATGATGCGGACTTCTGAACCGCCACACTATGCAGCGCCTTCCGGGGGATCGATGAGCCTGAATATCGCCGTGCAGATGGATCCGATCGAGCGGATCAACATCCGCGGCGATTCCACCTTCGCCCTGCTGCTGGAAGCGCAGCAGCGCGGCCACGCGCATCGCCTATTACACCCCGGACCGGCTCGCGCTGCGCGACGCGCAGGTGTTCGCGACGGTGCAGCCGCTCAAGGTGCGCGACCAGCCGGGCGACCATTTCACGCTGGGCGAGCCGCGCGCGGCGGAGCTCGCCACGCTTCGACGTGGTGCTGCTGCGGCAGGACCCGCCGTTCGATCTCGCCTACATCACCACGCACGCATCTGCTCGAGCGCATCCATCCCAAGACGCTGGTGGTCAACGACCCGGCGCAGGTGCGCAACGCGCCGGAAAAGATGTTCGTGATGGAATTTCCCGACCTGATGCCGCCGACGCTGATCACCCGCGACCTCGCCGAGATCAAGGCGTTCCGCGCCGAGCACGGCGACATCGTGATGAAGCCGCTCTACGGCAAGGGCGGCGAGGCGGTGTTCCGGCTGGCGCGCGAAGACCTCAATTTCGGCTCGCTCTACGATCTCTTCACCGTCACCTTCCGCGAGCAGTGGGTGGTGCAGAAATTCCTGCCGGCGGTGAAGGACGGCGACAAGCGCATCATCCTGGTCGACGGCGAGTTCGCGCGGCGCGGTCAACCGCGTGCCGGCGCCCGACGATCTGCGCTCCAACATGGTGCGCGGCGGCACGCCGAAGGAGACCGACCTGACCGCGCGCGAGCGCGAGATCTGCGCGCGCATCGGGCCGGCGCTGCGCGAGCGCGGGCTCATCTTCGTCGGCATCGACGTGATCGACGGCTTCCTCACCGAGATCAACGTGACCTCGCCGACCGGCATCCGCGCGGTGAAGGCGCTCGGCGGCCCCGACGTGGCGGCGATGATCTGGGACAAGATCGAGGCCAAGCGGCGCTGACGCGGCGGCCGCTCAGCGTACCCGCGACTGCCGTGCCTCGCCACGTCATGCCCGGGCTTGACCCGGGCATCCATCGAAACAAAGCGCCTTTTGTCGAAGAGCGATGATTCCCGCGGTCAAGCCCGGGGCGATATGCGACTTAGCATCGGGCGCCGATCAGAGCAGCCGACGACGCTTGATGACTTCACTCACCGGCGCCTGTCGCTCCAGCGCGCGCCGGTCCCACTTGGCGTTGTCGGCGCAGGCCTCGTAGGTGCTCTGCAGGAACTGCATCAGCATGTCGTCGGGCGCGTCCGCCGTTCGCACCGCCTCGTACGGCAGGATGAACTGCCCGACGTCCTTGTTGTAGGCGCCGGGCGGCGGCACCGGCGCTTCGCCGAAACCCGGCGGGCTCGGGATAGGCATAGGCGTAGAACGCCGCCTCGCCGAAGCCGCCGTTGCCCGGCCAGAAGCCGCAACTGCTGACCTCGTGCGAATAGGCTTCCTGCATCACCCAGTCGCCGAGGTTCGGGCTGTGGCTCGTGAGCGGCGGCGCGGTGCGGCCGGAGAAGCGCGTGACCGCGAGGTCGAAGCTGCCCCAGAAGAAATGCACGGGGCTGCACTTGCCGAGAAAGCGGCCGCGAAACGCGTTCATCACGCGATCGGCCTGCACCAGCTGGCGCCAGAACCGCTGCGCGGCGTCGCGCGTCATAGGCGGCGTGCGCGCGATCGCGCTCGAACGGGACGGCGCCCTCGATCTCGGACGGCATGGTCCAGATGCGGATATCGACGCCGAGCGCGCGCAGGCGCTTCATGACCTCGGCATAGAAGTCGGCGACCGAGCACGGCTGCAACGCGAACTGCTCGCGTGCGGCCGTCGCTGGTGCGCAGGAGCAAGCGGTGCGCGAGGAAGTCGAAGTCGATCTGCAGGTACCGGCCCTGGTACGGCATCGCCGACGTGGTGAGCCCTGACGCGGTGACATAGAGCGTGACCTGCCACCAGTGGTTCACCATCGGCGCGAGCTTGAGCCTGACCTTGCCGACGATCTGCGTCCACAGCTGCAGCGTGGCGCAGGTGTCCTTCCAGTCGTCGTAGCGAAGGTCAGGCCACGGATTGGCCCCGCCGCGGGCGATATGATCGTTGATGGCGGCCATCATCGTCCTCGCTGCTGCGTGGTCGCCGTATCGCGAGCGTCACAGACCACTTTGCAGCTCGACTGTGGCGGAACCGGCTCAGCGCGGCGCCGGCGCCGCTCCGCCCTTCTCCGCCTTGAGCCGCGCGATCGCCGCACGGATCGGCGCGAACGGGCCGTATTTGTGCTGCTGCTCGCTGAAGCCGTCGGCATAGGGGCCGTAGGGCGTATCGACCGGCTTCTCCAGGAGATTGGGAAAGTCCTTGTCGAGGCCGGCCTTGCGCGGCCGCGGCTGCGAGATCACGTAGGCCGCGACGTCCCAGGCCTGCTCCAGCGTGAGCTGCGGGTGCAGGTAGTCGGCGCCGTGCGGCATGTTGAAGTGGATGAAGTTCGCCGCCGTGATCAGCCGCGCCATGCCGGCGCCGTCGTTGAAGCTGTCGCTGCCCCACAGCGGCGGGATCATGTAGCCGAGGTCGGTGGTCGGCAGGCTGCGGCGGATGCCGCTGCCGTCGGTGTTGTGGCAGGCGAGGCAGGCGGTGGCGTAGACCGTCTTCCCGCGCGCGGGATCGGCGGCGCGATCGAGCTCCGGCATCCGGCCGACGCCGAGGCCCGAGAGCACCTCGCCCGGCGCCACGCCGGTCGAGAGAAACTTGATGTAGGCGACGATCGCCTGCATCTCCGGCGGATCGTTCGGCATCGGCCGCCCGTTCATGCTGCGCATCATGCAGTTGTTGAGGCGGTCCTCGAGCGTGATCTCGCCGCCGTCGCGCGCGGTGTATTCCGGGAACATCCAGAACAGCCCGAACAGCGGAATGCCGAACTTCTTGGTGCCGGCGTCGAGATGGCAGTTGGCGCAGGCGAGATTGTTGCCGGCGAAGCGCTTGGCGGGGTCGGCAACCTCGGGCCCGACATGGGCGTAGGTGGCGGTGATGAGATCGCGCCCGCGCCGCACCTGCTGGCTGGCGGCATCGTTCGGCAGCGCCCCGATCTCCGGCACGGTCCAGATCTGCGGGCTGGGCGCGGTCTGTTGCGCGGAGGTGGGGGTGACGCTCAACAAGGCGTAGCCGATGAGGATCGCCAGTGACGCCAGGGCTGATCCCAGGATCACGGATCGTAAAGTTGACGAGTTCACAACGTGCTTCATGTGCTGCCCGTTAGATTCCCAGCCATCGGTTTGCGCGTTCTAGCACACCGCGACGCGACGGCCTGTTCTTGGATTGTTCTTGTCGGGAACTGGCGATGTAGTACTTCCCGTACCCACGGCCGCCGCTGGGCGCTGCCCACGACTGCCGGTTGTTCAGACGCATGTCAGCCTTCAAGCAAGCAAAAAGACGTGTGACGCGGCGGAACCCAACGGTCCCTGGGGGCTTTCTTGTTGAGGCCGTGGAAACTCTCGTGGGGTGCAGGAGAGCGCGGATGATCAGCAAGGTTGGGCCGGAAAGCTGGTTCGAACAGCGGCCAAAAGTCATCGTTGAGGACGACGAGCGGCGGCCAAAAGTCGTCGTCGTAGAAGACGATGCCTTGCTCCGCAGGAAGGTCTCCGCCGACCTGCGTTCAGAGGGCTTTCAAGTCCTTGAGGCGGCGACTGCACATGAAGCCTTTTTGCTATTCAAGTCGGTTCCTGATGTCGGCGTAGTCATGTCGGACAGGCGGGTGATTGGCGTGAGGAAAGACGACGCGCTCGTCGGAATGCCCGTCTCTGAGTACCTTCGTCACTGCGGCTATCGAGTGCTTGAAGCAGCGAACTCAGACGAAGCCTTGCTTCTGTCGCACAACCCCGACACCCAGGTCGATGTGGTCATGATTGACGTTGGCGGCTCGGGCGCGATGAGCGGGTTCAAGCTCACACAACGGGTCCACACCTTCCTGGCCTCTTGGGGACTAGGTGACTGGCTGCTCGGGATCGGGCGACACCTGCGGGCCAAATACGGGGCGTTGGGCGTACCGGGGCCGCTGCCCTCGCGTCTCGCTGCGCTCGTCAAGAACGCAGCCGAAGCGAGCCATGAGGAAACCGGTAATAGCGACGCACCCTCAACCTACCTCCGGTGACGCGCTCAGTTTTCAACGGGTCCATCTTGGCCGCAGCCGCACTCACCGCCGTAGGCTCGAGGTTTCATCATATACGAAAGACCGCGTCATCGACGCTCCAAGAGCATGGCCCCCACCGGCGCGAATACTCCCGCGGCCTGTTGCCGGGAGGTGACAGCCGCGCCCGTGCAACGATTGTATGATCGGCTGTCAACAAATCGGCCGGGGGGCGGCAGATGAAGAAGTTCCTGTTCGGGGATTACGCTCGCGGCGATGGTCGCAACGCCTGCCGTGGCGGCGGATATGCCTATCAAGGCCGCGCTTCAGCAGCCAGGCGGCGCATTACGACTGGTCCGGGGCTTACGCCGTATTTCCAATGCCGGCGGCGCTCGGTACGACGTCATCACGCACGTTTTCACCACGCCGGGCGCGATCACGCCGAACGTCACCACTAACGACCGCGACGCCATCTTCGGCTTCCATGCGGGCGCAGTGGCAGGGGCGTTGGTTGCGGGGCGTGGAAGCAGCGCTGACCGGTTGCTTCCACGAATGCCGAAGCACCACGGCGTCCTGCCCGTTGCCCAGGGCTTCGAGCCGAACGTGTTCGGCGAACACAAGATCACCAACCTATTCACCGTCGGTCCACGCCTCGGCTATGCCTGGATCGCCGATGATTCGCCACCGGCGGCTGGGCGTCGGCCAATCTCAAGAACGCCCATTGCTCGCCCATCACCAATCTCTGCGACGGCCCCGGGTCGACCGGAAACGGCGCGTCGCGCAACAGCGGGTGGTATGCGGGCGGTGGCTTCGACTCACATGGTGCACAGGGGCGCGCTGGTCGATGTGGTTCTTGGCGTCGAATACCAGCACTTGACGACGGCTCGCCGGCGTTCTGCGTCAACTCCAGGCTGTGCGGTGGCAGCGGTGCGCGATTTCGACCTTAGCGCCCGCGGCGATCTCGCAGCGCGCGGCTGACCATCAAGACGCAAGGGTACGGCCTGTGGGGAAGCAGAAACCGACGGGGACATATTGATCCGCGTGAGCGCGAGGAGCGCCAGCGGCACAGCCAGGCAGATGCGGCCGCTTTCGTTTGTTCTCTAATTGTTTTTGTGAGGTCGCGTAGCTTCCGCTACCTCCTTTGGTCAGTTGGTAGCTGCCATGGTCCAGCGGGTCGCGACCGTCGCGTTCGAGGGCATCGAGGCCCGCGCCGTCGACGTCCAGGTGCAGGTCGCGCCCGGGCTGCCGGCGTTCAACGTCGTCGGCCTGCCGGACAAGGCCGTGTCGGAGGCGCGCGAGCGGGTGCGCGCGGCGCTGGTGGCCTCGGGCCTGGCGCTGCCGGCGCGCCGCATCACCGTCAACCTCGCGCCCGCCGACCTGCCGAAGGAAGGCAGCCACTACGACCTGCCGATCGCGCTCGGCCTGATGGCGGCGATCGGCGCCATCCCGGCGGACGCGGTCGTCGGGCTTCACGGTGCTCGGCGAGCTCGGGCTCGACGGCTCGATCGCCGCGGTCGCGGGCGTGCTGCCGGCCGCGATCGGCGCCAATGCCCGCGGCGAAGGTCTCGATCTGTCCCGGCGCCTGCGGGGCCGAAGCCGCCTGGGCCAGCCCGGAGATGGAGATCATCGCCGCCGCGTCGCTGATCCAGCTCGCCAATCATTTCCGCGGCACCCAGGTGCTCGCGCGCCCGCAGCCGAAGATCCGCGAGGCCGGCGGCGCGCTGGTCGACCTCACGGACATCAAGGGCCAGGAGAGCGCCAAGCGCGCGCTCGAGGTCGCCGCCGCCGGCGGCCATAACCTGCTGATGGTCGGGCCGCCCGGCGCCGGCAAGTCGATGCTGGCGGCGCGGCTCGCCACCATCCTGCCGCCGCTGACGCCGGCGGAGCTGCTCGAAGTGTCCATGATCGCCTCGGTGGCGGGCGAGATCGAGGGCGGCGCGCTCACCAACCGCCGCCCGTTCCGCGCGCCGCATCATTCCGCCAGCATGCCGGCGCTGGTCGGCGGCGGCCTGCGGGCGCGGCCGGGCGAGGTCTCGCTCGCGCATCACGGCGTGCTGTTCCTCGACGAGTTGCCCGAATTCCAGCCGCAGGCGCTCGACGCGCTGCGCCAGCCGCTCGAGAGCGGCGAGGTCGCGATCGCGCGCGCCAACCATCGCGTGACCTATCCGGCGCGCTTCATGCTGGTCGCCGCCATGAACCCGTGCCGCTGCGGGCGCGCCAGCGAGCCGGGCTTCGCCTGCAAGCGCGGCGCGAATGCGCGCTGCGCCGCCGACTACCAGGGCCGGCTGTCGGGCCCGCTGATCGACCGCATCGACCTGCACATCGAGGTGCCGGCGGTGACCGCCGCCGATCTCATCCTGCCGCCGCCGGCGGAAGGCAGCCGCGAGGTCGCCGAACGCGTGGCGCGCGCCCGCGCCATGCAGGTCGAGCGCTACGCCGCGATCGGCGCTGCCGCAGCTGCGCACCAACGCGGCAGCGCATGGCCCGCTGCTCGAAGACGTGGCGCGGCCGGACAGCGGCGGGCTTGGCGCTGCTGCGCGACGCCGCCGACGCCATGCGGCTCTCCGCGCGCGGCTATCACCGCGTGCTGCGGGTGGCGCGCACGCTCGCCGACCTCGACGGCGCCGACAAGGTCGGCCGCGTGCATCTCGCCGAGGCGCTGTCCTATCGCGCGCTCGCCGACGAGGTGCGCCGCGCGGCGTAAGGATGGCGGTGGCGGGCGGCATGCGGGGAAGCCTTGAATCGTGCGCGGCGGGTGCGGTCGAAGCGGCTGCGCGTCTTCAGCACGCTCGTCGCCGCGCTGGACACCTGCGGGCGCAACGCAGGACAGCTGTTCGTACTGGCGTGGTTTCCCTGCGCGCTCAGAATCGGTCTGCCGCCTCGGATTGGAGTGGCTCACCTACGGCCAGCCGCCGCGCATGCCGGAATGGCTGCTGTTCGAGCACTTTTTCCCGCCGACCTGGCTCACGCCGCTGGTCAACGCGCCGCTGGTGGCGATGGTGTGGGCGTTCGTTCTGAGCAGCATCTGCGATCGCAATCCGGATCGCGGGACCGTCAGCGTGGCCGGCATTCGCCGCGGCTGGATCCGGTTCGAGCTCAGCGCGGCGGTGCTGCTGGGAGCAGGCATCTTCCTCGCGACCCATCTCGTCGACGGCCTGCTGCGGCTCCTGCACTTCAAGCTTCTGCTTGCCGCCTATCCGCTGTTCGAAGGGGCGCGATGCCGTATTCGACGTATGGACCCGCTGGTCGGTCGCGTTGCCGATCCTGGCGGTGAGCGCGGTGGCGGCGTGGACCTATCCGATCGCGGCGCAGGCGTTGCGGACAGGTGCGCTCGACCGCGCTCGCGTTCAGAGCCTCATGCGCGGCAACCGGCTGCGGCTGACGGCGATATTCTTCATGCTCAACCTGGCGTCCTACCTGTCATATGCGCTCATTCGACCGGCAACGGAATGGCTCGCTCAGCCCTTGGTGGATCCGCTGTCGTGGACGCCGGGTGAAGCGATCATTCGTCATGTGATCCAGTTTCCCTTCGACATGTTCTGGGTCGTCGCATGGGCGGTCACGATGGCGATGGTGATGGATGCGTTGGGAGCGCCCGCAGATCGTTCCGGTTTGTTCCCGGAGAACAGATCGCGTTGAGACAAAAACACCGGCGCGTTCGTTGCGCGCAAGTTAACAACGACGTCGCGCTTGCCGGCAAAAGCGAACGAGCCGATCCAGCCGATCGCGCGCGGTCACCCGCGTTCCGGTTTGTTCCGGGAGAACGAGATCGCGTCGAGTCGAAAACCGCCGGCGCGTTGGTTGTCGGGGAGTTAATTCCACCGCGTCCGCGCAAAAATCCCGAACGCGCGATGCACGAGGATCCGCGACGTCAGGCGACGGCGCTTCGTTCGACCTCCGGTACGTCGTCATGCGGATAGACGCCGCGCAGGACCGTGTCGAAATGGCTCGTGACGGACTCGTTGCACAGGCAGGCACGCGCCTTGAGCGCGCCGAGGTCGCGCACCACCAACGATCCGCGTCGCGTTTCCAGAATTCCATCCGCCTTGAACGCCAGGATCACCCGGCTGGTGTAGCTGCGTCCGACGCCCAACATCGAGGCGAGCTGCTCCTGGGTGAGAGGCACCACGTGATCGCCGGTGCGCTCCATCGCGGTGGTGATCCATTTGGCCGCGCGCTGCTCGATCGAATGGATCGCGTTGCAGGCCGCGGACTGAAACATCTGCGCCAGCAGGCAGTCGGCGTAGCGAGCGAACAGATGCCTTAACGTCGAGGACTGTGCCTTCGCCGCCTCGAGCACGCTCACCGGGAGACGCACGAACGGCCCGCCGTACTTGACGACGATGCGGCAATACGCCGGCAGCCGCCCGTGACTGACGATGCCGCCGACCGCGCCCTCGCGCCCGACCAGGATGGTCTCGACGTCGCGTCCGTCCTCGTTGCTCACGAGAAACGACACCAGGGTCGACCCGCATGGAAAGTAGACCAGGTCGACATTGTCGCCGGGATTGTAGAGCAGCTCGTTCGCCTCTTGATCGGCCTCGACCAGATGCGGCGCAATCAGCGCGTAATCCTGCTCGCGCAACGTGCGCAACAGGTTGTTGAACGGCTTTTCGGTCGCCTGGCGATCCGCCGCGCCCGTCTGAAAAGCCATGCGTTGCGTCCCTTCAACCGATCAAATTGCGCCAGCGCCGTCGTTATGTGCACAAGTGGACAGACGTAGCAAGGCCAGTGTGCTTGGTTCCAAGCCGGAACCGGCGAGTTCGCTCCCTGAGGTCTCGCCGGATGGCCACGCCGGAGGCGGACGGAAAGCACGGCTTTCCGGGGCACCACGCCGATTTCGTCCACGAGCACGCTCTTGCGTCGGTGCAGGCGGGTTCGCGAAGGCTCGATTTCCTCCGCCGATGGGATGGCGACGGGGCCGCGCTCGGCGCGGCGACGATGCCGTGCCGCGCGCAGGCCGACTTCCCGACCCGCGAACTGCGAATGTCGATCACGGGCAATTGATGGTTCCCCTTCCAGACGGAGCAGATGTCTCGGGCTCGATGCGCGCGCGTCTGCGCGCTTCGACCGCGGGCCTTCATGCCGTCGTGGACGCCCGGTTTGCCCCCATGCTCGGGTGCGGCGAAGCCGGCTACCGCTCGTTCCTGCGTGCCTCCGCAGCCGCCGTCTTTGCGCTGGAGCAGGCCCTGCTCGCGGCTGACGTGGACGCCATCCTTCCGGACTGGGCGCAGCGGGCGCGCACCGCGGCCCTGCGCGCCGACCTCGCCGATCTCGGCGTCATTGATGTACCGGTCGCACCGCCGCCGCTGCTGGCGGGGGAGGCCCGCCAATTCGGCGCGCTCTATGTCCTGGAAGGCTCCCGGCTCGGCGCCAAGCTGCTGCTCCCCGAGCTGCTCGCGCGCGGCAGCACCCGGGTCCAGGCCGCCACGCGCTATCTGCGCCACGGCGAAGGTCGCCGTTTGTGGCCATCGTTCCTCGCGCAGCTGGGATCCTCGCAGGCCACGCGGCGGTGCCCCGACGACGCCATCGCGCGGGGCGAGCAGCGTTTGCATTGTTCGTCACCGGGCCTGCGCAAGCCGGCCTTGCGCCCGCGTCGTCGCAGCCGAGACCGCCGATGCAGACTGACAACGGCGCGGCCGTCGACCTGACCAACTGCGACCGGGAGCCGATCCACCTGATCGGAGCGGTGCAGTCGTTCGGTTTCCTGCTCGCGGTATCCAGCACGGACTGGTGCGTGACGCGGGCGTCGCGCAACGTCGTCGAATGGCTCGGCGTCGAAGCGACCGACCTGCTGGGACGGCCGCTCGACCAAATCTTCACCTCCGAGACCGTCCACACCATCCGCGGACAACTGCAAAGCGCGGTCATGGGCGATACTGTCGCCCGCGCCTTCGGCGTCGTCCTCACCGCCGGGGGTTGCGCTGCGACGTGGCGCTGCATGTCATCAGCGACGCGGTGGTTATCGAATGCGAGCCTTGCGTCGACGACCCGGCAGTCAATGCCGGCGCCATGGTCCGCGGCATGATCGCCCGGCTGCAGCAGACCAGCGAGTTGCGCACGTTCTACCGGGTCGCCGCCCGCGAGATGCGCGCCATCACCGGCTTCGACCGTGTCATGATCTACCGCTTCGATCACGACGGGTCCGGCGAAGTCATCGCGGAAACAGCGCGGGCGGGCCTGGAATCCTATCTCGGGCTGCATTATCCGGCATCCGACATCCCGCAGCAGGCGCGAATTCTCTACGAGCGCAACTGGCTGCGCATCATTCCCGACGTCAATGCGCCGCCCGCCGCGATCGAGCCGCAGCTCGACAGCGAGGGACACGCCCTCGACCTGTCGATGAGCATCCTGCGCAGCGTATCGCCGGTCCACGTCGAATACCTCAAGAACATGGGCGTCGCGGCCTCGATGTCGGTATCGATCCTGCGGCAGGGCAAGCTCTGGGGGCTGCTCGCCTGCCACCACTATACGCCGCACCACGTCTCGTTCGCGCGCCGGACCGCCGCCGAGCTGTTCGGACAGATGTTCTCGCTGCTGATGGAGAGCCGCGAGCGCGACAACGAGAGCGCGTCCGAGGCACGCGCGCAAAAGCTGCATCATCAGCTCATCACGGTGATGGCCGCCGAAGCGGTCCAGTTCGAAAGCATCGTGACGCATCTCGATGACCTCGCCGATCTCCTGGCCTGCGACGGGATCGGCATCTGGATCAATGATCGTGCGACCTTGAAAGGGCTTGCGCCCGACGAAGCGCAGTTTGCCAAGCTGATCGCCTTCCTGGCCGACAGAAACATCAGCGAAATATTCGCCCGCCACGACATCGGGGCCGAATATCCGCCCGGACGCGCGTTTGCCGACCGCGCCGCCGGCATGATGGTCGTGCCGTTGTCACGGCCCGCGCGCGACTATCTGGTCTTCTTCCGCAGGGAGATCGCCCGCAGCGTGAACTGGGCCGGCGATCCGGCGAAGCCGGTTACGTCAGGACCGCAGGGCGCACGGCTGACGCCGCGCAAGAGTTTCGAGCTCTGGCGGGAGACGGTGAGCGGACAGTCGCCGCCCTGGCTGCCGGTCGAGTGCCGCATCGCGGAGTCGCTGCGCGTCAGCTTGCTCGAAGTGATCCTGCGCCTGTCCGGTCTCACGGAAACCGAGCGCCGACGCGCGCAGGAGCGGCAGGAACTGCTGATCGCGGAGCTCAATCATCGCGTCCGCAACATTTTGGGCCTGATCCGTGGCGTCATCACCCAGAGCAAGGATTCGGCGACCGACGTCGAGGTCTTTCACCAGGGTGCTCGGCGGCCGCATCCACGCGCTGGCGATGGCGCACGATCAGATCACCGCCGACAATTGGGGGCCGGCCTCGTTTCGCGGCCTGATCAACGCGGAAGCCGGCGCCTACCTTGCCGACAAGGCGGATCGCGTCGTCGTCAGCGGTCCGGATGTGCTGATCGAACCGCAGGCATTCACCACGGTGGCCCTGGTGATCCACGAGATGATCACCAATTCGGCCAAATACGGCGCGTTGAGCGACAATCGCGGCCGGGTCGAGATCGCGACCGCGCTCGATGCGCTCGGGCGCCTCACGATCGACTGGTGCCGAGCACGGCGGACCTGCCGGTGAAACCGCCGACCCGGCGTGGCTTCGGCAGCACCGTGATCGAGCGATCGATCCGCCCACGATCTCAAGGGCGACGCGCAGGTCGAATTCGCGGTCGCCGGCCTGCGCGCGTCGTTCACGATCCCGGCGGCTTACGTCCGCGCCGCCCGCGGCGAGGCTGCGGACGGCGCAGAGACGGCCGCGGTGTCGAGCCGGCGACACCGTCGGGAATGCCGAAGGACGTGCTCGTCGTCGAGGACAACATGATCATCGCGCTCGATGCCGAGGACATCATGCGCAAATTCGGCGTCGGCACGGTGCGGACCGCAAGCGGCGTGGCGCAGGCGCTCAGGGAGATCTCCGATCATCCCCGGAATTCGCGTTGCTCGACGTCAACCTCGGCGCCGAAACCAGCTTCGAGATCGCCAAGCGCCTGGCCGAGGCCGGAGTCCCATTCGTGTTCGCGACCGGGTATGGCGAGCAGGTCGCGTTTCCCCGGAATTCTCCGATGTTCCCAAGCTGCGCAAGCCATACTCGATCGACTCGCTGCGCGAGGCGGTCGAACGCCGGACCGACGCGGCCGAACGCAACCGGTGCTGATGTCCGCTGCTCGACGCGCTTGCCGGTGAAGCGCCGCGTCACAACCTTGCGCAGCGCCACTTCCTCGACCATGATGGCTCTCGCCCTTTTTCAGGATGAGGTCGGCGCGCTGGCGCGTCGGCAGGATGTTCTCGTGCAGATTGACGAGATTGATGCGCGTCCAGATCGCGGTCGCGGTCTCGACCGCCTCCTGGTCCGACAAGCGTCGCATAGCGGTGGAAATACGATTTCGGATCGCGGAACGCGGTGCCGCGCAGGGTGAGGAAGCGATCGACGTACCAGCTCATGCAGCACGTCCTCGTCGGCATCGAGATAGATCGAGAAATCGAAGAAGTCCGACACGTAGGGAATGGCCTTGCCGTCCTTCGGCGGCGAGCCGGTCTGCAGCACGTTGAGGCCCTCGACGATGAGGATGTCCGGGCGGTCGACCTCGATCCACTGATTGGGCATCACGTCGTAGATGAGATGGGAGTAGACCGGCGCGCGCACCGGGCGCCGGCCGGCCTTGATGTCGGAGAGAAAGCGCAGCAGCGCCGGCAGGTCGTAGCTCTCGGGAAAGCCCTTTCGTCTCCATCAGGCCTTCGCGCTCGAGGATCGCGTTCGGATAGAGGAAGCCGTCGGTGGTGATGAGATCGACCTTCGGCACGTTGGGCCAGCGCGCCAGCAGCGCCTGCAGCACGCGCGCGGTGGTCGACTTGCCGACCGCCACCGAGCCCGCCACGCCGATGATGTACGGCATCTTGGCGTCTTCGGTGCCGAGGAAGTTCTGCTGCGCGCGGAACAGCCGCTGCGTCGCCGCGACGTAGAGCGACAGCAGCCGCGACAGCGGCAGATAGATCTCCTCGACCTCCGTCATGTCGAGCCGGTCGTGCAGCGAGCGCAGCCGCGTCACCTCGTCCGGACGTCAACGTCATCGGCGTGTCGTCGCGCAGCTGCCGCCCATTCGGCCCGCGAGAAGATGCGGTAGGGCGAGACGTCCGTCGTCGGTGCGCTGCTCCATCGTTCCCGCTCACGCGCCCCTGCTCATGCGCCTTTGTCACGTGCCCGGCTTGCGGGGGCCGTCTTGATTTTCCGCCGCGCGGCGGGGCTGGCCCGGGGCCGCCCTTGCGCGACGCCTTTTCCTGCAGGCCCGACTGCCGCGTGCGTCCGGCCAGCTCGGCTTCCACCTCCGCGAGCGCGATGCCGCGCGCCGCGAGCACGACCAGCAGATGGTAGATGAGGTCGGCGGTTTCCGCGATCAACCGCCCGCGATCGTGCTCGACCGCGGCGAGCACGGTCTCGATCGCCTCCTCGCCGAGCTTCTTGGCGCAACCCGCCACGCCCTGGTCGAGGAGCTTGCGCGTATAGGACTTGTCCGCGGGCGCACGCGCGCGCGCCTGCACGCGCTTCTCGAGATCGTGGAGGGTGAAATCTGCCATCGGCTTTGCTCCGCCCTGGCATATCACCTCCGCCCGACCCCGCAAATCGAGGCTGCGCGCCTTGCGCCGGCCGCTTCAGATTCGGGCCTTACCCCGCTGGTACCTTTCGACGTTCGCATCGGAGGTGCCGCAAAAGAGTGCGAACTTCGACATCGGGCCACTAATATCGCCCGATGTCCGCCCCGGCTCGATTTCTGGTTCGATTTCGCCTCGACCTATTCCTACCCGGCGGCGGTGCGGATCGGGGCGCTGGCCGCACACGCCGGCGTGCGGGTGCGCTTTCGCCCGTTCCTGCTGGGGCCGATCTTCCAGGCGCAGGGCTGGACCACCTCGCCGTTCAATCTCTATCCGGCGAAAGGCCGGCATATGTGGCGCGACCTCGAGCGGCTGTGCGCGGACCTGAACGTGCCGTTCCGCCGCCCCGATCCCTTTCCCCAAAACAGCCTGCTGGCGGCGCGGGTCGCGCTGGCGGCGCTCGACCACGGCTGGGGCGAGGCGTTTTGCGTCGCGCTGTTCCGCGCACAATTCGGCGACGGCCGCCGGATCGACGATGCCGGCGCGATCGGCGAGGTGCTTGCAGGCTTGCAGATCGACCCGCAACCCGTGCTCGCCGCGGCCGCGCTCGGAGGCCAACAAGGCGCGGCTGCGGGCGCAAACCGAGGAGGCGCAGCAGCGCGGCCTGTTCGGGGCGCCGAGCTTCACCACCGCCGACGGAGAATTGTTCTGGGGCAACGACCGGCTCGAACCCGCCCTGCGCTGGGCGAGCCGGCACCTGGACGACAGCGCGTAGCGCGCTCGCTCAGGATCGAGCCGCATCGGCAGGCCGGCCTTCGCCATGTAGTCCTTGGCCTGCGCGCACGGAGTGCTCGCCGAAGTGGAAGATCGAGGCGGCGAGCACGGCGGTGGCGTGGCCGTCGCGGATGCCCTCGACCAGATGCTCGAGCGTGCCGACGCCGCCCGATGCGATCACCGGCACCGGAACCGCATCGGCGATGGCGCGGGTGAGCGCAATATCGAAGCCCTGCCTGGTGCCGTCGCGATCCATGGAGGTCAGCAGGATTTCGCCGGCGCCGAGCGCCACCACCTCGCGCGCGTAGTCCACCGCATCGAGCCCGGTCGGGTGGCGGCCGCCATGGGTGAAGATCTCCCAGCGCGCGGCTCGCCCGGCTGCGACACCTTCTTGGCGTCGATCGCGACCACGATGCACTGGTCGCCGAATTTCTCCGCCGCCTCCTGCACGAATGCGCGCCGCGCGACCGCCGCGGTGTTGATCGACACCTTGTCGGCGCCCGAGGCCAGCAGCCTGCGGATGTCCTCGACGGTGCGCACGCCGCCGCCGACGGTGAGCGGCATGAAGCAGCGCTCGGCCGTGCGCCGCACCACGTCGAGGATGATGTCGCGGTTCTCGTGGCTCGCGGTGATGTCGAGGAAGCGTGAGCTCGTCGGCGCCGGCCGCGTCATAGGCGATCGCCGCCTCGACCGGATCGCCGGCGTCGCGCAGATCGACGAACTTGACGCCCTTGACGACGCGGCCGTCCTTGACGTCGAGGCAGGGAATGACGCGGACCTTGAACATCGCGCGTCCCTCGATCAGCCGGCTCGGAGCGCCGCAGGCGCCTGACCAGCAGGACGACGGCAAAGCCCAGCCAGACCAGGAAACCGATGCCGCCGACGGGAATGGTCATGAGCGTGAACCAGCCGAACGATGCCGAAGAAGTGCAGCACGCCACCGAGATCGATGCCGAGGACGGGCAAGCATGGATGTTGCCTTCATCGAGCTGGCAGCCGAGCGCTACCGCAACCAGTCCGGCCGTCAAGCGCGACAGAGGATCGGACCGGCGGTGAACAGGAAGAGCCCGAGCAAACTCAACCACAGCCGATCCAGCGGCGCTCATGCGCCTCCAGCTCATGGATTGCGCTCGCGTGCGGCGCACGAATGAGCGCGAGCGCCGCCGCCGGATCGAGCCGCCCGTCGTATAATGCGCGCCCGGCGATGGCGCCGGCAATTTTCCGCGCCCGCGGGTGCAGCAGGGCCTTGATGTCCTCGATCGAGGCAAGCCCGCCGGAAGCGATCACCGGAATGCTGACGGCTTCGGCGAGCGCGATGGTGGCCTCGAGGTTGAGGCCTTTGAGCAGGCCGTCGCGCGCAATGTCGGTGTAGATCAGCGCGGCGACGCCCGCATCCTCGAACCGCCGGGCGACGTCGAGCGCCGTGAGCTCGGAGGTCTCGGCCCAGCCCTTCGACCGCCACCTTGCCGTCGCGGGCATCGAGCGCGACCGCGATGCGCGCCGGGAGAGCGCGCGCCGCCTCGGTGACGAGCGCCGGATCGCGCACCGCCGCGGTGCCGATGATCACGCGGGTGACGCCCTTGTCGAGCCAGGTCTCGATGGTGTCGATGTCGCGGATGCCGCCGCCGAGCTGCAACGGAATGGTGACGGCGTCGATAATGCGCTCGACCGCGGCGACATTGACCGGCTTGCCCGCGAACGCGCCGTCGAGATCGACGACGTGGAGATACTCGAAGCCCTGCGCCTCGAACGCCTGCGCCTGCGCCGCCGGATCGCGGTGAAACACCGTCGCGCGCGCCATGTCGCCCTGCTCGAGCCGCACGCAGGCGCCGTCGCTTGAGGTCGATGGCGGGAAACAGGATCATGACTGGACTCGCGGCCACGCGCGCGCCACCTGCCGGCGGGCGCGCGCGGCAGGCGTGAACCGGGCTGCGTGCGGCAAGCCGGGACGAGCGAGCCGCCTGGCGCATCACGGCTTCCACTTCAGGAAGTTGGCGATCAGCCGCAAGCCCAGGCGCTGGCTCTTCTCCGGATGGAACTGGGTGCCGACCATGGTGTCGCGGCCGACGATGGCGGTGACCGGCCCGCCGTAGTCGGCTTCGGCGATGAGATCGGAGCGCTCGGCCGCCTTGAGGTGGAACGAGTGCACGAAATAGGCGTGCAAGCCGTCGCGGCCCGAGCGTCGATGCCGTCGAACAGCGGATGCGGCCGGCGCGCGTTGAGCGTGTTCCAGCCCATATGCGGGATCTTCAGCGTCGGGTCCGCAGGCGCGATCCGGTCGACCTCGCCCGGGATCCAGCCCAGCCCGGCGATCACCTCGTATTCGCGGCCGCGCTCGGCCATGAGCTGCATGCCGACGCAGATGCCGAGGAACGGACGGCCGCGCGCACGCACGCTGTCGTTGAGCGCCTCGACCATGCCGCCGACGGCATCGAGCCCGCGCCGGCAATCGGCGAACGCGCCGACGCCGGGCAGCACCACGCGATCGGCGCGCCGACCTCCTCGGGATCGCGCGGTCACCATGATCGGCTGCGTTCAATCCGCTCTCGCGCGCGGCGCGCTCGAACGCCTTCGCCGCCGAATGCAGATTGCCCGAGCCGTAATCGACGATCGCGACGCTCACCGCGGCGCTCCCGGTTGCGGGAAACAGGCCGATGACCTCGGATGACCCTGAGGCTGGCGCGCCATGCCCGTCGCAAACGACGCACGCGATCCGCCGCCGGCAGCGGATGCGTCGGCCGCGATGATCGGACCACGGCTTGTCGACCCATGCGTCGAAGAACCGCCGCTCGGCCGATTCGAGATCGTCGCCGACGACGATGCCGACGTTGTTCCAGCGCCGGCGCGCCAGGGTGAAGCGACGCAACGTCGCGGCCTCGAAGCCGACCAGCAAGCGCCAGCAGCAGGCTGACCGCGATGATCACGCCCGACGAGGCGCCGATCGAGCCGCAGTCCGACCTGGAGCGCCACGGCCACGATGACGTAGCCGACGAACACCAGCCACAGCCGATGGCGCAGCATCCACAGCGGCGCCAGCAGGAAGCGCCCAGAACGAGAAGCCGTCGCGCACGAACACGAAACGATCGGGATCCGGCGTGGATCTCATCCGCCTTCAGCGGCGGCTCGTGCACGGTGTAGATGGACATGGATGTTCACTTTCTCGTCTCCCTCGCGGGAGCGAATGTCACCCGCCGAGCGAGCCCTTGGTCGACGGAATTTCGTTCGGCCGCGCGCGGATCGATGGCGACCGCCGCGCGCAAGGCGCGCGCCAGACCCTTGAAGCAGGATCTCGGCGATATGGTGGTCGTTGGTGCCGTAGAGCGTGGCGACATGCAGCGTCACCCCGGCTGTTCATGGCGAACGCCTGGAACCATTCCTGCACCAGCTCGGTGTCGAAGGTGCCGACCTTGTCGCGCCCGAACTCGGCCTTGAACACCAGGAACGGCCGGCCGGAAATGTCGATCGCGACGCGGGTGAGCGCCTCGTCCATGGGCACGTGAACGTCGCGCATAGCGGGTGATGCCCTTCATGTCGCCGAGCGCCTGCTTCACCGCCTGGCCGAGCGCGATGCCGACGTCCTCGGTGGTGTGGTGATGATCGATATGCAGATCGCCCTTGGCCTTGACGGTGAGGTCGATGCGCGAATGGCGCGCCAGCAGGTCGAGCATATGGTCGAGGAAGCCGATTCCGGTCGAAATCGACGACGCGCCGGTGCCGTCGAGATCGATCGCGACCTCGACGTCGGTTTCCTTGGTGGCGCGCTTGACCGAACCCCTTGCGCATGAATGCGTCTCTTCGCTGCTTGAGTGGCGCATGCTCCGGTCAGCGAACTGCGCTGGCCGCGCGCCTTTATCAGGGTTTGCCGCGCTTCGCCACTGCGGCGACCGCAATTGCGCCTCGCCCGCATAATGCTTACATCCGTCGCAAGCACGGGATCCGCGCATGCAGCCTACCTCCCCGACCTCTGGCACGGCACCACCATCCTCACCGTCCGCAAGGGCGGCAGCGTCGTGATCGGCGGCGACGGACAGGTCTCGATCGGCCAGACCATCGTCAAGGCCAACGCCAAGAAGGTCCGCCGCCTCGGCAAGGGCGACGTGATCGGCGGCTTCGCCGGCGCCACCGCCGACGCCTTCACCCTGTTCGAGCGGCTGGAGGCGAAGCTCGAGCAGTATCCCGAGCCAGCTCACCCGCGCCGCGGTCGAGCTCGCCAAGGACTGGCGCACCGACCGCTATCTGCGCCGGCTGGAAGCCATGATGATCGTCGCCGACGCGCAGGTGTCGCTGGTGCTCACCGGCACCGGCGACGTGCTCGAGCCGGAGGCCGGCGTCATGGGCATCGGCTCCGGCGGCAACTACGCGCTCGCCGCCGCCCGCGCGCTGATCGACGGGCCGCTCGACGCCGAGGCGATCGTGCGCAAGGCGCATGGACATCGCCGCCGACATCTGCGTCTACACCAATCGCAACATCACGATCGAGACGTTGCAGGGCACCTGAGGCGTGACGCCGCTCGCCTATCGTTTCCGCCCGTTGGTCGGCCTCCGATCTGCCGCTCGGTCGGGCAATGGCTCAGCCATCCGCATCGTCGCCGAATGGTGGGGCGATCCGAGTGCCCGCCCGCGCTGCGATCAAGCGACCATCTCGCCGATCCCGCAATGGGATCTCTTCATCGTCAGCTGCGGTGATCGTCCCCATCGGCTATCAGCAATGCTACGATCCCCATGCCGGCCGGATCATCCTCCTGGCACGACCAGCCGATCGGGACGCTCGGCATCGACCAGTTTATCGGCGAGCCGGCGTTGATCGGCCGCGGGCACGGCTGCGCGCATTCATTCGCGCCTTCGTCGAGCAATCGTTTGCGGCCGGCGCGCCACGGGTGGTGACCGATCCCGAACCCGCGCAATGCGCGTGCCGATCCGCGCCTATGCTAAAGCCGGATTTCATCCCATCGGCCAGCGCAGGCGCGTTCGGGCGAGGCGCTGTTGATGGGCTGCGATGCGCTGGCAAGAGGCGACCAAAGAGATGAGCGAATGGCGTCCTGACCGCCGGCTTGCGAGCTCGACGCCGCACCGGCGCCACGAGCCGCATCACGGGTGAGCCGGTGAGTCGGCGCAACGGATACCGCCGTCGGTCTTCTTCTGGCCGTGCCTGCGATCATCGCGCTGCAGGCGCTCATCCTCTGGGCCATGGGCCGCCTGCCCATCTGCGCCTGCGGCACTGTCAAGCTTGTGGCACGGCGTCGTGCACAGCGCCGAGAATTCCCAGCACATCTTCGACTGGTACACGTTGACGCACGTGGTGCACGGCTTCGGTCTCTATTTCCTCCTCTGGCTGGTGCTGCGGCGGACGTCTGTGGCGCTGCGCCTCGCGCTCGCCGTACTGATCGAGGGCGGATGGGAGATCCTCGAGAACAGCGACTTCATCATCAACCGCTACCGCGCAGAGACGATCGCGCTCGACTATTTCGGCGACAGCATCGTCAACTCGATCGCCGACACGGTCGCCATGATATTCGGCTTCGCGCTCGCCCACCGGCTGTCGACGTGGAGCGTGGTCGGGCTTGCGATCGCCATCGAACTCATGCTGGCATATACCATCCGCGACAACCTCACGCTCAACGTCATCATGCTGGTCCATCCGACCCAGGTCATCAAAGCATGGCAAGCTGCGCCGCTATTGCGCTAGCGCGCCGCGAGGGCCAAATAATCCCCCATGACCGACTTTTCCCCGCGCGAAATCGTCTCCGAGCTCGACCGCTACATCATCGGCCAGAACGACGCCAAGCGCGCGGTCGCGATCGCGCTGCGCAACCGCTGGCGGCGCCTGCAGCTCGACGAGAAGCTGCGCGAGGAGGTGCTGCCCAAGAACATCCTGATGATCGGCCCGACCGGCGTCGGCAAGACCGAGATTTCGCGCCGGCTCGCCAGGCTCGCCGGCGCGCCGTTCATCAAGGTCGAGGCGACCAAGTTCACCGAGGTCGGCTATGTCGGCCGCGACGTCGAGCAGATCGTGCGCGATCTGGTGGAGGTGGCGATCGCGCAGACGCGCGAGCAAACGGCGCAAGGACGTGCGCGCCCGCGCCCAGCTCGCCGCCGAGGAGCGCGTGGTCAACGCGCTTGGTCGGCGAGAACGCGAGCGCGACGACCAAGGATTCGTTCCGCAAGCGCCTGCGCGCCGGCGAGCTCAACGACAAGGAAATCGAAATCGAGGTGCAGTCGCGGGCGGGCGGCATGCCGCTGTTCGAGATTCCCGGCATGCCCGGCGCGCAGATGGGCGCGATCTCGATCGGCGATATCTTCGGCAAGATGGGCGGCGGCCGCACCAAGACGCGGCGCGTCACGGTGTCGGAATCCTACGACATCCTGATCAACGAGGAATCCGACAAGCTGCTCGACAGCGAGCAGCTGGTGCTGGAATCGATCAAGTCGGTCGAGCAGAACGGCATCGTCTTTCTCGACGAGATCGACAAGATCGCCGGCCGCGAGGGCCGCATCGGGCGCCGATGTCTCGCGCGAGGGCGTGCAGCGCGACCTGCTGCCGCTGATCGAAGGCACCACCGTCTCGACCAAGCACGGCGCGGTGAAGACCGACCACATCCTGTTCATCGCGTCGGGCGCGTTTCATATCTCCAAGCCATCGGACCTGCTGCCCGAGCTGCAGGGCCGGCTGCCGATCCGGGTGGAGCTGCGTCCGCTCACGCGCGACGATTTCCGCCGCATCCTGACCGAGACCGAGGCGTCGCTGATCAAGCAGTACATTGCGCTGCTGGCGACCGAGGGCGTGACGCTCGAATTCAGCCGCCGACGCCATCGACGCCATTGCCGACGTGGCGGTCGCAGGTCAATTCGAGCGTCGAGAATATCGGCGCGCGGCGGCTGCAGACCGTGATGGAGCGCGTGCTCGACGAGATTTCGTTTGCCGCAACCGACCGCTCCGGCGACACGGTGGCGATCGACGCCGCCTACGTGCACAAGCACATCGGCGACCTCGCGAAGAACGCAGACCTGTCGCGGTTCATTCTCTAACGTCCCGATCCGAAGTTCGCGCACCCTCGCGGCACTTTCGGAGGCTAGATGCGGTCTTGATTGAAGGCACTAAACGAGCTCGCGGCCGCAAGTCCGGGAGCTCGCTTCGCTTCATCCGGGCTGCGTCCCACAGCCATTTTCACGCCGGCCGAGACCGGCCATAGTATCTCCCGTTCGCTCGTCGGGAGGACGATATGCGCCTGGGAATGTTCATGATGCCGGTCCATCCGCCGGGCCGCACGTTGCTGGAGCACGCTCGACGAGGACAGCGAAAAGTCGGTGCTTGCCGACGCGCTCGGCTTCGACGAGCTGTGGCTGGGCGAGCATTTCTCCGCCACCACCGAACCGATCCCGTCGCCGATGATGTTCTTCGCCGGTCTTCTCGCGCGCACCAGGAACATCAGCGTTCGGCACCGCCGTCATCAACCTGCCCAATCATCATCCCGCGATCGTGGCCGCCGAAGCCGCGCAGTTCGACCACATGAGCAAGGGCCGCTTCATGCTCGGCGTCGGGCCGGGCGGCCTGGTGTCCGATTTCGAGCTGTTCAACAATCCCGACGTGCATGCGCGCAATCGCATGGTGGTCGAGGCGGTGGATTTCATCCAGCGCATCTGGTCGCAGGACCCGCCCTACGATCTCCAAGGCGAGTTCTGGCAGGTGCGTCTCGAGGACGGCATCATCCCCGAGCTCGGCGTGGGCTTCATGCCGAAACCCTATCAGACGCCGGGACCGCCGATCTCCATCTCGCTCGCGAGCCCTAACTCCTCCTCCGCGCGCACCGCCGCGCTCAAGGGATGGGGGATGATCTCCGCCAACATCATCCCGACCTACTCGGTGGCGAGCCATTGGGAGGTCTACTGCAAGGCCTGCGGCGAAGCCGGCATCTCACCCAATGGCGAGAACTGGCGGGTCGCGCGCAATGTGCTGGTGGCACCCTCGGATTCGGAGGCACATGATCGCGTTTTCGGCGAGCAGGGCTCCAATCGCTACTTCTACACCTATATGCGCGCGGTGCTCAGCCGCGTCGGGCCTGCTGGTGATCCTCAAGCCACGGCCGGACATGCCGGATGAGCAGGCGACGGTCGACGCCATCACCAGGGAATGCGTGACCTGCGGCTCGCCCAAGACGGTGCTCGACAAGCTGGTCGCGTTCCGCGAGCAGGTGGGCCCGTTCGGGACCCTGCTCATGACCGGCCTCGATTGGGGCGGACCGAACGCAGCATGGGAGCGCGAGTCCATGCGCCTGCTGGCGCAGGAGGTGATGCCGAAATTCCGCCAGCATGTGCTGGCGCGCGCGGCGGAGTGAAACGGTCGCAAGCGTTGGCACGTCCCGCGTCGGGCGCGGCATCGGGCGCGGCAGCCTTCTGCGCGGTCAGAAGTCCGAGGCGATGCCTTTGACTTCCCAGTCCCCGTAGCGGACGGGATCCAGCCCATCGCGGCCTCGAAATTCCTGCGGCGGTTGCGCGGCGTCGCGCGCGGCGCGCCGGGCGGCGGCCTCGGCAAGCGCGCGTTCCGCCGCCGCTGGAATAGGCTTTCTGGGCCCGGACGCGACCGGCGTCTCGGTCGGTTTTGCACGGTTCATGCAGCTCTCCTTGCTCCCGGGAGCGGCAAGGTCAAGATGCGCCAGAAATGGCGGGAAAATGTGACTGCCAAGTGCGGCACGAGGAAGCGGCCTCTGGCAGCCGGACAGCGTCGACCCAACATTTTGGCAGTGAATGCCGGACCCGCGCGGGGCGGTAACGCGTTTGCCCTTGACTGGCGAAGACCGGCGACCCGAGGAAAGCGACCATGAACTACCTTCGTACCGCCATTCTGCTGGCGGGGCTGACCGCCCTGTTCATGGGCATCGGTTATCTCATCGGTGGCGCGGGCGGCGCGGTGATCGCCCTCTTCATCGCGGCCGGCATGAATCTCGTCACCTATTGGAACGCAGACCGGCTCGTGCTCTCGATGCACGACGCCCATGAGGTCGACGAAACCACGGCGCCCGACCTCGTGCGTCTGGTGCGCGACCTTGCGCGCCAGCGCCGGACTGCCGATGCCGCGGGTCTACCTCATGGACAATCCGCAGCCCAATGCGTTCGCCACCGGGCGCAATCCCGAGCACGCGGCGGTCGCGGTGACGACCGGCCTGCTGCGGATGCTGTCGCGCGAGGAAATTGCCGGCGTGATCGCCCACGAGCTCGCCCATATCAAGAACCACGACACGCTGACCATGACGATCACCGCGACCATCGCGGGCGCGATTTCGATGCTGGCGCAGTTCGGGATGTTCTTCGGCGGCGGGCATCGCGACAACAACAGCGGTCTCGGGCGTGATCGGCACGCATCGCGATGATGATCCTGGCGCCGATCGCGGCCATGCTGGTGCAGATGGCGATCAGCCGCACGCGCGAATACGCCGCCGATGACCTCGGCGCCCGCATCAGCGGACGCCCGGATGCGCTGGCATCGGCGCTGATCAAGATTTCGAACGCCGCCCAGCAGATCGAGAACCCTCGGCGGAGCGCAACCCCGCGACCGCGCATCTTTTCATTATCAATCCGCTGACCCACCACGGGATCGACAACCTGTTCGCGACCCATCCCTCGACCGAGAACCGCATTGCCGCGCTCGAGCGATTGGCCGCCGAGATGGGACGCGGCGGCTTCGACCGCCGGGCGAGCACGCCCGACTATCCGCGCGCGGTCGGCGAGCCCGTGGGGTAACGCGGGTGGACGCGGCAGCCCATGGAGTTGATGGATCGCGGGTTTGATCGATAGCGAATCGTCGCCCCGCGGACGCGGGCATCAAGTACACTCGGGCCGCGATCGAGCATTGCGCGTTTTCGGGAGAGGTAGCCCATCCGCTGCAGCCGTTGTCGGGCGGCGGAAAGCACGGCCCGACGACGGATCACAACCAGCCGAGGATGCCGCTCCTGCCCATCCAGCGCACGATCACGAGCGCGCCCGGCGTTGACCCTCCCGGCTTTGCCGCGCGGCGCATCGCCGCCGATATCCTCGACGGCGTCCTGCGCCGCCGCCGGCCGCTCGACGAGCAGCTCGAGGACCGCGCGGCGCATCCGGAGTTTGCCACCTTGCCGGATCGCGACCGGGCGCTGGTGCGCGCCCTGGTGACGTCGGCGTTGCGCCGGCTCGGCACGCTGCGCCATCTCCTCGGCCGCCGGCTCGCGCGCGGCCTTCCCGCCGACGCACCCAGGGTCGAAGCCGCCTTGCTGATCGGCGCCGCACAGATCCTCTGGCTCGAAGTGCCGGACCACGCCGCCGTCGACCTCGCGCGTGCGCCTGGTGCAGGCCGACCGCCGCGCCGCGCGCTATGCCGGCCTCGTCAACGCGGTGCTGCGGGGCTCGCGCGCGACGGCGCTCACGACCTCGCCGCCCTCGATACCACCGCGCTCGACACCCCGGATTGGCTGATGACGCGCTGGGTGGCGAATTACGGGGCGGAGACTGCGCGCGCGATCGCCGTCGCCAACGGCCACGAGCCGGCGCTCGATCTGACCGTGACGAGCGACCCCGAAGGTTGGGCGAGCGCGCTCGGCGGACGCGTGCTCCCCACCGGTTCGGTGCGCGCGCAGGTGCATGGACCGATCTCGCAGCTTCCGGGCTATGGCGACGGTATCTGGTGGGTGCAGGACGCCGCGGCGGCACTGCCGGCGAAGCTCCTCGGCGACGTGCGCGGTCTCGCCGCCGCCGACCTCTGCGCCGCGCCGGGCGGCAAGACCGCCCAACTCGCCGCCGCCGGCGCCCAGGTGGTCGCGGTCGATCGCTCACCCGCCCGGCTCGAGCGGCTGCGGCAGAACCTGTCCCGCCTGCATCTGTCGGCGGAAACCGTCGGCCGCCGACGTCACGCAATGGCAGGCGGGCCCGTTCGACGCCGTCCTGCTCGATGCCCCCTGCTCCGCGACCGGGACCATCCGCCGCCACCCCGATATTCCCTGGCTCAAGCACGAGCGCGACATTGCCGCGCTCGCAGGGCTGCAACGTCGGCTCATTGCGCAAGCCGCCGAGCTGACCAAGCCGGGCGGCGTCCTTGTCTATTGCACCTGCTCGCTCGAGCCGGAGGAAGGCGATCGAGGTCGTCCGCGATCTTCTCGACCGCAACCCTGACCTGCACCGCCAGCCGATGTCGGCTGCCGACGTTTACGGTCACGCCGAGTGGCTCACGCCGGACGGCGACCTGCGGACGCTGCCCTGCCACCTGCCGGACGCCGATCTGCGCATGGCCGGCCTCGATGGCTTCTACGCCGCGCGTCTGCGCAGGAATTGAAGGGCTTATCCGCGGTTGGCCGGGAGCCTACCCTTCGCTATGTTCCGGCCACGGGAGTGACAACGCCCGCCAGGAGGGGAGCCATCGCCTCGATGTCGCGCGTTTCCGTCGCGGAACGTACCAGATTGTCCGTGTTCCTGGCGCGCGGCCTCGTCCGCAAGCTCACCAGCCGCGTAACGACGCATCCGATCGTCAATTGGCCGTTTTCCTTCGGGAAGGCCGACCGCGTCGTCATCGCGCCGCAGGACTTGCGCACCACCGACTCGACGCGGGCAGCCGAGATCTATGCTGGCCGGTTCGCGTTCGCCGGCAAGGTCGTCCTCTGCGACTCCCGCTCGCCGTTCGAGATCACTGCCGCCATCCGAGGATTGGGCGGTCGCGCTGCTGGGCTTCGGCTGGCTGCGCCATCTGCGCGCCGCTCAATCCGGCATCACCCGCGCCAATGCCCGCGCGCTGGTCGACGAATGGATCGCCCTCAACAGCTCCAGCGACGCCATCGCCTGGCGACCCGACGTTGTCGCCCGGCGCGTGATCTCCTGGCTGAGCCAGGCGCCGTTGCTGCTCGATGATGCCGACGTGCAATTCTATCGCCGCTTTCTGCGCAGCCTGACCCGGCAGGTCCGCCACCTCAGGCATACGGTGTCGCATGCGCGCGACGGCGTGCCGCGTCTGCAAGCCGCCATCGCGCTCACCTACGCCGCGCTGTGCATGGCGCGGCCAGCAGCGTTACATCCGCGCCGCCACCAAGCGGCTGTCGGAAGAGCTGGCGCGGCAGATCCTGCCCGACGGCGGCCACATCAGCCGCAATCCGGGCGCGCTCATCGAACTGCTGGTCGATCTCCTGCCGCTGCGCACCGCGTTCACCGCGCGCAACATCGCGCCGCCGCTGCCGCTGCTCAACGCCATCGATCGCATGATGCCGATGCTGCGCTTCTTCCGGCACGGCGACGGAAACTTCGCATTGTTCAACGGCATGGGGCCCACGCAGACCGATGTTCTGACCACCATCCTGGCCTATGACGATGCCCGCGGCGCGCCGCTCGCGAATGCGCCCCATTCCGGCTATCAGCGCCTGGAGAGCGCCGGCACGCTGGTGCTGATGGACGCCGGCCGCGGTCCGCCGATGCCGGTGAGCCAGGAAGCCCATGCCGGCTGCCTGTCGTTCGAGCTCTCGGCCAAGCAGAGCCGGATCGTGGTGAATTGCGGATTGCCGTCGACCAGCCGGGAGGGCTGGCGGCAGGTGGCGCGCGCGACCGCGGCGCATTCCACCGTCACGCTCAACGATACCTCGTCGTGCCGTTTCATCGACTCCGGGCCGCTCAAGCGCATGTTGTTCGGCACGCCGATGATCGGCGGTCCGCGCCAGGTGACCGGTGGCGCGCGAGGAACAGCCGGATGGCGTGCTGCTGCGCGCCTCGCACGACGGCTACGCCGACATCTTCAATGTCGTCCACCAGCGCGTGCTCGTGCTCTCGACCGACGGACGCAGGCTCGACGGCGAGGACCTGTTCACGCCCGCAAGCGGCCAGGCGATACCCGCGGACCGCGATCAGTTCGCATTGCGCTTCCACCTGCATCCCTCGATCAAGGCAAATCGAGTGGCGGATGGGCACAGCGCCATGCTGCTGATGCCGAGCAAGGAAGCCTGGATCTTCAACGCCTACGACGACCGGGTCGATCTCGAGGAAAGCGTCTATCTTGCCGGCCCCGACGGCCCGCGCCGGACGCTGCAACTCGTCATCTACGGCCGCGCCCGCAAGATCATGCGCGTGCAATGGACCTTCGCCGCGCAGGCCGCGACCGGCCCCGCCGCCGCGGACGCCCGCCGCCCGCGCGAGGACGAGCCGCAACTGCCGTTGTGACTCTTGATTGCGCTGTCGCGCCCACGACAACGGACATCCGGTATCCACAGAAATGAAATTCGGCAGGACCCTTGCCTCGTCGCGCGGCCAGTGATTACTGGATGTCGCGTTCCGGGCATGACAATCCCCGTTGTGACATTCGCCAAGGCATCATGACCGATCATCTCCGCCGCATCTCCCGCGCGCTGCTTTCCGTTTCCGACAAGACCGGCCTCGTGGATTTCGCGCGGGCGCTGGCCGGAGCGCGGAATCGAGCTGGTCTCGACCGGCGGTACGCGCAAGGCGCTGGCGGATGCCGGCCTGGCCGTGCTCGACGTCGCCGATCTCACCGGCTTTCCGGAAATGATGGACGGCCGGGTCAAGACGCTGCATCCGGCGGTCCATGGCGGGCTGCTCGCGATCCGCGACAATGACGATCACGCCGCATCCATGCGCGCGCACGGCATCCGGCCGATCGATCTCCTCGTGGTCAATCTCTATCCGTTCGAGGCGACGGTCGCGAGCAACGCCGATTTCGAGACGTGCATCGAGAATATCGACATCGGCGGCCCCGCCATGATCCGCGCCGCGGCCAAGAACCACGCCGATGTCGCCGTGGTCGTCGAACCGGGCGACTACGCCATGGTGCTGACCGAACTCGCGCAACACGGCGGCGCCACCACGCTGGCGCTGCGCCGCAGGCTCGCCGCCAAGGCCTATGCCCGCACCGGCGCTTATGACGCCGCGATCTCCAACTGGTTCGCGAACGAGCTGGCGGATCCCGCGCCGGCTTTCCGTGCCATCGGCGGAAGTCTCATCGAGCCGCTGCGCTACGGCGAGAACCCGCATCAGGCGGCGTCGTTCTACCGCACACCCGAGCGGCGTCCCGGCGTTGCCGCCGCGCGGCAGGTCCAGGGCAAGCAGCTCTCCTACAACAACATCAACGACACCGACGCAGCCTATGAATGCGTCGCCGAGTTCGATCCCGCCCGCACCGCAGCCTGCGTGATCGTCAAGCACGCCAATCCGTGCGGGGTCGCCGAGGGCGCAAGCCTGCTCGAAGCCTATCGCAAGGCGCTGGCCTGCGACCCCGTGTCGGCATTCGGCGGTATCGTGGCGGTGAACCGGCCGCTCGATGCCGACGCTGCGCGCGCCATCACCGACATTTTCACCGAAGTCATCATCGCACCCGGCGCGAGCGAGGAAGCGATCGCCATCATCGGAGCCAAGAAGAATCTCCGGCTGCTGGTCACCGGCGGCCTGCCGGATCCGCGCGCGGCGGGCATGATCGTGAAATCGGTCGCCGGCGGCCTGCTGGTGCAATCGCGCGACAATGCCGTCGTCGACGACATGACGCTCAAGGTCGTGACCGCGCGCGCGCCGACCAACGCGGAGCTTACCGATCTTGCCTTTGCGTTCCGCGTCGCCAAGCACGTGAAATCGAACACCATCGTCTACGCCAGGGATCTCGCCACCGTCGGCATCGGCGCCGGCCAGATGAGCCGCATCGATTCCGCACGCATCGCCGCGCGCAAGGCCGAGGACGCGGCGAAGGCCGCGGGCCTGAGCGAACCGCTCACCCTGGGCTCCGTGGTCGCATCCGACGCGTTCTTTCCCTTCGCCGACGGCCTCCTGGTCGCGGTCGAAGCCGGCGCCACCGCCGTGATCCAGCCCGGCGGCTCCGTGCGCGACGACGAGGTGATCAAGGCCGCCGACGACCACGGCATCGCCATGGTGTTCACGGGCACGCGGCACTTCCGGCATTAGTCCAGCCGCGAAGGTGCCGCGGCGTTTGCCTCCGCAGGGCGCACGAGGCGCTAGGGTGGGAATGTGCGGGGCCGGCATCGCCGTCAATTCTTGACGAGATCGCCCAACAGGCTCGCCGCCACCGAGAGCTTCGAGAGCGTCAGCCCGGAATTGGCGATCTCGTGCACCGACATGCGGATGCGGTCGACCGCGGCCTTGCGGGGCGCGACCCAGGCCTCCACCGCATTCGCTCCGGCCACGCCGTTGCCCGCCATGGCGGCGGTGAGCCGCCGCTCGGCGTCGCCGATCGAATCGAGCGCGCGGTCGAGCGCGAGCCGGTCGAAATAGTCCGAGATCACGATGCCGCGGGCGGCGCCGACGATCTGGTCGAGACGGAAGAACGCTTCGGCGGCGAAATAGGTGGCCGCGACCTCGGCGATATTCTGGCCCGCGCGGTCGGCGACCATCACGATATCGGGCGCGGCGACCAGCACCCGCAACGTGGCGAGACGGCGCGCGAGCTCGGGCGGCACGCCTTCCTCCGCAGCTCGGCCTCGCGCTCCCGCGCGCGGCAGCGGCCGCTTCCGGCAGCACGTCGTCGAGCGACGGCCTCCACTGCTGCAATGCCGTCGCGATAGTGCGCGACGATGGACGCGAGCCCCTGCGTGAGATCGACGTTGCGCAGGAACCAGACCAGCCGGTCGAGCAGCAGATCCTGCACCGCCTGATAGAGCGCGAGCTGCAGCTTGCCGGAGATCTTGTTGTCGAGCGCGTCGATCTCGCCATTGAGCGCGGTCATGCCGTAGCTGTCGCGCACGGCGGCAAAGGCGGCGGCGATGCTTGCCGCCGAGGCGCCGGTCTGATCGGCGATGCGCACCAGCAGCGAGGGACCGCCGCGATTGATCATGGAATTGGCAAGCTGCGTGGCGATGATGTCGCGCCGCAGCCGATGGTGCTCGACCGCATCCGGGAATTGCTCGGTGACCGCCCGGGGAAATAGCGGCCGAGCTCGCGGCCGAGATAGGGATCGTCCGGCACATTCGATTGCAGAAGCTCGTGGTGGAGCGCGAGCTTGGCATAGGCCAGCAGCACCGCCAGCTCCGGCCGCGTGAGCGCCTGCGAGCGCCGTCCTGCGCTCGGCGATCTCCATGTCGTCGGGCAGGAACTCGACCGCGCGATCGAGCTCGCCCGCGGTTTCCAGCGTCTGCATCAGGCGCTGCTCGAAGCCGAGATCCTCGAGCCCGCGCCGCTCGGCCAGCGAGATCGCCAGCGGCTGCAGATAGTTGTTGCGCAGCACCAGTGCCGCCACGTCGTCGGTCATGGCGGCAAGGAGCGCATTGCGGGCCTCGCGCGAGAGCCGGCCGTCGCGCATCGGCGTCGCCAGCGCGATCTTGAGATTGACCTCGAGGTCCGGAGGTATTCACGCCCGCCGAGTTGTCGATGGCATCGGTGTTGAGCCTGATGCCGCGCAGCGCCGCCTCGACGCGGCCGCGCTGCGTCATGCCGAGATTGGCGCCCTCCCCGATCACCTTGGAGCGTATATCGGCGCCGGTGATGCGGACCGGATCATTGGCGCGATCGCCCACCGCCTCGTCGGTCTCGGCCGATGCGCGCACATAGGTGCCGATCCCGCCGAAGAAAATCAGATCCACCGGCGCTTTCAGGATCGCCCTGATCACCTCCTGCGGCGTCGCCTTGGCCGTGTTCAAATCCAGCGCCGCGCGCGCCTCGTCGGAGAGCACGATCTCCTTCAGCGCGCGCGAGAATACGCCGCCGCCCTTGGAAATGAGCGTCTGATCGTAATCCTGCCAGCTCGAGCGCGGCAGATCGAACAGGCGCCGGCGCTCGTCGAAGCTCCTGTCGGGATCGGGAGCGGGGTCGATGAAGATGTCGCGGTGGTCGAAAGCGGCGACGAGCTTGATCGTTCTCTCCCGCAGCATGCCGTTGCCGAACACGTCACCCGACATGTCGCCGATGCCGACAACGGTGAACGGCGTCTTGCCGATGTCGACGTCCATCTCGCGGAAGTGGCGCTTGACCGATTCCCAGGCGCCGCGGGCGGTGATGCCCATCTTCTTGTGGTCGTAGCCGGCCGAGCCGCCGGAGGCGAAGGCGTCGTCGAGCCAGAAGCCGTGCTCCTGCGCGATCGCATTGGCGATGTCGGAGAACGTTGCCGTGCCCTTGTCGGCCGCGACCACGAGATAGGGATCGTCGTCGTCATGGCGCAGGACATTGGCAGGCGGGATCACGCCCTGGCGGACCGAGATTGTCGGTGATATCGAGCAGGGTCGAGATGAACAGCTTGTACGCCGCCGTGCCCTCGGCCTGCACCGCTTCCGGCGTTCCGCCCGTCCGGCAGCAGCTTCGGCACGAAGCCGCCCTTGGCGCCGACCGGCACGATGACAGCGTTCTTCACCTGCTGCGCCTTGACCAGGCCGAGGATCTCGGTGCGGAAGTCCTGCGGCCGGTCCGACCAGCGGATGCCGCCGCGCGCGACCTTGCCGAAGCGCAGATGCACGCCCTCGACCCGCGGCGAGTAGACGAAAATCTCGTAGAGCGGGCGCGGCGGCGGCAAACCATCGAGCGCGCGGCTTGCGAACTTGAGCGCGATGAGGTGCTTCGGCAGCCCGTCGGCGTCGATCTGATAGAAATTGGTGCGGATGGCCGCCTGCACCGCGTTGACGAAGCGGCGCAGGATGCGGTCCTCATCGAGGCTTTCGACCTGCCTGCAGCGCGGCTTCGATGGCCGCGGCGACTTCGGCCTCATGTGCCTTGCGCTCGTCTGGCCGACTGATCGGGGCGCGGATCGAAACGCGCCTGGAACAGGCGCACGATGTCGGCGGCGATGGCTGCGTGCTTGACCAGCGTCGTCCACATATAGTCCTGGGAATAGGGCACGCGGATCTGCCGCAGAAAGCGCGAAACGGTGCGGATCAGCGCCACGTCGCGCCACATCATCCCCGCCGCCAGCACGAGCGCGTTGTAACCGTCGTTCTCGGCGCCGCCGCCCATCACCACCAGGAAGGCCGCCTCGAGGCCGCTGCTTGATGGACTTGAGGTCGACCGCGCGCCCGTCGGCGCGCTCGAGCAGCATGTCGTGAAGCCAGACGTCGGATTTGGCTTCGGCATCGTCCTGCGACGTGGCGAGCGATCTGATAGGTACGCTCGTCCACGACCTTGAAGCCCATATTCTCGAGCACGGGCACGCGCTCGGACAGCGGAATCGGCCGCTGGTAGCTCCATATCTTCAAGCCAACGGCGTTGCCGTGATCCCCGGCGCGACGGTGAAAGTCGACGCCGAGCGGCCGGCCCGGCGACAAGCCCTCCATGATCCGGATGTCGTCGACGGTCGCGGCAGGAGAATAATTTTCGCGATAGCCGTCGGAAAAGGCATCGCGATAACGCTCCAACAGCGCGCGCGCCCGCACCGGATCGTAGATGCGCGCCAATTCCTCGCCGAGCTTGTCGATCCAGGTGCGCACGATCGCCTCGACCGCACGCTCGAGGCTCGTGCGATCCGGATTCAGGCACGTGGCCCGGCGAAACGGCGATGATGAAATGGACACGGACGAGCGGGCCTTCGGGAAAGAACGGATGGAACGCGCTCACTCGGCCCTTGTAGACGTCGGGCGAGATAATCGCCGATCGCCTTGCGCACGTCGCTGTCGTAGCGCTCGCGCGGTACGTAGACGAGGACGGAAATGTAGCGATCGAAGCGGTCGCGCCGCGGCAACACCCGCACGCGCGGCCGTTCGTCGAGCTGCAGCACCGCCATGCGCGAAATGGTAGAGCGTGTTCTCGTCGAGCTGGAAAAGCTCGTCGCGCGGATAACTCTCCAGCACATTCACCAGCGCCTTGCCCGAATGCCCGTCGGGGTCGAAGCCGGCACGCGCGAGCACCGCGTCGACCTTGCGGCGCAGATAGGGGATGGTCCGCGTCGAGCGCGTATAGGCGGTGGAGGTGAACAGGCCGACGATACGGAGCTCGCCGATGAGCTTGCCGCCGTGGTCGAAGCGCTTCACGCCGACATAGTCCATGTAGACGCGCCGGTGGACGCGCGAGCGCACCGCGGATTTGGTGACGATGAGCAGCGTCGGCTCCTGCAGGAGCGCGCGGATCTCCGGGGTGATCACGAGCGGCTGGTTCCAGCGCTGCACCACCCCCACGTCGCGCGCGCGCAAAATGCCGAGCCCGGTTTCGAACACGGGCTCGAGCGCATCCTCGCCGGCGCTGAACTGGTAATCGCGAACGCCGAGGAAGGTGAAGTTGTTGTCGATGAGCCATGCGAGGAATGCGACAGCTTCGGCGATCTCGTCCGCCGGCACCGGCGGAGGGTGGGTTTCGAGCTCGACGATCACGTCCTCGACGCGCTTCATCATCGGCCGCCAGTCGGCGACGCAGAGGCGGATGTCGGCGAGCACCCGCTCGATGGCCGCGACGATGTCGGCGCGGCGCGCCTCGTCATCGATCGGTTCGAGATGGATGTAGATGACGCTCTCGCGCGCGCATCCGGGAGCGGCCTTGGCCTCCTTGAGGGCGGTGAGACGGCCCGGCCGCGTCGCGCGTGACGGCCAGAACGGGATGCACGACGAAGCGAACGTCGATGCCGCGTTCGGCCAACTCCGCCAGCACCGAGTCGACCAGGAACGGCATGTCGTCGTTGACGATCTCGAGCACCGACTCCGTTGCGCCGCCGCTCCCGGTCTCCGCGCGGCGCCACCGTATCGAGGCGGATGTTCGGCACGCCCGGCTTGCGCACGGCGAGCAGGGACCAGGCGTCGGCGGCAAGTTCGGCGAGCTGGCGCGGGTCGTAGCGCAGAAGATCTTCCGGGGCCGCGTGAGCAAAAATCCCGGCGACGAAATCCTCCGGAATCTCGCGATGGCCGGCGCGCAGGATTTGCCCGCCGCGGCGATCAGCGCCGCTTCGGCACGCTCTTCATCGGTGCCGGGAAGGTCGGCGGCTACCATGTCGTTTTTCCTCGGCGCGCCTGCGCTGAGCGCACGGCGTGCTTGAGGTTCAAGTCCATGCCGCCTCAAGTATTTCCCATGTCGCACTCAAGTCTTTCCCATCGAAGCTGCGGCGTCGAGCGCTAAGTTTCGACCGCCTTCGAGCGGATACCGCTCCGCGGTCAAAGACGGTAGGATCGGCCATTCCACGACAGGGAGACGCCCGTGCCCCAACCGACGAAGAACGCCGCCAAGAAGCGACCGGCTCCTACCCGCCGCTCACCGGTCATCAAGGCTGCCAAGGCATCATCCTGCGCCGCATACCGGCGCAGAGGATGACGTCAAGATCACGGCGCTCAAGCTGCCACCGGGAAAGCTCTCGCCGGAGATGGACGCCTATTTCAAGAAGTGCGACGAAAAGCTGGGCTTCGTGCCCAACGTGCTCAAGGCGTTCGCCTTCGATGACGCCAAGCTGCAGGCGTTCGTCGACTATCGCCAGGAGCTGGTGCAGAACGCCGCCAGTCTTTCCAAGCTCGAAATCGAGATGATCGCCACCGTGGTGTCGTCGCAGAACCGTTGCTTCTATTGCATCACCGCCCACGGCAACGCGGTCCGCCAGCTCGGCGGCCCCGTGCTGGGCGAGATGATGGTGATGAATTATCGCGCCGCGCGGCTCGACAAGCGTCAGCGCGCGATGCTCGATTTCGCCGTGAAGCTCACGACCCAGCCTTGGGAGGTGGAGGAGGAGGATCGCGCGCGCCTGCGCCGCGCCGGGTTCAACGATCGCGACATCTGGGATATCGCCTCGGTCGCCGCGTTCTACAACATGACCAACCGGCTTGCCTCGGCGACCGACATGCGGCCGAACAGCGTCTATCACGGGCAGGCAAGCGATAGCGGCGACAGGGAGGACAAGATGAGACCAGTCTATTTGCTCACTGCCGCTCATCGCGGCAGGCATTCGCCACGCACGTCGGCGCCCCGCAGGCTTGGCGCAAACCCGAAGGTCGTCATGGAAGAGATGATGGTGCCGTCGGAACCCGGCATTGAAATCTACGTGCGCAACAAGCGCCCGGCCGACATGACCGCATTCCGACCCGAGCGCACGCTGCTGTTCGTGCACGGCGCGACCTATCCCGCCCACACGTCGTTCGATCTCAAGCTCGACGGCATGTCGTGGATGGACTACATCGCCGCGCGCGGCTACGACGTCTACCTGCTCGACCTGCGCGGCTACGGCAAATCCGACGCGCCCGCAGGAGATGGACGAAGCACCCGACGCCAATGCGCCGATCGTGCGCGGCGTCGACCGCCGTCAAGGACATCTCCGCGGTCGTCGATTTCATTCTCAAGCGCCGCAGCATCCCGCGCCTCAACCTGTTGGGCTGGTCGTGGGGGACCACGCTGATGGCGACCTACACCACGCAGAACCCCGGCAAGGTCGAGCGGCTCGTGCTCTATGCGCCGGCGTGGATCCGAACGACGCCATCGCTCTCGCGGCCGGCCGGTCCGCTCGGCGCCTACCGCACGGTCGCGCGCGAGCAGGCGCAGAGCCGCTGGCTCACCGGCGTGCCTGAGGACAAGAAGGCGACGCTGATCCCGGCCGGCTGGTTCGAGACCTGGGCCGACGCCACCTTCGCCACCGATCCGGTGGGGGCCAAGATGACGCCGCCGGCGCTGCGCGCGCCGAACGGCGTGCAGCAGGACGGCGACGAGTTCTTCTCGGCGGGCAAACCCTATTACGACCCGGCCAAGATCACCGTGCCGACCCTGCTCGTCCATGCCGAGTGGGACCGCGACACGCCGGCCTATATGGCGCAGACCTTGTTCCCGCTGCTGGTCAACGCGCCGGGCAAGCGCTACGTCCAGCTGCCCGAAGGCACGCACACCATCATGATGGAGAAGAACCGCCTGATGCTGTTCGAGGCGGTGCAGGCCTTCCTCGACGAATCCGGAAAGTCGTAGCGCAGCCGAATCATCCACCCAAAAGTAGTCGCGCAGGTAGATGGGTCACGGCATCAAATCTCCACCAGCTTGTTCGGCAGCTCGTCGGGATTGAGCACGCCGGGCGGGAAGTGCTCCGCCAGCACCGCGCCGCACTGCTCGATCGCAGCGATGAAGCCGTCGGCGGTCCGTCCCTGGCTTATCCCTGCGATCAACGCCGCGACCGCCTGGTCCCATACTTGCGGCGTCACTTTGGCGTGGATGCCGCGATCGGCCACGATCTCGGCATAGCGCTCGGCGACCGACGCAAAGATCAGCACTCCCGTCCGATTCTCGGTCTGGTGCAGGCCCTGGGCGAAGAACTGCCGCATGGCGCTCGGCATGCGCGCGCTCATGCTTGGTGCGGCGCGGCACGATATGGAAGCGGATCCCGGCAGCGAGAGCCCGGCCGCCACGACGATGAAGACGACGAGTTGAATGAGATAGATGAGCGAGGCCGGCCAGAGCGTGAGATAGATCAACGGCGCCGGCACGGCGAGCGCAACAGCCGCCGCCCACGCGACCGGCACCAGGCGATAGTCGCTCGAATGCCGCGCGATGACGCAGAAGATCTCGCCTGACGTCTTGGCCTCCGCCGCGCTGATGGCGTCCGCGATACGCATCCTTGTCGGCCTGCGAGATCATCGCACCCTTCACCAGCTTCCTGACGACCCGCCGCCGCCGAACGATCCGCCACCGCCGGAAAACCCGCCGCCGGAGAACCCGCCGTCGAGGAGCCGGAGGACCAGCCCGAGCCCGACCGCAGACGAGCCAGCCGCTCGACCAGCCCTCGCGCGATCTCCTCGCGACCGCGCGTTCGCGCGGGATGGTGCCGACGAGCGTGAGGAATACGAATCCGAACACTGCAAGAAACCAGCAGCATGATCAGGATCGAATCCCAGCGCGTCGTCGGCTCCGGCCGCTTGGCGGCACGCTGCTGCCATTCGGCGGCGTCGCCGGTCAGCACGCTGATGATGTCGTCGACGCCACGCGTGATGCCGCCGGCGAAATCGCCGGCGCGGAAGCGCGGCGTGATCGCGTTCTCGATGATGAGCCGCGAAACGGCGTCGGTGAGCGCGCCCTCGAGCCCGTAGCCCACCTCGATGCGCACCTTGCGCCTCGTTCGGCGCCACGATCAGCAGCACGCCGTTGTTCTTGCCCTTCTGACCGATCTGCCAGCGGCGGCCGAGCTCGACGCCGAAGTCCTCGACCGAGGTCCCTTGCAGCGATTTCAGCGTCACCACCACGAGCTGGTCGGTGGTCTTGGCTTCGAACGCGGCGAGCTTGTCGGTGAGCCGCCGCGCGTGTTGCGGATCGAGAATGTTGGCATCGTCGACCACGCGGCCGGTGAGCGCGGGAAATCGAGCGCGAGCGCGCGGGAGGAGGAGCGAAGCGTCAGGAAGGCAGTCAGTGCGAGGCGCGCTCGCCGAGCGAGATACGGCCGCAGGACGGGCGCGACCAGTCGGCTCCCTGCGCACGGGCGGGAGCCAGGGACTCACACCGCGCGCGCAGTAAGGATGCGCGCGCGACAATGCATGCGCGCCTTGCGTCACGTGCTGTTGCGCGTCAGAACTTCACCTGCGGCGGCGTCTTCACGTCCTCGGCCACCGTGAACGTCTCCATCGGCTTGTTGTTCTTGTAGAGCGTCGAGGCCCAGATCACGCCGGGAAAGGTGCGCAGCTCCGTGTTGTACTGCCGCACCGCCTCGATGTAGTCGCGGCGCGCGACCGCGATGCGGTTCTCCGTGCCTTCGAGCTGCGACTGCAGCGCGAGGAAGTTCTGGTTCGATTTGAGGTCGGGATAGCGCTCCGGACACCGCAAGCAACCGCCCGAGCGCGCCGGTGAGTTGCGCCTGCGCGCTCCTGGAAGCGCTTGAACGCTTCCGGATTGTTGACGATATCGGGCGGAATCTGCACCTGGACCTGGGTCGCGCGCGCCCGCGCGTTGGTCACTTCCTCGAGCACCTGGCGCTCCTGCGCGGCGTAGCCCTTCACCGTCTCGACCAGATTGGGAATGAGATCGGCGCGGCGCTGATATTGGTTGAGCACGTCCGACCACTTCGCCTTGGCCGCTTCGTCATAGCTCGGGAATGTTGTTGACGCCGCAGCCCGCGAGCAAGAGGCCGAGACACGCGACCAATACGGGAATACGAGCAAGGCGCAGCACGCTCGATGCGTAGCTCATGATAGCCTCCGATACTGACTTCCATGCACAGCAGGACGCCGGCCGCTGCTACAGCCTATTCGCAGCCGGCGCAATCCGAAGCGGCGACGCTGACGTCGACAGCGACGCCCTCGCCTCGGCGTGGCGAGGCATTATAGCGATGCTGGGGCGGATGTCGCGCGCCGATGGAACTTCGGGGCTGCAGGTCCTGAGGCGTCGCCGATCCAGCCTGAGGCGTAGACGTTGAGCACCGGATGATCGTCGGCCGCCGAGTCCTGCTTGCTTTGCTGCATCTGCGATCTGCCTCGGCCCGCTCGCGGCGCAGAACTCCGCGCTGCCCGACGCCGCGCCGCCGCGCCCGGCAGGACGGATCGCGGCGGTCACCGCGCGCCATGGGATGGTGGTGGCGCAGGAGGCGCGCGCCGCGCGCATCGGGGTCGAGATCCTGCGACCAGGGCGGCAACGCGGTCGATGCCGCGGTCGCGACCGGCTTTGCGCTGGCGGTGACCTATCCGCGCGCCGGCAATATCGGCGGCGGCGGCTACATGGTGATCCACCTCGCGCGCGGCGCAACGTCGACACCGCGATCGACTACCGCGAGACCGCGCCGGCCGCGACCACGCGCGACATCTTCCTCGACGAGCAGCGGCGAGGCCGATCCGCAGCAAGTCGCGCGACTCCGGCGCTCGCGATCGGCGTGCCCGGCACGGTCGCGGGGCTGGCGCTCGCGCACGCGAAATACGGCTCGGGACAATTCACGCTCGCGCAGCTGATCGCGCCGGCGATCGCGCTCGCGCGCGAGGGCATCCCGATCGAGGACGACGTCGCCGACTCGCTGCCGCGCGTCGCAGGCGCGGCTGGCGCGCTGGCCGTCCTCGGCGAAGATCTTCCTCAGCGCGACGGCAGCGCGCTCGCGCCCGGCGACGACGCTGGTGCAGCGCGATCTCGCCGACACGCTCGACGCGATCGCGCGCGACGGCCCGCGCGCGTTCTACGAGGGCGCGATCGCCGACAAGCTCGTCGCCGCGGTGCGCGCGGCCGGCGGCATCGATGACGCGCGACGATCTCAAGAGCTATCGCGCCGATCGAGCGCGCGCCGGTGCGCGGCACGCTATCGCGGCTACGACATCGTCGTCGATGCCGCCGTCCTCGTCCGGCGGCGTGATGCTGATCGAGATGCTCAACATCCTGGAAGGCTACCCGAGCTCGCCGGCATCGACGCCGGCGCGCGCTGCACCTGATGGTCGAGGCGATGAAGCTGCGCCTACGCCGACCGCGCCGCCTTCCTCGGCGATCCGGCGATGCGTCGACGCGCCGCTCGCGCGCCTGCTGTCGAAGCGCTACGCCGCGACGCTGCGCGCGACGCATCGATCCCGAGCGCGCGCGGCCGGCCGGCGAGATTCACGCCGGCGGCGCGACGCGCGCGAGGGCGACAACACCACGCATTTCTCCGTGGTCGACCGCTTCGGCAACGCGGTCTCCAACACCTACACGCTCAATTTCAGCTACGGCGTCGGCCTGGTCGCCGACGGCACCGGCGTCCTGCTCAACAACGAGCTCGACGATTTCGCCGCCAAGCCGCGGCGCGCCCAACGCCTTCGGCCTGGTCGGCGGCGACGGCCAACGCGCCCGGGCCGGGCAAGCGGCCGCTGTCGTCGATGACGCCGACCATCGTGCTCAAGGACGGCAAGCCGTTCCTGGTCACCGGCTCGCCCGGCGGCAGCCGCATCATCACCGCGGTGCTGCAGGTGATCGCTCAACGTGATCGACCGCAAGCTGCCGATCGCGGACGCGGTCGCGGCGCCGCGCATCCATCATCAATGGTCGCCCGACGAGGTCGTGGTCGAGCGCGGACTTGCCGGCGCGACCTGATCCGCGCGCTGGAAGCGCGCGGCCACAACGTGGCGGAGCGGCCTGCCGCGCGACCTCGGCCAATTCGATCCTGGTGACGCCGGCAAGGCCTCGTCGGCGCACGCCGATAACCGCACCCGCGGCGCGCTGGCGGCGGGATATTAAGCGAGCGAGCGCCCCGCTGCTGAGCCCATCACTTCAATGACGCGCTTGTCGCCACCTCGGCCCACTTGGCGATCTCGCTGCTTGAGGAACGCATCGAGCTTGTCCGGCGAGCCGCCGACATAGCGATAACCCAGCGTGACGCCTTCTCCTTCACGTCGGGCATCGCCAGGATGCGCTCCACGTCGGCATTGACCTTGGCGATGATCTCCTTCGGCGTGCCCCTGGGCGCAAACAGCGCGTACCAGCTGGTCTCGTCCACGAACTTCACGCCAAGCTCGTTGAAGGTCGGCACGTCGGGCAGCTGCGTCGCACGTGTCGTTCCCGACACCGCCAGCGCGCGCATGCGCCCGGCCGTGACGTTGCCGAGGTGACCGCCGAGTGTCGGCAGGAAGACGGCAATGCGGCCGACATGACGTCGGTCGCGGCCTGCGAGACCGAGGTATAGGGCACGTGCTGGAGCTTGATGCCGGCGAGATCGCTGCGAACAGGACGGTGGCGAGGTGCCCGCTGGTGCCGGTACCGAGCGAGGCGTAGTTCAGCTCGCCGGGATGCGCCTTTGGCGTAGTCGATCAGGTCCGGCACCGAGCGGAACGGGGAGATTCGGCGGCACCAGCAGCACGTCCTGCGCGGTCGCAACCAGCATGATCGGGTCGAAATCCTTGAGCGGATCGAAGTCCTTGCTCGGCTGCAGCGTGACGTTCACCGCCAGCGTCTGCGCGCCGAAATGCAGGGTATAGCCGTCGGGCGCGGACTTCGCCGCAGCCGCGGCGCCGATATTGCCGCCCCCGCCCGGCCGGTTCTCGATCACGACGTTCTGGCCCCAGGCTTCGGTGAGCTTCTGCGCAAGGATGCGGCCCAGCGTGTCGATGGTGCCGCCGGCGGGAACGCAATCAGAATGCGGACCGGCGGTCGGGATAGGTTTGGGCGCGTGCGCCGCCGTTCATCGCCAACGCGGCCGCGAGCAGCAACAGGCCGCCCCAGATCCTCAATCCCATGCGCTCCTCCCGATTGGTTTTCTCTTCTGCTGACGAGGGTGATGCTCGGTCACGTTCGTGGTGGCCGGCAACGCCGACACCGACACTCACCGCAGTGACGCGCTCGCGACCTCGGCCCATTTGGTGATTTCGTGCCGGAGCATTGCGGCGAGCTGATCGGACGAGCCGCCAATCGAACCGATAGCCCAGCGTCGTTTCCCGCTCCTTCATTTCCGGAAGCGAAAGGATGCGCGCCATGTCACCGTTGATCTTGGCGACGATCTCCTTGGGCGTCCCCCTGGAGCGAATGCAACGCGTACCAGCTCGATCTGTCGACGAAGCCGATGCCGAGCTCGTTGAAGGTCGGAACGTCCGGAAGTTGCGCCGCTCGCGCGCGGCCGGACACTGCCAAGGCGCGCATCTTGCCGGCGCGGATGTTGCCGATGGCGCCACCGAGCGTGGCGTGATCCAGAGCGAAATGCGGCCCGAGATCATGTCGGTCACGGCCTGGCTGAACGACGTGTACGGCACGTGCTGGACCTTGATGCCGGCGAGGTCGCTGAACAGCGTGGTCGCGAGATGACCGCTCGAGCCGATGCCGAGCGAAGCATAGTTCAGCTCGCCCGGATGCGCCTTGGCGTAGTCGACCAGTTCCTTGACGGAGCGGAACGGCGAATTCGGGCGGCACCATCAGGACGTCCTGCGCGGTCGCGATCCACATGATGGGCCCGAAGTCCTTGATCGGATCGAGACCCTTCATCGGCGCGAGCGTGACGTTGACCGCCAGCACCTGTCCGCCGAGGTGAAGCGTATAGCCGTCAGCCGGCGACCGCGCGCCGCCGCCGCCGCACCGATTGCTATGCCGCTGGCGCCGGGACGATCTCCTCCACGAACACCGATTGGCCCCAGGCCTCGCTCAGCTTCTGCGCGACGATACGGCCGAGCGTATCGATGAAGCCTTCCGGCAGCGAACGCGATGACGATGCGGACGGATCGGTCGGGATAGGCTTGCGCCGATGCGCTCGCAGGTGCTTGGACAAGTGCCGCCCAGAACGACGCCGCGATCCATGCCGCGGCCACGCATCTGTGCCGCATGCGATCCTCCCGCATTCCGCCCTTCACCAACGGCCGGTCTGATGTCGGCCTTCGATGCAAGGCGTATATCATCGGCTGCGCAAAGCGCAGCCGTGCTCGCTCCGAGAATGGGACGGAAGAACGTGGAAGAAATTGGAGCGGGCGAAGGATCTGAACCCTCGACCCCGACCTTGGCAAGGTCGTGCTCTACCCCTGAGCTACACCCGCATCCGAACTCCGGTCAGCCCAGCGGCTGCCGGAACATCCGGCCACCTATGCCAAAGGGTGCCCGCCTTTGCAACCGCCTCCCCGGTCGGCCTTTGACCTGCGGCGCCGGCCCCTTGTGGCCAGCGGGCGCGCAGTCCATGAAACCGCGCGCCGGCGGGCTGCGCGCAGTCGCTTTGCGGCGAGACGCGATTTCGCCTAAGCATTTGCTTGGTCGCATGATCTCGTACGAAACGTCTGCAGCATCTCGGGCTCGTGCGCTCGGAACCGCCCGCGCCGGCCGGCTCCGACTCAACCCGATTGCAGCCGATCGCAACCACCGGACGCCACCAGCACATGATCGCCCCCACGACAGATCCCGGCTCACGTCGACATCCGAAACCACACTCGGCACCGACTACATCCTCGAACGCGCTGGCGGAAGAGGGCCTCGGCCACCTGTTCATGGTGCCTGGCGGCCTGGTCGATCCGTTCATGCCGGCGCTCGCGCGGCAGGACAAGCTCACGCCGGTGGTCGCGGCGCACGAGGGCGGCGCGTGTCTACATGGCCGATCGGCTATGCGCGGGCGAGCGGCAGCTTCGGCGCCGCGATCGGGATCGGCGGCCCGGGTGCCTGCAACATGGCGACCGCGGTCGCCGCCGCAAAGACCGACGGCTCGCCGCTGCTGGTGATGACCGGCGAGGTGCCGCTCGACATGGAAGGCCGCGGCGTATTCCAGGACGCGAGCCAGGCCACGCTCGACGACACCGCCGTCATGGCGCCGCTCGCGCGCCTGTCCAAGACGGTCGGCAGCAGCCAGAACCTGAATCATTGGTTCCGCCATGCGCTGACAACCATGTGGTCACAACCGCGCGGGCCGGTTCATCTCTCGCTCACGCATGACGCCCTCACCGGCGAATGCGCGGCCGACTACGTCAAGGTCTTCGGCTATTTCGCGGGCGCAGAGCCGCTGAGCGTGCCGGCGGCGGATGCGGCGCTGGCCGCGCTGCGGACCGCAGCGCGCGCGCATCGCCTTCCTCGCCGGCGCCGGCGTCGAGCACGACGCCGCTGCCGCCCGTCTGAGGATGCTGGCCGAGCGCTGGTCGATTCCGGTCGCGACCACGCTGCGCGCCAAGGGCGTGTTCCCGGAGGATCACGAACTGTCGCTCGGCGTGTTCGGCTATGCCGGCAGCCGCCACGCCACCAACGCCATCCTCAACAGCGATCTCGATTGTCTCATCGTGCTCGGCTCCGGCTTCAACGAGCGCGACACGATGCACTGGACGCTGCGCGAGCGCCCGACCGCGTTCATGATCCATGTGAATACCGACATGGACGAGCTCACCGCCAACGGCGACCTCGGGCATGTCGTGCCCGGGAAGCTGTCGCGGCTTCCTCGATCTCATGCACGACCGCGCCGACGTGATCGCGCCGGCGTTGCAGGAAAGCCAGGCGCGCCGGCGCCAGTGGGTTGCCGACATCAAGGCCGGGCCACGGCTTTATGACGTCGAGAACTGCAGCCGGACAGACTACGCCGATCCATCCGGCCACGGCCATCACCGCGCTGCGCAAGGTGTTCCCGCGCAACGGCAGCGTGCTGGTCGATTCCGGCGCGCACCGCGCCTTCGCCGGCCATTACTGGACCGCCTACGAGCCGCGCACCTACATCTCCGCCACCAATCTCGGCCCGATGGGCTGGGCGATCCCGGCGGCGATCGGCGTGCAATGCGCGCGATCCGGATCGCACGCGTCGCCGTCATCACCGGCGACGGCTGCATGCAGATGCACGGCATCGAGGTGCAGACCGCCGCGCGCTATCAACTGCCGATCATCTATCTGGTCATCAACAACGGCGCGCTCGGCAATGTCTGGCTGCGCGCGCGCAATATGGCGCCCTGCCGGCCGAGCTGACCAGCATTCCGCGATCACGACTGGGCGGGATTTGCGCGCGCGCTCGGGGCGCAAGGCTTCACCGTGCGCGATCCCGCCGAGCTCGAGGGCACGTTCGAGAAGGCGCTCGCCGCCGGCACGACGGTGCTGATCGACGTCAAGGCCGACAAGGACTGCCCGACCCCGGTCTACGATTTCAATGCCGGGGTGCGTGCCTGGTCCTATCACGAATAGGCAGATGCAAGACTCCGCCGTCCACATCCGGAAATGCTTCCATGACCGTGCTGGATATGAACCCGTCGACGCTGCCGCCCGACGCGCAGGCGCTCTATGAAAAGATGGCCGCGCGGCGCAAGGCCACGGCGAGGGCTTCGGCGGACCCTATCTCGCGCTGCTCAACCATCCGGAGCTTGCCCGCCGCATCGAGGAGCTCGGGTTCTTCTGAAATTCGAAGGCGCGCTGCCGCGCACGATCTATCAGTTCATCGTGCTCACCATTGCGCGCACGACCGGCGCCGGCTTCGAATGGCAAGACCATATCGAGCACGCACGCGCCGCCGGCTTGCCGCCTGAGGTGATCGACTGCATTGCGTCTGCCCGCACCGCAGCGCTGCCGCAGCCCTACGCGCTGGTGCATGCGATCCTGACGAAGACGATGGCGTGGCAGCTGGTGCCGGACGATCTGCAGGCGCGCGCCGCGGCCGAATGGGGCAAGCATGGCCTGGTCGAGATCGTGGTCCTGTCGGGTTTCTATCAGATGTTCGCGGCGATCAATCAGGGATTCGGAATAGGAATGCCGGACGCCGTCGGACGAAAGTCCGATTAGCTCGCATTCACCGTTCGTCCTGAGTCCGGCCTCGCCGTCGCCTGATGCCCGCCACCCCGTCCGATCTGTTCGCCTTCCTCGACCGCCTCGGCATCGCGCACCCGACGGTGACGCCATCCGGCGCTGTTCACCGTCGAGCAATCGCGCGCGCTGCGCGGGACCATCCCGGGCGGCCACACCAAGAACCTGTTCCTCAAGGACAAGAAAGGAACGCTGTTCCTGGTCACGGCGCTCGAGGATGCGGTGATCGAGCTCAAATCGCTGCACCGGCTGCTCGGGGCCGGCGGCCGCTTCTCCTTCGGCTCCGCCGACCTGATGCGCGAGACGCTCGGGGTCGAGCCCGGGGCGGTCACGCCGTTTGCGGCGATCAACGACACCGAGCGGCGCGTCAGCGTGGTGCTCGATGCCGCCATGATGCAGCACGAAACGCTCAACTATCACCCGCTGGTCAACACCATGACCACCTCGATCGCCCGCGCGGACCTGGTGCGGTTCCTGGAGGCGACCGGCCACCCGCCCCGGATCGTCGCCGTGGCGCTTTCCGGCGAAGACCTGCCCCGGACGCTGATCCGCGCGCTGAGAAACGACGCTTCCAGCTGGCCTGAAGCGCACTGGAAACCCAGGTCGCACGCAATCAGTGCCGGCGGGAACAGGAGGTGCCGGGGCATTGAGTTTCGTCATTGCAAACACCCCCGTTGACACCATTTAATCCGCCATATTCAGGTTTCGGCGCGATCGAGCCGGGCTCGACCAACGATCGGCAATTTGAACCGGCCCAATTGAATGGATCAGGTCGGCTGGCCCGGCTTGGGTGGCGCGGAAGGACGGACAAGATGACGATGTTGCAGAGCGGTGAGGCGGCGGCAGCTCCGGCCGCCGGGGTCAAGGACACGACCACCCAGACGTTCGTCAAGGACGTCATCGAGGAGTCCAAGCGCCAGCCGGTGCTGGTGGATTTCTGGGCCGAGTGGTGCGGCCCGTGCAAGCAGCTCGCCCCGGTGCTGGAAAAGGTCGTGCGCGCCGCCAAGGGCAAGGTCAAGCTCGTCAAGATGGACATCGACAAGCATCCGTCGATCCCGGGCCAGCTCGGCATCCAGTCGATCCCGGCGGTGTTCGCCTTCGTCAACGGCCAGCCGGTCGACGGCTTCCTCGGCGCGCTGCCGGAAAGCCAGGTGATGGCGTTCATCGAGCGCATCACCAAGGACCGCATCGGCGGCGAGGAACAGGATCTGCTGAAGACCGCCGATGAAGCGCTCGCCAAGGGCGACGCCGCAGGCGCCGCCGACCTCTACGCCCAGGTGCTGGCGCAGGACAGCGGCAACGTCGCGCGCGCTCGCCGGCCTGGCGCGCAGCTACGTGCAGACCGGCGCGATCGAGCAGGCCAAGCAGACGCTGGCGCTGGTGCCCGAAGCCAAGCGCAACGATCCGGCGGTCGCGGCCGCGCGCGCCGCGCTCGAGGTCGCCGAGCAGGCGCAATCGGTCGGCCCGATCGCCGAGCTCGAACAGAAGGTCGCGGCCAATCCGCTCGATCATCAGGCGCGCTTCGACCTCGCGGTCGCGCTTGAACAGCAAGGGCGCAGCGCCAGGAGGCGGTCGATCATCTGCTCGAGATCGTCAAGCGCGACCGCAAATGGAACGACGACGGCGCGCGCAAGCAGCTGGTCCAGTTCTTCGAGGCCTGGGGCCCGACCGACGAGGCGACCGTCAACGGACGCAAGCGGTTGTCATCGGTCTTGTTCGCGTAGCACGACAGTCGATCGGCCGTGCCGAGGAACCCGCAGCCGTCTCGGCTTACCGCGATCGGACGCTCGAGGCGGTGCGTCCTCGGACGAGGACGGAGCGACCAGCTTCGGCAGCATTGCCGCGATGGGAGAGCGACGATGCCGATGAACGCGGTCTATCGACGGTCCCGGCGACCTCGCCGACGTGATCCCGGTGTTTCCGTTGCCGGGCGCGCTGCTGCTGCCGCGCGGACAGATGCCGCTCAACATTTTCGAGCCGCGCTATCATCGCGATGATCGACGATGCGCTGCGCTCGGGCCATCGCCTGATCGGCATGATCCAGCCCGATGCCGCGCATCCGGGCCCGAAGACAAGCCCAATCTCTACAAGGTCGGCTGCGTCGGCCGCATCACCCAGCTCGCCGAGACCGGCGACGGCCGCTACCTCCTCCAGCTCACCGGCATCGTCCGCTTCCGCATCGAGGAGGAGCTCGACGTGTCGACGCCCTACCGGCAATGCCGCGTGACCTACACGCCCTTCGTCGACGATTTCACCGCCCGCAAGGGCGAGGACGACGTCGACCGCGAGAGCCTGCTGCAGCGCGCTGTCGGATTTCCTCAAGGCCAACGATCTCAAGGCCGATTGGGAGGGCATCGAGAACGCGCCCAACGAGGCGCTGGTCAACGCGCTGGCGATGATGTCGCCCTACGGGACGGCAGAGAAGCAGGCGCTGCTGGAGGCGCCCGACCTCAAGACCCGCGCCGAGATCCTGGTCGCGGCCACCGAGATCGAGCTGGCCAAGAAGACCACCGGCGGCGAGACGCCCCTGCAGTGAAATCTCCCGTGCCCGCTGAAGAGCCGCCGTGTGCTTTTGCTCGGGAACCGGCCAGCCCTGCGTAGCGTCTTGTCACGACTACGTCTTGTAATCGCCGCATTAAGTTGCTATGTGCCGGATTCGTTGAGATTAACGGCTGTTCCCTACCGTCGATTAAAGGCTTTTCATCGACAAAGGCCGTTTACGGGTCGCGTGAACGAATTCCACGTCTTGGTTTTCGACCCGTCTCATCCAGCATCTAATTCATCGACAGCCCAGACCACGCGGGGTGTCTAATTTCCCCGCGACACGCGGCTGCTCGCCATCGCAGTCGGCTTGAGCCGATTTGCGCATTCAAAAGGGCCAATGTCGGATCAATCCGAACATTGGGGGCGCCAGTCCGTTTCGCCATACGAAAGATTCCACTTTGACCTCCTTTCTCGACCTCGGCCTCAGCGAGCCCATCACCCGTGCGCTCGTCGACGAGCAATATGCCACCCCCACCCCGATCCAAGCCCAGACCATTCCGCAGGTGCTCGCCGCGCGCGACGTCGTCGGCATCGCGCAGACCGGAACCGGCAAGACCGCGGCCTTCGCGCTGCCGATCCTCAATCACCTCGCCGCCAACCGGCGGACGGCCGCAGCCGCGCAGCCTGCCGCGTGCTGGTGCTGAGTCCCGACGCGCGAGCTCTCCGCCCAGATCGTCGACAGCTTCCAGCACCTACGGCCGCTATCTGCGCCTGCAGGTCGCGCTCGCCATCGGCGGCGTCCCCATCAGACCGCCAGATCCGCGCGCTCACGCAACGGCGTCGACGTGCTGGTCGCGACGCCCGGACGACTGCTCGACCTCGATGCAAAGCCGCGCCGTTCATCTCGATCGCGTCGAAGTCTTCGTGCTCGACGAAGCCGACCGCATGCTCGACATGGGCTTCATCCACGACATCCGCAGGATCGTCGACCAAGCTGCCGAGCAAGCGCCAGACGCTGTTCTTCTCGGCCACCATGCCGCGCGAGATCGCCGATCTCGCCAGCCATATGCTGCGCGACCCGGTTCGGGTTGCGGTGACGCCGCGGCGACCACCGTCGAGCGCATCGCAGCAACGGGTGATCCATGTCGATCGCGCCGGCAAGCCCGGCGCTGCTCGCGGAAGTGCTGCGGCGAGAAGTCGGTCGAGCGCGTGCTGGTCTTCACCCGCACCAAGCGCGGCGCCGACAAGGTCGTCCGCGCGCTGGCCAAGGCCGGCATCGCCGCCGAGGCGATCCACGGCAACAAGTCGCAGAACCAGCGCGAGCGCGTGCTGGCAGCGTTCCGCGCCGGCCAGCGTGCGCACGCTGGTGGCCACCGACATCGCGGCGCGCGGCATCGACGTCGACGGCATCAGCCACGTCATCAACTACGATCTGCCGAACATTCCGGAGAGCTACGTGCACCGCATCGGCCGCACCGCGCGCGCCGGCGCCGACGGCATCGCGATCTCGTTCTGCGACGCCGAGGAGCGGCCGTTCCTGCGCGACATCGAGAAGCTCATCCGGATGTCGATCCCGGCCGGCGAGCACGCCAGCGATCGGCGCTCCCCAGCCCGCCGCGCGAGCATCACGCCAATGGTTCACGCCCGGTGCAGCCACAGCGCAAACAGCAACAGAACGGTCAGCACCGCGGCCGCAACGAACGCAAGCCCGACCCCAATGCCAATCGCCATCGTCGCCCCGCGGAAGCGCCCGCGGCCGCGCATGGCGGCGAGATCGGGGCGATCGCCTTCATGCAGCCCAAGCGCAACGGCCAACGTCATCGCGGCGCTCCATGCCGGCCAGCGAGCGCCGCGGTAACGCGATCGGATCGGAGACGAACATATGGCCAAAGAAGAGCTGCTCGAATTCGACGGCACGGTGACCGAGGTTCTGCCCGACGGCAATTACCGCGTCACGCTCGACAACGAACACCAGATTCTCGCCTACATGTCGGGAAAGATGCGCAAGTTCCGCATCCGCACCGGCGTCGGCGACCGGGTGATCGTGGAGGTGTCGCCCTACGATCTCTCCCGCGGCCGCATCAATTTTCGCCACAAGGGCGATCGCGCCGCGGCGGCGGCCCCGGCACGCCGCCCCACTTTCCGCCGCCACTGAGCGTGGCGTCGTGCTATAGGGATGTAAACGCGGAGCGCACCATGACCACCTCTCCCGCCGAGCGCCCTGCCGGCAGCGTCGATCCCAAGCTTCTGAAATCCTGGTCTGCCCGCTGACCAAGGGGCCGCTCGAATACGATGCGGAGAAGCAGGAGCTGATCTCGCGCTCCGCCAAGCTCGCCTATCCCATCCGCGCCGGCATCCCGATCATGCTGCCCGAAGAGGCGCGCCGGCTGGATTGACGCCGTCTTGCCCGGTGTCATCATCCTGCTTATCATCATCCGCGCGGGCGAATGATCCGCTGACCCGCGGCATTCGAGCCGTACAGCGAAAGTGCTGATGGATACTGGATGCCCGCCTGCGCGCGGGCATGACAGTGGTGGGGAAGGAAAAACCATGATCAAGATTTGGGGGCGCAACACCTCGGTCAACGTGCAGAAGGTGATGTGGGCGCTGGGCGAGGTCGGCGTTCCGCACGAGCGCATCGACGTCGGCGGCTCCTTCGGCAAGAACAACGAGCCGGCCTATCTCGCCATGAATCCGAACGGCCTGGTGCCGACGCTGGAAGAAGACGGCTTCCTGCTGTGGGAATCGAACTCGATCGTGCGCTACCTCGCGGCCAAGTATGGCGCCGGCAAGCTGGAGCCTGCCGATCTGCAGGCGCGCGCGCGCGCGCAGCAGCTGGATGGACTGGCAGATCTCGGTCGCGGCACCCGCGATCACGCCGGTGTTCTGGGGCTTGATCCGAACGCCGCCGGAAAAGCGCGATGCGGCCGCGATCGAGGCCGGCAAGGTCAAGTCCATGGCCGCGATGAAGATCCTCGACGCGCAGCTCGCCAAGAGCGCGTTCGTGGCCGGCGACGCGCTGTCGATGGGCGATATCCCGGTCGCGCTGATGGCCTATCGCTTCCGCCGCCTGGTGCCGGAGCGACCGGGTCTCGACAATCTCGAACGCTGGTTCACCGCCATCGAGCAACGGCCCGCATTCAAGGAGCACGTGCTGGCGATCCCGTTCGTGTGATGCCAATCGTCGCGAGCGCGCGGCTGTGCCCTACAGCGCCTCGCCGCGCAGAAGCTTCGGAACGTCGCCGACGAGGCCCGCGGCCTCGCGGATGAAAAAGCGCTTCAGCGCAGGCAAGCGGTCGACCACGCCGATGCCGACATCGCGCGCGAGGCGCAGCACGTCCGATTGATTGGAGAACAACCGGTTGAGACCGTCGGTCGCCACGCCCATCGCCATGGTGTCGAACCGCCGCCAGCGCTGATAGCGGTCGAGCACCGCGAGCGAGCCCGGATCGAGGCCGAGCCGGACGGCGTCGACGATCACCTCGGCAAGCGCGGCGACGTCTTTGAGACCCATATTGAGCCCCTGCCCCGCGATCGGATGAATGACATGGGCGGCATCGCCGACCAGCGCGAGGCGATGGGCAATGAATGCGCGCGCGACCCAAAGGCCGAGCGGATAGGACGCGGCGCGGGCCGACCGCTTCGATCTCGCCGAGATGCAGGCCGAAGCGCCGCTCGAGCTCGCCGTGGAAACCGGCGTCGGGTAGCGCGACAATCCGCGCCGCCTCCTGCGCCTCCTCGGTCCAGACGATCGAAGAGCGGTGGCCGCCGGCCGCGTCGCTTTTCAGCGGCAGGATCGCGAACGGGCCGGCCGGAAGGAAATGCTCCTCGGCGCGCCCGTTGATGATCGCGCTCGTGCGCCGACCGTCGTGACGATGGCGGACTGGCCATAACTCCAGCCGTGACTGGCGATCCCTGCGCGCTCGCGGATCACCGAGTGCGCGCCGTCGGCGGCGACCAGGAGCCGCGCCGACAGCGCACTGCCGTCCGCGAGCTTGACGTCGGCGACATGCGACGATCCGCGCCTCGAACTCGCTGGCGCTTTGCGTCGAGTGCGACGGTGAGACGTCCGCCACCGCTGACGACCGCAGCGCGACGCCTTCCTGCTTTGCTTTGTCCAGTCAGCGCCGCGAGCAGCGGGCCGTTCTCGATCATGTGGGCGAACGGTTCGCCCGGTTCCAGATCGCCTTCGAAGGTGAGAAATGTCGGGCCGCACCAGCGTCGTGCAGGCGGCTGTCGGTCACCACCATGTCGAGGATGGGCTGCGCCTCGACCTGGTGCCATACGCCGATAGTCTCGAACAGCCGCCGCGCGCCGCCGCGACGATGGCGGACGCGCGCCCGTCGGCGGCTGCGCGCGCCAAGTGCCGGATCCGCGACCGTGACGGAGAAGGAGGGCCCGAGCCCCTGGCGCAACGCAATCGCGAGCGCGAGGCCGGCGAAGCCGCCGCCGCCGATCATCACGTCGATACGTTCGCCTGTGCGTTCGCTTTCCATTACCCGAGGTCCCGGGTGCCCGCGCGTATTCACAATGATAACAGCTGGAGGCCGTAATGCGATCCGGTCCGATCGCTTGACTCGGCGGATGAAGCGCGTGTGATACCGCGCCCCGGCGGCAGCCGCCATCGGCCTCATGCCGGGCGGGCCGAGCAAGCCGCGAGCTTCGATGTCCTCCGCCGTTCAAGACCTTCTCGCCATCCTCGACCTCGAGCGGCTCGAGGAGAACCTGTTCCGCGGCCGCTCGCCGCAGGTGGGCTGGCAGCGCGTGTTCGGCGGACAGGTGATCGGGCAGGCGCTGGTCGCGGCCTGCCGCACCGTCGACGTTGCCGGCCGGCCGCCGCACTCCCTGCACGCCTATTTCCTGCTGGCGGGCGACCCCAAGGTACCGATCATCTATGAGGTCGATCGCATCCGCGACGGCAAGAGCTTCACCACCCGGCGCGTCGTCGCGATCCAGCACGGCGAGGCGATATTCACCATGGCGGTGTCGTTCCACCGCGACGAGCCCGGATGAGTCACCAGGCGCCGATGCCGGACGTGCCGACGCCGGAGCAACTGCCGGACGAGGCCCACATCAAGGCGCGCGTGCTGCCGCTGATGCCCGATGCCGGTGCGGCGCTATTACGAACGCGAACGGCCGATCGAGTGGCGGCCGGTCGAGCTCGATCGTTATCTCGGCAAGAAAATCGAGAACGGCCGCTTCCATGTCTGGATCCGCGCGACCGGCCGGCTTCCCGATGAACCGGCCATCCACCAATGCGTGCTCGCCTACGCGTCCGACATGTTGCTGCTCGACTCCGCCTTGATACCGCATGGGCGCACGGTGTTCGAGAAGACCATCATGGCCGCGAGCCTCGATCACGCGCTGTGGTTTCACCGCCCGTTTCGCGCCGACGATTGGCTGCTATACGCCCAGGACAGTCCCAGCCTGCCGGGCTCCCGCGGCTTTTCCCGCGGCCTGATCTTCGCCCGCGACGGCACGCTGGTCGCCTCGGTCGCGCAGGAGGGCTTGCTGCGCGAGCGGAGGGCGGACGACACGGGACAGAGGCCGGAGACGGCCAGACCAAGCGAATGAGATTTTTCAGCCCGGTTCCTTCTGTCGTCCGCACTTGCCTCTGTTTGCTATCCGTCTGAATAGGACAGCGTTACTGTCCTGATCTGCCCACAGCTTAGTCCGATCGCCTGCGCAAGCGGCAAAGTAATCGCTTAATTTTTCACCGTAACGCCGATATGGTCTGCAGAGCTCAGGGGGAACGCATGAAACTCGTCATCGCCGTCATCAAGCCGTTCAAGCTCGAAGAGGTCCGCGATGCGTTGGTCGCGGTCGGCGTGCACGGCATGACCGCGAGCGAGGTCAAGGGCTACGGCCGCCAGAAGGGCCACACCGAAATCTATCGCGGCGCCGAATATGCCGTGAATTTCCTGCCCAAGATCCGGATCGAAGTGGCGGTGCCGTCCGACCGCGTCGGAGTGGTGGTGGATGCCATCATTGCTTCCGCCAAGACCGGCCAGATCGGCGACGGCAAGATTTTCGTGACCACCATCGATCAAGCCGTGCGCATCAGAACCGGCGAAACCGACGTGGACGCCTTGTGAGCGTCTAAGCCGCGAGGGGGGACACCATGGACCAAGAGACCGCATACGGCCGCATTGCGCGCGGCATCGCTGCCGCGTTGCCATTCACCTTTGCGCGCGGCGCCGGCGTGGGCGCAGGACGCGGCTCCCAAGATCGATCCCGCCGATACCGCCTGGATGATCTCGGCCACCGGCCTCGTGCTGATGATGACCATCCCGGGCCTGGCGCTGTTCTATTGCGGCATGGTTCGCAAGAAGAACGTGCTCGCCACCATGGCGCAGAGCTTCGCCTGCACCGGCCTGTGCTCGCTTCTGTGGTTTGTCGTCGGCTATACGCTGAGCTTCGCCGGCGATGGCGCGTGGCTGGGCACGTTCGAGCGGCTGTTCCTGCGCGGTATCGGCATGGATACGATCAGCCCGTTTGCGCCGACCATCCCGGAACTCCTGTTCGTGTTCTATCAGATGACGTTCGCGATCATCACGGTTGCGCTGGTGGCCGGCGCGGTCGCGGACCGCATGCGCTTTTCCGCGTTTTTGTGGTTTGCCGCTGGCTGGCTCATCCTGGTCTATGTGCCGATCGCGCACTGGGTGTGGGGCGGCGGCTTTCTCGCCCGGGCCGGGCTTGCTCGATTTCGCCGGCGGCACCGTCGTCCATCTCAATGCCGGCGTCGCGGGGCTGGTCGCGGCTTGTCGTGGTCGGCAAGCGTTACGGCTACGGCACGGACAATTTCGCGCCTTACGACCTGTCGCTGGCGGTGATCGGCACCGGCCTGCTGTGGGTCGGCTGGCTGGGCTTCAACGGCGGCTCGGCGCTCGGCGCCAATTCCCGCGCCGTCTTCGCGATCACCGCGACCCACCTCGCGGCCTCCAGCGGTGCGCTGACCTGGATGTTCCTGGAGTGGTGGACACGCGGCAAGCCGTCGGTGCTCGGCATGATCACGGGCGCCGTCGCCGGCCTCGGCACCATCACGCCGGCGTCCGGCTTCGTGCTGCCCTGGCACGGCGTCATCATCGGCGTGATCGCGGGCGCCGTCTGCTTCTGGGCCTGCACATGGCTGAAACGGCGGCTTGGGTATGACGACTCGCTCGACGTGTTCGGCGTTCATGGCATCGGCGGCGCGACCGGCACGCTGCTGACCGGCGTGTTCGCGGTCGCGGCACTGTCCGCAAGCCCGGACACGCCCGGGTCGTCGGGCCTGCTCGAAGGCAATCCGAGGCAGGTGTTGATCCAGCTCTACGGCGTCGTTGCGGTCCTGATCTGGTCGGGGGCGCTGACCTACATCCTGCTCAAGGTGATCGCGTTCCTGATCCCGCTGCGGGTGAGCCAGCAGCATGAGATCGAAGGTCTCGACGTGACCCAGCACGGCGAGGCTTTGCAATAAGGCGGGCGACGCCGGCGCGGAGCAGCGTCGCAGACACGCCCACCTCCGGCGCGGGTGGGGGAAGTGCGTTGTAGGCCGCTGAACCACCCTCGCCCGCCATGCCCGCGCGGGTTCGTTGCTCAGGACGTGAGCAAACGATTCCTGCGTAAGCGCTGCTTAAAAACTGTGCATATCTGAGCGGTATTTGTGCTGGACCTGACAAGGGGTCGCAGCCGTTCCCCGCTATTGTGCAAACGGCGTTTGTCTCCAAGCACTTAGCACTGGTGCGGCGAACTGGCACGGGGCTTGATTTGTGGCGGTGGCACTGCCGCGCGCGGCGACGCTTCGCGCGTCAAAGTTCAACGAAGACTGCCCACAACCTGCACCCGCAGGGAGGGGGCCCAAGCGGGGGTAACCCATGAAAATCGTCATGGCCATCATCAAGCCTTTCAAGCTCGACGAGGTCCGCGACGCTCTGACTGCGATCGGCGTGCACGGGATGACCGTGACCGAGGTCAAGGGATATGGGCGCCAGAAGGGCCACACGGAAATTTATCGCGGCGCCGAATACGCCGTGAGTTTCTTGCCGAAGATCAAGATCGAAGTGGCGGTCGCAACCGACCAGGTCGACAAAACGATCGACACCATCACCACGGCCGCCAAGACCGGTCAGATCGGAGACGGAAAGATCTTTGTGCTCACACTCGACACCGCCGTGCGCATCCGCACCGGCGAAACCGACACCGCAGCTCTTTAGACCCGCACTCAAACGTCTAGCGACAGGAGTTAGACCATGACGTTCAAGAAACCAACCCGTGCGGGGCTTGTGGCTCTCGCGTTGGGGGTTCTCTTCGGCTCTGTTCCTGAGCATGTCGGTGATCGACCGCTCATACGCCGAGGAGGCCGCAGCGCCGGCCGCGGCGGCGGAGACCGCCGCCCGCTTGCGACGCCAAAACGCTGATCAAACTGCACGCCGAACGCAGGCGACACCGCCTGGATGATGACCTCGGTGGCGTTGGTGCTGCTGATGACCATCCCGGGCCTCGGCCTGTTCTACGGCGGCATGGTCCGCAAGAAGAACGTGGGCGACACCGTGATGACGAGCTTCGCCATCACCTGTCTGGTCAGCATTCTCTGGCTGATCTGCACCTACAGTCTGGCGTTCCGAGCGGGGACCCCGTTCATCGGAGGCCTCGACCGCGCCTTCCTGCAAGGCATCGTCAGCGACATCGCCAAGGGCATCGGCAATCCCAATCCGCTGGCGCCGACCATCCCCGAAACGGTCTACATCTGCTTCCAGCTGACCTTCGCCATCATCACCCCGGCGCTGATCGCGGGCGCCTTCGCCGAGCGCATGAAGTTCTCGGCCATGCTGTGGTTCATCGGCCTGTGGGCGATCTTCGTCTACGCGCCGGTGGCGCACTGGGTGTGGGGTCCGGACGGGTTCCTCAACGCCGCCAATTCGGACGGCATGATCAAGGTTCTCGACTTCGCCGGCGGCACGGTCGTGCACATCAATTCCGGCGTCGCCGGGCTGATGGCCTGCATTCTGCTCGGCAAGCGCAAGGAAACCGGTCCCGGACACAACATGGTGCTGACCTTCATCGGCGCCTCCGCTGCTGTGGGTCGGCTGGTTCGGCTTCAACGCCGGCTCGGCGGTGAGCGCGGGAATGCTGGCCGGCATGGCCATGCTGGTGACCCACATGGCGACCGCGGTGGCGGCGTTCACGTGGATGATCGTCGAATGGATGGTGCGCGGCAAACCGACGGTCATCGGCATCTGCACCGGCGCCGTGGCCGGTCTCGTGGCGATCACCCCGGCCTCCGGCTTCGTCGGCCCGATCGGCGCGGTCTGCATCGGCATCGCCGCCGGCATCGTCTGCTACTGGGGCTGCACCGGCCTCAAGCACATGCTGGGCTACGACGACGCGCTCGACGCCTTCGGCGTGCACGCCGTCGGCGGCATCGTGGGCGCGCTGCTCACCGGCGTGTTCGCCGTCGAGGCAGTATGGCGGCCAACCCGGCCTGTTCGATGGCAACCCGATGCAGGTGCTCAATCAGCTCTACGGCATCCTCATCGTGTTCGGCTACGACGCCATCGTGTCGCTGATCATCCTCAAGATCGTCGACATCTTCATCGGACTGCGCGTCACCGACGAGGTCGAGCGCGAAGGTCTCGATCTCGCGCTCCACGGCGAGACCGTGCACTGACGGGATACGGTTAGGGCGGAGACCCGGCACCGCCCTTGCCGTCGAGGGGCCCCAGCGCAAGCTGGGGCCCTCACTTTTGGCGCCGGCGACGACCCGGGTGGCGCAAACCCCCGGCCGCACGCGCGCCACAAATGCGCGGCACCGACCGATGGTTAATCGCGTCTTTACCTGGCCGCACCTATGGTAGGACCTCTCTGGTGCGGCGGGTGTTGGCGCCGCTTTTGTCGATGTTCATGACCGCCGCCGAACGCGAGTCCCCTCCCTCGCCCGCCCGGGCAGATATCGGCCGCTCGCCGTTCGTGCGGCTGCGCGAGCTGTTGGGCGATTCCGCAGCCCGGCAAGCCTGCGATCAGCTTGGCCGTGGGCGAGCCCCAGCATGCCGTGCCGGCGTTCGTTGGCCCGATTCTCGCCGCCCATATCGACGAGTTCGGCCGCTACCCCATGAACAAGGGCATCGATGCACTGTGCGAGGCCGCCGCCGGCTGGCTCGGGCGACGCTTTGCGCTGCCGCGGCGCGCTCGATCCCGCGACACGAAATCCTGGTGCTGAACGGCTCGCGCGAGGGCCTGTTTCTCGCCGCCATCGCTGCCGCGGGCTGGGTCGGTGGCCGACGCGGCCGCCCGGCCATGCTGATCCCCAATCCGTTCTATGCGGCCTATGCCGCCGGCGCGATCGCGGCCCATTGCGAGCCGGTCTATCTGCCCGCGACCGCAGCCACGGGCTTTCTGCCTGACCTCGACGCGCTGTCCGACGAGTTGCTCGCGCGCACCGTCGCGTTCTTCATCGCCTCGCCCGCGAACCCGCAGGGAGCGGTCGCGGACCTCGCCTATCTCAAGCGCATCGTCGAGCTGGCGCGGCGGTTCGGATTCCTGGTGTTCAGCGACGAATGCTATTCCGAGATCTACACCAGCGACGCGCCCGCCGGCATGCTCGAAGCGGCGGGGCCCGATTTCGCCAACGTGGTCGAGTTCCAGTCGCTGTCCAAGCGCTCGAACCTGCCGGGGCTGCGCATCGGCTTTGCCGCCGGCGACCGAAAATTCCTGTCGCGCTTCCTGGAGCTGCGCAACGTCGCCGCTCCGCAAGTGCCGATGCCGACCCAGCGGGTCGCCGATCGCCGCCTATGGCGATGAGGCGCATGTCGAAGAAAACCGGCGGCTCTACGCGCAAAAATTCGATCTCGCCGATCAGATCATCGGCGACCGCTACGGCTATCGGCGACCGGCCGGCGGTTTCTTTCTGTGGCTCGACGTGTCGGCGCAGGGCGGTGATGAGGCCGCCGCGCTCCGGCTGTGGCGCGAAGCGGGGCTGCGCGTCATCCCGGGCCGCTATCTCGCGCGCGACCAAGCCGACGGATCGAATCCCGGCCTTGGCTACATTCGCGTCGCCATGGTGCAGGACCAAGAGACCACGGCACAGGCGCTGCATCGCCTCGTCGCGGTGCTGGGCTGAGAGGGAGCATGCCGGCAATCGACCGCGGCCTTGACCGTTTGACCTTCCTGCCCGAGGCGTTGCGGGAGGCGCTGCGCCGGAGACTGCGCGAACTGGGCGGGCTCGCGTTGATCCTGGTCGCGACCTTGCTCGCGCTCGCGCTCGCGACCTGGTCGGTGCAGGACCCTTCGCTCAGCCATGCCACCAATGCCCCGGTCCGCAATGTGCTCGGGGTATCGGGCGCCATTGTCGCCGATCTCCTGATCCAGCTCCTCGGCGTCGCGGCGCTCGTGCTGGTCCTGCCGATCGCCATTTGGGGCTGGCGGCTCGCCACTCACCGGCCGCTGCAGCGCGAGCGCATTCGGCTCGCTGTTCTGCGTCCTCGCCGTTCTGCTGGCCACCGCCTGTGCTGCCGCGCTGCCGCGCAGCCCGGCTTGGCCGCTGCCGGTGGGCCTCGGCGGCGTCATCGGCGACTGGATGCTGCGGTTTCCGAGCCTGCTTGCCGGCGGCACGCTGTCCGGCCTGACCCGGGCAGTGGTCGCGATCGTGGCCGGCGCAGGAACGCTGGCGTGCTTTGCGATTGCCGCCGGCTTGGGCTGGCGGGCGCCGTGAGCGCCATGTGGACGACGCCGCCGATGACGACGGCGAACGTGGCTCGATATCGCTCGGCTGGATCACCCACGGCTTTCTCAGCCTCAAGGCCCGGCTCGCGCGCGCTGTTGAAGCGGCGCCCGCAATCCGCGTGCCCCGGCACGGCGCGAGGCAGCCGCAGGGCAGAACCGCGCCGAGCCGCGCTTCGAGGAGAGCGCGCGCGCCACGCTGCAGCCGCGGATCGAGGCGGAGGAAGACGGACGAGGACGAAGACGAAGCGGCACCGGCGGCACGACGCAAGCCGAAAGCGCCGCCACGCGCACCGCGCAAGACGACCGGCGGCTATGTGCTGCCGCCGCTCGAACTCCTGGCAGCGCCGAAAGCGGTCGGTCGGACGGTGCTGAGCAACGACGCGCTGCAGGCGAATGCCGCCGCGCTCGAAGGCGTCCTCGGCGACTTCGGCGTGCGCGGCGAGATCATCAATGCCCGGCCGGGTCCGGTGGTCACGCTCTACGAGCTCGAGCCCGCGCCCGGCATCAAGTCGTCACGCGTGATCGGCCTCGCCGACGACATCGCCCGCTCCATGAGCGCGCTGTCGGCCCGCGTCGCGGTGGTCGCCGGACGCAATGCCATCGGCATCGAGCTGCCGAACCCGACGCGCGAGAAGGTCTATCTGCGCGAGCAGCTCGCCAGCAACGACTATGTCGACACCACCGCGAAATTGCCGCTCTGCCTCGGCAAGACCATCGGCGGCGAGCCGGTGATCGTCGATCTCGCCCGCATGCCGCATCTGCTGATCGCCGGCACCACCGGCTCGGGCAAGTCGGTCGCCATCAACACCATGATCCTGAGCCTGCTCTACCGGCTGCGGCCGGACCAGTGCCGGCTGATCATGGTCGACCCGAAAATGCTCGAGCTCTCGGTCTACGACGGCATCCCGCATCTGCTCACGCCCGGTGGTCACCGACCCGAAGAAGGCGGTCGTCGCGCTCAAATGGGCGGTGCGCGAGATGGAAGAACGCTACAAGAAGATGTCGAAGCTCGGCGTGCGCAACATCGACGGCTACAACGCGCGCGTGGCCGAGGCGAAGGGCAAGGGCGAGAAGCTGTCTCGCACCGTGCACACCGGCTACGACAAGGAGAGCGGCGAAGCGATCTACGAGAACGAGGAGCTCGATCTCGAGCCGCTGCCGTTCATCGTGGTCATCGTCGACGAGATGGCCGACCTGATGATGGTCGCCGGCAAGGACATCGAGGGCGCCGTGCAGCGCCTCGCGCAGATGGCGCGCGCGGCCGGGCTGCACGTGATCCTGGCGACGCAGCGCCCGTCGGTCGACGTCATCACCGGCACGATCAAGGCGAATTTTCCGACCCGCATCTCGTTCCAGGTCACCTCCAAGATCGACAGCCGCACCATTCTGGGCGAGCAGGGCGCCGAGCAGCTGCTCGGCCAGGGCGACATGCTCTACATGGCCGGCGGCGGCCGCATCAGCCGCGTGCACGGACCGTTTTGCTCCGACGAGGAGGTCGAGAAGGTCGTCCGCCATCTCAAGTCGCAGGGCACGCCGCAATACCTCGAAGCCGTCACCGCCGCCGAGGAGGAGGACGAGGACGGCAATCCGGTCTTCGATGCCACCGGGATGGGCCAGCCGGAGGGCGGCGACCTCTACCAGCAGGCGGTGCAGGTGGTGCTGCGCGACCGCAAGGCCTCGACCAGCTACATCCAGCGCCGGCTGCAGATCGGCTACAACCGGGCGGCCTCCCTGATGGAGCGGATGGAGAAGGAAGGCGTGGTCGGCCAGGCCAACCACGCCGGCAAGCGCGAAATTCTGATGGGCGAGGAGGACGCAGAACGCTATTGAGGACGGCTGGTGGGCCGTGATCCGGCCATTTTGGCAAATTAGTCCTCATGTCGCCACACGGGGCAGATAGCTGGACCGGGGCAAGACGGGACGGGAGAGGGGTTATGGCGGGCAGCCAGGGGCTATTGGTTGGCATATTGCTGGGCGCCGCCGCGCTGGCATCGGTGGCGACGGCCGAAACCATTCCCCTGCCGACGCCCGCACCGCTTCCGAAGGAAGGGCTGCGGCGCCCGCCGCCAAGCCGGCCACCAACGCGCAGTCCGGCGTCAGCGGCATAGCAGCCGGGCTGAAATCGCTGTTCCATCTGGACAAGCAGCCCGAGCCTCCGCCCGCGCCGGCGGCCACCACCACGGTCGCCTTGGATCCCACCCAGCGCACCCAGATCGACAAGATCAGCTCGTATCTCTCGAGCGTGCAGCAGCTGGTCGGCAACTTCGTCCAGGTCGGGCCCGACGGCAGCCGCGTCAAGGGCGAGTTCTATATCCAGAAGCCCGGCAAGGTCCGCTTCGAATACGATCCGCCGAGCCCGATCGAGATTGTTGCCGACGGGCAGTCGGTCGTCGTGCGCGACCGCAAGCTCGCGACCCAGGATCTCTATCCGCTCTCGCAGACACCCCTGCGGTTTCTGCTCTCCGAGCGGATCGATCTGGCGAAAGAGACCAACATCGTTGGCGTTCGCGCGGACGACGTATTCGTGACCATTATCATCGAGGAGCGGCAGGCGCTGATCGGCACCAGCCGGCTGATGATGATGGTCGGCGCCAAGGATTTTCAGTTGAAGCAGTGGACGATCACCGATCCGCAGGGCTACGACACCACGGTCGCCGTCTCCAATCTCGACACCAGCAAGCGGCCCGATCCCAACCTGTTCAAGATCGACTATACCCGCTACGCACAGTGACCGTCGTCGCTGGTCGCAGCGATCGCGCGCAGGTTCTTGACCGCGGCCGCGTGATCACTAGATAGCGATCTATGGCGACCATGCGCGTCCAGCCATGGCAGCAGCACGATCACACATCAGGATTCAGAAGTGGGACGTCGCCATTCTGATCACTGATCGCCGACTGCGATGATTCCCGATTCCGATGCGATTGACCGTCACCACCTGGAACATCAATTCCGGTGCGGCTGCGCATCGACAGCGTTGCCAGATTCGTGAAAGCGGTGCGGCCCGGACGTGCTGTGCCTGCAGGAAACCAAGTGTCCCGACGACCGGTTTCCGCTCAAGCGCTTCAAGCGCCTCGGCTACGAGCACGTGGCGCTCAACGGGCAGAAGGGCTATCACGGCGTGGTGGTGCTCTCGCGCCTGCCGTTCGAAGCGTTCAACATCCAATCATTTTGCGGCAAGACGGACTGCCGGCACATCTCGGCCGTGCTCGGCGAACGCGCGGGCCTTCGCGACCCCATCACGGTGCATAATTTCTACGTGCCCGCGGGCGGCGACACGCCTGATCCGGCGGTCAATCCGAAATTCGCGCACAAGCTCGCCTTCCTCGACGAGATGCGGGCAGCGCCTGCGCTGCGCTGCGGCGGCTCCAATCGCATGATTCTGGTCGGCGATCTCAATGTCGCACCGCTCGAGCACGATGTCTGGAGCCATAAGCAGATGCTGCGCGTCGTCTCGCACACGCCGCTCGAATGCGAGAAGCTCGTCGCCGTGCAGAAGGACGGCGACTGGATCGACGCCATGCGCATGCTGACGCCGGAGCCAGCGAAGCTCTACACCTGGTGGAGCTATCGCTCGCCCGATTGGGAAACGGCCGACAAGGCCGCCGGCTCGATCACATCTGGGTCGCGCCGGCGCTCGCCGACCGGGTCAGCCGGCGTGCGGGTGCTCAAGCATTCGCGCGGCTGGTTGCGGCCCTCGGACCATGTCCCGGTGACCGCGACGCTCGAAGTGTAACGGCCGCCGCAGCCGATGGCGAAGCCGACGCGCGGTCAGCCCGGGTATGACGGCGGATCAGCGCCTTTGGTTGAGCATGATCTTTCCGAAAACCGGTGTCCACTTTCGGGATCATGCTCTAGCGCTCGATCACTTCGGTTCGTGTGCGTCGAGCACGGCGCGCACATTGGCAATCTCGCGCGTCGCCTGATCCAATCGCGCCGCCAGAATCTCGCGCAGCTTGCGCGCCGCGCTCGGGAAAGCTGTCCAGCATCCGGACGAAAAGAAGCCGCGGAATGCGCAGCACCGTCGAGGGCTCGAGCGCCCTCGCGGTGGCGGGACGCCGGGTCTCGCTGAACAGCGCGACCTCGCCGAGGAGCGTGCACGGGCCGACGGTGAGTTCGCGTCCGTCCTTGGACGAGCAGATTGAAGCGACCTTCCTGGATCACGTAAGCGCCGTCGGCCTCATCGCCGCGCTTGAACAGCACTTCGCCGCTGTGGACGTAACGGGTCTCGGCGCCGATCGCCAGAATGCGCAGCGCCTGGCGACCCAAGCAGACTAAGCGTCGGTACTCGTTCGAGAAAGGCGATGTCGTCGTCGATGGCCATGGCGCGAAGCTACGGCACCAGCTTGTAGCCGCCGGCTTCGGTGACCAGGATGGACGGGCTGGCGGCGTCCTGCTCGACTTTCTGGCGCAGCCGGTAGATGTGGGTCTCGAGCGTGTGGGTGGTGACGCCCGGAATTGTAGCCCCAGACCTCCTGCAGCAGCGTCTCGCGCGAGACCGGCCGCTGGCCGGCACGATAGAGATAGCGCAGGATCGCGGTCTCCTTCTCGGTGAGCCGGACCTTGTTGCCCTTGGGATTGAGCAGGAGCTTCGAGCTCGGCCGGAACGTATACGGCCCGATGGTGAACACGGCGTCCTCGCTCGCCTCGTGCTGGCGCAGCTGCGCGCGGATGCGCGCGAGCAGCACCGCAAAGCGGAACGGCTTGGCCACGTAGTCGTTGGCGCCGGATTCGAGCCCGAGGATGGTGTCGGAATCGGTGTCGTGCCCGGTCAGCATGATGATCGGCGCCTTGAAGCCGTTCTTGCGCAGGATGCGCACCGCTTCGCGGCCGTCGACGTCGGGCAGGCCGACATCCATGATGACCAGGTCGATCTGCCCGGCCTTGGCCGCCTGCACGCCCTTTGGTGCCGTTGTCGACCGCGATCGATCTCGAACTCCTCGTGCAGCGCAAGCTGCTCGACCAGCGCCTCGCGCAGTTCGGAGTCGTCGTCCACGATCAGGATCTTGCGGGTATTCGTCATTCCTCGCCCCTGGACCGGCGTCGCCCGGAACGGCGTTGCGCGAAGTAGAGCATTCGGGGGTAAAAGAGCAAGCGAGTTCGCCCCCTGGAGCATATAACTGTTCGCAAATGAATGCGCATTCTCCTCGACGCCGCGGGCTCACCCTCGTTCGCGTGCGGGCGCGGCCGGGTCGCAAGACGCAGGGCGTCATGGTCGCCGGCCCCCTCGCCGTCAACGTGGTGCTCGGCCGCGGCGGCGTCCGGGCCAACAAGTTCGAAGGCGACGGCGCCACGCCGCGCGGACGCTTTCGGCTCGTCCGGCTGTGGTGGCGGGCGGACCGTCACCCGCGGCCGCCGACATTGCTGCCCACGCGACGCATCACCCGCGATGTCGCCTGGTGCGAAGATACCGCTGACCGGCGCTATAACCGGCCCTTCCGCCGCTCGGCCGCTGAACCAGGCGACCGGCTCTGGCGGGAGGACCACCTGTACGATTTCATCATCGAAATCGACCACAACACCCGCCCGCGGGTGGCCGGGCGCGGCAGCGCGGTGTTCGTGCACGTGGCGCGGCCGAACCGGTCGCCGACGGCGGGATGTGTCGCGCTGCGGGCCAACGATCTGCAGCGCCTGCTGGCGCAACTCGGGCCCAGGACCCGGATCGCCATCCAGCTCTGATGCCGCCCATCATGTGCGAGCGCCGAAGATCGCCGTCCCCACCCGCACGTGGGTCGCACCGAACGCGATCGCGAGCGGGAAATCCGCGCTCATGCCCATGGACAGGAGCTTGAGCCCGTTGCGGCGCGCGATCTTGGCGGTCAGGGCGAAGTGCGGGGCCGGGGGCTCGTCGGCCGGGGAATGCACATCAGCCCGGCGATATCGAGGCCATAGCTCTCCCGGCAGGTCTTGAGGAATGCGTCGGTGTCTTCCGGCAGGACGCCGGCCTTCTGCGGCTCGGCGCCGGTATTGATCTCGACGAACAGCGTCGGCCGGCGGCTTTGCCTGGCGAATTCCTTGGCCAGCGCCTCCGCCAGGCTTGGCCGGTCGACGGAGTGGATGGCATCGAACAGCGCCACCGCGTCCTTCGTCTTGTTCGACTGCAGCGGCCCGACCAGATGAAGCTCGATGTCGGGATGGCGCTCCCTGAGCGCCGGCCATTTCGCCTTGGCTTCCTGCACGCGATTTTCCCCGAACACGCGCTGGCCGGCGGCGATCACCGGCGCGATGGCGTCCGCGCCGAACATCTTCGAGATCGCCACCAGCGTCACCGTCGCCGGATCGCGCTGCGCCTCGGCGCAGGCGCGGGCAATCTCGTTGCGCACCTCCACCAGCGGCGTTTCCGGAACACTCGTCGCAGCGCTCGTCATGCACGCCTCGTACGCTCGCGCGCGCTCCGCCGCAATTCCCATTCACTTGGCGTCGTGGAAGATGATGCCGAGCGTGTGGCGATGGCCGGAGCGCAGCCGGCTCACGCCGTGGCGCATGTTGACCCGGTAGATGCCGCGCGTGCCCTGCACCGGCCGGTGGTGCACCGGGAAGATCACGGCCTCGCCTTGCGCGAGCGGCACGACCTCCGCCCGCGACTGCATGCGCGGCCGCTGCTCCGTGAGCACGAACTCGCCGCCGGTGAAATCCTCGCCCGGCCGCGACAGCAGCAGCGTGACCTGCAGCGGGAAGACGTGCTCGCCGTAGAGATCCTGGTGCAGGCAATTGTAGTCGCCGGCGCCGTACTGCAGCAGCAGCGGCGTCGGCTTGGTCTGCCCGGCCTTCGTGGCAGCGCGCGAGATAGCTCGCGTGCTCGCGCGGATAGCGCAGATCGATCGCCATTGCCTCGTTCCAGCGGTTGGCGATCTCCGCGAGCGGCGGATAGAGCGCGGCCCGCAGCACCGCCACCGGCTCCGGCAGCGGATAGGCGAAGTACTTGTACTCGCCGCGGCCGAAGCCATGCCGCGCCATCACCACGCGGCTGCGAAACGGCGCGTCGGACGTCGTAGCTCTGCGCCAGCGCGGCGCATTGCTCGGCGGTCAACAGCGGCTCGGTCGTGGCGCAACCCTGCGCATCGAGGTTCGCGGCAATCCGCGCCCAATCGATCGCCTCGATCCGGCTGGCCGGCGAGCGCGCCGCAGGCAGCAGGTGCCGCTCGCGTTCGGCTGTCAGCGCGCGGGTCATGCCCTCGCCTCCCGCGCCAGCAGGGCGCGCTTGCGTGCAACGCCCCAGCGGTAGCCCGAGAGCTGTCCGTCCGTGCGCACCACCCGATGACACGGAATGGCAACCGCGAGCGCGTTCGACGCGCACGCCTGCGCCACCGAGCGCACCGCCTTCGGCGCGCCGATCCGCCGAGCGATCTCGCTATAGCTCGCGGTCGATCCCGCCGGGATGCCGCGGATGGCGTCCCATACCCGCCGCTGGAACGCGGTGCCGCGAATGTCGAGCGGAAGATCGAGACCTTGCGCCGGGGCATCGACGAAGCCCACCACCTTGGCGACGAGTTGCTCGAAGGCCGCGTCGCCGCCGACCAGCCGCGCGTTCGGAAAACGGTCCTGCAGACCGCGCACCAGCCGCGTCGGGATCGTCGCCGAGGTCGATGGCGCAGACGCCCTTGTCCGTCGCGCGCGACCAGGACGGCGCCGAGCGAGCATTCGCCGACCGCAAAGCGGATGACGTTGCCGCTGCCGCCGGCGCGAAACTCCGTCGGCGTCATGCCGAGCAACCCGGACGATGCGGCGTAGAAGCGGCTGCCGGAGTTGAAGCCGGCCCCATAGATCGCCTGGGTGACGGTATCTCGCGCGGCGAGCTCCTCGCGCACGCGGTTGCCGCGATGGGCTGCGGCATAGGCCTTGGGCGTCACGCCGGTGACCGCCTTGAACACCCGATGGAAGTGAAAGCGGCTCATGTCGGCGGCCCGCGCGAGCACATCGAGGCTCGGCACCTCCTCCGCCGCTTCGATCAGCCGGCACGCCGTCGCCACCGCGGCAGCCTGCCGGTCGGCGCGTGCGGGCTCATTCGGGCGGCAGCGCTTGCACGGCCGAAATCCCGCCCGTTCGGCGTCGGCGCAGGTCTGATGGAAACGCGACGTTCTCGCGCCGGGGCAGGCGTGCCGCGCACGACGGCCGGCAATAGACGCCGGTCGTGCGCACGGAATAGACGAACGCGCCGTCCGCCGCGCGATCGCGGCGCTGCACCGCGTCCCAGCGCGCCTCGTCGCGGGGCAACGGCATTGTCTCGTGGCTTGGCTGTCATCAGATGCAACATGGTCCTGCTCCATCAGGTTTGCACGGAACGCACGGTTCCGTCCCTGCCGGAGCAATCTAGGGATCGCAGGACCGCAAGCACTCCGGTCCTTGCTCTCAAACTGAACATAGGCCTGCCACGCGGGATCCGCAGCCCGCAAGGCCATGCCGGACCGACGTCAGCCTCCGCGGTCGCGACCGTTGACCCGTCCGGCGCTTTCATGTCCAAGTGCGGCGCGAAAACCGGGCGAAACGCACGATTTGTTAGCGTCCAAGGCTTATTTCTTGCGTCTCGCGTCTGAAATCTGGGGACCTCGAAGGATTGCGGCGGCCGAGCCAATGACCACCGAACGCTACAACGCCCGCGAGGCGGAGCCGCGTTGGCAGAAGGTGTGGGACGAGCGGGACATCTTCGCCACCCGCAACGACGACCCGCGCCCGAAATACTACGTGCTCGGAGATGTTCCCCTATCCGTCGGGGCGCATCCATATGGGGCACGTGCGCAACTACACCATGGGCGACGTGGTCGCGCGCTACAAGCGCGCCATAGGGCTTCAACGTGCTCCATCCCGATGGGCTGGGACGCGTTCGGGCATGCCGGCGGAGAACGCCGCCATGGAGCGCAAGGTCCATCCGCAGGCCTGGACCTACCAGAACATCGCGGCGATGAAGGCGCAGCTCAAGTCGATGGGGCTGTCGCTCGACTGGGCGCGCGAGATCGCGACCTGCGATCCGGACTACTACAAGCACCAGCAGAAGATGTTCCTCGACTTCCTGCGCGCGGGCCTGGTCGAGCGCAAGCAGTCGGCAAGGTGAACTGGGACCCGGTCGATCAGCACCGTGCTCGCCAACGAGCAGGTGATCGACGGCCGCGGCTGGCGCTCGGGCGCGTTGGTCGAGCAGCGCGAGATGCACGCAGTGGTACTTCAAGCATCACCAAATTCTCCGAGGATCTGCTGCAGGCGCTCGATCGGCTCGACCGCTGGCCCGAGAAGGTGCGCGTCATGCAGCGCAACTGGATCGGCCGCTCGGAGGGCTTGCTGACCTGCGCTTCGCGCTCGACCCCGCGACGACGCCGATCGGCGAAGACGAGCTCGACGATCTTCACCACGCGCCACGACACGCTGTTCGGCGCGAAGTTCATGGCGCTCTCGCCCGATCATCCGCTCGCGCAGCGCCGCGGCGGCGAAGAATCCTGCGCTCGCCGAATTCATCGCCGAATGCAAACGCCACGGCACCGCGCAGCAGATCATCGACACCGCCGAGAAGCAGGGTTTCGACACCGGGATGAAGGCGATCCATCCCGTTCGATCCGCGCTGGACGCTGCCGGTCTACGTCGCCAACTTCATCCTGATGGACTACGGCACCGGCGCGATCTTCGGCTGCCCGGCGCACGACCAGCGCGACCTCGACTTCGCCAACAAATACGGGCTCGGCAACACGCCGGTGGTGTGCCCGCCGGAGCAGGACCCGAAGACCTTCGTCATCACCGATACCGCCTATGACGGCGACGGCCGCATGATCAACTCGCGCTTCCTCGACGGCATGACCATCGAGGAGGCGAAGGAGGAGGTCGCGCAGCCGGCTCGAACGCGAGTACCCGCGGCAATCGCCCGGTCGCCACGCGCCAGGTCAATTTCCGCCTGCGCGACTGGGGCATTTCGCGCCAGCGCTACTGGGGCTGCCCGATCCCGGTGATCCACTGCGAGCGCTGCGGCGTGGTGCCGGTGCCGGAGAGCGACCTGCCGGTGACGCTGCCGGACGACGTCGACTTCGACCGGCCGGGCAATCCGCTCGACCGCCATCCGACCTGGAAGAACGTCACGTGTCCGCAATGCGGCGGCCCGGCGCGGCGCGAGACCGACACCATGGACACGTTCGTCGACTCGTCCTGGTATTTCGCGCGCTTCACCGATCCGTGGACGACGAGCGCGCCGACCAACCGCGCGGTGGTCGGACCGCATGATGCCGGTCGATCAGTATATCGGCGGCATCGAGCACGCGATCCTGCACCTGCTCTACAGCCGCTTCTTCACCCGCGCGATGCGGGCCACCGGGCACATCGATCTCGACGAGCCGTTCGCCGGCCTGTTCACGCAGGGCATGGTGGTGCACGAGACCTACCAGGCCGCGAACGGCGAATGGGTCATGCCCGCCGAGGTGAAGATCGAAGGCGCGGGCGAACAGCGCCGCGCCACCCTCCTCACCACCGGCGAACCGGTCGCGATCGGCGCGATCGAGAAGATGTCGAAGTCGAAACGCAACACCGTCGACCCCGACGACATCATCGACAGCTACGGCGCCGACACCGCGCGCTGGTTCATGCTCTCGGACTCGCCGCCCGAGCGCGACGTGATCTGGACCGAGGACGGCGTTCAGGGCGCGCTGGCGCTTCGTGCAGCGGCTCTGGCGCCTGGTGCGGCGAGGCGGGCGAGATAGCGGCCGCCGCCGATGCGCGCGCGGCCAGCCGCACTTCAGCGAGCCGGCGCTCGCCTTGCGCAAGGCCGCCCACCGCGCCCTCGCGCACGTCTCGGAAGACATCGAGCGGCTGCGCTTTAACGTGTGCGTCGCGCACATCCACGAGTTCGCCAGCGCTTTCCAGACCTCGCTCGGCACAGCCTGGAGACTGCGCCAGTGGCCGATTACCGCTGGGCGGCGCGGGAAGCGGTCGACATCCTGGTGCGGCTGTTCCACCCGATGATGCCGCACCTGGCGGAGGAGTGCTGGGCCGTGCTCGGGCACAAAACCCTTGTTGCGTCCGAGCCTTGGCCGACGCTCGAGCCGGATCTGCTGGTCGAGAACACGATCACACTTCCGGTCCAAATCAACGGTAAGAAGCGCGCCGATGTCACAGTCGCCCGAAATGCGACAAACGCCGAGATCGAGACTGCCGTTTTGGCCCTCGATGCGGTAAAACGGGCGCTCGACGGCAAGCCGCCCAAGAAGGTGATCGTGGTGCCGCAAAGGATCGTCAATGTGGTGGCATGACCGGCACGCGGGTCTCTCCCGGCTGTCGCTCCGGGGACAGGCCTCGGAGCGAGCGGTCGCGCGCCGGCCCTCCCCGCTCCGCTCGGAAGACGGCGCGTTTTGCGAGCCGCCGCCGCGCTGGCGATTGCCGCCCTCGCCGGCGGCTGCTTCCAGCCGCTCTATGGCGAGCAGTCCCCGATGGGAGGCCCGGTGCTGCGCGATCAGCTCAGCGCCGTCGATATCGTGCAGATCGAAGCGCCGAAGGGCAGCGACGAGGCGCGGCTCGCGGTCGAAATCCGCAACGCGCTGCTGTTCGATTTCAGCGGCGGGGGTCGGCCGCTCCGCCGACGCACCGGTTGAAGATCGCCATTTCCTCCACGCGCGCGTCGATCATCGTCGACGTCCATACCTCGCGGCCGGACATCGAGAACTACGGCATCAACGCCAGCTATTCGCTGACCGAGATCGCAACCGCCAAGGTCGTCGTCACCGGGCAGACCTTCGCCCGCGTGTCCTATGACATTCCCGGCCAGGCGCAGCGGTTTCGCCCGCCTGCGCGGATTGCGCGACGCCGAGACCCGCGCGGCCAAGGTGATTGCCGACAACGTCAGGTCGCGGCTCGCGTCCTATTTCATTGCGGGAACGTGAGACGCCTTCTGCAATGGTCGCCCTGAAAGGCGCCGAGATCGACAAGTTCGTGGCCCGGCCCGATCCGACCCGCCCGGTCGTGCTCGTCTTCGGCCCCGACGCAGGCTTGGTGCGCGAGCGCGCCGAAGCGCTCGTGCGGGCGTCGGTCGACGATCCCAGGGATCCCTTTCAACTCGCCCGCCTCGACGGCGACGACGCTTGCCGGCGAGCCCACCCGCCTGGTCGAGGAGGCCAATACCATTCCGCTGTTCGGCGGACGCCGCGCCGTCTGGGTGCGGGCCGGCGGTCGCAATTTCGCGCCCGCGGTCGAAGCGCTCATCGCATCGGCGTCGCCGGACTGCCGGGTGGTGATCGAGGCGGGTGATCTCAAGCGCAGCGCGCCGCTGCGCGCCTTATGCGAGCGCGCGAGGAATGCCGTGGCGCTGCCGTGCTACGCCGACGGCGAAAGGGACCTCGTTCGCCTCATCGACGACGAGATGCGCGACGCGGACCTTGCGATTTCACCTGAAGCCCGCGCCGCCCTCATTCCGCTTGCTCGGCGGCGACCGCCTGGCGTCACGCCACGAGGTGCGCAAGCTCGCGCTGTTCGCCCGCGGCAAGCCGCGGGTGGAGCTCGACGACGTGATGGCGGTCGTCGCCGACGCTTCGATCCTTGCGCTCGACGGCCTGGTCGACGCCGCCTTCGCCGGGCGCACCGGCGAGCTCGAGGTCCAGTTCGGCAAGGCGCGCACCGCCGGCACCGCACCGGGCACGATCGTCTCGGCGGCATTGCGCCAGGTGGCGCAGCTGCACAAGGCGCGGCTTGCCGTCGAGGACGGCGCTTCGGTCAGCGAGGCGGCCGCGGGCATGCAGCCGTTCGTTCATTTCAGCCGCAAGGCCGCGGTCGAAGCCGCGCTCAAGATCTGGACATCGACGCGGCTTGAACGTGCGATGTCGCAGATTGCGGAAGCGACGCTCGAGACGCGCCGGCAATCCACCATGGCCGAGGCAATCGCACAGCGCACGCTGCTGGCACTTGCGGTGAATGCCCGACGCAAAGAGTAAGGGGAGAGCGCGCCATGATCCGGTATCCGGCCATCCCGCTGCGTTCGCTGCTGGCACTGACCTGCTTGCTTGTCCCGGCGCTCGGCGCCGTCACCCGCGCTGAAACGCAATCCTACCCCGCGAGAACCATCAAGCTGGTCGTGCCGTTCGGGCCCGGCGGACCGACCGACGTGTCCGCGCGCATCGTTGCCCAGGTGGTGCAGTCGGGACTGGGCCCGAGCGTCGTGATCGAGAACCGTCCGGGAGCAGGCGGCGCGATTGGAACCAAATCGGTCGCCAATGCCGAACCCGACGGCGCCACGCTGCTCATCGGCACGAGCGCGACGCTCGGCGTCGTGCCCGCGCTCATGAAGAACCCCGGCTATGATCCGATCAAGAGCTTTGCGCCAGTCGCCAAGGTCGCGGACAGCACGCTGGTCCTGGTGGTGCCCGCGACATTTCCCGCGAACTCGGTGCAGGAGTTCGTCGTCTATGCCAAAGCCAATCCGGGCAGGCTGAGCTTCGCCTCCGCCGGCGTCGGCAATCAGACCCAGTTGCTCGCCGAGCTGTTCAAGTCGAAAGCCGGCCTCGATATCGTGCATGTCCCGTACAAGAGCGGCGCCGAGATGGTCACCGCCATCCTGGGCGAGCAGGTGCAGATGGCGTTTCCGGATGTATCGATTCTCATCCCGCTCATCCGCGAGGGAAAACTGAAGGCGCTGGCGGTCACCAGTGCAAGCCGGCATCCGCAGCTGCCGGATGTTCCGACCATGATCGAAAGCGGCATCCCCGATTACATCATGACGTTCTGGTCAGGCGTCGTAGCGCCGGCCGGCGTGCCGGCGGAGATCGTCAACCGGCTCAACACCGCCATCAACGACGGGCTCACGTCAGCGTCCGTGCGGGAAAATCTCGCCAAGGTCGGCTCGGTGGCAAGCCCGGGCACGCCGCAGGATTTCGCCGACTTCATCGCCGCCGAGACCAGGAAATGGAGCGCGGTTGCCAGGATGGCCGGCATCAGTCTGGATTGAGGCACGACGCAATCCGCCTCATCCTGTCACGGCGCAGCATCACTTCAACTTGGTCGTGCAGCTCCGGCTCGAACTCGCCGTCGATCAGCACGAAAGCAACCACGCACGGCGCGTTGGAGCGATTGCTCCAGGCGTGATTCGTGCCGCACTGAACGACTATGTCGCCGGCGCCGAGCTCAACGTCGACGTCGTCCAGCACCATCGTGATCTGGCCCGAGAGCACGATCGCATAATCGATGGTCTCGGTTCGGTGCATGAGCGGATGACGCCCGCCCCTGCCGAAGGTCGCAGCCTTCTCATTGCCCAGCGCCGCGAAGGCCGCGCGCGACGCTTGCGGATCCATCTGCCGCACCGCTTCGTTTTCCGGCGGGAAATGATTGATGCGCAGGACGGTGCCGCGCTTGTCCGGCAGTTGCCGCCGTGGACCCAGCGTCGGCTCCGCGGCCGCCGTTGCGATGCGCGCCGGCGTCTCCTTGGTTCGCCAGATGTCGGTCGAGTACCATTCAGGGTTTACGGCATTGACGTGCACGAACGGTGCGGGGCCGTCGGAGATCACGATCGCCTTGCCGTCTGCATCGTGCCCGGTGACCACTCGTCTGACCTGCTTGGCCATCGCCATTCTCTCCCGCGATGTTCGATTGGTTTTTGGTCAGGCGCAGCAGCGCGGCATGATGCGCCGCTTCGAGCGCATGTCGTCAGCGAGACAGCGGGATCAGTTCTTTTCCAACCGTCGCAGCACGTCATCGAGTTGATCGAGACTGCGATAGTGGATCTGCAGCACGCCGCCGTTGCCGCGGTGATCGACCGTGACGGTCAGGCCGAGCGCATCGGAGACGCGCCGCTCGAGCGCAAGCGTATCGGCGCTCTTCAGCGCGCGTTTGCTGACGGACTTGCCCGATTTCTTCCCGCGGTCCTTCGCCAGCGCCTCGACCTGACGCACGTTGAGCCCGCGATCGACGATCTCGCGCGCCATCTCTTCGGGATCGGACGCACCGATCAGCATGCGCGCCGCACCGGCCGTGATCTTGCCGGCATGGATATAAGCCTTGACCGGCTCCGGCAGCTTCAACAGGCGCAGCGTGTTGGTGACATGGCTGCGGCTCTTGCCGACGATCTTCGGCAATATCCTCGTGACTGTGATCGTACTCGCTCGCCAGGGCCTGATAGCCGCCCGCCTCTTCCAGCGGATTGAGGTCGGTGCGCTGCACGTTCTCGATGATGGCAAGCTCGAGCGCTTCGCTGTCGCTCGCTTCGAACGGTACGATCGGAATCTCATGCAGGCCCGCGCGCTGCGCCGCCCGCCAGCGCCGTTCGCCGGCAATGATCTCATAGGCATCCTTCGCGCCCGGGACCGAGCGCACGACCACGGGCTGGATGATGCCGCGTTCCTTGATCGACGCGGCCAGGTCATCGAGCTCCGCATCCGAAAAATTGCGGCGCGGATTTCGCGGGTTGGGCCTGCATGATATTCGATCGGCACGCGGCGTTGATTGCGCGCGCGGTCCGGGCGTCGCGGTTTCGGCGCCCACGTCACCCATGAGCGCGGCAAGGCCGCGCCCCAGTCGCGATCGGCCTTCGTCCGGCATCGCCATGTCTCCCGACCTCTTCACCTCACGCCGCGCCGTGCTGCTGGTCCGAATCGATCGCGCCGTCTTGGCTGCGGCGGGCGCGCGATCAATTCCTTCTCGCGCTGGATGATCTCGGTCGCGAGGCGCAGATAGGCTTCGCTGCCGACGCATTTGAGATCGTAGACCAGCACCGGCTTGCCGTAGGACGGCGCCTCCGACACCCGCACGTTGCGCGGGATGATGGTGTCGTAGACCTTCTGATTGCTGTTCTGGCGCACGTCGGCGACGACCTGGTTGGAGAGATTGTTGCGCGCATCGTGCATGGTGAGCACGATGCCGTGGATCATGAGATCGGGATTGAGCGTGGATTTCACGCTCGCAACGGTCTGCAGCAGTTGCGACAGTCCTTCGAGCGCGAAGAACTCGCACTGCAGCGGCACCAGGATCGCATCGGCCGCCGCCATGGCGTTGACGGTGAGCAGGTTGAGCGACGGCGGACAATCGATCAGCACGTAGGTGACGTCGCCGGCGCCGCGGCGTGGCGCGCAACGGCGCGAGCGCGGTACGCAGCCGAAAGGCGCGGTCGCGCTCCTGGCTGACTTCGAGCTCGACGCCGGAGAGATCGAGCGTCGACGGCGCAATGGACAGCCGCGGAACGGCGGTCGGCAACACCGCATCGCGCAAGGTCGCCTCGCCCATCAGCACGTCGTAGGTCGAGTAACGGCGACTGCGCCGATCGATGCCGAGCCCGGTCGAAGCATTGCCCTGCGGGATCGAGATCGAGGATCAGCACCTGCTCGCCGATCGCGGCAAGCGCGGTGCCGAGATTGATCGCGGTCGTGGTCTTGCCGACGCCGCCTTTCTGGTTGGCGATCGCGATCACGCGCGGTGGCTGAGGATTGGGAATGCGGCTCGCGAGCGGAATGACGTGAGACGGCTCGTGCGCCGCGCCGGGAGGCGCTTCCGCCGGCAAGTCCGCGGGATCGGTCATGGCATTGCGTCCAGTTCGGAGCCGCTGCGCGAATCGGTCGGAATTTTAAGGCTTCGTCCTGCCGCGCTCCACATCCCGGATGACGACGATGCGGCCGCCGGATCGGTGCGGCTGGGCACAAGCGTCGCATTCATTGTCCAAGGCGTCTTGGCCGCGCGGGCCTCGTTGAGCTCAAGCTCTGCATGTTGTCCCTTCAGGAACAAGCCCATTGCGCCGCTTTTCCCCAGAAGCGGAAAGCTCTGTTGTAGCAATAGCTTAAGCGGAGCGACCGCGCGCGCGGTGACGACATCCAGCGGCGCCGCGAAGCTGTGCGCGAACTCTTCGATCCGCGCGGATATGCACCGCGCCGGCGCGCCGGTGACGCGTTGAGCCTCCGCGCAGGAATGCGGCTTTTTCTTATTGCTGTCAATGAGATGCACGATCGTCCCGGGCCGTTCGGCGAGCGCGATCGCGATCATGAGGCCGGGAAACCCGGCGCCCGACCCGAGGTCGGCCCAAGCGCGGGCGTCCGGCGCAAGATCGAGGAGCTGGAGCAGATCGGCGATATGCCGCGTCCACAGGTGAGGGATGGTCGAGGCCGCGATGAGGTTGGTGGTGCGCTGCCAGCTCAGCAACAGCTCGACGAACGCGTCGAGACGCTCCGAGGTTTCACGTGAAACAGGCGTGAGCGCCAACGCGCGCGCGCGGTCGGAAGCAAGATCCGGAGCGATGCGACGTCAGGCGCGGATCATTGCCGGCAACCGCCGCGTCAACGGCGAGCGAAGATGGATGCTGGCCTTCCTGCGCGCGACAGCATTGGGCATCCGAGCCGACTACAGGGAAGTCAGGACTGTGAGCGAGGCCGCGCGGGCGGTCCTGGCTACCGTGCCGGCGCCGCTTGAGGTGAGCGACCAGGAGCGTCAGCGCCGCCGGGGTGATGCCGTCGAGGCGGGCGGCCTGGCCAATGCTGCGGGGCCGGCTGGATTGCAGCTTGTGCCGGGCCTCGTTGGAGAGCCCCGGCAGCTGCGCGTAGTCGAGGCCCGTCCGGCAGTTCGAGGCTTTCATCCCGGCGATAGGACGCGATATCGGCCGCCTGGCGCGAGAGGTAGACCTCGTATTTGGCGTCGATTTCGAGTTGCTCGGCGATCTTCGGCGTGCGAGCTCGCCAAAGCGGGGCCAAATCCGCGTGAGTTCGGCGATGCCGATATGCGGATGCGACAGCAGCTCGAAAGCGCTGCGCCGCTGGCCGTCCTTGTTGAGAGCAAGGCCGTGGCGATCGCCCTCGTTCGGCGTGAGCGAAACGGATTGGGCAAACTCGCGGGCCGCCGACAAGGCCGCCATTTTCTCCCCATGCCGCTGGCGGCGAGCGGCTCCCGACGCAGCCGAGGGCGATGCCCTTGTCGGTCAGGCGCTGGTCGGCATTGTCGGCCCGCAAGCGTCAGCCGGTATTCGGCGCGCGAGGTGAACATGCGGTAGGGCTCCGTGACGCCGCGCGTCACCAGATCGTCGATCATCACAGCCGAGATAGCCCTCGGCGCGGTCGAACGTGATGGGCCCTCCCCGCCCGCCCGCGACGCGGCGTTGAGGCCGGCGACCAGGCCCTGCGCGGCGGCCTCCTCATAGCCGGTGGTGCCGTTGATCTGGCCGGCCAGGAACAGGCCCGGCAGGCGCTGCGCCTCCAGCGTGGGCTTGAGCTCGCGCGGGTCCACATGGTCGTATTCGATGGCATAGCCGGGCCGCAGCATCCGCGCCTGCTCCAGCCCCGGGATCGTGCGCGACCAGCGCGAGCTGGACGTCCTCCGGCAGCGAGGTGGAGATGCCGTTGGGATAGACCGTCGGGTCGTCGAGGCCCTTCCGGCTCCAGGAAGATCTGGTGCCCATCGCGCTCGCCGAAGCGGACGATCTTGTCCTCGATCGACGGGCAATAGCGCGGGCCGCGGCTGGAGATCTGGCCGGAATACATGGGCGAGCGGTGGACGTTGTCGCGGATGATGCGATGGGTGGCCTCGTTGGTGCGGGTGATCCCGCACTGGACCTGCGGCGTTGTCGATGCGGTCGGTCAGCATCGAGAACGGCTCCGGCGGCTCGTCGCCCGGCTGCATCTCCAGCGCCGCCCAGTCGATGGTACGGCCGTCGAGCCGCGGCGGCGTCCCGGTCTTGAGCCGTCCGAGCGCAAAGCCCAGGCGTTCCAGCGTCAGCGACAGGCCGATCGGCGGGCGCCTCGCCGACGCGCCCGGCCGGGGTCTGCTGCTCGCCGATATGGATGAGACCGCGCAGGAACGTGCCGGTGGTCAGCACCACGGCCCCTGCCGCGAAGCTCTCGGCCATCCGCGAGCCTGAGCCCCGCAACGCGCCGTTCGCCGATGATCAGATCGTCGGCCTCGGCCTCGATCACGGTCAGGTTCGGCGGTGTCGCGGATCGCCTGCCTGCATGGCGGCGGCGTAGAGCTTGCGGTCGGCCTGGGCGCGCGGCCCGCGCACCGCCGGACCCTTGCGGCGGTTGAGCACGCGGAACTGGATGCCGCCGAGGTCGGCCGCCGCTGCCCATCAGCCCGTCAAGGGCATCGATCTCGCGCACCAGATGGCCCTTGCCGAGGCCGCCGATCGCCGGATTGCAGGACATCGCGCCGATGGTCGCAAATCGGTGGGTGACGAGCGCCGTGCTGGCGCCCATGCGCGCGGACGCGGCAGCCGCCTCGCAGCCGGCATGGCCTCCGCCGACGACGATGACGTCGTAACCGCGTGCTCATCGACTCGAATGTCTCGCATGGCCGGGCTTTTAGCTCAGGCCGGGCCGAGCGTCCATTGTCGCCACTGATCGTCCGATGCCGGCACTGTGTTTCACGTGAAACATTGAAGGCCGCGGCCCGCTGTCCCGGCTTTGCGCGCCATATGCACCGCCTCAGCGGTCGACGCTTCGCGTCCGCAGTCCTATTTGCCGATGCAAAAATCGCGGAAAATCACGTCCAGAACGTCTTCCACGTCGACCCGGCCAAGCAGCCGGCCGAGCGCGCGCGTCGCCAAGCCGCAGCTGCTCCGCCATGATTTCCTCGCGGCCGTCCTGCGCCGCTTGTCGCGCGCCCTGCAGGGCGACGAGCGGTCTCCCGCAAATGCGCGCGCTGGCGCTCGCGGGTCACCAAAGCCGCCTCCTGCGTGAAGAAGCGCTCGGCAAAGCCTGCGATGGCGGTAACCAGTTCAGTCCACGCCCAGCTCCGGTCGCGCTGGAGATAAAATGAACTCCATTCGCATTTCATGAACCTTGATTCAATCTTTCTTTCATCCTTCAGATCCGCCGAGATCCATCTTGTTAACCACCAACCAACGCGGCCGCCGGGACTTGGGTCGCATCGCTCGACATCCTGCGCAGTCGGCGTCGATCACCCAAAGGACCAGAGTCCGCGCCGGACGCTTGTTCGCTCGCGCGCCGCACCCCCTCGCGCTCGACCGGGTCGCTCGGTGTCGCGAATGCCCGCGGTGTCGAGCATCGTCACCGGATAGCCGCCCAGATCGAGATGGATCTCGAGCACGTCGCGGGTGGTTCCGGGAAACGGCGATACGATCGCCGCCTCGCGTCGCGCCAGCCGGTTGAACAGCGTCGACTTGCCGGCATTCGGCGGACCTGCGATCGCGACCCGCAGTCCCTCGCGCAGGCGCTCCCCCTGCCCCGCCATGGCCTTGCTGATCTCATCGGCCAATGGCCGAATACGCTCCAGCGCACGAGCCGTCAGATCCGCCGGAACATCATCCTCATCGGAAAAATCGATCCCGGCTTCGACCAGCGCCAGCGCCTCGATCAGCCGCTGCCGCCACGCTCTCGGCGCGCTCCCCAAGCAGACCCTTGAGCTGCAGCGAAGCCTGCCGGCGCTGCGCTTCGGTCTCGGCCGCGACCAGGTCCGCAAGCCCTTCGACCGCGGTCAAATCCATGCGGCCGTTCTCAAAGGCACGGCGGGTGAACTCTCCCGCCTCCGCATGGCGCAAGCCATCAAGCTGCCCCAACGCGGCGAGCACCGCCGCGATCACCGCGCGGCCGCCGTGAACCTGCAGCTCGACGATGTCCTCGCCGGTCTCGCTGTTCGGGCCGGGGAACCACAACGCCAAGCCTTCGTCGATCAGATCGCCGGTCGCCGGATCGCGCACGCCGCGCCAGCGAGGCCCGCCGCGCCGCCGGCACGCGGCCGATCAGCGTTTCGAGCGCCAAGCCCGCGCGCGGGCCCGAAATGCGAACGACCGCGACCGCCGCCGGCGGCCGGCCCGAGGAGAGGGCGAAGATGGTATCGCGCTCGCTCGACATGTCTAAGATCGCCTCGTCACGGCAAAACCATCATGCCGTTATGCCGATGATCTGGTCTCCGGCGGTTTCGTCATGACGGCCTATATATGAGGCTTGAACCTAAGGGCGCACTGAAACATGTCGTCATCACCGGACACTGCCCACGAAAACCGGCTCGCGCGCGAGACCAGCCCGTATCTGCTGCAGCACAAGCACAACCCGGTCGACTGGTGGCCGTGGGGCCCGGAGGCGCTGGCCGAGGCGCAAGCGCGCCAACAAGCCGATCCTGCTCTCGGTCGGCTACGCCGCCTGCCACTGGTGCCACGTCATGGCGCACGAGAGCTTCGAGGACGACGGCGACCGCCGGCGTGATGAACGAGCTGTTCGTCAACATCAAAGTCGACCGCGAGGAGCGTCCCGACATCGACCAGATCTACATGTCGGCGCTGCACCATCTCGGCGAGCACGGCGGCTGGCCGCTGACCATGTTCCTCACGCCGGCCGGCGAGCCGTTCTGGGGCGGCACCTATTTTCCCAAGACCGCGCGCTACGGCAAGCCCGCCTTCGTCGACGTGCTGCGCGAGGTCGCGCGCGTCTTCCGTCAAGAGCCGCAGAGCGTCGAGCAGAACCGCAGCGCGCTCGATGGCGCGGCCTGGCGGAAAGCGCGCGGCCCGCAGGGCAGCGTCGTGATCGGCGCCGCCGAGCTCGACCGCGCCGCCAATCAGATCGCGCGGCATGATCGACCCGGTCCACGGCGGCATGCGCGGCGCGCCGAAATTCCCGCAGCCGATGATGCTCGAGTTCCTCTGGCGCGCCGGCCAGCGCATGAACGACAAGCGCTACTACGGCGCGGTCGAGCTATCGCTCGCCCGGATGTGCGAGGGCGGCATCTACGACCACCTCGGCGGCGGCTTCTCCCGCTACTCGGTCGACGAGCGCTGGCTGGTGCCGCATTTCGAGAAGATGCTCTACGACAACGCCCTGCTGCTCGAACTGCTCGCGCATCGCCTACCAGCGCTCCGGCAACGCAGCTCTTCCGCAGCGCGCGCGCACGAGACCGTCGCCTGGCTCGACGCGCGAGATGACGACCGGGGAGGGCGCGTTCTGCGCCTCGCTCGACGCCGATTCCGAGGGCGAGGAGGGCAAGTTCTACGTCTGGTCGCTCGCCGAGATCGAGGCGGTGCTCGGCGATCGGAGCGACGCAGCGTTTTTTGCTGCGCACTACGACGTGACCCGGACGGGCAACTTCGAAGGGCCACAACATCCTCAATCGCCTCAAGCACTTACCGCGCAGCATGGAGGACGAGAAGAGGCTCGCGCCGATGCGCGCAAAGCTGCTCGCGCGCGCGCGCCGCGCGGGTCCGGCCCGGCCTCGACGACAAGGTGCTGGCGGACTGGAACGGGCTGATGATTGCCGCGCTCGTCAATGCCGGCCTGGCGTTCGATCGAGCCCGACTGGCTCGCAATGGCCGCGCGCGCCTTCCTGTTCATCGACGCCAAGATGGCCCATGGCGACCGCCTCGGCCATTCCTGGCGCGAGCGGCAAGCTCCTGCTCCCCGGCCTCGCCTCCGATCACGCCGCCATGATCCGGGCCGCGCTCGCGCCTGCACGAGGCCACCGGCGACCACGCGTATCTCGAACGCGCGCTGGCCTGGCAGGGCACGCTCGACCGCCACTACGCCAATCCGGCAACCGGCGGCTACTTCCTCACCGCCGACGACGCCGAGGACCTGGTGGTGCGGCCGAGCGCCACCACCGACGACGCCACGCCGAACCCCAACGCGCTCGCCGCGCAAAACCTGATCCGGCTCGCGGTGTTCACCGGCCAGCATGCCTGGCGCGACAAGGCCGACCGCCTGTTCGACGGCATCGTGGCCACGCGCGGGCGACAATCTGTTCGCGCACCTGGCATCGCTCAATGCCCTCGACCTGCGCCTGCGCGCCGCCGAGATCGTCGTGGCAGGAAAGGACGCACGCGCAGACGACGCTGCTCACCGCCGCCCGCAAGCTCCCTACCTCGATCGCATCGTGCTGCGCGCCTCGCCGACGCTGCCGGCGTCGCATCCGGCCCAGGAGAAGATCAAGGCCGCAGCGCAGAGCGCAGCCTTCGTCTGCATCGGCGAGACCTGCTCGCTGCCGGTGACGGAACCCGACGCGCTCGCTGAGACCGTGAGCGCGTCGCGTCCGCGCGCACCTTCATGCTGAGATCCAACCGCGATCGGACCACGCTTGACGAGACATGCTCCGAGATCGGAATGATTCCAATCTCGTGCTGACGTGCTGGACCCGGTGCGGCTTGCCCAGCCCGAATGAGCTCGGTTTATGACTCCCGCAGGCGGAAACAACATCGGCGCCACCGGGAGACGACACATGCATGGCTCTATTGCGTGCGCTGGCGATGCTGCACGGTGTCTGATGCCGCTCTGCGCGTCCGCCGCGAACGAGAAGCTCCGCGTCGAGCTCAACAGCATCGAGGGCGCTGATAACCGCTGCCGCCTCAACTTCGTCATCGAGAACAAATCCGACGTCGCGCTCGGAGCATGAAGCTCGACCTCGTCGCCTTCGGCACCGATGGCAGCATTCTGCGGCGCCTGCTTACCGAGATGGGTCCCGGTCCGCTCCGCCAAGACCATGGTGCGGACATTCGCCGTCGAGCGCCGAATGTAAACAGATCGGTTCGATCCTGGTCAACGACGTCACGGCATGCACGCCCGGCGAGCCGGGCGCGTGTCTCGACGGGCTCGGCCCTGTCGTCGCGACTGCAGGCGCTTCGCCTCTACAAATAGCTAGCGCCTCCGCGTCCCGGGCGGCAAGCTGTCACGCCGCCCGCGCCGGCGCTCGCCAATACGACGCAGCTCCTGAAAGAACTCCGCGAGCTTACGCGTTCATCGACTCGAAGAAGTCGGCGTTGCTCTTGGTGTTGCGCAGCTTGTCGAGCAGGAAGTCGATGGCGTCCATCGTGCCCATCGGATTCAGGATGCGGCGCAGGACGTACATCTTCTTGAGCTGATCGGGCGGCGACCAGCAGCTCTTCCTTGCGCGTGCCGGAGCGCGTGATGTCCATCGCCGGGAAGGTGCGCTTGTCGGCCACCTTGCGGTCGAGAATGATTTCCGAATTGCCGGTGCCCTTGAACTCTTCGAAGATCACCTCGTCCATGCGGCTGCCGGTGTCGATCAGCGCGGTCGCGATGATGGTGAGCGAGCCGCCTTCCTCGATGTTGCGCGCGGCGCCGAAGAAGCGCTTCGGCCGCTGCAGCGCGTTGGCGTCGACGCCGCCGGTCAGCACCTTGCCGGATGACGGCACCACGGTGTTGTAGGCGCGGCCGAGCCGCGTGATCGAGATCGAGCAGGATCACCACGTCGCGGCTGTGCTCGACCAGGCGCTTGGCCTTCTCGATCACCATCTCGGCGACCTGCACGTGGCGCGACGCCGGCTCGTCGAAGGTCGAGGAGACCACCTCGCCCTTCACCGAGCGCTGCATGTCGGTGACTTCCTCCGGCCGCTCGTCGATCAGCAGCACGATCAGGTAGCACTCCGGGTGATTGGCGGTGATCGCGTGCGCGATGTTCTGCAGCAGCACGGTCTTGCCGGTGCGCGGCGGCGACACGATCAGCGCGCGCTGGCCCTTGCCGATCGGCGCGACGATGTCGATGACGCGCGCCGAGAGGTCCTTCTTGGTCGGATCCTCGTGCTCCATCCGCAGCCGCTCGTCGGGATAGAGCGGCGTCAGGTTGTCGAAGTTGACCTTGTGGCGCGCCTTCTCGGGGTCCTCGAAATTGATGGTGTTGACCTTGAGCAGCGCGAAATAGCGCTCGCCTTCCTTCGGGCGAGCGGATGTGGCCGTCGATGGTGTCGCCGGTGCGCAGGCCGAAGCGGCGGATCTGCGAGGGCGAGACGTAGATGTCGTCGGGCCCGGGCAGGTAGTTCGCTTCCGGCGAGCGCAGGAAGCCGAAGCCGTCGGAGAGCACCTCGACCACGCCTTCGCCGATGATGTCGGTCTCGCGCGTCGCGAGCTGCTTGAGGATGCGCGAACATCAGCTCCTGCTTGCGCATGGTGCTGGCGTTTTCGACCTCGAGCTCCTCGGCGAACGAGACAAGCTCGGCCGGCGTCTTGGCCTTGAGGTCTTGGAGTTTCATTTCCCGCATGCGGGGTAGTCCTATGGAGGGACCGGCGACTGAAAAAGCTGCCGATCGGTACGGAGGGGGAATCGCAGGTCTTGGAGCGAGGCGCTTGGGCCCGATGCAGCGGCCGATCCCAGACTCTGGGCCGGTACTAAGTGCATCTGCCTGCGTTCGGGGAGATGCGCGCAAGATAGGAAAAGATGGTTCCATGCGCAAGGGCCGTGCGCAGAATGTGGATGACGGCAACCGTTGGGCTCGTGGTCAGGGAGCGGAGCCGGCTGTTGCGCACCCAGCTCAGAACGGCTTGACCACCGCCAGGATGACGATCGCGATCATGAGAATGGTCGGCACTTCATTGATAATGCGATAGAATTTCTGCGAATGGCGGTTGCGGTCAGCGGCGAAATCGCGCGCCCAGCCGAGCAAAAAGCCGTGCAGGCCGGACAGCATGAGCACCAGGACGACTTTGGCCTGCAGCCAGCCGGAGGCGTACCAGCCGCCTCGCCAGGCGAGCCACAGGCCGAGCACCCAGGTCGCCACCATGGCCGGATTGATGATTGCGGTGAGCAGCCGCCGCTCCATGACCTTGAAGGTTTCCGACTGCTTTGAGCCCGGCTCGGCCGCGCAGTGGTAGACGAAGAGCCGCGGCAGATAGAGCATGCCCGCCATCCAGGCGATGACCGCGATGACGTGGAATGCCTTCAACCACTCGTACATGGGCGTCTCCGGCCGTGACAGCAGCTGGCGGATCTAGCTCCGGCGCACCCGTGCGAGCATCTGCTCCACATGCGCGATCGGCGTCTGCGGCAAGATGCCGTGGCCGAGATTGAAGATGAAAGGACGCCCGGAAAACGCCGCAAGAATGTTATCGACCGCACGATCGAGCGCTGCGCCGCCGGCGAGCAGCGCCAACGGATCGAGATTGCCCTGCACCGGCACGCGCGCATTGGATCTGATCGCGCGCGAAGTCGAGATCGGCCATCCAATCGAGCCCGACGGCATCGACCGGCACATCTTCGACATAGCGCAGAAGTCCGCGCCGAGCACCGCGCGGAAAGCCGATGACCTTGGCATCCGGTACCTGACTGCGCACGTTCGCAACGATCCGCTGCGCGGGCTCGATGCACCATCGCGCAAACTCTTCCGCCGGCAGCACGCCCGCCCAGGTATCGAAAATCTGCACCGCATCGACGCCCGGCCTGGAACTGCCGGACCAGATAGCTCGCCGACGCATCGACCAGCATGTCGATCAGCATCGGCAAACGCTTCGGGATCGCCGATAGGCAAACATCCGCGCCGGCTGCTGGTCCGGCGTGCCGCGACCGGCGATCATGTAGCTTGCGACCGTCCACGGCGCACCGCAGAAGCCCAGCAGCGCAACGTCCGGCGACAAGACTGGCTTTGACCCGCCTGATCGTCTCGTAAACCGGCGCCAGCACGCCGTGATCGAGCTCCAGCTCGAGCCGCATCAGAGCTCTGGCGGTCGGCGATCGGATCGAGCCGCGGACCCTCGCCCTCCGCAAATCGCACCGCTGCCCGAGCGCATGCGGGATCACCAGAATATCGGAAAACAGGATCGCAGCATCGAAGCCGAACCGACGCACCGGCTGCAGCGTGACCTCGGCCGCCAGCTCCGGCGTGAAACAGAGCGTGAGAAAATCTCCGGCCTTTTCACGCAGCGCCCGATATTCCGGCAGGTAGCGCCCGGCCTGCCGCATCAGCCATATCGGCGGCGGACTGCGTGGCTGATGGTTGAGCACGTCCAGAAGGGCTTTATGCACCAGTGCAATCCCTGGATTTCTTCCTCACTAAACTAGATCTTAAGGACTCTTGTTGTAGTTGTTTGGACGGTTGATTGGACTCATACATTGCCATGCCACACGCTCATCCACGCTCTGCACGTGAGTTATGCCGGCCTGTGGCGAACCAACGACCGTGCATGCGGTGCTTAAGACCGGCGATTTGTCGCGACTTGATCCATGTCCGTGATCGAAGCTACGTGCTCGATCCACATTTCACCCTGCGTGCGTCGCGGCCGTGGATCGATGTCCCCAGGCGGCACGAATGTGGAAACACTGGCCGCGTTGTCCGACTGCAGGGCTTGCGCTGCCGGCTCGGCCGTGGCCTTCTCCCCAGAGATCCACAGGTTGTCCCGTCCTTCCCATGCCGCAGCGCGCCGGCAGCTATTTCCACCTTCACCTCGTGTCCGACGCGACCGGCGAGACGCTGACGACCGTTGCGCGCGCGCGCCACCGCGCAATACACCAAGGTCTTGCCGGTTGAGCATGTCTATCCGCTGGTGCGCACGCAGAAGCAGCTCGATCGCGTGCTGGCGGAGATCGAGGAATCGCCCGGCATCGTGCTCTACACGCTGCTCGATGACGAGCTGGTGCAGCCGGCTGGAGAAGCACTGCCGCGAGCTCGAGCCTGCCCTGCCTGTCGATCCTGGGGCCGGTGCTGCAGCTGCTGCAATCCTATCTCGGGACCGAGACCTCGCACCGGGTCGGCGCGCAGCACATGCTCAATGCGGAGTATTTCAAGCGCATCGATGCGCTCAACTACACCATGCTGCACGACGACGGCCAGCATCGTCGACGGTCTTGAGGAAGCCGATGTCGTGCTCGTCGGGGTGTCGCGCACGTCGAAGACCCCGACCTCGATCTATCTCGCCAACCGCGGCGTGAAGACCGGCAACGTCCCGCTGGTGCCTGGAGTGCCGGTGCCGCGGCACGTCGAGGAGCTGTCAGCGGCCGCTGGTGGTCGGGCTGTATGCCAGCCCGGAGCGGATCGTGCAGATCCGCCAGAACCGGCTGCTCGGCCTCAAGGCGCATCACGACGACGACCAATACATCGACCGCAAGGCGGTGGCCGAGGAAGTTGCATTCTCGCGCAAGCTGTGCGCCCGGCACAATTGGCCGAGCATCGACGTGACGCGCCGCTCGATCGAGGAGACCGCCGCGGCGGTGATGAGCTTGCTCGCCGAACGCCGCCGCCAACCGGCTGCGTGACGTGATGCCGCTCTGGCTCGCCGGTCAGCCGCTGGTGCTCGCGTCGCAGAGCGCCATCCGGCGTGCGATCCTGCGCGGCCGCCAGGAATTCCGCATCGAAATCGTGCCCGCCGACATCGACGAGCGTGCGATCGAGCAGGCAGTGCGGCGCGCGATCCCGGCGAGGTCGGCGCAGCTGCTCGCGCGCGAAAAGGCGCATGCGGTTGCCGCCCGCTGCCCGGCCGCGGTCGTGCTCGGCGCCGACCAGACGCTGGCGCTCGGTGAGCGGCGATTCTCCAAGCCCGCCGACCGCGCGGCCGCGCGCGAGCAGCTCGCGCTGCTGCGCGGGCAAACCCATGAGCTGCACTCGGCGATCGCGCTGGTGCGCGACGAGCGTGATCGTTGTTCGAGCATCGCGAGACGGCGCGGCTCACCATGCGCGCATTTTCAGCGACGGTTTCTCGAAGCCTATCTCGATGCTGCGGGCGGCGGCGCACGGCGAGCGTCGGGGGCTATCAGCTGGAGAAGACCGGCATCCAGCTGTTCGAGCGCGTCGAGGGCGATCATTTCGTCATTCTGGGACTGCCGCTCCTGCCGCTGCTGGAGTTTCTGCGCCGGGAAGGACTGCTGCTGGCGTGATAGCGACGCCATGATTGTGCATCATGTTCATCCTCGGCCTCACCGGCTCGCTCGGCATGGGAAAATCGACGACCGCGCGCTTCTTCGCCGAGGAAGGCGTGCCGGTGCACGACGCCGACGCGGTGGTGCATCGGCTTTATGAGGGCGAGGCGGTCGCGGCGATCGAAGCGGCGTTTCCCGGGACGACCGCGGACGGCAAGGTCGATCGCAACAAGCTGGCCGCGCGGGTTCTCGGCGATCACGGCTGCGCTCAAACGGCTCGAAGCCATCGTTCATCCGCTGGTGCACGAGGCCGAACGGCGGCTTCTCGCCGAGGCGGAGGCGCGCGGCGAGAAGGTTGCCGTGCTCGACATTCCGCTCCTGTTCGAGACCGGCGGCGACGCGCGGGTCGACGCGGTGGTGGTGGTGTCGGCGCCGCCGGAGGTGCAGCACTCGCCGCGTGCTGCAGCGCCCCGGCATGACCATGGAGAAGCTCGAGGCGATCCTGGCCAAGCAGATGCCGGACGCCGAAAAGCGCCGGCGCGCCGATTTTATCGTGGACACCTCGCAGGGGCTCGAGCCGGCGCGCGCGCAGGTGCGTGCGATCCTCGCCGCCATCGCTACAATGCCGAAGCGGCGGTGATCTCGTTCCGGCAAGGGCAGCAGAGGAGCGCTGGATGCGCGAGATCGTGCTCGATACCGAGACGACCGGGCTCGATCCCTTCCAGGGCATCGGCTGATCGAGATCGGCTGCATCGAGCTGATCAATCGCATTCCCGAGCGGTCAGAACTTTCATCGCTACGTCAATCCCGAACGCGACGTGCCGGCCGAGGCTATCGCCATCCACGGCCTGTCGGCCGAGTTTCTCAGGGACAAGCCGCGGTTTGCCGAGATCGCGGATGAACTGGTCGCATTTCATCGGCGACGCGCCGCTGGTCGCGCATAACGCGATGTTCGATCTCGGCTTCCTCAATGCCGAGCTCGAGCGCGCGGGAAAGATGCCGGTGGCGCGCGAACGCCTGGTCGATACGCTGCTGCTGGCGCGCCGCAAGCATCCGGCCGGGCCCAATCGCCTCGACGATCTGTGCGTGCGTTATGGCATCGACAATTCGCGCCGCACCAAGCATGGCGCGCTGCTGGACGCCGAGATCCTCGCCGAGGTCTATCTCGAGCTGATCGGCGCCCGCCAGGCCCAGCTCATTCTGGTCGAGACCGACACCGCGCCGTCCCGCCTCGATGTCGGCGCCGATCCCGATCCGCGTGCGGCCGCAGCCGCTCCTCCGCGCCTGACCGTCGACGAGCGCGAGGCGCATGTCGCCTTCGTGGCCACGCTCGGAGAAAGCGCGATCTGGCAGCGAATACTTGCTCGATCGGGGCTTGGCGCGAGCGCGTGACAACCGCCCGCGCGGCTGGCGCGTGCGCTGAGCGGCTATCGTCTCAGGGAATCCATGGTTGTCGCCGCGGAACTGGCCTAGCTGCGTCGGCGCTGCCTGCGGCGCCTGCGCCTGCGCCGCGCGCTGCTGATAGAGCGCGACGAAATCCACGGGATCGAGCAGGAGCGGCGGGAAGCCGCCGTTGCGCACCGCGGTTGCCACGATCTCGCGCGCGAACGGGAACAACAGGCGCGGGCACTCGATCATCGACGAGCGGCTGCAGCGTCTCCTGCCGGTACGTTCTGAACGCGAAAGACGCCGGCGAAGGTCAGGTCGAAGGCAAACAGAACGCGTTCCGGAGCTCTCGGCCTTGCCGTCGAGATTGAGCGAGATCTCGTAATCGGTCTCGGCGAGTTGCTGGACGCCGACATTGATCTGAATGTTGATGGCGGGCTGCGTCTGCGTCGGCGCCAGCGAGCGCGGCGCGTTCGGATTTTCGAACGATAAATCCTTGACGTATTGACCAAGAACGCTCGAGCTGCGCCTGGGTCTGCTGTGGCTGGCGCCTCTGTGCGTTTGGGCTCTGTGGCGGGCCGCCATTGCCGGGGGTCGCCATCGCCTCTACCTCTCACCGCTCAGATTTACCGCAGTCGCGGCGTGGCTAACACAGGGGCTCCGAGCGGACAAGGATGTCACGTGACTGCCCTTGGACTTGCGCCGGCGTCGTCGCGTCGCTGATCCGGGATCTGGTGCCATTCGTCGGGTTCGAGGTCGATGACGCGATCGTCGCGCCGGCCCTGGCGCACGGTCGCGCGCCAGCGTTGCGAGCGCTGCCGCGGCCCACCGGCGAACGATCGGCACGAACAACGCGGCGCCCACGAGCGTCCGTAATAAAACCCGGAAATGTCAGCAAGGATCCACCGATCATGGTGGCGACGCCGGGGTCTCCAGATGCACCGCCCGCACGCCCGTTGGGCGAAGGCGGCGCGAAGCCGCGCGAGATCGTGCGCGCCCGGACTTTCGCAGCAGCAGGACGCCCACGACCGAGGTGCCGACAAAAGGGCAGCCGCCCGCAACCAGCCGATCAAGCGTCGCCACCATGACGAACGCCAGCAGCTCCGCCGCCGGGAGCGCAATCAGCCCAATAAACGCCCATTTAACCAACGACATCGACCCAATTCCTGCGTCCGCTCTCGATATCAGCCTTGTTGGCGCCACGGTTGGGATCGTCTATGGTCCGGCGATGCGACGATCTGTGCCGGCTGTTCGGCGCAAGCCTCTGGATCAGTGCGGTCGCGTGCTTACATATTGGCATGGGAACCGATCTCTGCCTCCGCAGATTTCCCTCTGCCGGCTCCCACTGATCCCGCGGTTCCGTCACGGCGACCGAGAGCGTGCGACGTGTTCGATATCTACACCATCATCTTTCTGGCGCTGGCGGTGTTCATCTTCCTCCGCCTGCGCAGCGTGCTCGGCCAGCGCACGGGCCGGGAACGGCCGCCTTACGATCCCTATTCCGCCGCGCGACGCCGTGCGCGGCGCCACCAACGATAACGTCGTAACGCTGCCCGGCGCGCGCCGCCGAGGCCGCGCAAAAGCCGGTCGAGAGCGCCGAGCCGGCGGAGCGCTGGAAGGGCATCGCCGAGGCCGGATCGGCGGTGGCCGCCGGCCTCGATGCCATCGTCCGCGAGGACAAGACGTTCGACGCCAAGCATTTCGTCGCCGGCGCGCGGGCGGCCTACGAAATGATCGTGCTGGCCTATGCCGAGGGCGACCGGCGCACGCTCAAGAATCTGCTGTCGCGCGACGTCTACGAGGGTTTCGAGGCCGCGATCCGGGAGCGCGAGGGCAAGGGCGAGACCGTCGAAACCCGGTTCGTGTCCATCGACAAGTCCGATATTACCGGTGCCGAGCTGCGCGCAACGACGGCGCAGATCACGGTTCGCTTCGTATCGCAGCTGATCTCGGTCACGCGCGACAAGTCGGGCAGCGTGATCGAAGGCAACCCGGAAAAGGTGACCGACGTCACCGACGTGTGGACGTTCGCGCGCGACCTGTCGTCGCGCGATCCCAACTGGAAGCTCGTCGCCACCGAAGCCGGGCAATAGCCGGGACGGAACGGGATGCGGGTGCGTCTGTGCGTCTTGCCTCGGAAGCATCGCGGCAGCCACTTTGGGGCTTGCAGGCTTCACCCACGCCGAGCCGGGTGACGAGCCGTTCAAGCTCGCGGACAGCCAGCTCGAGCCGGTGAAATGGGCGGATCGTCGAGGGTTGGGCGGCGGACGACCACCTGGCCGCCTTCGCCGCCTACCAGACGAGCTGCCAGCCCTTTCTCAAGATCAAGCGCCCGCGCGATGACCGGCCGATTTACGGCGCGCTGTGGGAGGCCTGCCGGCGTGCGGCCGCATTGCGCCCGGCCAGCGCGGAGGCACGCGCGCGCCTTCTTCGAGGAAAATTTTCGCCCGGTGCGCATCGCGCGCCTCGGCGAGGCGCAGGGTTTTCTGACCGGATACTACGAGCCCATCGTCCAGGGTTCGCGCTTTCCCAACCCGGAATTCCACGTGCCGCTCTACCGGCGGCCGCGCGATCTCGTGGCCGCCGGCTACAAGGCCGGCACCGACGCCTTTCCCAACAAGGGCGCGCAGATCGGTCGCCGCAACGAGAACAGCGAGATCGTGCCCTATCACGATCGCGGCGCCATCGAAGCGGGCGCGCTCGACGGCCAGAAGCTCGAAATCTGCTGGCTCAGGGATCCGTTCGAGGCGCTGGCGATTCAGATCCAGGGCTCGGCGCGCGTGATCCTCGAGGACGGCACGCCGCTGCGGATCAACTACGACTCGCACAACGGCTATCCCTACACGGCGGTCGGGCGCGTGCTGATCGAGCGCAACCTCGTCCCGCGCGAGGAAATGTCGATGCAGCGCGATCCGGGACTGGATGGCGGCGCAATCCCGACGAAGCGCCGAAGCTGCGCGCCACCAACCGCTCCTACGTGTTCTTCCGCATCACCGGGCTGTCCAACGACGGCGAGCCGGTCGGCGCGCAGGGCATTCCGCTGATGCCCGGCCGCTCGATCGCGGTCGACAAGATCCACGTCTACGGCACGCCGTTCTTCATCGAAGCGACCTTGCCGGTCGAGAGCGCCAAGCCCACCACGCCGTTCCGCCGCCTGATGATCGCGCAGGACACCGGCTCCGCCATCGTCGGGCCGGCGCGCGCCGATCTCTATTGGGGTGCCGGCGACGATGCCGCCCGCATCGCCGGCCGCATTCGCCATCCCGGCCGCTTCGTGATGCTGCTTCCGCGCGAGCTCGACATGGTCGAGGCCGGCAGCCACATGCCGCTGCCGGTCGCGAAGCCGAAGATTCCCGACGCCGAGATCAGGAAGGAGCAGGTCAACGCCAAGCCGGAGGCGGGCAGGGGCGCGGAAGAAACCGGGACGCGGAAATCGCGCCGCCACGTTGGCCCCTACCGAGGGCGGTTGCGGTCATGACGGCGGATGATGTCAAGCCGCGACGCCGAAGGCTCACGGCCGAGGAGCATACGCTGTGGAGCCGGATCACGCGCTCGGTCGCGCCGCTCCGGCGCCAGCCCGTGCCTGCGGCTGCGGTGCAGGCGCCATCGCCACCGGGCAAAACGAAACCCGCGCCTGCGCTGCACCCGCATCCGCCGGCGCGCGTCAAGGCGCCGCCTCCGAAGCCCGCGCCGCGGCTCGAGCCGCTCGACCGGCGGCTCAAGCAACGGCTTGCACGCGGAAGCGAGCCGATCGAGGCGCGCATCGACCTCCACGGCCGGACGCAAGACGAGGCGCATGCCGTGTTGCTGCGCTTTCTGCGCAAGGCGCAGGACGACGGCGCCAAATTCGCACTCGTGATCACCGGCAAGGGTGCGCGCGCGCGCGACGAATGGAGCGAACGCGGCGTGCTCAAGCGCCAGGTGCCGCTGTGGCTGAAACTGCCGGAATTCCGCGTCTATGTCGTCGGCTTCGAGCCCGCCCATGTCGGCCATGGCGGGGAGGGCGCACTGTATGTGCGGATCAAGAAGCCGGGCGACAGACGCCGGAGGACGGATAGCTGACGTCCTCCGCCGTCTGCCGTCGATTTCAGCGCGTCACCACAACCGTCGTTCCCCAGCCCACGCGGTTGTACAGATCCAGGACATCCGCGTTGTACATGCGGATGCAGCCGTAGGACACGAAGCCGCCGATCGAGCCGGGCTGATTGGTGCCGTGGATGGCGTATTCGCCGCCGCTCAGTGTCATCGCGGCCGCGCCCATGGGATTGCTCGGGCTGCCGCCCGGGATCACATTCGGCAGCGAGGGCTTGTCGCGCTTGACCTCCGCCGGCGGCGACCAGGCCGGCCGCAGCTGCTTGCCGTTGATCATGGCGGTGCCGGTCCATTGCTTGCCGGCGCGGCCGACGCCGACGGGATAGCGCAGAGCCTTGCCGTTGCCGAGCACGTAGTAGAGCGCGCGTTCGTTGGTTTTCACCACGATCGTGCCACTGGAATAATTGCCGGCAGAATCCGACAATCTCGCGTGCCTGCGCGGATTGCGGCATTGCCGCCGACCCTGCGAGCACAAACGCAGCTGAGCCAGCTGCCAGCCAGCGTGAAAGGCGCATGATTGGACCGTGTCTGTTGCCTGGTTAATCCCCTGATCGCGCCGCCCGCCTATCCGCTGTAGTCCCCAGGCAGGCGACGGATCGGTAACCATAATACTTGAATCGCCTGATGGTCTCATTGGAAACCGCGCGGCAGGGTTAGTGAACGCTGAAAATGTTGCCGGGTGTGCCATGCGCGCCACAGCGCCGCAGCAACAGATCGGCTACAAGGGTTTACCGGTTTTTCCGCGCGCCTTTGCGTGTAAACAGCAGGGCGCGACGCGCACGTAAAGATCGGCCGAGGCCATGCCGCACTCGGCCGACATCCGCTCCCGCTTGCGGGGAGGGCTGGGGAGGGGAAATGGTTCGCACCATCTCACGTTTGCCCCCGATCCGGCCCTCCACCCGCAAGCGGGAGAGGCCTCGCCGGATAACGGCATCGGCGGACGCACGTCGGGTGCACCCGACTTGCGGTGTCAAGCCCGGCGACGAGCCGATGGGTCAAGACCGCTAAGCGTGCGCCTTCTTGTTTTGCCGGTTGCCGACGAGGTCGTCGACCACGGCCGGGATCGGCGAGCGTCGAGGTGTCGCCGAGATTGCCGTACTCGTCCTCGGCGATCTTGCGCAGGATTCGGCGCATGATCTTGCCCGAGCGCGTCTTCGGCAGGCCGGGCGCGAACTGGATGAGATCGGGCGAGGCGATCGGGCCGATCTCCTTGCGCACCCAGGCGACCAGCTCCTTGCGCAGCTCTTCGCTCGGCTGCTCGCCCGCCATCAGCGTCACATAGGCGTAGATGCCCTGGCCCTTGATGTCGTGCGGATAGCCGACGACGGCGGCCTCCGACACCTTGAGATGCGCGACCAGCGCGCTCTCGACCTCGGCGGTGCCGAGCCGGTGGCCGGCGACGTTGATCACGTCGTCGACCCGGCCGGTGATCCAGTAATAGCCGTCGGCGTCGCGCCGGCAGCCGTCGCCGGTGAAGTACTTGCCGGGATAGGCCTTGAAATAGGTGTCGATGAAGCGCTGGTGATCGCCGAACACGGTGCGCATCTGGCCGGGCCAGGAGTCGGCGATGCAGAGATTGCCGGACGCCGCGCCTTCCAGCACCTTGCCGTCGGCATCCACGATCTGCGGCACCACGCCGAAGAACGGCTCGGTCGCCGAGCCCGGCTTGAGGCGGGTCGCGCCCGGCAGCGGCGTGATCGAGAATTCCGCCGGTCTCGGTCTGCCACCAGGTGTCGACGATCGGGCAGCGGCCGTCGCCGACCACGTGGTAGTACCACTCCCAGGCCTCCGGATTGATCGGCTCGCCCACGGTGCCGAGGAGTCGCAGCGACTTGCGCGAGGTCTTCTTCACCGGCGCGTCGCCGGCCTGCATCAGCGCGCGGATCGCGGTCGGCGCGGTGTAGAAGGTGTTGACCTGGTGCTTGTCGCATCACCTCCCAGAAGCGCGACATGCGTCGGATAGTTCGGCACGCCCTCGAACATCAGCGTGGTGGCGCCGTTGGCGAGCGGTCCGTAGACGATGTAGCTGTGGCCGGTGACCCAGCCGACGTCGGCGGTGCACCAGTAGATGTCGCCGTCGTGATAGTCGAACACGTATTGATGCGTCATCGCGGTGAAGACGTGATAGCCGCCGGTGGTGTGCAGCACGCCCTTCGGCTTGCCGGTCGAGCCCGAGGTGTAGAGGATGAACAGCGGGTCTTCCGCGTTCATGTGCTCGCACGGGCATTCGGCGGTCACGACCTCGGCGGCCTTGTGGTAATAGACGTCGCGCACCGGATCCATGTCGACCGCGGCGCCGGTGCGGCGCACGACGATGACGTGATCGACGCCGCCGACCTTGGCGATGGCCGCGTCGGTGTTGGCCTTGAGCGGCACCTTGCGGCCGCCGCGCACGCCTTCGTCGGCCGTGATCACGACCTTGGAGCCGCAGTCCTCGATGCGGCCGGCGAGCGAGTCCGGCGAGAAGCCGCCGAACACCACCGAGTGGATCGCGCCGATGCGCGCGCAGGCGAGCATGGCGTAGGCCGCCTCCGGGATCATCGGCATGTAGATGGTGACGCGGTCGCCCTTCTCGACGTTGCGGTTGCGCAGGATATTGGCGAGCTTGCAGACCTCGTCGTGCAGCTCCTGATAGGTGATGTGCCTGGATTGCGATGGGTCGTCGCCTTCCCAGATGATGGCGGTCTGCTGCGCGCGCGTCGCCAGGTGCCGGTCGATGCAGTTGTAGGCGGCGTTGAGGCTGCCGTCCTCGAACCACTTGATCGAGACATCGCCGGGCCCGAACGAGGCGTTCTTGATCTTGCTCGGCGTCCGGTACCAGTGCAGGCGCTTGGCCTGCCTCGGCCCAGAAGCCGTTCGGGTCCTTGATCGAGCGCGCGTACATCTCCTTGTACTTGGCCGCGTCGATATAGGCGCGCTTGGTCCACTCCGGGGGATATCGTAGATCTTGTCCGCCATGTCCTTGCCTCCAGCGTCCCGCGCCGCGCCGGCGATGGCCGCGCATTGGGTCGTTCCCTTGTCAGCTGCCGTGTTCCTTATCTGTGGATCGGCGCTTGATCGGCGTCATTATGCGACGGCCGGCGCACGACCGACAAGGCTGCGGATGTTCGACTTTAGTGACCCGAATGGTCCGCGCCGCCGCCGCGATCGGGTATGCTGCCGCCGTTCGCCGCGAGGAGAGCCGTCATGCGCAAGCCTTCGTGGATCAAGCATTCATGGATACGGACCGCCTGCCTGACCATATGCTTGCTGGCCGCCGGTCCCGCCGGCGCGCAATCGCCTTCGCCGGAGGCGATGGCGGCGGCCCGCGAGCTGATCGTCACGATGCGGGCGGCCGATTATTTCAAGACCCTCATGCCTGCCATCATGCAGCAGCTGAAACCGGCGATCGTGCAGAACCGGCCGCAGGTCGAGCGCGATTACGATGCCATCGTGCCGCTGCTGCTGGACAGCATGAACGCGCGCGTGAACGAGATCATCGATCAGATCGCGGCGCTGTATGCGCGCAATTTCTCCGTCGAGGAACTGCGCGAGGTCGTCGCCTTCTACCGCGGACCGACCGGGCAGAAATTCGTGCAGAAGCTGCCGCTGATCACCCAGGAGAGCATGGTCATCGGCCAGCGCTTCGGGCAGTCGATCGGCGCCGAGATCCGCGGCCGCATCGTCGAGGAGTTGCGCAAGCGCGGCCACGATATTTGAGCGCTGGTTCACCCTCCATTACTGCAGCGAGGCGTCAATGTCGTGGCATCTCGGCTGATGACGGTGCCACGGGCTCGTGCGTCCCTCTCCCCGGAGGGGAGAGGTTGGGGTGAGGGGGTTCGGATCGCGGTTGGCCGACTGTGCTCAAGATATCTTGCAGAACGCCTTCCGTATTCTGCATCACGTCATTATTCCAGAATCTCACGACAAGGTAACCCGTCGCTTCCAGCGCCGCAGTCTCTGATGTCGTCTCGCTTTCGGTGTTGGTCGTGCTGTCCGCCATCGATTTCGACGATCAGCTTCCCCTCTGCACACAGGAAATCGACGACGTATCGGTCGATGGGTACCTGTCGCCTGAATTTCAATCCAGCAAGTCGCCGGTCTCGCGGAGACGAAACCACAGTAGCCGTTCGGCATCCGTTTGATTGCGACGCGAGTCGCCTCGCGAAAATCTCGGTTTCCTTTCGTCACCTGAACCCCCTCACCCCAACCCTCTCCCTTCGGGGAGAGGGAGCGCACCTGAAGCGCGAGGGCATGGATTCGGCTTATACCGAGCTCTGACCTACATCTTGATCGCCGGTCGGTCGGCTACCGCTTCGGCTGGAAGTCCTGGTTGGGGAACGCGGCCGCGCCGCCGTCGGGCGCCTTGATGACGACGAAGGCATGGTCGGTGGTGGCGTGGCAGGCGTTGCATCCCGTCGTCACGCGTCCATAGGCCTCGGCGAACTGGCGCGGCTCGTTGGCCTTGATCGCGAAATCGAGCAGCGCCAGCGGCTGGCTCAGCGCGGCGTCGAACAGGTCGGGCACCGGCAAGCCTTTCCACCGCGGGATCGCGCGCGCCGTGACCAGGAAGCCTTGCTTGAGCTCCTTGAAGCATGTAGCCCGCCAGTTGCCAGTTCTCCTCCTTGCCGGCGAGCCCGAGCTTGGCATGGCGCGGCTGGATCAGCATGCTCATCATCGCCGCCATCTGCGGATTGAACGGCGCCGGTTCGGCGTCGGCGTCGCCCATGGGATTCTGCGCGGCGGTGCGGGTCGCGAGCGCGCCGACCATGGCGAAGGCTGCAACGGTCGCGACCAGCACGACCGGAATGATGCGAGTGCGCATGTCGTCATTCTCCTCGATGATTCGCGTTACGTCCCCATACCGCCGATGATCGCGCCCATCAGCACCAGCACCAGCAGCCAGTGGCCGCCGTCGATCAGCAACAGGCGCGCGTCGCGTCCGGCGAAACTGTTGTTCACCGCCATTGTCGTGCATCACGAAGCCGAGCCAGCAGAACGCCGCCGAGATGATGCCGCCGCTGACCGTGAGCGCGCCGATATGGCCGAGCAGTCCCGCCAGGATCCAGGCCATCAGCAGCTCGGCGATGAAGGCATAGACGTAGCGGCAGAAACGCCGCCGGCCGCTGTCCGGCTTGCGTCATCTTCTCCGGCGTGGTGCCGAGCGCGGCCGTCCAGGTCTTGCCGAGGGCCATGTACCAGCCCGCCCCGGCGAGCCAGGCCGCCACCGCGGCAATCACGATCGCGAGATAATTCATCCCGGCGAATGTCAACCTGTCCCTCCCGCACCTATCTCAGCCTACCGCCGGCTGCGGCCGCTCGAAAGGGCCTCTTGCCCGCGCCCGGGCCGGCAAGGAACCAATCCGCGTCTCCCGGCATTGCTGTCCTGCATTTTCAAACCGGCCAGAACCGTGACCGATGCAACCGCCAACGTCCTCGACAGCCAGCGCGCCGCGGCCGTGCGCCGCCGGCGTGACGCGCGCGGCGCCGAAACCTTGGCGAAGCGGCTGGGCCTGCGGCTCGTCGCCGCCGACGCCTTGGCGATCCGCCGGCGCCGGTGCGGCAAGGGCTGGATCTATCTCGATCCCGACAACCGCGTGATCCGCGACCGCGCCACGGTGCAGCGGCTGGCGCGTCTCGCCGTGCCGCCCGCCTACGCGGACGTGCTCTACGCGCAGGACGCGGCCGCGCACCTCCAGGCCGTCGGGCGCGATGCCGCCGGCCGGCTGCAGTACCGCTATCATCCCGATTGGGAAAAGGTGCGCGAGATCCGCAAGGCGCGGCGCCTCGCGCGGCTCGCCGACGTGCTGCCGCGCATCCGCCGCAGCGTCGCCCAGCATCTCGCCGGCGATGCGCCGACGCGCGAATTCGCCTCGGCCGCGGTGATCGAGCTGGTGGCGCGCAGCGCCATCCGGCCGGGCACCGAAAGCTATGCGCGCCTGCGCGGCACCCGCGGCGCGGCCACCCTGTTGAAGTCGAACGTCACCATCTACGGCGAGAGCATCACGCTGACGTTTCGCTCCAAGGGCGGCAAGACCACCGTCAAGGAGATCACCGCGCCGCGCCTCGCCACCGCGATCGCGCTGCTGCGGGAGTTGCCGGGACGCCGGCTGTTCCAGTATCGCGCCGCGAGCGGCGACGTGCGCCACGTCACCGCGCACGAGGTCAACGGGTTTCTGCGCGAGATCGCCGGCGTGCACATCTCGCTCAAGGATTTCCGCACGCTGCTGGCGTCGGCGAGCGTGCTCGAGACGCTGGCGCATATCGAGCCGGCGCGCGAGCGAGCGCCAGCGGCGCAAGCAGGTGCTGGCGGCGGTGCGCGTCGCCGCCGACGATCTCGCCAACACGCCCGCGATCTGCCGCAAGAGCTACGTCAACGGCACCGTGGTCGCCGCCTTCGAAGAGGGCGTGCTGGAGCGGTTCTCGCAGACGCTCAAGGAATGCCGCTCGCCGCTGCGCCGCGCGCAGGTGCTGGCCAAGATCATCGCTGCTGCAGCCGCGTAACGCGGCTTCTGCTCGGTCTCTCGGCTGTCATTCCGGAATGACGGCCGAGAGAATCCCGTTCGTGCGGCGGTCCGCTAGACCTTCAGCCCGCCCATGCCGCAGACGATCTTCCATTCCTGCGCCGTCACCGGCTGCACCGACAGGCGCGGATACTTGGCGAGCGCCATCTCCTTGAGCCGCGGCTCGGCCTTGATCGCCGCCAGCGTCACCGGTTTCGGGAACGGCTTCACCGCCTTGACGTCGACCGCGAGGAACACGCCCTTCTCGTCGCTCGGATCGTGGTAGGCCTCGCGGATCACCTCGGCGATGCCGACGACCTGCTTCTCGTCGCCGGTGTGATAGAAGAACGCGTGCTCGCCCTTCTTCATCTCCTTGAGATGCCGGCGGGCGGTGAAGTTGCGCACGCCGGTCCACGCCTCGCCCTTGGCGCCGCGCTTGACCTGATCGTCCCAGGAAAATTCCTCGGGCTCCGTCTTCAACAGCCAGGTGGCCATGTTGCATCGCGCATGATCTGCCTGTCATTGCCGGGCTTGACTCACGGCAATCCATCTTCGTACGAACATGGACGTTGTCGCCTTACGCAAGCGATGGACCGCAGATCGAAGCCCGCGGTGACGAGCGGTCTTCATCCCTCCGCGCGGAACGGGCGCGTCATCAAGGCTTCGGTCGCCTCGTCGACGCTGGCGCGGCCGGCCAGGATGGCGACCACCGCGGCGGCGACCGGCATCTCGATGCCCTTCTCGTTCGCCATCTCGAGCAGCACCGGCGCGGTGAAGATGCCTTCCGCCAGCTTGCCGCCGGCGCCGCGCGGGATCGCCCTTGCCGAGCGCGATGCCGAAGGAATAGTTGCGCGACTGCGCGCTCGAGCAGGTGAGGATCAGGTCGCCGAGCCCGGACAAGCCGGTCAGCGTCTCCGGGCGCGCGCCGAACGCGCGGCCGAAGCGGAACAGCTCGGCAAAGCCGCGCGTCACCAGCGCCGCCGCCGCGCTGGCGCCGAGCCCGCGGCCGGCGACGATGCCGGCGGCGATGGCGAGCACGTTCTTGGCGGCGCCGCCGATCTCGACCCCGCGCACGTCGCTCGAATGATAGGGCCGCAGCACCGCCGAGCCGAGCGCGTGCGCGAGCGCCGCCGCTATGGTCTCGTCGCGCGCCGCGAGCGTCACCGCCGCCGGCAGCCCGCGCGCCACGTCGGCGGCGAAGCTCGGGCCCGACAGGATCGCCGGCAGCGCGGCGGCGCTGCTCTGCGCGATCACCTCGGTCATGAACAGGTGCGTGCCGCGCTCGATGCCCTTGGCGCAGGCGATCACCGGCGTGCCGGGGACGAGCTCCGGCGCGATCACGCTGCGCGGCCTCGCGCAGGTGCTGCGACGGCACCGCCAGCAGGATGGCGTCGTAGCGCCCGACCTCGGCGCTCAGCGGCGCGATGCCGATGCGCTCGTCCAGCCGCAAGCCGGGCAGGCGCGGGCTCTCGCGCCGGCTCACGATGCGTTCGGCGCCGGCGCGGTCGCGGGTGGCGAGCAGCACCGTGCGGCCCGCGCGCGCGATCACGTTCGCCAGCGCGCAGCCCCAGGCGCCTGCTCCCACGACGGCGATGCGGTCGAATGCCATCTTGTGCGTCAGCCGTCCTTCGCCGGTGCGATCTTCGGCAGGCCGGTGGCGATGATGTCGAGGATCGACACGTCGGCCGTGACCGACTGTGCGTGCGGCGGCCCCGCCACCTCGGCGAGCGGCCAGCGCGCGTGCGGCGCCACGGCGAGCGTATCGGTGAGGCCGAGCGCGAGCCGCTCCGCGCCGGCCCAGGCGATCATGGCGCCGTTGTCGGTGCACAGCTCCGGCGGCGGCGCCACCAGCACGGTGCCGGCCTCGAACGCCACCTGCTGCAGCACCTTGCGGATCGCGTCGTTGGCGGCGACGCCGCCGGCGGCGACCAGCGCGGTCGGCTTGCCGTGCTGCCTGCGGAAGATCTTCAGGCCGGCGCGCAGCCGGTCGGCGACCACCTCGACCACGCTTTGCTGGAACGCGGCGCAGAGGTCGCGCACGTCGGCGTCGCTCAGCGGCGCGATCCGCTCCGCCTCGAGCCGCACCGCGGTCTTGAGTCCGGACAGCGAGAAGTCGGCATGCGGCCGCCCGAGCATCGGCCGCGGCAGGCTCACGCGCGCCGGGTCGCCGTCGAGCGCCTGCTTCTCCACCTCCGGCCCGCCGGGATAGCCGAGCCCCAGGAGCTTCGCGACCTTGTCGTAGGCTTCGCCGATGGCGTCGTCGACGGTGGTGCCGAGCCGCACATAATTGCCGACGCCGAGCACGGCGACGATCTGGGTGTGCCCGCCGGAGGCGAGGAACAGGCAATACGGAAACGGCGTGCCGTCGGTGAGCCGCGCGGTCAGCGCATGCGCCTCGAGATGATTGACCGCGATCAGCGGCTTCTCGCTCACCAGCGCGATCGCCTTGGCGGTGGTCAGCCCGACGATCACGCCGCCGATCAGCCCGGGCCCGGCGGCGGCGGCGATGCCGTCGAGGCTGGCGAAGCTGCGCCCGGCCTCCTTCATCGCCTGGCCGATGATCAGGTCGAGCGCCTCGACATGGGCGCGCGCCGCGATCTCCGGCACCACGCCGCCGAACGCGGCGTGCTCCTCGATCTGCGACAGCACCACGTTGGACAGGATCCGGCCGGGCCCGTGGTCCGGACGCTCGACCACCGCCGCGGCGGTCTCGTCGCACGTGGTCTCGATGCCGAGCACCACCATCGCAGATCCCATCCAGTCATTTGCTCTCTCCGGAATTGGAGAGGCGCTCTCGCCGCGGACTCGGTCTGCTCCCTCTCCCGTACTGGGGAGAGGGTGGGGTGAGGGTCCTGACGGTGCCCTCACCCCACACTCGTGGAGAGCGCCGAGGGGAGCGCTTGATCGCACGCGCTTGCATCACGCGGTCCCTATGATCGCGCGACCGTGTCCCGATCCGAAGTTCGCAACCACTGCGGCGCCTCGATGCGAACTCGGAGCACTAGCATCGACAACAGCGATCTGATTCGACGTTCCTAACCGGACTTGCTGGTCACCTATGAACTCGACCACCGCGACTTGGCCGATAGGGATCGGCGTAGCATTGCGAGGTCATGGGGTGCAATCCTCGACGCCGTCCGCCGATACCGTGTTGCGCATCGGCACGCGCGGCAGCCCGCTCGCGCTGGTCCAGGCCGGGCAGGTGCGCGCGCGCCTGGCCGCGGCGCATGGGCTCGCGCCCGAGCGCATCGGCGATCGAGATCATCCGCACCAGCGGCGACATGATCCGCGACCGCCCGCTGTCGGAGGTCGGCGGCAAGGGCCTGTTCACCAAGGAGATCGAGGACGCGCTGCTCGCCGGCCGCATCGACCTCGCCGTGCATTCGGCCAAGGACATGCCGACCGTGCTGCCGGCGGGGCTTGCGATCGTGGCGGTGCTGCCGCGCGAGGATCCGCGCGATGCCTTCATCAGCCGCAAGAGCCGCACGCTGCACGACCTTCCGCATGGCGCGGTCGTCGGCACCGCGTCGCTGCGCCGGCAGGCGCTGGTCAAGCGGCTGCGTCCCGATCTCGCGGTGGTGAACTTTCGCGGCAACGTGGAGACGCGCCTGCGCAAGCTCGACGCCGGCGAGGTCGACGCCACCCTGCTGGCGCTCGCCGGACTGAAGCGGCTGGAACGCGCCGACGCCGCCACCGCGATTCTGTCGACCGATGAATTCCTGCCCGCGGTCGGGCAGGGGATCATCGCGCTCGAGGCGCGCGCCGACGACGCGCGCACGCGCGCGCTGCTCGACGCCGTCAACGATCGCGACGGCGCCACGGCGCTCGCCTGCGAGCGCGCCTTCCTGGCGGTGCTCGACGGCTCCTGCCGCACGCCGATCGCCGGCTACGCCACCGTGCGCGCGGGCGCGCTGGCGTTTCGCGGCCTGATCGCCAGGCCCGACGGCAGCGAGGTGGTCGAAGCCGCGCGCGCCGGCGCCGTCGCCGACGCGGTGGCGCTCGGCGCCGATGCCGGCAGCGAGCTCAAGCAGCGCGCCGGCGCAGATTTCTTCGCGCCGGTGTGAGGCGTGCGCCTGCTCGTCACCCGGCCGGAGCCCGACGGCGAGCGCACCGCGCAGGCCTTGCGCGCGCGCGGCCACGCCGTCGTGCTGGCGCCGCTGCTGCGCACGGAGACGATCGCGTTCGTGCTCCCGGACCAGGCGTTCAGCGCCGTCGTGCTCACCAGCGCGAATGCGGCGCGCGCCATCGCGGACGCATCCCGGGCGCGCGCAGCTCACCGCGCTGACGGCGTTCACCGTCGGCCGCCGCACCGCCGAGGCCGCGCGCGCCGTGGGCTTTCGCGACGTCCGGTCCGCCGACGGCGACAAGCGCGATCTCGTCGATCTCCTGCGCGCCGATCTTCGCGCACTGCGCACGGATCTCTGCGCATGCGCGACGCGCCGCTGCTCTATCTCGCCGGCGAGGACCGCGCCGGCGATCTCGCCGCCGCCGGCCTGCCCGTGCACACCGCGGTGGTCTATCGCGCGGTCAAGGCCGAGCACTTTCCGCCGCCGGTCGCGGCGGCGCTGGCGCAGCGCGAGCTCGACGGCGTCCTGCATTTTTCCGCCCGCAGCGCGGAGGCCTATCTCGACTGCGCCGCGCGCGGCGGGATCGGCAATCAGGCGCTTGCGCCGGTGCATTACTGCTCTCGCGCCAGGTCGCGGCGCCGCTGTCCGCCGCCGGCGCCGCTGCGATGCGGATTGCGGCCCGCCCCGACGAGATGGCGCTGCTGGAGCTTGTGGGATCGGGGTGACGGGCGTGTCCCGGGCGAGTGCAGCGAGCGCGCTTGCGCGAGCGGAACGAGACCCGGGCACCCATGCGCGAAGACGTGGCGAGAGCGTCGACTGCTGGTAAGCGCGCGCTGCAGCCCGCGAACTCCTGACTCCCGATCTTCGCTCGCGCTGTGCGCTCGCTCGTCCGGGACACGCAAGCACACCGGGTGACGGGCGCGGCAACATCCCGGTACCGCTCGCGCGCCATCCGCGCTAGAGGAGACCGGTGAAAGCACCGGGCGCGGGTGACGGCAGGGGTCACTACGCACTAAACTCGAGCTGATCACGAATTGCAGCTTCATGACACCGACGAACCTTCATCCCTGGGCGAAATCGGCAAAGGACCGGCCTAGTGACCAGCGACCACGACCAACCGCCCGCCTCCGGCGAGCCGCCGCCCGTGCGGCTGCGACCGCGCACCTCTGATCTCGACCGCCGACGAGGTCGCGCCCGAGCCTGTCCGCACCGCCGCGGATGCGGGGAGGGCACGCCGCCGCAAGCGACAGATCACGATCCGGCGCGGATGGAGGCATCTTCCGATACCTCCGCGGATCACGATACCGCCGCCGGCGCTCTTCGTCCGCCACCCCGCGGTCCGACTCGGCCGCTGACCTACCGCCGCGGCGCCGGGGCTGGCTGCCGCCCGGCGTGTCCATGCTTGGCGCCGGCGTCGCCGGCGCCGGCATTGTCCTCGCCGTGCTCGGCACCATGGGATCTGCTCACCAGCCGCGACAACGGCGTGAGCGCGGTCGATGCCCGGCTCGCCGGCCTCGAGCTCGAAGTGCGCGACCTCGCGAGCCGTGCGCCCGCGGCCGGCGTCGATGGCCGCGCCCTGGAAGAAGTGGTGGGCCGGGTCGACACGCTCGAAGCCGCGGTCGTGACCTCGCGGCCGGCGGCGGGCGATCCGAGCCTGTCCAGCCGCATCGCCGCCATCGACGGCGAGGTCAAGGCGCTGGCCGAAACCATCGCCACGCTCGGCCGCCGCAGCGACGACGCTCTCACCGCCGCGCGCGAGGCGCGCACCCGCGCCGATGCCACCGCCGCCGCGCTCGCCGCGCTGGCGCAGAAGCTTCCCGCCGGCGCCGCGGTCGAGCGCAGCCAGGTCGATGCGCTCGCCGGCCGCGTCGCCGCCGTCGAGAGCAGCGAGAAGACCGTCGCGCGCGGCGATCGCGCCGTGCGGCTGGTGCTGGTCGCCACCGCGCTCAAGGCCGCGGCCGAGCGCGGCGAGCCGTTCGCCGCCGAGCTGGCCGCCGCCAAGGCGCTCGGCGCCGATCCCACGCTCACGGCGGCGCTCGAACCGTTCGCGGCGTCGGGCGTGCCCACGGTCGCCGTGCTCGCGCGCGAGCTCTCCGCGCTCGCGCCGGCGCTGCGTCCGCCCGCGGCCGCGCCGGCGCGCGAGGGTTTCCTCGACCGGCTGCAGGTCAATGCCGAGAAGCTGGTGCGCGTGCGCCCGACCGACGAGGTCGCCGGCACCGATGCCGCCGCCGTCGCTTCGCGTATCGAAGGCAAGGCGGCGCAGGAGGACATCGCCGGTGCGCAGGCCGAGCTCGCCAAGCTGCCGCCGGCGGCGCGCGCGCCGGCCGAGGCCTGGATCAAGCAGGCGCAGGCGCGCACCGCCGCGCTCGACGCCAGCCGCCGCCTCGCCGCCGACGCACTCGCGGGATTGGGCAAGTGATGGCGTCGGCTGCGGCAAGTTGCATCACGTGTCCCGGGCGCAGCGCGCGCATGGAGCACGCGCGGAGATCGGTCTACGCAGTGTTTGCAAGCGTGACCGCGTGCGGAATGATCGCGCTGCAGACCCGACCCTTACAGGCTCCGACTATGGAACGGTGCCGGATCAGCGGCGCACCGCTGCGCGCCTTGCGCTTGCGCTGCACCGCATCCGGTGACACGCGGCGATGCCGCAATGATCAAACCATGAGCCCCGGCCCGCAATGATCCGCGTCCTCATCTATCTCGTCATCGTCGCGTTGCTCGCGTTCGGCGCCGTGTGGCTGGCCGAGCGCCCGGGCGACGTCGTCATCACCTGGCAGGGCGAGCGCGTCGAGACCTCGGTCATGGTGCTGATGGCCGCGGCCGCCGCGGTCGCCGTCGCCGCCGTCGCTGCTGTGGTCGATCGCGCGCGCCGATCGTGCGCTCGCCCGACGCGGTCTCGCGCTTCCTGCGCAATCGCCGCGGCGTGCGCGCCTACCAGGCGGTGTCGCACGGGCTGATCGCGGTCGGCTCCGGCGATGCCCGCGCCGCCAGGAAGTTCACCGCCGAGGCCAGGCGCATCGCGCCGAGCGAGCCGCTCACCTTGCTGCTGAGCGCGCAGGCGGCGCAGCTCGCCGGCGACCGCGACGCGGCCGCCGCCACCTTCCAGCAGATGGCGGGCCGCGACGACACCAAGGTGCTCGGCCTGCACGGCCTGTTCGTCGAGGCGCAGCGGCGCAACGACCCCGCCGCCGCGCTGTTCTATGCCGAGGAGGCCGCCAAGCAGGCCGCGGTCCCGCCCTGGGCCGGGCAGGCGGTGCTGGAATTCCGCTGCGTCGCCGGCGACTGGAGCGGCGCGCTCACCCGGCTCGAGCGCAACATGAAGAGCGGGCTGATCGACAAGACCGCCTACAGGCGCCAGCGCGCCGTGCTGCTCACCGCGCAGGCGCTCGCGGCCGAGGACGGCGTTGCTCCGCCGACCGCGGGTCAGCCTGACGCCGGTCGCGAACGCGCGCAGGCGCTGGCGCTCGAGGCGGTGAAGCTCGCGCCCGACCTGGTGCCGGCGGCGGCGCTCGCCGGGCGGCTGCTCGGCGCCGCCGGCGAGAAGCGCAAGGCCACGCGCATCATCGAGGCGGCGTGGCGGGCCAATCCGCATCCCGATCTCGCCGACGCCTTTGCCCATCTGCAGCCCGGCGATTCCGCGCGCGAGCGGCTGGCGCGGGTCGAGTCGCTCGCCGGCAAGGCGACCGGCGACGCCGAGGCCGCGATCGCGGTGGCGCGCGCGGCGCTCGACGCCAAGGAATTTTCGGTCGCGCGCGCGGCGCTGGTGCCGCTGCTCGAGATGCCGACGCGGCGCGTGGCGGCGCTGATGGCCGCGCTCGAACTGCAGGAGGGCGACGAGGGCCGCGGCCGCGAATGGATGGCGCGCACGCTCAACGCGCGCCGCGATCCGGCCTGGACCGCCGACGGCTACGTGTCCGATCACTGGCTGCCGGTCTCGCCCGTCACCGGCCGGCTCGACGCCTTCGAGTGGCGCGACCCGCTCGCCGGCGTCGACCACACCGGCGCCACCATCGATGCCGAGCAGCGCGCCTTGCTCGACGCCCGCGCGCGCCGCCGGCGCCGCCGCTCGCCGCGCCGCTGCCGGCGTCGGACGCACGCCGCCGCGCCGGCGCCGGCCAGGCCCGAGGCCTTTGCGCCCGCGCCGGCCGCGAGCAAATCCGACGGCGGCTTCCCGGGATCGGGTCGACCCGAGGCTTCGCGTCGGCATCGGACAGCGCTGACGTCGACGAGGAGAGCGGGCGCGCGGAGCCGTCGTCGCCGCGCGGTGACTCCGATGAGCCGCGCCCGCCGCCGGTGATCGCGCTCGCGCAGGTGCCCGACGATCCCGGCCCCGAGTCCGAGCCGCCGCCGGAGGAGCCCGGCGGTGGAACCCGGATCGGTGGCGCCGCCCGACGGCTGGAGCCGCTTCCGCGCGCGCTTCAGGTCGTAGTCGTCGGATAGCGCCGCTCTGAAGCGCGTCGCGTCGAGATGGCGGTGTCAGCGGATCGGTCTGCCGTCGCCAAGCGCGCCGCCGGGCCTGCGCTGGTCGCGGTTATCGTGCGCAAGCAGGCGAGCGACTTGCGCTGGGAGCGCATGAGCGAGTCACGACGTTGTTGCCGGCAAATGCTGCGCCGCTATCGCCCTGGGCCACGGCGAGGATCTCAGCGTATGCGCGGCACCGTTGCGACGCGGTGGCGATGCGCCCGCTCGAACCCGGCCAAGCCTTCCTTGCCAAGCGGGCGCGCAGCCGATATCAGAGCGGCCGGACCGGCCGCGGTAGCTCAGCCGGTAGAGCACCGCATTCGTAATGCGGGGGTCGGAGGTTCGAATCCCCTTCCGCGGCACCATCCCTTCACATTTCCAGCCCGTGTCCGGCCCGGAGAGATACAGACCGTACCTAAGACATGGGTGACAACCTGGTGCCGAACGGGTTGTCGAGTAGATCCGTAGGGTGGGCAAAGGCGCGTGATCCGGCATTGACGCGGCGGCGCTCGCTTGTGCGCATAGCCCACGAAGACGGGCGTGAACGCCCTGATGTTGCCCACGCGTAAATCTCCGGGCGCGTCCGCGTTCGCCGCACTCGTCTCCCGGACAAGCTCCGCAGCCGAATCTAGGGGCAAACGCGCGTCATCCGATGTCGACGCGTGGGCACGCTTCGCTTTGCCCACCCTACATTTTGGTAGCGTTCGTTGCCGGGGACCGCTACGCCGCCTGGACCAGCTCGGCCAGTTTCCTGCGGGCATAGAACATGCGCGTCTTCACCGTGCCGGAGGGCACGCCGATGATCTGCGCGCATTCGTCGACCGACTTCTCGTGATAGTAGACGAGGTCGATGATCTCCTTGTGCTCGGCCGACAGCCGGGTCAGGGCGGCGCGCAGCATCTCGTCGCGGTTCTTCTTCTCCAGCACCACGCCCGGGTCGTCGGCCGGGTCGGCGACGGTGGACTCGACGCTCTCGTCGAGTTCCGCGTCGGTCCGGCGGCGGCGCGCCGAGATCGCCTTGAAGCGGGCGATCGCAAGGAGCCAGGTCGACACCGAGGAGCGGCCTTCGAACCGGCTGGCCTGGCGCCACACGTCGAGGAACACGTCGCTCACGAGGTCCTCGGCCAGCGTCTCGTTGCCGACGAAGCGCAGCAGCCAGCGGTAGACCGGCGTGCGGTGGCGCGCGAACAGCGTCTGCATGGCGAGCCGGTCGCCCTCGCCGATGCGGGCCACCAGCATGTCGTCGGAGGAGGTTTCACCGGCCGCGGCGTGCGCAGGCAGAGCGGCGGCGGATCCCGGCTGGGTGAATGCGGTCGACATGGAATTTCCCTTGGTCACGTCCCGCCCCATCAACCGGACGGCCGAAAGTTGGTTCAAAAATTATTTTGCGCGCGCCGGCGGAACGATTTTGAAGTTCCTGCCGAAATGATCGGAACCCGACCTGACGCGTGCGGCAGCCGACAAGGTTAATGGCCGCGCAAAGTCATCGGCGCCGCGACTTTTCGGAGACGCGAGCCGGGCAGCGCCGGTCGATGAGACTTGCGGCGTGAGTGGTATGCGCTCCGCACACTTGTGCGGTAGGGTCTGCGCGTGGGGTCATCGTCATCGGCCGCGCTGAGCTTCGTCCGCTCAACCAGCGCCGGGATTCGCGCTGTCCCGCATGCAAGCGCGAGGCGACGACTGCGGCTTGACGATTGCGCTTGCACTTAGCGCTCGCGGTCGCGTCCCTGCGGCACTTGGTCATCGTGTTTCCTTACTCGCTGAGCCACGGAGCCGCGGCACCCCGTGGCCCGGCCAGCGCGCTCCGGCAGCGGATCGGCGCCGCGCGCGCCGCGGCGCTGAGTCCGGGAGAGCGCCAGAATGCGCTCGGCTTGAGCTGATGCTCGCGCATCTGATCACACCGGACTCGCTCACCGTCTCTAATCCCCCGCGTCCGCGTCGCGCGTCACCTGCACCTGCACCTTCATCCCGAGCTCGTCGTCCGGGCTTCCCGCATAGGTGCCGGAGAGCGGAATGGCCTGGCTCGGATCGCGCGCGACCGCGACGCGGATGAGATCGCGGTTGCCGATGATGCCGTTGGTGGGATCGAACTCGACCCAGCCGGCGCCCGGCAGATAGACCTGGCACCAGGCGTGGGTCGAGCCGCCGCCGACATGTTCGCGCCGCTGCGCCGCCCTGGAGTCGCGTGACGGCACGTAGAGATAGCCCGACACGAATCGCGCCGCGAGCCCGAGCGAGCGCACCGCCTCCATCATCAGCAGCGCGAAGTCGCGGCAGCTGCCGCGTCCCATCCGCACCGTCGCCGACCGGATCCTGCGTGCCGTGCTCGGAGCGCCGCGTATAGCTGAAGCCCTCCTTGATGGCGGAGGTGAGCGTCATCAGCAGCTTTCCCGTCGGGGTCGGCCGCCCCGGCAGCAGGAACCTGCGCACCCAGTGGTCGATCTCGCCGTCGGGATCGGGATATCCGCGCGCGATCGACGCCATCAGGTCGGGCATCTCGTCGGCGTCGTAGACGAACGGGTAGGTCTTCGCCCTCGGCTCGGTCTGGAAATCCGGCACGTTGTCCGGATAGTGGTCGACGCGAATCGTGCTCTCGAACCGCAGCTCCGACGCGCGGGTCTTGAACCGCGCCAGCGCGACGCAATTGCCGAACGGGTCGTGGATCCAGTGCAGATGGGCCGGCTCGGGCGTGATGCGAAGCCGCGAGTCGACCAGCCGCTGGTCGTAGCTGTCGCGCGGCCGGAACATCATGCGGTGCTCGCCGAACGCGACCGGCCGGCGGTAGCGGTAGGTGGTGACGTGGCGAACCGTGAGAATGGTCATGGTAGTAAAATCGTGGCGCGGCTGGATCGCGAATGGATGCAGGCAGGAACGTGAGCATGCTGCCCGCGGTGCGCAACCTCGCCGGCACCGAATAAATACTTAGCGCGAAATAAATGCTTGGCGCGAAGCCCTGATCAATCCGACGTGATCTCGCGGTGACGGATCGGAGGCCTTGCTGCAAATTTAAGCAGCGCGCGGCCGCCGGGCCGTGCCCACGCATCGCAGCCCAGGTCGCCAACTGGCCCGAGCCTTGCACCGCATGCTGCCACGGGCTCGGTCTGCTCCCTCTCGCGAGAGGGTTGAGGGTGGGGGGTTGTGGTGCACTAGATCGTGCCGACTATACCCCCTCCAGCTCAACGCAGTCGGACTTGCCGACTTCCGATCGCTCGACCCGGACGCCCGCGTGAGGAGGGAGCAGACCGAGTCCGCTGCGACGCTGCGATCGAGCTGAAGCAGATGATCTCAGCAATGCCGATTGCGTCTTGCCTGACCGGTAACGGAACCGACGATCGCTGACCGACTTGTCGGGATGCCGGTTCCAAGAGTGAGTAGAGATCGTGAAAATCCACGTCGGCTTCGACCTGACCTACGAATCCACCCATGCGACGCCGATGGTCTTCATGCTCAACGTGCATCCGTCGCGCGCGCCCGATCTCGTCACTCCCGACCGGCTGCGCCTCACGCCGGCGCGCTCCATCACCCCCTACGTCGACGGCTTCGGCAACAAGTGCGTGCGCGTGCTGGCGCCGCCCGGCCGAGCTGCGGATTGCCTGCGACACCATCGTCGCCGACAGCGGCAGGCCCGATCGCGTCGACCTCTCGGCCGAGCAGCATGCCGTGGCCGACCTGCCCCATGACGCCCTGGTGTACCTGCTCGCCAGCCGGTACTGCGAGACCGACCTGATGATGGACAAGGCCTGGGAGCTGTTCGGCGGCACGCCGCCGGGCTGGGCGCCGGGTGCAGGCGATCTGCGATTTCGTCCACGCGCACATCGAGTTCAACTATCAGGACGCCGACGCCACGCGCGGCGCCGCGCGCGGCTTCGCCGAGCGGCGCGGCGTGTGCCGCGACTTCGCGCACCTCGCCGTCACGTTCTGCCGCTGCATGAACATCCCGGCGCGCTACTGCACCGGCTATCTCGGCGACATCGGCGTGCCGCCGGATCCGGCGCCGATGGATTTCAGCGCCTGGTTCGAGGTCTATCCTCGGCGGGCGCTGGTACACCTTCGACGCGCGCCACAACGTGCCGCGCATCGGCCGCGTGCTGATCGCGCGCGGCCGCGACGCCGCCGACGTGGCGATCAGCACCACGTTCGGACAGACCTCGCTGCAAGTCGTTCATCGTGACCACGCGCGAGGTGGAGGAGGACGCTTGTCCGAGTTTGCCGCGCCGATGATGGCCTCGACCGGCTGAGCGTGCACGCGTCGCGTCTGCCCTGAGGTCGGCGCAGCGCATCTCGACCGCTCCATCCGCTGAGTGAGGCGCGGTCAGGTCGCTACGCTCGCACCTCAGATGACGTCGTGATTGTGCCTGCCGGCGTGCGGCCACGCAGTAGCTGCGCCTGCACCAGGCTGCACGACGCTGCCGGCACCCGGTCCGCCGCTCCATCCGCAGGCCGCTCGGCGCGGGGGAGGCGAGCACACCGACATGTGCGCGCGCCGTGTCGACGCGTCACAGTCGCGCGGCGCTACGTTGCCGCGCACGCTGGCCTCGCCGCGCTCAGCCGTCCGACGCGCTGACCTGCGGCGTCTTCGGCTTCCATTCGCGCGCGCGGCGCGCTGCGCCTCGACCAGCTGGTCCGACGTCATCTCGCCCGCCACGCTGTCGCGGTTGCGGGTCGCCGCCGTGCGGCCGCGGCTGTCGGCGGCGGGAAAGCCGCGCCGGCGCCAGGTTGAGCCACATATGCGCGGCGATCGGGTCCGGCGTCACCCTTCGCCGCGGGCGTAGGAGAGGCCGAGATTGTACTGCGCCTAGGGCGTCGCCCTGGTCGGCGGCGAGCCGGTACCACTTCGCCGCCTCGGCGTAATCCTGCGGCACGCCGCGGCCTTCGTTGTACATCACCGCCGAGATAGAACTGCGCCAGCGCGTCGCCCTGGTCGGCGGCGCGGCGGAACCAGGTCGCCGCCTCGGTGTCGCTCTGCGGCACGCCGCGGCCGCGGTAATGGATCTGCGCCACGATCGACTGGGCGCGGGCGTCGCCCTCGTCGGCCAGCGGCTGCGCCAGCCGCAGCGCGGCGGGTACTCGCCCTTCTGGAACACCGCGTTGACGGTCTTGAAATCCGGCCGCGAGCTGCCGATGCCCACCGTCGCCAGCGCCGTCGCCGGCGCTGCGCTGCAGCGGCTCGCGGTAGACCCCGAGCGCGAAGCCGAGCCCCATGAACACCACGGCGATGATCGCCATCACCTCGAGCCGCACCTCGGTCCAGCGCTTGGCCATGCCCTTGCACTGGTCGAGCGCCGACCGGAGCGCAGTCACCTGCTGCTCCAGCGCCTTTTCTTGCGCCCGGTGCCTGTTCAGCGCGAACCGCGGCAACAGTGACATCGTGGATGGTCCCGACAGTGAACTTAGGGCCGGAAAGTAGTGATCCCGGCCCGCCGCGGCAATGTTTCCCGCCGGCGCTGCGGCAATGTTCCCGGTCAACAGCCCGTGTTTAGCCCGTCATCGCCGGCTTTGACGGCTGGCGTTCCGCAGATGCGCCGGATGCGGCGTCGGCCCAGCAAGGCTGTCATCGCCGGGCTTGACCCGGCGATGCCTCGCGTGAGATGGGCGATCCGTCGCAAGCGGCAAAACTCGGTCTGCTCCCCTCCCCTTGTGGGGAGGGGTGGGAGGTGGGCGTAGCGTTCGCGAGGCGCGTCCGTCCAACTGCTACCCCTTCCCCAACCCTCCCCACAAGGGGGAGGGAGCACACCGAGTGTGCGGCAACCGTTCTGGCCCACGCGCAAGGGTTGCGCCGGGACACGCCTCCGAACGCTGCCGCTCATGCCAAGGCCCCCGCCGGAACCCTTCCCCATGCCATCCCTGTGAAATTACAGGAAATTTAGGACTCCGCGTGGAACGGAGTTCGGCCCCACCGGCTTTATGTCTGATAGGCGACACAAAAAGCCCTCGCCAACGAGGGGAGACGGACAGACATGACCTCGACTTACCTGCTGCGGCAGGCGGACGCCCTCCTCAACCTCTCCCGCGCCACCTTCGATCTCACGGTGGCCGGCCGGCTGCGCGTGCTGGCGGCGGAATTCCGCGTCAAGGCGCAGGAGCTCGAGCGGGACGGCCGCATCCCCCGCGAATTCGCGCCCGCCAACCGCTCTCCGCAGCATTGACGGGTGTAGCCGCGACGCGGCGTTCCACAGCCGTCATCGCCCGGGCTTGACCCGGGCATCCATCGACCCGCATCCGCGAATGCAATGCCTCGCTCGCGCCCCCGCCGCCGCTCTCCGTGTCCCGGCCCAGCGAGCGCCCCGGTACGCGGATAGGGCCCCGCCGCCTGCCCGCGAGCGCCGAGCCGGGACCCAGGGCCTCCGACCGCACGCGCGCGCCGAGCCTCGCGACGGCCACCGCATACGCCGTCCCTTGCGGAATCCCGCCCGCGCGTTGCGATTCGTGTAACGCACCTCAAAGAAATCGTGCACAATGGGCGCGAGCCGGCCCTCCCGTCCTTGCCGGGGCGGACGCATGCAGCGCCGGCACGCGGCAATGACGGCGGGCGCGCGCGGGCCGGCCGGTGCCGATCGGTGCGCGCCGCAGGGCGCGGCGCCCGCGCACGGGGAACGACGATGGCGAAGAAGAAGCGGAAAATACAGACGAGCTGGACGCCGGCGCGCGACAAGAAGCTGGAGACCATGCAGTCGGCCGGCAAGACCGCGGCCGATATCGCCAAGGTGCTCGGCACCTCGCGCAACGCCGTGATCGGGCGCTCGCGGCGCCTGCGCGGGATCGTCTACCAGTCCGACATCGACAGCTGGACCCGCGCCAATGCGCGGCGCTCGGCCGAGGCGCACAAGCGCTCGCTGATCCGGCGCGACCTGCAGGGCAAGATCGTCGCCGAGATGCTCAAGTCGATCGTCATCGGGCGTGCCGCGGGAGAAGCGCCATGGAGCAGGCGTTCAAGGCCGGCGCCTACTGGTGGCAGATCGGCGAGCATTTCGGCATGTCGCAGCAGACCGCCTACGAGACCGTGAAGCGCGCCAAGAAGAAACGCGCGCGCGTAAGTAAGTCGCGCGACGCGGCGCAGCCGACGCGCTCGCGCGCTAGCGCCGCCTCATCCTTGCGAGGCGCGAGCGCGTCTCGAAGTGAGGGGTCGATCGGGCGTCTGCGTAACGCTCGCTACGCTCGCGCCTCTGCTTGAGCGCGAGCGTGCTTAACTCGAGCCACTGCGTCGTCCGTGCGCGGCGCAGACGGAAGTCGCAGTCTCGCCGCCTGCGGCAGGCCGTGCGCTGCACCCGACCCACGCAGGCGGTCTTGCCGAGCTGATCCGCGCAATCCATCACCGCTTCGCATAGATGCCGTGCTGAGACCGAGATGGACCCGCAGGTCAAGATCCGCGTGCGGCTATGCATGCTGCGCAGCGCCCGACACGCGCCACCCCCGCACCGCCCCATCCCGCCAACGTGAACCCCGCGTCAACACACCAGTCGCAATTCCCCGCCATCAGGCGTACCCTCCTCCCATCACCGACAGCGGCCACGCAGGCGCCGGTGACCGAGAGACCGATCGCGCTCCCGCCTGGTCGAAATGGGAGCCCACCATGCCATCACTCTTCTTTATCTGTCCCAAGACCCGGCAGCAGGCCGACACCGGCATCCTGACCGACGTGGAAAGCCTCCGCGACACCTGGTCCATGACGCTCAACGTGAACTGCCCGCATTGCGGCGAAATGCACGCGGTCTCGGTGCGCGAGACCTACATCGACGATGCGATCCAGGAACGTGTCGGAGATCGCGCGGAGAGTGTGAGGGCCGGTGGCTCGCCGCGGCCGCGAGGGATCGTCTGCCAGTCCGACATCGGCAGCTGGATGCCCCGCACGCTAACGGTAGCTGTAAGATGACGCGAAACTGAGAGGTGGTAAGTAGTAGCTGCTAGCGGCAGGTGGAGAGATATATGCGGGGCGGTATCGATCCGCTCCAACGTTGAAGGGATTGCGCGGAAGGTCGCAGAACACCGCCGTTCCGTAAACTGCGCAGCGATATGCCCTTCGGTGAACCCTTCGGCTGACGCCTGCAATTCTCGTCGCGGTGGCGGTCGCCCTGTTCGGCCTCAGCGCTGTCAAGCGAGAGCGGCACATTCTTGTGCGACCATTGAAGCGAGAAGGGCGCCGCAATCAATAACGCGGCACCACCGATAATCCCAAGCATACTGAGCTGTTTCATGATCGGTCTCCATGACCATCATCGCGCCCATAGCACACGCGTCGCGCGGACGGTTGAAAAACCTTCGCCTCGTTCTCGCCGGGACCCTATTGCGACACTAGCGCCGCTAAGTATTGCAACCGTTCAACTATTTCCGCCATCAGCTTCCCGCGTCATGGGACGCGCCGCGCCTCACAAGCGCGGATGGTCGCGTCTCGCAACGCGACAATGAAATAGTGCGCCTGTCGGCGCTCCGCCGGTGGCGACGGCTGGTAGACGTCGATTTCCATGGCCGGGAAGGCTACCACAGTGAGATTTTCAACGGGGGCAACACGCATTCGAAAAGAATGGCGCATTTGGTCTAAAGGCGAAGCGGCCTCCGAAATTTCCAGGGCCCCGCGCCCTAAGCGGAGATCGGAAGGGATCGGACGCGGCCGGCGGTCCCTGCCCATGCCAACTCCACGGCTGTGTCGGTAGGCGTCACTCGCGCTGCAGGAGGCCGTCGGGCATGCTCGAGAGGGCGGCGGAAGCCGGGTTTTCTACACGACCAAGACCCACCTGACATCGGCGGCCCAAGAGGTGCAGGCGTGTCCAAGCTCGTAGAAGGTGCCAGTAGCAGCCACCCGATTTAGAACGATTCAGGGCTTTCGAATGAAATCAATGGTTTGCGCGACGCGCTGTAGAAGAAAGCCCGCGCCGTCTTCAGTTGGATGACGCGGGCTTCGTCTTATTTCAAGTTTCATCTTCGGTCTCGACCGTAATGTGGATCAGAATCACCCCGCTTCGCCGTCCTCTTGCCGCTTTTGCAGAGCATCCTACACGGAACTCGCGCGTCCGGGCGCGCGCGCCGTTGCTCGTTCGGGCGTTCGACGCCTGGTCTTCCGGCTTCGGCTCGGGCAGCGGATCAGGCATCATCGCGGGAGACGACCACCAATTTTTGAAATTCGCCCTGGATCATTGCGGGCCAGTTTTTCTTCCGCGCAAAGTGAATATGCCGATCTGGTTCCAGCGCTTCCGTGTTGACCTGGCTGACGAATACGCCTACGCGCAGAGCAAATTCAGCACGGGGGTCGGCGAGCATCATCCAATCATCACGCGTCTTTCGGTAGGCGACGACGTTGTCGGTTTGCTCGATCACGAACCCGGCTTCGCGCAGTTTTTCTTCCGCGCGCGGCACCCCTCCGGGGATCGTGCCTTGTATTCGTGAGCGAAGAATTCCGGCTTGCGACTGGGGGCGAGCAATATCAACGGCTCGACCTTCCTTCTGCGCTCGATCTCTTGCTCGGCTTCTTTGCGATTCTGCTCGTATTCTTGGTGCTTGCGCATTATCGGCGCGGAGTTTTTCCTGATTGTCTGTGCGGAGCAGTTTATATGCCGCGCGCATGATGGGGCATGGTGTAATGGAGTGCGGTAGCCGTGGTCGTGCTCACAGAGATGGCTGATCAAACCTCCGCTAAGTCCAGGCCATCCTCCCGCTTAGCCAGTGTTGAGGTCCCCTGATGCCATACAACTGGCATGCGGCGCTCTCGCGCCACCGTCGGATCACAAACAAACTCGGTCGATTTAACGATCTTGTCGGTCTCGCGTTCCCATTTGCGCAAATCATCAAACGACTCTATCGAGTAAACCGGAGCCACGCAGAATTGACTCGTAGATTCCGGGGCGAACGAAAGAATATCGTGCCGCGCCTTCTCAGCTCTGGTTTGAGATGTTCTACTTAATTCATCGTTCGGCGTAGTCATCTTATGCCGCCTCCTGCGCGGCTTCCCATTTTGCTATCGCGTTGTCGACGATCGTGCGCGCGTTGGCTTTACGCACGTCGGCGAGGCGGGGTGCGCACCGGCCGAGCTGACGCTAGTCAGCGCAGTGGCGGCTGTGCCGGCAGCGCGCGCTGGATGGCGCGGTGCGGCGCAAGGAGCGCGGTCCGCGGCGATGCGGCCTCGGTGACATTCTGGTGAAGCGAACTTCGATACGGGACGCAGACCGTGTCCCTGCCGATGGGCGCAAGCGCGAGAGCCGGGATCTGCGGGCGCCACGATGCGCTGTCGCCAGAGAGCAGCCATGGCGCTTCGCACTCTTGTTGTCCCGGATCTGTTCCGCTCGCGCAAGTGCGCTCGCTGCACTCGTCCGGGACACGAGAGTCGCATGCTTGTGGCTGTTGTGGTGTCCGTGCCGCGAATGGTGTGCTCCCTCCCGCTTGCGGGGAGGGGTTGGGGTGGGGGGTGCGGCGTGCACCGATCTCTTCGCTCGCGCTCGGCGAGGCGGCAGTCTTGCTGCGTGCCTTCCCGGAAGCGGGGAGGGGACGCCGGAGTCGAATCAATCTTCGCGATGGTGCTCCAGTTCCGCGGTGAGTGCCCGCCGTGCGCCAGGCCAGCGCCTGCGCGGTCAGTGGCCGTGGCTGCAGAGCCGCTGGTGCCCATGACGGAGGCGCCGAGGATTGCCGAGGCTTCGGCACCTCGTGCAGCGATGCCGAAGCGGTTGGGACCTCGTTGGTCGCGCGGCTGACGCTCAGGCGCGTGCCGCCATAGGCATGGGTCGAGGGGCCCATGGTGCCGGGCGGCCCGCGCTCCACCGTCTTCGCGCCCGCCGCCATGAACCACTGCGCCATCTTGTCCTGATGAAGGCGCCGATCTTCTTCTCGTTGTCCTGCTGTCGGCGGCGATGCGGCTCACCGGAAGCCGAGCGTGTCTCCACGACCGGGCGTCGAGGTCGAGCACGTTGTCCTCGTAAGGCAGCGTGGTCTTCTGCAGATAGGCGATGTTCCAGCGGTCGGCGTTGTCCTTGATGAACGCCTTCCAGCGCGCGCCGCCCCAGGTCGGCGCCTCCCCGAACGTGCCTCATGATCGCGGCCGCGATCGGGCGGCGGTCGGAATAGACCCAGAGCTTGCCGCCGCCGATGAAGTCCGCGGCCGGCATGGTCGGATGGTGTCGGCTATGGCCCGAAGCTGTCGGAACCGCCAGCGACGCCCTGACGCCGGCTGCCCGTACACAGCTGGAGGAGGTCGAACGGGAACAGCGCGGTGACCGTCGCGGCGGTGTGGTGGGTCATGTAATGCCGCCGACCTGCCCGCCGTTGTTGGCGAGCCCGCTGGGGAACGGCTTCGCCTTTCGCGTGTGAGCAGCGATGCGCACGTTCTCGAGGTGCAGCCGGCGAGCAGCACCACGTCGGCGGGCTGGCGATATTCCTCGCCGCCCTCGAGATAGCTGACGCCGCGCACGCGGCCGCTCCGGTCATCGACCGCGACGCTGGTCACGATCGCGCCGCGTCGACCACGCCGAAGGCCGCGTCCGGTCGCGACATGCTTTGGGGATGGTGCTCACCGCGGTCGAGTTCTTATGCTGATATGGCAGCCGCCGCGGTTGCAGAAGCCGTGATAGAGGCAGCCCGGGCGGTCGTCAGGTCTGCGAGCGCTGATCGCGGCCGGGCCGGGGAAGGATGCCAGCCGAGCCTCGCGCGCCGCCGTCGCCATGTGCTTGGTGAACTCGCCGGTGAGCGCCGGCATTCGTACCCGCGGCACGCGCGCCCGAAGATGTTGCCGCGCTTGCTCGATGGTGCTGGCGACGCTGCTGGCCTGGCCGGAGACGCCGGACCGTACTGACCCACTGTACCAGGGCTCGAGCCCTCGAGCCTGAACGGCCAGTCCTCCACCGTGGAGCTCTTGGGGATGCGCGCGGCGCTGGCGCGGTTCGCTCTCACCACCTTGAAGTCCCACGGGTTGAGCCGCCAGCTCTGCGCCCAGTAGTGCAGCGTGGTGCCGCCGACCGCGTTCATCATGGGATGTGGATGCGAGAAGCCGCGGCGAATAGCGCTGACGCGTTAGCCCGATGGGTCGGCGATCTCGCCGTTCGCCTTCTGCGCCGATTGCGGCCAGCCGCGGAAATCGTTGCGTACAGCTCGCCGGGCGCCGACAACGCGCGGCGACAGCCAACTGCCGGCCTCGATCCCGATCACGTCGAGGCACGCGCGCGCGAGCGGTAGCGGCGACTGCCTGGCGACGGCGCGGAGCCCACCATGCCATCACTCTTCTTTATTTGGTCTGATGACCCGGCAGCAGGCTGACACCGGCATCCTGACCGAGGCGGACACGCGCCGGCGCATCGCATCCAGCGCGTCTCGTATGCCAAGTCTCATGTTGGCACGCATCACGTGCAGGAGCCGAATATGCGGCAACGGTCGTCGCGCAAGAACGATCGTCACACAAAACCAACACGAGGAAACGTCATGCGGTCATTTGCCCTGAGCGCCGCGGCACGATCGATCGTGCGCGCGGGTTTTGTCGCGTCCATCGCGGCGTCGTTGGTCTCATTCGTGGCGCGATCGCGGCGTCGCGGTTGCCGTCGTCGCCGCGGCGTGCGCGCGCCCGCCCACGCCGCCAGCATCACCGGCACGGTGACCGGGCCGGACGGCGCGCCGCTGCGCGCCGCGTTCGTGCAGGCGCGCCACGGCAAGCTCGAAGATGACGGTGAGCGTGCTCACCGACAATGCAGGGCCGCTACGCGGTCGAGAACCTGCCGGCGGGCGACTATCGCCTGAGCGTGCGCGCGCTCGGCGCCACGGCCGAGCCCAAGAGCGGCATCAAGCTCGCCGCCGACGAGCACCGCGGCGCACGACTTTGCGCTGCAGAGCCGCGCCGGTGCGCTGGAGCGACCTCACCATCTTGCAGGGCCTGCAGCTCCTGCCGGAGGCGCGCGGCAAGCAGACCCTGTTCGACAACTGCCTGAGCTGCCACGGCTTCCAGTCGAAGATGGCGGCGGTCACCACCGACGAGGACGGCTGGCGCACGCGCGTCGAGTTCATGCGCGAGGCGATGCGCTCCTCGCTCGCCGACCGCGCGCGGCTTCAGCGACGCAGCAGGCCGACGACGTCGTGTCCTATCTCACCCACGTGTTCGGCGAGGCCTCGGTGCTGCCGAAGTCGCCGGCCGAGCTCGCGGCCTACAAGGACACCACGGCGAAGGTCGACGACGACGCGCTCAACATCGTCTATGTCGATTTCGAGATGCCGGGGCCCAACCGTTTCCCCTGGACCGCGCATCCCGACGCCGACGGCAATTTCTGGATCCCGCAATACGGGGTGTCGAACCGGATCGCGCGCTTCAATCCCGCAAGCGGCGAGATCAAGGAGTTTCGCGTGCCGCATCCGGGCCCGGCGCTGATCCATTCGGCGGTGCCGGCGCCGGACGGCTCGGTGTGGCTCGCCGAGGCGGGCGCCAAGAAGCTCGGGCGCTGGGACCCGGCGACGCAGAAGATCAGCGAGTTCCAGGACGACTGGCGCAAGCACACCATCAAGGTGCATCCCGACGGCTCGATCTGGTCGACCGGCGGGCTCACGCGCTTCGATCCGAAGACCGAGACCTACACCCACATCCCGGAGGTGCCGACCGCCTACGGCATCGCGCTCGACAAGGAAGGCACGGTCTGGTTCACCGAGATGACGCAGGGCGGGCATCGCTCGGCAAGGTCGATCCCAAGACGCTGAAGGTGACGAAATACATCCCGCCGCACGCGCGATCGCCCGCGCCGCATCCAGATCGACGACGACGGCATGATCTGGTTCTGCGATCTACGACGAGCGGCAAGATCGAGCGCTTCGATCCCAAGACCGAGACCTTCAAGGAGTACCCGCTGCCGCAACGCCAAGACCAAGCCCTACGCGCTCGGCATCGCGCCCGACCGCTCGGTCTGGTACTCGTCGGAATGGCGCGACGTGATGGGCACGGCTCGATCCCGACACCGGCAAGGTGATCGAATATCCGATGCCCTATACCGACAACGGCATGCGCGACTTCTTCCTCGACAAGGACGGCCGCATCTGGTTCGGCACGCCGCCCAACAACCGCGTCGGCTACTTCTATCTCTCCACCAAGCAGCGCAACGCCGACGCGAGGTGAGGCGACAGCGCGGTGAGATGAGACGGTACGGCTCTCGTGCCCCGGCCGAGCGCGCAAGCGCGAAGAGCCGGGGCCCAGTGGCGATACGACGCGGCATTTGCTGCTGTGTGCGGATCGGCTGAACGCGCCGCGAACGCGGTGTGCTCCCTCCCGCTTGCGGGAGGGTTGGGGTGGCGGCAAGCTTGCACCAGTCTTCGTGCATGCCCGTAGCTCGCGGCAGTCTTGATGCGTGCCCCCTCCTCGTCCCTCCCGCAAGCGGGAGGGGACGCTGGACCGCTTCTCGGCGCTTGCGATGCCGACGTACCCTACTCGCGCTTCCTCATGCGCTTCGGCGGCGGCATGAACTCGGCGCGGATCGCGGCGCTGTGCTCGCCGAGCGCGGGCACCGCGCCGTAGCTGCGCGGGCTCGCCGTCGCGGCGCGCGGCGCGGCGCGGGATAGGACACCGCGCCCGACGGCGTCTCGACCTCGATGCGGCGCAGCTGCGGATGCGGCGGCGAGCGTCGGCGGTGTCGTTGACGCGGGCAAAGGCGATGTCGGCGGCGGCGAGCTTCTGCGTCAGCGCCGCGACGTCGGTGGCGCCGAACACCGCCTGCACGCGCGCGTCGGTGTCGGCGCGGCGCTTGACGCGCGCGACATTGGTGGCGAAAGCGGGATCGGCGGCGAGCGCGGCGTCGCCGAGCACCTGCGCGGCCAGCACGCGCCATTCGCGGTCGCTCTGGATCGAGATGAGAATGTCGGCGCCGTCCCTGGTCTTGAACACGCCGTAGGGCGCGATCGAGGTATGCGCGAGGCCCGATGCGCCGCGGCGGCTGGCCGCCTTCGTACTGCAGCAGCGGCACCGCCATCCAGTCGGCCATGGCGTCGAACATGGAGATCGAGATCGCGGCGCCGTCGCCGGTGCGGCCGCGCGCGATCAGCGCCTCGAGGATCGCCTCGTAGGCGTTCATGCCGGCGGCGATGTCGCAGACCGAGACGCCGACGCGCGCCGGCGCGTCGGGCGAGCCGGTGAGCGAGGCGAGCCCGGACTCGGCCTGGATCAGCATGTCGTAGGCCTTGCGCGCGGCGTAGGGGCCGTCCTCGCCGTAGCCGGAGATCGAGCAGATGATCGAGCCGCGGATGCGCGCGGCGCAGCTGGTCGAGCGGAAAGCCGAGCTTGGCGATGCGCGCCGGGCTTGAGGTTCTGCACGAACACGTCGGCCCTGGCGAGCATGGCCGCGAGCACAGCCTTGTCGTCGTCGCGCGCGAGGTCGAGCACCAGCGATTGCTTGCCGCGGTTGAGCCAGACGAAATAGGCGCTGCCGACATCGGCGTTCGCCCGTCTGCGACGGCAGTCGTCGTAGTAGCGCGCGGCGAAGTCGCCCTCCGGCCGCTCGATCTTGATCACGCGCGCGCCGGCATCGGCGAGGCGGCAGGTGCACATCGGCGCCGCCACCGCCTGCTCGAGCGCGACCACCAGCAGGCCTGACAGGGGAAGGGACATGGGCGATCTTCAGAGTTTCGGAATGAGCTACGGGGACGAGTGCGATATTGCGTTCAAGGGTAGCGCATATAGTGCCGTGATCTCGCTGCCACGCTGTCCCAGCGCTTGGTGCTCCCTCCCCGCTTGCGGGGAGGGCTGGGTGGGGCGAACTTGCATGATCCTGGGAAGCAGTGGCTCGCGCCAACTTCGTACCTGCCCCTTCGCTGACGCCGTCCCCGCAAGCGTGGAGGGGACGCTGACACCGCGACTGCGTCGGTGCGTCACGCACGAGCCAAGCTTCGCGGGCCGCGCCGGCGCTGCTATTCTGCGGCCGAACCGGAACGCCATCTGCATCGTTGAGGCGCATGGCCCGCATTGCGATCATCGCGCTGCTGCTGCTCGCGACCGCGCCGGCGCTGGCCGAGCCGGCGCAACCGGACGCGCCTCGCCGCCGGCGGCCGCGCCTGATCCCCGCTGCGCCGCCGCCGGACTACCAACGCACCGCCGGCGGCCACAGCTCCGCCATCGGACGCGGATCTGCGCGAATCCGTGTGCCTGATGATCGAAGCGTCGGCGCGGGCGAACAACCTGCCGCTCGAATTCTTCGCGCGGGTGATCTGGCAGGAGAGCCGGTTCCAGCCCGGCGTGGTCGGCCCGCGCACGCGCAGCGGCGAGCGCGCCCAGGGCATCGCCCAGTTCATGCCGCGCACCGCGGCCGAGCGCGGCCTGCTCGATCCGTTCGATCCGGTGCAGGCGCTGCCGAAATCGGCCGAGTTCCTGCGCGAGCTGCGCCGACCAGTTCGGCAATCTCGGGCTGGCGGCGGCGGCCTACAATGCCGGCCCGCAGCGGGTGCGCGACTGGCTTTCGGGCCGGCGCACGCTGCCGGCGGAGACGCGCAACTACGTGCAGGCCATCACCGGGCTCTCGGCCGACGAGTGGGCGAAGAGCGGCAAGCGCGAGCCGGTGCAGCCGGCGCGGCCGAACTGCACGCAGCTGATGGCGCTGCTGCACCGCGCGCCCAATCCGTTCGTGCAGAAGCTCGAGGAGCGGGTGAACCTGGTCGCCGGCAGCCCGTGGGGCGTGCAGCTCAGCGCCGGGTTCTCGCGCGACCATGCGCTCGCGAACTACGCCGATGCTGGCGCAGGCGCTATGCCGAGGTGCTGACCGGACGCGACCCGAGCCTGTTGAGCACGCGTGCTGCGCAGCCGCGGCACCCGCCCGTTCTACCAGGTGCGGGTCGGCGCCGACACGCGCCAGGCCGCGGACAGCCTGTGCGGCAGCATCCGCCGCGCCGGCGGCGCCTGCATCGTGCTGCGCAACGGCGCAAGCTGACGGAGGTGAACGTTGGCGGCGGCGCTACCGGTGCCGGCGGGTATCGGTTCAGTCCGCTATCACTGAAACGAAAACAGCCCGATCTGCGCCAATACCGAGATGTTGCTGGCGATGGCCGCGACCACGACCACCCAGAGGGCTTCCTGCAGCATCCAGCCTCGTGCACGCGTCGTTGGGCGCATCGCTTCTCTCCCGGAGCCGGAGACCAAAGACACACAAGCGGGGACTTCGCCGTGCGATAGCCGGCGGCTATCGCGTGCCAAGGGCCCCGCGCCCTCATAGGTGTGGTCTGAAGGTCCCCCGGTTCATCTGCGCAGGCGATGAATCGGCCGGCCGGCGAAGCGACAGGATGCCCGCTGCGCGGACATGCCGCGGCGGAGATCGCGCTGCGGCAGCGGCCGGGCGGGCCGCGCTCAGTTGCCGCTGTGGCCGTCGTCGCTGGCGGCGACGTTGCTGCGCGCGAGCGCGAGCATGATCTGGCGGCCGATGCGGGTGGCCGGTTCCTTGCCGCGGTTGGCGAGGATGACGATGCCGAGCCGCTTCTGCGGGATCATGCCGATATAGGTCGAGGTGTTGTTGAGGCCGCCGTTCTTGTCGACGATGGTGAGATCGTCGTTGCGCACGACCTGCCAGCCGAGCGCCTGGGTGAAGCGCGGATTGACCGTGAACACGCCCTGCTGCGCCAACGCCATGGCGTCCTGCAGCGGACGATTGTTCGGCAGCGCGCCGAGATTGGCGGCGAGGAACACCGCGAGATCGCGGGCGGAGGAATACATCTGGCCGGTGCCGGGCCAGTTGAACGTGCCCTGCTCGTTGCCGGGCTCGCCGACGGGTTGTCCGTCCACGGCGTAGCCCTGCACCGCGCGCTGCCGCAGCGCCGGCGCGATCTGTCCGCGCGCATTGGGGCGGGGCACCGGCATCGCGGTCGAGCGTCATGCCGAGCGGCGCCAGCAGGCGCTGCTGCAGGAGCTTCGCGTAAGGCATGTCGAACCGGCGCTGCAACGCCAGCTGCAGCAGCACGAAGCCGGTGTTGGAATAGATGTCCTGCTTGCCGGGCTCGTGCCCGTCGTCCGCCTTCCACGCGTTGAGATAGCGGATGAAGTCGGGCAGCGAGTACGGGCCGCGGTGCGACGGCTCGTATTGCTGCGGCACCCGATGGAGGCCGGAGGTGTGGCTGGCGAGCTGGCCGAGCGTGACCCGGCGGATGTCGCCGCCCCTGCTGCAGCTCGGTCACGTATTTGGCGACCGGGTCGTCGAGCGCGACCTCGCCCTGCTTGACCGCCTGCGCCAGCAGGGTGGAGGTGAACACCTTGCCGACCGAGGCGAGGTTGAACAGCGAATCCGACGTCACCGGCTGCTTGCGGGCGGAGTCGGCCATGCCGTAGTTGAAGAACACGGTGCGGCCGTCGATGTGGAGCGCGACCGCCATGCCGCCGGGCGGGAGCAGGAGCGGCTGGACGTGACGGGTGACGAGGTCGCGCAGCTCGGCGTCGGGCTCGGCCCGCGCCGGCGCGGAGGGGATTGCGGCGGCGAGCGCAACGAGGCCGAGCGCCGTCATCACTGCAGCCGACATGCGGCGCATCGCTCTCTCCTGTCGGGCACTACCAGGGCGGGACCAACTCGAACGTCGCATCACTCACGTGCGCCGGGATTTTAGCGTGCAGCCGCGGGCGGCCGAGTTAATTCGGGTTCATGCAGATCACATCGCGTTCATCGGTGGCGACTACGCGTGGTGCGCCAGTGCTGCCGCGAATGCGGTGTGCTCCCTCCCGCTTGCGGGGAGGGTTGCGTGGGGCAGATTGCACGATCTCCGATGCTGCTCCCGCCCCTGTCCCTCCCCGCAAGCGGGGAGGGACGCTGGAGCCGCTCGGTTGCGTTCGCTTAGGCGCCGCGTGATTCACCGCTCCTCGATCAACAGCCGGTCGGCGTCGTCCTTGAGCTGCACGCCCGAGAGCCGGCGCGCGCGCATGGCGCGCATGAGATGCACGAGCTTGATCGCGGCATCGGCGTAGGGCAATGCCTTCGGGCCGGATGTTGGAGATGCAGTTGCGCTCGGCGTCGCTGGTCTGCGGCGTGGGCTGCGAAGGTGAGGTAGGCGCCCATGCTGTCGGGCGCGGACAGGCCCGGCCGCTCGCCGATCAGCATCACCGCGATCTCGGCGCGGAGCGCGTTCGCGATCGCGTCGCCGAGCGCCACCCGGCCGAGGCGCGCCACGACCAGCGGCGCGATGCGCCAGTCCGGCCAGGCGCGGCAGCACCTCGCGCCAGCAGCGGCTGCGCATGCGCCGCGACCGCGCGCGCGGACAGGCCGTCGGCGACGACGAACGCGACGTCGTAGCCGCTGCCGGCATGCGGCGGCGAGCATCGCCGCGGCATCGTCGGCGAGCCGGCGGCCGAGGTCGGGACGCATCGAGGTAGTGCTGGCGGTCCTGCGCCGCGCTCGCGACCGCGAGCACGGGCAGCCCGAGCGGCGCGAGCTCGGCGCACAGGCGCGCGTCGTCGAACGGCGCATGCACGGCGTCGCGGGCGCGGGCATGGGCGAGGCGAAATTCGAGCAGCGGTGCGGTGGCGAGCGACGCGCCGCTGCGCGGCAGCCCGATGCGCGCGGCGGTGAACCGGCGCAGCTCCGCCCACGGCTCGTCCTGCGCCGGTTTCGGCAGGCGCGCGATCGGCGGATGAGCTGGCGGTCGGTGCTCGCTCATGTCGGCGCATGGCCTCACGCCGGCAGGAGCGCGCGGAAACGGCCGGGCATGCTGCGCGGACGGATGCGCTCGGCCGTATCGATCAATCCCTGCCGCGCAAGCCAGGCCTCGAATTCCGGCGCCGGGCGGCGGCCGAGCAGATCGCGCATGGCGAGCGCGTCGTGGAACGAGGTGCTCTGATAGCCCAGCATGATGTCGTCGGCGCCGGGCACGCCCATGACGAAGTTGACGCCGGCGGCGACCAGCAGCGTGAGCAGCGCGTCCATGTCGTCCTGATCGGCCTCGGCGTGGTTGGTGTAGCAGACGTCGACAGCCCATCGGCAGGCCCATGCAGCTTGCCGCAGAAATGGTCCTCGAGGCCGGCGCGGATGATCTGCTTGCCGTCGTAGAGATATTCCGGCCCGATGAAGCCGACCACGGTGTTGACCAGCAGCGGCTGGAAGCGCGCGCGCCACCGCATAGGCGCGCGCCTCCAGCGTCTGCTGGTCGACGCCGTGATGCGCGTTGGCCGAGAGCGCGCTGCCCTGCCCGGTCTCGAAATACATCACGTTGTCGCCGACGCGTGCCGCGGTGAAGCGACAGCGCGGCCGTCGCGCGCCTCGCCGAGCAGCGCGAGATCGATGCCGAAGCTCTTGTTGGCGGCCTGCGGTCCCGGCGATCGACTGGAACACCAGGTCGACCGGCGAGCCGCGTGCGATCAGCTCGAGCGTGGTGGTCACGTGCGCCAGCACGCAGCTCTGCGTCGGGATGTCGAGCTTGAGCCGCGATCTCGTCGAGCATGGACAGCAGCGCGTGCGCGCGCTCCGGGCTGTCGGTCGCGGGATTGATGCCGATGACGGCGTCGCCGGCGCCGAGCAGCAGGCCGTCGAGAATGCTGGCGGCGATGCCGCGCGAGGTCGTCGGTCGGATGATTGGGCTGCAGCCGCACCGACAGCCGGCCGGGCAGCCCGATGGTGTTGCGGAAGCGGGTGACCACCGCGCATTTCGCCGCCATCACCATGAGGTCCTGCAGCCGGCTGATCTTGCTCACCGCCGCCGCCATCTCGGGCGTGATGCCGGGCGCGAGCGCGGCGAGCGCGTCGCGTGGTCGCCGCGTCCGACAGCAGCCAGTCGCGCAATCCGCCGACGGTGAGATGCGCGATCGGCGGCAAACGCCGCGCGATCGTGGCTGTCGACGATGAGCCGCGTCACCTCGTCGCTCTCGTAGGGAACGACGTGCTCGCTGAGGAAGGTCGCGAGCGGCAGGTCGGCGAGCGCGTATTGCGCCGCCACCCGCTCCTCGCCCGATGCTCGCCGCGACGCCGGCGAGCACGTCGCCGCTGCGCAGCGGCGAGGCCTTGGCCAGCAGCGTCTTGAGATCGGGAAGGCGTAGCGGCTCGGTCCGATCGTCGCGCTGTACATGGCGGAGCTACTCCTTCGGTCGTGCGATCGGCGCGTCGGCGAAGATCTTGTACTGCTGCACGCGCGGCTTGTCCTTGTCGGCCTCGTTGACGTACTGGATCGAGCTTTTGCCCGATCAGCGCGCGCGGCAGGATCATCACGCGAATGAAGCGGCTGGGCCGATCGGCGGCGGCTTGCGCGAACACCGGCATCGGGCCCGGTCTCGTACCAGGCGCCGCCCGGCCCGTAGCGAGGTCGAGCGGCCGTGGGTGTCGATGCGGATGCCGCCCTCGATCGAGGCAGCGGATGCCGGGCCCCTGATGGCGGTGCAGATAGGCGCAGCCGCCGGGCGGAAAGCCGACGCTGTCGGCGCGCAGCAGGAGATCGCCCTGCCGGCAACGTCGTCGAGCCGCGCGGACAGCTTCGCGCGACGCGCAGCGCCGCGCCGGCCGTCATGCTGTCAGCGCCGGCGCGCGGCGGTCAGCTCGAACCGCCAGCAGGTCGCGCCGGCCGTGCCGGCCGCGAGCGTCGCCGCGCCCTCGCCGTGCCAGGCCTCGCCGTCGCTCAAGCGTGCGGTCGGCGACGGTGACGCCGCCATGCACGACGAAGATCATGCGCGGCAACGCCGGCAGCGCGAGCGTGGCCGTCGTTCGAGAAGACGTCTTCGTAGAGCGCAAGCACGGGGGCATGAGAGACCTTTCCTGGCGGGTGGGCTAATGCGACAACCATGACCGATACGGTTCGCCCCAACTGAGCCTTGAGCATTGACCTCCGCAAGCCCCTCCGGCCGTCGATCCGCGCCGGGCGCCGACAACATCAGCCCTGGCTCAAGTTTGCCGCGCTCGTGCTGGTGGTCGCGGCGCTCGGGCTGCCCGTCAACGATCTGTTTCGCTACGCGGCTTCTGGTCATCGCGACCGTTGCTCATCGTCGCGGGCGTCGTCTCGCGCCGGCGCGACGCGTGGCTCGGCGCCGTGGCGGCGGTCGGTGCTGTGCGTGCTCGCACAGGTCGGCTTCGGCGGCGCCGCGCATCGAGGAGGGCCACAACGTCTTTCTTCGTCGACGGCGCGGGCGGCGCGCTCGAAGCCGCGCTGCCGCCCGCGGCGTTTCGCTTCATGGCCGCCGAGTTCGACGCCAAATATCCGCCGGAGCGACGCTGCGATCCCGCGCGGCATGGGCTGCTGGCGCGGCCAGGCGTTTCCCGGCAGGCCCTTCGCCTTTTCCGCCGACGGCATCTACGACCGCGCGGCGCTGTCGCGGCGCGTGAGCGGGATCGATTTCGCCGATCCGGTATGGCTGCGCCTCGGGTTCATCAACGAGCACGGCTACAACTGGAATTCGGCGGTCAGCGACGTCACGCGCGCGTCGCGCGACCGCGCGCTCGCTCGCGTTGATCCATCGCTGGCAGCTCGAGATGCCGTGGTTCGTCATGTATCGCTTCCCCGCCGCTTTCGTCGGCAGCGAGCTGTGCTGGCGCGGCGAGGTGCTGTGGGAAGGCGCGGACGAGACGCTTCGAGCCGATCGCGCACGCCGCCATGCAATGCCGCACGCTGGCGCCCGAGGACGCCGGGCGGCGCATCTTCGGCGTCGCGATCAGCAGCAGCCGCTCGCGATGCGTCTGGCACCGAGCGCGACGCATCCGGCTGCGTCAGCTGGTCGAGCCGGCGCTCGGCCCTGATCGGCGCGGCCGTGGTGCTGGCCTTGCTGGTGCGGCGTGCGCGCGCGCCGGTCTGCGCTGCCGTTCGCGCTGATGGCGATCACGCTCGCCGTGGTCGTTCTTCAACGATGCGAGCTTTCATCGGCGGCGTGCGCCCGTTCGACAGCGGCGACGACGGACTGGTCTATGACGGATATGCGCGCATCATGCTGCGGCAGCTCATGGCCGGCGATATCGCCGGCGCGCTCGAGGGCGGCGAGACGGTGTTCTATTTCACGCCCGGCATGCGCTACCTGCGCGCGGTCGAACATCTGATCTTCGGCGAGAGCTATCTCGGCTATCTCTCGCTCATGCTGTTGCTGCCGTTCCTGGTCTTCGCCATGTTCCGGCGCTTCCTGCCGTTGCGCTGGGCGCTGGCGCTGACGCTCGTTTTCGCCGCGATTCCGATCGGCGTGCGTGTTCGGCTCGAGCCTGGTGCAATACGTCAAGTGGGCGGCGCGCGGCTTTGCCGATCCCGCCGCCTACGTGCTCTTTCTCGCAGGCTTCGTGCTGCTGGTCGGCCGCACCGCGACAGCGGGCCGCGCAACCGCTTCGCCGGCGCGGCATGGGCCGGGCTGCTGTTCGCGCTCGCGCTGTTCGTGCGCCCGAACATCGCGCCGGCGGCCGGCATTCTGCTCGCCGGCGCCGGCCTCGCGGCGCTGTGGCAGCGCCAGTACCGGCGCGTCGCCGGGCTGTGCATCGGCTTCCTGCCGGTGCTCGGCATGGCGCTGCACAACTGGGTCTACGGCGGCGTGTTGGTCGCTGTTCACCGCGACCGCCGCGCATCCCGGCTCGCTGGTGATGCCGCCGTCGGCCTATCTCGCCGCGCTCGGCGAGCTCGTGCATCTCGATCTCGCGGGCGAGCATGTGACGCGCGCGCTGCGGCAGATCGGCGGCTGGCTCGCCGGGCCGTCCGAAGCGCTCGTCGATGGCGCCGCTCCATGCCGCCGCCATCGTGGTGCTGGTGCGCGTGGCGCTGTGGCGACGGCGCGGATCCGTGGCTGCGCCTCACCGCAGTCGGCGACGCTGGTGCAGCAGGCTGTCGGGCTGTTCTACGCCAGCGCCGGCCGCTACTACTATCTGACGTGGCTGCTCACGCTCCTGGTCGGTGGCGGCCTGGTTGCACGGCGAGGGCATCGACATTTTCCGCCGGCGATTTCCGGACTTCAGCCAGCGTGTCGCGAACCATCCCGCCAGCCTTGCGCTTGCGCGCGGTCTCGACCGGATCGCGCGCGCGCTCGATGCGCATGAGCTGCAGCGCGGGCAACTCGCTAGCGCCGCGCGCGCGCGGCCTTGCGCGCCGTCCGTCGCTTGCACACCTTCCGCGGCAAGGCCAGAAAGCCGTGCAGCTCCGCGAGCAGCAGCGCGCCGAGATGGAGCTGGGAGTCGAAACCGCCGCTGGTGATCAGGCGGACGACCTCGGCTGGCGACACCAGCTTCACGGTGATGCCCGCTTCCGGCTCGAATCCTTGATGCGGTCGCCGGCCTCGACGAAGAAGCTGTGAATGCGATTGTCGAGGCGTCCGGTGCAGGGCGAGTTCTCGCCCAGCGGATGGATCGCGCGCGCGGTCAATCCGGTCTCTTCGAGCAGTTCGCGGCGACAGGCCTCGGCCGGACTTTCTCCGGGATCGACGCAGGCCCGCCGGCAGCTCCCAGGAGAAGGCCTCGAGCGCCGGCCGGTATTGCCGCACGATCGGGATCTTCCCGCCGCGGGTGCAGCGCGACGATCGAGATGTAATCGGCTTGCTCGACCGCGTGATAGATCTGCGGCGTCTCGCCGCGGGAAAATTCGACCTCGCGCGCGACGATGCTCATCCACGGCGACACCGCGGTCGTGCGGCGGGAGCGGATGCGTGGCCACTTCATGGCTGATCGGGTCCTCATGTGCCGCGTTCCTTCAGGGCGACCGTCTCCGGCGGGCGACGCAGAAAGGTCGTGGCGAAAGCGTAGCCATACCAGCGCAGATAGGCCGGAAGCCACTTGAGAACCCGAAACCGGCTGGCGCCGTGCTGGCGCTCGAACCAGCGCACCGGCACCTCGCCGATCGTCCAGCCCAGCCGGTGGGCCTTCACCAGGAGCTCGATGCTGTAGCAAAAGCCCTGGTCGGACTCGACCGCGATGCGCTCGATCACGCGGCGCGAGAACATGCGAAAGCCGTTGCTGGCGTCCGTGGTCGGAAGGCGCGCCAGATGCCGCAGGGTGAAGTTGGCGGTGCGCACCAGCGCCGCCTTGAGCGGCGGGCAGCCGACCATGGCGCCGCCCGGCATGAAGCGGCTGGCGCAGACGATGTCGCATCCGCCGCGCGCCAGCGCCACCATCGCGATCGAGCATCGGCGCGTTGGTATGGTCGTCGGCCGGATACATCAGGACGAACGGCGCCGTGCTGGCGGCAAAGCCGGTCATCACCGCGCTGTGGGCGCCGCGTCCGGCGTTGCGCACGAAGTCGACGGGCAGAGCCGGCATGGGCCTGCGGATTGCCCTGGATCGCCGGCAGCGTGTCGTCGTCGGCATGGTCGTAGCAGATCAGCACGCGCGCCGGCGTGGTCACCGCGCGCGCGCCAGGCCGGCAAGGGTCGCGACGATGTTGCGCGCCTTCGTTGTAGACCGGAATGACGATGTCGAGCTCGGACTGCATCGTGAGTGTCTGGCGCGCGCATCGCACCGTTTCGTCCCGGCGGTCAGCACGAATGGGCGCAGCCGCTCCATGAAACCCAAGCCGAACACGACCGCATCGATGAAGTTGTAGACCGGCAGCAGCAGTTGCGCCCGCCGCGAGGCCACGTAGCGATAGGCAAGGCCGGAGATATAGTGCGAGGACACGGTGAAGCCCGTGCGCTCGAACACGGCGGCGACCTCGCGTGCGAGCACGGGCCGCTCGTTTTCGGTCACCCCGAGCGAGCTGTAGAACGGCGACGCGCGGTCGCGATAGAGCCACATGAACGGATTCATGCGATTGGGATCGAAGGCGACGAACCGTCCCTGCGGACGCAGCACGCGGAAGACCTCGGCCGCGCAGCGCGCCGGGTCGGGAAAGTGATGCACCACGCCGCTCAGGAGCACGCCGTCGAAGCTGGCATCCGGAAACGGCAGCTGCTCGATATCGCCTTCGAGGAATTCGATATCGGGATGCTTGCGCCGTCCGACCGCGATCAATTTGGCGCTGATGTCGAGGCCCACGCAGTCGTAGCCGCGCGCGCAAGCAGGGGCGGTGAAGGTGCCGGACCCGCAGCCGAGATCGGCCACGCGCGCGCCGGGTTGCAGTCCCGTCAGTCGCACGAACGCGTCGACCAGGCGCTCGCTCGCCTGCGGCGCGAACACGTCGTAATCGTCCGCGGCGGCATGACGATCGAAGAACGTGATCTCTTTTTGTTTGTCTTGTGCTTTATCTTGCACTGAAGTCACCGCCGTCTTCTGGTTTGAGGCGTTGGATGAATGACAGGTGTTCGCCGATTGACCGTGCCCTAGCACGACGCGTGCGTTCGACCAATAACCCCGATCCGTGTGCTCAATCCGCGCTGCGGTAGGCGTCGCGCCAGTTTTCGCCCGGGCGGAATTCCTCGTCGCGGCCGTCGTAGCGCCAGACTCCGCGCGTAGGCCGATCATATGCCGGAACGAAGCGATCGCGATAACGCATACCGCAATAATGCGCCGGCTTCACCTGGTCCCACACGATGAAGCCGTCGGCGTCCATGCAGCCGTCGTCGATGCTGACTGCCTCGACTCTGCCGCAGATCATCACCCGGTAGAGCCAAGGGCGCGTCCATTCGACCTTGCATTCGAAATGCGCGCGGCATTCCGCGATGCGGGGAGGCTGCAATCGCCGGGACGGGATGGCGGTCAGCCCGGCTTTCTCCAGCTCGTTCACGCCGGGCTTGAACGGCAGCCCGCACACTGGAACTTTGTCGAGTATGGCCTGCTCGAACGGCACCACGTTGACCACGAACTCGCCGGTGGCGTCGACGTTGTTGGTGGTGTCCTTGTCTGCGCTGCAGGTAAACGCGATGTACATGGGGTCGTGGCACACGCGCGTGCAGGTTCCAAACGCCGCGGCGTTCACCCGCCCCTCCCGGTCGACCGTGGTGATCAGCACCAGGCACGAGCTGGGTGCGAAAATGTTGTCCCACCATTCGGGTTTGACATCGATCTTCGGCCGCGTCGCGACCGCCGTGACAGGGCGGCTCATGCGCTGGCGCTGAACTTGCGGACGGCCGCGACCAATTCCTGCGGCGCCTGATCGGCCACGTCGTGCTGGGAGTTGACCGTCGCCCATTCGATGTTCGGGTAATCGCGGTTGATGCGGGCCAGGATCTCGGGCGTGTAGCGGTCCGAGCGCAGCCCGCGCACGATCATGATCGGACACTTGACCGCGGCGAGGTCCTGCCAGACGTCGCGGCTGGCGCGCTGGGGCAAACTCGCGCCTTCGCCTTGCGGCCTGGTGTTCTGGAAGTCGGGATCGCGCTTGAGCATGTAGCCGTTGTCGACCTTGACCAGGGCCGCTTGCGCGCGCGCACGATCGTGCGAGATGCGCGGCGGATTGGCGAGCTTGGCAAAATGCGCCATGGCCGCGTCGACCGATCTCGAACACCAGGGGCGGATTGCCGACCGTGGGCCGTCCGCCGCCGCCTTCCTCGCGCGCCATGCCGCTGTCGACGATGATGAGGCGCGCGAGCTTGTCCGGGAAAATGGGCGGCGAAGGAAATGGACAGCCGGCCCGGAAGCCGAATGCCCGACCACGATCGGCCGTTCCCATTTCAGCTCGCCGATGACCGCCAGGATATCGCCCATATTGGCATCGACCGAGTAGTCCTTGCTCGGGCTCCAGCCGGATTCGCCGAAGCCGCGCTTGTCGTAGCTCGCGACTTCGCGGTCGGTGGCGAGCGCCTCGGCGACGCCGATCCAATCGTAGGAGTCGAAGTAGTTGGCGCCATGCATGAGCAGAATGGGCGTTTGGCCGCGCGTGCCGAAGGCGCGGTAGAAAATCGATACGTCGCCGGAATTCACCCGTCCGTTGCGTTGCATGGGTCGCGTCTCCCTGCCCGTTCGTTCTTGGAGGCCTGGCGTCGCTACTATACACCAACTCCCGCTTCAGTCCGTCACCCTCAGGGTGACGTCGGCAGTTCCACGGACGCCTGCCGCTGCAGCACGATCAGGGCATCGAGCGCCAATCCGCCCTGCGGCAGGGCGACGAACGGATTGATGTCGACGGACTGCACGACGTCCTCGAGCTCGGCGGCGAGGCGGCCGAGCGCGACCAGCGCATCGACGACGCGCGTCCACGTCGAGCGCGGCCGCGCCGCGATAGCCCGCAAGCAGCCTGGCCGCCGCGCGTGCGGCTCGAGCATGTCGCGCGCCTTGTCCGCGGCTCACCGGCGGCGCGCAGAACGTCACGTCCTTGATGAGCTCGAGCAGCACGCCGCCGCTGCCGGCCATCACCACCAGGCCCATTTCGGGATCGCGGTGAAGGCCGAGCACGAGCTCCAGGCCACCGCGGACCTGCCGGCAGACCAGCATGCCGGCGAGGTGGTGCTGCTGCAGACGCTGCGCCATGCGGTCATAGGCCGCCGCCAGTTGCTCGGCGCTGGCGAGATCGAGCGCCACCGCGCCCGACGTCCGACTTGTGCATGAGCGTCCGCCGACACCGCCTTGAGCACGACCGGATAGCCGATGCGCCCGGCAGCCTCGATCGCGGCCGCACGCGAGGTCACCAGCGCCTCCGCCGGCGTGGCGATGCCGTAGGCGCGCAGCACCTCCTTCGATTCGGCTTCGTCGAGCGCGACCGGTTTCGCCGTCGCGCGCGCGCGCGCAAACGCTCGATCAGCGCGTGGCGTTCCGGCGTGCGCGCGCTGAGCCGCCAGAGGCGTGCCATGCGCCAAGCGCGCGCGCTCGTCGCGGCGCGCGACGCTGGCGATCGCGCGCAACGCCTTGTAGGCCTCCTGCAGGAACGACACGTGGCGCGCTTTCGCGCGCAGCGCGCGGCTGTAGTCGGTCTGGCCGTGCGAGATCGGCGTGACGAACGCGATCGGCTTCGTTGCCTTGGTCGCGGCGTAGTCGTCGGCCAGCGCGAATGTAGTGCTCGGCGCGATCGGAGCCGGGCGCGCGCGGCAGCGCCTCCTGCACCAGCACCATGTCCACGTTCGGGTCGGCCTGCAGCGCGTCGATCGCTGGCCATGAAATTGTCGGCGCTGCTCAGCACGCCGAAGCCGCCGTCGATCGGATTGGACGACCAGCGATCCGACCGTGAGCACGGCGTTGAGCCGCTCGGTCGTCGCCGGCGCGAGCGCGTGGAATTCCAGCCCGTTTCGCTCCGCCGCATCGAGCAGCAGGCCGCGATAGGCGCCGGAGAGCGTGACGGCGCCGAGCCGGCGACCCGGCGGCGCGCCGGTATGCACGAGCAGCTCGGTGATCTCGACCGCGTCGTCGAGCGTGTCGGCGCGGATGACGCCGACCTCGCCCGCGACCGCGTCGAAGGCCTCGACCGCTGCCCGCGAGCGAGCCGGTATGCGCCATGGCGGCGCTGCGCCCGCCTTCCGACTGGCCGAGCTTGACCGCGACGATCGACTTGCTCGGCGGCGCGCGCCATGCGGCAGGCGGCCTTGAATTTCGCCAGCTGCGAGATCGCCTCGACATAGATGATGATCACCTTGAGCTCGGGCTGGTCGGCGAAGAACGCGATGTAATCGCCGATCGAGAGCCCGGCCTCGTTGCCGCTGGTGATCAGATATTCCGGCCAGATGCCGCGCTCCTGCAGCGCCTGGATTGGTGAAGATCATCATGCCGCCGCTCTGGCCGACGAGCGCGACCGGGCCCGGCCGCACCGCCAGCGGACGGTCCTCGGTCAAGCGTGACCAGGCGGCTCTTGGCGCAGACATTGCCCATGCAGTTCGGGCCCGACACGCCGAGCCCGGTCTGCGCGATCACGGCGGCGAGCTCGCGTCCGAGCGCGCGCGGCTTCGGCATCGAAGCCTTCGCCGAAGCCGGCGGAAAACACCGTGGCGCTGCGGGCGCCGGCGGCGGCGCCGCGCCGGAGCGTGTCGATCACGCCGGCCGCCGGCACCAGCACGACCATGTGGTCGGGCGGCTTGCGGCAGCGACTTGAAATCGGGATAGCAGGGCTGGTCCCAGATCTCGCGTCCGGCGCGGATTGATCAGATAGATCGGCCCGGGAAATTCGTAGCGGTTGAGATTGCGCCAGACGCGCGCGGCCCAGCTCCCCGGCCGGTCGCTGGCGCCGACCAGAACGACGTTGCGTGCGGCGCGGTGAGCGCCGCGACCTTCTCCTTGGACGCGTCGAGATTCAAATCAGCCCCCGTTATGCTTTTCTTTGCCCGGTCGAAACAGCAAAGCGACGTCGCGCTAAAGCAGAGCGATGCACTCGAAGCTCGCCCGGTGGCCCAAAGCCCTCCGTCAGGACTTGAACAGGTCGTTGACGACTTGCAGCCAGCGGGGAATGCGGTCGTAGGTCTCGTCGGGACGAAAGAACGTCGCTTTGAAGGCGCCGTCCTCGGGACGCAGGCCCGGCTTCATCGCCGGCACGCTGGTCATGGCCGGCAGATAATCGGCCTTCTGCAATGCCCGTTGGCCCTCTTCGGAGGTCAGGAACTCGATCAACAGCCGCGCCGCGTTCGGGTGCGGCGCATCCTTGAGGATGCCGGCGGCATCGAGCGCAACGGGCACCGGTTCGAGCTTGAGCCAATCGGACGGCGCGCCCTTCTGCGCGCTGATCACGGTGTGATGGTTGAACGACATCAGCCCGATGGCGTACTCGCCGGCGATGACCTGATCGAGGATGGCGCGCGACGGACGCTTCGACGTTGACGATCTTCTGGCCGGGCGAGCGCCTTCAAGATAGTCGGTGCCGCGCGCCTCGCCCATGCTGGTGAGAATGTTGCCGACGAAGCCGATGCGCGCCCGCGATCGAGCTCGGATTCCAGGCCATCTTTCCCTTCCATTGCGGATCGAGCAGGTCCTGATAGGTCTGCGGCGCGCGCTCCTTCGGCACCAGCGTGGTGTTGATCCCCGGCGTGAAGACGTAGAGCAGGAGCGCGTTCCAATAACCTTCCCGGTCCTTGAGCTCGGGCGGGTATTGAGCAGCGGCGGCAGGCACGTACGACGCCAGCGAGCCGCGCGCGCTTGAGCGGGATCATGTTGGTGATGCCGTCGAAGACGTCGGCCTGCACGCGGCCGGCCACCGCCTTCCTCCAGGATCTTGGCGGCGGTCGGGCGTTTCGTCGGCGCGCGCGTATTGCAGCTCGATGCCGGGATATTTCTTCTCGAACGCCGCCTTCAGCGGACGGATCGCCTGGTTCACGATCAGCGTCGTGTACCAGACGACCTTGCCTTCCTTTCTTTGCGGCCTCGATCAGCGCGGCGTCGGCGCCATCGGCATTTCGGCTCGGCGTGAGGAGTGTCAACGCCAGCAGAATGACGAGTGCCGATCGCATCGATACTCTAGCTCCCGGGTGTGATCACCGTGTGATCCGCGCGCAAATGCGGTCGCCAGCGGCGCCGTCAATGGCCCGCGCTGGCGGCAACTTTTTCACCGCAGTCATCGCCGGGAAGTAATCGCCGAGCCAGCCGCGCAGCAGGTTCCAGATGCGGGTGTTGCCCTCGCCGAACATGAAATGGTCGGCATCGCTGATCAGGTGCAGCTCGGTCGGCTGGCCCGCGCGCTTGAACAGCTCGATCGACTGCTCGGTGGGCGTCACCGAGATCGTTCGCCGCATGCAGCAGCAGGAGCGGGCGCGGCGCGATCTTGCCGACCACGTCGTCGGCGCGGAAGTCGAACATGCTCTGCGCCGTCTCGGCCGGAAACGATGTGCGATCGAGTTGCTGGCGAGATTGTTGCGCAGGTGCGGCGGGATCGGCACGATGTCGTAGCGCGGCACCATCAGCGACTTGCCGGTCTTGGCGCGATGCTCGCGGCCTTCTTCCAGCATGTCGGTGAAGCGCGCCCATTCTTCCGGGCTCGTGTGCTGGCCGCGGAACTTGCGCTCGCCGTCGCCCCAGCCGCCGTTGGAAACGACGGCGGCGACGCGTTCGTCGACGCCGCCGGTATAGACGGCGACGGCGCCGCCGAAGCTCGAGCCGATGACGCCGATGCGCTCCGGGTCGACCGCCGGATGGCTCGGCAAGGAAGGTCAGCGCGCTGCGCGTGTCCTCGACCTGCTCCAGGCAGATCACGCGGCCGAACTCGCCCTCGCTCTCGCCGCAGCCGCGCATGTCGAAGCGCAGCACGACATAGCCGAGCTCGCCGAGCACCTTGGTGGGCTGCATCGTATTCGACGAGGTCTTGTTGCTGCCGAACCCGTGCAGCACGATGAAGGCGGCGCGCCGCTCGCCCGGCCGCATTCCGTTCGGGACATGCACGACGCCCGACAGCTTAAGTCCGGCGGACGGAAAGGTGACGGCTTGTTCGGTCATCGGCATGGTCTCCGTGTGGGCGGGAAGGCGGCGGGCGCGACTTTATCGAATTGACGCCGCGGATGGAAGCAGGGCTTTTGCCGCGGCTTTGCCTCGGCCGAGCGGTGCCGATTCTCGCGCCAAACCCAAGAACAGACGCTTGCTCTGAACGGTCGGCTGGGCCTTCCGCGGCATGGTCGCCGAGCGCGAGCGAGGCCGCCACCCGGTGCTCCGCTCTCCGAGATGTCATCGTGGGACTGGGGCGCTGGATTGAAATCACCCCGGAAATGGATGAATGTCCCCCTGCGGGCGGGCTCCGCGTGGAGAACCGGTATGAAAGCGTATCTGTGGTCGGTAGATGGGAACCCGCCCCCGACGCGATCCAGGTGGCGGCGGTTTGTCGACCGCCATCTGCCGAGTTTCGTGATCTACCTGATGGTCCTGACGCTCGTGGGCGTCGTGCTCTTCCCGCACGTGGCGGTGACCGTTCCGAGCGGCCATGTGGGAGTGCTGTGGAAACGCTTCGGCGGCGGCACCGTGCTCGATCCGCGCCAGCTCAAGGACGAGGGGCTCCACCTCGTTTGGCCCTGGAACGAGGTATTTCTGTACGATCTGCGGCTGCAATCCATCACGGACACCTACAACGCCATCTCCAGCGACGGCGTGAGCCTGGCCGCGACCCTCATTGTCCGGTTTCGGCTGCAGCGCGACGCCGTGCCCGTGATCCACCAATCGATCGGGCGCGAATAACCTGCAACTGCTGGCTAAGCCCGGAATCGGCAGCCTGACGCGTGAGGTCATTGCGCAGTACACCGCCGAGCAGGTCTATTCGACCGCGCGTCAGGAAATTCAAGAGAAGATCCGCAGCCTCGCGGAGGACAGTTTGAGCCAGAAGATGATGGAGCGCGAAGGCGATGCACCGTATCGCGTTTCGCTGAGAGACACCGTCATCCTCTACGATACTCTGGTGCAGAGCATTGAACTGCCGCCGCTCGTGGTCAATGCCATCAACCGCAAGACCGAGCAGTACTACATCTCGGAAGAATACAAATTCCGCGTCGAGCGCGAGAAGCGCGAGTCGGAGCGCAAGAAGATCGAAGCCGAAGGCATACGCGAGTTCCAGACGATCGTCAGCCAGGGGATTTCGGATTCCTACCTGCGGTGGCGCGGCATCGAGGCGACGCTTCAGCTGGCGCAGTCCACGAATTCAAAGGTCGTGATCATCGGCAGCGCGAAAGACGGTTTGCCGCTCATTCTCGGCAATATGGATACGCCGCCGGCACAGAGCACAAGTTTGCCGGCACCCCATGACGGCGGCACGCCGTCCAAGGAAACGACAGCCGCGGCGCCAGCGGTGCCGTTGGAGAAAACGCCCGCTGCCGCGCTGACGAAACCGACGGAGAAGATGCCGGCTGCCGATGCATCTGCCGGCGCATCGACCGCGTCCGCTGGTTCGCCGAAGCCGACCGCCGCCGCACCGGAGCCGCCGCGCTCATTGTGGCCACTGAGCTTGCAGGATATCGAGTCGCTCCTTGCCCGGGTGATACGCCCGGCGGAGCCGAAGAGCGATGCGCCTGCAAAACAACCGTCACAGACGCCGGCCGCACCGGCCGCGCCGACCCGCGGAGCAGCAGGCCAGATAGCATCGGTTTCCAATTCCCTTCGATACCGGGAGAGACGTCCGGTTCCCCCGACCTGAACCATCGCTCGTTCGTCCGGCTTGCGTTGATCAAATGCTTATCCTCCGATTGGGCGCTCGCTCTTGGTGCATGATAGCTCTTGGCGCATGATAAGAGCGCTGACGAGACGAAAGGCATGACGTCATTGAAATCCGTGGTGCCGAACGTGGCGACGGCTTCGGCCGCCTTCGGCGACCTGTCGGCTGATCAGCAGGCCGAGATCTGGTCGACGCGCCAGAATTCGGCGTCTGCCCAGGGGCGAAACGCTGGTCTTGCAGAACACACCGGCCGATGCGGTGTTCGTGGTTTGTGTCCGGCCGATTCGAGGTTCGGCTGGAGGGGCTGCCGGTGCCTTTGGCCGAAATCGGGGTCGGCCAGCCGATCCGGCGAGATCGCCTTCTTCGCCGGAGGGCTACGCACGGCCACCGTTGTTGCGGTGCGCGACTCGGTCGTACTCGAGACTCGATCGCGCCTCGTTCGAGAGACGTTGCGCGCCGCGTGCCCGCCATCTACGACAAACTGCTCGCGGCCATGGCACAACGGCTTGCCGAGACCACCGCGCGCATCACGGGCGGCAGCCGCGTCGCAGCGGCGCGCACGGTCACCATCGTCACAGCTGGGCACGGCGGCGTTCCTGCCGCGTTCTTTGATCGCCTGCGCAGTGCCTTTGCGAGCTCGGGACGGTGTCTTTTCCTCAGCCACGCGGACCTCAAAGGGCGCTTTCCAGATCTGCAGCTGGAGGACCCGACCATCCTGAATTGGCTGAATGCGATCGAAAGTGAATACGAGCTGGTCGTGTATCTGACGGACGAGGAGCCCACCAACTGGACGCACACTGCGCTTCGACAAGCGGACCAGGTCGTGCTGGTCGCGTATGGCGCGGCTGCTGCCGGTTTGAACCGGGTCGAGGACATCGCGCTCGCCGTTCATCCCGCGAACCGCCGCAGGTTCGTGCGCGTTCACGATCGTCGGATGTCATATACGACAGGTACCGCCGAATGGCTGCGCACGCGCGACGTCACGATGAGCCATCATGTTTCGCTCGAAGACGACCAAGATCTAAAGCGGCTTTATCGCTTTCTGACCGGACAAGCGGTGGGCTTCGTGGCGGGTGGCGGCGGCGGATTCTGGCCCGGCTCACGTCGGCATCTTCAAGGCGTTCCAGGAGCGCGGCGCCACGTTCGATATATTGGGGGCGCGAGCGTTGGGGCGGCGGTGCTCGCGGGCTTTGCTTTGCTGCTCACGCCGGCCGAGCTCGATCTCGCGCTCAAGGACATCTTCGTCTCCAGCCGCGGGTTCAAACGGCGCACGTTTCCCCGCTATGCGCTGCTCGACCACGTCGAATTCGACAAGGCATTGCAACGGCAGTGCCGAGGCGCGCAGATCGAAGACGTATGGATACCTTACTTCGCGGTCGCCACCGACGTCGACCGGGCCGGCCAGAGTCTTTATGTCATGCGCCGCGGGGAGCTGTGGAAGGCGGTGCGCGCGTCCGGCTTCGATCCCGGCGGTGCTGCCGCCCATGTTCACCGACGACGGGCGAATGCTGGTCGACGGCGGCGTCGTCGACAATATTCCGCTCGCTCCCATGAAGGCGATCAAGAGCGGCCCCAACCTGGTGGTGCATTTCGGCGTGAACCCGGTCGAGCCCTACAATGTGAAGTATGAAAGCATTCCCGGCCGCCGCCAGCTGATGATCAGGATGCTCAATCCGTTTGCGCGCGGGACGCTGCCGCGGGTGCCAGGGCCGATTTCGGTGCTCCGGCGCTGCTTCGGGATTCACCAGAATCCGGACCTGCTTCCAATCGAGTCCCTCGACCTCGTGCTCGCGCCGCCACCATTCCCGGGTTCGAGCTTCATCGACTTCGATCGCCACACCGAGGTTTACGAGGCGGCCTATCGATGGTGCAACCTTCAACTCGACCAGCTTGCGGCGCAAGGGCATCCCGCGCTCGAGGCGATCTTTGCGAACAAATAGGATGCAATCGCTTTAGGTTGAGCCTTTCGGCTTGCCGAGACCGAGTTCGGTCCAGCGGGCATAGGCCTTTTCGATGTCGTCCTTTCTCCGGCCAGACCGTCGGCGGGAAGCGGGCGCCGCCAAGCTCCGGATCGGGGTCGTAGTCGAGGTTGATGGTGGCATCGATCAGCACGCGGTTCCATTTGCCGGTGCCGAACAGGTCGGGATTGCGGTCGCGCTTGCGCGTGGACGGATCGAGTCCGGCGCCGAACGTCGACGGCATGATGACGACGTCGTTCTCGCCGGCATTGACGCGATAGGCGATCGCCCAGTCGACCGCGGCGTAATCGTGGATGTCGATGTCGTCGTCGACCACCGTGATGTGCTTGTAGCGCACATGCGCGGCCGACGAGCCCCAGATCGCGTTGGCGGCCTGCTTGGCCTGCCCGCGATAGCTCTGCTTCATCTGGATGAGCAGATTGATGCCGGCCTGCACCGGCGGGCACCACACGTCGGTGATGCCCGGCACGCCGGCGCGGTCGAGCACGTTCCAGGCGGTGGCGGCGCGCATGATCGACGAGCACACCGCGTTCTCCGAATAACTGCCCGGCATCGAGCCTTCGATGGTGCCGCGCAGGATCGGATCGTTGCGGTGGGTGATGGCGGTGACGCGGATGGTCGGCTTGGGCGAGCGGTCGCCGGCGAGATAGCCGGTGAACTCGGCGATAGGGGCCTTCCATCATGTAGGTCTTGGGATCGAGCCCGAGATAGCCCTCGATCACGATCTCGGCCGTTGCCGGCACGTAGAGGTCGACGGTCTCGCATTTCACCAGTTCGACCGGCGCGCCGCGGATGGCGCCCATCACGTCGTATTCGCACACGCCCTTGGGCACCGGCGAGCCCGCGCAGAAACCGAGCGAGGGCTCCCAGCCGATCGCCACGGCGATCGGCATCTCCGCCTTGCCGCCGTTCTGCCAGGCGGTGAAATGGTGGCCGATATGCTGCGCGCGCCACATCAGGATCGGGATCTGATCGCGGCTGGCGACCATGCCGCGATAGATGCCGACATTCATCATCGCCGGTCTCGGGGTCCTTGGTGACGCAGCCGCCGTAGGTGAGGAGATAGCGTCCGCCGTCGAGCCGGTTCCAATACGGCGACGGCAAGTCGTAGAGGTCGATGTCCTTGCCGGTGACGATGTTCTCCTTCACCGGCCCGGTCGCGACGATCTTCGGCGGAATGCTGCCGGTCAGAGCGGTGCGGCCGATCTTGACCAGCTCGCGCGGATGCGTGTCGGGCGGCAGTCCGAGCATCATCGCGATGCGCCGGTAGTTGTTGAGCGCGGAGCCGAAGATGCGGCGGCAGCGGCTCGCCGGCGTGTTGTAGTCCTTGATGTTGTTGAACAGGAGCGCCTTGCCGGTGCCGGGACCCTGCGCCAGCCGCATGATGGTGCCGAGCTCGATGTTCCAATCGACCTCGGCGTCGATCTCCTGCAGCTCGCCGTGCGCCTGCGAGCGCCTCGATCCAGCCGCGCAGATCGCCGAACGCGGTCGGGTTTGCGTTCAACGGACATGTGTTCTTTCCGGGCTTGGAACATCGTCAGGCCTCGCAGGGATTGGCAGAGAGTAGGGCTCGGCTCTCGGGTCGGTCAAATCGTTCTTGCGCGCCGCGGGATGTTTCGCTCTCGCTCGGCGTACGGCCGGTGAGAGTCGTCATGGCACGAACCGTTCCGCCGGCGGACCGATCTCGGTGACGAGGTCGCGCACGAGCCGCTTGTTGGACAGCGGCGTGAGCGTCATTTCGCGCGCGGTCGAGACGGGCAGTGCAGGCATAGACCGTCGTGCCGTCGAGTTCGATCATGCATTCCTTGCAGGCGTTGGCGTTGATGCAGGAGAACCGGATGGCGAGGCTCGGATCGCGGGTCGTCCGGATCCAGCGCAAGCCATCGAGCACGGATTGGCCGGGCTCGAACGGCACGTCGTAGTGCTCCCATCGCCCGGCATCGGCGCTGTCGCCGCGCCAGATTTTCAGATGTGCGATCGAAGTCATCTGGCTCGATCACATGAGGGTGCAGCGTGTCGATACTGGTCATTGCGCCGCCGCCTGCGTGACGGCAGGCACCGGCATGAGCGCCAAGCCGCTCGATCCAGCCGCGCCACCTGGTTCAGCCGCCATTGCGGCAGCATGCCGGGCAGATCCTCGCGCTGGTGGGCGCCGCGGCTCTCGCCGCGCGCGAGCGCCGACATCGTCACGGCGCGTGCGACCAGCAGCATGTTGCGCAGGTCGAACCATTCGAGCCGGCGCAGGTCGAAGCGGCTTGTTGTCGCCCATCGGGCGCTCGCCGAGCTCGCGGGTCATCTCGTCGATCGCCAGCGAGCGCGCGCTCGAGCTTGGCCTGGGTGCGGAGCGGGCCGACGTCATCCGCCATGGTCGCCTGCAGGCGCTCGATCATGGCCGCGGTGTTGAGGTCGTTGCCGTCACCGGAGGCTGGCGACAAGATCGAGCGTCGGCGCGCCGCCTCCGCGTCGAACGAATGCGTGTGCATGCGCTTGACCCGCTCGGCCGCGCTGCGCCCGGCGCGGCGGCCGAACACCAGCGCCTCGGTGATGGCGTTGCCGGACAGCCGGTTGGCGCCGTTGGCGCCGCCGACCGCCTCGCCCGCCACGAACAGGCCCGGCACCTCGGTCGCCATCCGTTCGTCGGCGACCACGCCGCCCATGTGATAATGAGCGATCGGCGCGACCTCGATCGGCATCTTGGTGAGATCGATCTGGTTGTTCGCGAGCCGGTCGATCACGGGACCGAACGCCTGGCGCAGCGCGGCCTCCGAGCAATGCTCGAAGCTGAGATAGGCGCCGCCGTGCGGCGAGCCGCGTCCGGCCTCCACCTCCTTGACGATGGCGTAGGTCGCGACGTCGCGGGTGGTGACATAGCGCCCCTCCTCGCTCACGCCGTAGCGCGCGGTGAACTCCTCGCCCTCGCTGTTGAGCAGTCGGCCGCCGAGCTTGTAGCGGAATGGGTCCCACATGATCGGGTCCATGCCGATCAGCCGTGGCGCAAGGTGCCCGATCGGGAAGAACTGCACGAACTCCATGTCGATCAGCGGTGCGCCGGCGCGCAGCGCCAGCGCATAGCCGTCGCCACCCATGTTGGCGGAGGCGCTGTTGCGGCGGTAGAGCCGGGTAAGCCCGCCGGTTGCCACGATCGTCGCCTTGGCGGCGATGGTGACGGTGGCGCCGCTCGAGCATATGCCAGCGCCACCGCGCCGGTGACTTCGCCGCCGGCGCGCACGAGATCGACAATCACGAGGTCGCCGGCCTTGCGGATGCCCTTGCTGCGTGTCACCGCGCCGCGCAGCGTCTTCGATACCGCCGGGCCGGTGTTGAGAAAGTCGACATAGACGCAGCGCGGGCGGTCATGGCCGGGAGCAAACGCCTGGGTGATACGGCCGTCCTTGCGCGCCCAGCCGATGCCCCATTCCTCCATCTCGCGGATGCAGGCGGGACCCTCCTCGCACAGGAGGCGTGCCAGGCGCTCGTCGCACAGGCCGCGGCCCGCTTCGAGCGTGTCATTGTAGTGAAAGCTCCAGTGGTCCGGCGTCTCCGAACCGAGCGCCACGGCGACGGTCATCTGCGCCATCACGGTGGCGCCGCCGCGGCCGATCAGGCTGCGGTCGGCGAGCAAGACGCCGCAGCCGGCGCGCGCGGCTTCGATCGCCGCATACATGCCGGCGCCGCCCGATCCGATGATCAGGACGTCGGTTTCGACATGCCTGGGAGCAGCGCTCATGCCGGAGGTTCCTTGTCCGGCACTTATATCGCAATCGCCGGCTTGGATTTGAACTAAGTATGGCGGTTCAGAGTCCGCATCATTTTTCGCGGCGAGTCCGAAATGCGGACATTCGGCAGTGCCATATTTTCCGCAATGTTTTCAAGGGATAGCGTTTTACGTTTTCCAATGTTTTACAATTCCCGGTGTTGCCGGATCGTTCGCGGTGCCAATCTTGCGCGCCGCGAGTAACTGCCAGCACGGACTTGCCGGTCGCCCGCTTGTCTTCAAACCGGGTATAGCGCTGCACCATCGCGATCGACATGCCGACCATGTCGGCGATGACGCTGTCGGCGAAACCTTCCCGTTTGAGCCTGATGCAGGCGGTCCCACGCAGGCCATGCAGCGTCGTCCCGTCGAGCGCGGTGATTCCCCGCCGCCAGCGCCACCTTCGCCTCGTTGAAGAAAACGTTGAAGTCTGGAACGCACCAGGGCCAAGCGTTGTTGATCACGCGACCCGCTTGAAAGAAATTCGACCGCGCTTCCGCTGCGCCCCAAGGGCCACCCAATCGCCAACCATATCGTCTACGCGTTTATGCTCACGACGCGACGGTCGCTTCACGTGCAATCTCACATATCCAATGAAGCTGTCCGATCCGGAATCTCAGCTTATACACGTAGAAGAGGCGATTGCCGTCAAGGAAAGCAAAATCGGACTGCCAAACCACCGTTGGGTTGGCGCCTTCTTCAAAGGTTCCCGATAGACTCAATCGCTTGTTGGGGCATGTGATTTCACAGCGGCCAGTTGCCTGCGTGCTTTTTCCGATTGAGAGACCGAGTTCCCAACTGCCCAATAGATCGCGATAATCGTCCCTGTGGATCGAACGTCGCAGCAAGATCCTTGAAATATCGAAAGCCGATCCACGTGAGAAAAATATACGCCGCAATGGGGCCACTCGCGATGATCCCTTTCCAAAGGCCCTCTATCTGGAAAAGTTCTGCTGAGCGAAAAGAAGTATATGACGAACATCACGATCAGAGGCACGACCTGGATCAGGATCAAAGGCCCGCGATAGTGATTACGTTGCATCGCACCCGTTCCCTCACTCTGAGGGTCGCACCCTAGCACACCCGTTGAAGGGCTGCCGCATTGTGCGGCACAACAAGTTTGGCGGCCTATGTCTCAGTTGGGTCAAAATGCGAAGAACTCGCATTGAGCATATGTCATCAATCACAAAGGGCCAACGATGATCACCTTCTCATTGCCCACCGCAACGGCAGTCCGAGGAACAATCATTATGGTTGCCATGATGCTGAATTCACCGACAGTTGCGGCGGCGGAGTTGAACGTTTTGATGTCGGGCGGATTCGGCGGCGCATACGAAAAGCTGTTGCCGGAATTCGAGCGGACGAGTGGGTCAAGGTTACGACTCGATCGGGCGCGTCGCAGGGAGCGGTCCGCAGACAATCGCCGCTCAGCTCGCACGTGGCGTACCCGCCGACGTGGTGATCCTGTCCAGGGAAGGTCTCACCGAACTGATCGCCGCCAATAAAATCACCGGCGGAACGGATGTGAACCTTGCGCAAGTCCCCCTTGGCATTGCGGTGCGGGCGAAGGCACCAAAGCCCGACGTGAGCACGGTAGCGGCCTTCAAACAGACCATGACGAAGGCCAAAAAGATCGCACTCCCCGGAAGCACCAGCGGCATCTGGCTCAAGAACGATCTTTTTCCGCGGCTTGGCATTGCGGATAAGATCAGCATCGAGATGAAGCCGCGCGGCACCGATGTAACCAACATGGTCGCCACAGGAGACGCCGACATCGGGGTATTGCCGGTCAGTGAAATCCTGGTGGCGGCGGGCGTTGATTATGCCGGCACCCTTCCATCAGAGATTCAGTTGGTCCAGGTGTTTGCGGCCGCCGTCGTGGCGGACTCGAAGGAGAGCGCGGCTTCGAAACGATTGATCGAATTTCTCGCCTCACCGCGCGCCACCGAGGCGATCAAGAGTAGCGGAATGGAGCCGCTCGCGACCTCAAGGTAGGGCAGTATTAACGTCTTTTTGAGCGTGTTTGCTGTGTGGCGCTGTCCGGCGCAGAAGCAAGCGCAACAATTGCCTCTAGGCCCAGGGGAAGGTCAAAAAACGGCCGGTGCCGACGGCTGCGGCGCGGCGGCGCCTCAGATTTGCAAAACGGCAACATTCGGGATGTCGTTGCCCGCACCTCAGCCTCGGAGGCAAGCGCCTTGCGCTTGCGTGCGGCGAAGCTTGGCCGCATTGACGATTTCCGGATAGGCGGCGCAGCGGCAGAGATTGCCCGAGAGGTAGTGCCGGATCTGGTCGTCGTCCGGATCCGGATGCGCGTCGAGCAGTTGCGTGGTCATCAGTATGAAGCCCGGCGTGCAGTAGCCGCATTGGAAGGCGCCGGCCTCGATGAAGGCCTCCTGCACCGGGCTGAGCGTGTCGCCGTTGGCGAGCGATTCGACCGTGGTGCACTTCGGCGCCGTCGACGAAGGCCGCCAGGTAGAGGCAGCCGGAGACGGCGGTGCCGTCGACCAGCACGGTGCAGCAGCCGCACATGCCCTGGCCGCAGCTCTCGCGCGCGCCCAGCAGATTGAATTCGCGTTGCAGCAACTCGACCAGATTGTGATGCGGCTTGATCTCGGCCGCGACCGGCTCGCCGTTGAGCGTGAAGCTGATGGTGCGCGTCATGTCGAGTCCCGATCATTCGTCGCCGAGCGGCTTGTCGGCGCTTGGCGCGCAGCGCGCGGAACACGGCCTCGGCGTTGAGCGGCAGCTCGGTCAGCCGCACGCCGCAGGCGTCCGTCGATGGCGTTGGCGATCGCCGGCGACACGCAGAAGGTGGCGGTCTCGCCCACGCCCTTGGCGCCGAACGGGCCGTTCGACTGATGGGCATCGACCGCCTCGTTCTCCATCACCGCGGGGACGTCGAGGATGCCCGGGATCTTGTAGTCGGCGAGCGAAGCGTTGGTGACCTGGCCGGCGTCGAGGTGCATCTTCTCGAACATGGTGAAGCCGAGCTGCATCAGCGACGCGCCGGAAATCTGCGTCTCGACGATTTTCGGGTTCACCGGCTGGCCGCAGTCGACCACGTTGATGAGCCGTGCGATCTCTGACCTGGCCGGTCTCGGTGTCGACCTCGACCTCGGCGCCGGCGGCGGCGCACATCCAGAACGGCGTCGCATTGGGCGTGAGCCCGGTCGCCGGATCGGGCGGCACGTAGTCCGGCTTGTAGATGCCGGTGCCGACGATATTGCCGGCCTGCATGCCGTATTTCTTCTTGAACAGCTCGGCGAGCGGAATGTTGCTGCCCTCGGGCTCGCCGACGTCGCGCGCGAGCGCCTTGATCTTGTCGCGCGCCTCCTCGGCCGCGAGCCGTACCGCGTGGCCCATGTGGAACAGCGAGCGCGAGCCGAGCGTGCCCATGTCGTAGGGCGTGACGTCGGTGTCGCGCTGCACCACCTTCACGCTCTCGGTCGGGATGTTGAGCACCTCGCCGACCATCTGCGCCATCGCGGTGTCGGAGCCCTGGCCCATGTCGACGGTGCCGCAATACAGCGTGGTGCTGCCGTCGCCGGCGATGTTGACGTTGGCGACCGAGGTGGTGGGCGAGATCACCGCCTTGATGCGCGACCGCGACGCCGCGGCCGCGACGCACGCGTGCCGGTGCCGCGGTCGAACGGCTTGCGTCCAGTTCAGCCGCTCGGCCACGCGCTCGAGCGCGCGCTCGTGCTTGGCGTTCTCCAGAATCTGGCCGGTGGCGTGCGGCCGGCCTTCGCGCAGGATGTTCTTGCGGCGGAATTCGAGCGGATCGATCTTGAGCGCGCGCGCGATCATGTCGGTGTGGCTCTCATAGGCCCACACCAGTTGCGGAATGCCGAAGCCGCGCAGCGCGCCGCCGGCGGCACATTGGTGTAGAGCGCGTAGGAATCGATCCAGACATTGTCGATGTCGTAGGGGCCGGAGGCGGTGAAGCCCGACTTCTGCGTCACGCGCGGACCGATATCGGCGTAGGCGCCGCCGTTCCAGTACACCTCGCACTTGCGCGCCGTGATGCGGCCGGTCTTGTCGACGCCGGTCTTGATGCGGAACGTGCTGGGGTGCTTGGTGATGGTGTAGAACTGCTCCTCCATGGTGAGCGCGACCTTGACCGGCCGTCGCACGATCATGGAGAGCGCGGTCACCAGCGCTTCGAGCTTGATGTAGAGCTTGCCGCCGAAGCCGCCGCCGAGATACGGCACCTTGATGCGGACGCGGTTCTCCGGCCAGCCGAGCAGCCGGGCGATCTCGGTGCGCACGAAGGACGGGCCCTGCGAGGCGCTGTAGATCGTGACGCCCGATCTCTTTCCAGTCTCCGATCGATGCGAATGGCTCGAGCGCGAGATGGAGGCACCTTCTGCGTGCGGAAGGTATGCTCGAAGACCTGGGCCGGCCTCGGCGAAGGCCTTGTCGACGTCGCCGCGCCTGCAGCTTGAAATCGAGCGCGATATTGGTGCCCTTGCGGCCCTTGAGGTGCTTGAGGTCGGCGAAGGTGCCGGCGGGCTTGAGCTCCTCGATGCACCAGGATCTTGTTCTCGGCGGCCTCGACCTCGTCGAAGATCGCCGGCAGCTCTTCGTATTCGGCGACGATCAGCTGCGCCGCCTCCTCGGCGACATGGGGATCGGCGGCAAGCACCACCGCAACCGGCTCGCCGACATAGTGCACCTTGTCGATCGCCAGGATCGGCTGGTCGTGGAATGCCGGCCCGTAATAGGGCTCCGGGATGACCTTGCGCACGTCCTCCGACGGTGACGACGCGATAGACGCCGGGCACCTTCTTGGCGGCGCTGGTGTCGATCGACTTGATGCGGCCATGGGCGACCGTGCTGCGGAAGATCTTGCCGTGCAGCATGCCGGGAAGCCGCATGGTGTGGGTGTATTCGGCGCGCCCGGTGACCTTCTCGCGCGCCTCGAGCCGCGGCGGCGAACGTCCGACCTGACCGCCGACGCGCGCGGCGACGTCGCCGCCTTGCATGGTGGTGGTTGCCATCAGCGGCTCGCTCCGTTGCTGTTGCGAGCTTTTCGTCAGGCGCTCGTTAAGGGCTTGGCGCACGGCGCGGCCGACATAGACGCGAAGCAGCTCGCGTTTGTAGGCGGCCGAGCCGCGCACGTCCGAGATGCACTCGGCCTCCGTCGGCCGCGGCATCGCCGGCGCGCGCGAGGCAGTCTGTCGTCGACGGTCGCGCCGGCGAGCACTTTCTCCGCGCTCTTGAGGCGCATGGCCTTCTCGGTCGCGGCGCTGACGACGACGCGCGCGGACTTGACCGCCGGGCCGTCGGCCATCGAGCGCGACCGCCACGCCGAGCGCCGGCCAATCCTCGGCCGAGCCGGTGGTGACCTTCATATAGGCCGCGCGCGATTTGCCCTGTGCGCGGGATGCGCAGCCCGGCGATCAGTTCGTTCTTCGCCAGCACGGTCTCGAAATAGCCGGCGAACAGATCCTCGACCGCGATCGTGCGCTCGCCTGTCGGGCCCGACGATCGCGACCTCGGCGCCGAGCGCAATCAGCACCGGCGGCAGGTCCATGTGCGGATCGCCGTGCGCCAGGTTGCCGCCGATGGTCGCCACATTGCGCACGCGGATGTTGGAGAGCCGCCGCATGGCGCGCGGGATCACCGGCGCGGCGCGCGCCACCTCGGCGAGCGCTCGACCTCCGCCAGCGGCGTCATCGCGCCGATGGTGAGCACGCCATCGGCCCCGACGGCGATGCGCGAATACTGCGCGCCCAGCTTGCGCAGGCTGACGAGCCGCGTCGGCCGGAACACGCCGGCTTTCATCATCAGCATCAGCGCGGTGCCGCCGGCGATCGGCCGCACCGTGGAATCGTCGGGATCGAGCAGCGCGATGGCTTCGCGCAGCGAGCGTCGGCTCGAGCCAGCTCGAACGGGCGTCATGTTGCGCGAGCTCTCGGCTCCTGCTGCCGGCGCGAAGCGCCGGCGCGCATGCGTTCGGCGAACTGCCGTTCCATTTCCTTGGCCTTGGAGCGCAGCACCGGCTGGCCGAGGCTGCCGAGCTTGCCGGTCAGCGCGGCCTCGATCTCATAGCTCACCTTGGTGCCTCCGCCCTCCTCCGCCAGCCGGGTCAGCGAGCGCGCGGTGAGCCGTCCGACGATACCGAGCGGCGTGCCTTCGATCTTGGCTTCGATCTCGCGCGGCGGATCGGCCCGCATGACCTCGACCGCGACGTTGAACTTGAACTTGAGGTACGCGACCTTGGTCTCCGAGCACCGCGGTGTAATGGTCCGGATCGATCTCGTTCAGCTCCTGCACGCCCTCGACGCAGGATGCAAAGAAGCGCGCGTCGCGCACTTTCGCGTACACCGCGTCGCGCGGCGCCGGCGATCGACGATGTCGCCGGTGAACTTCATGGTTTCTCCGCCCGATCCTTCGCCCGTTTCAGCAGCGCGATCAGCTCGCCGGCGATGTGCATCGGGCGCTTCGAGCGGCGTGAGGTGGCGCGCGCCCGCTGAGCACCGTCGAGCGTCGAGCCCTTGATGCCGCGATGCAGTGCCTCGGCCATGGCGACCGGCGTGCGCATAGTCCTCCTCGCCGACGACGATCGCCGCGGGCATCGTCATGCCGGGCAAGGCGCGCGCAGATCGGCGGCGCCGAGCATGCGTGCAGGTCTCCACATAGGCCGGCACGTCGTTGCGCAGGAACACGTCGACGCTGTGCTGGACGATCTGCGGCTGCTCGGCGCGAAATGCGTCGCCGAACCAGCGCGTGGTCTGGAACTCGACCAGCGCCGCCATCCCCGCCGTTGCGGCGCGCGGCCCGCGCTCGGCCCACTGCTGTCGGCGCCTCGGCGCCGTACCAGGCGGTGGTGTCGATCAGGCCGAGCGCGGCGGTGCGCGCGGGATAGGCCGCCGCGAATGCGAGCGCGATGCAGCCGCCCATCGAGGCGCCGGCAACGAGCGCCGAGCTCCAGCCGACATGGTCGAGCAGATCGGCAAGATCGCGTGCGAACAGCTCGACGGTGTACGGGCCTGCCGGCTTGTCCGATTCGCCATGGCCGCGGCAATCGTAGACCGAGCACCGGCGCATGGCTTGCGAGCCGCTCGGCCACCGGCTGCCAGAACCGGCGATCCATGGCGAGCGAATGGATGAGCACGACGCCGTTCGTCGCCCTGCGCCGTGCAGGGCATAGGCGAGGCGCGTGCCGTCGCGCGTGCGGCCACGGCGGACGGCACCGCTCGCGGGCCTGTTTTCAGGTCTGGCGAACTCTCTGGCACGCGAACGAACAAACCCCGGCAGTGCGGCCCAAAGGAAGGAAGAGCAAGGCGTGAGAGTGCGGACCGCGAGGGCGATAGTCGCGCATAGATCGAGACGACGTCAAAAGTAGGCAACGCGGCGGTCAGATGGCGGCGGTTTTAGGCTCGGGCGTGACAAAGCCGTGTGAATTTCGCTCGGCGCCGATTCTCGCAAAATGGTATTATTATACCTACAAAGTTCCAGGAACGGATATCCAGGCTCGGCGTTGACTGCGCGTTCCCGAACACGATGACCGCGAGCCGAAAACAGAACGAGGGAAGCACGCCATGTGGATCTCGCTCTTCACATTCGCGACCGGGGCAGCCGTTTGCCTCAGCGTTGCAGCGATCATGATGCAGCCGCTGGGACAGCGAACCCTGCGCGGATAGCGGCCATTTAGCAGCACGTCGACCTGGCAGCCCTGAGCTCGTCTCGAAACCTCGGCGGGCCAGCCACACCGACTTCGTGCATTGATTCCAGGCGCCTTCGTTATCCCGCGTTGGCCGGCCAGATTGTCCTTTGGCCCAAATTGTCGTCTTTAGCCCTCGGCCGCCTGTAGGCAGCCGGAACTTGTCGCGGTCAGCATCGGGCCGCCGCGCCCGATCCAACGACCGGAACCGCCAATGTCCTCGTCTCTGCTCCTGACGCGGCGCTTCGCGCCCTGTTCTGGACCCAGTTCTTTTCCGCCTTCAGCGACAATTTCCTCAAGAACTCGCTGGTCTTTCTGATCCTGTTCCACATCGGCGGCTCGGACGCGGAGGCGCTGATCACGCTCGCCGCCGCGGTCTTCATCGCGCCCTACTTCTTCCTGTCCGCGCTCGGCGGCGAGACTGGCCGACCGCTACGACAAGGCCGTGGTGGCGCAGCGGCCTCAAGCTTGCGGAGATCGGCATTGCCTTCATCGCGGTGCTCGGCTTCTGGCGTGCATTCGGTGCTCGTTGCTGTTCGTCGCGCTGTTCCTGTTCGGCGTGATCGCCGTCGCTGTTCGGTCCGATCAAGTACGGCATCCTGCCCGACCATCTCGCGCGCTCCGAACTTCCCGCCGGCAACGCCCTGGTCGAAGGCGCGACCTTCATCGCCATCCTGCTCGGCACCATCGTCGGCGGCATCGCCGCCAAGGACGGCGGCGATCCCGTCCCATTTCGCGCTTCTGATGATCGTGTTCTCGCTGCATGTGCTGGGGCGCGAGCCTGTTCATCCCGCGCACCGGGCAGGCGGCGCCCGACCTGGTGGTGCAGACGAACATCCTCGCCTCCACCGCCGGCCTGCTGAAGCACCTGCGCGACGATCGCGCGGCTGCTGGTGGGGCGCGCTGGTGACCAGCTGGTTCTGGCTGGTCGGCGCGGTCGCGCTCTCGCTGATGCCGCCGCTGGTCAAGAACGTGCTCGGCGGCAACGAGGAGGTGGTCACCGCCTGCCTCGCGATCTTCTCGATCTCGATCGCGGTCGGCTCCGGGCTGGCGGCCTGGCTCGCGGCCGGGCGCATCATCCTGCTGCCGACGCTGATCGGCGCCGTGCTGCTCGGCCTGTTCGCGATCGACCTCGGCTGGTCGACGCATGGCGCGCACGCCGATCCGCGGCCTCGACGGCTATCGTCGCGATTTTCGGCTCGCGCGCGGCATCCGCATTGCGCATCGACCTCGCCGGGCTCGCGATCGCCGGCGGCCTGTTCATCGTGCCGACCTTCGCGGCGGTGCAGGCCTGGGCCGGCGCCGACCGCCGCGCGCGCGTGGTGGCGGCGCGTCAACGTGCTCAACGCCGCCTTCATGGCGGGGAGCACGGTCGATCGTCGCGGTCGCTGCAGAGCACCGGGATGACGACGTCGCAGCTGTTCCTCGCTGCTCGGCGCCGCGAGTCTGCTGGTCGCCGTCGCCATCGGCCGCACCATGCCGGCGAGCGCGCTCAGCGATGCGCTCTCGATCATCTACCGCGCGCTGTTCCGCATCGAGGTGAAGGGCCTCGACAATCTCAACAACGCCGGCCCCAACGTCATCATCGCGCTCAACCATGTGAGCTTCCTCGACGCCGGCCTCGCGCTGTCGCTGCGCAACCGCAAGCCGGTGTTCGCCATCGACGTCGGCATCGCGCAAGCAGTGGTGGGTGCGGCCGTTCGTGAAGCTCACGCAACGCGATGCCGCTCGATCCCGATGAAGCCGATGGCGGTGCGCACCCTGATCGATGCGGTCAAGGCCGGCAACGCGCTGATCATCTTTCCGGAGGGACGCATCACCGTCACCGGCAGCCTGATGAAGGTCTATGACGGCGCCGCCATGATCGCCGACAAGGCCGATGCCGAGATCGTGCCGGTGCGCATCGAGGGCCTGGAGCAGACGCCGTTCAGCCGGCTGTCCAAGGGACAGGTGCGCCGGCAGCTGGTTCCCCAAGGTGACGGTCACGATGCTCGAGCCGGTGAAGCTCACCGTCGATCCCGAGCTCAAGGGCCGCAAGCGCCGGCTGGCGGCGGGCGCGGCGCTCTACGGCATCATGTCCGATCTCGTGTTCCGCACCACCTCGACCGACCGCACCGTGATGCGAAGCGGTGATCCAGGCCGCCGACACGCACGGCCGCAACCGCGTCGCCGTCGAAGATCCCGTGACCGGCGCGCTCACCTACAAGCGCCTGCTCATCGGCGCCGCCGTCCTCGGCAGCAAGCTGATGCCGCTGGCGCGGAGGGACGCGCCGTCGGCGTCATGCTGCCGAACGCCAACGGCGCGGTCGTCACCATCCTCGGCCTGATGTCGGCGGGCCGCGTGCCGGCCATGATCAACTTCACCGCCGGCGCGGCGAACATTCTCGCCGCCTGCAAGGCCGCGCAGATCGATACCATCCTCATCGTCGCGCGCCTTCATCGAGAAGGCGCAGGCTCACCAACCTGGTCGCGGCGATCGAGCAAGGAGGTCAGGATCGTCTATCTCGAAGACGTTCGCGCCAGCGTCACCATCGTGCGACAAGATCCGCGGCCTGCTCAACGCCAAGCAAGCCGCTGGTCGACGCGCAAGGCCGACGACTGGGCCGCGATCCTGTTCACCTCGGGCTCCGAAGGCGTGCCGAAGGGCGTCGTGCTGTCCCACCGCAACATGCTGGCGAATGCCGCGCAGGCCGCCGCGCGCATCGATTTCGGCCGCGAGGACAAGGTGTTCAACGTGCTGCCGGTGTTCCACTCGTTCGGGCTCACGGTCGGCGTGGTGCTGCCGCTCGTCTCCGGCGTGCGCATCTATCTCTATCCCTCGCCGCTGCACTATCGCACCGTGGCGGAGCTGATCTACGGCGTGAACGCCACCATCATGTTCGGCACCGACACGTTCCTCGCCGGCTATGCGCGGGTCGCGCACCCTACGACTTCCGCTCGCTGCGCTACATCCTGGCCGGCGCCGAGCCGGTCAAGGAAGCGACCCGCCGGACCTACATGGAGAAATTCGGGCTGCGCATCCTCGAAGGCTACGGCGTCACCGAGACCGCGCCGGCGCTCGCCTTGAACACGCCGATGTTCAACAAGTTCGGCACGGTCGGACGCATCCTGCCCGGCATGGAGGCGCGGCTGGAGAAGGTCGAGGGCGTCGAGGAGGGCGGCCGCCTGTTCGTGCGCGGGCCGAACGTGATGCTCGGCTATCTCAAGGTCGACAACCCGGGCGTGCTCGAGCCGCCGCGCCGAAGGCTGGCACGACACCGGCGACATCGTCACCATCGACGAGCAGGGCTTCGTCACCATCAAGGGCCGCGCCAAGCGCTTCGCCAAGATCGGCGGCGAGATGATCTCGCTCGCCGCGGTCGAGACGCTGGCGGGCGAGTTGTGGCCGAATGAGCCGTCAGCGGTAGTCGCGGTGCCCGACCTGCGCAAGGGCGAGCGGCTCATCCTGCTGACGCAGCAGAAGGGCGCAACCCGCGGCGAATTCCAGGCCTTCGCCAAGGGCAAGCACGCCTCCGACCTGATGATCCCATCCGATGTCTGGGTGCTCGACAAGCTGCCGATGCTCGGCTCCGGCAAGGTCGACTCGATGGCCGCGGGCAGGCTGGTCCAGGAGCGGCTCGCCGCCAAGCCGGACGCGATGGCGCGCGCAATGGGGTGACGGCTGGCGCGGGCATCCGTCCCGCGCAGCTCCGGGCGCGGCGTGACTCCTGTCGGCGGCTGCTCGGGGCCTCAAAGCCGCTTTCATCACATCGCTCCAACCGCATTGCGGCTGGTCACGCGGTCTCGGCGACGATCTCCAGCGCCAAGACGTCCACTTCTCCACCGGCGGCGCGTTTCGTCTCCTCGGTGTAGCGTAAGAAAAACTCCGGGCCTGAAGGAGCTTAACGGCGTCATCGTCAGCCGCCGTGGCGAGATGGTAGTAGTCGGAACCGCCGCGACTCTTCATGCAGCGATACGATATTTTTCCCCGCAAGGCGGGATCGTTGTCCAGCGCCGAGATAAATCGAACGATGTCCTGATGCCACCGTTCTTCCGAACCGCTTTTCAAACGATACTTGATGAGAAATTGCTTCATAGGGCGCTCCCTTTCTCCTTGTCAGCCCGCCACCGGTTTGGCACGGCGCCAACCTGCGCATGGCTGCATTTGGGAAGTGCAGGAGCGAATTAGCAAGTATGGACAAAAATGATACTATGCGTGGTTCGGTCAATCGCCGTATTGCGGCGGCGGAGCGAGGCTGGCGATGTCGGGATCAAAATCAACGACGAAATGCGGTTGCCCGGTCACGGCATTTCAGAAGATGATCAGTGGAAAGTACAAGCTCCGCATCATGTGGGATCTCAAGGACGGTCCGCTTCGCTACGGCGAGATTCGAAGCGGTCTCCTGAGAGGGGCCGAGGGAACGCAGGAAATCGCTCCACGCGTCCTCAGTCGCGAATTGAAGGCGCTGACGCATACGGGACTCATCGATCGAAAGGATTACGGCGTCGTTCCGCCCAAGGTGGAGTATCGCTTGACCCGCAAGGGCAAAGTTTCATTCCCGTCATTTCGGCCATTCGCCAGTGGGGCGCTCGCCACCTGCGTCAAGCCGGTCATGGCGAGAAAATCGATCAAATCGCTGCGGAGTAGCGGCGACGACGCTCCCGCGCCTGCCCGCAAAGTTCAATCTCGGACGGAGCAGCCGCGCAATATGACGCCGGCTGGATCAGGGCGTTAGCGATCAAAAGTGCGAACCACGTCACGCCCCGTCATCGTCGTCCTTGGCCGGAGCGCCCGAAGAGGCCAGCAGTGCGTTCGGTCCCGGCGTCATCCCGATTTTTGTCGCAGCGGCGTGCGCGGCCGTGAGCGCCGCGTCAGCGCCGCCGCCATGCACGGAATAGAGCTTGGGCGCGGCGCGATTGATCTGGAGGTGGAAAATATCCGGGCGATTGTAGTGGCCGGCGAAGTCGTGCCGGAGCTTCATCTGGATGCCGAGCTCGAGATTGCATTCGGCATAGAGGATGCCTTCCTCCGCGCCCATCGGGCCCGGCGATGATGCGGCTGTTGGGCGCGACGATCACGCTGCCGCCGCTGCAATCGGGACTGCGCAGGAACTTCTCGGCCGCCGCGTCGGGCTCGAGCATCTCGATCATGCGCTCGTCCACGGTGCCGCAGGCCGAGATCACGAAGGCCTTGCTCATCTGCGCGAAGGCCTGTGCGTCCACCGCCACGCGATTGCGCAAGGGATCGCCGCTGGTGGGAAAGTGGTTCGGCCAGCTCATGACGTGAATGCGGGTGCCTTCGGCGGTGAGCGCGAACACGGCGAGCGGGTTCGAGTTCTCGCCGCAGATCAGACCGCTCATCGGTCCGAACTCGGTCTGGAACGCGCCGAACGTGTCGCCGAAGCCGCCCATATGCACCAGCCGCTCGCCGACGGTCGGCATGATCTTCTGGTGCTTGCCGATCAGCGTGCCGTCCGGCGCGATGTAGATCTGGCTGTTGAACATCGTGCCTGTCGTGTTCGGCATTTTCTCGCAGGCGCCGATCACCACATAGGCGTTGGCGTCGCGCGCGGCCGCGCACAGCGCGTCTACCTCCGGTCCCGGGATCTCGACCGAGTTCTTGAACAGCTCGGTCGCCAGCCGGTTGGAGAGCGCGCCGGTGGCGGAATGGTGGTGGTACCAGACCGGATGCGCGGGAATGAATCCTTCCGGGAAACCGATCACGCGCGCGCCATTCCGGCCGGCCTCGCGAATGAGGCGGCACGCCTTCTCGGTCGAGCCTTCCCGGTCGAGGAATACCGAGGCGGCCTGGACGGCGGCGACTTTCACGACCGGATAAACGTCGCCCATCCCTAAGCCCGTGGGTTCCAACCGCCCTGCCATTTGTTCCCACGCTTCGACTCCGGGGGACAACGATGGCGCATGCCCAGTATCTTGTGCGCGCGGATGTTGCCGCATGCCCAGGGCGCGATCAACCGCGGTGATGAATTGTTTACCATGCGCTCGATCGGTGCGCTGGAGTCGCGCGGAATTGTGAGCCGGATACCACTCCATTGCCCGCGCATGTGCAGAGCTGCTGACGCGCCGGCCGCGCGGCCACGACCGCTTCGAGTTTCTTAACCATCGTCGGCTAGCTTGGCGGCACCGGTTTCGCACCGGAGCGTCGCGCGCTTTCGCCTGGGGCGGGCTGAAGCCGACGCTTGGCGGCGGGGAACGCGCCAATGGGGGCAAGTGCGGGTCGAGTCTTCGTTGCGATAGCCGTGTGCCTGTTCTGGCTCAACGGCTGTGAGAGCTCAACCAAGCTCGGTGATCTGTTCCAATCGAAGTCCGACACGCCGCAAAACGCTTCAGCCACCGAAGGCTCCTCATCCACGCAAGGCTCCTCGTCGGAACAGGATCCGGCCTCGACCGGCAGCGTGCAGCCGGCCGCGCGTGATGCCGTGCCCGGCGCGGGTGCGAAGCGAGCGGGCAAGGAATCCGAGGACGTCAGCCTCGGCAAGAAATACTTCAACGCCGGCAATTTCACCCTTGCCGAACGCCACTTCCGCCGTGCGGTCGAACTGCGCCCGCGCGACCTCGATAGCTGGGTCGGGCTGGCGGCCTCCTACGACCGGCTGCGCCGGTTCGAGCTCGCCGACCGCGCCTATGACCAGGCGCTCAAGATTGCCGGCCCGACCGGGGAGATCCTCAACAACCGCGGCTACTCCTACATGCTGCGCGGCGACTACCGGCGTGCCCGCGAGACGCTGCTGGAGGCCCAGACCCAGGACCCCGGCAATTCCTACATCAAGAACAATCTCGAACTGCTCGAGGCCAGCGTTCGCAAGAACAAGGCCGACCCAGTAGCCCGTCGCGCCTGCGGGCAAGTCGCGTCAACTCAGCAATCCAGGACGTGGCTGTCGCCCTAGACTTTACCGGGGCGACGTGCAACGTGGCGCGATCTCAACGGCTCACGGCGCGCATGTCATGTTCGAAAGCTTTCGCAGATTCTTGTCCGACGTCACGGAGGGCGAGAAGCGTCCGACCCATTTCGAGCACAACGATTATCGCCTTGCGGCAGCGGCGCTGCTCGTCCACGCCGCCGCCATCGACGGCACGGTTTCCGACGTGGAGCGCTCCAAGCTGCACGCGCTCATCAAGCGGCGATTCGGCCTCGACGAGGAGATGACGGACGAACTGGTCGCCGAAGCGACCGCGGCCGAGCATGAGGCGATCGATCTCTATCATTTCACGCAGCTGATCAATCGCTCGCTCGAAGAGGACGGTCGCCGCCGCGTGGTCGAAATGATGTGGGAAATGGTCTATGCCGACGGTCATGTGAGCGAGTTCGAGCGCAACCTGATCTGGCGGGCCGCGGATCTCCTCGGCGTTTCGTCGCGCGAGCGGATCGAGCTCGGCCAGCAGGTGGCCAGCCGGCAAGGGATCGGCTAGTGCCCCGAACCCAAGTTCGCGCACATCGCGCGGCAAGTTCAATCGCGAACTTCGGGTCCAGGGGCACTGAATCATAGAGTTGCTAGTGGTCCTGATTCAAGTTCGCATCATAACGCTGCGGTGCTGGCGAACTTCGGAATCGGACCACTAGTGCCGAACCCGAAATTCGCACAGTGAAATCCAAAACTCGCTAGCATCATGAATTGTCGGCGTCCCTTGATTCCGAAGTTCGCATCAGAGGGCGCCGCGAAGGTTTGCGAACTTCGGAACTGGGAGACTGGACGTGACGTCGGAGAAACGCCCGGTCACGTTGATCACCGGCGCGTCGGCGGGCATCGGGGCGGCGCTCGCGCATCGGTTCGCCGCGAACGGCCACGAGCTCGTTCTCGTTGCCCGACGAGAGCAGGCGCTCGCTGCGGTGGCCGACGCCATCGCGGCGACGGGCCGGCCGCGGCCCACCGTTCTGCGCGCGGACGTCGCGCGGGCCGATGCGGCGCAGGAGATCGCCGCGGCGCTTGCCGCGCGTGATCTCGAGCCGGACACCGTCGTCAACAATGCGGGCTTCGGCTTGATCGGCGCCGCGGACACGCTCGACCGTGCCGAGCAGCTCGCCATGATCGATCTCAATGTGCGGGCGCTGACCGATTTCTCGCTCGCCTTCCTCGACAGCCTGGAACGCCGCAAGGGCGGGATTCTCAACGTGGCGTCGATCGCGGGCTTCCTGCCCGGCCCCGGCATGGCGGTCTACTACGCCACCAAGGCCTATGTGATTTCGTTCAGCGAGGCGCTGCATCAGGAGCTCAAGCCCAGGGGCGTGCGCGTCACCGTGCTTGTGCCCGGGCCCGGTGCCGACCGAGTTCCAGGCCCGCGCCGGAATCAACCACGAGGCTTTTCCGCCGCTGCTGACGCGTTCCGCCGAGCGGGTGGCGCGGGACGGCTATCGCGGCCTCAAAGAGGGCCGCCGCATGGTGGTCCCGGGTTCCGCCAACAGGGTGGTGACGGCCGCTTATCCGTGACCGCCATGCTGCTCAGCACGGCCACTGCGTGCGTTCGCGACGCATGCCCGACAGTCCGGTCGCGCAATACTGCCGGCCATGACGCCGCAAGCTTGGCAGTCGCGCGCCGCTCGCGCGGGCATTGAATCCGAGGCGCGTTGCTCGACATGATCGCGCGATGCTGCCGCCGATTCTGATCGTCATGCATCAGGAGACTTCGACGCCTGGGCGTGTCGGTCACGCCCTGCGCCAGCGCGGCTATCCGCTCGATCATGCGCCGCCCGCGCTTCGGCGACCCGCTGCCCGAGACCATGGCAGGACATGCCGGCGCCATCTATCTTCGGCGGTCCGATGAGCGCGAACGACACCGACGATTTCGTCCGTCGCGAGATCGACTGGCTCAAGGTCCCGCTCAAGGAGAAGAAGCCGTTTCTCGGCATCTGCCTGGGCGCGCAGATGCTGGCGCACCATCTCGGCAGCCGCGTCTACCAGCACCCCGACGGTCACGCCGAGGTCGGCTATTATCCGATCCGGCCGACCGAGATCGGGCGCGACGTCTGCGATCCCTGGCCGGAGCAGGTCTACCAGTGGCATCGCGAAGGCTTCGACCTGCCGCTGCGGCGGCGAGCTGCTGGCCGAGGGCGATTCGTTCCCGGTGCAGGCCTTCCGCTACGGCGGCCCGGCCTATGCGCTGCAATTCCATCCCGATGTGACCCACGCGATGATGTGCCGGTGGACCACGCGCGGGCATGAACGCACGCTGCTGCCCAACGCCAAGCCGCGGCTCGCGCATTTTGCCGACCGCGCGGTCTATGATCCGGCCGGCCGCGCGTGGCTCGCGGCGTTCCTCAACCACTGGCTGGGAAGCCGGAGCCGGAGCAAAGCCAGGTGTCGGCGGGCTGATGCCGACCACGCGACCGCGGCTTCAAATCTTCTTCGTGTGGAAGCTGTCGACGTGGCGAAGCGCCGGAAAGGCGCGCGTCCAGATCAGCACCACCAGCAGGGTTCCGACGCCGCCGACCAGGACCGCCGGAATGGCGCCGAGCCAGGCGGCCATGACGCCCGCGCGGAAATCGCCGAGCTGATTGGAGGTGCCGGAGAAGAGCGATGCCACCGCGTTGACGCGTCCGCGCATCTCGTCGGGAGTTTCGAGCTGGACCAGCGTCATGCGGATCACCACGCTCACCGCGTCCGACGCGCCGAGCACCGCGAGCGCGGCCATCGACAGGATGAACGACTTCGACAGCGCGAACACGATGGTTGCAAGCCCGAAGCAGGCAACGCAGTAGAACATGATGCCGCCGACGCGTCGCGTGAGCGGCGAGGTCGTCAGCACGGCCGTGATCGCCAGCGCGCCGATCGCGGGCGCGGCGCGCAACAGGCCAAGTCCCTCCGGGCCGGTGTGGAAGATTTCGTCGGCGAAGATCGGCAGCAGCGCGGTGGTGCCGCCGAGCAGGACCGCGAACAGATCGAGCGAGATGACGCCGAGCACGATCGGATTGCGGCGGATGTAGGCGACGCCGGCGAAGAACGCCTCGAAGCTGATGGGGGAGCGGCTCGAGACGAAACGCTCGATGCGCACGAAGGCCAGCAGGATCACCGATGCGAGGAAGAGCGCGCAGCAGGTCGTGTAGGGAACCGCCGCGCCGAAGGCATAGAGAATGCCGCCGATCGCCGGGCCGGTGATGGTCGCGAGCTGGGTGGTCGAGGCGGACGCCGCGACCGCGCGCGGAAACAACGACGACCGGCACGACCGCCGGCAACAAGGTCTGCTGGGTCGGCGCCTCGAAGGCCCGTCCGACCCCGAAGACGAACACCGCCGCCAGGATGAACTCCCTCGTCACCCAGCCGGAGACGGAGCCGATGGCCAACGCTGCGGCGGCGAGGCCTTCGAGCGCCTGGCAGATCTGCAGCAGGCGGCGCCGGTCGTAGCGGTCGGCGACCTGGCCCGCCACCAGCATGAACGCGGCCATCGGCAGGAACTGGATGAGCCCGACCAGCCCGAGGTCGAACGCGCTGCCGGTGAGCGCATACATCTGCCAGGCCACCGCCACCCCCAGCATCTGGAAGGCCAGGGCGGAGCAGGTCCGCGCGCTCCAATAGAACACGAACGGGCGGTGCCGCAGGATCGAGTCCGCCGCGGCTTCAGTCGGGCTCATGGGCGTTCGATGGTTCTCGCCGGGTACGCGGGCGAGGTTGCTTCGGCCCACGTTCGCCGACCGCGGTCGCCGGGCGGCGGACTGCGACAGTCGGCAGGCTTCGATCGGCAGCGATGGCCATTTGGCGGGTGGCTTGCCAGCCCGGCCGCAGGGCGGCGAAGGCTGGTGGAGCCGAGGGGGTCGAACCCTGACCTCCTCATTGCGAACGAGGCGCTCTCCCAACTGAGCTACGGCCCCGGCCAAAATGCAACCGTGTTGCGGCGGCTGTGAGTGCCGGCCATTTACGGCCCGGAGTCCAAGGAGTCAAGGATCAGCCCGCCGAGATGCCGACCACTGCGGCGATGGCTTTGCGTTGCGTCAACGCGGCAACGCGATTATCAAGCTCCCGGCGACTCGGCCTGGGGCCGTTCGCCGGCCGGCCTATTCGCGGGGTGAATCCGATGAATCCGTTTCTCTGGCTCATCCATACGCTGATCTGGCTCTACATCTATCTCCTGATCGGCGCGGCCGTGCTGTCGTGGCTGATCGCGTTCAATGTCGTGAACAGCCACAATTCCACCGTCCGCGCGATCTGGGATTTCCTCTACCGCGTGACCGAGCCGGGCCTGCGGCCGATCCGTGCCGTCCTCCCCAATCTCGGCGGCATCGACATCTCGCCGGTCATTCTCATCATCGCGCTGATGTTTCTCGATCAGCTCATCATCTGGCTCTTCGTCTCGGCGTTCGGCTGATTGAGCGCGCCTGCTCCTCCGTGGCGGATCGAGGCGGACGGGCTTACGCTCGCCGTGCGGCTTACGCCGCGCGGCGGACGCGACGCCATCGACGGCATCGAGCGGTTGTCGGATGGGCGCCGCGTGCTGAAGGTGCGCGTGCGCGCGGCGGCGAGCGAGGGCGAAGCGAATGCGGCGCTGACCAGGCTGATTGCCAAGACGCTCGGCGTGCCTTCCCGTGACGTCAGCCTGGCGGCCGGTGCCAGCGCGCGGCTCGAAACGCATCCGGGTCGCCGGGGCGGGCGCGACGCATGCGGCGGTGCTGGAGAAAATCTGCGCCATCGGGTAATCCGGTTCATCGCTCTGGTCCCGAGCCGCTGCCGCAGCGGGCGTTCGGAGGATGGGCGCGCCTCATCGCGCCGGCGGATAGTGCCATGACCGCAAAGATCATCGACGGCAAGGGGATCGCAGCGAACCTGCGCGGCAAGGTCGCGGACGCCGTGCACCGGCTGGCGCGCGACCGCGGCATCACGCCGGGGCTCGCGGTCGTGCTCGTTGGCAACAATCCGGCGAGCGAGAGCTACGTCGGCAGCAAGATGAAGATGACCGTCGGAAGCGGCATGCGATCGTTCGATCACCGGCTGCCGGCGACGACGAGCGAAGCCGAGCTGCTGGCGCTGATCGGCGCGCCTCAACGCCGATCCCGACGGTCCACGGCATCCTGGTGCAGCTTCCGCTGCCCGCGCAGATCGATCCGCAAAACATCATCGCCGCGATCGATCCGGCAAAGGACGTCGACGGCTTCCATCCCGTGAATGCCGGACGCCTGTCGCGCGGGCCTGCCGGCGCTGGCGCCATGCACGCCGATCGGCTGCGTGCTTCTCGCCAAGACCGTGCAGCCGTCGCTCGCCGGGCTCGAGGCGGTGGTGATCGGCCGCTCCAACATCGTCGGCAAGCCGCTGGCGCAGCTCCTGCTGGCGGAGAACGCGACGGTGACGGTGGCGCATTCCAAGACGCGCGATCTGCCGGCGGTCTGCCGCCGCGCCGACGTGTTGTTCGCGGCGGTCGGACGAGCGGAGATGGTGCGGCGCGATTGGGTCAAGCCCGGCGCCACCGTGATCGACGTCGGCATCAACCGGGTGCCGGCAAGAGGGCGGCAAGTCGCGCATCGTCGGCGACGTGGCCTTTGCCGAAGTGACCGAGATCGCCGGCGCGATTACGCCGGTGCCCGGCGGCGTCGGGCCGATGACGATTGCCTGCCTGCTGGCCAATACGGTGCGGGCGGCTTGTGCGATCGCCGGCTTGCCGGCGCCGGCGCTCGGCCAGGGGCCGACAGACGATCGGGAATAGCGAGCGACAGGATAGCGGCGAGATGAGGTAGGTCGGATCAGCCAGGCCGTGAGCGGGCGATCCCGCGCGAGCGACATTGTCGCGCGCTCTCGATGCCACGTCGACTCGGCTACGGGATCAGTCAGCCGTTCCAGGCGAAGGCGACCTTGTCGAGAACGCGGTTGCCGAACCGTTCGGAAGAGCGCGCCACGGCCTTGCCGCCGAGCGCGCGATAGAAGCCGCCTGCGGGCTCGTTATCCGACAGCGCCCACACCACCATGCTTTGCAAGCCGCTCTGCATCAGGTCGCGCCGCGCCGCCGAGAACAGCTTGCGGCCGAAGCCGAGGCCCTGGAATTCCGGTCGCAGATAGAGCTCGTAGATCTCACCGTCGTAGTAGAGGCTGCGCGCGCGGTTGCGGCCGTAATTGGCGTAACCGGCCAAGGCTATCGCCGAACGCAAGCACCGCGATGCGGCTGCCCTTGCGGACCGCGCTGTCCCACCATTGCGGGCCGCGCCGGTTGATGAGCTTGTCGAGTTCAGGCCCGGGAATGATGCCCTGATAGGCACCGCGCCAGGCCTCGTCATGAGTCGCTGCGATCGCCGTTGCATCTGACGGCTTTGCGCGACGGACTTCGATGAGGATCGTGCTCATGACGTTGATACAAGCAAGCACTTCGTCGCGCTTCAAGAGCTATGTTTAATGCTCGGTTAATAGCGTTGGCGATTGATGTGGATTTGCCACACTGCGACGTCCGCGCCCTGCTCGCGACCGCGCAAAGATCGAGATACATGCGCGCAAACCAGTGAAAATGTTGCAGCGGCGACACGCGCAAGCGACAAAGATCGACCAGGGACGCGCCTGCAACGTTCCAGCGGGGTGTTGCGCTGCGGTTGCGCTGTGACGCCGGACGGCCACGGCAGCGACAGATCAGTCAATCCACGAGACCGATGCGCGCCCTCACCGGGAGACGACAGCCCTGAGCCGGTGATTGTATAGCTCCGCCTGCGCGGGCGACGGCGGTCAGTCGGCTCAGCGGCGTCTCACACCCGCTCTGCTTCCTTGACCCTGCTCCGCCTTCTTGCGGTCGTTGGGGTCGAGCAGCTTCTTGCGCAGCCGGATCGCCTTCGGCGTCACCTCGACCAGCTCGTCGTCGCTGATATAGGCGAGCGCCTTCTCCAGCGTCATCTGGATCGGCGGGGTCAGGCGCACGGCCTCGTCCTTGCGAGTGGGTGCGGATGTTGGTGAGCTTCTTGCCCTTGAGCACGTTGACCTCGAGATCGTTGCCGCGGGTGTGCTCGCCGACGATCATGCCGCGATAGACCTTCCAGCCCGGCTCGATCATCATCGGCCCGCGGTCCTCCAGGTTCCACAGCGCATAGGCGACCGCCTCGCCCTGGTCGTTGGAGATCAGCACGCCGTTGCGCCGGCCTGCGATCTCGCCGCTTGATAGGGCGCGTAGTCGTGGAACAGCCGGTTCATGACCGCGGTGCCGCGCGTGTCGGTGAGAGCTCGCCCTGGTAGCCGATCAGGCCGCGCGTCGGCGCGTGGAACACGAGCCGCACGCGGCCGCCGCCCGACGGGCGCATCTCCGATCATCTCGGCTTTGCGCTCGGACAGCTTCTGCACCACGATGCCGGAGTGCTCCTCGTCGACGTCGATGACGACTTCCTCGATCGGCTCCAGCAGCTCGCCGGTCGGCGTCGCGCTCGAGCAGCACCTTCGGCCGCGACACCGAGAGCTCGAAGCCTTCGCGCCGCATGGTCTCGATCAGGATGCCGAGCTGCAGTTCGCCGCGGCCGGCGACCTCCATGGGATCCTTCTCGGTCGGATTCGCTGATCCGCAGCGCGACGTTGCCCTCGGCCTCGCGCAGCAGCCGGTCGCGGATCACCCGGCTCTGTCACCTTGTCGCCCTCGGTGCCGGCGAGCGGCGAATCGTTGACGCGGAAGGTCATCGCCAGCGTCGGCGGATCGATCGGCTGCGCCGGGCAGCGGCGTCGTCGACCTCCGGGCGCGCAGATCGTGTGCGACGACGGTCGCCTCCGGCAGGCCGGCGATGGCGACGATGTCGCCGGCCGACGCCTCCTCGATCGCCGGTGCGCTCGAGCCCGCGGAAGGCGAGCACCTTGGTGACGCGGCCCTCCTCGATCAGCTTGCCGTTGCGGTCGAGCACCTTGACGGTCTGGTTCGGCTTCACCGCGCCCGAGCGTGATGCGGCCGGTGACGATGCGGCCGAGATAGGGATTGGCCTCGAGGATGGTGCCGAGCATGCGGAACGGTCCGTCCTCGACCGTCGGCGGCGCGACGTGCCGAGTGACCAGATCGAACAGCGGCGCCATGCCCTGGTCCTTCGGGCCGTCGGGCTCGGCCGCCATCCAGCCTTCCTTGGCCGAGCCGTAGAGGATCGGGAAATCGAGCTGCTCGTCGGTGGCGTCGAGCGCGGCGAACAGGTCGAACACCTCGTTCACGACCTCCGTCGGCCGCGCATCCGGCCGGTCGACCTTGTTGATCACGACGATCGGCTTGAGCCCGACCTTGAGCGCCTTCGAGACCACGAACTTGGTCTGCGGCAGCGGCCCTTCGGCGGCGTCGACCAGCACCAGCGCGCCGTCCACCATGTTGAGGATGCGCTCGACCTCGCCGCCGAAATCGGCGTGGCCGGGCGTGTCGACGATGTTGATGCGGGTGTCCTGCCAGAGGATCGAGGTCACCTTGGCGAGGATGGTGATGCCGCGCTCGCGCTCGAGGTCGTTGGAATCCATCGCGCGCTCGGCCACCCGCTGGTTCTCGCGGAAGGCGCCGGACTGCTGCAGCAGCCGGTCGACCAGCGTGGTCTTGCCATGGTCGACGTGGGCGATGATCGCCACGTTGCGCAAAGACATGACGAGGGAAATCCGGTGGGGCCCGGCCGAGCCAGGGCTACGCTTGCGGTGCAATATATGCATCGGCGGCCCAATCGCAACGCCAAAGTCGGCGGAATTGCCGTCTCAAGTCGCAGGCGGCTGCGAGACCGATGGGCGAGCGCCGGCCGATCCCGCAAGTCGACTCGAAAGCGCAACGCGCAGGCACCGACGGCGCCATGCGCTAGGGGCGGAGTGGACAGTGGGAGCCGCTGGCTGCGACCGCCGGACTTGATGCGCGTTGCGATGCAAGAGCCTCTTGCGTCGCGGCGCGGAGAAGGCGACGATGGGGACAAGAGGTCGGAGGTCGCGTGCGCTGCTCGATCCCAGTCAAGAACAGACGCCGGGTCTTGTGCGTTTTTCCGCATTACGCCCTGCGTTCGGCGACCTTCAACCACGCCTATCGGTTGATGAAGGGCGTGCGCGCCTTCATGCCGCCGCAGGGCCTGCTGCTGATCGCGGCCTATATGCCGGAAGGGTGGCCGGTCCGCTTCATCGACGAGAATATCGCGCACGGCGACCGCCGCCGACTTCGCGTGGGCCGACGTCGTCGCTGGTCAGCGGCATGCACGTCCAGGCGCCGCAGATTCACGACATCGCACGCGCGCGCGCACGCGGCCGGCAAGGTCGTCGGTGCTGGGCGGGCCGTCGGTGTCGGCCTCGCCCGAAATGTATCCGGACATCGACTATCTCCACGTCGGCGAGATCGGCGATGCCACCGATCGGCTCGATCGCGCGCCTCGACGAGAGCGTCGCGCCGCCGCCCGCGCAGATGCGCTTCGAGACCAAGGAGCGGCTGCCGCTGCAGCGACTTCCCGATCCCGGCCTACGACCTCATCCCGCTCGACGAACTATCTGATGCTGCACGCTTGCAGTTCTCGAGCGGCTGTCCCTATCTGCTGCGAGTTCTGCGACATCCCCAACCTCTACGGCCGCCAGCCGCGGCTCAAGACGCCGCAGCAGATCACCGCCGAGCTCGATGCCATGCGCCAGCAGAAGGCGCATCCGCCGGTGGTCTATTTCGTCGACGACAATTTCATCGGCAATCGCAAGGCCGCCAAGGACATGCTGCCGCATCTCGTCGCCTGGCAGAAGCAGCACGGCTATCCGATGCAGTTCGCCTGCGAGGCGACGCTCAACATCGCCAAGCAGACCGGAAATCCTCGAGCTGATGCGCGAGGCGTCGTTTCTCGGCCATGTTCGTCGGCATCGAGACGCCGGAGGCCGATGCGCTCAAGGCCATGCGCAAGGAGCACAACAACGCCGTGCCGATGATGGAGTCGATCAAGACGCTCAACGACTATGGCCTGGAGGTCACCTCCGGCATCATCCTCGGCCTCGACACCGATTCCGCACGACACCGAAGCGCGGCTCAAGGATTTCATCGACGTCTCGCAGCATCCCGATGCTGACCATCAATCTGCTGCAGGCGCTGCCGAAGACGCCGCTGTGGGATCGGCTCAAGCAGGCCGGACCGCATCGACGACGATCCGACGCTCGAAAGCAACGTGCGCTTCCTGCGGCCCTACGACGAGGTGGTGGCGATGTGGCGGCGCTGCATCGCCTATGCCTACGATCCCGAGCGGCTGTTCGCGCGCTTCCATCATCAGGTCGATGCCACCTATGTGAACCGGATGATCGCGCCGGCGCGCGGCAAGCTCACCTGGGCGAACCTGTCGAGGCGGCGCTGGTGCTGCGCGTTCCGCGTCATGCTGCACATCGGCATGCTGTCGGACTACCGCAAGCCGTTCTGGCGCGCCGCGCGCTACGCGCTGCGCCGCGGCCAGATCGATGCCGTGCTCGGCATGGGCTTCATCGCGCACCACCTCATCCAGTTCACGCGCGAGGCGCTGCGCGGCGAGCAGAACGCGTCGTACTACTCGACCAAGTTGCGCACGGCCGAGCCCGCGCCATACGCGCCGGAACTGGCGACGACGCTGCGCAAGTCGGCGTAACCGCGGCACCGCGTTCGCTGTACGCCCTCACCCTACGGCGCTCACCCAAGCTTTGGCTCCAGTGTGGTCGACCACAGCGCGCGGTCGTCGACGTCCTTGAGCGTCACCGTCATGACTTCGCGTCGCGCCGTCGATCGCGACATGGCCGAAGAACTGCAGGCCCTCGCTCGGCGCAACGATCTGGCCCTGCTCCGTGCTCGGCGCCTTCACGTAGACGCAGCTGCGGTCCGAAGGTGTTGTCGAGCTCGTTCTGCGGCCGAAGCTGCCGGCGTGGATCGGGCCGGAGACGAATTCCCAGAACGGCTCGAAATCCTGGAACACCGCCTTGTTCGGATCGTAATAATGCGCGGCGGTGTAGTGCACGTCGGCGGTGAGCCAGAGCGTGTTGCGGACGCCGGCGCGCTTGATGAAGGAGAGGAGGTCGGCGATCTCGAGCTCGCGGCCGCGCGGCGGGCCCGTCGCCCTGGGCGATCGCCTCGACGCCCCATTTGCGGTCGGCGTCGTAGACCACGATCAGGCCGATCGGCATGTCGGCGGCGATCACCTTCCAGGTCGCCTGCGAGTTCATCAGCTCGCGCTTGAGCCACGCGACCTGCGTGGGGCCGAGGAAGTAGGCGTCGGGCCCGTAGCTTTCCTCGCAGTCCTTCGCCGTTGGGGCCGCGGTAGCTGCGCATGTCGAGCATGAACACGTCGAGCAGCGGTCCGTAGGAGATCTTGCGATAGACGCGGCCCGGTTCGGCCTGCGTCAAGCGCATCGGCATATATTCGTGGAACGCGCGGCTCGCGCGCGCGGCCAGCGAGCAAGCGCATTCTTCTCGACGTATTTCTTGCGCGCGTGCTCGGCGCGGGTCAGCGGCTCGCCCGGCCACCAGTTGTTGGTGACCTCGTGATCGTCCCACTGCGAGAAGATCGGGACCTCGGCATTGAACGCGAGCACGTTCTTGTCGAGCAGATTGTATTTGTAGTTGCCGCGGAACTCGGCGAGCGTCTCGGCCGGCTTGGCCTTCTCCTCGGTGACGACGTTCTTCCAGATCTCGCCGTTCGGCATCTTCACCTCGGCGACGATCGGGCCGTCGGCGTAGATGTTGTCGCCGCTGTGGATGAAGAAATCCGGCCGGTTGCGCAGCATGGTCGCGTAGGTGCGCATGCCGCCGCGCGCCTCGTCGATGCCCCAGCCCTGGCCGGCGGTATCGCCCGACCAGACGAACGAGATCGAGCGGCGGTCGGCTCGGCGCGGTGCGGAAGCGCCCGATCATCGGCTCGCCGACGATGGTCGGGTACGCAAGGTCCTGGAAGCGGATGCGATAGAAGATGTCCTGGCCCGGCGGGCAGGCCCTCGATCAAGCGCGTTGGCGGTGAAATCGGTCTCCGGCAGCGCATCGACGAAGACGGCGCTGCGGATGGTCTTGAAGCTGTCGGTGGTGGCGATCTCGACCAGCATCCGCGCCGGCCGGTCGGCGCGCGCCCAGACCACGCCGGAGTCGGTCGATACGTCGCCGGACTGGATGCCGTGGGTGATGAGCGGTCGATCGGCGGCGCGGCTGAGGTAGGGTTTGGCGATGCCGCCGACGGCGGAGATCGCGGTCGAGGCCGCGGCGGTCGCCAGAAACCGCCGCCGCGACACGGGGATGCGCACGATCATTGATTCCCTCCAGTTCAAGGAAGGAGACGAAGATGGCGGCGGATTCTCACAGCATCATGACAGTTGAGCCGTGCGAGTCTGGGGACGGGGGATAATCGCTCAGGCGGCGGTCGGGCGCCTCACGGTCCGCGACCGCCTTTGCGAGTGCCGGCGCGCCGCAATTCATGGCACTATCCGCCGACCACGAGGTGTCACCATGGCTGAGAAACTGACAGGCAATGCCCGCAAGACCGCGCTCGCCAAGCTCAACGGCTGGAGCGAGGTCGAAAGACCGCGACGCCATCAGCAGGACATTCACCTTTCGCGATTTCAACGAAGCCTTCGGCTTCATGACGCGCGCGGCGCTGCGTCGCGGAGAAGCTCGACCACCATCCGGAATGGTTCAACGTCTATGACAAAGTCGAGGTGACGCTCGCGACCCACGATGCCGGCGGCGTGACCGAGCGCGACGTCGAGCTCGCCGCCGCCATGGACCGGCTGGCCGAAGCCCCGCGCTGAGGACCCGCTTCACTTGCAGCGCCTCGGCGCGGGCACCATTTAGGTCATGGATACGGACTGATAACTGGGAGCATGACCATGCCGTTCGAGCGTGCCACGTCGTGGGGCATGGCGGCTTCGATGAGCGCGGCGCCCGCAACGAGGAGCGCGTGCGCCGCGACTTCTGGCGGAAGGCCGCGCGGGTAGCGGCAAGACTGCCGTTCGCGGAGGATCTGCTCGCCGCCTATTACTGCGCCTTCGACCAGACGACGCCGTTCCAGGTGAAGGCGGCGCTCGATCGGCGCGCTCGCCTATTTCGTGCTGCCGTTCGACTTCGTGCCCGACGTGTTGCCGCTTCTCGGCTTTACCGACGATGCCGCCATGCTGCTCACGGCGCTGCGCATGGTGGCTGGCCACCTGCGTCCGGAGCATCGCGACGCCGCGCGCGTTGCGCTCGAACGGATCAAGGCCGGAAGGGAATAGGGCAGGGGCCGCGCGGCCAACAGGGTCCAACCACCCGGAGTTCAACGCGGCTGGCCCCGGAACTTGGGCTCACACCCGCACGACCAGCTTGCCCATGACCTTGCGGTCGGCGAGGGCCTTGAGCGCCGTTGGCGTCTCGGCGAGCGGATAGACCTTCTGAATGTGGCACGACAGCTTGCCCTCGGCGCACCAGTGCGCGAGCTGGTCGATGCGCGGCCTTGTACTGCTCCGCGTCGCGGCGGACCCAGGACCCCCAGAACACGCCGAGGATGGCGCAGCCCTTCAGCAGGACCAGGTTGAGCGGCAGCTTCGGGATGTCGCCGGCGGCAAAGCCGACAACGAGATGCCGCCCCTGCCAGGCGAGCGAGCGCACGGCCGGCTCGCTGTAGGGGCCGCCCGACCGGATCGAACACGACATCGATGCCGTGGTCGCCGCCGACGCGCTTGAGCGCGTCGCGCAGATCCTCGCTGTCGTAGTTCACCACCTCGTGGGCGCCGTGGGCGCGCGCGAACGCGAGCTTGTCGTCGCTGGAGGCGCAGGCGATCACGCGCGCACCCATGATCCGGCCCAGCTCGACCGCGGCGAGCCCGACCCCGCCCGAGGCGCCGAGCACGGCCAGCGTCTCGCCGGGACGCATCCGGGCCCGGTGCTGCGAGCGCGTGATAGGCGGTGCCGTAGGTGATGGTCGAGCGCTGCGGCGCGCTCGAAGTCGAGATCGGCGGAGATCTTGACGATCTGGTCGGCCGCGACGGCCGTGCGTTCGCGCGCCGCGTTGAAATTGGTGTAGCCCATGACGCGGTCGCCGGGCTGGAACTCGGTAACCCCGGCGCCTACGCTCTCGACCACGCCGGCGAACTCGCCGCCGGGCGAGAACGGAAACGGCGGCTTGGTCTGGTATTTGCCGGCGATGATCAGCGTGTCGAAGAAATTGAGGCCGACCGCCGCGACCTTGGCCACGACCTCGCCCGGTCCGGCCACCGGCTCGGGAACATCCGCGAGCACGAGGTCGTCGGGCGTGCCGAAACGCTGACAGAGAATGGCTTTCACGGCTGGGCTGCTCGAACGGTGTCGGGACGCCGGTATAGCATGGACGGCGTTGGAACGACGCCGGCGGAGGTGGCTACTACGTATCGGCTATCGTATATAGCGGCGTCAGCGGCAAGCGACGGCCGAATTCGCCTTCACATTGCCGAATTCCCCAAGCTAATGCTTGCCGTCAGGGGCTTGCTTTTCAATAGCGTTGCCGCCGTCACGGAGGTGGGCCGATGACCGGGACTCGATCTGTCGCGACCGCATTGATTCTGGCCACATCGGTGGTATCGGTCGCCTTTGCCCAGCAACCGGCGAAACCCGCCGCTCCGGCGCCGCAGCCCGCGAAGCCCGCTGCTCCGGCGGCGGCGCCCGCGAAACCTGCCGCTGCCCAGCCGCCGGCGAAACCCGCCGCAGCGGCCCCGCGGCGCTGCCGGAGCCGCTCAGCCCGCCTTGCTCGGCCAGTACGGCGATTGGGGCGCCTATGCCGCCTCGCCCGGCGGCAGCAAGGTCTGCTTCGCGCTTGCCAAGCCGAAGACCACGAAGATCGAGCCGGCCGGCCGCAAGCGCGATCCGTCCTATATCTTCGTCTCGACCCGCCCGGCCGACAACGTGAAGAACGAGGTGTCGGTCATCATCGGCTATCCGTTCAAGACCAGCTCCGATGCGACCGCCGAGGTCGGCGCCGTCAAGTTCGCGATGTACACGCAGAACGACGGCGCCTGGATCAAGAACGTCGCCGAGGAGGCGCGCATGGTCGATGCCATGCGCAAGGGCGCCGACCTGACGGTGAAGGGCACATCCGGTCGCGGCACCGCGTCGACCGACCAGTATTCGCTCAAGGGGCTCGCGCAGGCGCTCGAGAAAATCGAGCAGGAGTGCAAGTAGGCTCCGTGTCGCTGCAACGTCTACTGTCGATGGACTCCAGCGGTTGCGCTTATGAACTTGCCATCTCGGTCGCTCTAGCGGATGGTCCGCCAGCGTCGCGGTGAGTCTGTGGGTGCATACGCCGATTGCAAGTATCGCAACGTCTTAAGCATCGCCTGGAGGGGCATGCGGCTCCATTCGGTCCGTAACAGCTGCGGGTGTCTGCTCGCAGCGTTGCTATTGTTGCCGTCTCAGGGATTTGCAGCCGAGCCCGCGGAGAGACTCCAGCGCATCGATGCGCGTTGCGCAGTCGATATTTGACGCGTTCGAGTACCGTCGCAAAGTGGCGGAATACAATGCCGCGCGTCAGCAATACGACGCCGAAGTGGACGCGTATTGGGAGCTCCGTCGCGGACAAGAGGCGCTCGCGCGCTGCCAAACGCCGCGGCAGTCGAGGACATCCGGATCGAAGACTACGTCCTGACGCAGCCGCCGGTCTATTCGGGGCCGCCAAGACCCGTCGATCCGTCGGCGCCCGTCGAGGAGCCGCCGCCCAGGAAATATGTGCCTGTTGTCGCCGACCTGCTGGAGGCGGCGGCGCAGGAATTCAGGTTTGTTCCGCAACAGCCGCAAAACGAGCTCGAGTACAAGCGCGCCTACGCCAGGGTCGCCGCCGCCGCCGGCATTACGAAGGAACAAGCCGTACGCATCTACGCCTTCGAGATCCAGCGGCAACGGCAAATACGACGTGCAGGCGGGGTTGGAATACCCGCGACCGGGAGCGCAGGCGATTTCCACCGCGCTCGGCTACAACCAGTTGCTGTCTACCAACAGCGTCGAGCTCCTGGCGGAGAAGGGCGATCAGTTCATCCGCGCCCTGCAAGCGAAGGCGGCGGCGTCGAGCGCCGAAGCGAAAGCTGCGCTGCTGAAGAAAATCGCGGTACTCAAGGCCATGATCGCTTTCAGCCGCACCGTGCCGGACAGCTGGAGCGCGCATGACAGACTGGCGAACACGCCGAAGGGCTGGGGCATCCATGCGTTGAATCTCGACATCGATGTCGGCCCCCTGCTGCAGACGCAGAAGCTCCTCGATTCCATCGTTTTTGCGCGCAAGCAGGGCTACGATGCGACATTGACCGCGGCGGAGCTCGAGATGATGAACCTCACCGGCGATGGCAACGGCATCGATATGATCATGATGCCGCCGGCATGGCGCGAACGGGTGCCCACCGCGAATTTCTTCCAGCCGGGAGGCTATGCGCGCAATCCCATCGCGGGCCGCGCCAGCGTCGTTTCAAAGCTGCTCGCCACGACCAATGCCAGGATGGATGAGGAGGTCAGATTGCAAGGTGCGAAGGACCTGGCGGCCTTGTTCAAGTGAATGCTTCCCAAGGTGAGTCGCTGCGAGCAGTGGAGTGATCGATGATCCGGGTCGGCATCGGCGGATGGGTGTTCAAGCCGTGGCGCGGCGAGTTCTATCCCGAGGGGCTGCCGCAGGCGCGCGAACTCGAATACGCCAGCCGCAAGCTGACCGCGATCGAGATCAACGGCACCTTCTACAGCACTCAGAAACCGGAGAGCTTTCGCAAATGGGCCGCCGAGACGCCGGATGATTTCGTGTTCTCGCTCAAGGCGACCACGCTTTACCACCCATCGCCGGGTGCTCGCCGAAGCCGGCGAATCAGTCGAACGATTTTTTCGCAGTGGCGTGACCGGATTGAAGGGAAAGCTCGGGCCGATCCTCTGGCAATTTCATCCCGGCAAGAAATTCGAGCCCGACGACTTTGCGGCTTTCCTCGCGCTACTGCCGCAGCGCCTCGACGGCAAGCCCATCCGCCACGCGGTCGAGGTGCGGCACGAGAGCTTTCTGGTGCCGGCGTTCATCGCGCTGCTGCGCAAGTTCTCGGTGGCGCCGGTCCTGGTCGAGTCCGACAAGCATCCCTTGATCGCAGACGTCACAGGCGATTTCGTCTATGCCCGCCTGCAGCGCACGTCCGAGAAGGAAAAGACCGGCTATCCCGCGCGCGCACTCGACACCTGGGCGAAACGCGCGCAGAGCTTTGCCGACGGGGCGCGCCGGATGATCTCGCGACCATCGCGCCGCCATCGTCGGCGGCGGCGCAAGCGGGATGTGTTCATCTACATGATCTCGGGCGCAAAGGTGCGCGCCCCGGCTGCAGCGATGGCGCTGATCGAACGGCTCGAAGTGAAAGGTGCCAATCGTGCAAGATGAGCTCGGACGGCCGGCTCGGGCAATCTATCGCTGTCGGCCCAGGCACCCCATCTATGGTAGAACGCCGCGAGGCATGGCCCTTTCAAAACGATGACCGATCCGCTTCAAGCCACCAACCTCCCGCCGAGGACGCCTCACCCGGCGTCCGCGGGTTTCGTCGAAAAGACGCCGCTCGAGCGCTATGTGCCGCCGGCAAAGCCTTCGCTCGTGGGCCTGTCGCGCCCGCAATTGGCGGAGGCGCTCGGCACCGTCGGGGTGCCGTCGGCGCAGGGCAAGATGCGGGCGCAGCAGATCTGGCACTGGCTCTATGTGCGCGGCGCCACGCGCTTCGATGAAATGTCCAGCGTGTCGAAAGAGCTGCGCGCGGTGCTCGACGCGCATTTCACCCTGGCGCGTCCCGAAGTCGTGGCCGAGCAGATCTCGGTCGACGGCACGCGCAAGTGGCTTCTGCGGCTGCCCGGCGAGCATGCCGGCGAGCGGCCGCACGAGGTCGAATGCGTCTACATTCCCGAGGCCGGCCGCGGCACGCTCTGCGTCTCGAGCCAGGTCGGCTGCACGCTCACCTGCTCGTTCTGCCACACCGGCACGCAGCGCCTGGTGCGCAATCTTACGCCGGGCGAAATCGTCGGCCAGATCATGGTCGCGCGTGACCGTCTGGGAGATTGGCTGGGTGCGCGCGGCGCGGAAGGCGGGGCCGGGGAGCGCCTGGTCTCCAACATCGTGATGATGGGCATGGGCGAGCCGCTGTACAATTTCGAGGCGGTGCGCGATGCGCTCCTGATCGTGGCGGACGGGGAAGGTATCGCCATTTCCAAGCGCCGCATCACGCTCTCGACCTCGGGCGTGGTGCCGAACATTGCGCGCGCCGGCGCCGAGATCGGCTGCATGCTGGCGGTCTCGCTGCATGCGGTGCGCGACGACCTGCGCAACGAACTCGTGCCGCTCAATCGCAAATATCCGATCAAGGATCTGCTCGATGCCTGCCGCACCTATCCCGGTGCCTCCAACGCGCGGCGCATCACTTTCGAATACGTGATGCTCAAGGGCGTCAACGATCTCGCTCGCCGACGCCAAGGCGTTGGTCAAGCTGCTCAAGGGCATCCCGGCGAAGATCAACCTCATCCCGTTCAATCCCTGGCCCGGCACCGCCTACGAATGCTCCGACTGGGGGCAGATCGAGAAATTCTCCGAGATCATCTTCAATGCCGGCTACGCCTCGCCGGTGCGCACGCCACGCGGGCGCGATATCCTGGCCGCGTGCGGCCAGCTCAAGAGCGCGACCGAAAAGCTCTCCGCGCGCGAGCGCCTCGCGCTGCGGGCCATGGCGATGACGGACTGACCTGCGCATGGACAGCCTTGGTCGGCTGCTGCTGCGTGTCCTGCTGGTGCCGCTCGGCTATTTCGTCGCGGTGGTGATCGGCACGCTGGTGATCGTGTTCGGCTCGTGGAAGCTCGGAGTCGCCGCCGCGGATCCCGACGCGCAGCCGTTCGCGCTGTTCGGCTTCGTGTTCGCCGCCCCGGTCCTGCTGGTGATGCTGCTCAGCATGATGTGGCTTCCCGCCGCTATCGGGGTGCTCATTTCGGAGACCTTCGCGATCCGGTCCTGGATATTCCACGTCGGCAACGGCGCGGTCTCGGCCTGGATCGGATGGAGCCTGTTCGGCTACATCGACGACAGCCACATCCCGCTCAATGAGCCGCTCCCGGTCGTCGCCGCGGGTCTTGCAGGGGATTGGCCTATTGGGTGATCGCAGGCTGGAGCGCGGGCTTCTGGAAACCGGTATTTCGTCCCGATCCGATGGCGCTGCCAGCGAGGGTGGCCTCACATCCGCCGGAAATCCGTTAGGAAATCTGCTATAGGATGGCCTCGATCGATGGTTCGAGATCGAGGCGCCGAGCAGCGAGTTGCCATGCCAACAGTTGCGAAAGCCGATCGCTGCTCGACCACGCCCGGCATTCGAGGTGCGCCGCATCGTCTGCATGATCCTGCTTGGCGCCACGTTGGCCGGCTGCGATAAATGCGGAGACTGGTGGTCGTCCATGCGCGGCGAGAGCCAAGTCTGCCGCGAGCAGGCGCCGCCGCCGCAATAGCCGGCCGTGCCCGATTCCCGCCGCCTGCTCCGCCTGCTGTATCTGCCATTGCTCGCGCTCGCTGCGTCGGCGCCGATGTCCGCCCAAGCCGAAACAGCGCTGTTCGGCGGCAAGACCATCAAGATCATTGTCGGCATGCCTCCCGGCGGCGGGGTGGATAGCTATGCACGCCTGGTTCAGCGGCATCTCGGGCGCTTTCTGTCCGGCAGCGCCGGGGATCGTGGTGCAGAACATGCCGGGCGCCGGCTCGCTGCGATCGGTGATGGCGCTGGTGAACTCGCCCGAGGACGTCATCGGCACGCATTCAGCTCGGCGCTTCTCACGGAAGCGATATCGATGCCGGAGCGCGTGAAGGTCGATTTTCGAAGCTTCGCCTCCATCGGCAATGTCAGCGAGGACATCAGGATCTGCTACACCCGCGGTGCCCTGGGGGTGCGCAGCTGGAGCGACCTGCTGGCGCGCGAGCAGGTCGTTTTCGGCGCGACCGCGCCCGGCACGTCGGGAAATGTCGACACCGCCATGCTGCGCAACCTGTTCGGCGTCAAGCTCAAGCAGGTGCAAGGCTATGCCGGCAGCGCGGACAAGCGCCTTGCGCTCGAGAAGGGTGAGATCGACGGCGACTGCGGCGGCTGGACCTCGATCCCGGAAGACTGGCTGCGGAGCGGCAAGATCAACGCTGTCCTGCGTCTGTCGCCGACGCTGGTGGCGGGGATGGATCGCGATGTGCCGTTCGGCGGCGATCTCCTGGTCAACGAACGCGACCGCAAGATCTACGATTTCCTGACCGCGCCGGAACGGCTCGGACGGCTGTTCATGGTGCCCGCGCAGGTCGCCGGCCGGATCGCGTCGCGGCGCTGCGCACGGCATTCGACGCCATGGTTGCGGACGCCGCCTTCCTTGCCGAGGCGCAGACATCCAGGCTCACGGTCACGCCGATGACCGGCGGCGCGGTCGATCGCGAGATCGCGGAGCTCTACGCGACCCGGCCGGTGTGCTGGCGCGGGCCCGGACAGTTGCCGGCGAGTGAGCGCGGCGGCGCTAATCCACATCACGTCATCGTGACGAGCGAAGGCCGGCTCGGTGGCTCACAGCAGGCCGGCCTGTCGCGCCTTTTCGCGGTAGTGTTCCCAGGTCTTTGCGATCCGGTACTCGTTTCTCGCGAAGCTGACCTTGAGCAGCTCGACCTCCTCGGGCGTGATCGGCTTGAGCGGTCCGAGGCTCGCCGCCTGGATCGTGCTGCGCGCATTCTCCTCCATTTCGAGGCTGTCGAGAAACACCTCCTGGACGCCGTCGACGGCGACCACGCTGCCGTGGCCGCGCAACAGACAATATTTGTGCCTGCCGAGCGTGCGCGCCACCGCGGCGCCCTGCTCGACGGTGCGGATGTGGGTCGGGTCGGGATGAATTGGCATGCCGATGAAGCGGAACCCGAAGTTGCGCATGGCGATGACCGGGCGGTCCACCATGGTAAACAGCGTCGACATCGGCGGGTGGCCATGGCCGACCGCCTGTACATCCTCGCGCGCGCGATAGACGCCGAGATGGATTGCGGTCTCGGTCGGGGGCAGGCGGTTTCCGTCCAGAACCTTGCCGTCGAGGTCGATGACCAGCATGTCGTCGGCGGTGACCCCGGCGCGGCTGGCGTCGCGCGGCAGAATGAGGACGCGATCGGTGCCGGGAATGCGGGCGCTGACATGTCCGCTATAGTCGAGCAGCTCCGCCATCACCATCATGCGGTGGCAATCGGCGAGCTGCTGCCGGAGCGTGGTTTCGGACAGTTGCGGCATTAAACCTCACCGGTGTTGAGTTTTTGAGCGAACTGTTGTTCAGCAACGCTGCATGAATTTGAAATCGCTGGCAAGGTGAACACATCGCTGTCGCAACGATCCCGATTTGTCCTGTGTGGTACGCAGCGACCGTCACCCGGTGTCGATTTGAACTCGCCCGGCACCTCGGCTAGACACGCGCGGGGATCGAAACGCATGAACCGAACCGGCCTCGTGATCGCGCTCGCCGTTGCCGCCGTGGTCGGCGTTGTCTTCGGCCTGCGGCCCGATCTCGACCTCAAGCTCGCGGGCCTGTTCTTCGACCCCGAGCGCGGGGATTTTGGCGCGCCTATGATCCGCCCTATCTGCGTGCACGCGACGCCGCCACCTGGCTGATTACGCTCGTCGCCATGCCCGCCGTCGTTGCGCTTGCGTTCAAGCTCATCCGCCCGCAGCGGCCGCTGCTCATTCCCGGTCGTGCGGTCGTGCTGATGCTGGTGACCCTCGCGCTCGCGCCCGGGGTGGTCGCAAACCTCGTGTTCAAGGAGCACTGGGGCCGGCCGCGCCCCATCGACGTAACCGAGTTCGGGGGCACTGAGCATTTCCGCCCATGGTGGGATCCGCGCGGCGACTGCCCGAAGAATTGCTCCTTCGTGGCCGGCGAACCCTCGGGCGCGTTCTGGACGCTGGCTCCGGCGGCGGTCGTGCCGCCGCAATGGCGCGCGCTTGCGTACGGCGCGGCGCTCACGTTCGGTGCCGCGGTGGGGTTGCTGCGGATGGTGGCGGGCGCGCATTTCTTCAGCGACGTGGTATTCGCGGGGGTGTTCAGCTTCCTGGTGATCTGGCTCGTGCACGGCTCGCTCTACCGCTGGGGTCGCACGCGGATTTCCGACGCGGCGGTGGATGGTGTGCTGGAGCGCATGACGATGTTGCAGCGCGCTACGCTGAAGCGACTGCGCTCCGGTCGTCGCGATCCCGCCTCGGCAGAGACCCGCGAGGCAGCAGGGCAAAGAATAGCCGCCGCTATTTCGCGGAGCTTCCTGCAACGTACGGTCCGAGCGCCGCCACGGCCTCGGCGACGAAGCTGGTGTCGACGATGTCGGCAGGCCCGACCTTTCCGTCGAGCTGACCGGTGTCCTTGAAGAATTGCCAATCCTTGGTGAGGCTCTCGACATTCACCACGCCGTTGGGATCGATCGCCGGCGGGGTGATGACGCGGTAGAGATCGGCGTCCTTGAGCGCGGAATATTTGGTCAAGATGGACACGACTTCCGGCCCGTTCGGACCCGCCAAGCGGCCATCGGCCAGCGCATCATTGTAGAAGCGAACCGCGCGAAGGTAAGCTCGCATGAACTTGAGCGCGACCGGGCGCCGGTTCTTGATGAAGGGCTCGCCATACAGCAGAACGGCGGTTTGCTGGTTGGGATAGAACTCGTCGTTGCCGGCAAAGCGGATGGCGCTGCCCTGGCGCTGAATGAATGTCGACGTGGGTTCGTTGGTGATGCTCGCATCGATGGCGCCATTGGCCAGCGCTGGCGGGTGTTGGGCAAAGCCCATGTAGACCGGGGCCGCATCTCCCCATTTCAGGCCGCCGCGCTTGAGCGCTTCATTGAGGACCGATTCTGTCGCCGATGCCGACTCCGGAGAGCGCGACGCGGAGGCCCTTGAGATCGCCGTAGCTCTTGAACTTGCCGCTCTCGACGAGTTCCTTGCGGACCAGCAGAGACGCAAAGCCGTAGCCCGGACCGTAGTGCACCTTGTCCGCCACGATCTTGAGGCCGACGCCGCGTTTGACCGCGTTGTATAGCCCCACCGAGACGGCGCCTCCGCCGGCGTCGAGGTCGCCGGTGCCCAGCGGAGCCACCATCTTCGCACCGGAGTCGAACGACGTCAGTTCGAGCGACGAGCCCCTCGGCGCTGAAATAGCCTTTGGCATCGGCGATGAAGAAGGGGGCATCGCTGCTGGCGCCGACAATACCGACGCGCACGGTCTCGGCCCGAGCGCCGTCCGCAACAACCCATGCGCTCAACGACAGCGCCACGCACGCGAGCAGGTGTGGCAGGCCTAAGCCGGAAGCGAGCCATGCCGGATTCTCTCCTGTGCAAAGTCACGATGTGAAATCCCGCGGTTCGGTGCCATCATGAAACGATGCAACGCATGATGAAAGAGAATATCGTTCTGACCGCCGGCGATGGTCACGTGCTGCCGGCCTATCGGGCCGCGCCAGCCGCCGCGCCGCGCGGCCAACTCGTTGTCCTGCACGAGTTCTTCGGCTTGAACGATCACATCCGCAACGTCGCCGACCGGTTTGCGGCCTTGGGATATGGCGCCGTCGTGCCCGGCCTGTCCGATCGCGCCGAGCCGGGCGCCGAGTTCGGCTACGACCCATCCGGCATCGCCGCGGGACATGCCTTGCGCGCCAAGATCCCGATCGAAGACAGCTTGTTGGACGCGCAGGCCGCGATCGATTTCGTCAAGCCGTTCGGCAAGGTCGGCGTGGTGGGATATTGCTGGGGTGGTTCGCTGGCGTTCTTCTCGGCCGCGCGGCTGCGCGATCTGACTTGCGCGGTTGGGTATTACGGCAGCCAGATCGTCGCGCGGGCGCATGAGGTTCCCAAGGTGCCGACCATGCTGCATTTCGGCGACATCGATGCCAGCATCCCGCTCAGCGATGTCGAGAAGATCCGGCAAGCGCGGCCGGACGTGTCGATCCATCGTCTACCCCGGCCGGCACGGATTCAACTGCGACGCGCGCTCCAACTATGAGCCGGGGTCGGCACAGATCGCGCTTGGCCGCACGCTCGAGTTCTTTTGGAAATATGTCGGGTAGAACAGTTTTCGTATTGATCCAGGTCGGACTGTGATTGCCGGGCTCACCCGGCAGTTCACTTCTGCAAGGATGACCCGCGGGTCACGCGCAACGCGTCCTGTTCAATACTGTCCCTTCGGCTCGAGGCCGAGCAGGGACTGTCCGTACATGCTGCCGGTCGGAATCCCAGTTGAGGCTGATATGCGAGGCCGCCGCGTGCGCATCGCGCCAGGTACGCTGCAGCGGCTGGTCGAGGAACAGCCCCTGCCCGCCGGCTGCGAGGAACAGCGCATCGATGGCCTGCACCAGCAGCCGCACGCAGAACGCTTGATCGCGGCGGTTGCGCAGCCGCACGCCGATGCTGATCGGCTCGCCGCGCGTTGCGCTCGCCAATGCCTCCGCGAGATCGCGCGCCATCAGCAGCCGCGCGGCGTCGATCAGGGCGCTCGCCTCGGCGACGCGCATCTGCACGGTCGTGAGTTCCGCCATGCGACGGTTGCCGCCGGCCACCGCGCCGCGGGTGGTGCGCATGCCGGCCATGGCGAGGAAATCGGCGAGCGCACCCTCCGCCATGCCGAGCACCGGCGAGACGATGGCGATCGGGAGCACGGCGAGGAAGGATTGCCGATAAAGCGGGTTCGGATGCGCCAGCATCCCGGGCGCGCTGGCGTCGGACAGCGCGGCGAAGGCGACCGTGCGATGGGTCGGGAACGAACACGTCGCGCGCGACGATGGTCTTGCTGCCGGTGCCGGCGAGCCCCATCGTGTGCCAGTTGTCGTCGATGGTGCAGTCGGCGCTGCGCAAGAGAAAAATCCGGGCTTCGCCGCGCCATCCGGCTGCGGGATCATGCCGCCGAGGAACTGCCACTGCGCGTTGTCGCAGCCGCTGCAGAAGCTGCCGGCGCCGGACAGCCGGTAGCCGCCGTCCACCGCCACCGCCTGTCCGACCGGGGCGTAGCTGCCGGTGGCGAGCGCGTCGCGGTCGTGCCAGACCTCGTCCTGCGCCTCGCGCGCCAAGCAGGCGATGAGCCACTGGTGCGAGGCGAGCAGGCCATAGACCCAGCCGGTCGAGCCCGCAGCCGCTCGCGACGGCCGCGACGATGTCGGAGAACACGTCGAAGCCGTATTCGAACCCGCCATAGGCTTGCGGCCGCATGATGCGGAAGAGGTCCATCTCCCGCATGCGCGCGATCATGTCCTCGCCGACGCGCCGCGTCGACTTCGGTCTGTTGCGCGCGCTCGCGCGCAAGCTGCAGCGATCGTACGCGCCCGCGCGAGGAGATCGGGAACGTCGGGTCTGGCGACCGGCGATCGAGCGGCAACGACTGACATCGCCGCAATGGTAGCCCGGATGGAGCGGCCGTGAAATCCGGTTCGGTGCTCCCGCATCGCGCTCCGCTCCATCGCCGCTTCAGGCGGCTGGCGGCGGCGCGGCCCCGGTGCGCCGACCGCGTCAATTGCGGCGCGTGCGCATTTGCCCACTGCGGGGCGGCTCCCGTAGGACCCGTTCTGTGCTACCCATGGCTGCAAGAACGACGGGCGCTAGAAGCGAGCGTCGAGGATCGCCGGAGGGAAGGGCGTGACGGCAGAAGCCGCTGCATTTGCCGCGCCGGTAGCAGAGGCCGAGCGCGCGGCACGACTTCGCGTCGTCGCCGGCTGGCTGTGGTCGGGCGCGCTCCTCGCCGTGCTGACGTTTCTCGTCCTCTACCCGGTCGCGATGCTGCTGCTGGGCGCGCTCACCAACACCAACCCGGTGGTGGACGGGTTCGGCGTGTTCGATCTCTCGCTCGACAACTTCGTCAGCGTGCTCGGCAATGCCAATGTCCACCATGCGCTGGCGAACTCGCTGATCGCCTGCACCGGCGGCACGGCGCTCGCGGTCGCGATCGGGCTTGCGTTTTCGTGGATCGTCGTGCGCACCAACACGCCGTGCAAGGGCTTCATCGGCGGCGGCGAGCCTGGTGCCGCTGTTCGTGCCGCCGCTGGTCGCGGGCGTGGCCTGGTCGATCCTGGGCTCGCCGAAGTCCGGCCTGCTCAACACCATGATGAAGTGGATCGGCCTCGACTGGCGGATCGATCTCTACTCGATGGCCGGACTGATCGTGGTGTTCGGCATGTACTACGCGCCCTATGTCTACATGTTCACCGCCTCGGCGCTGCGCAACATGGACCCGAGCCTGGAGGAGGCGGCGGAGATCGCGGGCGTCGGGCCGGTGCGCACGCTGTTCACCGTCACCTTCCCGCTGATCGCGCCGGCCATCATCTCCGGCATGCTGCTGTCCTTCATCGTGATGCTCGGCATCTACGGCATCCCGGCCGTGCTCGGCGCGCCGGCCAATATCTCGGTGCTGACCACCTACATCTTCAAGCTGACCAACTGGAGCCCGCCGCTCTACAGCACGGCCGCGGCGGTTGCGATCATCCTGATGGTGGTGACCGGCGTCCTGGTGCTGCTGCAGCAGCGAGTGCTCGCGCGGCCGCAGCTTCATCACCGTCGCCGGCAAGGCGTTCCGCCCGCGCGTGCTCGATCTCGGGCCCTGGCGCTGGCTGACGCTCGCGCTCGCGCTGCTCTACCTCGTTCGTCGTCGTCGTGCTGCCGACGCTCGCGCTTGATCGTCGCGGCGTTCCGCCGCTTCCTGTTCATCCCAGACGCCGCCAGCCTGTTCGACATGCGCCATTACTCGCTGGTGCATTTCGAGCAGCATCTTCGACAACCCGCTCACCATGCGCTCGATCTGGAACACCATGGAGGTCGGGCTGGTGACGGCGGTGCTCGGCGGCGCTGCTCGCGTTCGCGATCGGCTACACCGTGCATCGCGGCAGCGCGCCCGGACGACGCGCGATCGACCTCATCGCCACGCTGCCGGTGGCGATCCCGGGCCTGGTGATCGGCGTCGCCTATCTCTGGGCCTGGATCGGGCTGCCGGGCGGGCTCTACGGCACGATCTGGATCCTCGCGCTCGCCTTCATCGCGCGCTTCATGCCGGACACCATGAAGGCGCTGTCCACCTCGTTCCTGCAGATCCACCGCGAGCTCGAGGAAGCCGCCTGGATCTGCGGCAAGGGCCTGCCTCGGCACCATCCGCACGCATCGTGCTGCCGCTGGCGCGGCCCGGCACCATCGCCGCCATGACGCTGCTGTTCATCCTGGCGATCCGCGAGCTCGGCTCCTCGCTGTTTCTCTACACCAGCGACACCACGGTCATGGCGGTGCTGCTGCTCGACTACTACGAGGGCGGCAATACCGGAAAGACCGCCGCCTTCAGCCTGGTGCAGACCGTGCTGCTCGCCGTGCTGATCGGCGTCGCCAGCTGGCTCTCCAGCGGAGGCACGAACAGCAGCGTGGGCCGCTCGGGCTAATCCAACGAGGAGGACTATCGCCATGAAATCGATCTTGACCGCGCTCGGCGCTTGCCGTCGCGCTCGTCGTCGCCGGCGGCCGCGCAGAATTTCGGACCGCCCGAGCTGATCGCGGCGGCCAAGAAGGAGGGCCGGCTGGTGCTTCTACACCGCCAACTTCGCCGAGGTGGAGCAGGAGGTGATCAAGGCCTTCAACAAGCGCTTCCCCGAGATCAAGGTGGAGATGGTGCGCGCGCCGGGCGGCCAGCTCATCACCCGCATCAAGACCGAAGCCGCCGCCGGCAAGCTCTCGGCCGACGTGGTCAACCACTCCGACCGCGGCCTGATGCTGGAGATCGAGAACCTGTTCATGGACTACGCGCCGCCGAACGCGGCGGACTACCTGCCCGACGTGCTGGTGTCGCCGAAATTCTGGCCGCAGCGCCACGCTGGGCTGGGCGATCGCCTACAACTCGGCGATCGTGAAGAACCCGCCGAAGACCTGGATGGATCTGACCAAGCCCGAATACAAGGGCAAGCAGATCGGCCAGACGATCGGGCCGTCGGGCGGCACCACCTGGACCCGCGTGATGTTCGAGCGCCAGGTGCTGGGCGAGGACTACTGGAAGAAGCAGGCCGCGACCGAGGTCACGCTGTTTCCCTCCGGCGCGCCGGCGGCCGATGCGCTGGTGCGCGGCGAGGTCTCGATCCTGCCGTCGCTCTACAACATCGTCTTCACCAAGCAGCGCGACGGCGCGCCGGTCGAGATCATTTTCGCGCCCGAGGGCATGCCGATCAATCCTTATGCCGCCGGCATCACCGGCGACCGCGAAGAACCCCAACGCCGCCAAGCTGTTCCTGAACTGGTGCCTGTCGGTCGAAGGACAGACCTTCATGATCAAGGAGCAGGGCAACCTGACCTCGCTCAAGGTCCCGCCGGTGCTCGCCAAAGGCTACGATCCGAACAAGGTCAAGTCCTGGGTGCCGAACTTCAAGCAGTACCAGGAGCTGCGCGCGACCTGGATCGAGGACTGGAACCGGGCCTACAACTATCGCCAGTGAGCGTAGGCTTCGACCGAGCCGCCGATACGAAGGCGCGCGCATGCCGGCGTCGCTCGACGTTCGCGATCTGCGCAAGCAGTTCGGCACCGGCCGGCCGGCGGTGGACGGCGTGAGCTTTCACGTTCCGACCGGCGAGATCGTGGTGCTGCTCGGCCCTTCCGGCTGCGGCAAGACCACCACGCTGCGGTGCGTCGCCGGCCTCGAGCATTCCACCGCCGGGCGCATCAGCATCGGCGGGCGGCTGGTATCGTCGCCCGCCGACGGCGTGCAGGTGCCGGCGCGGCTGCGCAACATCGGCATGGTGTTCCAATCCTACGCGGTCTGGCCGCATATGACGGTCAAGCCAGAACGTGGCCTATCCGCTGCGCCACCGTCGCGTCCCGCGCGCCGAGATCGAGCGCAAGACCGGCGAGCGTGCTGGCGCTGGTCGGGCTGTCGGAGTTCGCCGAGCGCTCGGTGGTGTCGCTCTCAGGCGGGCAGATGCAGCGCGTGGCGCTGGCGCGCAGCCTCGTCTATGAGCCGCAGCTGCTCCTGCTCGACGAGCCGCTCAGCAATCTCGACGCGCAAGTTGCGGCTGCGGCTGCGCGACGACTTGCGGCGCATCATCAAGCAGGCCGGGGTCACCGCGGTCTACGTCACCCACGACCAGGCGGAGGCCGTGGTGCTCGGCGACCGCATTGGCGTCATGCGCGACGGCAAGCTGCTGCAGATGGCGTCCCCGGACGAGATCTACAATCGTCCGGCCGACCTGTTCGTGGCGAATTTCACCGGCGCGTCGAGCCTGCTCGCGGGCCGCGTGCTCGAGCGCAACGGCGAGTTCGGCATCGTCGAGGCCGGCGGGCATCGCCTCACGGCGCTGATGGCGGCCAACGTAAAGGCCGGCGAAGCGGTCAAGATCGCGGTGCGGCCCGAGAACGTGCGGCTTGACGGCACCGGACGGAGACGGAGCCCAACAATCGCTTCACCGCGCGCGTCGCCGGCCAGCGCTATCAAGGCACGCAGACCATCTACGAGCTCGCGATGCTCAGGCGGCCGGCTGGAAGCGCTCGAGCTTGGCACCAGCATGCGCCATGCGGTCGGCAGCGATGTCGAGGTCGTTCTCCCGCCCACGATGTGCTGGGCCTATCCGGCACGCGAAGATGCGCGGTCGGAGTAGCGCGAACGAATAGCCTGTGCGCGAGGTGGTGTGGGCCTCGCCAAAAGGGAGAGGACCGTGGCGGGGTTCATCGCCCGGTCGGTGGCCAATCACGCATCGCTGCTTCTATATTGAGCCAGAACAAGAAATGAACCGGAGGAACGTGCTTGAACAATCGGACCCTGCTCGCAATTCTCGTATGCGCATCCTTGGCGCCTGCGCCGCAACGGCGGCCGCGCAGGCCCATCACGGTCGGCGCGACCAGCAGCACGAGCGATGCGCCGATCTTCATCGCAGACAAGAAGGGCTACTTCCGCGAGGAAGGCCTGGACGTCAAGGTGGTCAACTTCCGCTCGGCGGCGGACATGGTGGCGCCGCTCGGCGCCGGCCAGCTCGAAGCCGGTGCCGGCTCCGCCTCGGCCGGGCTCTACAACGCGGTCGCGCGCGGCATCAGGATCAAGATCGTGGCGGACAAGGCGTCGTCCCCGCCCGGCTACGGCGGCACCAAGATTTTGGTGCGCAAGGATCATGTCGACAGCGGACGCTACAAGTCGCTCAAGGATCTCAAGGGCATGAAGTTCGCCATGAACGCGCCCGGGGTCAGCAACACGTCGACGCTCAACACCCTGTTGAAGTCCGTCGGGCTGAAATATTCCGATGTCGAGACCGTCGACATGCCGTTGCCCGACCACGTCGCCGCGCTCAAGAACAAATCGGTCGATGCCTCGGCCTCGGTCGAGCCGGCGCCTGCGCTCGCCGTTCGCGGCGGCGACGCGGTCTTGATCAAATCCGACGACGAGGTGCTGCCGAACCATCAGATCGCGGTCCTGCTCTATTCGGAGGACTTTGCACTGCAAGCGCGCCGATGCCGCCAAGCAGTTCATGCGCGCCTATATCCGCGCGGTGCGCTTCTACAACGGTGCGCTCCAGAACGGCCGGCTCGACGGGCCGAACGCCGACGAGGTCATCGCCATTCTCTCCGAGGCGACGCCGATCAAGAGCCGCGACATCTACAAGCTGATCACGCCGACCGGCATGAACCCGGATGGGCGGGTCAACAAGGAAAGTCTCGCCTACGATCTCGCGTTCTACACCGAGCAGGGGCTGATCAAGAGGCACGGTCAATCTCGACGATGCGGTCGATGGCTCATTCGTCGAGGTGGCGGTCAGGAACTCGGCCTTACCGGCGGTAGGGCGGTCAGGCGCAGCCGTCAACCGCCAAGCGGAAGGATGGTGCGCCGGATTGCGCTGCGCTGATCCGCGTTTCGCGGATCGAACTGGAACCTGATGGAGAACATCTTGCTGGACCGCCCCGCATCGATGCGCGACCGGATCGCGATGTACAACGCCAACGCCCTGAAGATCGGCGTCTTCGGTGCCAACTGCTCGTCGGGCCGCTCCGCCACCAAGGTGCCGGAGCGCTGGTCGGCGAGCTGGCCGGATTGCCTGCGGCTCGCCCGCATGGCGGATGAGGCCGGCATCGATTTCATGCTGCCGATCGCCCGCTGGAAGGGCTACGGCGGCGAGACCGATTTCCATGGCAGCACGCTGGAGACCATCACCTGGGCCGTCGGTCTCCTGTCGGCGACGCAGCGCATGACCGTGTTCGGCACGGTGCATGCGCCGCTGTTCCATCCGTTGATCGCGGCCAAGGAACTCGTGACCGCCGACCATGTCGGCGAAGGCCGCCTTGGGCTCAATCTCGTGGTCGGCTGGAACGAGGGCGAGTTCGAGATGTTCGGCGTGACCCAGCGCGAGCACGCCGCGCGCTACGAGTTCGCCCAGGAATGGCTCGATGCCGTCAAGCGCGCCTGGTCCGAGCACGGCGAGTTCGATTTCGACGGACAGTTCCTCAAGCTCAAGGGCGTGCGCGCCTATCCCAAGCCCTATGGCGAGACGCGGCCGATCATCATGAACGCGGGCTCGTCGGACGTCGGTCAGGCTTTCGCGTTGCGCAACTGCGATGCGTTCTTTGTAGCGACCGCGGGGTCGCGAACCTCGCTCGAGGGTAACGCGAAGAAGGTCACCGAGATCAAGCGCGCGGCGCAAAGCGTCGGTCGCGAGATCGAGGTCTACACCGTCGGCCAGGTGATCTGTCGGCCGAGCCAGAAGGAGGCGGAGGACTACTACCGCCATGCCATCATCGAGAACGCGGATTGGGGCGCGATCGACGGCATGCTCGCCAACAAGAGCATCACGCCGCAGACGATTCCGCCCGACGAGTATGACAAGAAGCGGCAGTACTTCGCGTCCCACGCGATCGGCGGCTATCCCTTCGTCGGCACGCCCGACCGCGTGGCGGACGAACTCGAAAGCATCAGCAACGCCGGCGTGCGGGGATCGCGCTCTCGTTTGTCAATTATCTCGACGAACTGCCGTATTTCTGCGATGAGGTGCTGCCGCGCCTGGTGCGGCTCGGTGCACGCAGTGGGGTGCCGGCCAGCCATTTTTCCTGATACGATCGCGGGGTTCGCGGCCATGCCATGGCAGGAAGCCGCGACGACGGATCGCCGTCACCATCATCGGAAAACCATCATCAACCGACGATGATGACTCGATTGGCCTGCGGGGCGCGCGAGGGACAACTTCCAGGGACAACGCTCATGGCAGCGTCAAAAGCGTTTCAGTTCGCGAGGATACGCTCACCTGTTCGCGGCTCAGCCGCCGACCGCAGGATCGAAAAATCCGAGGCCGATGTTGATGACCGGCATCGGCATTGCCGCGATGCTGCTCCGTCGCCGTGCCCCTTCTCACCGTCGCAGCCGATGCCCGTGGCGGTGGCGGTGGCGGAGGCGGCGGAAGAGGCGGCGGCTTGCGGTGGTCACGGAGGAGGCTTTGGCGGCGGCCACATCGGCGGCTTCGGCGGTCGTGTTGGGGGCTTCGGCGGCGGTCATATCGGTGGGGGCTTCAGCGGTCGTGTCGGGGGCGTTGGTGCCACATCGGAGGACTGGGCATTTCCGGCCGCGGGACCGGCGCGGGACTCGGGGCTCGTTCATTCGGCGGGTCGCGTATTGGCGCGGTGGGCAGCGGAGCGCGTCCGCCCATAGGCAGCCATGCGGGCGTCTCGGCGGCGCGGCTCAACGGAACCGGCAACCGATTTGCCGGCACCGGCCGCACCTTTGGACTTGCAGGGTCGGCGCGCGCCCCCGTAATGGGCCGCGGGGTCTTCGGCAATCGCGCCATCGGCAACGTGGCCTTGCGATCGCACTTCGCATCGGCCCGGTTCCACGGGCGATTCTTTGGTTCGCGCTGGCCGTGGTGGCGCGGCGGTCTCGTCGTTGGCTGGATTGGACCGGTGTTCTGGCCATACGCCTATTATGATTTCTTCGATTACGTGTATTGGCCCTATGCGTATGACGACTTCTGGCCGTATGCCTACGACGACGTCTACTACGGCATCTACGGCAGTTACGCCTATGCCGGCGGTGGCGTGGACGCTTCCGGCCGCAACGCGAGTTCGGCCCCCGCCGCATTGCGAAGGCGAGCGGCGGCTCGAACCGGCGGCCTGCTGAAGTTTGCAGCGACAACGCCTCGGAGCTGACGGACTGGCCGATCGAGCGCATTTCGGAGGTCGTGCAGCCCACTGATGCGCAGCGCCCGGCGCTCGATGAATTGCGCGCGGCAAACGCCAAGGCGATCGACATTCTCAAGGCTGGGTGCCCGAAGGAACTGCCGAGCACTCCGACCGGGCGGCTGACGGCGATGGAGAGCCGGCTGCAGGTCATGCTGCAGGCGGTGCAGACCGTGCGTCCGGCGCTCGAGCGCTTCTATCAATCGCTCGACGACGAACAGAAGGCGCGCTTCAACGCCGTGTCGCCGGGGACGATCCCGCCGCCAGCGAAGACCGGCGGGACCTCGGCAAAGTTCTGCGGCGAGCGCACGCCCGGGGTGACCGATCTGCCGATCGATCGCATCGCCCAGGCGGTGCAACCGACGCCAGGCGCAGCGCACCGCTCTCGATGAATTGAAAGATGCGTCGACCAAGGCGGCGGAGGCGCTCAAGGCCAATTGCCCCAGCTACCAGGCCCTCACGCCCACGGGTCGGGTGGAGGCCATGGAGAAGCGGCTCCAAGTCACGCTCGACGCCGTCCGCACCGTGCAGCCTGCGCTCGCGAAGTTTTATGATGGGCTCAGCGACGAACAGAAGGCGCGCTTCAATTCGCTGCGCTCGGCGTCCCGTCCGGTTGGATAGGCAGCGGCGGATTGCCCGCGCATTTCTGACCCCGTTGCAGCAAGGCGGTCGAAAACAGCAGCGGGGAGGAGGAAGCCAACGTGAAAACACCGGGCTTGGTTGCCGGCGGCATTGCCGCGACGATGTCGCTGACGGCAGTGCCACATGCGCCTGCGCAGGAGCGTTCGCTCGACGAGATCAAGACGGAGGTGATGCGCCGGGCCGGGCACATCAATCCGTTCGAGGGCATCCGCCGCGACGATGCCGAGCAGGTGGTCAACGCGCTCACCAGCCTCGATCGCGATCACTGGGCGGCGGCGTGGTGCAAGGTCGGTCTGGCCTACGAGGCGAAGGCCGACGCGCGCGCCGAGGCAGGCGCATCCGCAAAAGAGCTCGCCGATCTCTACACGCTTGCGTTCGAATATTGCCATATCGGCCGCTACCCCGTCGCCAGCACGCCGGGCAAGAAGGAGGCCTATCGGCATTCGCTGCGCCTGTTCCGCAAGGCGGCAAAGCACTACGAGCCGCCGCTCGCGATCATCGAGATCCCGTTCGAGGGCAAGACGCTCGTCGGCTACCTGCAAATCCCCGCCGGCATCGCTAAGCCGCCGGTGGTGATGCATTGGGGCGGGGTCGACGGCTGGAAGGAGAACCGCCAGCGCGCCTCGAGCTTCTTCCATCGCGCCGGGATCGCCACCTTGACCGTGGACATGCCCGGGCACGGGCGAGAACCTGGTGCCCTACGGCGATCCCGCGGCCGAGCGCAGCTACTCCGCCTGGATCGATCATCTCGTCCAACGCGACGACGTCGACGGCAGCCGCATCGGCGTGTGGGGCGGAAGCTTCGGCGCCTATTGGGCGGCGCGGCTCGCCTTCGTGGAGGCGAAGCGCATCAAGGGCGCGGTGTTCCACGGCGGCAACGTGCATTACGGCTTCCAGGAGAAATGGCTGGTGCCGGCCTTCACCACCGGCGGCGCGACCTATCTGTTCGGCCCGGGGAGCCTGCTCGAAGCGCGCGGTCAGGCGATGGGGACGAAGACGATGGAGGAGTTTCTCAAGGCGGCGCCCAAGCTCTCGCTCAAGGAGATGGGGCTGATCGACCGGCCATCGGCGCCGCTTCTCGGCGTCAACGGCAAGCTCGACGACCAGGCGCCGGTCGAGGACATCTATCTCCTGATGGAGCATGGCAATCCGAAGGAAGCCCGCGTCTATCCCCAAGGCCACCACATGGGCCGCACTCCCGGCATGCCGGAGGACGAGATCCGCAACATGATCGTGGCGTGGCTGAAGGAGAAGCTGGCGAAGTAAGGCGCTTGCGCCTCAGGTCGGGTCAATGGTGCCCATGGCGATCATGCGCAGCGCAGTCAAACTGGGAAGGAAGAAATAATCCCCACCGCGGGTCTCGACGAATGGCGGAAGCTTGCTGCAGATGAACGGCGGCTTGCCGCTCTCCTTTGCCGCGGGGATGACGAACTTGGCGTTCGCGTCGTGGTGACCCACGATCGGGCAGGTGTCGTTGCCGGCGTGCGCGTCCAATCCGTATTGCAGCCATTGCTGCTGAACGAATTCGAACTGGCGGAACAGACTGGCGCAGATCGCCATGAAGATGATGCCGTGTTCACCGGCGTCGTCATCCGGAGTCGAAAGGCCATAAGGCAGTCCGCGTCGCAGCAGACGACGCCGGTTGTTGAGCACTGAGGATTTCTCGGGATCCAGCATGTCCCGCGTATTGGTGCGGCGAATATGCGCGGTGAGCGGGCATTTCTCACCGTTGGGGTCGTCGCGGTACTTGAAATCGACGTAGGCCCTTTGCTTCTCCGCAGAATCGGGCCGGGCATTGAACGCCTTCCATTCCCGATAAGTAGGCGCGGCCATCAGCGGCACCCCGTTTGACCAGCGGCCGACCATCTTCGCCTTGATGGTCTCGCGACTCTCTTCCTCGGTGCAGCCCATGATCCTGGCGTGGGTCTTGGCGGTCTCCGCGACGTAACGGTTGAAGCTGCCCACATTCTGATGCAGCTTGCGATAGACCATGAAGGTGCCGTTGCGGGTGAATGCCCGCGGCGAAGCAGCGGCAGGGATCTCCTGCGCTTCGTCGGTGTGGCCGAGCAGGAACTCGCCGGTCGCCAACGGCTCCCATTTTCCGCTCCCGCTGAGCTTGCCGCCTCCAGTCGCCTGTTCGTTTGGGTCCATCGGCTCGAAGGTCGCCTTCCCGAATCCATCAGCGAAGCCGAAATGCTCGCTCGGAAGCGGGCGGACGCCATTTGCGGAGGGCGCGAGCAGGAGCGACGCATCCTGATAGGCGCCGTTCCCGGGCCTGTGCCCCTGGCAGATTACGATCCCGTACTTCTTGCAGAGCGCGATCAGCCAATCAGTCTCGTCCTGCAACTCGTGCACGGGCGTGCCGTCGACGTTGTTCATCTGCGCGCTCAGGGCGATCATGACATGGACCACGCGGCGGGGATCCTTGTCGGGATTCCGCCAGATCGGATCCCAATGCTGCGGATCACTTTCCACGATGTCGCCCAGGATCGGGGCGCGCTTGGCCATTCCGTCGATGAATTCAAACGGCATGCCGCCCAGCGTCGCCGTGGGCAGCTTGAGCGCAAGCAGACCTGCGAAGGTGAAAGCGATATTGATGGCGACCTTGGGCTTGGTCGTCATCAATTCGCTGGGGTAGCCCTCGGTGGCGTCCCAACTGATGGACGTGGTCACCTTGCCGCGAACGGAATCGATGAAATCGCGGCCCGCCGCCGGGTTTGGGATATTCAAGAACAAGTAGCGGCCCTTTGGAAAGCTGCTTCCATAGTCGCACAGAATGTTGCCTTGAATATCGCCGAGGTCGAGTTTCCTGGTCATGGCCGCACCTTGGTTATGACCTGATCACGCCCGGCAGCTTGTGTGCAGGCCACGACGTCGTCCGGTTTGTGGTCGACAAGGAACCTGGCAAAACCGGCATGGAGAGATGCCTCATCCAGGCCCTGGGAATCGATTGCGAACTGCGTGAAGCGTCGCTGAAGATAAAGCGCCTTGAGAATGGATGGCAGATCCGTATTCGGCACCGTCGCGAACGGCCGCCCGCCGCAGCGGAGGCACGTAGTGGTACAGAACGTAGAGCAGCGCCAGACCAAGAACCGCGAACGCGATCCATAGGATGGTCAGCGTGTCGAATTCGGGCCACGCCCGGATCACCGTAATGAGCGTACCCAGAAGCCCCGCCAGTGCAGCGAGCGCGGCGGCGACGGCCCAGGCGACCAGAAGAGGAATCGATATCGACCTCAAGCCCGGTGTGTCGAGCCGATACTCATAATCATTGAACGACATCGTCGTTTCGACCTGGCAGCTTTGACGTACTCATAGAAGGTCTCCGCGCTGGCGCGCTTGCAGTCGAATCCCTCGCAGTATTTCAGGATGGAGCACAGTTCCTCCCGCATCGTTTGCCACAGCTCGCGGAGATACGATTTGAGCTCCCCATCGTCACCGCTGGATGCATCGAAATCGGCGACGAAGACGAGATAGGGTTGTGACAGCTGGTCGTAGGGTTGCTGCGTTGTCGGGTTGAGCCGGACCGCCGATGCCTGGCCAAGCCGGCTTCCGATTGCGACCTTCAAAGCGTTGACCGGATTGCGGCCGTTGTTGATCACATCGTCGATCACGACCAAACGCGCGAAGTGCGTCCTCGTATTGCGCGCGAACGGGCTGTTGAACCCGGTCTGTTCGGTGACCGGCGACTGCCGCGCCTTGGGCAGGACCGCCAGCGCGTTGCGCACCATGTGAACGGGAGAATTCTTGCGGCCGTCCTGCTCGACGTATTCCGCACTTTTGATCGGGATCAAAGCGGTCAGGAAGTAGTGTCCGCCGTCGAAATTTGGCATGCACGAACTCCCGTGAGGCGAAGCAGCGGCTCGGTCCGATCAAGCCTTGTTCCCGGACCGCCGCTCGATGACGTCGTTGCGATGGCAGTCGGCGACTTCGGTATCCATGCTGGCCACGGGCGCGTAGCCCTGCGAGCCGAGATCGTTCTGAACCTTGGTCAGTGCCTCGCGATACGCTGCGGCAAACTCTTGGGCATTTGTCCTGAGTGTACGGCGGCGAGATCACGCAAAGCCGCATATACCCGCAACGCCGACTTGATATCGCGCTGGGCCGCGCCGGGCGTGGCGTTGTAATAATAGTTGGTGTCGATCTGGTTGAAGCGGATGTAGTTCTTGAACGGCGTGGCCGGGATCGATTGCGGATATTTCCGGCTCGAATACCAGAACAGGTCGAGGCCGTTCGGGATGCCGTCCGAGAAGGCGTCGATGTACTGGTCCCAGGTCCCATTGAAGTTGCTGCAGAACAGCATGTAGTCGTTGGCGAGGGTCTGCGGCGCCGCCTTGCCGCGCGTCGGCCACCGATCTCGCGGAATGATCACCCAGCGCGCGAAATGGATAATGGACAGTCCAAGCAGCCCGTGCAGGGTCGAGGGAATGGCCCGCGCTGCCATGAAGAGGAGGCGGTTGACCCACGTCGCCGAGGGCGTCATGGGCGTAATGACGTTCATCCCATAGGCCTTCCCGGCGACGTTCGACATCGACGCATTCCCGCACGCGTTTGTCCGCAGTGACGCGAAACAACCTTAGGATGTAATATGACCGCGTCTCCCGCGTTGTGTCAAGGCGGAAAGCTCCGGCAGTTACAAAGAGGAATCGATCGCGATCGACCAACGTCATGCCGGCGGGGCGAGGAGCATGAATATCTCTCGCGCACGGCCGCTTGCGCGACCCGCGCTTCCCCTATAGTCCGCCGCCTTCCATCGGCGTCATGGCCGGGGCTTCCGACGCTAGCGCTGCACTCGCGCGCCGGGAGGACACATTGGGATGCCGGCGTTGCCGGCGGGACGGAGTGGGAGAGCCGGCGTCGCCGGCCTTAGTCGACAATGCCCCAGGGCGACGCCAACACGCGTGATGTCAAGAAAGTCGTGCTCGCCTATTCCGGCGGGCTCGACACCTCGATCATCCTGAAGTGGCTGCAGACCACCTACGGCTGCGAGGTCGTCACCTTCACCGCCGACCTCGGCCAGGGCGAAGAGCTCGAGCCCGCGCGCGCGAAGGCGCTGCTGCTCGGCATCAAGCCGCAGAACATCTTCATCGAGGATCTGCGCGAAGAGTTCGTGCGCGACTACGTCTTTCCGATGTTCCGGGCGAACGCGCTCTACGAGGGGCAGTATCTGCTCGGCACCTCGATCGCGCGGCCGCTGATCGCCAAGAAGCAGATCGAGATCGCGGAGAAGGTCGGCGCCGACGCCGTGGCGCACGGCGCGACCGGCAAGGGCAACGACCAGGTGCGCTTCGAGCTCGCCTATTACGCGCTCAAGCCCGACGTCACCGTGATCGCGCCGTGGCGCGAATGGGACCTGCGCTCGCGCGAGGCGCTCATCGAGTTTGCCGAGCAGCATCAGATCCCGATCGCCAAGGACAAGCGCGGCGAGGCGCCGTTCTCGGTCGACGCCAACCTGCTGCACGCCTCGTCCGAGGGCAAGGTGCTGGAGGACCCGGCGCAAGAGGTGCCGGACTACGTCTATTCGCGCACCGTCGATCCGGAGGAGCGCGCCCGACAAGGCCGGCCTATCGTCACGGTCGAATTCGAGCGCGGCGACGCGGTCGCGCTCGACGGCAAGAAGCTCTCGCCCGCGAACCTGCTGGCCGAGCTCAACGCGCTCGGCGCGCCGCACGGCATCGGCCGGCTCGATCTCGTCGAGAACCGGTTCGTCGGCATGAAGTCGCGCGGCATGTACGAGACGCCGGGCGGCACCATCCTGCTTGCCGCCCATCGCGGCATCGAGATCCATCACGCTCGACCGCGGCGCCGCCCATCTCAAGGACGAGCTGATGCCGAAATACGCCGAGCTCATCTACAACGGCTTCTGGTTCGCGCCCGAGCGCGAGATGCTGCAGGCCGCCATCGACAAATCGCAGGAGTTCGTGACCGGCTCGGTGCGGCTCAAGCTCTACAAGGGCAACGTCGCGGTGGTCGGACGCGCAGCGCCCTATTCGCTCTACGATCAGGACCTCGTCACCTTCGAGGAGGGCAAGGTCGCCTACGACCAGCGCGACGCCGCCGGATTCATCCGTTTGAATGCGCTCCGGCTGCGGACGCTTGGGCAGCGTAGGAAGAACCTGGAGAAGTAGCTCGCGGCGAAGAACTACTTCCCAGGCTGACGCGGCGGCCGCAAGGCCGGACGATCCAAACGCGAGCGGTTGCCGACGTGTCAGCGTTTCCGCACGTTGACGTCGATATCGACAAACCGGATGCAGGTCTGCGCCTTGCGGTGCCGGGTGCCGCCACGCCAGCGAGCCGTCGCGAAGCTGAATATCCGCCATGCGATCGAGATCGAAGCAGCGCCAGTCGCCCTCGGGCGACAGCGGCTTTGAACTCTTGCCGCCGACCTGAAACACGAATACGGCCTCGTCTCCGGATGCCTTGTAACCTAGGATGTGCGGGCAACGCCTCGCGAGGCCGATCATCATAACTGAAAATGATCTGCTTGCGGGCGCGGATCGCCTTCCAGATGATCCGGTAGGCCGCGCGTCGGCCGTTCTGCGCAGGACGACCGATTCACGCGGGACTGCAGCTCGTCGCCATACATCTTCACCGTCACCTTGCGGTTCTCGCCGAGATTCGGCTCCTGGCCGGTGATCCGTGCCTTGGCGAATTCGAACGCGGCGACGGCCGTGCTCGCCGGCCCGTCCCACAATTCGGCGGTGAGCGGGCGCACGCGCAAGACGCACACATTCGGGTCATTCGGCCCTTTCCACCACATGTCGTCGGTGCTCTTCCAGATCTCCGCGGCTTTGGCGTGATCATGCCGGACCTCGGCGCGCGCGGTGATGGACAGATAGGCCTTATCCTTCGGATCGATGAACACGAGCCCGATGTCGTGCTCGGCCTCGATCTCGCGCTCTTTGCCGCTGCGTATATCGGTGACGAACCAGATGAGGCCGGCGTCGCGCTCCGGTCGAGCCTCGACGGGCCGCGCCCGCAGGCCGCCGGGGAACAGACGTGGTCAGCATGGCGATGCCGACCTTCTCGATGATGTCCCAGACGCGATCGATGCTCGTGTTGTCTTTGCGGCGCATGTCAAACTAACCTCCGGGCACCGTCGTGGTTCCGGCGCGCCGTCCCGTCGCTTCGTCATGCCGGTGCGTGGCACACCGCCTCGACATTGTGGCCATCGGGATCGAGCACAAAGGCGCCGTAGTAGTTCGGATGATACTGGGGGCGCAGGCCCGGCGCGCCATTGTCCCGGCCGCCGGCGGCGATTGCGGCGCGGTAAAAGGCGTCGACGGTGCCGCGATCATCGGAGGCGATTGCGACGTGCAGCGTGCCGTTGAGCCCGCCTTCGCCGCCGATCCAGAAATCGGGCTTGCCCTGCTTTCCGAAACCGGCAGCGGGGCTTCCGCTGTCGGTGTGATCGGCCGCCACCTCCATGATCAGTGTGTAGCCGAGCGGCGCCAGCGCGCTTTTCATAGAACGCCTTGGAACGCGCGTAGTCGGAAACTGGAAAGCCAATGTGATCGATCATGGAATTCTCCGTGCGGATGGCCGGTGCAGCAGGTGCCGTGCCGACGCGCCGCCGGCCGGCGCGCCATAGGTGCTCGAACGACGGCGTCGTCTTTTTGTTCGCGGGAGTCTGCGGTGCGCGGGACCGGCGCACGCGTTCGGCATTACGTCCAGGACGTAAACTCGTCGACGCGCGCGCCGTTGGCTACCCTGCGGTCGACCAGGTTCTACAAACCAAATACGAACAGCATGGTCTGATTGCGCTGTTCCTTGAGCTCCGGAATGAGCTGATGCTTGCCGCGCGCGATCGGGCTCAGGCCGGCCAGGATCGCGACGTATTGCTTGCCGTTGACCTCGAAGGTCATCGGCGGCGCGTTGAAGCCGGTGCCGACATTGATCTTCCACAGCTGCTCCATCGTGGTGTCGTCGTAGGCGGCGAACGTGCCGTCGGTGAAGCCCGTGAAAACGACGCCGCCGGCGGTCGACAGCGTACGCCGCTGTAGTTCGGGTAGGGGATGTGGACGTTGTTCTTGATCTCGCCGGTGAGCGGATCGGCGACGGTGAGGTTGGTCTCGCAGCGCTCGGTCTGCTTGTAGGCGCCGCCCTTCCAGTCGCCGCGCCTTGTTGCTGAGATCGCGGTCGCCGCGTGAGATCGACGCAGGGCGTCAGCGTCGGGATGTAGATCAGCTTGGTCTTCTGGCTGTAGGTCGCGGGCCAGAAATTGTTGCCGCCGGACGGCGACGGGCACATCTTCTTGGTCGGCGCTGTCCGGCATCGGCGTCGCGACGCCGGCATAGATCTGGATGTCCTTGCTCGGATCGTAGTCGAGCGGCTTGCCGGTCTTCTGGTCGATGCCCTTGGTCCAGTTGATGTTGTCGAGATAGGGCTTGACCAGCACGGTCTGCCCGTTGTTGCGCTCCATGGTGTAGAGGAAGCCGTTGCGGGCGGAATGCGTGATCAGCTTGCGCGGCTGCCCGCCGACCTGCGCCGTCGATCGAGGATGTGGGTGCCGGCCTCGTCGTAGTCCCACGTGGTCGCCGGGCGTGTACTGGAAATACCAGTTCATCTTGCCGGTGTCGGGATTCCAGGAGATCACGCTGTTGGTGTAGAGGTTGTCGCCGGGCCGATAGGTAGGCGTCGAACATCGGCACCGGATTGCCGGTGCCCCAGATCACCTGGTTGGTGGCGACGTCGTAGGTGCCGGTCACCCACATGGCGCCGCCGCCGGTCTGCCAGGCGATCTGGTTCTTGTCCTTCCAGGTTTCGCTGCCGGGCTCGCCGGGCGCCGGGATCGACGTATTTGCGCCAGAGCAGCTTGCCGGTCGCGGCGTCGAGCGCCGCGATGCAGTCGCGCACGCCGCGGTCGCCGCCGGCGGCGCCGACGATGATCTTGTCCTTGACCGCGAGCGGCGCGGCGGTGAGCTGCAAGTCCGGCTGGCCGTCGGACAGGTTCGTTTCCCAGACGACCTTGCCGGTGTCCTTGTCGGTGGCGATGATGCGCGGCGGATAGTTGGCGGCTGGAGATGACGAGATTGCCCCACAGCGCGGCGCCGCGGTTCGACAGCGGCAGCTTCTCCTGCTCGGGGTCCATGCGCCAGACGATGCGGCCCATGTCGCCCGAGCGCGCGTCGATCTTGTAGAGCACGCCCCACTGATCGACGACGTAGAGGAAGCCGTCCTCGGCCAGCGGCGTCGCCTGCAGGTTCTCGTTGGCCGACGGTGCCGCCGATGCGCGACGGCATAGGCGAGCTTGAGGCTCTTGACGTTGCCCTTGTTGATGCTTGTCGAGCGGCGAGTAGCGCTGCGCGTCGTAGGTGCGGTGGTTCATCAGCCAGTTGTGCGGCTCCTTGTCGGCATTGGTGAGCCGCGTCGGCGGTCACGTCGGCGGCGACACCGGGCGATGCGACGAGTGGCGGCGACGCCGGCGAGCAACAAGCTTAGCGATGCTTTTGTTCATGGGATTTCCTCCTCGATCGCTCTTGATTGATGGTGGCGGCATGACCTTTCCAACGTCGGAACGTAATCCCGGTGCAGCACAGCGCTCGCCCGTGAAGACGACTAAAGGCCCTTGCGGCCCGCGCTGCGCTGCGTCTGGGACACAGTCGTTACAGCCCGAATACGAACAGCATGGTCTGGTTGCGCTGTTCACGTAGCTCCGGCGTGATGCGAATGCCGCCGCTTGGAGATCGGGCTCAGGCCCGACAGGATCGCGACATATTGCTTGCCGTTGACCTCGAAGGTCATCGGCGGCGCGTTGAAGCCGGTGCCGACGTTGATCTTCCACAGCTGCTGCATGGTCGTGTCGTCGTAGGCCGCGAAGGTTCCGTCGGTGAAGCCGGTGAAGACGAGGCCGCCGCCGGTCGCCAGCGCGCCGCTGTTGTTCGGATAGGGCACGCGCACCTTCGTCTTGACCTCGCCGGTGAACGGATCGGCGACGATGAGATCGGTCTCGTTGCGCTCGATGTTCTTGAAGGTGGCGCCCTTCCAGTCGCCGGCCTTGCTGGACGAGCTTGGGATCGAGCGTCACCTCGTTGCAGGACGACATCGACGGGATGTAGAGCAGCTTGGTCTTCTGGCTGTAGGCCGCAGGCCAGTAGTTGTTGCCGCCCGACATGCGACGGGCACAGCTTCTTGGTCGGATCCGCCAGCGTCTGGTTCATGCATGCCGGCATAGACCTGGATGTCCTTGCTGGGATCGTAGTCCGACCGGCTTGCCGGTCTTCTGGTCGATGCCCTTGGTCCAGTTGATGTTCTCGACATAGGGCTTGGCCAGCACGCGTCTGCCCGTTGCTGCGCTCGAAGGTGTAGAGGAAGCCGTTGCGCGCGGAATGCGTGATCAGCTTGCGCGGCTGGCCGGCGACCTGGCCGTCGATCAGGATGTGCGGTGCCGACCTCGTCGTAGTCCCACATGTCGCCGGGCGTGTACTGGAAGTACCAGTTCATCTTGCCGGTGTCGGGATTCCACGAGATCACGCTGTTGGTGTAGAGGTTGTCGCCCGGGCGATAGGTCGGATCGAACATCGGCACCGGATTGCCGGTGCCCCAGATCACCTGGTTGGTGGCGGGATCGTAGGTGCCGGTGACCCACATGGCGCCGCCGCCGGTCTGCCAGGCGTTGTTCTTGTCCTTCCAGGTCTCGCTGCCGGGCTCGCCCGGCGCCGGGATGACGTATTTGCGCCAGAGCAGCTTGCCGGTCGCGGCGTCGAGCGCCGCGATCCAGTCGCGCACGCCGCGGTCGCCGCCGGCCGCGCCGATGATGATCTTGTCCTTGACCGCGAGCGGCGCGGCGGTGAGCTGCACGTCCGGCTGGTCGTCGCGAGGTTGGTCTCCCAGACGACCTTGCCGGTGTCCTTGTCGGTGGCGATGACGCGGGCCGGATAGTTGGCGGTGCGAGATGACGAGATTGCCCCACAGCGCGGCGCCGCGGTTCGACAGCGGCAGCTTCTCCTGCTTGGGGTCCATGCGCCAGACGATGCGGCCCACGTCGCCCGAGCGCACGTCGATCTTGTAGACCACGCCCCACTGATCGACGATGTAGAGGAAGCCGTCCTCGGCCAGCGGCGTCGCCTGCAGGTTCTCGTTGGCCGCCGTGCCGCCGAGCGCGACCGCATAGGCGAGCTTCAGGTTCTTGACGTTGTCCTTGTTGATCTTGTCGAGCGGCGAGATAGCGCTGCGCGTCGTAGGTGCGGTGGTTCATCAGCCAGTTCTGCGGCTCCTGTCGGCATTGACGAGCCGCTCCGGGGTCACGTCGCGCGGCGAAGGCCGGGCATGCCGCGAGCACGGCGGCGCCGCCGAGCGAAGCTTGCGGATGCTGTGGCTCATGGTGTTTCCTCCTCTGATTGTATTTCTCGTTGAGTAGCCCGCCCCGGACGATACTGGTCCGCTCCGCCCCCATCCGGAGTGATAGTCAACGCGCCGTCTCGATGAGACCGAGAGCGGATTTCTTGTCAGAGCCTGAAGCACGAGCGGCATCGCGCGCGATGGTGCGATTCTCCTGCGTTCCGAAATCCGTTGACCGACTCCTAGCCGGATGTCGGCCCGGCAAGCTCACGGCAGATAGACACCGCGATTGTACCAATGAAAGGAGTCGATGCTGACGACGCGCTCCGTTGCCGTCGAACAGCGGCCCGAGCTGGCCGCCCGCCGGCCTTGACGGAAAAGTCCTTCACGCGATCGCGCACCGGAACGGTGGCGTTGCGCATGATGTCGATCCCCTGCTCGATCTTGAAGATCTGGTAGAAGCTCGGATTGGTGGGCGAGAAGAACTTGACCTCGCTTCCGCCTTTGCGCGCGGGCGCGCGCTCGTAGTTGAGGTGCACCTCCATGCGCTCGCCGGTGGCCGCCACGAATTCCCAGTCTTCCTCTCATCAGCGTGTCGCTTGCCCGCGGCGGTCGCGAGCGATCCATGCGGCTGGTGGTGGCGAGCTCGTAATTGCCGAACGGGCCCGGGCGCGTCCTTCGGATCGGAGGTGAGCCCGGCAATGATCATCTGGCCGACAGTGGTACTGCCGCTCTGCTTGACCGGGATGGCCAGATAGACGAGCCGGCTCGATCCCGGTCGGCGCGCCGTCCGCGCCGGTGATGTCGACGCGGTCGATGAAGATCATGCGCAGATTGCAGTCCTTGGCCGGACCCTGGGTGGCGATGTTCGGCTCCCAGCCCGCCGGCAGGAATTTTCGCAGCGCCGCGTCCGGCACCACGAAATCGAGCTGCATCGCTGAACTTCGGCGATTGTGCTCGACGAAGGTCTCAGCGCCGCCGGCCTGCGCCGAGTGCGGTCGAGAACAGACGAGCGAGATCGCCAAGGCCGTGCAAGATCGCGAGCCTTTGCCACCCATGGTTAGCCTCCCGTGTTCGCCGCGTCGAGTTGTCGCGCGTCGGCGTTGTGTCCCGGCCATGCGACAGCCCGTTCCATGCGTTCGGAGGACCGCTGGCTGCAGAACGGGTGGTTCCTCGTCCGCCGGCCCACTGTGGCGCGGGGTAGCCGGCTAAAGTACCATTGCCGGCGGATAAAGTACCATTGCTCGGCGCCCCGTCCCAGCGCTTATGATGCATGAGCAGGCGATGACCGGGGAGGACGCTTCATCAGCGCCCAGACCGAAAGCCGGACGCCATTGCTTCGGCCGCTGGCGTAGCCGTCGGCGCGCGCGCTGTCGCATGCGCTGTGGCATCGGCCGCTCGCGTCCGGGCGCAGCTACTCATCGTTTTCGTCGTGATCGACGTGATCGCGGGACTGATCGCGGGCGCGGTGACGATCCTGCAAGCGCGCACCTCACGCGGGTCGAGATCGCCGCCTCGATGGAGCTTGCGCGAGCTGCTGGTCAGCGAGGCGGTGGGCTTGATGCAGCAGGAGGTGCCGGCGGAGAGATTCCTCGCTCGACCTCACGTCGCGCATTGCGGCTGGTGCGCCACGTGCGGATCGGGGTGAAGGACGCCGCGCGGCGCGCCGCTCGCGATACGCACCGTCCGCCGGCGAGCGCCGACGCGACGCAGGATGAGCGCGCGCGCCGGCGTGGTTTGCAGCGCTGATCGCCGCGCCGGTCGCAGAGCCGTGACGTGCCGGTCGTCGTCAACGGCCAGCGCATCGGCTCGGTCGAGATCGTGGCGGAGCCGCGCGACGAGATCGCGGAGGTCTGGGAGAACACAGTCGCGCTCGGCGCGGTAGCGCTGATCGCTGAACATCGCCGTCATCGCCATTCTCTACGTCCTGTTCGGACGGGTGCTCGACCCGCTCACCGGCGTCGCCCGCGGCCTCGCCGATCTCGAGCAGCGCAACTATCGGGTGCGGCTGCCGCGGCCCCGCGCGCAGGAGCTTGCCGCCATCACCGACCGCTTCAATGCGCTGGCGCAAGCGCTCGATGCCGCCCGCAGCGAGAACGAGAAGCTCAACCATCGGCTGATCACGGCGCAGGACGACGAGCGCCGTCGCACCGCGCTCGAACTGCACGACGAGGTCGGCCCGAGCCTGTTCGGCCTCAAGGCCAATGCCGGCTCGATCGCGACGCGCGGCGGCCGATCTGCCTGAGCACAGTGGCGCGCAAGATGACCGCGCGCGTGCGCGACATGCTTGCGATCATCGAGCACCTGCAGAGCCATCAACCGCAGCATGCTCAACCGGCTGCGCCCGATGGCGCTGGGACACGTGCCGTTGCACGATATCCTCTCCGAGCTGGTGCGGAGCGCGCGCGGCAGGTTCCGCAGATCGCATTCTCGTTTTCCGCCCGACAAGCTCATGCGCGGCTATGGCGACTCGGTCGATCTCACGGTCTATCGCTGCGTGCAGGAAAGCCTGACCAACGCCATCCGGCACGCGCAGGCAAAGCGATGTCGGCGTCGAGCTCGGCGAAGCCGGCAGCGAGGGAGTGGCGGCGGCGAACGAGCAGCTTGCGCTCTCCGTGCACGACGACGGCCGCGGGATCGATCCCGCGGCGCCGGCGGGCTTCGGCATGCCGCGGCATGCAGGAACGCGTGCAAGCGCTCGGCGGCAGCTATACGGTGGACAGCGCACAGCGGGCGGCGGCACCTGCGTGCGATCGTCAGTCCGATCCCGCTGCGTGACGCGGGGCCCATGACCAGCGTCCTGATCATCGACGATCATCCGATCGTGCTGCAGGGATGCCGGCGCATGCTGGAGGACGCCGGCGTCGAGACGCGTGCTCGAGGCGCGCGACGCGACCTCCGGGCTACCGCCTCTACCGCCGCCACCATCCCGACGTGGTGATCGTCGATCTCGCCATGCAGGGCAGCGGCCTCGGCGGCCTCGACGTGATCCGGCGCATGCGCTCGCACGACCCGCGCACGCGCATTCTGGTGTTCAGCATGCACAGCGACCCCATCATCGCCGCGCGCGCGCTCGAGGCCGGCGCCACCGGCTACGTGCTCAAGGACACGTCCTCGGACGAGCTGATGAAGGCTTTCGACCAGGTGCGCGTCGGGCACGCCCTATCTCGAGCAACGATCTCGCCATGCAGGTGGCGCTGGTGCGCACGGGCGTGCGGCCGAATCCGCTCGCCGACCTCACGCCGCGCGAATTGCAGACGCTGTCGCTGCTGGCGCGAAGGCAAGCCCTATGGCCGGATCGCCGAGGAGCTCAACGTCAGCTACAAGACGGTGGTCAACGCCTGCTCCCAGCTCAAGCAGAAGCTCAACGCCAAGAACCTGCCCGAGCTGATCCGCCTCGCCGTTCAGCTTGTCGCCGCGGGATCATGACGCCACCTTCCCCTTTACCGCCGTGGATGCACCGCAGCCATGGGCTGGGCGGCGGATGAGGGCACCATCGGGTTGGTTCATGCGCTCGCCCGCCATGATGTAGGCCCACAGCGCCTCGAGCTGATCCGGCTTGAAGAAATCGCCCCAAGGCGGCATCTGGTTCTTGCCGCGGGTCACCGAGTTGACGAAGCGGTCGTGCTGGTCGGGCGGGAATTTGCGCAGATTGAACGCCGCGCTGGGATCCTGCATGCGGGCGCCGTGACACGGCGAGCAGTTGACCGAGTAGAGTTCGGCGCCGGCGGCGATCTGTTCCTTGGGGAAGCTCTGCGCCTCTTCGGTCGCTGCCGGTGCGCTTGCGAGACACAGCGCGGCGGCGATCGTCAGTTCGACGTACTTCATAGCCCCTCATGTACTCCCTGTATTCGCGTTCATGCCTCGCGAACGTGGCGGTGTCTGCTGTTGTGCGGTTTCCGCGGCAGTGCGCCTTGCCCGCAAGACGCGTCATGGCCGGGACGGCGCCCGGCCATGACATCTGTGGGATAAGGCGATCCTTCGCTCAGTCGGGCAGGACCGCAAACGTCCAGACCGATCCGCCCTGCGGCACCTTTGTCCTTGAGCTTGTCGCGCGCGACGTTCCAATAGAGACCGCCGATGCCCGACAACACCGTGACGTATTGCTTGCCGTTGTGGGTATAGGTGATCGGCTGAGCGTTGATGCCGGAGCCGGTCTGGAACTGCCAGACCTGCTTGCCGTCCTCGATGTCGAGCGCGATGAACTCGCCGGTCTCCTTGCCGGTGAACAGGAGGCCGCCGCCGGTGACGAGGTTCGCCGACCAGATCGGATGGTCGGTCAGCGGCACGCGCCACTTCTGCTTGCCGGTGAGCGGATCGACCGCATCGATGTGGCCCCACGGCTCGCCACCGTTGTTCGGTACCGGCAGGCGCTCGATGATACATGTAGCGCTGGCCGACCACGAAGGGCTTGGTTTCAAGGTGCTTGTAGAGCGCGCCCTGATGCATGTGTGTTGGCGTAGAGCAGACCAGTCTCCGGGCTGAAGGCGGCATGCGGCCAGTTCTTGGCGCCCAACGGCGTGGGCCACAGCTCGACCTGCTTTCCGACTTGACGCAGCTTGGCGGCGAGCTCGGTCTCGACCGGCCGGCCGGTCTCCTTGTCGATGTGGGTCGCCCAATTGACCTTCTCGAACGGATTGGCCGCAGACCAGCTTCCCGTTCGCGCGGTCGATCGCATAGAGGAAACCGTTGCGGTTGAGCTGCATGATCACCTTGCGCTTCGCGCCGCCGACGTTGATGCTCGGCGTTGATCAGCTCCCAGCACGCGTCGTAGTCGTAGGCGTCGTTGGGCGTGAACTGATAGTGCCAGACGATCTCGCCGGTCTTCGGCCGCATCGCCAGCACCGACGAGGTGTAGAGATTGTCGCCGGGCGCGGGTCTGCGACGCCCAGGGCGCCGGATTGCCGGTGCCCCAGAACATCAGGTCGAGCTCGGGATCGTAGGAGCCGGTGATCCAGGCCGAGCCGCCGCCGAGCTCCCAGGCATTGTTGTCCTGCGGCCAGGTCTCGTTGCCCTTCTCGCCGCGGGCCGGGATGGTGTAGCTGGCGCCAGAGCTGCTTGCCGGTCTGCGGTGTCCCAGCCGTCGATGAAGCCGCGCATGCCGAACTCGGCGCCGGAATTGCCGGTGACCAGCACGCCGTTCGCGATCAGCGGCGCGAGCGTCATCGAAACGCCATCCTTCCATTCGGCGACCTTCGACTTCCACAGTTCCTTGCCGGTCCTTGGCGTCGTAGCGCGATCACGTGGGCGTCGAGCGTGGTGCGGAAGATCTTGCCGTCGTAGATCGCGGCGCCCTTGTTCGAGACGCCGCAGCAGACCACGCGCGGGGTCTCCGGCGGCCAATCGAGCGTCTGCTTCCAGATCTGCTTGCCGGTGCGCGACGTCGATCGCGACCGTGGCCCTGGCGTTGGTGACGTACATCACGCCGTTGTAGACGATCGGCTGCGCCTGCTCGCCCCAGTTGTTGTCGAGGCTCAGATTCCAGACCGGCACCAGCCGCTTGACGGTCTGCTTGTTGATCTGCTTGAGCGGGCTGTAGCGCTGCTGGTGGTAGCCCATTCCGTAGGTGAGGACGTTGTCGGTCGAGCCGCCGTTGCCGTCCTTCTTGAGATCGTCGAGCGTCTGCGCGGAGGCGCCGGCGCCGAGCAGCAACAGAACGGCACGCAGCCGATGCGATGGTCTTCATGAGCGTCGCTCCCTGATAAGCCGTATACGGTCCAGCCGGTTCAACCCAGCCTGTTGCGCAGACAATAAAGCATCCGCGACGCGCCGTCGAGAGCCTTGACGGCGCGATGGTGTAGATCACCGGACGTGCAACAGGACTATGCTGCTGACAGACGGGAGTTGGGATCGTGCCCATTCGCTGGCGGATGACGGGATGGTCGCTCGGCGTCGCGGCAGCGCTGCTGTGCGCGCCGGCGATGGCCGCCGATCCCGATGCGTTTCTCGCCGGCACCACCAAGAACTGCATCGAATGCGATCTTTCCGGGCGCGATCTCAAGGAGCGCGACTTCAAGCGCGCCAAGCTCGATCGCGCCAAGCTCAGGAACGCCGATCTCTCGGGCGCGAGCCTGTTCCGCGCGACGCTGGTGCGCGCCGATCTCTGCCGGCGCCAATCTCAAGGACGCCAATCTCAACCTCGTCGACGCCAAATGGGCGGATCTCTCCGGCGCGAACCTGACCGATGCGCTGCTGTACGAGGCTGACTTCGCCAGCGCCAATCTTGCGCAGGCGAACCTGCAGGGTGCGCGGCTCGGACGCGCGCGGCTCAACCAGGCCAATCTCGAGGGCGCCAACCTCGTGCGCGCCGACCTGCGCGGCGCCCGGCTCGCCGGCGCCAAGCTCAAGGGCGCCGATATGCGCTCGGTCAAGCTCGACAACCAGAACCTGCGCGGGATGGATCTCTCTGGCATCGACTTCACCATGGGCGACATGGTGGAGGCCGATCTCACCGGCGCCGATCTGCGCAACGCCAATCTTTCGGGTGTCGATCTGTTCGGCGCCAAGCTCAACGCCGCCGACCTGCGCGGCGCCAATCTCGAGGGCGCAAATCTCGGCAACGCCATCCTGACCGACGCGCTGACCGAGGGCGCAAAATTCGACGCCGCCATCATGCCGGACGGCAAGCGTGCGGAGTGATCACCGATCTCAACAAAACCAAAACGGAGCAGCAAATGCGCAAGCACGGAAACAACAAGGAGTGGCAGCCTGAGCAGGCCGCCGCCAACGGCATTCTCAACCGGCGTGTCTTTCTCGAAGGTGCGCTGGTCGCCGCAGCGGCCGGTGCGGGCGTCGACCGCGGCGCAGGCCGAGCCGCTGCCCGTGCCGAGCTGGATGAAGCAGCCGGGCGCGGCGTTTTCCGGCTACGGCCAGCCGTCGCGGTTCGAGAGCAAGGTGGTGCGGAGTATCGCGCCGCCAGCCAACCCGCGACCCAGGGCATCGGCACCGCGCGCACGCCGCTTCAACTCCTCAACGGCACGATCACGCCGAACGGGCTGCATTTCGAGCGCAGCCATTCCGGCATGCCCGACATCGACCCCGACCAGCACCGGCTGCTGATCCATGGCCTGGTGAAGCGGCCGCTGGTGTTCACGCTCGAAGCGCTGTCGCGCTATCCGATGGAGTCGCGCATCGCCTTCATCGAATGCGCCGGCAACTGCGGCGCGCTCAATGCGCGCGCAGGCGCAGCCGCTCAATGTCGCAGGCCATTCACGGCCTGCTCGTGCTGCGCGGAATGGACCGGCGTGCGGCTCTCGACGCTGCTCGACGAGGCCGGCGTCGAGCCGAGCGCGCAAATGGGTGGTGGCCGAGGGCGCCGATGCCGCCGCGATGAGCCGCAGCGTCCCGCTCGCCAAGTGCGATGGATGACGCGCTCGTCTGCCTCTACCAGAACGGCGAGCGGGTGCGGCCCTCGAACGGCTATCCGATGCGGCTGCTGCTGCCCGGCTTCGAAGGCAACATGAACGTGAAGTGGCTGCGCCGGCTCAAGCTCACCGACGGCGCCGGCCATGACCAAGGACGAGACCTCGAAATACACGATCCTGCTGCCAGGACGGAAAAGCCTGGCAGTTCGTGTTCCCGATGGAGGTGAAGTCGATCATCACCCATCCGTCGCCGGGCCTCGCGTTGAAGGGGCCGGGCTTCTACGAGATCTCCGGCCTGGCCTGGTCGGGCAACGGCACGCATCCGCCAGGTCGAGGTGTCGGCCGACGGCGGCAACAGCTGGGCGCCGGCGGCGCTGCAGGAGCCGGTGCTGCCGAAGGCGCTCACGCGCTTTCGCGCCGCCTGGCAGTGGAACGGCGGTCCCGCCGTGCTGCAAAGCCGCGCCACCGACGATACCGGCATGGTGCAGCCCACGCGCGCGCAGTTCGTGGCGGAGCGCGGACTGCGCGGGCAGCTATCACTACAATGCCATCAGCAGCTGGCGGATCGACGAGAAGGGGAGGCGAGCAATGCATTCGCTTGATCAGGTCGCGTCCGCGCGCGGCGATGATGATCGGCGCGGCGATGATCTGCGCCGCCGCGCCGTGCTCTCGGCCGACGGTCCTCGCTTCGGCGCAGCCGATCGCCGCCGGCGATCTGTCGTCCTGGGATATCAGCATCGGTCCGGACGGCGCGGGCCTTCCGCCCGGCCGCGGAACGCCGGCGCAGGGTGAAGCGGTCTACGTCGCGAAGTGCCAGGCCTGTCACGGCGAAAAGGGCGCGGGCCGTCCCAATGACGTGCTGGTCGGCGGCTTCGGCACCATCGCCTCCGATCGGCCGGCGGTGAAAACGGTCGGCAGCTACTGGCCCTACGCCACCACGCTGTTCGACTACATCCGGCGGGCGATGCCGTTCAACGAAAGCAAGTCGCTGACCGGTGACGAGGTCTACGCGGTGTCCGCCTACATCCTCCATCTCAACGGAGTGATCGGAGCCGACGACGCGCTCGATGCCCAATCGTTGCCGAAGGTGAAAATGCCGAACCGCGACGGGTTTATCCCGTTTCCGCGGCAATCGGAGGGACGATAGCGATAGTCGCGAATGGCGAATAGCGAGCAGAGCCACTCGCCCTCGCCATTCGCACGCCTCGGTCAACGATAGCTGGGATCAGAGGATCTCGAAACGTGTCGAGCTCTCGAACGCGCCGGCGCGGTATTCGCCGGTCACGGGATCGTTGTCGCTCTGGCCGGGTTTGCGCAGAAAACGCGTGTCCACAACGAGGCGGCGCCCGGGCGTTGTCTTTTCGCAGCGCTGCTTGATGAAGACGCCGCCGACGGGCGTTTCGCCCTCGGCAGGCGGAAAATCCGTGCAGGTCCATCCGTCCGGCTCGTAGCGATTGATGGCCGCAAGCCGCAACAGGTGCGCCATGCGCCGCTCATGGGAAGGCGCGCGCGGATCGGTGACGAACCGCAGGACCCGCAGCACGCCGTCGCGATCGAACAGCGCCGACAAGATCACGGGATGCCCGGCTACCCTCGTCCCGGTCTTGCCGCGCGCATAGCGCGGCTCCTCGATGGCCTTGCCGATATACTCATCCTCGTCGTCGAAGCGCGCATAGACTTCGTGCAGACCATTGTCTTCGGCCCGGCACTTCCCGAACTCCGACCAATCCTCGAGCTTCTGCCGCGGCGGGCCGCCGTTGCTGCCGCAGGCGAGATCGCCGAAACCGTCGAGCGTCATCGACTGTGCCTTGAGCCCGAGCTTCAAGCCGCGGATTTCGCCGGGATCGCGGCCTTCCCTGTGCCTGGGCCGGGAATGCGCGAGCACTGCGACGATGGCGCCCGCAAGACACCATGCGTACGCGCGCGGGCGGATCACTTCTTCATCGGCTCGCACTGGCGCGTGTCCTGGCCCCAGAATTCGACGCAGTCCTCGTACGTCGCCGGTCCGCGACCGACCGCCTTGGCGTAGAGATATTTGACCACCGCGTCGATCTCGCGCGGCTGCAGGGATTCGCCCAGCAGCGGCAAGTCCTTGCCGAGCTCCTCGCGCGTAACCCCGTAGCAACGCTTGTCGGTATAGGCGAACTGATCGTGATAAGGCATGGCGGTGCCGGGCCGGCCGCATTTGACCACTTCGGCGAACTGCTCGGGCGTGAGCGCGGTCTTGCGCAGCGACAGCGCGATGCCGCCATAGCCGGTGTCGCCCGAGGCGTCCCATTTGTGACAGAACTGGCAGTTCGCCTTGATCTTGTAGATTTCCTTGCCGTATTCGAGCGCGCGCGCGTCCTCGGGCGAGAGCGGGGCTTGCGCGCAGGCGGGCAAGCTTCCGGCTGCGAGCAGCACGGTCACTACCGCAGCCGCGAAGGTCAGGCTTCTCGATCTTCATGGGACGAAACGCCGGCGCGAACTCGCGCCGGCGCGCGTGTCTGTACAATCGGTCACTGCTGCTCGAACACATACAGCATGGATGCGGTCGCCGTGTTCTTGAGCTCGGGTGCGTGCTGCCAGACATTGAGCGCCTGGCGCGATCCCACCAGAACGGCGACGTACTGCTTGCCGTTGACGGCGTAGGTGACGGCGGGCGCATTGATGCCGGTGCCCGATGTTGAAGCTCCAGAGCTCCTGCAGGGTCTTGGCGTCATGCGCCGTGAACGTGCCGTCGTAGTGGCCGAGGAATACCAGGTTGCCGGCGGTCGCGAGCGCGCCGCTGTAGTTCGGATATTCGAGCTTCAGCCGGACCTTGGTCTCGCCGGTGGCCGGATCGAGCGCCTTGAGGCTGCCGTAGAGGCGCTCGGTCGGCTTGCCGCGCGCCGCCCGCGAACCGCTCGCGCGGTTTGATCGGGCCGCCCTGGTCGACGAAGTCCTTCTGCTCCACGGTCTCGACGGTGTTGCAGCCCTCGATCGAGGGAATGTAGAGCAGGTTGAGCTCGGGATTGTAGGCGCCGGGCTCCCAGTTCTTGCCGCCGTAGTGCGACGGGCACAGGCGGTCGCTGGTGGGCTTGGCGCGCGAGCTGTGGCTGCCCGGCGCGTATTCCTGCACGTCGGTGTTGGGATTGTAGTTGAGCGGCCGGCCGGTCTTGGGATCGAGGCCGGGCGTCCAGTTCAGCTGGTCGACATATTGCTTGCCGGTGACGAACGAGCCGTTGGTGCGGTCGAGCGCATAGTAGAAGCCGTTGCGCGCGGCGTGGACCACGAGCTTGCGGTCCTCGCCGTTGACCTTGGCGTTGATGATCGGGTGCTCGGAGATTTCGTCGAAGTCGTAGGGATCGTTCGGGGTGTACTGGTAGCCCCACTTGATCTTGCCGTCGGTCGCGCTGAGCGCGAGCACGCTCGCCGCCCACTTGTTGTCGCCCGGGCCGGTATTCCGGATCCCAGTCGGGACCGGCATTGCCGATGCCCTGGTAGAACGTGTCGGTCTCGGGATCGTAGGTGGCGGTCTCCCAGACCGAGGCGCCGCCGTGCTTCCACCGCTCCTTGCCGTCCTTCCAGGTCTCGTTGCCGGGCTCGCCGGCGCCGGGAATGGTGTAGGTGCGCCAGGCCTGCTTGCCGGTGTTGAGGTCGGTGGCGTCGATCCAGCCGCGGATGCCGAACTCGCCGCCGGCGCTGCCGACGATCGCGAGGTCGCGAACGACCAGCGGGGCGAGCGTGAGCGTCTCGGCGATCGCGGGATCCGCGACCTTGCGCTCCCAGACCATCTCGCCGGTCGCCTTGTTGAGCGAGAACAGGCGGCCGTCGAGCGAGATCGAGATGATCTTGTCCTTCCACAGCGCGACGCCGCGGTTGTTGACGCCGCAGCAGGCCACGTCGCCGGCCCAGGCGCGATCGGTGCCGGGATCGAACTTCCACTTGATCACGCCCTTCTTGCCGCCGGCGACGTCGATGGCATAGACCGAGCCCCAGCCGTCGGTCACGTACATCATGCCGTCTTCGACGATCGGGGTGGCCTGCAGGTTGCCGTGCTTGTAGCGGCCGCCGCTCTCATAGCCGCCGAGCGCGACGGTGAACGCCACCTTCAGGTTCTTGACGTTGTCGGTGTTGATCTGCTTGAGCTGCGAGAACCGCCAGCCTTCGATAGTTGCCGTGATGCAGCAGCCAGTTGTGCGGCTCCTTGCTGACGTTGAGCGCGCGCTCGTGGGTCATGTCGGCCGCTTGCACGGGCGTGAGCGCGGTCGCCGCGAGCAGCGAACAGGTCAAGGCACCAGCGAAAGCCAGAGTCTTCATGGCCATCCTCCCGTCATCGCCGGTGCGTCATGGCCCGGCAATTGATTGTTTGTTGCTGGCGAGCTGTATCAGCGTGAATGCAGTCCCCAGTGAGATGAAGCGTAGTCCCGTGTGCAATCTGGCGGTCAATATCCCTCGTTGCATGGCTGAGCCGAGGATCGCGAGCCGGGCGCGTGCGACGAGGGCCTGCTGAGTTCCGGTTTCCATGTCGTCGGGATCGCGGCCGCACCGGCGGTGGGAAGACGCCCACGGCCTCATCAGTGCGTGCAGGACGTCAGCTCTTTCTCCTCGATCGAGAAGATTTCGCCGGCTTCCACTTTGACATTGCGCACCAGGCAGGAGCGGCCGCTGACGTCCTTGAGCTTGGCGTCGTACATCCCGGGCGCGACGCCGGTGATCCGCAGGCGCTCGTCGGGATCGACGGTGCCGTCCTTGTCGTTCTTGCACTGATTGGGACCGAAGTTGGTGGTGCCGGCTGGCGCCAGAGAGAGTTCGGAAATCGTATGCCGGGTCAGATTCCAGAAGCGCGTCGGTCTGCTCGCTTCTGCCAAAGCCATCGATGACGTTGCGACCAGCACCAGAGTGGTAAGGACGACTTTCAGCATGGCGAACGCTTGCATGGCGGACTGGTCTCCCGAAGCCGCAAAGGATGTGCGCAGTGTAGCATGGCGCCGAGTGACTCGCCGCCTTCACATCGAGTTTTCCGGCGCAGCAGCGCCTGGGACGATGTCTCGAGGACAATCGCGGATCTGCCCCGGATGCCACGCAGCTGCGCGCGCAGGAAGACCAACCTTGACAGGGACCGCGCCCGCGTCACTATCGAAACGGCTTTGAGCCTCGCAAAACGGCGTGTCCGGCGATGACAGTAAGCCTCCTGGAACGCGAATTTCCCAATGATCATCTGCCGCTCCTGCGCTGGCTGATGTTCACCGGGGTATCGGCGTTCGGCTTCATCCTCGCCTGGTACTACGGCCTGTTTCATCTGATGCTGGCGAGCGACAAGACCTATATTTCCGCGATCATCGGCGTGCTCTACATCTTGGCCACGGTGCACTGCTTCGTGCGCACCGCGGTGATCTCGCGCGAGATGGACAACGCACAACGCGTGTTTTCGCTGGTCAGCCGGGGCGTGCCGGATCTGCGCGTCGTGGCGGGCAGATGTCGTGACGGTCGACGGCACGCGGCTCCGCCCGGGCAGATCACCGCGCATATCCGCAATCTCATTCTCAAGGCGACGCTGCAGGGACGTCACCGGCTCGATCAGACCCTGCTGCTGCGCGGCCTCGCCGATGCGCTGCGCGGTCCGAACCAGCTCGGCTCGTTCGCGAGCGATGCGCTGATGAAGCTCGGCCTTCTCGGCACCATCATCGGCTTCATCCTGATGCTGGCTCCGATCGCGGGCCTCGATGCCGCCGACCGCGCGTCGGTGAAGAGCTCGATGGGGCTGATGAGCGACGGCATGGCGGTCGCGATGTACACGACGCTCAGCGGCCTCATCGGCTCGATCCTGGTGCAGACGCAGTATTACATGCTCGATGAGGCGACGGCGAAGCTGTTCGGGCTCGCCACCGACCTTACCGAGGTTTTCGTCGTCTCCGTTCTCGAGCGGGAAGTGGATGGATAGTTTCGGGAATTATCCGCGCGAGAAGTTCGATCCTTTCAGCGTCATGCTGTTCAAGGCGCTGCAGGTCGTTGCCTTTCTCTTTTTCATCGCGCTGCTGGTCATGAACCCGGAAGCGAAGTCGGGCAAGATCGACACCAAGGCCGAGTTCATCATCACCCTGACCTGGCCGGACAGCCATCCCGACGATATCGACCTTTATGCCGAGGACCCCGTCGGCAACATCGTCTGGTATCACGCGCGCGAGGCCGGTTTCATGGTGCTCGACCGCGACGACCGCGGCGGGCTGAACAACACCATCGTCGTGAACGGCAAGAAGCTCTCGAGCCCGATCCGGCAGGAGACCGTGAGCATTCGCGGCATCGTGCCGGGCGAATACACCGTCAACGTCAACCACTATCTTGCCACGACCGGTGCGCCGGTGCCGGTCGCGGTCAAGGTCGAGAAGGTCAACCCGGCGGTCGAGGTCGTGCACTACGACACCATCACCCTCGATCACACCGGGCATGAAAGAACGGCGGTGCGCTTCAGGATCGCCGACAACGGCAACGTGGTCGACGTGAACCATCGCGAAAAATCGCTGATCCAATTGACCCGCAGCGTTCGCCGCTACGGCGAAGTGACGCGCGGCGGAGGCGTCGATGACCTCGACCGTGCTGGCCATATCAGCCGCCTATGTCGTCATCTGCGTGCTGCTGCTGACGCTCGGGCTCTCGTCGCGCTTTGCCTGGTGGGTGAAAGCCAGCGTGATCGTGGTGACTTCGCTGTTCTTCGTGGAAGTGTTCTTCGCGACCAAGGGATTGCTCGGCTGGCCGCGTGCGGGGCAGCTGCCGGCGCGATTCCAATTGCTGTGGGTGCGGGTGGTCGAGCCGGACCTCAAGAGCTCAAATCCCGGAGCGATCTACCTCTGGATCGAGGAGGTGGACGAGAACAACGTTCCGGACGGGGTGCCGCGATCATATCGGTTGCCCTATTCGCGCCCGCTCGCCGACCGGACCGCCAAGGCGCGCGATGAGATCATGAGCGGCAAGCCGCAGCAGGGTTTGGCCGATGATCTCGCCAGCAGCGAAAAGCAGCAGGAGGCCAAATCGGACGACGAGCGATCCGGAAGTCGCGTTGATCCCGGCCTGACCACGGTCGACCAAGATCAGTTCCGGCTGCTGCAACAGGCGCAACGGCTGGAGTTCAGCCCCATGCCGGTGCCGACATTGCCGGCCAAGCCGTGAACCTCGCACGGGAGGGCGAAGGCGCGACACCGTGCATGTGTCGGTTGAGCGCCTGCCTACGTCGGTGTCGAGCCGCGGCCCGTCATCGCCAGGAACGCCTCCTCGATGGTCGCGCTCCCGGCTGGCCGCGATGAGCTTTGCCGGCGTCGTATCCGCCAGCACCTTGCCGCGATGCAGCACGATAACCCGATCGGCATCGGGGACCTCGTCACACAGGTGCGTTGCCCACAGAACCGCGACCGCGCGCTCCGCGCGCATGTTGAGCATGAGCTTGAGCAGATCGCTGCGGCTTTGCGGGTCGAGGCCGACGGTCGCCTCGTCCATCAGCAACAGGTGCGGCCCATGCAGGAGTGCGCGCGCGAGTTCGACGCGGCGGCGATTGCCGCCGGAGAGTTGCGCGGTCTTGTCGTGGGCGCGCTCGGCAAGTCCGAGCCGCGCGAGCTCCTTCTCGATATGGGCCTGTGCCACGGCGCGTGGGATTCCATGCAGGCCGGCGTGAAAGAGGAGGTTGGCGGTGACGGAAAGCTCGAGGTCGAGCGTCGGCTGCTGAAAGACGATACCGAGCCGCGCCAGCGCCGGGACCGGGTCGCGCGCCATGTCGTGGCCCATCACTTCGATGCGTCCGGAATCGGCCGTGAACAGGCCGGAGAGCAACTGGAACAGCGTGGTCTTGCCGGCGCCGTTTGGACCGAGCAAGGCGATGAACTCTCCGGGTTGGGCTACGAGACTCACGCCATCCACGGCGCGAACCGGCCCGTAGCTCTTGACTACGCGCTCGAGCAGCAAGGCAGGCGTGAGATTCGGACCGTTCGACCATGGTGTTGCCCGGGCTCTTTAATACGGGCGTACGCTGGCGGCGACGCAACGAATGGACTTGTCATGCGGGTTCCGGTTTCGCGGATGTTGGCGTCCTCTCTGCCCTGGTTGTACCGGCGCTCGTGCCGGGTCAATCCTATGCCAAGGACACCGGCCTGATTTTCGTCAGCAACGAGAAGACGAACAATCTGCATCGTCATCGATCCCAAAACGTATCAAGTGGTCAAGGACATCAAGGTCTCGCGCCGTCCGCGCGACATGCATTTCAGTGCCGACCATACCAAGCTCTACGTCGCCTGCGGCGACGATGACGTCATCGACATCATCGACGTGGCCAAGCTCGAAGTGGTCGGCAAGCTCGCCACCGGACCGAGCCCCGAGACCTTTGCCCTGGACGAAAAGCGCCGGCGGATCTACGTCGCCAACGAAGAAGGCTCCTCGCTGTCGATCATCGATATCGACCAGAACATCATCGTGCACGAGGTGCCGACTGGCGCCGAACCCGAGGGCGTCTTCCTCGGCGAGGACGGCAAATCCTCTATGTGACGTCGGAAGTGGGCGACCTCATCCACCTGGTCGACGCGGAGGGCGGGCATGTAACGCAGGACGTGGTGGTGGGAACGCGGCCGCGCCGGTTCGCCGCGACGCCCGATCGCAAGGAGCTGTGGGTCACGGCGGAGCTGTCGGGCGAGGTCTACATTATCGATCGCGCCAACTTCGCCGTCACGGGCAAGATCGAGTTCTTGCCGCCGGGCATGCGCAAGACCGACGTTACCCCGGTCGGCCTGGTGATGACCAAGGATGGCAAGACCGCCTATGTCACTCTCGGCCATGCCGCGCATGTGGCCGTGGTCGACGTGCCGACGCGCAAGATCCAGGGCTACATCCTGGTCGGCAAGCGCTCCTGGGGCATCACGCTCTCGCGCGACGAGACCAGGCTTTTGTCGCCAACGGCTTCGGCGACGACATCACCGTCATCGATACCAAGAGCCGCAAACCGATCGTTTCTGTCCCCGTCGGCCGTATTCCCTGGGGTGTGGTCATCGATGATTAAGCGCTGCCGTTCGATTGTCTCAGCATCATTCTCGCGTCACCGCGGTGCCCGCGATCCATCTTGTAAGATGCGTTTTGCGACAGTGGATTGCCGGTCAAGCCCGGCGGAGGAGAGATGTCTGCCATCTGCGTCCGTTCGACCGAACCGCTGCTGCTGCCGCTTGCCCAGCGGCAACTCTTCACGCCAACCGCCGCAGGACGCTCGTGGCGCAACTTGTGCGCTGCATTGAGTGGCGTCGTCGTTGCGAGCCTGGCGCAATCGGCATTCGCGCAACAGCCGCCGCCGGCCGCCGCCGCAGCGCGTCACCATCGGCTATGTCGAAGTGTCCGGCGATCCCGCTACGAGCCGATCACGGGCTATGGGCGTCTGGTGCTCAAGAGCCGCGAGCGCCCCTTTGCCGGTGCGCAAGTCGGCCTCGACGAGGCGCAGGCGCTCACGCGCGTGCTGAAGACCGAGTTCACCCTCGAGCGGATCAGCGTGGCGTCGCCGGCCGAGGTCGCGTCCGCGGTGGTGCAGGCGAGGGATGCGCGCGGGATCCATTTCTTCATCGTCGACGCCCCGGCGGACGCGTTCAAGCCCCTGGCGGCCGCGGTTCGCGGCCGCGACGTCCTGATCTTCAACGCAACGGCGGCCGACGACGCATTGCGGCGCGACGTCTGCGCCGCGCAGTTCGTGCACACGCTGCCGAGTCTTGCCATGGGCATGGATGGGCTGGTGCAGTATCTGGTCTCGCGCAAGTGGAGCAATCTTCTCGTCTTCGAGGGCCCGCTCCCGGCCGATGCGGCGATGGTCAAGGCGTTCGAGAATTCAGCGAAGAAATTCGGCGCGCGCATCGTTGCGCGCCAGCAATTCAAACCCGGCACCGATCCGCGCGAGCGGGAGAAAAATGATCCGGCGCTGCTCAGCGCCATCAACCGCGACTACGATGTTGTGTTCGTGGCCGACCATGCCTTCGATTTCGCCCGCCAGGTCCCGTACCACACCGTGCGGGCGCGGCCGGTGGTCGGCAGCATCGATCTCGAAGCCACCGCCTGGCACTGGACCTGGGAGCATAACGGCGCGCCGCAGGTGAACTCCCGCTTCCAGAAGCTTACCGCCGGCCGCCACATGGAGGGCACGGACTGGGCGGCGTGGATCGCGGTCAAGATGGTGCTGCAGGCGGCGTTGCGCACGCGCTCGGTGGAGTTCGACAAGCAGCGAAAATTCATTCTCGACGAAGGGACCTTCGACGGCAACAAGGGGCTCGCCGTCAGCGTGCGGCCGTGGGATCACCAGCTGCGCCAGGCGGTCCTGCTCGCGGCGCCCTATTCCGTCGTCGCGCGCGCGCCGGTCGAGGGTTTTCTCCACAAGACCAACGATCTCGATACGCTCGGCGATGATGAACCGGAGACACCCTGCCGTTTGAACAAGTGACGGCTGTCGCTTCCGTGAGTAGAGGACTGGCGCGACGACCTCGCTCGGCACCGCCGCCGATTGAGAAAGGACTGGCACAGCATGCAGATAGCCCACGCCGCCCGTGCCCTTCGCGCCCTCACCACGCGGGAAATCATCAAGTTCGTGCAGCAGCGCGGCCGGCTGCTGTCGGCTCTGGTCCGCCCGCTGATGTGGCTCGCGGTGTTCGCCGCCGGCTTCTACAACGTGTTCGGCGTCTCGATCATTCCGCCCTACAAGACCTACATCACCTATCAGGTCTACATCGTGCCGGGGCTGCTCGGGATCATCCTGCTGTTTCACGGCATGCAGTCGTCGCTGTCCATGGTCTATGACCGCGAGATGGGCGTGATGCGGCTTCTGCTCACCGCGCCGCTGCCGCGCTGGGTGCTGCTCGCCTGCAAGCTGGTCGCCGGTACGGCGCTGTCGGTGATCACCTGCTACGTCTTTCCTCGCCGTCTGCATGCTGTTCGACGTGACCTTCGATTGGAGCGGCTGGCTCTACGTGCTGCCCGCGCTCGATCGTCTCCGGGCTGATGCTCGGGGCGCTGTGGCTGTTTCTCTCGGTCTATATCAGGCAGGTCGAGAATTTCGCCGGCGCCATGAATTTCGTGATGTTTCCGATGTTCTTCTTCTCGTCCGCGCTCTATCCGTTGTGGCGGCTGCGCGAGGGCGGCTCGGAGTTTCTCTATCTCGTATCGCTCGCCAATCCCTTCACCTATGCGGTCGAGCTGATCCGGTTTGCGCTCTACGGCATGTTCGAGCCGACGTCGCGCGCTGGTCGTCGTCGCGTCGACGGTGGTGTTCTTTCTGCTGGCGGTGAAGGGCTACGATCCCCAGCGCGGCATGTTCCCGCCGTACCGTGCAACCGGTCGTGAGCGAACGGGACATCCACGTTATTCGGGAGACCTCACAGATAGGCCTGGTTGATCCGCTCCGCGATCTCCTCGCGCATGGCGGCGAGCTCCTGCGGCGTGCGCGGCGTGCGCGGGCGCGTGACCGGAACGTCGCCGAGGACGCGTGCGGGACCGAGCGAGAGCAGCAGCAGCCGGTCGGCGAGCCCGATGGCCTCTTCGACGTTGTGCGTCACCAGCAGCGTCGTGACGGGACGGCGGTTGACGAGGTCGGCAAGCTCGTCGCGCAGCCGCGCCGCCAGCGCGTCGTCGAGCGACACGAACGGCTCGTCGAGCAGCAGAAGATCGGGCTCGACCGCGAAGGCGCGCGCCAGCGCCACCCGTCGGGCGAGCCCGAGCGAAAGCTCGCCGGGATAATGCTCGCGATGGGCCGTGAGGCCGAGCGCCTGGAACAGCGTGTCGAGCGCGGCATCGGTGGCTTGCGGCGCGGCGAGCCGCACGTTCTGTTCGACCGTGCGCCACGGCAGCAGCCGCGGCTCCTGGAACACCATGCCGAGCGTGCCGTGCGCGGGCAGCGCCACGCTGCCCTCGAAATCGCGATCGAGCCCGGCAATGATCCGCAGCAGCGTGGTCTTGCCGCAGCCCGACGGTCCCACCAGCGCGGCCACCTCGCCGTTGGCGAGGCTGAACGCAAGCTCGCCGAGCACCAGGAGTTGTTCTCCCGACGCAGCGCGATAGGATTTTTGCTTGATGCTGACGTCAAGCCGATCTCGGACGCCAGCGGGAGACATGTCGTTCAAGCGGCTGCACCAGAAACGTTTCGATCGCCAGCATGACGGCGACGAAGGCGAGAGCATAGGCCAGGATACGGGTGACGTCGAATAATTGGAACGCGACGCCGATCTCGAAGCCGACGCCGTTCGGGCGCCCGAGCAGTTCCACAATGAGCACGATCTTCCAGACCAGCGACAGGCCGGAGCGGGCGGCGGCGGCGAGATAAGGCGCGAGCTGCGGCAATATGACGTGCCGCATGCGGGTCCATGCTCCCATGCGGAACACCTGCGCCATGTCGTCGAGGGCCGCGATCGAGCGAGCGCGCGCCTTCGCGCACGGTCACGGTCGCGATCGGAAGCTTGTTCAACGCCACCGCCGCGATCGCCGCGGTTTCCGTCAGCCCGGCCCAGACATAGGCGAGCACGATGATCACCAGGGCCGGCAGGTTGAGCAGCACGATCAGCCAGGGATCGCCCAACCGGTCGGCGAGCCGCGACCGGCCCATGACCAGGCCGATCACCGAGCCGAGCGCCATGGCGAGGGTGAATGCCACCGCGACGCGCGCGAGCGTGGCGCCGAGATTGAATGCGAGCGCGCCCGAGCGGGCTTCATCCACGATGGCAAGCGCCACCGCCTGCGGGATCCGGAAGCAGGCGCGCGCCTGCCAGCTGCGAGCCGGCGTACCACGCCGCGATGAGCAGAACGAGGGAGATGAGCCTCGCGCCCAAATTCACTCCCCGCGGCGGGGCGGTAGAAGGTTCCGGTCGCGAGCTCGCGCGCTGGTCCGACCAGCTCAGTCGCCGCCGATCTCGGCGAGCACGCGGTACAGAGCCCGCGCGTCGGCCTCTTCTTCGGCGATCGGCCGGCGCACGATGCCTTCGCCGTAGCGCTGGCGGTAGATGGCGAGCGCGCCCGCATCGGTGACGCGGATCCGCGGGGCGAGCCGCTGCCATTCGGCCTCCGACGAGGCCAGAATGGCCTTGGCCTGACGGGTAGCTTCGAGGAAGCGATCGACCGTGGAGCGATTGCGCGCTGCCCAGCCGCCATCGAAGGTATAGCCGACGATGGCGACCGGTCCCTTCGCACCGAGGCCTTTCATGACGTCGTCCATGGCGATCGCGCGCTTCTGCCCCTTGCTTTCGAGATCGGCGCAGAAATTCCAGAACGTCAGCGTGGCGTCGATCTCACCCTGCAGCGCCTTCTCCGCCAGGAGCGGCGGCGCACCATAGACGATCGTGGCCTGCTTTCTGAGATCGATTCCGGCGCGGCGTGCCAGCGCCTGCAGCAGCAGCCAGCTCTTGTCGAGCGGACCGCCCGCGACCGCGAGCTTCTTGCCCTTGAGATCGGTGAGCTCCCTGATCGCGGATTGCGCCGGCACCATCACTGCGCCGAGCGTGCTCGACGAGGGATAGAAGACCAGGCCATCGCCGAGCGAGCGCTCGCGCGCGACCCACAACCAATCCGACAGCATCAGATCGGCCGAGCCGCCCTTGAGCGCGATCTTGCCGGCTTCGGTCGAGGCGAGCTCGACGGGTTCGATGACGCAGATCGAGCTTGCGATCGAGACCATGCGTCTTGATGACGTCGAGCTCCCACGCGAGCGTTCCGGTCTTTTGCACTGCAAGACGGATGCGATCGCCAGCCGTGGCGCTGGTCGCACCGGCAAACACGACGATGGCTGTCAGGACGAGACGCAGCATCGGACGCATCGCGAAGACGATGCCATAGCTTGCGCCGCTTGCAAATGCCGTCGCCTTTGCCGACCGCAACGGCGTACCAGCATTTTCCCGTCCACATCGTCGCAGGCGCGCGCTATAGTCGAGCGATCGGACGGCCCCGCCGGTCAGGCGGATAACAACAACACAACGCGGCCGGTTTCGAACAGGAGGAGACATCATGATGCGATCTATGCTGCTGGCCGCGCTCGTGAGCGCGGCACTCCCGATGATGGCGCTCGCCCAAACCGCAGATGAGCTCAAGAACGACGACAAGACGCCGGGTGACGTGCTCACCTACGGCATGGGCTATAGCCAGCACCGCTTCAGCCCGCTCACCCAGATCAATCGCCAGACCGTCAAGCGGCTGGTGCCGGCGTGGTCGCTACAGCCTCGCCGACAATCGCGGGCTCGAGGGTCAGGCCCTGGTGAAGGACGGCGTGGTCTTTCTCACCGACCATGAGAAGACCGTGGCCGTCGATGCGCTGACCGGCCGGGAAATCTGGAAGACCATGGTCGAATATCCGCCGGAGACGACGCGGGTCGTTTGCTGCGGCATCGTCAACCGCGGCGCTGCGCTGTTCGACGGCAAGCTCTACCGCACCACGCTCGACGCCAACGTGATCGCGCTCGATGCCAAGACCGGCAAGGAGGTCTGGCGCACGAAGTCATCGGATCCGAAGGACGGCTACTCCATGACGGTGGCGCCGCTGGTGGCGAACGGCGTCGTCATCGCGGGAGTTGCGGGCGCCGAATACGGCATCCGCGGTTATCTCGAAGGGTTCGATGCGCAGACCGGCAAGTCGCTCTGGCGCACCTATACGATCCCCGCGAAGGGCGAGCCCGGCTCGAGACCTGGCCTGGCGATACCTGGAAGCAGGGCGGCGGCTCGACCTGGGTCACCGGCTCCTATGACCCCGACCTCGATCTCGTCTACTGGGGCACCGGCAATCCGGCTCCGTGGAATCCGCTCAACCGCAAGGGCGACAATCTCTACACCAACTCCGTGCTGGCGATTCAGCCCAAGACCGGCAAGGTGGTCTGGCACTTCCAGATGACGCCGGGCGATCCGTTCGACTACGACGGGGTCAACGAGTGGATCTCGGCTGAGCTCCCTGTCGATGGCGCAACGCGCAAGGTCATCATGCATGCGGACCGCAACGGCTACCTGTATGTGATCGAACGCGCGACCGGCAAGCTCGTGGCCGCCAACGCCTTCGTCAAGGTGAATTGGGCCGACGGCATCGACAAGGAGACCGGCCGACCGGTCTGGAGCGCCGAGACGAAAGGCTGTCGTCGACAAGGGAGAGAAGCAACGCATCTATCCTGCGGTTTCCGGCGGCAAGAACTGGGGACCGATGTCGTTCGATCCGACCAGGCGGCTCCTCTACATCAACACCAACGACTGGGGCATGGACTACGAACCCGCTCCGGTCGACCAGGTCGCCAATCTCAAGGCTGGCCAGCCCCACTACGGCGTGAAATTTCCCGGCGGTGTTCGACGCCGACAAGCGCGGCCATCTGCGGGCGACCGATCCGCTCACGGGCAAGGCCAAGTGGGAGCTGCCGTTCAAGAGCCCGAACATCGCCGGTACCCTTGCGACCGCCGGCGGCCTCGTGTTCACCGGGCATGTTGACCGGCGAGTTCATCGCCGTCGATGCCGACACCGGAAAGATCGTCTGGCAGTTCCAGACGCCGTCCGGGATCGTCGGTCAGCCCATCACCTGGGAAAAGGACGGCAAGCAATACGTCACCGTGACCAGCGGGATCGGCGGCGTCTACGCGCTCAAGATGGGCGATCCCAACGTCGCCAGGTTCCAGCCGGCGGCTCGCTGTGGACCTTCAAGCTGTTCGAGGATTGATCGGCGCGAGGACACCGGCGAGGCGACAGCGTGCTAGACGCCGACATGGTGTCGCCCCACTGCTGGCCTGGGCTAGGTTCGGTCATCGCCTGCGCGTGAGCAGCAGCGGTCTGCCGTCGTGAGCGGGCCGAGAGGGCAGGGCTCGGCAACTGCTTCGCAATACGCTTGGAGTTGAGTGACGGACGAGGAATGAAATACCACACCCTGCGGCTCCTGGCTGTCGCCGCCGTTTTCTCCTTCATCCATCTGGCCTTCCATGTCGCCCGCCCAAACCGCCGGGGCAGCGCAGATCGCGGCCGGAGAGCGGGTCTATTCCGACTATTGCTCGAACTGCCACGGCGAAGGCCTGCGCAACACCAGCGGCGGCGTGACCTTCGACCTCCGCCGGCCTGCGCAATGAAGACCGCGATCGTTTCGTCGGCGCTGGTGCTCGACGGCAAGCGACAGATGCCGCCATGGCGCGGCGCGCTCGACATGGAGCAGATCGAGATCGATCTGGGCCTACATCCGCGCGACCGTGGACCGGTCAGCCACGAGGGCGACTCGTCGTCGACGCTGTCTCGACCGCGTGCCCGCAGCGTCGCCTCAATCCGCGGCGTCGTGTGATGAGATCGCGATGGTGCAGGGTCGGTCCGACCGGTTGCTCCAGGCGTGATTGGTTCCCCGCTGCACCACCGTGTCCCCGGCCGCAAGCTGCACCTCGGCGGTGTCGAGCACCAGCGTGATCTCGCCCTCGAGGATCAGGCAAAAATCGAGCGTGCGCGTTTTCTGCATATAGGGATGCGGCGCCTGGGCGCGAGTAGGTCGATGCGGCCGGCGACCCCATGGCGCGAAAGAACGCCGCGACCTCGCGCGCGCCGACCTTGCCGAGGAACGTGGCGTCCGGCGGGATGGTGACGATCCGGCAGACCGATCCGCGCGGCGGCGGCTCGATGGTGTGCGGCAGCGCCAGCGGGTCGCGGGCGGCGTGATGCTCGCCGGCGTGGCGTCGGTGACCCAGATCCGCGTCGAGGCAAAGCCCGGTCGTGCCGGATCGGTACGCACGTCGGGCGTCGGCCCGTCATGGATTGCCACCGGATTTGCCGCCGTGCATCGTCGATCGTGACGATCCTGCGGACGGAGCTTGGCGCTTCACTCCTCAAACTTCGCTCCCATCATCACGAAGCGCCATGAGGCTGCCACTGCGGGGATTGGTCCAGCCGTGCCAGTTGCCGAGCTGCACGACGACGTCGCCCGGCTTCATCACGAGCTCGCCGTTGTCGAGCACGAGCACGCGCTCGCCCGCGAGCAGGATGCCGTAGTCGACGCGTCTCGGATTTATGGATGGGCGAGCTGAAGGCGTTCTGGCCGCCGCGGTCCCACACGCCATCGGGGCGGCGACGCGGCGGATGCAGTGGCACCGCATGCGGGTCATGCGCGGGATCGTAGCCCGCGGGCTTTGCCGGGGACTGAACGATGCGCAGGTGCCCGCCCGTGGCGCGGCGGCTCGAAATGAAACGGCAGGTTGCCGTCGTCGCGATCGCCGGAAATCGGCGCCGGCGAGTGCTTGTAGACCCAGATGTCGGTCATGCAGGTGCCGCGCACGATCGCGCCCGGATTGACGTTGGGCGCGGCGCTATCGAACAGACACGCATGAGCGGCCCTGCGCGTCGTTCCCGGTCACCACGCGCCGGATCGGTTTCGGGGTGTCGGTCATGTTGGTGTCTCCTTTGTCCTTGACGCTCGCCGAACATTGCCCGACATGGGGCGAGGCTAGACCCCGCGTAACATCCATCGGAAACTCCGGGGAGGAAAAAACCATGCGTGCACCTCGGGGACCGAGCGAGGCAGACCGCGCCGCATGCTCGCGAGCTATACAATATTTGTCGCGACGATATTGGCCTCGCTGACAGCATGTCCGCTATCGACCGCCGGCGTGGGCACAGGGCTTTCCCAACCGGCCGATCAAGATCGTCGTCGGTCCCAGTCCCGATGTATTCTGCTCGCATCGTCGGCGAGCATCTGCAGCAGGCCTGGGGTCAGCCGGTGATCGTGGAGCCGCGCCCAGGCGCCGGTGGCAAGCTCGCGGCTGCAGCGGTTGCAAGCGCGGATCCCGACGGCCACACGCTCCTGTTCGCCACCCCCACATACACGCTCAACGTCGGCGATGAAGCTCGCGTCCTACGATCTGGTGAAGGAATTCGAGGCGGTCTCGATCATCGGACTGATTTCCTACGCGCTCGTCGTACATCCGAGCGTGCCCGCCCGTTCTGTCGCCGGAGCTCGTCGCCTTGGCGAAGTCGCGCCCCGGTGGTCTCAACTGCGCATCCGCCGGCATCGGCACGGTGCCACATCTTGCCTGCGAGACCTTGAACAGGTCGGCTGGCGTGAATGTCGTGCACGTTCCGTATCGCGACGTGAACGCAGCCATGATGGGCACGGTGAGGCGGAACCGTGCGAGATGTTCGTGGGCGTATCGACGACGGCGAAAGCACAGATTTCATCCGGCACGGTGCGCGGGCTCGCGGTCACCACCGCACGAGCGCTCGACGTTGCTTCCGGACCTGCCGACCATGGTCGAGATCCGGCTATCCGACTTTCGTGATGCCGGGCTGGGGAGGCTTTCTCGCGCCGGCCCATACGCCGAAAGAGATCGTGCAGAAGCTCAATGGCGAGATCGCACGTGCGCTGCTCAAGCCGGACGTTCAGCAGCGTCTGCTGACCGTCGGAATGGAGACGCCTCCGGTCTACGCCCCTGCCGAGGTCGCCGAGTTCATTCGCGGCGACGTGGCGCGCTGGACCAGCTCGTGGAGGCCGTCGGTCTGGAGAAGCTCCGAGAGGTGCGCAGTGAGGGCGATCATTGCCGTTGCCCCGCCCGCAGCAAATGATCAAGATGGCTCACCGGCTTTGCCTGACACAGCGCAGCGAACGTAGCGCGGAGAGCAAATGGAATTCGGGGTTTTCGATCATCTCGACCGCTACGGCGGACCGCTTGCGGATTATTACGAGGATCGCCTCAAGATTGCGGAAGCCTACGACCGCGCGGGATTCTACGCCTACCATCTCGCCGAGCATCACTCGACGCCGCTCGGCATGGCGCCCTCGCCGAGCGTGTTCCTGACGCGCGGTCGCGCAGCGCACGCAGCGAAGCTTCGGTTCGGGCCGCTGGTCTGGGCGATGCCGCTGCACCATCCGCTGCGGCTGATCGAGGAAATCTGCATGCTCGACCAGTTGAGCGGCGGCCGGCTGGAGATCGGCTTCGGCCGCGGCTCGGTGCCGATCGAGCTCGAATATTACGGCGCCAACCCGGATGACGCGCAGGAGATCTACGCGGAAGCGGTCGAGCTCGTGCTCAAGGGATTGACGCAACAAGGTGCTCGATTTCGAGGGCAAGCGATTTTCGCTTCCAGCGACGTGCCGATGGAAATCGAGCCGCTGCAGAAACCGCATCCGCCGATCTGGTACGGCGTGCACATGCCCGACAGCGCCGAGCGCGCCGCGCGGCGCAATCTCAACGTCGTGAGCCTCGACCCGCCGAAGGAGACGCGCTCTGCCATCGATCGCTACCGGTCGATCTGGCCGCAGGTGCACGCGCCGCGCGGCGCCGTTTCCCAAGCTCGGCCTCGGCCGCTTCATCGTCGTCGCGCCGACCGACGCCGAGGCGCATGGCGCTGGCGCGCCGCGCCTATCTGCGTCTGGCACGCGAGCTTTACCCATCTGTTCCGGCGGCACGAGCGCGCGCAATCGCATCCGCGCCCCGCGACCTTCGACCTGGTGGTCGAGCGCGGCCAGGGCATCGCCGGCTCGCCGGCAACGGTGGCGAAATTCCTGTCCTCGCAGCTCGACGAAACCGGCTGCAACTACATGGTCGGGCCAGTTTGCCTTCGGCGATCTCGACGCTCGCGGAGAGCCTGCGATCGATCGGCCTGTTCGCCAGCGACGTGATGCCGATACTGCGTGCAAAGCGGGCGGGCGCTGAGGAGATGGCCGGCGTTGCGGCGCAGGGACGCGGTTGATATCGTCGTTTTCGCCAGCGGCCGCGCGGAGTCTTGAGCACGATGGAGCTGGGTCAGATTCGGCTGTCGGCCGACGTGGGCGGCACTTTCACCGACGTCGCCGCTTTCGACGAGACGACCGGGGAGCTTCGGCTCGGCAAGACGCTGACCACGCCGACGCGGCTCGTCACCGGCATCGAGAATGGCGTGACCAAGGCCGGCGCGCAGTTTCGCGCGGCGCGGCTGTTCCTGCACGGCACCACGGTCGCGATCAACACCATCCTGGAGCGCACCGGCGCGCACTGCGCGCTCCTCACCACGCAAGGCTTCCGCGACATCTACGAGATCGGCCGCGTCAACCGGCCGGAATCCTACAATCTGTTCTTCCGCCGCCACGCAGCCGCTGATCGAGCGCGACCTGCGCTACGAGATCACGCGAGCGCATGGACGCGCAGGGCAAGGTGCTGATCAAGCTCGACGAGGATGCAGGTGCGCGCCGCGGTCGCGCGACGCGGTCGCGCCAGGGCGTGCGAGGCGATCGCCATCCTGTTCCTGCATTCCTACCGCAATCCCGCGCACGAGCAGCGCGCCAAGGCGATCATCGCGGAGAGTCATCCGCGATCTCTTCGTCACCGCCTCGCACGAGCTGTCGCAGGAATACCGCGAGTTCGAGCGCACCTCGACGGCGGCGGCCAACGCCTATGTCGGGCCGCGCGTGCGGCGCTATCTCGGCGAGATGGGCGACCATCTCGATGCCGCCGGCTTCGCGCGGCGACTTCCTGATCGTGCAATCGACCGGCGGCCTGTTCGGCGTCGACGAGGCGCAGAGCGCGTGCATCCGGATGCTGGAGTCCGGGCCGGCGGCCGGCGTGATCGGCACCAAGGCGCTGTGCGATCGCATCGGGCTCGAGCAACGCCATCGCCTTCGACATGGGCGGCACCACCGCCAAGGCCGGCGTCATCCACGACGGCAGCGTGCTGATGACCGGCAGCGCGCTGATCGGCGGCTATGCCACCGGCCTGCCGGTGCAGATGCCGATGATCGACATCCAGGAGGTCGGCACCGGCGGCGGCGTCGATCGCGCGCGTCGAGATCGGCGGCGCGCTGCATGTCGGGCCGGAAAGCGCCGGCGCGCAGCCCGGCCCGGTGTGCTACGGCCTCGGCGGCACCGAGCCGACCATCACCGACGCCAATCTGATCCTCGGACGGCTCGGCGCCGACCGCTTTCTCGGCGGCGAGATGCCGCTCGACGTCGAAGGCGCGCGACGCGCGCTGCCGAAGCGCGTCGCCGCGCCGCTCGGCCTCGATCCGTCAGGGCGGCGGCCGACGGCATTCTGCGCATCGCCACCACCAAGATGTCCCACATGGTGCGCTGGGTGACCACCGAGCGCGGCCTCGACGCCGCCGACTTCGCGCTCGTCGCCTATGGCGGCGCCGGGCCCCTGCATGCGGCGATGGTGGCGCGCGAACTGCGCATCGCGCACGGTCGTGATCCCGCGCGCGCCCGGGCATTTCTCCGCCTACGGCATGCTGGTCGCCGACCTGCGCCGCGATTTCGTCAACACCTGGTTCACGCCGCTCGCCGAGGCATCGTTTGCGGACCATGGAAGACGATCTACGCCGAGATGGAGCGGCGCGGCCGCGACGCCGTGCGACGCAGCGGGATCGCCGTCGCCGGCATCGCGGTGCAGCGCGCGGCCGACATGCGCTATGTCGGGCAGGAGCACGCCGTCACGGTCGAGCTGCCGGTCGAGCTGTTCCAGGCCGAGGATCGCGACGGCATCAAGCAGCGCTTCGATGCCGTGCACGAGACGCGCTACGGCTATTCGGTCGCCGGCCGAGAAGGCCGAGATCGTCAGCCTGCGCAGCGCCGATCACCGGCCTGATGCGCAAGCCGACGTTCGAACCCATCGCCGCGGGCGAGGCCGAGCCGCCGCCGGCGGCTTTGCGCGGCACGCGGCCGGTCTATTTCGCCGAAGCCGGCCGCGCTTCGTCGATACGCCGACCTACGATCGCGCGGCGCTGCTCGCCGGCAATCGCATCGCCGGGCCGGCGCTGATCGAGGAATATGCCTCGACCACAGTCGTGCATCCCGGCGACGTCGTCGAGGTCGATGCCTTCGGCGATCTCGTCATCGAGATCCTGCGGAGCTGACGCATGGACGCCGCCGCTGAAGACCGAGCCGCGATCCAGCAGCCATCGCATCGATCCGGTCGACGACCGAAATCGTGCGCAACGGTCTCATCGCCGCGACCGAGGAGATGAAGACCAACCTGATGCGCACCGCCTACAACATGATCATCTACGAGGCGCTCGACTTCACCGTCGGGCTGTTCGATGCGCAGGGCAACACCGTGTCGATCGGGCTCGGGCTGCCGATGTTCATCCGCGGCATGAGCGACACGGTGAAGACCAAGCTCGACGCACTACGGCGTCGAGAATCTCGATCCCGGCGACATCCTGCTGACCAACGACGCCTACATCACCGGCAGCCATCTCAACCACATGACCTTCACCGTGCCGATCTTCCACGACGGCGAGCTGGTGGCATTCTCCTGCTGCATGGCGCATTGGCCCGACGTCGGCGGCACGCTCGACGGCGCCACGACCGACATCTTCTCCGAAGGCCTGCAGATGCCGATCGTGAAGATCTACCGCAAGGGCGTGCCGAACGAGGAGCTGATCTCCGTCATCAAGACCAACGTGCGCCTGCCCGAACGCGCGATGGGCGACTTCCGCGCCCAGATCGCCGCGGTCGAAGACCGGCGAGCGCCGCTTCCTCGAAATGATCGGCAAATACGGCCGCGACGCCGTGCTCGGCGGCATCGAGGCGATCATGGATCACAGCGAGGCGGCGACGCGCGCGCGCGTGCGCGAAATCCCGGACGGCGTCTACGAGGCCGAATCGTTCATGGACGACGACGGCGTGCAGGATCGGCGAGCGCGTGCCGATCAACGTGCGCGTGGAGGTCACGGGCGACCGGATGAAGGTCGATCTCACCGACGTGTCCAAGCAGGTCGCGGGCTTCTACAATTCCGGCGAGACCGCGGGCCGCTCGTGCTGCCAGGTGGCGTTCAAATGCCTGACCTCGGCGCTCGATCTGCCGATCAACGACGGCCAGTTCCGCGCGCTCGACATCGTGCTGCCGCCGGGCCGCGTGGTCAGCGCGCTCAAGCCCGCCGCGATGCGCATGTGGATGACCTATCCCATGACCATCATCGACACGCATCTTCAAGGCGCTGGCGCCGGCGATCCCCGAGCAGCATCATCGCCGGTCATCACGCCGACCTCGTGCGTCGGCCGCGTCAACGGCCGCCGGCCCAAGGACGACAGCTTCTACATCTATCTCGGCGGGCTGATCGGCGGCGGCTGGGGCGCCAAGCACAACAGCGACGGCCGCAATGCCACCATCGCGATGAACGACGGCGACACCCACAACGGCCCCTCCGAGCAGGTCGAGGCGAAATATCCGCTGCTGGTCGAACGCTATGCGCTGCGGCCGGATTCCGGCGGCGCCGGGCCGCTTCCGCGGCGGGCTCGGCTGCGAGCAGGTGGTGCAGGCGCGCCACGACATCCGCTTCAACTCGCAGATGGACCGGGTGAAATGCAAGCCGTGGGGTCTCGACGGACGGCCTGTCCGGCTTCGGCAACTCGGTCGCGATCCATCGCTTCGGCAGACGGCGCAGGAGCAGCGCTTCCACAACGGCAAGGCGCTCAACCAGGTGCTGCACGCCGGCGACGCCTATATCCTGCGCTCGGGCGGCGGCGGCGGCTTCGGCTCGCCGCTCGACCGCGACCTCGACGCTCTCGCGCGCGACGTGCGCTGCGGCTACGTCAGCAAGGATGCGGCGGAGAAATACTACGGCGCGGTGTTCGAGCCGGCGACGAACAAGCTCGACGCCGCGGCGACCGAAGATCAGGCGCGCCGAGATGCGCGCAGCAGGGCCTGCCGCAGGACGAGCCGATCGCCGATACCGGCGTGCCGCCGCCCGCGCCCGCGCATGCGCACGTGCACGACCACGCGCACGAGAAGCTCAGCGAGGAGGAGCGGGTCGCGCTGGCGATGACCGGGCGGTGCTGTTCGTAGCGGGCGTAAGGTCGCGCGTCATCCGCCTGTGCTGAGAGATCCGCCCCGCAACGGCAGCGGCTGCTCGTCGAGCATCGCCTGGATCGCCTGGCGCGTGGTCTCGGGATCGAGCCCGTGCTGCGCGACCAGGTCCTGGCAGTCGGCGGCGATCGCGTCGACGTCCTGCAGCATCTTGAGGCGCTTGAAGTGGTCGTCGTGGTGAAGCCCCATGCTGGCGCCGACGATCTCGAGCAGGTTCATGATCCGGAACGGGTAGTCGCGCTCGTGCGCGCACAGCTCGCGATGGTCGGCGTGGTAGACCGCGACCAGCGCATCGACGCCGGCGCGCTCGGCGGCATCGAGCTCGTTCTTCTGCAATTCGCGTCGATAGGCCGGCAGCGCGCGGAAATAGTTGCTCATCATGCCGACCGCGGGCTGCTTGAGGTCGACCAGCTCGACGCCCGGCACGGCGCTGCAGGATGTCCTCGGCGGCCTCGACCACGCCCTTGAGTCCGGGATGGCGATGCAAGGCGACGCGCATCTCGCACGGGCTTGCGCAGCAACGGCCGCAGCCGGTCGAGATTGCCGCGCAGGAAGAGCATGAACGGCGTCATCTCGAACGGGCTTCGAGCCGCGGGTCTTCTCGACCGTCGGCAAGGTCGTCTCGGTGAATTGCACGTGACAGCTCGGGCACCACGACACCACCTGCCCCGACTTGCTGCGCGCAAGCTTGTCCATGGTGTTCTCGGCGAAGCGGCCCGATGTGGCGACGTCGCCGGTGCGCATCTGCACGACGCCGCAGCAATGGCTCGGACCGCCCATGCACCTGATAGGTGACGCCGAGCGCATCCATGATGTCGAGCGCAAGCAGCGCAATGTGCGGGGTCTTGAGCACGTTGCAGCCGGTGTAGAACACGAAATCGGGCGGCGTCGTCGGGCTCGGCGTTGCCGCCTGGCTTCTGGCCGAGGCGCGCGAGCAGCTCGTCGTCGAGCTGCATCTGCGAAATATGGGTGACGTCGCGCGCGACCTTGCGGAAGCCGTCGACGCCCTGACGACGCCGCTCGCGGCGGCTCATCCCGCTGTCGCGCCATCGCGACCCGCGCCATGCCGAGCATGAAGCGCGGATTGACGCCGTAGTCGCAGGCCTTGATGCATTCGCCGCGTGAGCACGCAGGCATTCGCCCATTTGCGCGAGGCCTCCGGGCCGTCGCCGGTGCGCAGGATGTCGATGATGCCGGCGATCACCGCGACGCGGCTCGGCGTTCACGCCGCCGGGGCCGGTGACCGGGCAGACCTCGACGCACTTGCCGCAGCGGGTGCAGGCGTCCGCCATCGCCTCAACGCGTGCGGCCAGAGCGGTTTCGAAGGTGGCGGTCATGCCGGCACGACCTTTATTCGCCAAATCGCGCCCAGATTACTGTTTGCGTGCTGGCGATGAAACCCCCGCCTTTGCAGGGCACGTTTAGGCCCGTTCGAGCGATCTTCCGCCCGCCGCCGCGGACGTGGCGGTGGTGCGGCGACTATGGGCTCGTAGCACCGCGGGAGTAATAGTAAACGTCCTGAATCGACGTCGGCCGGATAACGATCTTCCGCGGCGTTCCGTCGGCGGCATAGGAGTTCGCTGGAATCTCCGGCAGCGCGTCGCCGAATTTTCTCACGGCATTCAAGGCCTCGTTCGCCGGCGGTTTCGTGGGCCGGTCCCTGCGCGCAACCTTCTTCGCGATGGGCGTGCGAGGCTGCGCTCCGTCGCGGGCTGTGCGGCGTGCCGCTCGCCCGGCGGCCGGTCGCTGTGGCCGGCGTCACGCGCGCACGGCGCCGCGACCTCGCTTTGCTGCACGGGCCGGTCAGCCGGCGACTCCTGGGCTGCGCGCTTCCTGGGGGCGTCAACTGTTGGGGCGCCACGTTTTGGACTGCCGACGTCTCGGGCGCGGTGTCATTACGCGCAGAGTCTTGACGGCGTGGGCTCTTGAGGGGTGACCTCTCGGGCTACGGAATCCCGGCGTGTGAAACTCTGCGGCACCGACACCCTGGGTACGAACAGTTGAGGCTCGGAGTCCCGCTGCACCGAAGGCTGGGGTGCGGCTGGCAGGGGTGGGGGCTCGTGGGGAATGGTCGCCGCTTGCCGGCTATCCGTCGAAGGCTGTTCAGCTGCCTTGCTGTCGGGTTCGGACGGGACCTCGACCGTGCCAGGGTCCGACCCCGCGTGTGCTGTCACCCACGGGAGGCCGCGCCGCGACAAGCAGTTCCGATCAAAAAGCCACCAGCTCTGCTGCGTGCAGGCAGGTCAGCAGGCGGATCGGCCGTTTCTGCTGTGATCAGCGGCCTGTCGACGGACAGAAACAAGACCGGTACGCCGACAGCGATCACGCTCCCGAACGCAATCAGGGATGCGGCGATCACGAAAACGCAGATGCGAGTACAAGGCCCATCTCCTTAAGGCCGCCCCGCGCCACGCCGATTCCGGGCAAGAACAACGGTGCTGTGGCGGGACTATGTCCGTTCGGGAGGCTGGCTCCCAGCGGAAAGCGAAACTGTGTTTAACGCGTCGCCGTGCTCGAGGCCAGGGTGGGATCGGACAGGTCCGCGGACGCAGGTCAGGGGTCAACCCTGCAGCCGGGCGAAAGTTCCGAAAGGTGACGAGCCCGGAGGCGTTTGCCAAATACCGGGAAGTGCGCTCGATTGGTAGCGCCGGCGGCGTTTTGCCGTTGACGATCGCGACGCAGCAAGGACCCGCAATGCCTGCCGCCACCATCGCAACCATCGACACCATTGTGCTTCGCCTTCCCCTGGACACCTGGGCGCCGCCGCCGCAATTCGCGGGCAAGCCGCGGACGCACGTGGACATGCTGCTGGTGCGCGTGACCACCAGTGGCGGCGTCGTAGGCTGGGGCGAGGCCTATGGCAGCAGTTCGCCGATGATCCCGGTCGTGTTCGATTCCTGGATCAAGCATGTCGCCATCGGACAGGACGCAACCGACCCGGCTCTGACGGCGCGGCTCGAACGCCTGCTGCATGGTTTCGGTCGCTGCGGTCCGGTGGTGCATGCGATCAGCGGGCTCGACATCGCGCTGTGGGACATCCGCGGCAAGCTCGAGGGCAAGCCGGTCTCGGCGCTGCTCGGCGGCGTACGGCGCAAGCGCGTGGAAGCCTATGCGTCACTGCTGCAATACGGTGGCTCGGTCGAGCACGTGCGCCGCAACGTCGCGCGTGCGCTCGAACGCGGCTATCGCCACCTCAAGCTGCATGAACGAACCGCGGACGCGGTCGCGGCCGCCCGCGATGTGGCCGGACCGGACATCCCGATCATGGTCGACACCAACTGTGCCTGGACGGCGGACCAGGCGACCGCGCCGGTTGCGGCCATGGCGCCGTCGAAGCCGTTCTGGGTCGAGGAGCCGATCTGGCCGCCGGAGGACTTTGACTCGCTCGCGGTGCTCCGGCGCGCAACCGGGGTCCCGCTGGCGATGGGCGAGAATGCGACCGGCGTGCTCGATTTCCGAAAGATGATCTCCGCCGGGGCAACCGATTTCGTGCAGCCGAGCGTGGTCAAGATCGGTGGCCTGACTAATCTGTGGCAGGTGGCGACGGAGGCCGAGAAGGCGGGCGTCACCTGCGTGCCGCATGCGTTCTTCTTTGGGCCGGGGTACCTCGCGACATTGCACGCGATCGCGGCCAAGGAACGCGCGGCCCCGCTTGAGCGCTTGTTCGGCGACGTTGGCTTCACGGCCTATGCGAAGACGGTGCCGGTGGTCGACGGGGCCATCGATGTGCCCGAGCGGCCGGGGCTCGGCGCCGATCCGGAGGAGGAGTTGATCGAACGCTTCCGCGCCTGAGCGTGGGGCGTTGCTGCGGGAGGAGAACAAAATGATCAAAATGAATCAGGCGCGCCTGGATGGCCGGCGCCATGGCGGGCACCACCCTGCTGCGCGTGCGCTCGGCGGCGGCGCAAGCCTATCCGCAGCGGGCGGTGAGGATCATCGTGCCTTATGCGCCGGGAGGCGGCACCGACGTGTTCTCGCGCCTGCTCGCGGCGCAAATGGAGCGCGAGTTCGGTCAGACGCTGGTCATCGATAACCGCGGTGGCGGCGGCAGCACGATCGGCACCCAGGCGGTGGCGAATGCGCAGCCGGACGGCTACACGATCGGGATGGTGGACAGCGCCTTCGTGACCAATCCCGGCCTGTTCAGGGACAAGCTGCCCTACGACACGCGCCGCGATTTCATCCCGGTGTCGCTGTTGTCGCGCACGCAACTGGTGTTGTGCGTGAACCCATCCTCGTCGTTCCAGACCGCGCAGGAGCTGATCGCGTTCGCCAAGGCCAATCCGGGCAAGCTGACCTTTGCATCCGCCGGCATCGGGACCGGCATCCACCTCGCGGCCGAACAGTTCCGGCAGGTGGCGGGTATCGAGATCGTCATCATCCCCTATCGCGGCGGCGCACCGGCACTCGCCGACTTCCTGTCGGGCAAGGTGGATTTCACCTTCGGAGCCGTTCCCACGATCCGCGAGCATATCCTGGGCGGAAAGGCGCGCGGGCTGGGGGTGACGCGCGGACGCGCGCCGCAACTGCCCGATATCCCCAGCATGGAGGAACTCGGCTATGGCAGCGTGGATTCAGCGAGCGAGATGGGCCTGATCGTGCCGGCGGCGACGCCGGCGCCGATCGTGGAGAGGCTGCAGAAGGCGGCTGCAAACGCCGTCAAGGACCCCGCGTTCAGCCAAAGCCTGCTCGAGCGAGGATTTCAGCCGATCGGCAGCACGACGGAAGAGTTTCGCTCTCATGTCGACCGCGAGATCGAGAAATGGATACGCATCATCGCGGCCGGCAACATCAAGCCGGAGTAGCTGCGTCGGCGGCCCGCGCGATCGCTCGCCTCAGGCGGTAACGGCGATCCCCTGCACCTCGATCATCATCTCGGGCTGGGCGAAGCCTTGGACCGTGATCGCGGCGCTCGCGGGAAAATCCTTGCCGAACAGCTCGCCGCGCAATTCGGTCATGCGGGTGGTGTAGCGCGCGTCGATCAGAAACACCGTCATCGTCACCATGTCGCTCAGCTTCGCGCCCGCCTCCGCCAGCGTCTTCTCGATGTTGCGGAAGGTCTGCTTGAACTGGGCATCGAAGTCGCGCGGCGAGCGACTTGCCGGAATCATCGACCTGGCCGGTGTGCCCGGCGACGTAGATGGTGCGGCCACCGCCTTCGGTGATGACGCAAGGCGAGAATGCGCGCTTGACCTGCCAGGTGCCGCGAACGAACGATTTTTCATGGGCCGACCTCCCTAGGGCTTCATACCAAATTGCGGAAATGTGATCCGTCATCAGAGGACGACGGCGCGAACATCGCCGGCCAATCGAATCAGCCCGCATTGGCCGTCTGGATGACGCGCCACAGTCGCTCCGGCGTGGCCGGCATTTCCACGTGGCGGACGCCGAGGTGGGAGAGCGCATCCACCAGCGCATTGGCGACGGCAGGCATGGCGCCGACGCAGCCGGCTTCGCCCGCGCCCTTGACGCCGAGCGGATTGGTCTTGGTCGGCACCGGATTGCTCTTGACCTCGACCGCGCTGATGTCTGTCGCGCGCGGCATGGCGTAGTCCATGAACGAGCCGGTCAGGATTTGCCCGTCGCCATCGAACTGGATGTCCTCCATCAGGATCTGGCCGACGCCTTGCGCGACGCCGCCGACGATCTGGCCCTTCAGCAGCAGCGGATTGATGCACGGTGCCGACGTCGTCCACCACGCTGTAGCGCACGATCTCGACGGTCGCCGGTCTCCTCGTCGATCTCGAGCTCGCAGATGTGGCAGCCGTTGGGGAAATTCTGCACCGGCGCGATGTAGGTCGCGGTCGCGGTCAGGCCGACGTCCATGCCCTTCGGCAGCTTCGTGGGCTCCATGGCCTCCTTCGCCACCTCCTTGATGCTCAGCGTGCGATTGGTCTTGGGGCTGGAGAAGACGCCGTCGGCAAAGTTGATGTCGGCGGCATCGACCTTGAGCAGGTGGGCCGCGATCTGCTTCGCCTTGGTCGTGATCCTTTCCGCCGCCATGTCGACGGCCGATCCGCCGATGGTGGCGGAGCGCGAGCCGCCGGTGCCCTCGCCGAGAAAGACCTGGTCGGTATCGCCCTGCACGTAATGGACCTCGTTGGGATCGAGGCCGAGGCGGTCGCACATGATCTGCTTGAAGATGGTCTCGTGGCCCTGGCCCTGGGTGACGCTGCCCGCGAGCAGCGTGACGGTGCCGGACTTGTCGAACCGGATCTCCGCGCCTTCGAAACCCGCCGCTGCCGCCCGCTCGATGGTGTTGGAGAGGCCGATGCCGCGGAGCTTGCCGTGCTGGCGCGATTGCGCGCGGCGCTGCTCGAAGCCCGCGACGTCGGCGAGCTTGAGCGCCATGTCCATGCTCTTCTCGAACTCGCCGCTGTCGTAGGTGAACGTGAGCGCCGGTCTTGAACGGCATGGCGTCGGGCGGAATGTAATTTCGCCGCCGCAGCTCGGCGGGATCGATGCCGAGCTCGTCGGCGGCGAGATCGACAAGCCGCTCGATCACATAGGCGGCCTCGGGGCGCCCGTTGCCGCGATAGGGCCGAACCGGATTGGTGTGCGTGAACACGGCGGTGACATCGGCATGCATCGCGGGAATGCGATAGACGCCCGCAAGCGTGCCGATATTGCCGGTGAAGGCGGGCATTCCGGTCTGCAGGTAGGCACCGATGCTGGCAATCGTCGTGGCGCGCATGGCGAGAAAGTCGGCCGTGCTTGTCGAGCGCGAGCTCGGCTTGCGTGACGTTGTCGCGGGCCTGGGCGTCGCACAGAAAGGATTCCGAGCGCGTGGACATCCACTTCACCGGCCGCCCGACGTGCTTCGATGCCAGCAGCACCAGGGCGACTTCGTTGTAGACCGCCGATTTCATGCCGAAGCTGCCGCCGATGTCGCCGGCAACCACGCGGATCTTGCTCTCCGGCACCTGGAGCACCGGCGAAAGCTCGGCGCGGAAGGGATGCACGCGCTGAAGCGTCGTGTAGATGGTGTAACGGTCCTCGGCCGCGTTGTAATCGCCGAGGCAGCCGCGCGGCTCCATGCTCGCAGCGGTGACACGATTGATCACCAAACGATGCTTGACGACGTGATCGGCCTTGGCGAATGCCGCCTCGGTGGCAGCCTTGTCGCCGAAGAGCTGCACGAAACCGATATTGTCGGGGCAGTCGTCCCATACCCGCGCGGCGCCGTCGGCGCTCGCCTCGGCGGTCGACACGGTCGCGGGAAGCGGCTCGTAGTCGGCCACGATCAGTTCGGCTGCATCGAGCGCCTGATGATAGGTCTCCGCCACCACGAAGGCGACATAGTCGCCGACCCAGCGCACTCTGTCCTTGGTCAGCGCCGGATAGGGCGGCCGGAATACGCTGCCGTCGCGCCGCTTCAGTCCGTCGGGCACCGGCAGGTCGCCCCATCCGGAGGCTTGCCAATCGTCGCCGGTGAGCACGGCGAGCACGCCCGGCGCGGCCTTGGCCTTGCTCGTGTCGATCGAGCGAATGCGCGCATGGGCATGCGGCGAGCGCAGCACGTAGCCGAACGCCATGCCGGGCAGCACCATGTCGCCGACATAGCGGCCGCCGCCCTTGAGCAGCCGCGGATCCTCGAACCGGGACACGCTTTGACCAATGGCATATTCGCCCATCTCAACCCTCGGAGCTGATCAGCACTTGCGAGCTACGGGTTATCGCAAAGCTCCGGCGCGATGGCCATGGGGTGTTGATGTGCGGATGTTCATATCGGGGCCGGCATCGACGGGGATTGCACGCATTCTCGACGTGTTGAAAACGCTCAAGACGCGCGGCCACGCGGTCCTCTATATCAGGCAGCCGATACGGAAATGCCCCGCTTTCGCGGGGCATTCCGGTTCGACGTCTAACGGAAAATGCCGGTTAGAAATTCGCGGCCATCTTGGGCTTGGGCGGCGGCGCGGCCGATCCCTTCGGCAGGTCGAACATGCCGCCGGGCAGGCTGTCGAAGAACGTGAGCACCTCGGACGTCTTCACCACGTCGGCGTATTTGGCGTTCATGTCGCAGAGGTTGATGGCGTGGCTCGCCTGCGAGCGGTCGAAGCAGCCTTCCTCGGCGAGCGCGATGCGGTAGTTGAGGCTGAAGGCATCGAGCACGGTGGCGCGCACGCAGCCCGACGTCGTCGTGCCGGTGACGATCACGCTGTCGCAGCCGAGCAGGGTGAGATAGCTCGCCATGTTGGTGCCGAAGAAGCCGGACGGCTTCTGCTTCAGATACGACGATGTCCTGCGGCGCCGGTGCGATCTCGGCGACGATCTCGTTGCCGTCGACGTTGGTCGCGGGCTTGCTGGCGAGGTCCTCGTCGGAGCGGCCGTTCTTCCAGCTCCAGCTGCCGTTGTCCCAGTTGTCCTCGCGCCGCACGCCGGTCGTGTAGATCACCGGGATGCCCTTGGCGTGCGCCTTGTCGATCAGCGACTTGAGATAGGGCATGGCGACCCAGGCGTCCTCGCCGCAGGAATTGCGCCAGCGCTTGATCGATTCGAGGATCGGCATCGGGCCGCTCGTCGCAGAACGCGTAGTTCACGTCGATGATCGAGCAGCGCCGGCCGCTTGCCGAAGCCGCCGCGGGCGCCGTAGCCCGATGCTCCGAACACCGCCTTGTCGCGGTCGGTGAGAAACTTGTTCCAGATGGGTTCTGACATGGTTCGCTCACTCTCCTCTCTTGATCGTTTCTCGATTTCAGCAGCTGAGAGCCTCACAGGCTCGCGCGCACGCTTTCGACGAAACTCATGTCGATGATCTCTTCGTATTTGACGTCGGTCTTGAGGATGCCGGCCTCGCGCACCACGGAGCTGCCGGTCGCCCAGGCTTCCTTGCTGATCATGCCGTCCTTGCTCCACATCTCGTCCCTGAACGAGCGGTCGAGCGTCGCCTTGAGGTCCTCGAGCGGCATGGTCGGGAATTGCTTCTTGGCGATTTCGGCGGACTCGTTCGGATTGGCGTAGAGGAATTTCAGTCCCTTCACCATTCCGCTTGACGAAGCCACGCACCACCTCCGGCTCCTTCTGGATGGAATCGAGACGGACATTGATGGTGGAATAGGCGTAGGGGCCAAGCTCCTTCGGCACGTTGAAGAACGGCTCGCTCCAAAGACCGTTTGCGAATGCCTTGCGTGATCATGGGCTCGGTGCTGTTGCCGATCACGGCTTGCCCGCCCCTCACCGCGGCGGGAACGGCGGAGTTGGGCACCTCGATCAGCGTCACGTCGCGTTTGGCGATCGAGTTTCCACTTCCCAGCAGATATCGCATGATCGAATTGGGCGTGCCGCCATAAGGGCCGACTGCGATGGTCTTGCCCTTCATGTAAGCCGGCCAATCCCGGTCCTTGGGATCCTGGCCCTTGGCCGCGCAGAGATAGACGTTGCCGCGGTCGACGCAGTGCACGACGGCGCGCAGCTCGGCGCCTTTCGCCTTGGCGAAGGCGTTGTGCTCGGGGCCGCCGATGAAGGCGAAGGCCTGTCCGGAGAGCACCGCGTTGGTGTGGCCGGAGCCGGTCTCGATGGTGACGATCTTCACCGCGATGTCGGACTCGGCGAAATAATTGTTGGCCATCGCGATGTACATCGGCAGATAGCCGGTGCTGTGCACGGGTTCGGCCACCAGCAACTCCTTGGTTGCGGCGCGCGCGATGAACGGCGGCGCTGCGAGCGTGAGGCCGACAGTCGCGCCGAGGGTCGCGGTCGATTGCAGAAATTTTCGCCTGTCCATGACGTCCTCACTGTTCGCTGAGAGTTCGGGATCCGCACTATTGCCGCACGCCTTTGCGCAGCACGCTTTCGAGCCACGACACGCTCGCATACATGACGATGGCCAAGGTCGAGAGCACGAGCACCGCCACCCAGACCAGCGCGATGTCGTAGGTCTGGCCGGCATAGAGGATCGCGCGGCCGAGGCCGTGCTGGGAGGCGATGAACTCGCCGACGATCGCGCCGGTCAGGGCCAGGCCGATGTTCACCCGCAGCACCGAGATGATCCAGGGCAGGCAGAACGGAACCACAAGCTTGCGGAACACCTGCATGCGCGTGGCGCCGAGCGAATAGAACAGCTTCTCGCCGTCCGGATCGAGCGCCTTGACGCCGGCATAGGCGGTGAGCGTCGAGACCACCAAGGTCAGCGCGGTCGCGACCGCGACCTTGGACGCGAGGCCGATGCCGAACACCAGGATGATCAGCGGGGCGAGCGCGAGCTTGGGGATCGACTCGAGGCAGATGACGTAGGGCTGGACGATGGCGGCGTAGTTGCGCGACCACCAGAACGACAGGCCGAGCAGCGACCCTGCCGTCGGTCCCGAGCAGGAAGCCGAAAATGGTCGAGCGGAAGGTGAAGCTGATGTCGGTCCAGGCGTCGCCGGTGGCGAAGAAGATCCCCATCGTGTTGGCGATGGCGCTCGGTTGCGACCAGAAGAAGGCATCGATCCAGCCGGCGCGGGCGCCGATTTCCCACAGCGAGAGCGCGCCGACCAGGATGCCGATCTGCACGGTGACCAGCGCCCAGGTCGGCCAGTCCTTCTGCACCGGAAGGCGCCGGACCGGCTTTCGGCTCGCGGGCGGCGCGTCTGACTGCTGCGGCGCCAGATCGAGGCCCGCCAATGCGTCGACGGCGCGGGTGTCCTGAACCGTCATCGCTTGCTCCTTGCCACGGCTCAGGCCGCCTGGTTCATGGCGGCGACCGGCGCTGCGTTGGCGCTGAGCAGCTCGAGGCAGCGTTCCTTGATGGCGAGGAAATCCGGGGTCAGCGCGCTGGTGCGCACGCGCGGCCGCGGCAGCGTGACCGGGATGTTCGCGATGACACGGCCCGGCCGCGTGCCCATGACGTGAACCTCGTCGGAGAGATAGATCGCCTCCTCGACGTCATGGGTGACGAACAGCACGGTCTTGTTGAAGTCGCTCCAAAGCTGCATCAGCCACTCCTGCATCTGCAGCTTGGTCTGGGCGTCGAGCGCGCCGAACGGCTCGTCGAGCAGGATGACGTCGGTGTCGAACAGCAGGGTGCGCAACAACGCCGCGCGCTGGCGCATGCCGCCCGACAGCGAGTTCGGATAGAGATGCTCGAAGCCGGCGAGTCCGTAGCGGTGGAGCAGCGGCAGCGCCCGCTCGCGCGCTTTGCGCAGCGGCACGCCCTGGATTTCCATGCCGAGAATGGTGTTGTCGAGCACGGTGCGCCACGGCAGCAGAAGATCCTTCTGCAGCATGTAGCCGACGCGGCCGATGGTGCCGGTGGCGTCGACGCCATCGATCATCACCCGGCCGCCGCTGGGCTCGAGCAGCCCGGCGATGATGTTGAAAATGGTGCTCTTGCCGCAGCCCGACGGCCCGATCAGGCTGACGAAGCGGCCTTGCGGGATCGAGAGCGTGACCGGCGCCAGCGCCTGGAAGACGCCGGTCGGCGTCTTGAACGTCATGCTGACGTCGTCGACGCAAAGTTTCGGGGCCGAAGACGGCATGCGCACTCCGCTCGCCAGTGGCACGATTTTCCCCAGTCCCGGGACTATATCGCAAAAAGCCATGCCAGCGACCATTCCCGTTTACATCTTGTAAACTTCGGTAGATCGAAGTTCCAAGCACGGCCTGCCGATGACGGCAAATTATTCTATCTGCCCAAAGTTTTGGCAGCTGCCCGTGGACGCCAGAACGGCAGCAAAATGGAGTGCCGCTCCTGTTAATAACAGGAGAAAAACAGGAAGCCGGGGCCACCGGGCGACAAAAAACCCGGCGCGGTGTCCCGCCCGGGCGTCATGCACACTCTTGGATTGTGTGCAATCTCTACAAGATTCGGGTAACGCCAGTCAACTGAACTCACGCATGCCGACGCGGATCGGGGCGTCGCCGCCGGCATCGGTGCGGACCGCGCTCATCACTTCGCCTCGACGTTGGCCGCTTTCAGAATAGGCGACCAGCGGGCGATTTCCGCCTTCACGAAGGCGTCGAACTTGGCCGGCGTGCGCTCGTCCTTGCCCGGAAGCGATCCGCCGAGATCGGACAGACGCTTGCGGACCCCGGGGTCGTCGAGCGTCTGATCGAGCGCGGTCGCGAGCTTGTCGACGATATCCTTCGGCGTGCCCTTGGGCGCAAAGATGCCGGCCCAGATGCTCATCTGATAGTCGATGCCGGCTTCCTTTGCCGTCGGGACGTCGGGAAGGATCGCCAGGCGTTCGTTCGCGGACACGCCGTACGCTCTGATCGTGCCGCCGATGATCTGCGGCGCGACGCTCACCGCCTGCTCGCAGAAGAAATCGACGTGCCCGCCGATCAGATCGTTCAGCGCCGGAGCCGGTGCCGCGATAGGCCACGAGGCCGGGCTGCACGCCCGCCTCGCGTGGCGAAAAGCAGACACGCCATGTGCGACGACGCGCCGATGCCGCCATGCGCCTGCTTGACGCTGTTGCCGTTCGTTTTCAGGTAGGCGACGAACTCGCGCAGGTCCTTGGCGGGGAAATCCTTCTTCGCGACAATGACGGCCGGCGCATGGGCGGTGAAGCCGATCGGCTCGAAGTCGCGCTCAGGAATCGTATTTCACGTTGGGCGTGAGCACGGGAGCGGCGACATGGGATCCCATGCTGCCGGCGAGCAGCGTGTAGCCGTCGGGATGCGCCGCGGCCACGCGCGCGCTTCCGATCGTGCCGCCGGCGCCGCCGACATTCTCGATCACCATGGATTGGCCGAGGATCTTGCCCATCTGCTCGGTCACGATGCGGGCGACGACGTCGCTCGGACCGCCGGCAGGGAAGGGCACCACCACGGTGATGGGCCGCGACGGATAGCCCTGCGCCCGCGCGTCCCACGCGGCGGCACACAAGGCCAAGGTCGCGAGCCAGAACAGTCCCAGCGTCCTCGAACGTCGCATTGAATCCTCCGGCTGTCGTTTTATGTTGCGGCCAGTCTCACCGTGGTAGCGTCGGCCTCGATCACGTCGAACGAGATTGAAGCGCCGGTGTCGCGCCCGGTCTCCGAACCGTCATCATCGCCTGCAAGCGGACGAACCGGTAACCGCAGTGGTCGATTGTCAGCCGCATCTCGAAACACTGGATGCCCGCATGCGCCGGCATGACAGCCGAAACCGCCTCGCGCCGGTTGCGCGGCGAGAGCTTCACTCCGCCGCCACCTTGTGTGCCGCCGATACCACCGCGTGCCTTCACCACCACCTTGATCGCGTCTTCGACGCGGTCCTTGGCGTAGCGGATCGCGGTCGGCAGATCGTCGAGCGGGAAGGTGTGGGTGTGGATCTTGGTGGCGTCGAAGCGCTTCTGCGTCATGAACGCTTCGGCGCGATGGGTCGCGCTCTTGCCCTCGCCGCGGATGCCGTAGACGTAGATGTTGTTGCGCACGATATGGGCGACGTCGACCGGCGTCTCCTCGTGCGGGAACGCGGCGAGGCAGACCTTGCCGCCGCGGTTGACCATGCGGATCGCCTCGTTGACGGCGTTGGGCGCGCCCGAGCACTCGACCACGTAGTCGACGCCCTTGCCGCCGTTGAGCCGGCGCACCGCCTCGACCGCGTCCTCCTTGCGCACGTTGACGACGTGGTCGGCGCCAAGCTCGAGCCCGATCTTGAGCCGGTTGTCGCGCGTGCCGGTGAGGATGACGGGATGGGCGCCCATCGCCTTGGCGACCGCGACGCCGAGGAGCCCGATCGGGCCGGGGCCGGTGACCACGACGCTCTCGCCCGCAACCAGCCCGCCGAGCTCGGTCAGGCCGTACATCGCCGTGCCGGCGGTGACGACCAGCGTCGCCTCCTCGTCCGACATCTCGTCCGGGATCGCGACCAGCGTGTTGATGTTGTTGACCTGGTATTCGCAGAAGCCGCCGTCGGTGGTGAAGCCGTTGGCGCGGTGGCCCTTGTCGACGTCGCCGTAATTGAGCCCGTAGTTGTGGCAGGCGGTGTACATGCCCTCGCGGCAGCGCTTGCATTGGCCGCAGCCGGCGTGGATCTCGACGGTTATGCGCTGGCCGATCTTGTATTCGTCGACGCCGGGCCCGAGCGCGACCACCGTGCCCATATATTCGTGCCCGGGCGTGAAGTTCTTGTTGTGCGGCATGCCGCCGTGGATCGACGCCGGCGGCCCGTGATAGATGATCTCGAGATCGGTCGCGCAGATGGCGACCGCGTCGATGCGCACGAGCACCTCGGCCTTCTTCGGCACCGGCACCGGCTTGTCCGTCAGCGACGAGCTGGCCGGGATCGCCGAGCACCCATGCCTTCATGGTGTCCGGGATCGGATAATCCGTGCTCGTCTTCACTCCGGCGGGCGCGTACATCGGCTCTTCCTTTCGGCGGACGGGAAATTGCGTTTCGACCAGATCACGGACGCGCGGCGCATGGCGGCCATCGCAATCGGTCGGACGGCAGGTTAGTGTATATGTGCTTGATATTCGAGGGGCATAATTGCCGCAAACGGGCAACGACCCGGGGAAACGCAAGCGCGAGGAGGGATATGGCCGATCATTCCGTCTCGACGATCATCGGTCCGGGATTGCCGCATCCGCGTCATGCGCGGCGGTTCCGGAACTCCGCTGCTCTTTCTCCACGGCGGCGGGGGTGCCGGAAGCTGGCTGCCCTTCATGGCGCGGCTGGCGGAGACGTTCGACGTGATCGTCCCGGAGCATCCCGGATTCGGCGAATCCGAAACGCCGCCATGGCTCGACACCGTTGCCGACCTCGCGAACTTCTATCTCGACTTTCTCGAGCAACTCGATCTCGACGGCGTCCATCTGGTCGGGCAGTCGCTGGGCGGCTGGGTGGCGGCTGAGCTTGCCGTGCGCAATACCAGCCGCCTCGCCTCGCTGACGCTGGTCGTCGGCCGCCGGCATCCATGTCAAGGACGTCGCGCAGGTCGATACCTTCCTGCAGCAGCGACGAGCAGCGCGTCCGCGACCTCTTCCATGATCAGAAGCTCGCCGACGCCGTGCTCGCGCGCGTGCTGCGGCCCGAACTCGAGGATGTCGCGCTCAAGAACCGGATGACCACGGCCAAGCTGGTCTGGCAGCCGCGCAGCCACGATCCGCATCTGCAGAAATGGCTGCACCGGATCGACGTGCCGACGCTGCTGATCTGGGGCGAGCAACGATCGGCTGTTCCCGCAAGGAGTATGCCTTCGCCTATCAGCGGCTGATCCCGGGTGCGAAAGCGGTGATTATTCCGGACTGCGGGCACCTGCCGCAGGTGGAGAAGGCGGATGCATTCGCCGCCGAGCTCGAGATCTTTCATCGGCGCCATGAGGATCGCAGCATGAAGATCTTCAACTTTCATCTCATGCCCTACCGGCACGCCGATCTCGACGCGATCGAGAAGAACGGCTCGGCCTGGGTCACCTTCTCCAATCGCCACTACGATCCGCAAAAGGGCGCCGAGCTCTATCACGACTATCTCGACCAGATGGAGTTCGCCGACCAGCTCGGCTTCGACGGCGTGTGCCTCAACGAGCACCATCAGACCGCCTACGGCATGATGCCGATCCCGGGCGTGCTCGCCGGCGCGCTCGCGCGCAGCGTCAAGCGCGCCAAGCTCGCGATCCTCGGCCGCGCGCTGCCGCTCCTCAACAATCCGCTGATGATCGCGGAGGAATACGCCATGCTCGACAATCTCACGCGCGGGCGGTTGATCGCGGGCTTCGTGCGCGGCATCGGCGCCGAATATCACGCCATGGGCATCAATCCGGCCTATTCGCAGGAGCGTTACGCCGAGGCGCACGACCTGATCGTGCGGGCGTGGACCGAGCCCGGGCCGTTCCCTATGTCGGCAAGCACTACCAGTTCAAATACGTCAATCCCTGGCCGCGGCCGTACCAGACCCCGCATCCGCCGATCTGGATTCCCTCGCAGGGCTCCGGCTCGACCATCCGCTGGGCCGCGCGCATGCGCTACACCTATTGCCAGACGCTGAGCCCGATCGCGGCGGTGGCGCGCTTCTTCCAGATGTATCGCGACGAGGCCGAGAAGGCCGGCTACCAGGCCTCGCCCGACCAGCTCGCCTGGTCGAACACCATCTATGTCGCCGAGACCGACGAGAAGGCGGTGCGCGAGGCGCGCCCGCATCTCGAAGCGCTGATGAACTGCTTCCTCAAGATGCCGACCGAGATGCTGCTGCCGCCGGGCTACACCGACGCCGCGTCGATGAAACGCGTGCGCGCGGCCAAGGTGACCGGCAAGCCGCAGTCGATCGAGGACGTGATCAAGAACGGCGTCGTGATCGTGGGCAGCCCCAACACCGTGCGCGAGAAGCTCGCCGAATATCAGGATCTCGCGGGCTTCAACACCTCGCTGACCAAGACCCAGTTCGGCACGCTGCCGGACGACATGGCGCGCGCGAACATGACGGCGATTGCGGAGAGATCCTGCCGCATTTCCGCGATCGCCTGCCGCAGGGTGGTCGTCGGGAAGCGGCGGAGTAGTGCTGCGCCACGCTGGCGCAAACTCGCACTCCGTCATCCTGAGGTGTGATGCACTGCAGGCAAGTCTAGCAGCCTGCGCAAGCAGCTGCATGCGAGAAGTGGCGGCCATGTCGCTCGACTCGGAGAGACCTGGTGATGCAAACATCTGGCAAGCGCGAAGTTTAATCGCGGTCGATGTCTGTCACCTCAGCCGCTTCGCTTTGATCGGCCTTCGCTCCGCCAGCACATGCCCAAGGCTACCCGGTCAAGGAGATCACCGCGGTCTGTCCGTTTGCGGCCGGCACCGGCGCCGATATCACGGTGCGCTATTTCAGCGCCAAGCTCAGCGAGGTTCTGGGCAAACCGGTCATCGTCCTGAACAAGGCGGGCGCCACCGGCAATATCGCCAGCGAAACCGTGGCCAAGGCCAAGCCCGACGGCTACACCATCTCCATTACGCCGGCGAGTTCCACCATGGCCGCGGCGCCGTATCTCTACAAGAAGCTGCCGTTCGATCCGATCAAGGACTTCACGCCGGTGACGACGCTGGCGAGCCTGCCGTTCGTGCTCATCGTCGACGCCAAGAAGCCGATCCATTCCGTCGCCGACTTGGTCAAGCATCTCAAGAGCCGCGACGGCGGGTTCTACGGCGGCTCCAACAATACCGGCATCGTCGCCGCCGAATTGTTCAAGGACGCCGCCAAGACCGACACCAAGCGCGTGGCCTACAAGAACATCGCCGATTCCGTTAACGACATGATCAACGGCCACACCGATTTCACCTTCACCGATGCCACCTGGGTGGTCGAGCAGGCGAAGGCCGGACGCATCCGCGCAATCGCGGTGACTTCGGCGAAGCGATCCTCGGTCCTGCCCGACGTGCCGACGCTGGCGGAAGCGGGCTACCCCGGCATCGAGCTCACGCCGTGGTGGGGTGTGTTCCTGCCCGCGGGGACGCCGCAGCCGATTGTCGACAAGCTCGCCACCGCGTTCGATCGCATTGTCGCGATGCCGGAGACCACGGAGTTTCTGACCAAATTCGCCAACGAGCCATTCCCGGGAACGCCGGAGAGTTTGCGCGAGCTATTGGCGCGGGAAATCAAGCGCTGGGGCGAACTGGTCGCGCTCGCGAAGATCGAGCCGCAATAGGCAGCAGGGTGGCAGGGCGCGCGCCGCGCCTGATCAATCGATCTGGACGCCCGAGGCTTTGACGACGTCCTTCCACTTCGGCCGTTCGCTCTGGATGAACTGCATGAACTCGTCCGGGGTCATCGGCGCCGGCTCCCCGCCGACGTTCTTGAGCGCCGTCACGACCTCGGGCAGACTCCGAAAACCCGCTTAACCTCTGCCGCGATCTTGTCGACGACCGGGCCGCGGCGTCCCGGCCGGGCGCGAACAGGCCTTGCCATGCCACTCGCCTCGAATCCATTCAGCGTCTCGCCGATGGTGGGCAGGTCCGGGCGCCGTTGGAACTGCGTTTCGAGCGTGGTGACGGCGATCGCCCGCACCGCTCCCGCCTGCAGCCTGCGGCCAAGTCGTCGTCATGCTGTCGATGGCGAGATCGATGTGTGCCGCCGATCATGCTGTTCGACTCGTCCGGCCGTGCTGCGGAACGGCACATGGGTCATCTTGGTGCCGGTCGCGAGCTCGAACATGACGGCCGAAAGGTGCGACGAGGTGCCGTTGCCCGACGAGCCGTAGTTCACCTTGCCGTCGCTTGGCCTTGAGATGGTCGATCAACTCCGGAACCGTCTTCGCCGGAATCTTCGGTATTCACGAACAGCAGATTCGGCAGATCGCACAAGCAACGAGACGGGCTGGAAGTCCGCGCTCAACGTCGATACGGCAGCTTGGTGTAAAGGAACGCGTTGATCGCGTTGCTAGCTCACGGTTCCCAACAGCAGCGTGTAACCGTCGGCGCGGCGCCTTCGCCACCAACGCCGGTGCCGATGCTCCCGCCGGCTCCCGACCTGTTCTCGACGACGAACGGAACGCCGAACTTTGCCTGCATGTGCTGCTGCAGGATGCGGGCGAGAAGTCAGCCGAGCCGCCGGCGGCGAACGGCACCACGATGGTCACCGGCCGCTGCGGCCAGTCCTGCGCATTCGCCGGTGCCGCCATGGCGAGAATGGCGGCCACGGCAATCGCGAGAACAGTGCGCATGTGCAACCCAGCTCACCTCGGTGGCGTCGGATCGGCAAACCCGCATGCCAGCAGCCGTCAGCTCGTGGCTCACACCGCCTTGAGGTGCGCATCCCGCTTCTTGTAGAGATCCTCGTCGGCGTATCCCATGGTCTCGGGCTTGGCGCGCCCGAGCATCACCTGGAAATAGACCGGCTCGAGGCTGTCGTTCTGGTAGCCGTGGATGACGCCGGCCGGGCACGAGATGCATTCCCACGGGCCGAGCCGCGTGGTGAGGCGCTTGCCGCTCTCGTCCTCGACGAACACGTCGAGATAGCCTTGCAGCACGAAGAAGCACTCCTCGACCTCGTGGGTGTGCGCGGCGTTGCCCTGGCCCGGCTCCACATACATGATCGACAGCGTGAAGTTCTTCGCCGGGATGACGGTCGGATCGCCGTGCTTGCCGGAGCCGCCGGCGCCGATGAAGCGGTGCTGCGCGCGCTTGTAGCCTTCGATCTTGGCGTCCTCGAACGCGGCCCAATCCGGCTTCTTCTCGCGGAAGCGGCCGACATATTTCTGCATGATGTCCTCGATCGGGACATCGACCAGTTCCGGCGGGCGCGGATGCCGTGCAACGCTCATGGGATGCTCCTGTCGAATGCGATTGTTGGGCCTGAGCGTATTCTTGCACAGCGGCTCGTCAACGATGCGGTCGATTCGTCCGCATCGCAGCGCTCGCGCGTGAGCGAGCGGCAAGATCCGGACTCGGAGCAAGTCGCTCGAGGCCCGAGCGCTGCACTCAGGCGCGCCAGGCTGGCTCACTGCCGCGCGCGCTGCCTGCACCAGCTCCCAGATGCGCGTGCGGCGTGAGCGGAAGCTCGCGCGGCTGCACGCCGAAGCTGCTCAGCGCATTGGCGACCGCATTGGCCATGACGCCGCCGGCCGCGATGATGCCGCCCTCGCCGGCGCCCTTGGCGCCGAGCGGATTGATCGGCGAAGGATGCTCTTCCAGCACGATGGCGCGGATGTTCGGGAAGTCGCTGGCGGTCGGAATGAGATAGTCGGCGAGCGAGCCGGTCAGGAGCTGGCCCTGCTCGTCGTAGACGCAGATGCTCCATGCATGGCGCCGCCGAGTCCCTGCACCGCCGAGCCGATGGCCTGCCCGTGCACGGTCAGCGGATTGATGATGCGGCCGCAATCCTCGACCACGACGTAGTCGATGAGCTCGACGTGACCGAGCTTGGGATCGACCGCCACGTGCGCGGCATGCGCGCCGTAGGTGTAGGTGTGCTTCTTGTTGAGGAAGGCGCCTTCGGCCGAGATGCCTTCGGTCGAAAGTCCGCTCAGCGGCGATCGACTTGCCGCCGGGCCCGACCGCCTTGGTGCCTTCGACGATCTCGATCTCGGCGGGCGCGCAGCCGAGCCGCTCGGCGGCCTGCGCGCGGATCGCGTCGCGCAGATTGTCTGCCGCCGCCAGCATGCGCCGAGCCGCCCATCACCACCGAGCGCGAGTGATAGGCGCCGTAGCCGTCGCTCACGATAGGAGGTGGTGCCGTGAAAGACGCCGCGGATGCGGTCCATCGGAACTTCGAGCGCGTCGGCGGCGATCTGCGCGAACGCGGTTTCGAGCCCCTGCCCGATGGCGGACGACCCGACATAGACCGAGTAGAGCCCGTCCGGCTCGAGCACCATGCGGGCGCTCTCCTTCGGTCCCGCGGCGCCGCCCTCGATGAAGCAGCCGACGGCGAGGCCGTGATAGCGGCCGTCGATCAGCTTGCCCGCGAGCTTCGACTTTTCCGTCCATCTGATCTCGTCGAGGCAGCGATCGAGCGTGACGCTGGTAGTCGCCGCTGTCGAACTCGTCCTTGCTCTCGAACGGCGTGATGGTGGCGATCGAATACGGCATCTCCTGCCGCGACACGAGATTGCGGCGGCGGAACTCGACGCGATCGATGCCGAGATCCTGCGCCACCATGTCGAGGAACCGCTCGCGGAAGAAATCGGTCTCGAAGCGGCCAGGCCCGCGATAGGTGCCGACCGGCGTCTTGTTGGTCAGCTGGAGCGCGACGTCGATGTCGATGTTGGGGATGCGATAGGGCCCCGACATGAACTGCGCGACATTGCGCGCGCCGACCGCGCCGTTGGTGCGCATATAGGCGCCGACGTCCACATAGGCGTGCCCGCGCAGGCCGAGGATCGTGCCGTCGCGCGTGCAGGCGATCTCCACGTCGCATTCCGCCTCGCGCGCGTGGTTCAGCGCACATCAGGTTCTCGCGCCGGTCCTCGGTCCATTTCACCGGACGGCCGGTGTGGCGCGCGGCGAACGGAATGAGAAAGTCCTCCGGATAGAACTCGCCGCGCGCGCCGAAGCCGCCGCCGACGTCGTTCTCGACGATCTCGATCGCGCTTTCCGGCAGGCCCATCTGCTTCGCCAGCGATGCGGCGGTTGAAGAACAGGACCTTGGCGCCGCCTGAGACGGTGAGGCGGCCCGTGTGCCGCGTCCCATTCCGCGAGCAGACCGCGCGGCTCCATCGGCAGCGCCATATGCCGCTGGGTGCGAAAGCTCTCGCGCCGGACATAGGGCGCGTCCTTGAATGCGGCGGCGGCATCGCCGCGCACCGCATGGAACTTGATCGCGAGATTGGTGCCCTTGTCCTCGAACAGCAGCGATGCGTCTCTGCGCGGACGCGTGGCGGTCGGCGACCGCCGGCAACGGCTCGATATCGACCTCGATCAGCCCGAGCGCATCTTCGGCGATCGCCGGCGGTATCGGCGAGCACGAGCGCGAGCGCCTCGCCGACATAGCGCACCTTGGTCTCGGCGATCACCGGCTGCCCGAACGGCTCGAAATCAGGCAACGGCTGCAGCCGCATGGGAACGCGCGGCACGCGGTTGCCGATATCCTTCGGCGGTGATCACGCTATGCACGCCGGGAAGCGCGCGGGCGGCGGAAACGTCGATCGAGCGGATGCGGCCATGGGCGACCGAGCTGCGCAGGAACGCCGCGTGCAGCATGTCCTTGCGCGCGAGATCGTCGACATATTGCCCGCGGCCGCGCAGGAAGCGGAGATCTTCGAGGCGTTCGACCGGGCTGCCGATGAGCGAGTTGACCGTTCTCATCTGTGCTCTCGCGCACGATCTCCGGCGTCTTCCTTGTGGCCATAGGCCGAGCGCGCGTCGAGCACGGCCTCGACGATCGAGATATAGCCGGTGCAGCGGCAGAGATTGCCCGAGAGCACCTCGCGCACGCGCGCGGCATCGCAGTCCGGCTCCTCGCTCAGCAGCACGTGCGCCGTCGTGATCATGCCCGGCGTGCAGAAGCCGCATTGCAGCGCGTGATGCTTGCGAAACGACTTTTGCAGCGGCGTGAGGTCGTCGTCGTTGGACAGCCCTTCGACGGTCACGATCTCGGCTGCCCTCGGCCTGCACCGGCGAGCATCAGGCATGAGCGCACCGCCGCGCCGTCGACGATCACGGTGCAGGCGCCGCACACGCCGTGCTCACAGCCGACATGGGTTCCGGTCAGCCGCAGATGGTGGCGCAGGCAGTCCGCCAGCGTCAGCCGCGGCTCGACCTCGACCTCGACCGTTCTTGCCGTTGACTTCGAAATTGCACTGACATGGCTGACAGAGTGCCCATCTAAGCGGCCGCCGCGCTCTTGAGCGCGCGTTCGACCATGGTGCCGACGAGCGACCGACGGTAGGCGGCGCTGGCATGAATGTCGTCCTGCGGATCCACCGCGGCGGACGTGGCCGCATCGGCCTTCGCGATCGTCGCCTCGTCGATGGATTGCCCGTTGAGAACGTCTTCCACCGCGGTCAGCCGCAGCGGCCGATCGCCGACGCCGATGACGCCGACATGGGCATTGCGCGCCTTGCCGCGCGCGTCCTGGTCGTAGAACACCGCTGCCGCGGCCATCGCGAAATCGCCGCGGCGGCGGGCGAATTCCTGGAATCCCCAGCGCCGCCCGGCCGGCCAGGCCGGAAGGCGGATCTCCACGATGATCTCGTCCGGCGTCAGCGCCGTCGTCAAAGCTCCCTGGAAGAAATCGGCGGCCTGAATCACGTGCGCGCCGGATTTTCCGACGACGGCGATCTCGGCATCGCAGGTCATGGCGATGCCCGGCATTTCGGCGGCCGGATCGGCATGGGCAATGCTGCCGCCGACCGTGCCGCGGTTGCGGATCTGATAATGCGCGACATGGGCGATCGCGGCCTTGAGCAGCGGATGCGCGGTCTCGAGCCGCTCGTCGTCCTCGATGTCGCGCCAGCGCACCATGGCGCCGAGCGTGACGCCTGCATCCGAAATCCTGATCCCGCGCAGATCGGCGAGCTTGCGCAGGTCGACCAGCAACGTGGGCTGGGCGAGCCGGAAGGCGAGCATCGGCACCAGGCTCTGGCCGCCCGCGATCGCTTTGGCGTCGTCGTGAGAGGCGAGGAGTTCGATCGCTTCCGGGAGTGTCGTCGGGCAGGCATAGTCGAAGGGCGGCAATTTCATGACCTGGACGCGTCCTTCGCACTTCACGCAACGAGATCGACGTGGCGTTTGGTACCTATCATCGGATCGAAGCACCGGTCAACGCGGTGCGCAACGCCGGCGTGCGATCGTCTTGTGCTGTCACCCGGAAGTGTACGACTCCCGCGACGCGATCGACTATATATCTGCCGAGGTATCGCGAGCGAACATCAGGAGAGTGCAACATGCCGACGACCCATGGCTCAGCCCTTTGGCAGGGTGGCATCAAAGACGGCAAGGGCGCGATCTCGACCAAAAGCGGCGCGCTCAAGGAGTATCCCTATGGCTTCGCCAGCCGGTTCGAGGGCAAGCCGGGCACCAACCCGGAGGAACTGATCGGCGCGGCGCACGCCGGCTGCTTCACCATGGCGCTGTCGCTGATCCTCGGCGAGGCGAAGCTGACCGCGGAACGTATGGACACGACAGCCGAGGTCACGCTCGAGAAGGTGGCGGACGGCTTCGCCATCACCTCGGTCCATCTGACGTTGAAGGCCAAGATCCCCGGCGCGGACAAGGCGAAGTTCGACGAGCTTGCGGCCAAGGCGAAGGCCGGATGTCCGGTGTCCAAGCTGCTTGAACACCAAGATCACGCTGGACGCGTCGCTGGTCAGCTGAAACACGGCGACGTTATCTTGCCGGCCGATCGTCGCGACCGGCCTCCTATCGCGCCTCGCTATGCCGAGGGCGGAACGACAGGCGCTTGCGCCGCACGGATGAGTTCCCACACCCGCGGCGGCGACAGCGGCAGGTCGCGCGGCTCGACGCCGAGCGAGCCGAGCGCCGCCGCCACCGCGTTGGCGATGACGCCGCCGACCGGGATGATGCCGCCTTCGCCCGCGCCCTTGGCGCCGAGCGGATTGGTCGGCGACGGCTTCTCTTCGAGCGCCACGGCGCGGATGTTGGGAAAATCGCTCGCGGTCGGCAGCAGGTAGTCCGCGAACGAGCCGGTCAGCAGTTGTCCGTCCTGGTCGTAGACGAAATGCTCCAGGAAGGCGCCGCCGAGCCCCTGCACGATGGCGCCGACGCACTGCCCGTGCAGGGTCAGCGGGTTGATGATGCGCCCGACGTCCTCGACCGCGACGTAGTCGAGCAGCTCGACGCGGCCGGTCTTGGGATCGACCGCGACATGGGCGGCATGGGCGCCGTAGCTGTAGGTGCGCTTGTTGCTGGCATAGGTCGCTTCCGCCGACGTCCCGGCGAAGGCGCCGAGCGGCAGCGATCGTCCGTCGGGCGCCAGCGCCTTGCCGGCGTCGATCGCGACGTCCTTGGCCGCACAGCCCCATCGCACGGCCGCGGCAGCGCGAATGGCATCGCGCAGCTCGCCCGCCGCCATCGACCAGCGCGTTGCCGCCCATGACCACCGAGCGCGAGCTGTAGGAGCCGTAGCCCTCGATCACGTGATCGGTCGAGCCGTGGAACACGCCGCTGATGTCGTGCATCGGCATTTCCAGCGCATCGGCGGCGATCTGCGCGCAGACCGGTTTCGAGACCCTGGCCGATGGAGGAGGAGCCGACATAGACCGAGACCTTGCCGTCGGATCTCGAGCACCAGCGCGCGCGCTCTCCTTCGGGCCGGACGCGCCGCCTTCGAGGTAGCAGCCGATCGCGGTGCCGCGATAACGGCCGTCGATCAGCTTGCCCTGCATCGCCGCCTTTGCGGTCCAATCGATCTCTTCGAGGCAGCGCGTCGAGCGTCGCCGCATAGTCGCCGCTGTCGGTTTCGGTCTCGATGTTGAGCGGCGCGACGGTGGCGAGCCGGTAGGGCATCTCGGCTTCGGCGATCGAGATTGCGCCGGCGGAACGCGACGCGGTCGATGCCGAGCTCGGCGCGCGGCGATGTCGAACAGCCGCTCGCGAAAGAAGTCGGCCTCGAAGCGGCCCGGGCCGCGATAGGTGCCCGACGGCGTCTTGTTGGTCATCATCAGCGACACGTCGATGCGGACGTGCGGAATGCGATACGGCCCGGTGAGCACCTGCGCGATGTTGCGCGCGGCCGTCGGCGCCGTTGGTGCGGATATAGGCGCCCTGATCGGTGTAGGCGCGTCCGCGCAGCGCGAGGATCGTGCCGTCGCGTGTCGCAGGCGATCTCCAGCTCGCATTCGGCATCGCGGGCATGATTGGTGGCGAGCAGATGCTCGCGGCGGTCCTCGATCCATTTCACCGGCCGGCCGGTGAGGCGCGCCGCGAACGGGATCAGGAAGTCCTCCGGATAGAATTCGCCGCGCGCGCCGAAGCCGCCGCCGACGTCGTTCTCCACCATGCGGATGGCGCTTTCCGGCAAGCCCGATCTGCTTCGCCAGCACGCGCCGGTTGAGGAACGCGACCTTGGCGGCGCCGTGAGACGGTCAGCTGGCCGCCCGCAGCATCCCATTCCGCCAGCAGCCCGCGCGGCTCCATCGGCACGGCGCCATGGCGCTGGACCGTGAAGCGCTCGCGGCGCACGTAAGGCCGCGCCGTTGAAAGCGGCGTCGGCATCGCCGCGCACGCCGCTGAGCGTGAGCGCGAGGTTGCTGCCGCGCGGCCTCGAACAACAGGATGTCGTTCGCTCCTGGCGGCCGCGCTGTCGACGACCGCGGGCAGCGACTCGATGTCGAGCGTGATGGCGTCGAGCGCATCCTCGGCGGCGCCGGCGCTTTCGGCCAGCACGACCGCGATCGGCTCCCCGACATAGCGGACCTTGCCGTGGGCGATGACCGGCTGCTCGAACGGCTCGAACGCCGGCGAGGATTCCTGCCGCAGCGGAATCCGCGGGATCGACGGCGCCGATGTCGGCCGCGGTGATGACGGCGTGGACGCCGGGGCGCGCGCGGGCGGCCGCCGGTATCGATGCCGCGGATGCGCCCGTGCGCGACCGAGCTGCGCAGGATCACCGCGTGCAGAAGATCGTCGCGAGCGAGGTCGTCGACGAACTGGCCGCGCCCGCGCAGGAAGCGAAAATCCTCGATGCGTTCGACCGGGCTGCCGACGAAGGCATTGCGTGTGCGCTTTTGGTCCATGCCCATCAGCTAACCGGTATGGACGGGCAAATGCGCGCTGCTCGGCAATCTCCACGCGGACAGAATCCAGCTCATATCACGATCGTCGCATGCCGGTTGAGCAGCGCACGGCGACGCTGAGCGCCGCCAGGGCGGAGGTCTTGGGGTTGGTGCGCGAGGCCTTGCCCTGCAGCTGGATGGCAAAGCGCCCGGCCGCGCCTTCGGCCTCGATCTCGTGAATATTGCCGGGCGCGTCGGGATCGGCCACGAGCTCGACCTCGGTGGCGTCGAATCCCAGTCCGGCCAGCGCCACCGCGGCGGCGACGTTGGCGTTCTGCGGATAGAGCAGCGCGGCCTCGCCCGCGGTGCCCTTTGTAGAGCACCGTGCGCCGGGTGAGCTTGGTCGAGATCGACCGCCTGCTCGGCCGGCGAGCCGCGCCAGGCCGCCGGCGGCTTGCGCGAGCGGTAGCGCACCGAGGTCAAGCCGGCGACCCGCATGGCCGCGATGGCGTCGATGCCGCCGATGGCGCCCGCCGGCAACAGAATGCGGCTGCTGCCGTCATGCGCGGCCGACCTCAGACGCGCGAGCAGCGCGGGATCGGCGAGCGCGCCGACCGAGATCACCAGGCAATCGACGCCGCTGCGCAAGACCGCGTCGCCATGCTCGGCCACCGCGGACTGGCCCGCCACTTCCGCGACCAGCGCCGGGCTGCGCGCGAGCAGATCGTCGAGCGCTTCGACCACGTCGATCCCGCAGAGCCTGGCGCGCGCCGCCTCGCCGCGGCCGGGCCGCGCGAGCGCGCCGACGATCGACACGCCGTTCGCCGGGCTCGCGCGCAGCGCCGCCAGCACGTCCTGCGCGATCCCGCCGCATCCGATGAGGCCGACCGCCGTCATCTCAAAGACGCGGCAGCGACCATCTCGGGATCTGGCCGCGGTTGCTTGAGGTTCATTGCGGATTGAGCCGCATGCCGGTGAACTTCCATTGCGACAGCTCCTCCATGGCGTAGCGCACGCCTTCGCGGCCGAAGCCGCTCGCGCCGACGCCGCCGAACGGATAGGTGTCGAGCCGGAAGCGGCTGGCGTCGTTGATCCAGAGCGAGCCGACCCGCAGCTTGCGCGAGACCTTGAACGCGGTCTCCAGGCTGGCGGTGAAGCAGGCGCCCTGCAGGCCGAACTCGGACGAGTTCGCGAGCGCGAGCGCCGCGTCGACATCGGCGACCGCCTGCACCACGACCACCGGCCCGAACGCCTCCTCCCGCATGAGCCGCGCCTCCGGCGGTGCGTCGCGCCACGATCGCGGGCCCGAGGATGGCGCCCCGGCGCTCCGGCTTGAGCACGAGCTTGGCGCCCTTGGCGACGGCATCCGCGATCATGCTTCTCGACGCGGTCGGCGGCCGCGCTGCTCACCATCGGTCCGACATCGATCGCGGCGTCCTCGGGGTCGCCCACCTTGAGCTTCTTGGCGGCGGCAACGAACAGCTCGAGGAAACGGTCGAACACCGGCTGCTCGACGATCACGCGCTGCGCCGAGATGCATTGCTGGCCGCTCGCCTCGAAGCCGGCGCCCGCGATGCGCGTCGCGGCGTCGGCGAGATCGGCGTCGGCGCACACGATGTTGGCGGCGTTGGAGCCGAGCTCGCCGACGAATTTCTTCGCGCCGGCGGCGCGCGCAAGCTCGTTGCCGGCGGCGGTGCTGCCGGTGACGGTGACGGCGGCGACCAGCGGATGGGCGGCAAGCAGCTTGGCGGTCTCGCGCCCGCCGGGCACGACGTTGAAGAGCCCGTCGGGGACGCCGGCCTTCTTCACCGCCTCCGCCATCAGCAGCGCGACCTCGGTGCCGGGCGGCGACGGCTTGACCACGACGGCGTTGCCGACCGCCAGCGCCGGCGCGACCTTCTGAATGAGCAGATTGGCCGGCCCGTTGAACGGCGTCACCGCGGCCACCACGCCGTAGGGCACGCGCGTGGTGAAGCCGAAGCGGCCGGCGCCCGCCGCGGTCACGTCGAGCGGCAGCACCTCGCCCATGAGGTGCGGCACCTGCGCGGCGCAGGCGCGCATGAACACGCCGACGCGCTTGGCCTCGAATGTCGCGGCGCGCCGCGGCTTGCCGATGAAGCGGATGAGCGAGCGCACGATCTCGCCTTCGATCTTGTCGATGGCGTCGGCCGCGGCGAGGAGCCACTCGACCCGCTTGGCGGCGGTCGCGTCCTGATGCTGGAGAAACGCCGCATGCGAGTGCTTGACCGCGGCATCGACCACCTTGGCGTCGGATTCGATCATCTGCGAGGCGACGCTGTCGTCGATCGGGACACACGAGCGGCGACAGCTCGGCGTCGAACTTGGCTGGCCCTCCGATCCAGGGCATCAGCTGCGGTATGGTCATCGGCGCTCCCTCCTCAACTCTTGTTATGCGGCTGAGCAGAACGTTCGAATTGTATCCCGGTTTCGCCTGGTCTTATCAGGCCGCATGATCCGATCCGAAAAGTTTGCAACTTTTCGGGATCATTCCTTAGACGTGCTGGCCCTTCGCTCAGCGGGATGTCGCGCAGCGTGCTCGGCGCGAACAGCTCCTCGAGCTTGACGCGGCGGTCGGTCAGGCCGTGCTCGTGGGTGTACTGCAGCAGCGCCTCGATCGACGGCCGGTTCGCCTCGATGCCGTAGGGATACCAGTCCTCGCCGATGATCTCCTTCTCCTCCTCGATCAGCGGCTGCAGCCAGGCGGACGACACCTTGGGCGAGCCCATGTCAGCCAGCAGCTGATAGGCGTGCTCCTTGGCGCGGCAGAGCGCCTTGTACATGCTCAGCGCCACCCACGGGTTCGCGCTCGTAGACGTCGCGGCGGATCACCACGGTGTGCATGATCGGATAGATCTTGGTGCGCCGGTAATAGTCCTTCTCCACCTCGGCATAGTTCGGAAACAGCCGGCGCGACCTTGGGCGAGCCGCGGCGGAACGCGAGCGGGTTGTTCGCCGTCATCATGAAGTCGATCTCGCCGCGCTCGAGCAGGTCGCCGAGCTCGGTGCCGGCGGGCGCCTGGGTCAGGCGGATGTCCGGCGGCAGCTTGCGGCCGAGGCGGTCGGCGCGGCCCTGCACCCATTCGATGTCGCTCGGCTTGACGCCGTATTCGTGCTGCAGCAGGCCGCGCATATAGACCGCCGCGGTCATGGTGTATTCGGGCACGCCGCCGCGCTTGCCCTTGAGGTCCGCCGGCGTCTTGATGCCCTTGTCGGTGTTGATGAAGAAATAGCCGTGGCGAAACACGCGCGACGGAAACACCGGGATGGCGATGAACGGCGCGTCGCCGGTGCTCACCAGCGTGGCGTGGTTCGACAGCGACATTTCGGAGACTTCGAACTCCTTGAACTGCAGCATGCGCCAGAAGATATCGGGCGGCTGCGAGGCGATGTAGTTCGAGCTCGATGCCCTCGGGCTGGATCGTGCCGTCGCGCAGCGCCAGCGTGCGGTCGTAGGGTCCGCAGGCAAATGTCAGATGCAGCTTGCTCATCAGGTTCTCCTCGCCGATATTTTGCAACGCTGTGCCGATGCCCGCAGGGCTGTCAAGGCAGGGCCAGGCTCGTTCGGACACGTCGCGACTCAGTCGTCGTTCGACCGTTGCCTGCTTGTCATCGCGAGGATCCGGCTTTCATCCCGCCGTACGGCAGCGCCCGAGCTGGCAGAGCTGCCGAATAGTGCGTCAATCCGTCTGATATTCTGGCCTGTTCTGCACGGCTTATGCGCTGGCAGGCGATGGGGCAATTGACATAGCTTCGGCTGTCGCCACAGCAACCACAGAGCGTGGAAAGCAACCGGATGTCACAGATCTCGCGTCTCGTCTCGATCGCCGTCCGTGTCGCTGCTCGCGCTGACCGCGCAGGCGGTGGCCGAAACCTATCCCGATCGCGTCGTCCGCATCGTCAATCCGTATCCGCCGGGCGGATCGGTCGACGTGATGGCGCGCATCCTGGCGCAGAAGCTCTCGGACAATCTGGGCCAGCAATTCATCGTCGAGAACCGCTCCGGCGGCGGCGGCAACACCGGCAGCGACTACGTCGCCAAGGCGGAGCCCGACGGCTACACGCTGCTGTTCACCGCGCCGGGACCGCTCACCGTCAACCAGACGCTCTACAACAAGCTCACGTTCGATCCGGCCAAGGACTTCGCTCCCATCGCGCTGTTCGCGACCGCGCCCATCGTGCTGATCGTGCAATCCCGCCGTGCCGGCGAACGACGTGCAGGAGCTGATCGCGCTCGCAAAGAAGGAGCCGGGCAAGATCAACTTCGCTTCGGCGGGCAACGGCACGACCAATCACCTCTCCGGCGAGCTGTTCAAGAGCAGGGCCAACATCGACATCGTGCACGTGCCCTATCGCGGCGCCGGACCGGCGATGAACGATCTCATCGGCGGGCACGTGCAGATGTTCTTCGACCTGATGCCGGTGGTGCTGCCGCAGATCGCCACCGGCAAGGTGCGCGCGCTCGCCAATGCCGGCGCCAAGCGGCCGTCGGCGCTGTCCGATGTGCCGACGATCGCCGAGCAGGGCTCGCCGGCTTCGACGCGTCGTCGTGGTATGGGCTCGGTCGCTCCGGCGAAAACCCCGGAGCCCGTCCTGGCGAAGCTGCGCGAGCGAAGTGGCAAAGGCGCTCAAGGCGCCGGACATGGTCGCGCGCATCCACGAGCTCGGCTCGGAGCCGGGCACGGTATTCGGCAGCGACTTCGGAGCGTTCATGGCGGCCGAGACCAGGAAATGGGCCGACGTCATCCGCACGTCAGGTGCGAAAGCGGATTGAGCTGGCACTAGCACTACTTTGGCAGATTTTTGCTGCTGACGAGCGTGATGGGATTCCCAAATCAGTTTTTCAATGATTCATGGGTGGTCGGCATTTGGAGGGCCGGCCATGGTGGGAACAACGTCGGATTGGGAAGACGAGCTTGGGCGCTGGCTCGAGCCGTTCCTAGAGCGCTTGGGTCACAGGTCACGGCAGCGAATGTGTCCACTTTACGTGGCGGGGCTGATCGGACCGGGTGATCGCAAGAGCGTTCAGCCAATGGCAGAGCGTCTTGCGCCGGGTGACTATGATCAGCTGCACCATTTTGTTGCTGCTGGCGTCTGGAAGGAGGCTCCGCTGGAGACAGAACTTCTCATCCAGGCTGATAAGCTCGTCGGCGGCAGCGATGCGGTGTTGGTGATCGACGATACGTCGATGCCGAAGAAAGGCAAGCACTCGGTCGGTGTCGCTGCGCAATATGCTTCGGCATTGGGCAAGACGGCCAATTGCCAGACGCTGGTGTCACTGACGCTGGCGCGCGGCGAGGTGCCGGTGACGGTAGCGCTGCGCCTTTTCCTCCCCGAGAGCTGGACGAGCGATCGAGCACGTTTGAAGCGGGCTGGCGTTCCGGCCGAACATCGAACGGCACGGACGAAGCCGGAGATAGCGCTCGCCGAGATCGATCACATGATCGCAGCCGGTGTCCGCTTCGGCTGTGTGCTGGCAGATGCCGGTTACGGGCTGAGCGCGCCATTCCGGCAGGGACTCACGGCGCGCAGTCTGGCCTGGGCCGTTGGTATCCCGCGTCACCTCAAGGTGTACCCTGTCGGCGTGCGGCTCATCTGGCCCATTGCCGGGCGCGGCCGTCCTCGTCAGCGGCACGTCCCGAACATTCTATCGATGGCAGCCGAAGATATGCTCGCTGATGCCAGGTGGCAGAACATCAGCTGGCGCACCGGCACGAAGGGAAAGCTCAAAGCCCGCTTTGCGGCTGTGCGTGTGCGCACGGCCGACGGACCACCGCAGCGGATCAGGGACAAGGGTCAGCAACATCTGCCGGGGGACGAGGCCTGGCTCATCGGCGAACACCGCCCTTCGGGAGAGAAGAAATACTATCTTGCCAACCTGCCCGCCAAGACGGGCCTGCGAATGCTCGCCGCCATCATCAAGGCTCGATGGATTTGTGAGCAGGCGCATCAGCAATTAAAAGAAGAACTCGGCCTCGACCACTTCGAGGGACGCTCCTGGCAAGGCCTTCACCGTCACGCCCTCATGACAATGATCGCTTACGCCTTCCTTCAGCATCGTCGCCTCATCCGAGCGAAGCGGGAAAAAGAATCAACGGACCACCACCTCAGCCAAGCTTGCCAGCCGTGCGCCACGCTATCGTCGATCTCATCATGCGACCGCTTCAGCGCTGCCCGAACTGCCGACGATGGGTCCGGGCGGGATTGCGGCCTAAACTCAATCTGCCAAAGTAGTGCTAGGGCGTGTACTCATTAACGCGCAGATCGGACGTCCGCTTTCGGGGTTTCACGCGTCTTGGGAACAGCTTCAACCGCTCCTCACTGAGGCTGAACATTGAGCTCCTTGGCAACAGCGCGCCAGTGGCCTTGTTCTTCGCGGATAAACTGAGGCGGTGCTGTCAGGATGTGCCTGCGCCCTCCGTCGCGAGGCCAAACGAAATCAATCTTTGCTGAATTTCCGAACCCTTGAGGTACTCCCCGATTTCCCGGTTGAGACGGGCGACAATGTCAGGGGGTGTGCCGGCTGGCGCGACATACAGCAAAAAAGCCATCCACAACCACGCCAGGTAGTGTTTCGTTGATTGCAGGAAGATCGGGTAGGCCACGAAACCGGGTTGTCGAGGTTATGGCAACTCGGCGAACTTTCCCCTGCATCGACCATCGATTGAGCAGCGGCAACGGAACTCATCATCACCTGATTAACACCGCTTGCTGCGACATCTTGTATCATCTGCGCGGCGGAACGATAGGGACACTTCGACCAGGTCCAGATCGGCTCGTTTGTTGAACAACTTTGGCGGCGTACGCCGCCGCGCCTGCCGTCGTGTCGTAAGCCATCGACAGTTTTCCGCGGTTCGCCCTGGCGTAAGCCATCAGCTCGGGGAGTGTCCTGATCGGCAATTCGGCGTTTACGGACAACATTTGCGGTCCTTGGCTGCACACCATCGCTACTCGCCGTGAAATCCCGTGTTGGATCGTAAGGCAGCTGCTTAAATGAGATCAGATTGATCGCCATGCCGGACGTATTGGTGAATGAGAATCGTATAGCCGTCGGGCGCGGCGCGAGCGACCGCCTGATGCGCCAAGATGCCCGAGGCGCCGGGCATGTTCTCACTACCAAAGATTGCCCAAGGCTTCGCGAGACAGCGTCCGCCAAAAGTCGCGCCATTATATCCGTCGCGGCGCCGGGGCCGGTCGGGGACGATCAGCCTAATTGGCCGACTCGGCCAAGTCTGGGCACTCGCGTCTGCAACGAGTAAGACAAGACCGCAGCAAAGCAGCATACGCAGAAGCAGTTTCATAGCATCCCCTTGATCACGAGCTCGAACTTGGTCGGCGGGGGATACCGCCAGCGGCCGTGCGTCCAACCGGTCTCAGACGTTGAGTGCCTCCAGGATCAGGTTCGTGATCGCATCGGGATGTGAGATCAGCGCCAGGTGGCTCGCCTCGATCTCGATCGTCTTCGCGCCCATCCGCTTGGCCATGAAGCGCTCCAGGTCGGGATTGATCGTCCGGTCTTGGGTGGACACGGCATAGAAGGTCGGCTTGGTGCGCCACGCGGCATTCGTCGTCTTTTCCGTCGTCAGCGACTTCTTGAACGGCTGCTGAACCGCGTAGAGGACGCGCGCCTCCTCCGGCGGCAGATCGCCCGCGAAGTCGCGCAGGAAAGCCTCCTCCGACAACCGGCCCCAATCGTCGTCGAAGACAATGCCGGCTGTGGCCGGGGGCGTCGGATAGTTCTTCGCCAGCGCCGTATAGTCCTCGCCGGCATCGGGTGCCCGCGCAGCGACGTAGACGAGGGCGGTGACCTTCGGGTCCACCCCCACCTCCGACACGATCATTCCGGAGAAGGAGTGGCCGACGAGCACCGTCGGGCCCGGCTGCGCCGCGATCGCCCGCCGCGCGGCCTCCGACGCCTCATGCAGCGAGGTCAGAGGGTTCTGCACGCTGGTGCAGTTGACGCCCTTCTGCTGGAGGCGGGCGATGACCTTCGACCAGCAGGAGCCGTCGGCGAACAGTCCGTGTACGAAGACGACATTCTTCGTCTTCGGCGATGTCTGGGCGCTGGCGACTCGATTGAGCAAGGGAAGGGCGGCGCTAGCAGCGACAGCCCCGATCAATGTCCGGCGGTTCATCATAGTCTCCTATTGAACTACGGGCGATGTCGCTCCGTCATGGAAAAAGCTATTTCACTTCAAGTCCGGCCCGCAATTATTCGAGTAGTACTGATTGCATACAGAACGTTTGGGGCGCCCAAACCTTTGTATGTCTTCCAATAAGCCCGCTGGATTGTTGCCCTCTTCCCTGACCATTCACCAGGCAGTTCACGAGGGGCAATCCGCATGCTTGAAATGACTGCGGGTGGATTTCGAACTCCACTCACACCCCGCTTGTCGACGCCGACCACACCCGACGATCTGGCGTAGATCCGAGGTGCCGCGCTATGTCGCCCGCGCAGGCGGCGCCAGCGGCGACGGCCCCGGTCAATGTTCGGCGATTCATCATGGCCTCCCATCGAACTACGGGCGATTTCGCTCCGTCATGGGAAAGCTGACGCCGGGGCACGGCAACTGACGTCAGGCCAAGTCCACCGCAAAATCGTTTGAGATCGGCGAGCGAGCAATGGTCGAGAGCCGCCTTCGTGCGTGGCGCGCAAGACCACGCGGGGCGCCTGGCCCGCCTCGAGTGCTTCTTGCCAACGCGGAGCACAGAGGCACCAACGGTCGCCGGGTTTCAGGCCGCGAAAGCCGAATTCCGGCATCGGTGTCGAAAGATCGTTGCCGCGGGATTTGGAAAACTCGAGAAACGCGGCGGTCATGACGGCGCAGACCGTGTGGCTACCGATGTCCTCTCGCCCAGTGTCGCAGCAGCCGTCTCGAAAGAACCCCGTCATTGGGCTTATCGAGCAGACTTCGAGCCGCTCACCGAGCACGTTACGGGGTGTGCTCGGCCGACCGCCTCCATTACCGTTGTCGTCCCTCAGCATTGCTGTCTCCGCGTGGGTGTCGCCGACCGACTGCTCGCGTCTAGTGGTTCGATTCCGAAGTTCTGCCAGCGCTCGCGGCACGTCACGATGCGAACGTCGGGATCTAACGACCCACTAGCAACTCTATAATTCTAGCGCCGCTTTGAAACCCGATGTTCGCGATTGAACTTGAGCGTCTTGCGAAGAAGATGGACCCGGCGGGCCCCCAGGTTTTCCGCTTTGCCTCGCGAAGCGGACCACGCGCTAGTTCTCGCGGATGCCCGCGCTGGTAATGACCCTCGCGCCATTTCTTCACGTCGTCGCGGATGCGTGCGCCCAATGCTTCGGGAGCCCGGCTCCGGCTCCACGCCGTGCTTGGCGAAGGCCGCGCGCACGTCCGGATCGCCGAGGACGGCGGCCGTCTCGCGATTGAGCCGCGCGACGATCGCGGGCGGCGTGGCCGCCGGCGCGACGATCGCCTGCCACAACGAGCATTCGTAGCCGGAGAGGCCGGACTCGGCGATGGTGGGAACATCCGGCAGGGTGTGATTGCGGACGGCGCCCGTCACCGCCAGCGCGCGCAGCTTGCCGCGCGCGAATATGCGGCAGCGAGGGCGGAATGGTGCCGAATTGCATCTCGACGCGGCCCTCGAGCAGGTCGAGCGTGGATTGATGCCGTGCCGCGATAGGCACATGCGTGAGCTCGATCTTCGCCATCCGCTCGAACA